>Ga0308160_10000127_pt1 | contig 196607 bp, 144 predicted proteins | sample PhyFR1_FD_201036 | JGI IMG/M metagenome (GOLD analysis project Ga0308160, IMG submission 201036) | Phyllosphere microbial communities from UC Gill Tract Community Farm, Albany, California, United States - DLSLF.R1 | ecosystem: Host-associated > Plants > Phyllosphere > Unclassified | place...
CCGCCAGAGCCGATGGTATTGCCGTAACAGGTGGGAGAGTAGGTCGGTGCCTTTTTTTACACGGAAGCCCTTGCTGGAAACAGTCAAGGGCTTCTTTCGTTTATATCTTTTCCTATCTCTATAGTCCTCAGTCCCTTAACTGTTTATCCCGTATTGCAGGATGTCTTAATTATGCCCCTTATTGGAGGGTACCTTATCCAGGTTTCGAAAGCCTTTATCCTTCACTCTATATCCTGTGTATCGGAGGATGTTTTACTCCATGTCCTGTATCGGAAGGTACCCTATTTGGAGAGTACATTATTCAGGTTCCTTAATCCTTTATCCTTAACTCTATATCCTGTATATCGGAGGGGCTTAATCCATGTCCCGTATCGGAGGGGTACCCTATAAGGATTCATCTCAGGGGGCGATGCCTGATCTCTATAACCCTTAAACCGGATATTACCTTATTCATAGCCGCAGCATCAGATTCATATCTAAAATACTGATATTGATAATCAGATCCAGGTTCGGGCCCGATAGGAGGTTTGAGCTGCCTTAGAAGAACAGTATGGTCCAGCGCAATAGCCAATAGGAGGCTTGGATGGAGGAGGTTTGTCCGTGGTGTGGGGCTTTTACGAGACAACAGAACAAGCTTTTTCTGCTATAGCGGATGCAAGACATCGAAGCACCCTGCCTTAGACTTACTTTTCAAACTTACAATACAAAGATTACGCGGGCATCATACAAGAAATCCAATTTTTAAATGATTTTTAGTCGTTCGAACTGATATGTATAGAACAGATAGAAGGATAGTAGAATTCATAACATGCATGTTTATTCTTGAAATGTCAAAATCTTTATATGTCGGTCAAGATCGATTGAAAAACAGCGAGGATAAAAATTTAAGCAATCGTTTGTGTAGATTAAGCAAACGATTGCTTTCAAGTTTCATTTTTTATTTAGAAAAAAGTGTTATATTATTGTTATAGAGATTAAGTTCTTTCGTAAGAACCAAGTATAAATCCGATCCAAAAGGATTTTTCTATTGACTGTTTAGTTTGTTTTAAAATAGGTGATTTTTTAGAGGGACCAATTGGTCCCTTTAAATTTATATGAACTTTAAATTATGGATTCTAGAAGAGATTTTCTAAAAAAGGCCGGAATTTTGTCGTCCCTGGCTGTTTCACTCCCTACGTTGGTAAATGCCAATACAGCGGTAGACTCATTTAATATGTCTGGTTTTGCTGCTCCAAAAATTGATAAAGTCAGGGTAGCGGTGATTGGTCTGGGCATGCGCGGTCCTGGTGCTGTTGAGCGATTATCCTATATTGAGGGATGCGAAATTGTTGCGCTCTGTGACAAACATCCGGATCGTGTTGAACGTGCAACAAAGATTGTTACATCGAAAGGATTGACAGCTCCTAAAGCGTATTCCGGTGAAGATGGCTGGAAATCACTACTGAAAGAAGAGAAACTTGATCTGGTGTATATCTGTACTCCTTGGGATTATCATACTCCCATGAGTGTTGCAGCGATGAAAGCGGGCAATCATGTAGCCTGCGAGGTGCCTATTGCATTGACAATAAAAGATTGTTGGGAGGTGGTGAAAACCTCCGAAGCGACCAAAAAGCACTGTATGATGTTGGAAAATTGTTGTTATGATTTTTTCGAAATGTTAACATTGAACATGGTTCGCCAAGGTCTATTCGGTGAATTGATTCATGCAGAGGGAGCTTATCTTCATGATTTGCTGGATTTGAATTTTGCAAAGAATGGTTATGATAACATGTGGCGCCTAAGGGAAAATATTAAAATAAATGGAAATTTATATCCTACACATGGCCTGGGGCCTGTTGCTCAATGCTTAAATATCAATAGGGGAGACAAAATGGACCATCTCGTTGCGATGTCTTCCAATGATTTTATGATGGGAGAAAAGGCGAAGGAATTAGCAGCCAAAGATTCGTTTTTCCAAGAATTTGTCGGAAAGAAATATCGTGGTAATATGAATACGACACTTATTCGTACCGCAAAAGGAAAAACAATTATGCTGCAACATGATGTCACTTCTCCTAGACCATACTCTAGACTGCACACACTGAGCGGTACCAAAGGTTTCGCTCAAAAGTATCCGACGGAGAATATTGCATTTGGTCATGAATTCATTACAGAGCAGAAGTTAAAAGAACTATATGATAAATACACCCCGGAACTGGTGAAATATATTGGTGAACAGGCTAAACAGGTCGGTGGACACGGGGGAATGGATTTTATGATGGATTGGCGTCTGATTGATTGTTTGCGCAATGGATTACCTCTGGATCAGGATGTCTACGATGCTGCTTCATGGAGCTGTATCGTGCCATTGAGTTTTGAATCGGTAGAAAAAAACTGCAAAACAGTTGCTGTACCGGATTTTACAAGGGGAGCTTGGAAAAATAACAGTCCTGTTGAAATTACGTTGAAAGGTGGTGGTAACACCCCTATTCGCTCAAGAGCTGCAAAAAAGGAAAATATACAATTGGGTGTGTAGCTCGGCTATGTAAATGATTAATTGAAGGGAGAACGTTTTATTGTTCTCCCTTTTATGTTTATCTTTAAGTATGTTATTCAATCTAACTCTAGTTACCTGTTTATCGTTGTTTTCCACAAATGATACACTTTCTTGTTGTGTTGGGGAAAATATACCTACGCGGGCGGGCATAATTAAATCCCAAATCAATAAGCTAAATAAAAATGCCTCTGACAAGATGATATTGGTCGAGGGAGGGAAATTTCTGATGGGGAGTTCAAATTTTGAAGATAGTAAGCCGTTGCATCAGGTTGAACTTACCTCATTTTACATGGATGAACACGAGGTAACGAATGTGCAGTTTACACAGTTTGTGAAGGAGACAGGCTACGTGACAGTGGCTGAACGGGAACTGGATCCAAAAGATTTTCCGGGAGTGGATCCCAAGATGTTAGTCCCGGGATCGGCTGTATTTTCCAAACCCAAAGAGCTTAATTCATTAAATAATTATCTGATGTGGTGGGAGTATGTCCCGGGTGCAAACTGGCAACATCCAGAGGGACCAGATAGCTCCATAAAAGATAAAATGAATTATCCCGTTGTTCAGGTGGCCTATGAGGATGCTGCAGCCTATGCGAAATGGGCGGGAAAACGATTGCCTACAGAAGCCGAATGGGAATATGCTGCAAGAGCACGGAAAGATACCAATGATGATTTATATTATTGGGGTAAAGATTTGAAGCCAAATGGTCAATGGACTGCAAATATTTACCAGGGAAAATTTCCTGTACAAGATTCAAAAGAGGATGGGTTTGAAGGAACAGCACCCGTAAAATCGTTTCAGGCAAATATGCTGGGACTATATGATATGGAAGGTAATGTTTGGGAATGGTGTTCTGATTTCTATAGACCCGATTATTATCAGCATAGCACAGCTGCCAATCCTAAAGGACCACTAGATTCTTATGATCCACAGGAACCGAATCTTGAAAAGCGTGTTCAGCGCGGCGGATCATTTCTTTGTAATGATCAATATTGTGAAAGGTATAAAGCTGGAAGTAGAGGAAAGGGAGAGGTCAATAGTCCCACAAATAATGTTGGGTTCCGTTGTGTCAAAGATATCAAATAGAAAAGGCTTGCATATGCAAGCCTTTTCTATTTGATTGATATGCCTTATTGTGCATTCAAGAACATTGATTTTTGATTGTACAATTCTCTGAAATAAGGATCTTGAAGATCTTTGATAAAGCGAATAGCTTCACCCGTTGATTTCATTTCAGGGCCTAATTGTTTGTCAACTTCAGGGAATTTATTGAAGGAGAATACAGGTTCTTTAATCGCATATCCTTGCAATTTGCGTTCGATCGTAAAGTCTTTCAGTTTATTCTCACCTAACATAATTTTCGTAGCAATGTTGATGTAAGGAACGTCGTACGCTTTTGCGATGAAAGGAACGGTACGTGATGCGCGAGGGTTAGCTTCGATGACGTACACATTTTCACCTTTGACAGCGAACTGAATATTTAATAGACCTCTAACGTTTAGCGCTTTTGCTAATTTGATAGAGTATTCTTCCATTTTATCCTGAACAGCTTGCGATAAGCCAAATGGTGGCAATACAGCTGAAGAGTCACCCGAGTGGATACCTGCGGGCTCGATGTGTTCCATCATACCGATGATGTGTACATCTTCACCATCACAGATTGAATCTGACTCAGCTTCTTCGGCACGATCCAGGAAGTGGTCGATTAGGATGTGGTTTCCAGGAAGGTTTTTCAACAAGTTAACGACAGCTTTTTCCAAGTCTTCATCATTGATGACAATGCTCATGCCTTGTCCACCCAATACATAAGAAGGGCGAACCAACACTGGATATCCAACTTCGCTGGCAACTTGCAAAGCTTCTTCTGCAGACGTCGCTACGCCGTATTTCGGATATGGGATATCCAATTCTTTCAATAGATCAGAGAAACGGCCACGATCTTCTGCCAAGTCCATGTTCTCAAACGAAGTACCGATGATTTTTACGCCAAGCTGCTCTAGACGCTCAGCCATTTTAAGTGCTGTCTGTCCGCCCAATTGAACGATAACTCCCTCTGGTTTTTCTAATTCGATGATCTCACGTACATGCTCCCAGAATACTGGCTCGAAGTATAACTTATCTGCCATATTGAAGTCTGTAGAGACGGTTTCAGGATTACAGTTAACCATGATCGCTTCGTAACCACATTCTTTCGCTGCCAATAAACCGTGTACACATGAGTAATCGAACTCAATACCTTGACCGATACGGTTAGGGCCTGAGCCTAAAACGATGATTTTCTTTTTATCCGAAGAAACCGATTCGTTCTCTTCTTCAAATGTTGAATAGTAATATGGTGTTTGCGCGGGGAATTCAGCCGCACAAGTGTCTACCATTTTGTAAACGCGGTTGATGCCTAGTTCCTTACGACGGTCATATACTTGATCTTCTGTTACATTGCCCAATAACCAAGCAATTTGTACATCTGAATAACCTTTTTGTTTTAAGGTCATGAAGAAATCGCGTGGAATATTATTCAATTGGTAACGACGCAATTCTTGTTCAAGGTGTACCAGCTCTTGGATCTGTACAAGGAACCATTTGTCTATACGGGTTGCTTTACGAATAGATTCCAAAGGAACACCTAATTCGAAAGCATCTTTAATATGGAATAAGCGGTCACCACTTGGGTGTTCCAAGCTATCCATAATTTCGTCAAGGTTTCGCCATTGACGACCATCAGCACCTAGACCAGCGCGGCCAGTTTCCAATGATTGACATGCTTTCTGTAATGCTTCAATGAATGTTCGGCCAATTGCCATGACTTCACCTACGGCTTTCATCTGTAGGCCGAGTTCCTTGTTTGCTCCTTTGAATTTGTCAAAGTTGAAACGAGGGATTTTAACAATCACATAATCTAATGTCGGCTCAAAATAAGCTGAAGTTGTTTTAGTGATCTGATTTTGCAATTCATCCAAGTTATATCCGATCGCCAATTTAGCAGCGATTTTTGCAATTGGATAACCAGTTGCTTTTGATGCTAAAGCTGAGGAACGTGATACACGTGGATTGATTTCGATAGCAATGATTTCTTCGTTTTCCGGATTTACAGAGAACTGAACATTACATCCACCTGCAAATGTTCCGATCGAGCGCATCATCAGGATAGCCTGATTACGCATGTCTTGGTAACATTTGTCTGATAATGTCATACCCGGTGCAACTGTGATAGAGTCTCCAGTATGGATACCCATTGGATCGAAGTTCTCAATTGTACAGATGATGATGACATTGTCGTTGGTATCACGAAGTAATTCCAACTCGAATTCTTTCCAGCCCAATACAGCTTGTTCTACTAACACCTCATGTGTAGGCGAAGCATGTAAACCTCTATTTAGGGCTGCATCAAAATCTTCTTTTCTGTGAACAAATCCACCGCCAGTACCTGCTAGGGTATAGGAAGGACGTATAACAAGTGGATAGCCAATTTCTTGTGCAGCTTCTTTACCTTCAAGGAAAGAGTTTGCAATTTTTGATGTTGCAACGCCGACACCAATATCAACCATTAATTGACGGAATTCTTCACGGTTTTCAGTTTTTTCAATGGCAGCAACATCAACACCGATAACTTTTACGTTGTATTTTTCCCAAAGACCTAGTTTGGAAGCTTCGATACATAAGTTCAAAGCCGTCTGGCCACCCATGGTAGGAAGTACAGCGTCAATGTTGTGTTTTTGCAAAATTTCTTCAATACTTTCGCAGGTTAATGGAAGTAAGTAGACATTGTCTGCAACAACTTTGTCCGTCATGATTGTTGCAGGGTTTGAGTTGATGATGGATACTTCAATACCTTCTTCTTTCAATGAAAGGGATGCTTGAGATCCAGAATAATCAAATTCACAAGCTTGACCGATAACGATGGGACCTGATCCGATGATTAAAACCGACTTAATGGAAGTGTTTCTTGGCATTATATCTAGTTCAAAAAATTAAATTTCCTATTGTAAATCTGAGCAAAGACAATCAAAACTAGCTCATGGGGAAGGGTCATTCCGACTGCTTTGTCGGAGTGCAAAGTTACATTTTAAATTTTGAAAATTAACTATTTATTTTAAGAATATTTCTAAAAAAATGAGTTTTTTGGAAAAGTGACCTTTAAAAAGACAAAAATGAGTTGGAAAACGTGTGTGGGATATTTTCCAATTCGTATAAAGCCTTCATGATTTTATAGCTGTTGAGGCTATGAAATCATGAAGGCTTTTTCTTTCCGATAAACCGAGCGTAGCGAGCTCATTGATACCTTAATGAAAAATATGATACAGGTTCAGAAAAAATAAAGAGCTGATGTGTTTAATAAACGATGATTTCGTCCGTAAATAAGTAACCCTTTTTGGGGTTGCTGGCTTTGATTTTTATATAACGGGCCTGTTGTGGTTTGTCCAGCTTGAGTTCAAACCTTTTGAAAGTCAATTTGGACTCTTTGTCGGAAATATCATTTTTGATTGTTCCTATTGATCGGAACGTACGGCCATTATCTGAAAGTAGTACTTCCATTTCTCCTGGCATATAAACACCAGGACCGATCATCTGCATGAAATTCATCGCAACTTGATGGATTTCTTCGCGACGTTCCATATCGACAACAACATCAATTGGGCTCGTAAATCCTTGCCATTGGCCATCGTGATAGGAAAGGCCGCCCATGATTCCGTTTGTTAAGGTAGAATCTTTTTGTGCTGGATATCCTGACCATTGTGTATTGTAGGTTACTTTTTTTCCAATGGCGCGGTGAATATCAATATCAAAGGATAGAGTCGGGCCGATTTTGATGGAATCCTGAAAGTAAGCGGCATTAATATGTCCCGTAGAACTTAATTCAAATGGACCTGTATAGGGGGTAGATTGAATAGTTGGCTCACTACTATCGATGGTATACCGGATCTGATCTGTTTTCAGCTGCTCCGTTGTCAGTGTAATTTTATTGTTGTTTTTAGTCGCATTATATGTTGCTGTATACGCAACATTATATGAAGGGCGGTAATAGTTGACGTTTAAATTCTGTAATAGCTTATAATGCGATTGCAATCTTCGTTGAAAGTCTGTCCAGCTCTTTGCATCTTTATTAGTCCAATTGACCTCAGATAATGCCAGCGCACGTGGGAAAACCATATATTCCAAATGTTCCGTGGTAGGTACGTATTCTGTCCATATATTTGCTTGCGCCCCTAGAATATGCTTGGCTTTATCGCCTTGTATGGCAGCTGGAATAGGGTCATACGAATAAACCTTATCAAGAGTTAGGTATCCTCCTATGGCCTCAGGCTGTGTTCTGGGATCAGTCTGATAAGAGTCAAAATACAGGTGGGAACCTGGGGTCATGATGACATCATGGCCTGCATTAGCGGCATTAATGCCGCCGTCCTCACCACGCCAACTCATGACGGTAGCTCCTTCGGTGAGGCCACCTTGTAGGATCTCATCCCAGCCGATAAGCTTTCTGCCCTTGGATTGTAGGTAGAGGTCCATTTGTTTGATGGCATAGCTCTGTAGTTCATCGACAGACTTTAATCCTTCTTTTTGCATAAGCGCCTGATCTTTTGGGCAGGTCTGCCAGTGTTTTTTCTCGGCTTCATCGCCGCCGATGTGAATATATTGGGAAGGGAATATGGTGAGGACTTCATCCAGTACATTCTTTAGGAATTCAAAGGTTTTTTCATTGCCAATACAGAATTCCCCTTGGCTATAGGGTTTGCCGGAGCAGGAGAGCTCGGGATAAACAGCCAACACTTCTTCCGAATGCCCAGGCATTTCTATCTCAGGAATCACATTGATTCCTTTGCGAGCTGCGTAATCGACCAGTTCGCGCGCTTCGTCTTGTGTGTAGAAGCCACCGCTAGCGTTTGGTGTACCTTTTTCGACGTATTGACGGCCATTGTTCCACCAATCTTTCCAGCTTGTATGCGTACGCCAGGCAGCCTTTTGTGTTAGCTCAGGGTATTTTTTGATTTCAAGACGCCATCCAGCGCCATCCGTTAAATGCCAATGAAAATTATTGAATTTATAAATGGCCATGATGTCGATATATTTCTTTACAAAAGACAACGGCATAAAATGGCGTGACACATCGAGGTGTAGACCGCGGTAGGTAAATCGTGGTTCATCAACAATTGTCGCAAAGGCTATTTCACTTGGGTCAGCTTGTAGATAGCCTAATTGAATGAGGGTGTAGATCCCATTGATAATCTGAGGCACATTCCAAGCTCTGAGTAGTAGACCTTTTTCATCGATCTGGATCGAATAGGCATTTTTGCTCAGGTTATCTGCTTCGACTGCTTTGATTATGCGAAAGCCTTCCTTAGGTGCTTTTTTATTTTTCTTGAGTACTTCGACGGTTAGACTTTTTATTGCAGGGTGTTCCGTAAGCAATTGGGTCGCCTCCTGGAAGTCATCCGAAACAATAACCTGAAGATGTGTAGGGATACTGTAGGTCCCCGTTGCCAATGTGATTTTCGAAGGTTTGGGTATAATGTCAAAGTTGGTTTGGGCTTGTGCAGCAAAAATGGATACACCTCCAAGTAACAACATGGATAAAGATTGGCTCAGTCGCATAGTTATGTTATTAGATTAATGATAATCAACACAAATATCCAAATTTTTGTTTCATTATTCTATTATTGCCGACAATCGGTCATTTTTTATGATATAAAACCAACAAATTGACGGTTAAAAATTACATTTTTAATCCTTAACTTTGTTGGTATGATTGAACTTCCAGTTATTCCGGCAACTCCTGCACAGCGCAAGCCTGATTGGTTGCGTGTCAAATTGCCTGTTGGTAAAGAGTATAGACATGTCAGAAGTCTTGTAGACGAGCATAAATTGCATACAATTTGTGAGAGTGGAAATTGTCCGAATATGGGCGAATGTTGGGGCGCTGGAACGGCAACCTTCATGATTTTGGGAAATATCTGTACACGCTCTTGTTCATTTTGTGCGGTAGCAACTGGTCGTCCGCTGGCGGTAGATTTGGATGAACCAAATCGGGTTGCGAATTCAGTGAAGTTGATGCAGGTAAAACACTGTGTTATTACTTCTGTGGATCGTGACGATCTAAAAGATGGTGGTTCTATCATTTGGGCGGAGACCATTAACGCCATCCGCAGAGAAAGTCCTGAAACAACTTTGGAAACGTTATTGCCAGATTTTAAAGGTCAATGGGATAATTTGGACCGCGTGATTGCAGTTCGCCCTGAGGTTGTTTCGCATAATTTGGAGACTGTCCGCCGTTTGACAAGAGAAGTCCGTGTTCAAGCTAAATACGATCGTTCATTGGAATGCCTGCGCCGAATTTCTGAAGCTGGGCTCCGTACAAAATCAGGTATTATGCTGGGTTTGGGGGAAACAGAGGAAGATGTAATCGAGGCTATGCAGGATCTATATAATGTCGGTGTACACATTTTGACCTTGGGTCAATATTTACAGCCTACCAAAGCTCACCATCCTGTCATCGAGTGGATCACACCAGCACAATTTGAGAAATATCAAAAAATTGGTTTGGAAATGGGATTTAAGTATGTGGAATCTGGACCGCTGGTTCGTTCTTCCTATCACGCGGAAAAACATCTATTCGATATGCAATAGAAAACGGCTCTAAAGTTTTTTATTTAAAGCTATATTTCGAACTATGCGAAGATTATATTTCGAACAATATAAAAAGAAGCCTGAGTGATTTTTCGCTCAGGCTTCTTTTTTCTGAAAGTGTTTCGCTATGGGCTAAAAGAGCCTTCTGGCGATTTTCATAATTGCGAAAATAGATTTTGCTTGGAAACTAGTGGTCTATAGACGTATTCGTGTCCTAACGGAATTGCTGCTTGCCAAGGTTCGATGCCTTAGAGATTAAATACTGTACGGAGTAAAATTGTTCTTCCGCGAAGTTCAAATTCATTTTGCGAAATCATATTGGCGGACATCAGATAGGTGCGATAGTTCTTTATATTGGCCAAATTATTCACTTCCAATTCGACGTCCATTTTCCATTTGTTAACTTTATAGCGCGTAAAAAAATCTATAAAGGTATAACTTGCATTCTTCATGTTTGTTTGAAAGGTAGCGAGATTACGTACGTTTACACGCATAAAACCATTTTTGAAGGGACTTGTTGGGAAACCTATATTATGCATCATTGTTGTTGTTTTATTCTGAATAAAGTTGCCCTGGCCTTGCTGCCTGCTCCTATTCCAATTGAGCATTCCTGAATAGGAAATGTTATAGGATTTGAATAGTTTGGCTTCCAGACTAGGCTGAAATAGGTAGCTCATACTTCGAATAGGTACAATGGCATTGTTTAACAATTGATCGTATTTGAAATAAGAAATACTTCCCTTTAGTTTGAGCGTGCTGGCTAGTGGGAAAATGTATTTATCGAATCCGATCTGTGAAGACCATCGTTCCTGGATGTTGTCCAAATTGACCAATACATTTTCGGTGATATTATTTTTTATGATGGAGGATAATATCGTATTGGAAAGCGATCTGGAATAGCTAATACCTGCATTTGCAAATAATACCTTTAGGGTTCGGGCCAAATTGTAATTGAGATTAAAAGTATGTTTTTTGGATTCATTGAGTGCTGCATTATTTTGGCTGAGCATTCTATAGTTGCGCAATACTGCCCCACGGTATATGTCCTCAATGTTGCCGATGTCTTGGCCATATTGATAGCTAAATTGAAGATAGTCTTCCTGAGAAACTTGCCATCTTGCTTTGAAATTGGGATTGATCAACCATGAATTTTTGGAGTTCGTCAGCTGCTGGCCGGCATCTTCATAATGTGTAAATAGATAGGTGACCGGAATATCCAGCTGGGTTTCAAACCTATTATTTTTCCAGGAATATTGCGGTGTAATAAATGCCTGGGTTCTGCTCCAATGCAAATCATTACGCATCCTTTCTCCAAGTGTCCGACTACCTTGGTCATAGTCCTCTGCGGCGAGTAAAGAGCTGAAATGCTGACGATCGGTGTTGAATCCAATTTGATAGTATTGCTTGATCTTGCCTTTATTGAAGCGATAGCCTGTACTGATTTCTGTAAAAAATGAGGGTACTTCAATTTGTTGGCGGCTACTTTTATAGGGAATGCTATCATTTAGTATTTCAGGAAAAACACCGGGATAGATCTGTAAGCTTTGTGGTTTGCTGCCATAATTTAAAGACCAGTTAATGGCAATGATGTCGTTATTTTTAAGTTGTGGGATATAACTGAACAAGTTGCTGAATCCCTTAATGTGGTGTTTTTGGAATTGGTCGATTTGGCTTGAAGAGTTTGTCAATAGAGCTGTTATGGCTCTCTTTTCATATTCAAATGACAGGGCATTGCTCGCATATTTCTTTTCGGTATTGGTGGATGCTGAAAGGTTAGCTGTTCCTAGCCATTTCGCTGTTTTGCTGTGATTTTGTTCATTAAAATAAACATCACCTTCATCGAGCAGATATTGTGTGCTGGAAGCATTATTTTGCTTATCGGTGTCATATAATACTTGAATATTGGATTTCAATTGCCAGCCATTTTTGAGGTTATATAAGTTATTCGTGTTTAGTGAACCGGTATTGTTGAAATAGTAATTATTTTTAGGAATATTGGGACTACCTGTTGTGCTGGTCGCCAGGAGATTATTGATGGCCGAGCTGCTAAATTTGGCCAATAGGGACGACTGATTACTGCCAACGATATCTCCAGAAAGATCTTTACCGGTATTATTCCCGCTGAGGACATTGAGCATTTTTACTTTTTTGTTGAATAGGATGGAATTCAGTTCAGGATCATAGAGATTTGGGGTACCGACTCCGATTTTGGCCTGTCCAGTAAGCTTTAGCTTCGCGTCATCTTTGATAACCAGGTTAATGGCGACGTCGTCCGTAAATCTTTTATTTTTAAGTACCTTATAATGTTCATGGTTGTCGAGTACCTGAATGTCCTTTACCATTTTATGAGGTATTGTGCGTGTACCTATTCCATAGCGATTTTCCAATAAGTCGTCTCCGTCGATGTAAAGTTTTGAAACGGTTTTGTCCTGGTATTTAATAAGGCCAGATTCTGTTACTTCCATGCCCGGAAGACGCTTGATCACATCTCCGATATTTCGGTCTTCCTCTTTGGCAAAAGAACCGACGTCGTAGGAGATGGTATCATTGGAACGGGTTACTTTTGGTTTACTTTTTACAATGACATCTTGCAATAGATTGTTTTTTGGAACGAGAGCAATCCGAAGATTCGATGCCTGAGGACCTAGTTTAAGCTCAAATTTTTCGTAAGTAAGATGATTGATCTGCAGGTAGGCGTCCGCATATTCCTTCGTTAATGTGATTGAAAACCGTCCGTCTTTGTCTGTCGGTTTGAAGGCGATAATTTTATTTTCTGAAAGAATATTAACACTGGCAAAGGGTACCGGATGCAGTGTTTTATCTACGTGTACCGTTCCGCTAATCGTTTGCTGGGCAAAGGTTATTTGCCCAAGCAAAACGAAAATAAATAAACATAGAAATACTTTCATTAAGGCGTCAGCTCTATCGGATTATTGATGACTTTTGAAGGTTTGTATTTATCGTCTCTTGAAATATTGAAACTCTTTATTTTTGATGGATCCAAAGCACCAAGGGGGGAGCCTCCTCCGGAACCAGAACTGGATCTAACAGCAACCATGTTTCCGGATGAACCTACACTGATGGTCCTGTTTTTTTCCGATTGCGCTTGCATATAAGCCTGTGGGTTAGCCTTGAAGGCTTCCTGGATTTTCTTTACTTCATCTGCAGTGGTGGTAATGGTATTTTGCGGCAGGGCGATCGATGTTTTGCCATCCTCAATTTTGTCGAATCCAGCGTAAGCAAAAATCACTTCATTTTTTGTGTCGCGGGCATCCAGGATTAAGCCAGGAAGGCCGTGAAGTTTCCAAGGACCATAGGAAAACGGCAGTTCGGTTGTAAACCAGGCGATGTAAGTCCGGCCTTTGAATGTTGTTTTTGCATTCTGACAATTGTAGCCACCGATTTCTTTGCGGTCACCCAGTATTTCCCAATCTTGTGTCGGGTAGGCCTGTGGAATGGCAAAATTGTCTCTGGCGACGCTGACCACTTCGGTCATTTTGTTTTGATTGGCATCTAAAAAATAGGAAGAGCTTGATGGTGTCGAGCGTGTAGTAATGTTTAGCGTACCGTCGAAACCAGGATCCTCCATTTGTTTTTTGACCTCGTCCTGCATGCGCTTGGAGGAGTATGAGGTGTAATAGCTTGCTTGCTGATTGAGGTAAACTACTGTTTCATCACGTATAAATTGATCCCGCTGAGTGCTGTCGTTTATATGTTTGAATTCGTAATGTACTTTCGCAATGGCTTGTGGACTCTCTTGCGCATATAATAGCGGTGCGGCTACTGATAACAGGATTGATAATGAATACTTCATAAAATTATGTTTATATCGTAAATATACGAAATATTCGTAAATTGTAAAATATTTTTAGTTTCGCACTTAATATTGCATTAGGCAAATAGAGAGGGCAAGTATAAAACTTGCTCTCAACGAGTTATTGGGTGGCTATATTAGTGTTTCCTATTAAAAACGGTCTCGCCTGCAATGACGGTTCGCCATGTTTTTACATTTCGCAGCTGCTCATTTGGAATTTTTAGGATGTCTTTTTCGAGGATGACAAAATCGGCATCTTTTCCGACTTCAATGCTGCCGCGTTTCTTTTCCTGAAAGCAGGAGTATGCAGCCCATATCGTCATTCCTCTCAAAGCATCTTCACGGCTTATGGCATCTTGCATTTGAAATCCATGTTCTGGGTATCCCTTCTTGTCAACGCGGGCTACCGCCGCATGAAAACCATACAGCGGGTTGAAATGTTCAACTGGAAAATCACTTCCCAGGGCGAGTTTGCCATATTCCTGCAATAGGTGTTTATAAGCATATGCACCTTTTATACGCTCTTCGCCAAGACGGTCTTTGGCCCAGTACATATCAGAGGTCGCATGCGTGGGCTGTACAGAGGGTATGATCTGGAATTTGCGAAATTTGTCGAAATCTGTGGGAGATATGATCTGGGCATGCTCAATACGCCATCTACGATCGTCCTTATTATGTAGGTATTTGCCGTAGATATCCAAGATAATCCGATTGGCCGAATCTCCTATAGCGTGGGTATTTGCCTGAAATTTGCTCGCAGCGATCTGCTTGATCATTTCTTCATATTCTTGTGGACTATGGAGGAGAAAACCATGTGTGGGGGCGTCATGATAGTGTGCGAGGAGACAGGCGCCACGTGAACCTAAAGCTCCATCGGCAAGCAGCTTGAACCCTTTGATCTCGAACCGATCGGTTTCATAAAAACCTTGGTCGATAAATGATTTAATATTTTGAGGGTTGCCAAGTATCATGGCATAATCTCTAAATTTCAGTTCTGCTTCCTGATAGTATTTTTTTAAAAGGTCAAGTCTTTCTTTTGACAGGCCTGCATCAACAATTGAAGTGAGACCCACGGACAGCAATGAATCTTGCGTGCGTTTGATCATTCTCAGGTATTCCTTTTCGCTGGGAACAGGGATTGCCTTATTGACGAGATCCATCGCATTGTCGATCAAAAGACCATTTGGAGTATTATTATTCCCTCCGACTACACCACCATGAATGATAGGAATATTAGTTAATTTGGCCCGTTCCAGCGCTTTGGAATTGGCAACGGCAGCATGATAATCCACCCGCATAAGATAAACAGGAATATCAGGGAAGGCCTTATCCAATAAGTCTTTGGTGGGGAAAGCGCTATCTTTCCATCGATTTTGGTCCCAGCCACCACCGATCAGCCAGGTTTTATCTGGATTTTTCTGTTGGTAATTTTTGACGCGCTGTACAACTTCTTCAAAAGAATCAGCGCCGTTTAGGTCAACTTGGTCCATTAATTCGGCTTCGTCAAACAAATGCGCATGGGCATCATAAAATCCGGGGTAAATGGCTTTACCCTCCGCATCAATTTTTTCTGTTGCTTTATACTTTCGCTGTATTTCTTCATCTGAACCGATGGCTATAAACTTACCCTCCAAGACAGCAAATGCATGTGCTGTACTAAAGGTTGAATCGACTGTATATACTTGCGCATTGTATACAATCAGGTCGACTTTAGTTTGTGGAGAACATGCAATGATCAGCCAGTAGAACAAAAAAATGAATATTGGAAAGGTTTTCATACCTTAAAAATAGGAAAAAGCTTTTAATAACAGCGCAGTCTGTTATACTAGAGGCAAGTTTCGCCTCAAGCTGGGCGGAGATCCTGGTTGATCGAACGGTTTTTGCGAAGAGCATATTGTTTCGACGGGTAATTGTTGCGTTAGGGAAAAAGCAAGCACAGTTACGGTTGGAGACTGTCGCCATTCCAATGGCAATACGTTGATGCAAATGAAAAAAAGGCTATCCAAATAACTCGGACAGCCCTTTTAATTCAAAAATCAAAATACGTGATTAACAGTACTCGTCAAATGCTGCAACTAAATTGTCTGCAATCATTTGTGCCGGGCGACCTTCAATCATATGTCTTTCAATCATGTGGACCAATTTTCCATCTTTAAATAAGGCCATTGCTGGTGAAGATGGAGGATAAGGCAACATGTAGTTACGTGCAGTGTTTACTGCATCAGTTTCCATACCTGCAAAAACAGTTACTAATTTAGCAGGGTGTTTTTCGTTTTTTACAGCAGCTTTTGCTGCAGGGCGTGCATTTGCTGCAGCACAGCCACAAACAGAGTTGACAACAACAAAAACAGTTCCTTCTGATGCGATTGCATTGTCAACGGCCTCTACTGTTTTTAATTCTTCGAATCCTGCATCAACTAACTCTTGACGCATTGGAGCTACTAAATATTCTGGATACATTATTTCTTATAGTAAAATGTTAATATTCTATTTCAATTGCATATTGTAAAGCTTTGGCTACCGATCAAGTAATTTTGTTTGATACATAAGCTATACTTTACATTTACAAATATAGCGGTAAAAGGCAGCTCCGTCAAGATGCTTGTCTCAAATCAATGTCAGAAAATCTTTTACAGCGTTAAGTCCGTTTTCCAGTCGCTGTTTACCGAGCCCTGAGATCATACGATATTGCGCATCAAGGGCTTTCAACTCGCTTTTCCAGATTTGCATAAAATGATCCCGTTGTTCGGGAAAATCTCTTAGAGGATCATCCTGCCAGGGTAAATCGATATCCATCAGCAGATAGAGATCGTAGGCATGCTGCTGAATTTTATCGGTAACTTCTTGCGGCGTATGACCGAAAAGATGATCCGACCAGATTTTCACTGTTAAAAAGGTGGTGTCGCAGATGAGGATCTGTCCTTGTGCTAAAGGAACTAGCGCCTCCTCAAGTGCCACCTGTCCATAAAACATATTGACCTCGTCCTGCAAGGTGTATTTATTATTGAGGCTTTGGCAATAATAACGTGAATATTCGGGTACACATACCGTTTTAAACTCTTTGGCAAGAAATTGTGCCATCGTTGATTTTCCTGTGGACTCGGGTCCAACAACAGCAATTTTTATGACTTCTTTTCCCACATCGATCGTTTTGTTAGGCAATATTACGCAAAATTTTTATAGGTTTTCTGCCAATCGCGATAGCCATTCCAAGCTATAACTGTGAAAACAAAATAGAGCACAGCTGTCAACATGAGATCTTTATGTATGTAGAGCGGTATATAACAAATATCTACAAATACCCAAAGAAGCCAGTTTTGGATAATTTTGCGGGTCATTAAGAATTGGGCGACAAAACTCACAGCGGTACAGAACGCATCAATATAGGGGACATCGGAATTGGTTTTGCTGTCGAGGAGATAACCGATGGTCATTGTGAGAACAATAATTGCGAGGAAGCAAAGGAGCAATTGAGAGTTGCTTGCTTTAACGATGGGTTTCTTATTTTCTTCTTTTCGCTTTATCCAATAATACCAGCCGTAAATCGCGGTAGAGAGAAAATAGAATTGCAATACGGTATCTCCGTATAATTTGGCGTCATAAAACAAGACTGCATAGGAGCCTACGCTAATGATACTGATGGGCCAGTTCCATATATTTTGTTTGGCGGCCAAATAGACGCAAAGAAAGCCAGTTAGGGTGCCTAACCATTCGAGCCAAGGGGTCTGGGCAAATTGACTGGCAATCTGCTGAAAAAAATCCTGCATGTGGTGTACTAAAAATTACACCTAAAGATACAAAGTCTACCCAATAGTCAATTATTGAACCTGCTTATTGGCGCAATTTGTACTGGCAAATGACTCTGGCTTAGCCTTAAAAACAAAGCCCATCCCCATAATATAGCCCATAGCTTCTTTAAGAGCAACATTTGACTGGAAATTTGGATTGGTGTTGATGTCGGCGTGGACTTCGAGGTCTACTTTGTGTTTTTCGAGGAGGGGGCAGAGTTGGTAGGCTATATCGATGGATTTTTGGACCTCGAGCAGCATTCTTTCTTTAATGCTCATTCGGTGGTGCCTTTTGTCCCGTTGGATAAACATAAATCCACCTTTATGTTCCCGGAGAAAGACGATGACTGTCGCGAAGTCGATGATGCCTCTCTTGACCTGGGAATCGGTGCCGATATAAACCTTGAGCTTATTCCCTAGGGCATCTTCTCGTTTAATGACTTCCTCAACAGCATCGAAAATCGTGGAGCGAATGGATTCGCCATTGTATTTTTGCCATCTCATAGCGATATAAATTAGATATAAAAAAATTAAACTTCATCATTGACATAAATTTACTGAATTTCAATGATCTAAGTGTTAATTTAGTTTTAAATAATTTATCCACATTAGTGATGTTTTGCACCGTAAGCCAGATCTCCGGCATCGCCAAGCCCTGGTACAATATAAGCTTTTGAGGTCAGTTCGTGGTCTACATCACCAACCCAGATATGAGCAGTAGGTACAAAAGCCTGAACATGGTTAAGTCCCTCTTCGGAAGCAATGGCAGCAACAATATGTAATTCCTTAATGTCATATTCGGCCAAAAGATCTTTACAGCATAAAACCAGGCTTTTTCCAGTAGCCAACATGGGGTCTACAATGATTACCGTCCGATTGTCTAAGCTTGGTGTATTAACATATTCTTTGTGGATTTCAAACTCACCGCTTTTTTTGGTATGTCGATAGGCCGCAATAAAGGTATTGTCGGCGTGATCAAACACATTTAATAGTCCCTGATGAAAAGGAAGGCCTGCTCTGAGAATAGTAGCGAGTACGGGCTGCTCCATCAAGAGATGTGTTTTGGCTACGCCCAAAGGAGTTTCAACCTCAACAGGTGTGTACGCCATCGTCTTGCTAATTTCGTAAGCGAAAATTTCACCTAGCCGTTCGAGGTTCCGACGAAAGCGCATGCGATCCTGTTGAACTTTGATGTCTCTCAACTCGGCAATAAAATGATTTGCAATGCTATTTTGGGTAGATAGAATAGTGACCATGACGTGCGTGCTAGTTCAGTTAAGCTAAAGATAATAAATAATCAATTGAAAGTAATAACATCTATGGTATTATTATAGTTTGCGCTAAAATGGTAAAATTTTTAGTAAATTTGTATTAAGATAATCGCAGGATATGGCCTGGACCGCATGTCGAAAAATTGTCCTGTTTGCAAATTAAAACCATCGAATCAAAAGAACTGTTTTGAGCTTGCTCAAACTATTACTGGTGCAATGTTTGCTGGAAAAGGCCTGAATAGTTTTCTTTAAGAAATAGGAAGTATATGAAATTTGAATTGACATCAGAGTATAAGCCGACCGGCGATCAGCCAGAAGCAATTAAGCAGTTGGTTGCAGGAGTAGAGCAGGCGGAGCAATACCAGACGCTTTTGGGGGTAACAGGATCGGGTAAGACCTTTACTGTAGCCAATGTGATTCAGGAAACTCAAAAACCAACATTGATTTTAAGCCATAATAAAACACTGGCTGCTCAGTTGTACGGTGAATTCAAGCAATTTTTTCCTAATAATTCGGTCAACTATTTTGTATCCTATTATGATTATTATCAACCGGAAGCTTTTATTGCTTCTACCAATACCTATATCGAGAAGGACTTAGCGATCAACGAGGAAATTGAAAAGTTGCGTCTGGCGACCACTTCGTCCTTAATGTCAGGCCGTCGTGATATCGTTGTTGTTTCTTCGGTATCTTGTATCTATGGTATGGGGAATCCGGAGGATTTCTCTCGATCTATTTTTCGTTTTGGCGTCGGAATGACTGTCACCAGAAATGCTTTTCTACATAAATTGGTGGAGATCTTGTATTCAAGGACGACCACAGAGTTTAAACGTGGTACTTTCCGTGTTAAGGGCGATACTGTAGATGTGTTTCCGGCCTACATGGATAATGCGATTCGTATTTCTTTTTTTGGTGATGAAATTGATGAGCTTAGTGAAATTGATCCTATTTCAGGTAAAACAATCAATAAGATGGAAGATCTGGCTCTGTTTCCGGCTAATCTCTTCGTTACACCGAAAGAAAAATTCAAGGATTCTATCTGGGCCATTCAGGATGAATTGATGCAACGGAAAACGCAATTGGAAGAGGAGGGCTTGATGCTGGAAGCAAAACGTTTGGAGGAACGGGTCAATTATGATCTGGAAATGATGCGTGAATTGGGCTATTGTTCGGGTATTGAAAATTATTCTCGCTTTTTCGACGGTAGAAAACCTGGGATGCGTCCTTTCTGTTTGCTGGATTATTTTCCAGAGGATTATCTACTGGTCATTGATGAAAGCCATGTGACGTTACCACAATTACGTGCGATGTATGGTGGCGACCGATCGCGTAAAATTGCCCTTGTGGAACATGGGTTTAGGTTGCCCGCAGCTTTGGATAATAGACCTTTAAACTTTCCGGAGTTTGAATCCTTGACGAATCAGACGATCTACGTTTCGGCAACTCCGGGTGATTACGAATTGCAGCAGACCGAAGGTGTCGTCGTTGAACAGGTTATTCGTCCAACAGGGCTTTTGGATCCGATTATTGAAGTACGGCCAGCGATCAATCAGGTCGATGATTTCTTGGAGGAAGTCGATAAGACCATTAAAGAAGGGGGGCGTATTTTGGCTACGACATTGACCAAACGTATGGCCGAGGAACTTTCCAAGTATATGACCAAATTGAATTTAAAAGTACGCTACATACATTCCGAAATTAAAACCTTGGAACGTGTGGAAATCTTGAGGGGGCTTCGGTTAGGCGAGTTTGATATATTGGTCGGGGTAAACTTACTCCGTGAGGGACTTGATTTGCCTGAGGTCACACTCGTTGCTATTCTTGATGCGGATAAGGAAGGTTTTTTGCGTTCGGAACGATCGCTTATTCAAACGATCGGCCGTGCTGCCCGGAATGATAAAGGTCGGGTGATTATGTATGCGGATAAAATGACTGACAGTATGCGGGTGACGATCGATGAAACCAATCGACGTCGAGACAAGCAGATGAACTATAATTTGGAACATGGTATTACACCACGTACAGTAGGCAAGACAAGAGAAGAGATTTTGGAGCAGACTTCTGTTGCTGATTTCTCAGGTATTGAGCCTAAAATTTATGTTGAACCGGATCCATCCCAGGCAATTGCTGCTGATCCAATTATGCAGTATCTGAGTGAGAAGGATCTGAAGAAAGCGATCGATAACGTACGTAAGAAAATGGATAAAGCAGCGAAGGATATGGACTTTCTGGAGGCTGCGAAATATCGTGATGAAATGTTCTCCTTGGAGAAGCTCTATGAAGAGCGATTTTCTTCATAAATGAGCTCGTTTTGAAAATATGTATTATTTATTGTTAAACAATTTAAGATTTGTTAAACAACGCTAAAGTGCTTTTATATTAAGATTCCGACGTGCATATTTGTGGCAATTTTAATAATTGATCACGAAAAATTTTATGAGGCAACCGCTAATTCACTCTAATCAACCTCCTGCACAAACATGTATCTATTGAATTATATTGTTCAATTGTTAACATATTTTGCAAAAATTAAATTCTTCTCAGTAAATTAGTGCTCAAATCTAAACTAAAACATACTAATAAATGAAAAAGCCAATTCTCGTTGTCAAATTTGGATCGGCTTCTATTACCACGAAAGAGGGAGAAGTTGATGAACGTATTGTTTTGGAGATCGCCAGGCAAATAGCTTCCTTACAGAAGAAATATAATATTGTGCTGGTGTCTTCGGGAGCTGTTGCTGCAGGTAAACGTTTCCTACCCAATTATACAGGCACATTATCGGAACGTAAAGCTGCTGCTGCAATCGGAAACCCTATACTGATTAATACGTATTCAACTTATTTTAGACCTTTTAAAATCTCATTGGCGCAAAGTTTATGCGAACGACATCATTTTTCCAATCGGGATCAATTTCTACAACTGAAAAATACCTATGAAGAATTGTGGCGGAACAATGTTATTCCCATAGCCAATGAAAATGATGTGGTGAGTAATAAAGAGTTGAAATTTTCAGACAATGATGAGCTGGCAACGTTAATTGCCGTTGGCTTTGGTGCCGAAAAACTATTGTTTAGCACTTCGGTCCCAGGAGTATTGGATACAAACAACAAGATTATACCGCAAATTGAAATAATCGATCGGGATATCCTGGGATTGGCAAGAAAGGACAAATCTTCAGTAGGGCTGGGGGGAATGACATCCAAATTGAACTTTGCAAGGCTAGCCAATCAAATGGGAATAGCAGTTGTGATTTTTAGCATGCAAACCGAAGATGCCATCCAGAAAGCTATAAAGCACGAAACGGGGACGTTGTGCCTGGCGGAGAGCAAGAAGATCTCTTCCCGCAAGAAATGGCTTGCAAGTGGAAGTTTGATAAAGGGTGAATTAATGGTTGACCGTGGGGCGGAAGAGGCCTTATTGAAACACAAGAGTTTACTCGCCGTAGGCGTAACCCGTATCGTTGAACATTTTGAAAAGGGAGAAGTCTTGAATATTGTTAATCTCGAAGGCTTAACGGTGGCCGTCGCCCGGGCGAAGATGGATTCATCCGCTTTGTCCCAATCCAGTAAAAAGAATGTAGAAATTGCGCATGCAAATGATATTGTATTGTTATGAGTGAATCCATCGTAGAACAACTTCGGGCAGCAGCCAAAGCAAAACAAGTACTGCAACAGCTAGCCCCAGATAGTAAAATAAATATTTTAAATGCCATCGCAGCCGCGCTTGTTGAACAGGAGGTAGCTATATTACAAGCAAATAAAAATGATTTAGATCGTATGTCTGATGAAGATCCCAAAAAAGATCGCCTTTTGATTAATCGTGATCGGCTAAAAGGATTGTCTGACAGCGTTCAACAGATTGCTCAGTTAGCGGATCCAACAGATCAGCTATTATTAAAAAAAGTATTGCCAAATGGATTGGAAATAGAAAAGATCACTGTTCCACTGGGGGTTGTCGGCGTAATTTATGAGTCAAGACCCAACGTAACGATTGATGTTGCTGCTTTATGTATTCAATCAGGTAATGTTTGTTTATTGCGGGGCGGTTCTGATGCACTGCATACCAATGAGGCATTATTACAGGTGATTCATGGGGTTTTGGAAGAACATGGTATTACGACCGATATTGTACAACTATTGCCTGTCGATAGAAAGTATGTTTCGGAATTGTTGGAGGCAACATCTTATGTGGATATCATTATCCCAAGGGGCTCACAGTCGTTGATCGATTATGTCAGGGAGAATGCGAAGGTACCCGTGATCGAAACCGGTGCTGGGGTATGTCATACTTATGTGGATCGGACTGCAGATCTGGATATGGCCGCGAAAATTGTCGCCAATGCTAAAATTTCAAGACCTTCGGTTTGCAATTCTTTAGATACTGTTTTGGTTGATAAGGATATTGCCGCCGAGTTTTTAGTTAAACTGGCACCTTATCTCGAAGAAGCTCAAGTTGAGGTCTTTGCTGATTCTAGTGCTTATGAGGTCTTACGTCATGAAAATTTTTCAAATTTAAAAGTCGCCAAAGAAGCAGATTTTGGGAGAGAATTTTTAGATTTGAAGTGTTCGATAAAGACTGTTGATGGATTGGATGAAGCTTTGGAGCATATTAGCAAATACTCTTCCAAGCATTCGGAGTGTATTGTCTCTTCCAATGAACTGCATATTGAACAGTTTTTAAATGCAGTGGATGCTGCTGCGGTATATGCCAATGCGTCAACACGTTTTACGGATGGCGGTGAATTTGGCTTGGGGGCTGAGATCGGTATTTCTACTCAAAAATTACATGCACGTGGACCATTTGCATTGGAAAAGTTGGTAACAGAGAAATGGATCGTCCGTGGTAATGGACAGATCCGATAAGCATATACAATGGGATTAAGTTTTAAAAAAGATGTATTGATGAACTGGATGGAAGAGATTGGAAAATTTCTTCGCATATGGACGGAGGGGCATGATGCCTTTACTGAACCAGATGATCCAGCTGTATTTGAAGAAGCTTATGAAAAGTTCTTCGAAAAGAGTAGGAGCTACTTTTTAAATATTTCAGAGCGCGAACTTACAATATATCTCAAGGAGGATCTCCAAGTACAACAATTACATCCATTGGCGCTGACGTTATTATTTGATGGTTTGAATGCTACGGATGGCAGCCAGGAGAATTTACTCCGCAAAGCAAAGTTAATTTTAAATCTAGCTATGGCCGAAACGGCAAGTTTCGCCTTTCAGGATTACCAGTATCTTGCGATTATTGATAACAAACTGAAAAGTCTTTAAAGTAGTTCAATCAGTTGTTTTGCCAAACAGATGAGAAAGTAGGATTACTGCATAAGAACATTGTTTGCGAGGATTTCATATTGCACTATCGGGAATTTTAGATAGGCTGAATTTGTTCCTCTTACAGTGCTGTAGTCGCTTCGGATTGTTGTGTGATCTATGGTGTGAATACCTTGGAAGAGAAATAGAAATTTATAAACAAGAGCTGTCAGTTATTGAACTGACAGCTCTTGTTTATACGGGACTTTGAACGGAAACTTTACCGTAAAATTTCACGTGCAATGACCAAGCGTTGAATTTCGGATGTTCCTTCATAGATTTGTGTGATTTTTGCGTCGCGCATCAATCGCTCGACATGGTATTCTTTTACGTAGCCATAGCCCCCGTGTATCTGTACGGCTTCCACTGTGTGTTTCATGGCGACCTCAGAGGCATGCAGTTTGGCCATGGCAGCTTCTTTTCCATAGGGGAGCCCCTGATCTTTTGTCCAGGCAGCTTTGTAGGTCAAAAGTCTTGCAGCCTCGATATCGACTTCCATATCTGCCAATTTAAACTGTATGGCTTGATGGTCCGAAATAGGTTTTCCAAAAGTCTTCCGTTCTTTGGAGTAGGCAAGGGAAAGATCATAAGCGCCGGCTGCAATTCCCAAGGCCTGTGCTGCGATACCGATACGACCTCCATCCAGTGTTTTCATGGCAAATTTAAACCCAAAGCCGTCTTCACCAATACGGTTCTCTTTTGGAACCCTGACATCGGAAAATAGGAGGGAATGTGTATCGGAACTACGGATGCCTAATTTGTTTTCCTTTGGTCCAATGGTAAAGCCAGGTAAGCCTTTTTCTACGATTAATACATTGATTCCTTTGTGGCCTTTTTCCGGGTGCGTCTGCGCGATAACAAGATATATGTCGGCGTGACCGCCGTTGGTGATCCAATTTTTTGTTCCATTTAATAGATAATGATCGCCCTTATCTTCGGCAGTTGTGTGCTGTGAGGAGGCGTCCGAACCAGCTTCAGGCTCTGATAGTGCAAAGGCGCCCAGTTTTTCCCCCTGCGCTAAAGGAATCAGGTATTTTTGTTTTTGTTCCTCCGTTCCAAAAGCATTAAGCCCATATAATACCAGTGAATTGTGGGCGGAGACAATAACCGCTGCAGAGGCGTCAATTTTTGCAATTTCTTCTAGAACAAGAACGTAGGCTAATGTATCCATGCCTGCTCCACCGTAGGCTTCTGGCGTCATGATGCCCATAAACCCAAGTTCAGCCATTTGCTTAACAAAATCTGTTGGAAATTTTGCTTCTTCATCGCGTTCGATTGCTCCGGCCTTTAGTTCCTGAGCGAATTCCCTTGCCGCGTCGCGGATCATTTTATGTTCTTCGCTTAATTCAAAATTCATGGTATTTCAAGTTTTTTGGTTCGTCAGCTATCACGATAAAAATTCTATCTCTAATATTGATAACTCTATATCTAATAATAATTACTGTCAAAAAGTTTTTGTCCAACTTATCATCGTTGGATCCATTTTTATTAAATACTATACCCAAATATACATAAATATATTATGCGAGCATAGTATATAAAAAAAATGATTTTTTTATAAATGATTGCTAATCAGGAATGGTTTTCTGACGGATGGTGTAAAAGATAATGTATCTGGTCTAACCTAATGGGAGCTTGTATTTTGTTTGACGGTATTAATTCTCTGTCTTTAGCTGGATAAAACGTAGTTTTTTCATCTTAATTTAAAAAATTGAAGAATTATTTGTTTGCTAAATTTAATCTACTATATTTGTAGACTATGTAATTTAAACACATTTAAAAAATAAGATTATGAGTTTAAGATTAGGAGATGAAGCGCCAAATTTTAAAGCGCAAACAACCATTGGTGAAATAGATTTTCACGATTATATTAAAGATAGCTGGGTAGTATTCTTTTCGCACCCATCAGATTATACACCTGTATGTACAACTGAATTGGGCCGTACGGCGAAATTGAAATCTGAGTTTGACAAGAGAGGAGTAAAAGCAATAGCATTAAGTGTTGATAATGTAAATGATCATTTGAATTGGATCAAAGACATCAATGAAACACAAAATACAGAGGTGAATTTCCCGGTTATTGCTGACGAAGATCATCACGTCTCTGAATTGTACGATATGATTCATCCGAATGCGTCATTAACGGCAACAGTGCGTTCGGTATTCATTATCGGTCCCGATAAAAAAATAAAATTGACATTGACTTATCCGGCATCTACGGGCCGTAATTTTGATGAGATTTTACGGGTTATTGATTCCCTGCAGTTAACAGCGGATTATCAGGTAGCAACGCCAGCTGACTGGAAACATGGTGAAGATGTGATTGTTGTTCCTGCGATTAAAACGGAAGATATTCCGGCTAAATTTCCGAAAGGATTTAAGGAAATTAAACCGTATTTGCGGACTACTCCACAGCCAAATCTATAAGGGTTGCGTGTAACGCTTATACAAATCACAAAAAACGTCAAACTCAAGATAGAGTTTGACGTTTTTTGTGATGCAATTCATTTGTGAATCAATATTTGTCTTCTAGCTGTTATAAAAGCAAGGTTTTTTGGAAGTATTACACCAGCATTATAAAGATGGCTATTGCCTACAACGACGTTTTGCGATGAAGCCAAATTAAACGAATCGAACAGCCAATGGATTCAAAAAGAAAAGGCAACGTTAGAAAACGTTGCCTTTTTATATTGTTAAAAATAGCGGTCTTAGTAGACTTTAACCATATAAATATAGTCTTGCATTTTTTTGATTTGTTCTGTTCGTGGCAAGCCAGCCAACGCATTCTTTTTATTTATTTTAAGACCTGTAACAAGTGAATCACTCGGAATGTCGGCGAGGGCATTCAAGATTGATTTGGTCTTGATGGCAAAGGCTGCACCATCAATGCCGCGTTGTTTCCCGGAGATGATACCAATTACATTTCCTCTGCTATCCAATACAGGACCACCACTATTACCTGGGTTGACAGGAACGGAAATCTGATAAGCGATGGTATCACCGGCATAACCTGTTGAAGAACTTAAATATCCTTGGCCGTATACCGCCTCGTCACGTGGGAAACCGATTGTATAAATATCTTCTCCTAGATCTGAAGTGGATGTTTTGAAGGTATAAGGTAAGCTTTTTACTTTCTTAAAGTTTTTATCTGCAATGTATAAGATTGCTAAATCTTTGCTCGGATCTGTATGTACAATTTGTGCTTTATAAGATTCACCCTTACTATTTTGTAAGTAGATGGAATCAGCACCGCTAACAACATGGTAGTTTGTCACCACATAGCCATCCGTTGTCAACATAAAACCTGTGGCGCCGAATTGACTTTCGGTACCCTTAACTGATTTCTTGTCATTAATATCTCTGATTGCAGCGTTGTGTGCGTTAACGTTCTTTTTGACATTGTTCATATCTCTACGTAGCGCGCTGTAATCTGAAGATGCTTTTTCGAGGTTGCTGTAATATCCGCTCAGCCATAATGTGCCAAATACGGCAAATACCGCTACCACAGCAGCCACTAGAGAACTTGCTTTGATGCGTTCCCAAAGTGAAATAACTTTTGATTGTTTCATTGGAACGACCTTGGAAGTTTTGTTTTGGGTCTTGTGGTATTCTTTTGCTGATTGCGCCAATGTATTTTTGAAATCTAGACGATGGCTAGTTTCCTGCATATTAGCAATAAAATCGCGGTGCTGTTGTAATTGGGCAGCATAGGAGGGGTGTTCAGCACAAAAAGATTCAAATGTAGCTTTGCCCTCGGCCGATAATTCGCCGCGAAGATATTGATCCGCTAACTCGAAAAATTCTTTTTGATTCATTGTTCCCATGGTGTTACTCAAATTTTAACCTGTTGAAAAAAATATTTTTTTCAGCCTTTGTAAGCATTTATACTTCTGAGTCTTGGCATTATCTGTATTGGTATAACCAAATTTTTCACAGATGTCCTGCATCGAATGGTTTAAGATATAAAAATCATGTAAGATGGTCTTACAGGGTTCTCCCATTTTCTCTAAGGCAAGCTCCATTTGGTCGAACTTTTTTTCAAGTTCTTGATGCTGTTGTAGATCTTCTTCCTCAAATAAGGAATCTTCATAACCGCTAATGTCACTATTGCCAAAACCAGCACGATTGAGTTGCTTAAGCCAAAGCCTTCTGCAAATCGAGTAAAGATATGTTTTTAGTTTGCTGCTGAGTTCAAAGTTTCCTTTGGAAACTTTATCGTAGAGCACAATCACAGCTTCTTGAAATATATCTTTCGCTTCATCCTCACTTCCATTGTTTTGCAATATCATATGGCTTATGGACGGATAGTACCGCTTATAGATAGCATCTATCGCTAAGCTGTTACCGTCTTTGATGCCTTCAATGATTTGCTCATCATTTTCTAGCAGGACTGATTTACTGAATTTACTCACCTATTAATACCTTAATGCTTAAATTGTAACCCTTTGAAAAATAAAATTCTTCGAAATATTTTCAAACGTAAACTTTTATTTGTTTAAAGCGAAATCTATCCCCAAAAATACGGCTTATTCCTTGAAACCGAAAGCATTTGTTTTTTATTGGAATCAGCCGATTTTTTCTGAATGAGCAGATTGCCGATAGACTTATTTCGCTATACTTATACTTTTATGCTCATGCACGATTCCCTATTCACACGTGATCTCCAGCAGGAAATCCTTATTGTGATTTCAATACCCAAAATAGCTGTATTTTGCCAAATTTTTGTATCGAAAAAGTTTCGCAATCGAGTGCTTTAATAATCTGCTTGCTATTCCTGCAAAATGAAGCTACATTTGATTTCCTAGACTAAATTGCTTAATTACATTATGTTAAGAAACTCTATTATTTTTTCAACGATTTTAGCTTCATTGCTGTTACTGGACACGACTGTTACGATAGGACAAACGATTACGCCTTCTATCGACGGTTTCCAGTATGGAGCTTCACAGTCTCCAAAAGGGAATGAATGGGAATCGCCTCAATTATTATCACTGAATAAAGAACTGCCGCATGCGTCGTTCTCCTCCTTTCAAAACGTAGAAAGTGCCCGAAAAGTACTTCCCGAACATAGTAACTATTGGATTTCGCTCAATGGATCCTGGAAATTCAACTGGGTAAAGACTCCAGAGGAGCGGCCAAAGGATTTTTATAATCCTACCTATAATGTCGGTGGCTGGGAATCGGTACCCGTACCCATGAGCTGGAATATTTATGGTATACAAAAGGATGGAAGCTTGAAGTATGGCGTTCCTATTTATACCAACCAGCGTGTTATCTTTCATCATCAGGTAAAGGTCGATGACTGGAAAGGTGGAGTCATGCGGACTCCGGCACAGGATTGGACAACCTATATTTATCGTAATGAAGTGGGATCGTATCGACGCAATTTTACAGTACCCGCTGACTGGGATGGCCGTGAGGTATTTATCAATTTTGATGGGGTAGATTCTTTTTTCTACCTGTGGATAAATGGAAAATATGTAGGCTTTTCAAAGAATTCAAGAAATTTAGCATCTTTTAATATTTCGGCCTACTTGAAAAAGGGGGCTGAAAATGTGTTGGCTGTCGAAGTTTATCGTAGTTCTGATGGATCTTTTCTTGAGTCGCAGGATATGTTTAGATTACCCGGGATATTTCGGGATGTTTCACTGACTTCAACGCCAAAAGTGCAGATCCGTGATCTGGCGGCTATTCCAGATTTGGATAGCAACTATGAAAATGGTTCCTTGAAAATTACCAGCACTGTACGCAATCTCGGCAGTAAGCAGGCTGAGGGCTATAAAGTGCTGTATTCACTCTATAAAAATAAATTGTATAGTGACGAAAATACGCTTGTAGACCAAACTGAAGCATCGGCACTCGTTCCTGCGTTGGGCAGTCAGGCTTCCAATAGCGTAGCCACGACATTGAACGTTAAGAATCCGAATAAATGGTCGGCAGAGTTACCGTATCGGTATACTTTGGTGGCTGAATTGAAGGATAAGAAGAACAAAACGATTGAAACTGTTTCTACCTACGTTGGGTTTAGAAAAGTTGAAATAAAAGATACAAAAGCTGCGGACGACGAATTTGGCCTGGCTGGGCGTTATTATTATGTCAATGGCAAAACAGTGAAGCTGAAAGGTGTCAACCGTCATGAGACAAATCCTGAACACGGTAAGGTGGTGACCAGGGAACAGATGGAAAATGAGGTGAAATTGATGAAAAGGGCAAATATCAACCATGTTCGTAATTCGCATTATCCGGAGCCTGCTTACTGGTACTATTTATGTGATAAATATGGTATTTACCTCGAGGATGAAGCCAATATCGAAAGCCACGAGTATTATTATGGCAAAGAATCTCTTTCTCATGTTCCTGAATGGAGGAATGCACACATTGCCCGTAATATCGAAATGGTACATTCGACCATCAATCATCCGGCTGTTGTTATCTGGTCCTTAGGAAACGAAGCTGGTCCGGGTGATAATTTCGTGGCTGCCTATCAGGCTATCAAGAAAATCGATACATCAAGACCTGTTCAATACGAGCGTAACAATGCAATTGTTGATATGGGGTCCAACCAATATCCGTCAATTGACTGGGTAAGAGGTGCTGTAAAAGGTACCTATAAATTGAAGTATCCGTTTCATATTTCAGAATATGCACATTCAATGGGCAATGCTTCTGGCAATTTGATAGACTATTGGGACGCAATTGAGTCTACCAATTTCTTTATGGGCGGTGCTATTTGGGATTGGATCGACCAGGCCATGTACTATTATGATAAAAAGACCGGAGAACGCTTTCTGGCCTATGGTGGTGACTTTGGGGATAAACCAAATGATGGAACGTTCGTGATGAATGGGTTGATCTTTGCTGATATGAAACCGAAGCCACAATACTATGAGGTGAAGAAAGTTTATCAAAATGTGAGCGTAAAAGCTGTTGATATTCAACATGGAAAAATTGAGCTTTTTAATAAAAATTATTTCAAGGATCTATCCGATTATCAGGTGCAATGGTCTCTGTTCCGAGATGGGGTAGAGGTAAAAAATAGCAAGGGTACAAACAGTATGGGTGATTTACCGAAAGCTCGTCAGCGGAAGCAGCTTGTATTGCCAATAAATTACGCACAGTTAGATGCGGGATCGGAATATTTTGTGAAAGTGCAGTTTATCCTCAATGAAGAAAGACCATGGGCAACAAAAGGTTTCGTCCAGATGGAGGAACAGCTTTTTGTCAAAGCTGCTGAAAATAAACCGCTGATTTCATCTGTTGCGCAAGGGGGAGCTCCGGTGCTTTCCAAAGAAGGCGATTTACAAGTGGTGAAGGGAGATCAGTTTACAGCTAAGTTTGACAATAAGACAGGCTCGATTTACAATCTAGTTTATGCTGGCAAACAAATTATCCGCGATGGCGAAGGTCCTAAATTGGATGCCCTGCGTGCTCCGGTTGACAATGATAACTGGGCTTACCAGCAATGGTTTGAAAAAGGACTGCATAATCTGCAACATAAGGTTTTGTCTTCAAACAGCTATACCAAGAAAGATGGAACGATTGTATTGGCGTTTACGGTTGAGTCGCAAGCCCCTTACGGTGCGTCATTATTGGGTGGAACTTCAGGAACTTACACGCTTAAAGAACATACGGACAAACCTTTTGGTAAGGACGACTTTAAATTTACAAGCAATCAGATCTGGACAGTCTACAAGGATGGATCTATTGAGCTTTCATCAAGTATTACATCCAATAATGCGAGTGTCGTTTTAGCTCGATTGGGCTATTCTTTGCAATTGCCGACTGAGTTCAGCAATTATAGTTACTATGGTCGTGGCCCGATCAATAATTATGCTGACCGGAAGACTGCTCAATTTATTGAATTGCATAAAAGCACCGTGAAAGACCAGTTTGTGTCATGGCCTAATCCACAAAATATGAGCAACAATGAAGATGTACGTTGGACAGCATTGACAAACAACGCAGGGCAAGGAGCTATCTTTGTCGCGAAAGAGCATTTAGCCACTTCAGCTTTGGAATATAGTGAACTTGAATTGACGTTTGCACCACACCCTTATCAATTGCCGAAGAGTTCCGGGGTACACCTACATCTAGATGCTGCGGTAACCGGACTGGGAGGTAATAGCTGTGGACAAGGGCCACCATTAGACAAAGACCGTGTGAAAGCAGTGCCAACTGCTATGGGCTTTATTATCCGTCCGATTCAGCAGGATGATGTGATGGAAAAGGCTTATGTAGCAACTGCAGGCGACGCGCCAATTTCTTTGGCAAGAAGTTCAAACGGTGAAGTTTCTATTTTATCTGGTAACAAGAATGAACCTGTTTTATATCGTCTGAACAACGCGAAGGCAGCTGTCTATAAAGCTCCTTTTGATTTGCGCGCAGGTGGTACAGTTACAGCTTGGTATCAGCGTAATGAAAAATTAAAGGTAACACAGCAATACACAAAAATCGAGACCATTCCAATGGAAGTTGTCTTTGCTTCATGTCAGGAGACTGGAGAAGGTGATGCTAAGAACCTATTGGATGGTGACCCCTCTTCAATATGGCATACGATGTATTCGGTTACTGTGGCACAATATCCGCATTGGGTTGATTTTGATGCTGCGAGTATCAAAACAATTAAGGGATTCACTTTTCTACCAAGACAGGATGGACCGAACGGGGATATTAAGGATTATAAGATTCAGGTGAGTAAAGACGGTAAGAATTGGGAAGATGTGATGTCCGGATCTTTTGAACGGAATAAAAAATTGAAAACTATTCGATTTGAGAAGCCTGTAAAAGGACGTTATATCCGTTTTACAGGTCTTAATTCACAACGTGGTGATGATTATGCATCGGGAGCGGAATTTGCTGTTATAGCTGAATAAATAGCTTCATATCGAATAAAAGCCAGCATCAGTAGAGACAGATGCTGGCTTTTTTTTTTAAAAGTGTCTAATGTTATTGATTTGTATTTTTCATTAAGATATCAATGAGCTTGCTACGCTCGGTTATTAACCGGAAGGAACTTCAGCCCGCTTCATTGCTGTTGGTGTCTGCGAAATCATGAAGGCTTTGTTGCGGGATGTTTTCTTCTGCTCCCATAGATAGGTGTACAAAAGGCAGCATTTCGCGGGATCATTAACAATACGATCGTCAAGAAGACAAAAGGGAAATCGTAGAAATTTGCAAACTTATTCTAAAATATGTTCAGGCACTTGTGTATTTTTAGGCCAGTTTAAACCAAAGCAATACATCCAGCATGGAAATAAATAAACTTGATCAAGCACCTTTTACGGCGTATCAAAAACTTGTGGTGTTTTTATTGGCCATGACACAATTTACGGTTGTGCTTGACTTTATGGTGATGTCGCCGATGGGTGATATCCTGATGAAAGCTATAGATCTTAAACCCGCCCAATTTGGTATTGCGGTTTCTGCTTATGCCTTTAGCGCGGGAGCTTCGGGCTTGCTAACAGCGGGTTTTGCAGATCGTTTTGATCGGAAGAAACTACTTCTATTTTTCTATTCAGGTTTTATTATCGGGACTTTCTGCTGTAGTTTTGCGACTGATTACTGGACCTTGGTGGCGGCACGTATAGTCACTGGATTATTCGGTGGTGTCATAGGTTCCATTTCTATGGCTATTATCACCGATATTTTTACGCTCCAGCAACGAGGGAGAGTCATGGGGTTTGTACAGATGGGCTTCGGTGCCAGTCAGGTCTTGGGGATTCCCATTGGTTTGTATATTGCAAACAATTGGGGTTGGCATAGTGCCTTCTTATGGATTGCGGTGATGGCTTTGATTATTGTGGTTATCGTAGCGGTCAAGTTGATTCCCATTACAGCGCATATCGGACTTCAGAAACAGCATTCTGCATTAAAGCATCTGTGGTTAACCTTTTCACAGCGAGAATACCGTGTTGGCTTTATGGCAACGGCTTTACTATCGATCGGCGGTTATATGATGATGCCCTTTGGAAGTGCTTTTGCCGTTAATAATCTTAAAGTAAGTCACGAACAGCTTCCGATGTTATTTATGATATCGGGAATTGCCTCATTGATTATTATGCCTATTGTTGGGAAATTAAGTGACCGTTATGATAAATTTAAGATTTTCACTTTAGCTTCACTTTGGCTTATGATCGTTGTATTTATTTATACAAACCTAGGGATTACGCCGTTTTATATCGTTGTTATTTTAAATATTTTGATGATGGCTGGGATTTTGAGCCGGATGACACCATCTTCAGCTTTGATAACTGCTGTTCCGGAAATGAAAGATCGGGGCGCATTTATGAGTATCAGTTCTTCGTTACAACAGTTAGCAGGCGGGGTAGCCGCTTCATTTGCGGGAGTGATCATTGTCCAAAAGACCAAAGAAAGCCCGTTGGAACATTACCCTACCTTAGGGATGATTGTCATTCTGCTTTCTGTGGTAGGTATCTTTATGGTCTATCGGGTGAGTAATATGATCAAAAAACGGCGTACCAATTCTTAAAACAAAATTGTTCTTGTTGCTATTAGTTTCTAATAAGAGATTTGTATTATGGAAGAAAAAATAATTAGATATGCTCATCCAAATGGGGAGATTACTGTCCTTTGGATACCGGAACGTTGTGTGCATGCCGGAGTCTGTGTGAAGAGTTTGCCGCATGTTTATCATCCGAAAGACAAACCCTGGGTTACAGCTCAAAATGCTAGTACTGCTGAACTGGTTGATCAGATCAAGCGCTGTCCCTCGGGCGCTCTTCAATATGAACTGACAAATCGGTAGCTATATTGTTAAGGCAAAAAAAAAGCATCATTTAATTATAAATGATGCTTTTTTTGTTGGCGGTCTGGACGGGACTCGAACCCGCGACCCCATGCGTGACAGGCATGTATTCTAACCAGCTGAACTACCAGACCAACAGTGTGTTTTTAAAATTTTGGCGGTCTGGACGGGACTCGAACCCGCGACCCCATGCGTGACAGGCATGTATTCTAACCAGCTGAACTACCAGACCTAAAATTTTAAGGATTGTTTTTAATAATTTTTAGCGGTCTGGACGGGACTCGAACCCGCGACCCCATGCGTGACAGGCATGTATTCTAACCAGCTGAACTACCAGACCTAAAAATCTTAAAAACTTATTTTGTTAAAGAACTATCGAGATTTCTCTCTCTTGAAGCGGTCTGGACGGGACTCGAACCCGCGACCCCATGCGTGACAGGCATGTATTCTAACCAGCTGAACTACCAGACCTCAACCCTTCTCCTCAGAAGGTGTGCAAATATAGCGTTTGTTTACGTATCTGCAAAGATTTTTTGAAAAAAACTAGTCTACTTGACCTTCTTTCATCTTTTCTGCATTCTCAGCAAACTGTAATGCATCTATAATTCCTTGAATATCACCATCCATAATTGCAGGTAGGTTGTACATTGTCATTCCGATACGGTGTTCCGTTACGCGACCTTGTGGATAGTTATAGGTACGAATTTTTGCAGAACGGTCTCCAGTAGATACCAAAGTTTTTCTTTTTGCAGCAATGTCGCCGTTCTTTTTGTTCAGTTCAAGTTCGTAAAGTTTGTTACGTAGCATCTCCATTGCTAACTCACGGTTGGCTAATTGAGAACGTTCTACCTGACAAACAACAACGATACCTGACGGTTTATGCGTCAATTGTACCTTTGTTTCTACTTTATTAACGTTCTGTCCACCTGCACCACCCGAACGGGAAGTCTGTAATTCAATATCACCGGGGTTGATTTCTACATCGACATCTTCGGCTTCAGGGAGAACAGCTACGGATGCAGCAGAGGTATGTACGCGACCTTGTGTTTCGGTATCTGGTACACGTTGTACGCGGTGTACACCAGATTCGTATTTCAATTGACCATAAGCATCATCTCCGATAACTTTTAGGATCACCTCTTTATAGCCCCCGGACGTTCCTTCGGTAACATCCATTACCTCGTTGCGCCAGCCTTTAGTTTCGAAATAACGTGTATACATACGGTAAAGATCGCCCGCAAATAACGCCGCTTCATCACCACCTGATCCACCACGGATCTCGATAATAGCATTTTTCGCATCTTCCGGATCCTTTGGAATCAGCATTAAACGTATTTCTTCTTCTTTTTCTTCTTTTGCTACATATAAAAGATCCAACTCCTCTTTGGCCATCTCACGAAGTTCCTGATCCTTCTCGTTCATGATGATGTCCTTGTTGGTGTCAATATTACTTACCATATTTCTGTAAATATGGTATTGGTCCACAATTTTGCCCAAATCTTTATATTCTTTATTCAATTTGGCAAAACGTTTCATATCTTGCATGGTATCAGGGTTGCTCAATTCTGCTTCCACCTCTTCCCATCTTTCTTTTATCGCTTGTAATTTATCTAACATATATCAAAAATGCTTCTTCTAGGAATGTATGACCTAGATTACTATTGAGTGTACAAAAGTAAGGAAATTTTGTTGCTTTTAAACTACCTAGCCTGCTATTAATGAGAGGAAACTGCTTTTAGTCCTACGATAGAAGCAATCAGCGTGAAAATAAAGAATATGCGCCAGAAATCTGCAGGCTCCTTAAAGAAGATGATCCCCATTAAAACGGTTCCCACTGCGCCTATCCCAGTCCATACAGCATAAGCTGTACCTAATGGAAGTGTCTGTGTTGCCTTGATCAATAAACCCATACTTGCAAATAGGAAAACCACAAAAGCACCGTACCAAAACCATTGTCCGCTTCCGGTTGCATCTTTGGCTTTTCCCAAGCAAGTCGTGAAGCCAATTTCGCATAATCCGCCCAATATTAAAAATACCCAATTCATCGTTTAGATTTTTTGTTTCAGGTACAAAGATCCCGCTTTTTGTCGGTAATAATTTTAACAAATGTTAAAAATTTGTATGAATGTTTGCACGAATTCGGCTTAAAGTAACTTGACTGACACCAAGATAGGAGGCAATGTAGCCTAGTTTGATCCGTTGGATATATTGGGGGTATTTTTGTAACAATTCTGCGTAGCGCTCCTGTGCTGTATTAAAGAGCTTGGACATTGTCCTTTGTTCGGCTTTGATAAATTCCAGCTCCGCCATCTTTCTTCCCCAGTTGGCAATGGCGATATCATGTTCGTAAAGGTCAAAAAGTTGTTTTTGGTCTATTTGGTAAACAACGCTATCCTCCAGCAGATCTATGTTCTCGTAACCGGGCGTATCGTGGACATAGCTGTTCATGGATATGAGTGTCCCTCCGGGTGAAACAAAATCCAGCGTAATTTGACGGTTGGGCGTCTCGTAATATACTCGGGCTAATCCGGAGGCCAGAAAATAGATGTTTTTTTGAATTTTGTCCTGTTCGATCAATAGACTATTTCTTTTCGCTGTGATTTTCTTACTAATCTGCTCTAGTTTTTCGACGCTTTCTGTCGTAAGAAAATGATAGCCATTTAGACAATCTGATAAAGAAATTAGGATTTGCTCGCCCATTTTTCCAACCGTAAAGTTTCACCATCCCACACAGCATACGTATGGTAGTTTATCCATTCGCCCAAATTAATGATACGGCTATTGGGATTCAGCGTAACATCGTAGGGAAGATGTCTGTGACCAAATATATAATAATCGTGATGTTTAGTTGCCTCAAGTTCCTTCGCATAGCCAATCAGCCATTCCTTGTCTTCGCCCAGAAACTTTTCGTCCTCGTTATTGGAAAGTCTGCTATGCTTGGACCAACGTGTCGCAATTCCAATACCAAAATTTGGGTGCAACCGCGCAAATAGCCATTGGCAGAAGCGGCTTCGAAATACTTTCTTGAGGAATTTATATTTATAGTCTCCTGAGCCAAGTCCATCACCATGGTGTATATAGAAATGTTTGCCATTGAGTTGTAGCTCCAATTCATCGTCGATGATTTGCACATTCAATTCCTTTTTGAGGTAATCAAACATCCACATATCATGGTTTCCTTTAAATAAAGTGATGGGAATACCTAGATCGGCAATTTCGGCTAATTTACCCAGAAAACGTATATAACCTTTCGGTATTACAGTGGCGTACTCAAACCAAAAATCAAAAATATCACCAACAAGATAGAGTGCCTTTGCATCTATTTTAATCTCATCTAGCCATTGAATAATGCGCAGCTCTCTTTCACGTGAATGTTCCAAGGGATAGGATCCAAGATGGAAGTCGGAGGCAAAATAGATTTTTGTTCTTGTTGACATGTGCCCAAAACTAAAAAAAATGGAGGCGAATACAAAATTCGCCTCCATAATATATTTTGTTATGATTTAGACAATTCGGTGATGAGTGCCTTTAGATATTCTGTAGCATCAGGATCAATTCGCTTCAGAGACTGATGCAGCTGATCGGGATAGCTATCTTTGATCGCCATAATTGAACTTGCTATAACTTGATAAGATTTGTCGGTAACACCATTTAAAATGATATTTTTATACTTTTTGTCCTTTGTTTTTCCAAGCTTTTGGATGGCAGAAGCTCGTATAACGGAAGCCTCAGATTTTTCCGCAAGTGTCAGAATAGTTTTCTCTGTTGATTTACGGACTGTAGGATTGCTAAGGTCGACACCTTGGATTGCAGCTGCTGCGAGATCCGAATCAGGATCTGCCAAAGCTTTTGCTAGGATTTGTTGGCTGATGGTATTTGTCGGATTTTTCGAAGCATAAGCGATAGCGCCCACGCGGTTGGCAAATGAGGGTGCATGCTCATATTGATACAGGTAATCGGCATCTGATTTGTCGATCAGAATTTGGCCAACGAGTGTTTTTTCGGGATCGATATCAATAAATTCTACGGCTGCAGGCAAGGGAATCATAAATTGCGTGTTGCGCTTGTTGAGTTGAAAAGCCTGTCTGATCTTACCATTTTTTGTATAAATATCGATAGTTAATGGAAGCTGGAATGTTTGGACAGTAGAATCTTGTACTTGGGCAACATTGAGCAACAAACTGTTTTCACCATTTCTTGTTGTAATCTTTAAAACGGGATGGCCACCTTGATAATACCATTGATTAAAGTAAGGTGCCCAGTCTTTTCCGGTTACTTCCTCCATCGCCAGGCGGAGTTGCTGTGGTTCGCCGGTTTTGAAAGAATTCTCTGTTAGGTATTTTTTCAAGGATTGATAGAATGCTGCATCGCCCATTTGCTCTTTAAGTGCATATAGAATTAAGGAGCCTTTGGCGTAGCTGATATTATCAAACATATCTTCTTTGTCATGATAATAATAACGGGCTAAAGTTGGGCTCTTGCCATTTTTGGTAGATTTGAGGTAAGATTGAAGTTTTTCGAACCGCGATTTATCGCCGCGGTCTTTACCGCCGTCATGCTCGCGCCAGATGACCTCGCCAAAAGTAGCAAAAGATTCATTCATGGTTAAATTAGACCAGGATTCTGCTGTAACTAAATCGCCAAACCATTGATGAAACAGCTCGTGGGCAATTGTACCTTCTTGATTATCATCCAACAATTCACGCTTCGTTTTTTGTACATGTTCACCATGTAATGTTGCGCTGGTATTTTCCATAGCTCCCGATACGTAATCGCGACAGACGATTTGTGCGTATTTGTTCCAAGGGTAGGGCACACCTAGCGTTTTGCTATAGAAGTCCATCATGGCTGGTGTCTTACCAAAAATGTCTTTTGCGTAGGGTGCGTATTTCGGTTCGAGGTAGTAGTCAACAGGAATATTGTTGTACTTGTCCTGATAGATTTTAAAATCGCCAACGGCCATCATAAATAGATAAGGCGCATGAGGCAGATCCATTTTCCAGGTATCTGTGCGCGTACCGTCATTATTCTTACGTTGATTGCTCAGTACTCCATTTGACAAACTGACATAATTGTCGAGTACTGTCATCGTGATTTCTGCTGTCGTTTTTTGATTGGGACGATCAATCGTTGGAAACCAGGCCGATGACGCTTCGGTCTCGCCTTGCGTCCATATCTGGCGTGGTTTATTAGGCGTACGCTCATCTGGGTTGATAAAATAGAGGCCCTTTGCATCGTTGATTGCAGCACTGCCCTGTGCTTTTAATAAATTAGGTTTTGCAGTATAATCGAGGAATACAGTATACTTCTCATTTGAAAGATAGTTACGGTCTAGCTTGATCAAAAGAGAATGATCGTCATAACTGTATTTTAACGGCATCATTTGTTCGCCATTGACCAAAGATACCTGTTTGATATCCATGCCTTTTGCATCAAGACGAAGGGAGTCCGTTGAGTAGAAATGGGGCTGTAATGTGATCCATTCCTTTCCATTCAGGAATTGGTTTGTATAGTCAAAACGTACATCGAGTTTAGTATGAACAAGGTTGTTGATCTTTGTAGGGGTAGCTCGATATTGTTGGTCTATAGGAAGTTGTTGTGCTTCGCTTATTCCAATATGAAGAATAGAAATAGACAAAGTGAGATATACGACTTTTTTGAACATGGTTGTAATATTTTCAAGATTTAAATAAATCTAAAGAAATTTCGGTTGCTATAAAAATATGCTGTATAGAAATATGATTGCTGCTGCTGTTGGGTGAGGCATTTTTGGTTATTCGTTCGTTTCCATTTGAGTGACATGTGCCGGGCCGTGACTACTCGCATGTATGTTTCAGGATGAGATTATTTAGAGCTGTAAAATAGATGTATAGCGATATTTCTACTGTATTTATCCGAATGTTGATAGAGGCAGGCTGCGATTAATTCAGTGTTTTTAGCGCTGATTTTAGGACGATAAAACTGTCTAATGTAGATAAGAGGTCGATAAATTTGTTTATATTCAACTCAAATTGAATTTTCAGATGCTAAGTAAATAAAACTTAGCTGGGTTGAAACAAGTAGACGATTTTTATGATAAACAAAAATTTTGGTCTTATCCTAATGATGATAGGTATGGCAGGTACGGCGACGACTGGTTATGGGCAACAGTTAACATATCCGACGACAAATAAAGGAACTGTCGTGGATGAATTTTGGGGTGAAAAGGTCGCAGATCCTTATCGCTGGTTGGAAGACGATCGTTCAGCGGAGACAAAAAGCTGGGTACAAGCTGAAAATAAGCTGACATTTGATTATTTGAATGCTATTCCATTCCGTCCAAAATTGAAAGATCAATTAACTGAAATATGGAATTATGAAAAGATAGGAACACCGTTTAAAGAAGGTGGATATACTTACTTTTTTAAGAATAATGGCTTACAGCAACATGCTGTCCTTTATCGTAAGCTCGGGGAGAAGGGAACCGAAGAAGTTTTCCTGGACCCAAATACATTTTCGAAAGATGGATCGACTTCCTTAGCAGACGTCTCGTTCTCAAAAGATGGCAGCTTAGTTGCCTATTCTATTTCTGAGGGTGGATCAGACTGGCGGAAAGTCATTGTATTGAATGCCAAAGATAAGTCGCCTGTGGGTGAAACGTTGGTTGATGTCAAATTTTCAGGCATTGCGTGGAAAGGCAACGATGGGTTTTATTACTCAAGTTACGATAAGCCAAAGGGATCTGAACTTTCTGAAAAAACAGACCAGCATAAATTATTTTACCATAAACTTAAAACAGCCCAGTCTACGGATAATTTGATTTTTGGCGGCCCTGCAACGCCGAGACGTTATGTGGGTGCTTCATTAACAGATGATCAACGGTACCTGATCATCTCCGCCGCAAATACGACAACTGGAAATGAGCTATATTACCAAGACCTTAACCAGCCGAATAGCAAGATAGTTTGTTTGCAGGATCATTTTGATGCCAATACCGGGGTTGTTGACAATATTGGGGATAGTTTTTTATTAGAGACAAACTATAAGGCTGCCAACAACCGTTTGGTAAAAGTAGATTTGAAAAATCCTGGGAAAGAAAATTGGAAAGATGTTATTCCAGAGACGGAGAATGTACTTTCGATCGGTACTGGAGGGGGCTATCTTTTCGCGAACTATTTGAAGGACGCTGTTTCTGTGGTGATTCAATACGATTATACGGGTAAAAAGATTCGACAAATTGAGTTACCAGGGGTGGGTACGGCAAGCGGTTTTTCGGGTAAAAAGAAGGAAAAAGAAATCTATTTTGGTTTCTCAAATTACATTACACCGTCTTCAAGTTATAAGTTTGACGTAGCATCAGGTCAGTCTACACTTTATATTAAGCCTAACGTCAAGTTTGACACTGATCAGTACGAGTCGAAACAAGTTTTTTATACGTCCAAGGATGGTACAAAAGTACCGATGATTATTACGTATAAAAAAGGGATTGCCTTGAACGGGAAGAATCCAACCATTGTATATGGCTACGGAGGTTTTAACATCAGCCTAACGCCTGCCTTTAGTACCTCGGTTGCGGTATGGTTGGCAAATGGTGGTGTCTATGCGGTTCCTAATTTACGTGGGGGTGGTGAGTATGGTCAGAAATGGCATGATGGCGGTAGACAGTTCAACAAGTTGAATGTGTTTAACGATTTTATTGCCGCAGCACATTATTTACAGGAGAATGGTTATACATCACCGGAATATACAGCTTTATCAGGAGGTTCAAATGGTGGTTTGCTTGTTGGAGCAACAATGACAATAGATCCCAAAGTTGCGAAGGTTGCACTTCCGGAGGTTGGCGTTTTGGATATGTTGCGTTACCATACCTTCACTGCTGGTGCAGGCTGGTCCTACGATTACGGCACAGTCAGTGATAGCAAAGAAATGTTTGATTACTTGAAGGCATATTCCCCAGTACATAATGTGAAAACAGGTGTTTGTTACCCTGCGACGATGGTCTTTACCGGAGATCATGATGATCGCGTGGTACCTGCACATTCCTATAAATTTGCTTCTGAGCTGCAGGCAAAACAAGCTTGTGATAACCCTGTTTTGATTCGTATTGAGACGAAAGCTGGTCATGGTGCCGGTCGTTCAACAGAAGTACTAATCAATAGTACGGTTGATAAATATGCTTTTGCGCTTTGGAATATGGGCATTAAAGAATTAAAATAAGTAGACTGGTTTTGACTGTTTAAAAGGTTGCCTACACATGCGCCAACAAAGAGCCCCGATCGAATTACTGATCGGGGCTCTTTGATTTATTGATTATCTGGATATCGTGTTATTGCCAAGTCTTTTCACCTTTTTTCATTTTTTGCAAAGTTGCTACGTATTCTTCTTTTTGGGTAGCATCTGTAAGTAGTGAAATAGCTTTTTCTTGAGTTTTAATCGCTTTTTCTTTTTCTCCCAGGCGATACAGTATGTTTGCAAAAGTGTCTAGATACATCGGTGCATCTTTTTCTTTCTCGTTGGACAATTTACTCCATTCAGCTGCTGCTTTCAAACATGCTGGATCATTGCAATTTTCAAAAATAGACCAAGCCATATTGTTCAATTCTGCTGCTGTGATGGTTGAACCATATTTTGCGATATATTTATTGAAACTGTCTCTCAATCCGGGATAGTTTTTGGTATAACTATAATAGCGTGGCTGCATTTCCAAGCTTGCTTTCTCCGTATTGATAGTTGGATATTTTTGAGCTAGTTCTTTTTCTATACTAGCGAAATCAACAGCTTCTTTCGCACGAATTTTGGTATTTACAGCGTTACTAACCAATAATTGAGACAAGAAGTCATTTGCTTTTACTTTTTCACTGACGGCATCAAATTTAGTCGGATTATCTTTAATTAAATTAAAAGCCTTAGAATCGACCACATTAGCCGCAGAAAGCAATAAACTAACATTTTCTTTTGTAAATATTTGATCTGCAGATAAGGAAGCTAATACGATTCCTTCGGCCTTTGCTTGTGTTTCCTGATCGTAAGCTTCATTAGCTGCTGTGGCCATGCTTTTAGCAATACTTACATTATTTGGGTCAGCATTGAATTTGGCTAATAAGGTTTCATATTGTGTGCTTGGATCAAGTGCTTTTTGAGCTTTGGCAATAAAATCATCCGCTTCACCACCACCCACGATACGGTGAACAAGGTTGCCTTTGGAATCAAAGATCAAAAAGGTAGGATATGCTCTTACTTTATACTCTTTAGCAAAACGATCGGCTTCTTCATACCAGGATTTTACGTCGTCATTGTCATTCTTGGTTTTATCCATCTGAATCTTTGCATTGATAAATTTGGCATTGAAGAAATCACCTACCTTGGCTTGTGGGAAGATGGTACTCGACATATATTTACAGGGACCGCACCAGGTTGTGAAACAGTCTACAAAAATGAATTTGTTTTCTTTAGCCGCTTTCTCTTTTATTTGGCTCCAATTGAGCCCATGCTCGAATTTCATTCCTTCGCTCTGTGCAAAAAGCAAGGCTGGAATCAAGAATAACATTAAAATCAATTTCTTCATCACGTTGATATTTTAGATTTTTAATTTAATTGTTAGTTGTTTTGTAGGATCGGATTAGTTTTCCCAAGTTTTTATTCCCTTCATCATTTTGTCCAGTGTTTCTTGATATATTGGGCGATCGTCATCACTGGCCATCTCGACAGCTTTGTTTTGCCACTTAATAGCTTTTTCTTTTTCTCCTTTCTTATAGAGTAGATTTGCGTAGGTATCCAAAAATGCACTGCTTGGATCTTCAATGATTGATTTCTTGCTCCAGCTTATTGCTGATTCAATACATTCGGCATCACTGCTGTTGTTGAAAATTGTCCAGGCAAAGGTATTCAATTGATGAGGGGTAAAATCTTCCGATGAAAGATAATCGTTGATGATATTTTTCATCGCAACATAATTTTTCACCTGAAGGTAATAGTGTGCTTTTATCTTCTTAAACATCGGAACGAAATCGATGTCCGGGTATTTTGCGGCAAGCTCATTTTGATAACTATCCCAGTTGGGTTCATGTTTGGCATCTATTTTAATTTGAAATAATTCATTGACGACAACATTTGCCAGGGTGCGGTTGGCGATACCCGGTGATTCTAATAGAATATCAATTTTTTCTTTATTATTGCGGATAAGATTGAAAGCTTTTGAGTTGGTGAACTTGGCTGCAGCCAATAAAATATGTACATTTTCTTTTTTGAATAATTCATCCGTTCCTAAAGAATTCGCTAAGGTGTTTTCTGCCTTTTGGGCAGTATTTTCATCGTAGGCGATATTCGCTGCTTTCAGCATCTGTTTGGCGGTGTAAATATCCTGCGGCCTTTTCTCGAATTTTTTTAATAGTGTGTAATACTGTGTTTCAGGATTTAATCCATCCATCACATGGCCGACAAATTCGGGTGCATCACTTGCGCCAACAATACGGTGTACGACCTGACCATTGGGATTGAAGATTAAGAAGGTCGGAAAGGATTGAATATTGTATTCGTCGGAGATTGCACGAGCATCAGCGTACCATTTCTTGACTGATGCATTGTCTGACTCTGTGGAATCCATTTGTACTTTGACACTAATGAAATTCTGATTAATCGGCTGACCAACCTGTTCCAAGGGAAATATTTCATTGCTCATATATTGACAGGGGCCGCACCAGGTTGCAAATAGCTCTACGAAAATAAACTTGTTCTCGGCTTGTGCTCGCTCCTTAACTTGTTTCCAACTCAACCCATCTACAAATTTCACACCCTTAGTTTGGGCGTGACCCAGATTCCCTAACAAAATCGTAAGGCATAATGCGATTATACTTCTCATACTCACTCAAACAAAGATTCATAATTATGTTTAAGTTATTAAATTATTCTGAAAACAAAAACACCTCTGAAGTATTAATTTCAGAGGTGTTTTCGTGGACTGATAAATCGCTTATTTGATATTTATCTTCGATTTTAAATCTTTTGTTAAACCGTCTTTATGTAACATCAAAGAAGTTGTTTTATAACGTACGAATTCTTTCGATGCATATAAGTAACCATGATAGTCATTTGTTGTACCCCAAGAGTTTTTAACAATATAATACTCTTTTCCGTTTTGGTCTTTTACGAGACCTACAATATGCATACCGTGATCATCTGTTGTTTGCCAGTTGTCGAAAGCTTTTTGTCTTTCTTCCGGTGTTACTTTTAACTCTGGTTTAGGACCGACAAACATCGTAGATTTTTCTTGATCTGTCATTTCTTCAAACGGTTTTTCAGGTACATAAGCTACCCCGTTTTTCCAAGAGAAACCTTTTTCTGATACGTCAGTAGCCCAAGCAACAGTATAACCTTTTTGTAAAGCATTGTCAATGATGTCCGTTAAATCGTTCATTTTAACATTGTAGAAGCGATCGAATGACCAGTTGTCCGGAATCAACAACACGAATTGGCTGTAGTATGGACGGTCCGTTACAGAAGCAATACCTACATAATCATCCGGATTAATGCCGATTACCTGGTCTGCAAATGTGCGCGGTGTATACGATTTACCATTGTAATCAAATTTTTCTGGAACCTCTCCAAGGTAAGAATCCATGGCAGCGGTGTATGCTTTCTCCCAGTTTGGAGTCAATGTTTTGCCTTTTACTACAGCAGCTAACATAGCATCCAACATGGATGTCATTTCACCAAAGTTGTTACGTGTAGTACCGTAGTGAAGACCTGTATAAGCCGATTGCGGCATTGTACCGTATTTGCGGAAAGAGTTTAATACATCATGGAATTGGCCACCTTCACCCAATGATAACCCGCCATGAAGGCGTACATAAGTACGAGCTTTGTCTAAGTATGTGTTGCGTGCAGTATAAATTTGAGAGATCTCAACGGGTTTTTTACCCATACGGATCATTTCCGACTCTAAGAAGGAATTACCTGAATAAGACCAACAAGTACCTGATGAACCTTGGTTTTTGATGGACGTATTACCTAGGTTGATTACTTCAGTAAATGTAAATCCGGATTTGCTATTGTCATTTTGATTTGCCTTTAGCGCATTGATCAAATTGTCTTGTGCTTGTACTTGAAAGGAAGCTGCGAAAAGTGAGGCGGCTAGTACAATCGTTTTATTCCAATTCATTGTTAGTGTTTTGTTAATTTAATGTGGTGCTAAATTAAATAAATAAAATTTAGTAAGGTAAATTCCTCTGTAAAATAATTGTTCTTAAAAACCTGCTGTTTTTCTGTTAGCCTAAGGCTAAAGAATAGGGGGCTCAAAACGGGGTAATATTGATTAAAAATGGTCAGAAATCTCTTTCTGACCATTATATATTGTTTCATTTATAATTTCTTGCAGATCTATGGGCATTTTTCCGAATAAAAACTATCGGCACGCTTTCAATAAATAATAGCTTAATCAGCCGTTGTAGCCTTTTTGGGAAAAACCAATGAAGCAATGATACTCAAGGCAAGTATGCCGACAATAACGATCAGCGAATGGGTTGTTGTAAACCCAACTTCGGCCAACCAATGGTGCAACAGCATCTTTAGGCCAATGAAAACCAGCAAAAAGGCTAATCCTACTTTAAGGTATTGGAATTTGTGGATAATGTTGACCAATAGGAAGAACATGGATCGTAATCCAAGGATCGCAAAAATATTGGAGAAGAATACCACATAGGCATCTTTGGTAACCGAGAAAATCGCAGGGATGGAATCCACGGCAAAAATCAAATCTGTAAATTCAATTACCAGTAATACAAGAAAAAGTGGTGTCATATACTTCACGCCATTCTCTACGTGGAAGAAGTGCCCGCCATCTAATTTTGGCGTTACCTTAAAGTACCGAGATGCGAATTTAACGACGGGGTGATTCTGTGGATCAACTTCCTCTTCTTGATTGCGGTTGATAAACATTTTCACACCTGTAAAGACCAAGAAAGCCCCGAAAACATAGAGGATCCAGCCAAATTTAGCAATCAGGGTAGCACCAAGGAAAATAAATAAGAAACGCATTATGATCGCGCCCAAAATCCCCCATACCAAAACTTTATGGTAGTAACGCTCCGGAATACCAAAAGACGTGAATAATAATACCATCACAAAAATATTGTCTACGGATAAGGCATATTCCACAACATAGCCTGTAAGATATTCCAGACCGAGATTTTTATTGTATACCTCGAGGCTGGCGGCTAAATCACCCGGAATGATTCTAATATCGTGGTGATGTTTGGTAATGATTTCTTGAAGATGGTCCAAGTCATGGATGTTGTGCAATTCGAATCCATAGTGACGTAGTAGCCAATAGAAACCTAATGAGAATAAGACCCAGATGGCGCTCATGATACTAGCCATCTTTAGGCTAACAGGTTTGTCGCCTTTGGAGAATAATCCAAGATCTATTGCCAGCATAAGCGCTATAAAGATGAGGAATCCTCCAAAAAACATTAATTCGTGACTCATTTTATTTTTTTCTTTCTGTTGTATATTTTACCAGTTGTCGCAATCCATCTTTGTATTCACTATCAGGAAAATCTTCGAGAATCCGGAAAGCGTCTTGTTGATATTCCTGCATCTTACTTGTTGCGTATTCCAGTCCACCGCTCTTGCGGACAAAATCGATGACTTCAGCAACTTTTTGTGTATCTTCATTATGGTTTCTGACCAAATTAATAATTCTACGCTTTTCACTTGAAGCAACTTGATTCAATGCATAGATTAACGGTAAGGTCATTTTCTTCTCTTTGATATCATTACCCAGTGGCTTGCCGACATCATCTAATCCAAAGTCAAATAAATCGTCCTTGATTTGGAACGCAATTCCGATTTTTTCACCAAATTGGTGGAGTTTATCTATTGTTTCCTGATCTGCATTTGAGGAGGCCGACCCACAGGCACAACAAGAAGCAATCAGTGAGGCGGTTTTCTTGCGAATGACTTCAAAATAAATGGGTTCTTCAATATCCAGTTTCCGAGCCTTTTCAATTTGAAGCAATTCACCTTCGCTCATCTGATCAACCGCTTCTGAGACTATCTTTAGTAAATGATAGTCCTGATGTTTTACGGAAAGTAGAAGGCCTCTCGAAAGTAGAAAATCACCCACCAAAACAGCAATTTTATTCTTCCATAATGCATTGATGGAAAAAAATCCCCTGCGTTCGTAGGAATTGTCCACGACATCATCATGTACTAATGAAGCAGTATGTAATAATTCGACAAGCGCAGCTCCTCTGTACGTGGATTCATTAATTCCGTTGCATATGCCGGCAGAAAAAAACACAAACATAGGCCGCATTTGTTTGCCTTTACGTTTGATTAGATATTGTGTAATACGATCCAACAGGGGGACGGAGCTTTTCATTGAAGCTTTGAATTTTTTTTCAAAAGCCTCAAGTTCATGGGCAATAGGGCGTTGGATCTCTCTTAATTTTGACATGAATTGGGGTGAAATACCAAAATAGTTAAAGCTTAAAGATAGTGATTTTGTTACAACTCTTCGACTGCTTTCTCAAGATTTTTGTACCATTCTTCACCATAGGTTCGGATGAGCGGATCCTTTAAAAATTTGAATACAGGCACCTGTAATTCTTTGCCAAATGAGCACGCATCCTTACAAATATGCCAACGGTCATAATGAAGGACGTCAAATTCGGGATAATGTGTTGTCCGTATAGGATAGAGGTGACAAGAAACTGGTTTGCGCCAATGTACCTCACCAAGTTCGTAGGCTTTTTCGATTGCGCATTTTGTGATGCCGTTCTCCCAGGTGACATAGGCGCATTCTTTATTGCCGTCAACACAGGTGGTCGTCAGATCACCATCGACATCGACAACATATTTGCCTTGCTCCTCGATCGCTTCAATACCTTTTTCGGTCATATATGGCTTTACTTTGGGATAAATTTCCTCCAATACAGCCTTTTCACTTTCTAATAGCGGGGCGCCTGAATCGCCTTCAATACAACAGATCCCCTTACACTTTGATAAATTGCACACAAAGTCATTGTTGATTAGATCTTCGTGTACCAATACATTTCCTACTTCAATCATTCTAATTATTTTGAGTAGCTTGCTTTTTGTCCCAATTTGTATTTTAATCCACTGGCTTCGAGCAGTTCCAATGTTACCGAGCCGATTAGAATATCTACATTGGCTTTTACCGGGATACGGTTGCCATCATTGGTTACCCACAAATAAAGCTTGCTATTTTTTTTAAAGATACGTCCCGGTTTAATCTCAGGACTGAATTTGAGGCATTCTAACGTGCCTAATTCTGTTTTTATTTTTTCTATTCCTATATATTGTATGCCTAAGGTGGCAATTTCATCATTTAAAAAATAGGTGAGCTTAAATGATTCTCCGGGTTTTACCGTTGACAGATCCAAATTGCGGGCGAAATAGTAAGAGGAAAGCAAGTCGAAGGTCTGATCTACCTTCGAGTTAAAAGTCCCTTTATTGCCGACAACAGTATTTGTTTCTTGATTGAACCTTACTTTGTCATTCCGTCTATAGCCTCCTTCGCGAATGTTCTCCGTATAGTAATATGGTAAAAATGTCTTGCTATTGATATACGAATTATATTCATTTCTTACGGTATATATCGCAAAGGCACCAGCTGTTTTACCAGCTGCATATAGATGAAAGGAGGGATTGCCGCCTCCATCCTTGGTATCTTCAACGGTTAATGTCCCCGTTGCGGCTGAAATAAAGCCATATCGGAGTTTATATTTTAATTTCTCGCCACCTTTAAATGCTGATTCTTTTAAATGCGGTAGATCTTGAGCGAAAGCAGTACTTACTAAAACGGATAAGTAAAGGAGCAAAGTCGATATAAGTTTCATGTACGTAAGTTTACGAAATTTGTTTGAAAAAGAAATGTTAATTTCATTCAAATAAATTTAACTTTTGATGTTAATGAAGTGCTCATAGACTGGGATTTATACTGACTTTTCATCTGATTTATTTAGGCTGCGCTCGCTTAAATACGGGAACAGTGGAACAAGGTTCACCGTACATAATACTTTTTGCTACCTTGCTTAGTTTTACAGTGAACTGTACGAATGTAGACTCCGGAATAAAAGTATCACCACAGCCTTTGACAACGACACGTTGATCTCGGAATTTTTCCATGTCAATCTGTTCAATTGACGCAGCATACTGAATACGCAATAGCTCATCTACGTCGCCGAAAATAACTGTCGTGGCATAGGGTTCCAATTTGTTGGCCAATAACATGTAGGCCCAAGTTGGGACAATCGCATCGGCCGTACAAGTAATTGCCACATGTTTACCGGTATATTGCGACCAGTCGTGATTCTTAATGAATTCGCGGAAATCCTTTTCTTTAAGAATCAGGCCATGGAACAGATTATCCTTAATATCATATACTACATTGTCTGCTCCGGGATGGTAGTCGGCCAGGTCAACTGTGATCAATCCACTTTGCGCGACTTTGTTGACGATAGTTGTTTGAATATCCATATTTACATCAAAAAAAAGCCGGACGATAATTCGTCCGGCTACAAATTTACTTAAAAATCTTCTAAAAGAATTTCACTCTATTGTCAATGATTTCAGCTTTGTCTTGCAATGCGCGGAAAATAGATCCCCAAGCGCGTTGTGCTTTTGCTGCAAGCATTTGTTTCTTTTGTCCGTTGATATCCGAAATAGCAGCAGGATTGGTAAAACCGTTTACTTGTACAACGTATACACCTGTGCTGCCTTCAATAGCTTTAGAAGGTTTGTTTGGCTGAAGTCCAAATACAGTACCTACAACCAAATTTTCTAATGCTACACCAGGAATAACTGGGTTTGCGAAGACAACGTTTTCAACATGAATCGCTGCTTTGCCAACTTTTTGTGCGACCTGATCAATAGAGGATGTACCTGCTAAAGCCTTGTTAAATTTCTCTTTCAAGATTTTCGCTTTAACCATATTTCTTACTGCAGGTTCGATATCTTTTTTAACAGCATCTAAAGAAAGTGTTCCTTTAGGCTGAATGTCTACTAAGCTAGCTAAGATGTAAGAAGTTTCGGTTTCAAATACTTTGTCTGAAATATCACCTTTTTTAGCTTCAAAAGCCCATTTAATTAAATCACGAGGCGCTTCGGCTCCATCCAAAACATTATCCATCGCTGTAACGCGCGAAGCTGTTTTAGCTTCTAGACCAAGTTTTTTAGCTTCTTGAGCAAAGTTTTGGGCTGTAGCTGCAGATAGGAATGCAGTCGCTTTGCTATGTGCATTGTTCAACGTTTCTTTTCCACTGCTGATCACTTTATCAATGATGGCAACTTTAGCGTATTTAGAACTTCCTGTTTGTTTCTCGATTTTAATGACATGAACACCATATTGTGATTTCACAACTTTGACATCACCTGTCTTACCTTCGAAAATAGCTTTTTCAAGATCTGGAGCCATGCGGCCTCTTGTCAATGTGCCAAGTTCGCCACCATTTGTTTTGCTCTCCGGATCTTTGCTGAATTGAACGGCAAGAGCCGCAAAATTGTCTCCTTTTTGAATCAGACCTTTGATGGAATCCGCTTTTGCTAGCGCTTTATCAACACCACCTTCAGCAGCTGCATCCAACAGGATATGCGATGCTTTTACGGAGTCGGGGCTGATGATCGTAGACACAACTTTTGCGATTTCATACGCATTGTTGTTTAAGAAAGGTCCAACCGTTGTTCCAGCGGCAACATTGAATACAACCGAATCCAAAGAAGGGCTCAATTGACCTTTTTTCACATAAGTGAACGGAAATTTATTGTCTGAATTGATCGAAGCAAATAATGAGTCATCTTTAGCAACGATTAAATCTTGTTTCAATTTATTGATGGTCTCTTTTACAGCTAAGGAATCTTTCGCAAGAGGTTTTGCATCTACAGTTACGTATTGAATTGCACGTGTTTCCTCTTGTGTTTTGAACATGTTTTTATGCTCATTATAATATTCTTGGTAATCGGCATCAGTCAATTTAGCGTCAGCATCTTTAATAGATGCGTAGTCTAAAAGGATATATTTGAAGTTTGCCAATTTATTGCGCTCTTGGTATTCTTCATTTGCTTCCAAAGAGGTAACGTATACGCTATTGGAAAGCAATTCACCATATTTGCTGCTTAAACGTTCATCTTTTACCCCTTCAAGTAGAGCTTCCCATTGCTGAGCTACCTGTTGGTTGCCTGCTGTGTTAACTTGGCTGATAAAAGAACGCAATTGGCCAGCATCAAATTGTCCCGTTTGTGGGTTGGTAAATGCTTGTACGATCTGAGGTGAAGGATTTGGTCCTTGTACTAGATCATTTAATTCTTTGGCGCCTACTGTCAAACCGATTTTTTCAATTTCTTTTTTCAAAATCTCTTTTGATAAGAATTGATTCCATACTTGTTGAACAGCGTATGTCCGCATTTGGGGAGTAACCGTACCACCCATTTGCTGTTTGAACATTTCTTCTGTTTGTTCAACTTGTTGATTGAACGCAGGATATTCAATTTCAGTTCCGTTGACTTCCCCTACACGATTTTGATGTCTCGCCCAAAAAGGAGCCCCCCCTCGAACGACATCGCCTAGTAAAAATGCTAAAATTGCGATAGCCATAGCCGCGGTCAAGATGACACCAGCTTTGTTACGCAAAAAGCCCATTAATCCCATAGTCTGCTTATTGTGTTTATATTGTGTAAATACTTGTATTTCGTTAATTTATGCATAGCATAGCAAAATGCGGTGCAAGATACAATTTTTATAAAAAAAAACGGAATATTTTCCTGAATGTAGTAAAACAAATTTGAAAACTATTTGTATAAAGTCGAGTTTTTTCTTCTGTTTTAGATCAAAAGGTTAGTTTTGAATGACTTAATTGTATAAATAGACAGTATGAAACCATCTATCTGCAGCCGCGGATATTAGCTACCATGAATTGCGGTTGCCCCTGTGATCAACTATTTGCCTAGCGAGGGAAATAGACTGTTGTTGGTAATGACTGTGTACCCCGTCGCGTTGGCTATATTCACATGTTTAAAATCTTTGTCCGAAGTAAATGATGAGCCTTGTAAGTTGCCACGGTTATCTCGGAAGAACGCCGTAATCGGAACATGATTGTAAAAGGTCATATTGCTGTTGCTATCGGCCTTACTTTCATCATAGATGATTTCCTCTGTTTTGATTACAGAACCGTCAGCCATGGTAACCACAACATTTTTGGTGAAGGTGGTCGTTTTTTCTTTTTCTCTTCGAATCGCATGGTCAGAAGTGATTCGCTGTGTTTCCTTTAAATGATCATCATAAAAGATGATTTTGATGCTTTTTGGAAATTCATAGACTTCGGTGCTATCGTGTTTGATACGCATTTCGGGTGCTGTGAGATTGGCTTTTACCCGTGTGGAATCGCTATAGATAATATCTACGTGCCGTGAAATGTCGACTGCCTCTTCCTTTTTCATGTTGGCAATACGGTCTACTTCTTTTAGATCAGGCTCGCAAGAGGTCAATGAGAGCGCCCCTAGTAAAGCTAATATTACTAGGGGCGAGATATTTTGGATTATGGATGAAGCAAATGTCTTGCGTGCCATCGTATTAATCAAATTGTGTTCTTCTAAACCAGCGGTCATTTAGCGTAAAGCCGATATTAAAGTTAATATAACGTTCTCGTAGGAGGCTATTGCTGATCTTGCCCATTTGGCCAAATTCTGCAGAGAAGTTAATCTTAGAGAAAGCTCCTGAATATTGATTTCTTGCCAATGGCAATCCTACACCTACAGTCACCGCCATATCGTTGATATTCTGGTCACTTAAGAAATATTGCGTTTTGTTGTATCTGAAACCAATTCTATAATCCACTTGGTTCAAATATTTGAGTGAAGTAACATCTGGTGTTATCTGACCACCGATAGCCACGCCATAATTCTTGCGGAGTTCATTTTCTCCCTTTCTAGTCTGAAATCTCGACCAATCTGCATATTTAAAATCGGCACCCACCAACCAACGATTGCTACGTGCAAGCGTGATACCTACATTATGTCTTAACGGAAGGGTCAAATGTCTGCTACTGCGGTCCGAAATATAAGTGCTATCCAATGGTATATTTTGGTTGTCCGGATCCGTTGAAGGTGTGGTTCTTGTATTAAATATGGTTGCTCTTTCTTTGATGTCATTATTCAGCGATCCTGAATAACCGAAAGTCAGCGAATACTCTCTGTTTAGTGGCTGTTCGTACTGTAAACCATAATCAAAGATAATTCCTTGGATCTCACGTTTATTTTGTTGTTGTGTATTTAATGCTCCTGATGAAGGCGAAAATTCTACACGGCTGTAATCGTTTAATGTTCCAAATAGATAAGACATGTTGGCACCGATACTCAGGCCTTTTACAATGCGTACCCCCCAACCTGCATAGGCTTTTGTTAAACCACCTTCACCCGTAAAAACTTTAGTATAGGGATCAGAATTTATCGTTCCGGTTGAAGATGTCCGATAGCCTATATCTGAATAGGGAAGTATACCCAAACTGATACCGCCAAATCGTTTCATTGGGAAAGTCATGGTGATGTGGCTAAAGGCAAAGTCCGCCGTGTTATCTGATCTGGTGGTCGAATTTAATTGGGTGTAATTCCCGTATAAACCAGCATCAAAGGTTGTGAACTGTGTCGAAGAATAGGATGCAGGGTTGCTTGGGTTGGTGTTGTATACGCCATTGATTCTCCGGATAGCGGTATTGACACCACCCATCCCTCTATATTGTGGCAATAAATCCTCACGCATCTGACCGAGTCCAAACTGAGAATAAGGCGATGCGGATGTTGTTTTTTGTGCAAATGCGGTAGTAGAACTAGCTAAAATTCCACCTGCTAACAACAGTTGGAGTGATTTATTTCTTAGAGAGCTTGTAAAGCGTTTCTGCATGGTCAATCTATAAAATTGAGAAACTAATGTTTATTTAGTTTTAGTGAAATGTTCGAGTTATCTGACTCTTGTATTAAATGTTCTTTGCTTTTAATCGCATACAAAACTATTCAATTTTTGCGAGCTTGTTAAGCCGATTTTGTTAAAAAAGGTTAAACACTTACTGTACAGTTGTTTAGAAAAACTGAAAGTAGATTATGGTCAGTGTTATGATGGCGTATACGACTTCAAAAAACCATTTCTTTTTGGCATACGTAAAATAGTAAGCCATATAGATGGCAATAGAAGGAGCGCAAAGTAAAAAATGGGCCTCTGTTAGTTTTTTATTCCAATAGAAGGAGATTATCGCTAGGCATAACATAAAAAAAAGCAATTGAAATGATTTGCGGATATGCACCACACTTTTGAAAAAGTTGTCCTTTAACACCAATAAAAAAAGTATTAATGTAAAGATTACAGGGACAAGGACAAGATAATCTACCAGTTGAATGCGAATAGCTGTCGGGAATCTGTAGGTAAACGGCAACCATATTGTATAAAACTGTTCCATTTTACCCGTCCAAAGATAGATAACAGCCAAGATAAAGTAGACCGTTGCCACGCCTAATAAAGGTGTCACCCATTCACGCCAATTGAAAGGCCTAAAAATGAGTAAGCCTATCCACAATAAACCAAACATACTTAGAAACGGAAAGTAAATCAGGCTTCCAATGCCGACAATCATTCCGAGATCAAACATTTCCGCTTTAACATCTGTCTGCCGATAGAGGGAGAGCAGCTTGCTTAACATCCATATTGAAATAAAATTACAGATCAAGGTTGGGGACAGCACCAGAAATGGTAAAAATAAGCTGGCCAGTGTCATGTACATCAAAGCAACGAGGAAGCTTGGTTTCCCGAGCAGGTTAAAATGGCTTGTGATGCGATTGAGTATCGTTGCCTGAAAGATTGTCAGGATCAGAGTGATAAAAACATTGGTCGAAGGAGAGAGGTTGATTAAGTTGTTTTCTCCTAAAAGATTCCCCAATGCGGGCTCAAAGATTACAGAATCAAGTTTGTCCGGGAGGTGCAGAAATATGCCTAAACATAAAACAAAACCTACGAGGGATAGAAATAAAATATTTATGGGTGAATAATTTCTAAACTGACTTATAATCATGGTATGCGATAAATAAAATGCTATTTATTCTTTTTTTCCAATTTGCTTATGCGGCGATCGAGCAAGAAAAGGAAGAAAGCCAAACCCAGAAAAATGACCAACATGACTAATACAACAACGTAGATCTTACCTTCGCTACGTAATCCAGTCGCCATATCGACATCATCCTGTGCAAATGTGCTCAAAGTCGATAAGATTAATAAGGCGATTGACAATGTTACTTTTTTCATTCGTTTAAATTATTTGTTCATCATTTATTCTTTATTAAAGGCATTCACGCTGCCTTCGGCGGTATAAGTGTTTATTCTCATCGATATAAATGAGCTTGCCATATCTTTTATCCGATTTATGCGTTCAATTCTTTCTTTTCGAGTAAACGTACTCTATAGCGAAGCGAACAGATCCAAGCTGCAATCATCGGCCAGCCAATCATTGCTGCATAAAACGTAGGACGTAACTCACTACTCATTTTTAAATCGCCAAAGGCCGCATTTCCGCCACTGCCCGGGTGGAGAGAGTCCGTCATTTTAGGTAAAATATACAGCAATACAATGATAATTGGAAATGCAAAGATATTATACACAGCAGAGATCTTGGCTCTTTTTTGTTCCTCTTCTAACGCATTGCGCAGCACCAAATAAGCTAAATACATCAGGGTCGCTATCGCAGATCCATTAAGTTTGGGGTCATTTGGCCAAGGTTCACCCCAGGTGATGTTTGCCCACAGCATACCCGTTGCAAGTCCAAGGAAACAAAACGTAATTCCTGTATTTACAGCTTCAATGGCCATTAAATCATATTCCTGCTTACCCGTATTTAGATATTTAATACTGTAAATAACAGAAACCAAATACATGACAAACATGGCCGACCACATCGGGACGTGGAAATAAACATTTCGTATACTTTCGTGAAGGATGAATAGGCGGGGAACAGGTCCTAAAAGACCATTGATAATGACAGCGCAGATAATCATTACCGCTAATATTTTCCACCATTTTTTTCTCATGGATAAATTGAATTTAGTTTGTTCTCAATTCTAAAATTTAATCTCGCCAAAGGTACGGAAATAACAACAAAGAAACAGTGACGGTGATTACATTAATTGCAAGTAATACGATTATTTCTTTGCTGCTTGACGCTCTTTCCAAACCTTCTATTGCATTACGAGAAAGCTTAATTAACACGATTAACAGCGGGATAATTGCCGGAAAACTCAGGATAGCCATTAAAGTGCTGTTATTGCCGGCTTTGGAACTAATGCCAGAGATCATGGTGAAAACAGTGGCAAAACTGATGCTGCCGAGGATAACCGAAACAAAATAAAGGGCAGGGTCGCCGATAGGGTTTCTGAATATTGTTGAATAGACAAAATAGGCAATAATGGCAAGAAGAGTCATCATCATCATATTGTAGATGACTTTCGCTAAAATAATTGCTCTGGGGTCAACCAGTGAATAATAATAGAGTTGTCGATTGGGATTTTCCTGAACGAAGCTTTTGTTAATTGCATTAATGGAAGCGAAAAGCATAATAATCCAAAATAACGCATTCCAGGTAGTCGTATCAACTGATTTAAACGCTTGATAGCAGACGAAAACAGTTGATACGACATATAGTAGAATTCCGTTAATAGCATATTTTGAACGCCATTCCAGAATGATGTCTTTAAGAATTAAAGTTTTTACCTGTTGCAGTAAAGTCATATACCGCAAAGATACGAATGTATTTTGACCACAAGAGTGACCAAAACCATCAATTCTTAAAAAAGCTATTTTTTTACTTATGCATTAGAAATTTTTGACTTTGCAGCATCCGTTGTATTGTCGATTTTGCTTGCCAAATTTTGAGCGGCATTGTTGGCGTGGTCCAAAGCTTCTCTGCCGGCTTCTTTTGCCTTGTTTTTTAGTGCATCTGTATCATCGGAAGCCTTGCTAAAAGCAGCTTGAGCTTTAGATTTCAGGTTGTCCAACTCGGCAGAAGCGCGGTTGGCTAGTTTCTGTGCTTTTTTAGCTTCTTTTTTGGAAAGATCTTTCAATGACTTAGTTAAGCTTTTAATGCCATCATTTGCACGATCTAATTGTTTTTTGCCATCATCAGTTCCTAAAAGGTACCATGCAGCAGCTCCCGCAGCTAATCCTACCAAAGCAAATGCCACTAATCCATTTTTGCTATTTTTCATAATTCTTCTATTTTGTTATATATTCAAATGATAATCAAGTATGATACCAAATGAACAATCACTAGGGAAATTTGTTTAAAAAGAATCAATAATTAACAAAATTTTACATATCAATCTTCTGCTGCTTTGATTGGAGATTATAGAGATGTTGATAGAGACCGCTTTCTTTTTGAAGCAGTTCAAAGTGGGTGCCGCTTTCAGACACAATGCCATTCTCGACAACAATGATTTTATCGGCATCAACAATTGTCGATAGTCTGTGAGCGATGATGATCGACGTACGCCCGCGCATTAATTCTTCCAACGCGTCCTGTACCTGTCTCTCTGACTCGGAGTCTAGGGAAGAGGTGGCTTCGTCTAAGATAAGAATTGCGGGATCTTTTAACAGTGCGCGTGCAATAGCAATACGTTGGCGCTGGCCACCGGAGAGTTTAACACCACGTTCACCGACTAGGGTATCGTAGCTTTCGGGAAAATTCAATATGAATTGATGTGCATTGGCACGTTTTGCCGCTGCTGTAATTTCTTCTTCTGTAGCATCAAGTTTGCCATAGGCAATATTTTCACGTATGGTTCCGCCAAATAACAAGACATCTTGCGGTACAATAGCCACCTGGTTGCGGATATCGCAAAGTTCAAAATCGGATGCTGGTTTGTCATCGTAAGAGACCTCACCTTTGTTGGCGGTATAGAATTGTAGGATCAACGACGCTATCGTTGATTTTCCTGTTCCACTTGGTCCGACTATGGCAACTTTATCTCCGGCATTAGCCGTGAAGTTAATGTCTTTCAGGATCTCAATATCGGGACGACTTGGATAGGCAAAAGAGACATGGTTGAAGCTTAACTTTCCTGTCATGGTCTTATGGATTTCCTTACAAGTCGGTTTTACATTTAGATTTTCTTGTGGCTCGTCCAGAATTTCCAAAATCCGTTCACTAGCACCCAAGGAACGTTGGATATTGGCATATAACTCAGGGAAACTGCCCATAGAACCAGCCACAAACATGGAATATAAAATATAGGTCGTTAGATCGCCGACAGTCATCTCATGAATGGAGACTAATGCCGCCCCATACCAGATGACTGCGATAACTGCGCCGAAAATACAGAAGATAATAAAAGAAGCAAAAGCACCACGGAAAGTGGCCCCTTTAACAGCCAATTTCACTACTGAATCCATCTGATTGCTGTAGCGATTAAATTCAAAATATTCATTTACAAAAGCCTTTACATTGCTTATTCCCAATAGTGTCTCCTGAACGATACTATTGGATTCGGCCATTTTATCCTGAGCTTGTCTCGACAATTCGCGTATGAATTTTCCGAAAATAATGGCCGCTATGACGATAATCGGTAAAATGCAAAGGTTCATAAGGGCCAGTTTGGGTGATACCCAGACTAATAAGAATACACCGAAGCAAAGGCTGATCAATTGTCTTAAAATTTCAGCGAGTGTCGTTGTTAGTGTATCCTGGATCTGTGAAAGGTCTGCAGATAATCTACTGTTTAACTCTCCGACACGACGATTGGCAAAAAATTCGATTGGTAATGAAATTAGTTTGAGGTAGGTGTCCTTGCGAAGTGCTGCCAATGTACGCTCCGCAATCTCAACAAAGATGCGTATGCGAAAAAAAGAAACAATAGATAGAAAGGTCAGAATAATAAAGGCAATTCCACCAATATAATACACTTGTGGAGTCAGCCAAGGGTAAGTTTGTTTGCCCTGTGCAGCATCAATCATAGCTCCAAGTAAAGCTGGAAATGCTAGCATGGCTAAACTGGATAATACCAAGAAAAACATGCCAACCCCAAATTTAAACCGGTACGGTTTTAAATAGGACATTATTTTTGACGCTCTTAATAAGAGCTCTTTATTCAATTTTGGTTTTGGTAGATCTTCTTCTTGTTTATTACCGCTGTTGAATCCTCTTGCCATATCCGCTACTTCAAATTTTGTTGCGAGGACAAATGTAAATAGATTAAAAACATTTTGCTATCATACTTTAGTCAATTTTTGAACTTAACTCTACTTTTTCTGATTTAAAAACAGATATTCTAAGCAATAGTATCGTATTAACGCCGATGATTTGTGGCTTTAACCTAAATTTTGACGTTTGGCAGCTGTTTGCTGTAAATTACTCTTATAGAGCAAATATCCCAAAACCAAGATAGTAAGTAAAGCGATATACAAGAAGATATTACTAAGGCCACCGTTGCCGGATGTTTTGTCGACTTGCGTCCGCAACTTTTCATTTTCTTTTTGAAGCTTGCTTATGGTGCCGATATAGGCTGAGACCTGTTTGTCGTAATCTGTTGCCAATTGCTGGAATTTGTCTTTCTCGAAATCTTTGATTTTTAATAATTTTTGAGTTTCCAGGAAAATATTGTTGTCGGTGATGACAATATCTTTAAGAATATCAATGCTTTTTTGCATATCGCCTTTAGATTTGAATAAGCCAAAAAGCCCTGTTTTCTGTGTGAGACTAGTGTCATAAGCCCCGAATTTCTGCTGTCGGGCATCCAATAGGTCGTTTACACGACTCCTTTGTACTTCAAAAGAACTGGAGTCTGGGTTGCTTTGCGACTTGGTTTTTCCAATGAGGCAAAATAGAAGGGTGAGTAGAAAAAGGGATCTTAAAGATTTCATCATGTGTTTGGACGATCAATATAATCAACTATCTAATTAACACTAACGTTCATGGTAAAATTTTATTTTGCCACGGTAATCTAGCTAAATTTTAATCCGGCGAGTCAGTTTGAGCAAAGATAGAAAACGAGTAGCACGTAAGTGCCATAAATGAATTTATGAAATTAATCTTTAAATTCTATACGAATTACATTGGAGTCGTCATCGTGAAGTCCCAACAGCTGACTTGCATTACCTTTATTGATGGCGATTTCCAGATAGTTGGAAATACCAAATAAACAAAGTTTCTCTCCTTCACCTACTTCGTTGTAGTGCCAAGAAAGGTTGGTAATAGTCTCATTGCGTTTGAAATAAAGGACAAAATGTCGTCCTTTTTGAACTTTATTAAATAGGTCTTTGGAAATGTTGGTGATGGCATTACCAAAAGCATCGACATAGATGACGTTACCTCGGATCATGTCTTTATCAAAGATAGGTTGCAAAGTAACTTTTTCGATGAGTTGTTGCATTACTGTGCCTATATCTTTCAGTTTGCCCCCCTTGGCGATATGACAAGCGGATTTGGAAAGGATATCTGCAAGCGGGAAATGAAGATACCGAAGGTCTTGCATTAAGTTGAGCTCGTACAGTTCCTGTGGTTCATTGCCGTTCAGTAATAGACTAAAAATACCGTTGTCGGCCCCTACGAAATAATGATCATTGTATTTCATGCCGATATATTTCGACTCTTCATGAAATAGCGTGTTAATTCCAATGATGTGAACAGTGCCTTTGGGGAAATAATGATAGGCATTGCCTAATACAAAGGCAGCCCGCGGGATATTGAATGCCGGAATTTCATGGGTAATATCAACAATATTGGCATCAGACAACTGCGATAAAAGACTACCTTTTAGCGCTGCTTGATAAAAATCTTTGTGTCCTAAGTCTGTTGTTAATGTAATTACTGCCATTATAATCTAAATCATAGATCGAATTGCTTGTCGAATTCCCTTAAATATACCCTTTAATTTTATCCAAATAGTGGACAAAATTACTATTTATCAAATGATATATAAAGCTAATTGGATAACTTATTTTGAATCTCTCTTTTTTCGATTGATATCCACAAACATAGCGAAGATTTTATGTATAATGAAATCTTTATGCCCGCTTCAGTGAGCCTTCGATGCTCTTCTAAATCATCATCGTTTGTACGCTGTATATTCTTGGTGGTTTCGTTAGAATACGTTAATTTTGAATAGTATTATACAGGAACGATATTGTGTAATGGCTACAATCTAATTAATTCTAAATAGGATAAAATTTGAACGAATTACTAATTGCATTAGATGGTCTGAATTTGCCCGTATTATGGGGAGCAGACAATGAGCACTTCGATTATTTGAAGAAGCAATTCCCAAAACTGCGGATTGTAGCTCGCGGAAGTGAAATGAAGGTGTTGGGCGACGTGAAGGAATTAGATCTGTTTGAGCAATCGTTTAAGGAAGTCATGGCTCATCTTGAGAAATTTAACAACATAACGTTGTTGGATTTTGAAAATCTCCTTGGAGCGAATGCAGGTTCCGCTGCCCAGCAGGAAAAAGAACTTGCAGCCAAACACGCCGCATTCGGATCCGAACCGATTGTATATGGACCTAATGGTCTGATTGTACGTGCACGTACCGCCAACCAGCGGAAAATGGTGGATAGTATTTTGAAAAATGACATCTTATTTGCTATCGGACCGGCGGGCACAGGAAAGACGTATACGGCAGTTGCTTTAGCTGTTAGGGCACTTCGAAATAAAGAAATCAAAAGGATTATCTTAACCAGACCGGCTGTAGAGGCTGGTGAAAACCTCGGATTTTTACCGGGTGACTTGAAAGAAAAGGTAGACCCTTATTTGAGACCGCTCTATGATGCTTTGGATGATATGATCCCTGCGGAAAAGCTGAAAGGCTATTTGGAAAATCGTACGATTGAGGTAGCTCCTTTAGCTTTTATGCGTGGAAGGACACTTGACAACTGCTTTGTTATTTTGGATGAAGCTCAAAATGCAACGGATATGCAGCTAAAGATGTTTTTGACACGTATGGGGCCCACGGCTAAGTTTATCGTTACAGGTGATATGACCCAAGTGGATTTGCCGAAAAAAAATCAATCTGGATTGTCAACGTCGATTCGATTATTGGAGAATATCGAAGGGATAGACATTATCCACCTTAGTGGCGGGGACGTGGTTCGCCATAAGTTGGTGCGCCGCATTTTAGAAGCCTACGGTGATATTTAATCGGTCCAAGCTGAAAAATTATGATTTGGGATAGCTATTTTGACATACAAATAATACCGATCTGTCTATTTCAAATAGCATTTTGAATGCATATCGAGCATGGCAAGCTCGTAAAATAAATACGCCACATTTATGAATGTCATTAAGCGCGGGCATAAATGAACAATTACTTACATTTGAATTTTACTTTGAACATGAACGCTATAAAAGAAACAAATTTCAATTTTGAAAATCAGACTGCTTTTTACAGAGGTAAAGTACGTGATGTATATACAATTGCCGAGACTTATTTGGCGATGGTAGCTTCAGACCGTATTTCGGCATTTGATGTGGTACTTCCACGTCCTATACCTTATAAAGGACAGGTATTGAATCAAATTGCAGCCAAATTTTTAAAGGCTACGGCTGATATTATTCCAAATTGGGTAGTATCTGTTCCGGATCCAAGTGTAACTATCGGTCAGTTATGTGAACCGTTTAAAGTAGAAATGGTTATTCGTGGCTACTTGTCGGGACATGCATGGCGTGAATATGCTGCAGGCAAACGTGAAGTCTGCGGTGAGGCTTTGCCAGAAGGGTTGAAAGAAAATGACAAATTGCCAGCGCCAATTATTACGCCAACAACAAAGGCTGCCGTTGGGCATGATGAAGATATATCACGTGCCGATATTTTGAAAAAAGGTATCGTTAGCGAAGAAGATTATGTGCAATTGGAGCATTATACCAAAGCCTTGTTCCAAAGAGGTACTGAAATTGCCGCACAAAGAGGTCTAATTTTGGTGGATACAAAATATGAGTTTGGAAAAAAAGATGGAAAAATTGTGTTGATCGACGAGATTCATACACCGGATTCTTCCCGTTATTTTTATGCAGAAGGCTATCAGGAGCGCCAAGGGAAAGGCGAAGCACAAAAGCAGTTGTCGAAGGAGTTTGTTCGCAAATGGTTAATCGAAAACGGCTTCCAAGGGAAAGATGGTCAGGTAGTTCCAGAGATGACGGATGAGATTGTGACTTCTATTTCTGAACGTTATATTGAACTATATGAGCATATTGTTGGGGAAAAATTTGTGTACCCTGATCAAGAAAACGTGTTGGAGCGTGTTGAAAGAAATGTGGCAAACGCCTTGAAAACGCTAAATTATTAGTACATTGTATCCTCAAACAAAGGAGATAGACTAATGAAGTATACCATTGATAAGCACGATCGCTATATTGTCATAGAACCTCATGTCGATGTGATTGACGCGGATAATGCCGCTAAACTCAAAGGAGAGTTTTTATTGCGGAATACGATAGGACAACGGAATATTGTTTTGGACATGATCCACGTTCAGCAAACGGACGAGGTGGGTATCCGTTTGGGGGTGCTTGCTCATCGTTTATGTCAATCTGTTGGTGGCATATTTATTTTGGTAAATCTTTGCCCAACTTTGATGGATATGGTTCGTGTGTCACATTTGGATAAGTCGTTGAAAATAGCGCCATCTTTAAAAGTTGCCGAAGATTTGATCTTTGCACACGAATTGGAATCTGATTATCGGGGGACAATTGAGGACTAATATGAAGTTTGAAGTTCTGATATTAGGAAATAGTTCGGCGACGCCAATGTTTGATCGTCATCCGACTAGCCAAGTGCTGAACTTTAATGAACAATTGTTTTTGATCGACTGCGGGGAAGGCACTCAGATGCAGCTGAGCCGATACGGCATCAAAAGCAATCGTATAGGACATATATTTATTAGCCATTTACATGGGGATCATTATTTAGGTTTGGTGGGGCTGCTCTCATCGATGCACCTTGTTGGCCGAAAAAGTGATCTCCATCTGTATGGTCCACCTGCGTTGAAGGAGATTTTGGATGTGCAGTTTTTACATTCCGAGACTGTTTTACGCTATAATCTTATTTTTCATCCGATTTCGCCCGAACAACCGGGGGTTATTTTTGAAAATAGAACATTAAAAGTAAGTGCGTTTCCGTTAAAACATCGTATTGCCTGTACTGGCTTTCGCTTTGATGAGGGACCTCGCGCGCGAACATTGCTTGGCGATATTGTACAAGAACTGAATATACCCACTGTATATTTTCCGATGATTAAAAAAGGATTTGATTACGTAGATGAAAGTGGTAAAGTATATACTGCGGATGATCTGAGCCTCCCTGCTCCTTTATCGCGCAGTTATGTATATTGTTCGGACACTGTACGTACAGCGCAATATCTACCTTATGTTCAAAAGGCGAATCTGATGTATCATGAATCCACCTTCTTACATGATATGGCCGATCGTGCGAAAGAAACGTTCCATACAACAGCTTTAGAAGCTGGAGAGATTGCCTGTGAAACTCATGCCAAGAAACTACTTTTGGGTCATTATTCGGCTCGATATAGAGATTTACAACCCCTGTTGGAGGAGGCAAGGACGGTATTCCCAAATACAGAGCTCTCGATTGAAGGTAGATGGTTTTCCGTTTAGTTCGATGTGTCTTTTTATATTTTCTGTCAAATCCCTTTTTAAGACACAAGAGATTTGATAGAAGCGGATTTATTATAGTATTGGAAATAGTTAATAAATCGAATAACCGAGGCAGCGAGTTTATGAAGATCAAATTGAACAACCTGTGAATAATTGCTTATTATATTGCATATGATGAACAATTTATCTAAGTTTACGGCTCTAATTTTTTTATAATGGATAATCCATTCAACTTAAACAACCTACTACGGGAAAATATTAAGAAGCTCGTACCTTATTCATCCGCGAGAGATGAATTTAAAGGGGAGGCATCCATATTGATTGATGCCAATGAAAATCCTTTTGGATCCCCACTAAACCATGATTACAACCGATACCCTGACCCTCTTCAACATCAAGTCAAAGCAAAACTTTCTAAAATAAAAGGCGTTCCGTCAGAGAATATCTTTTTAGGAAATGGAAGCGATGAAGCCATTGATATTTTATACCGTGCATTTTGTACACCTGGTGTTGATAATGTTATATTAGTTCCGCCAACCTATGGGATGTATGAAGTCTCTGCGAATATCAATGATGTTGCTTTTAAAAAAGTAAACCTGACTGCTGAATATCAGCTGGACCTGGATGGCATCGCCAATGCAATAGATGCACATACTAAACTGATCTTTATCTGTTCACCTAATAATCCGACCGGGAATTCAATCCGTCGTCAGGATATTGAAACTATCTTGAATAATTTTCAGGGGCTCGTTGTTGTAGATGAGGCCTATATCAATTTTTCTGCTGTAAAATCATTTACACAAGAATTGGCTGAATACCCCAATCTTGTGGTATTGCAGACCTTGTCCAAAGCCTGGGGCCTTGCGGCTTTACGTTTGGGAATGGCATTTGCCAGTAAAGAGATTATAGCTGTTTACAATAAAATAAAACCACCCTATAATATTAATCAGGCCACACAAGATATCGTACTGGAAGCCTTGGATCGCGTTGATCAAGTCAATGACTGGATTAAGGAAACGGTGGCAGAACGTGAGAAACTCGTACGTGAACTGCTTGAACTGGACTATGTGCAGCATATTACGCCTTCTGATGCTAATTTTATATTGGTTAAGATGGAGCAGCCGCGCGAAGTTTACGACTACCTGGTTCAATATGGAATTATTGTTAGAGATAGATCCAAAGTCGAACTCTGTGAAGGCTGCCTTCGGATTACTGTTGGTACACCTGCCGAAAATCAAATATTGTTAGAAAAACTTAATCAAATCAATAAATAATACTATGCCTGATAACTTAAAACGTGTACTGTTTATAGACCGAGATGGAACATTGATTTTGGAACCAGAAGACGAGCAGATTGATTCTTTTGCCAAATTAAAATTCTATCCAGGTGCCTTACAGTATCTGCCACGTATCGCAAAGGAGCTGGATTTCGAATTGATCTTGGTTTCCAACCAAGACGGTTTAGGAACTTCTTCCCATCCGGAGGAGAATTTCTGGCCTGTCCATCAATTTGTTATTGATACATTTGCAGGAGAAGGAGTAGTGTTTGCCGAGGAGCATATCGATAAAACGTTTCCACATGAAAATGCGGATACCCGCAAACCGGGAGTTGGTATGCTTGGCGCATATTTTGATGTTTCAAAATACGATTTGAGTCAATCTTTCGTTATCGGAGATCGGGTAAACGATGTTAAACTAGCACAGAATCTGGGCGCTAAAGCAATTTGGCTGCGTGCTAATGATCAATTAGGCGCTTTGGAAAACCTTGCGATCGATTCAACTGTTATAGCTTTAGAAACAACGGACTGGAAGACTGTCTACGAATTCCTTAAATTAGGAACACGTACTGCCGAGCATCATCGAAAAACGAATGAAACGGATATTTTTATTCAGTTGAATTTGGATGGTTCGGGCAAGTCGGATATCGAAACGGGGCTACCGTTTTTCGATCATATGTTGGATCAGTTGGCTAGACATGGAGCACTTGATTTGACGATCAAAGCAAAAGGAGATCTCCATATCGACGAACATCATACCATCGAAGATACCGGTATTGCGCTGGGCGAAGTCTTTTTGAAAGCTTTAGGTGACAAACGTGGAATTGAGCGTTATTCCTATACTTTGCCAATGGATGATTGTTTGGCTCAGGTTGCATTGGATTTTGGCGGCCGAAACTGGATTGTATGGGATGCAGCATTTAAACGTGAGAAGATCGGAGACATGCCTACGGAAATGTTTTTCCACTTTTTTAAGTCGTTTTCGGATGCTTCACGATCAAATTTGAACATTAAAGCCGAAGGTGACAATGAACATCATAAGATCGAAGCGATCTTCAAAGCTTTTGCTAAATCCATTAAGAAAGCGGTAAGACGTGATGCCGATCATATGCAATTGCCAAGTACAAAAGGAGTGTTGTAAGATGATAGGAATTATTAATTATGGTGCGGGGAATATTTTCTCCTTGACAGCGGCGCTGGATCGTGTTGGACTTACCTATGGTATGGTCAATACTCCAGATGAGATTGATCTATATGATCGAATCATCATCCCGGGAGTAGGCCATGCTGGAACAGCAATGGATAAACTACAGGAATCTGGGCTGGTACCATCTATCAAAAAGCTGCAAAAGCCTGTATTGGGCATTTGTGTTGGCATGCAGCTACTGACTGATTTTTCAGAGGAGGGAAACGCCGAAATGTTAAAGCTATTTCCTTTGAAAACATTACATTTTGATGCCGAAAAGGCGGGCAAGGTGCCACATATGGGGTGGAATAGCGTCTCCGTACAAGCAAATAATCCTTTATTTGCGAATATTGAAGATCAGACTTATTTTTATTTTGTCCACTCGTATTTTATAGAATTCGATGCGACATATACCGCAGCAAAATGTGTCTATGGACAGCCTTTTTCAGCTGCGATTTCCAAAGACAATTTCTTTGGCGTACAATTTCATCCGGAGAAATCTGGAAAAGCAGGCGAGCAGTTGTTGCTCAATTTTTCAACTATTCACATTGACTAAAAATATTCGACTATGTATATCATTCCAGCAATAGACGTTTTGGACAAAAAAGTTGTCCGCTTGAGAGAGGGTAACTACAATGACGTTACAACGTATGAGATTAGTTTAGAGGAACAGATCGAAAACTACCATGCAAATGGCACAGAATTGGTTCATATCATCGATTTAAACGGTGCGAAAGGAGACTTCAGCAACCAGGCCTATTTATTTGATATCATCCAAAAGACGGATATGAAAATTCAATATGGTGGTGGTGTCAGAAGTATCGAAAAGGTAAAAGAATTGGTTGATGCGGGTGTTTATCGTGTTATTGTGGGAACACAAGCGATTACAAATCCTTCATTCTTGGAGGAATTGGCGACGTTGAACGAAGGTAAAGTAAAATATGCTGATCACATTGTTATTGCAATCGATGTTTTGGATGAAGTAATTAAATACTCGGGATGGTTGGAAAGCTCACCAATCAAATTGATCGAATATATTGATAAATGCTTGGTTTTGGGATTCTTTAGATTCTTATGTACGGATATCAGTAAAGATGGTAAATTGGGTGGTGCAGGCGTTGAATTGTACCAGAAGTTACTGAACCATTCTCCGATTATCAAGTTGATTGCTTCTGGCGGTATCAGCTCAATGGAGGATATTCAAAAACTTCAGGAATTGGGCAGTGTAGAATCCGTTGTTGTTGGCAAGGCCATCTATGAAAATAGAATCTCAATCGATGAAATCAAAGATTGGAATTTAAAATCGTTAATCAGATTTTAAAATGCTGGCAAAACGTATAATTCCCTGTTTGGATGTCAAAGACGGGCGTACTGTAAAAGGTGTCAACTTTGTGGATCTGCGCGATGCGGGTGATCCCGTTGAATTGGCTTATGAATATTCTCAACAAGGGGCTGATGAACTTGTTTTTTTGGATATTACAGCGACACATGAGGGACGTAAAACGACCATTGATTTAGTCAAAGCGGTCGCACGTCAAGTAAATATACCTTTTACAATCGGTGGCGGTATCAATGAAATCAAAGACGCAGATATTTTATTGAATGCTGGTGCGGATAAAATTTCCATCAACTCGGCAGCGGTACGTAACCCAGCTCTTATCAATGAGATGGCTGCCGCTTTTGGAGCACAGTTTGTTGTCGTTGCTGTAGATACCAGATCTATAGCAGGAGAAAATTTTGTGCATTTGAGTGGCGGGCGTATTAAGACGGAATTGAACACAGAAGATTGGATTCTTGAAGCACAGGAACGCGGTGCAGGAGAGATCCTACTCACATCAATGGATCATGACGGAACAAAAAATGGATTTGACAATGATTTTTTAAAGGCGATAAACGATCGGATTCATATTCCGCTGATTGCTTCCGGCGGTGCCGGTAATCAACAGCACTTTGTCGATGTCTTTCAGCAAGCTAATGTGGATGCTGCTTTGGCTGCTTCTGTTTTCCATTATGGAGAAATATTGATTCCCGACCTGAAAGCTACCTTGCGCCAAAATGGTATTGTCGTACGATAGGATGTTGACCGAGCTTGCAAGCTCATTGAAGATAATTAAAAATTGAAATACTAAAATCATGTTAGATTTTGCAAAAAGTGACGGCCTTGTTCCTGTAATCGTGCAGGATGCCCAAACCTTAGAAGTGCTGATGCTAGGCTATATGAACGAAGAAGCGTGGCAGAAGACACAGGTGGAGAAACGTGTTACGTTTTTCTCCCGGAGCAAAAATCGCCTTTGGACAAAAGGAGAGGAGAGCGGTAACTTTTTAACTGTAAAAAGTATCCATGTGGATTGTGATAAAGACACGGTTTTGATCAAAGCGGAACCAATGGGACCTACTTGTCACACCGGAAGCCGAAGCTGTTTCAATACAGACTTTAACCAGAACTTTCTGCTGGAGCTGGAGCGTATTGTCAATCACCGCTATGAGCATCCTTCGGACGAATCTTACGTCAATCGCCTACGTTCTCGTGGTATTAATAAGATCGCGCAAAAGGTGGGTGAGGAAGCCGTAGAAACGGTAATTGCGGCTTTGACCGAAACGGATAACGATTTTATCAATGAAACTTCGGATTTATTGTTTCATTTGATCGTATTGTTGCGTGAGAAGGGCTTTTCGTTGGAAACAATCGCAAAAAACCTCGAAAGCAGACACCAGTAGTTTTTCTTGTTAGCTATCGCTTTAGTAAAGCACCTGCTGTCAAATCTGATGAGTAGGTGACCTACTAAAAATCCGAAAATGGAAGAAGGCTTTAAGCTCAGATGACAAAATAATCTCCGAAGTGCAGTATATTTGTAAATATACTGCACTTCTTGTTTTTACCGACTAAAAGGACAAATGGCTAAATCGATCGCCATAGAAGCATTGGTCGGTCAGTAAGAATTTACCCGTATAGAATAAAAAACAAACATAACATACCCAATCTGTTTAAAGCGGAAGTATTAGCGAAATGACTATGGATATTACATTAAAATCGACTTTGCCAGGACATCAGAATCCTATTTTCTGTGTAGAAAAGGGTTATTATGCGGATACATTTTTTACTGCTGGTAACGATAAAGGTGTTGTTGAATGGGATATTGAACATAATGCATTTAAACGTATCCTCTGTGCGGTCAGTTCATCCGTCTATGCTTTACGTTTGATAACGGGTACGCCGATTCTTGCCATCGCATTGCGCGAGGGAAAACTTCTTTTTGTCGATGTGGAAGAGCAAAAGCTTATTGCAAATCTTCAACTAGGGAGCAAAGCTATTTTTGCGCTGGCTCACATGTCCTGGAAAAATGAACTTTTGGCGGTAGGAGAAGCGGGAACACTATATGTAATTGATTTATCCACTTACAAAAGTATATACGAGAAACGTATCTCCACAACAACCATTCGGGCCATTGCCATTGATGAAGGACTTGGACGCATAGCGTTGGGGGATAAAGATGGGAAGGTATATATGCTGGATAGTGGTGATTTTCACGTTATCACTGATTTAAAATTGCATAGCATGCCGGCAACTTCCCTGGCTTTTGTCCATAATAAATTGCTGAGTGGTGGACGCGATGCACAACTGGTGATTTCGGATCCACATCAGTTGAATACTCATTTTTCATTTGTACCTCATCTTTTTACCGTATATGGAATATATCCCCATCCAGAAGCTCCAATTTTTGCTACAGTAAGCCGCGATAAATCTTTGAAATTCTGGTCTACTGATGACTTTGCCTTATTGAAAAATATAAGTCGTGAGAAAATGCAGGATGGTCATCATTTATCTGTCAATGCTGGGGCATGGTCGCAAAATGGTCAATACTTCTTTAGCGTCAGTGATGATAAATTAGTGAAAATCTGGGGATTTGAAAAAAATACATAAGCATGTAGCGAATTCATAAATATACCGTTAACTATAGAGATTATAAATTTAATTGACCATATAGTTATATTTTATGAAAAGAATCTGGCTTATCTTGTTAGGTTGTATTGCGCTTTCGGGCTGTGATAAAATAGAAAGTAAAGGAATGTATCTAGCTAGCGTTCCTATATTTGAAACCATGGAAAGTATCCGGGCTAAAGCTAATCCCGTAAGTAGTCCTACCCCAATTGTACAAACAGGAAAGATCTATCTTTATCAAGATTACTTGTTTATCAATGAGCCTGGGAAAGGCATTCATATTTTTAACAATGTCGATCCGTCAAAACCCCAAGGGATGGCGTTCTTGAGTATTCCCGGCAATGTGGATCTTGCTGTTCTAGATGGAAAGCTGTATGCTGATAGTTATACCGATTTGTTGACATTCGACCTCCAAAACCCTGCATCACCCCAATTAGTGACACGAAATAAGGATGTGTTTAAGTTGTTGCTTCAAATGGATAACTTCAATAATAGACCAGATCGCATCATTACGGGATATAGAGATAGCCTGGTAAGCTATAACCAGAGAGATAAATATTCGCCTTATGACCGAAAAGAACTTGTCTATAACGAAGTCAATACAGGATCGGGACAGGGCGCATCCATGGCGCGATTTACCATTGCCAATAAACACTTATACGCCGTAGACCAAACGACATTGCACCTTTTTAATGTGCAGAATGCAAGTAAACCGACTTATGTAAAGGACATCAAGATAGGTCCCGGTATTGAAACAATTTTTCCGTTCAAAAATAGCCTGTTTATCGGTTCCAATACAGGGATGGTGATTTATGATATCACGACGGCTTCGGCTCCGGTTGAGCTATCACGGTATGCACATATTCGTGCCTGTGATCCCGTCGTTGTCAATGAGAAATATGCCTTTGTAACTTTACGCGCAGGCGTGGTATGTGGTGGGCAGCAGAATTTATTGGAAGTGATCGATATCCAGGACCTGACTAAACCTACGCTGAAAAATAGCTTCACTTTGGAGAACCCCTACGGCCTGGCGCTATCAGACCAAACCTTATATGTCTGTGATGGAAAATCTGGATTGAAATCATTCGACGCCAGTGATGTCAGCCAAATAGGAAATAAGCTTCTCGAAACTCACAAAGAACTGATGAGCATGGATGTTATTGCAGGGCCAAAATCGCTTATTGTCGTGGGACAGGATGGGGTCCATCAATATGATTATAGCAATAAGGCTAAATTGAAAGCTTTAAGTGTCATTTCTGTCCCTAAATCCAACTAAAATCAAATGCTTATTATTTCCTGATATGAAGAGATTATTTATTGCCATGTTGGCTCTTTCAGCTGCATTCTATGCCAGTGCCCAAACAAAAAAGTATACAAATCACAATGAATTTTCGGTCATTACTTACGGCCCAGCATTTCTAGAGTCTGGATTTGGGCTGCATACATTCCATGGGCTACAGTTCCATGAAAATATCGCTCTGGGGTTCAACACGGGGCTGGATCGGTATCCTGTAAATGATGAAGGATCAAAATGGTTTTTACCACTCTCAGCCAAAGTTAATTATGTGGAATTCCCGGACAGAAAACGTAGTTTTTTTGCAGGATTGGATTTAGGCTATAGTTTTGCTTTTTTGAATAAAAATCTATCCGAGAAGAATTTGAAATATGAGTATCAGGGCGGTTTGTTGGTAAACCCACAGTTGGGGTGGCGCTTTAAATTTAAGAATTCATCGAAATATTGGTCTTTGGCAGCAGGTTACCGATACCAGCAATATAGCCGAAAGGATAGCTATATGCGCCCCTCAACAAGCTTACCGGACACTAACATGGGGTATGGAACAACACAAATTGATAAAAAATATGATCTGCACCGTTTTACATTGCAGGTAGGATTTGGTTTTTAGGTAGCGATCGGACTATTATTTTAGCTGTATCAACAGGTGTCTTCTGCTTTGATTATAAAAAATAGCGTACGTATAAAAAAGGTTTTTTTTGAAATTCGTGCTCATACTTCCGCTATTTTACTAATTGTAATCGCATAGATTACTTATTCGTTTGCTAGAAGTTGTAGTACTTGAGTAAGATATTTTTCGTCGACTTCATCAAAACTGTTTAATTCACTGCTATCAACATCTAGCACGCCAATAATTTCTCCCTGTTTAAAAACGGGCAGAACAATTTCAGATCGCGAGAGTGAACTGCAAGCAATATGTCCTGGAAATTGTTCTACATCTGGAACGATTAACGTTTTTTCCTGTGCCCAAGCTCCGCCACATACACCACGTCCTTTTTTGATGCGTGTGCATGCGACAGGCCCCTGGAAGGGACCCAAAACGAGTTCATCCCCATCGACAAGATAAAAACCAACCCAAAAAAAATTAAATTGCTCTTTTAGCGCAGCGGCGATGTTAGCCAGATTGGCAATTTGATTAGGCTCGCCTTGTAATAATCCTCCGATCTGCGGAAGTAAATTCTGATATTGTTCTTCTTTGTTGCCTTTAGCAATTTGTAAATCCTCTGCCATAAAAATCCAAGTAAAAAATCATGCGTTTGCCTCAGGGACTTCATGCTCAAAATGTTCTGCTTTTTTTGAAAACTCCACAGCTGTTTTATGGAAACGCAAGTAGCATGACATGAAAAAGCACTAATACGCTGTTCAAAGTTAACAGAATATTAGTGCTTTCGCATTAGGTAAGTATTATTATTTCTTTGTGTTGATAATGTTTACCCGAATGTAGTTGCTTCTTTTGCCAGAAGGGGTTACAACAACCGCTTTGAAAATACGTTCTTTGCTATTCGGAACGGTAATTTTCACTGGGCCTGTATACTCTAGATCTAATTCTGAAGGATCATAGTTATCTAATGTGTAGTAAATTTTGGCCCCTTCGACAGATGGCTTTAGTCCACGGATGGTATATTCCGAAGCATACACAGTTGTATCTGTTATACCATATACTTCCGGTACACGATAGAATGTATTTGTTTGGTCAAGTTTGGCCAGCTGATTTGCTGCACGCTGTTCTGAGAAATTTTTCCAGTTCTTTTTCTCCGGTTGTGTCCAGGCGATTTCAGAAAGTGCCAATACTCGTGGTAATACTGTAAATTCGACTTTATTGGATGATCCAATATACTCTGTCCATATATTTGCTTGTACACCTAAAACGTGTTTCTTGTTGTTTTCAGCGATTTTGTTAGGCATAGGGTCTGACGCATATACTTTGCTCAGTGTCGAAAGTCCACCGATACTTAATGGTTCTCTGTTTTGATCAGGCCCTTGTTTGTGATCGAAGTATAAACCATAGCTGTTTGCTGTGATAATAACATCATGCCCCTGATTGGCCGCATCAATGGCACCTTGGTCACCTCTCCAGCTCATAACAGTCGCGTTAGGGGCTAATCCGCCCTCTAAGATCTCATCCCATCCGATGATACGTTTACCTTTGCTATTGATGTATTTTTCCATACGCTGGATAAAATAGCTCTGTAACTCATGTTCATCTTTGAGGTTGTTGTCTTTGATTCTTTTTTGACAAAATGGACAGGTTTTCCATTTTGTTTTTGGACATTCGTCACCTCCGATATGGATATATTCGCTCGGAAATAGTGGAATCACTTCATCAATCACATCTTCCAGCAACTTGAATGTTTCTTCTTTTCCGGCACAAAAGACGTCATCAAACACGCCCCAAGTTTGTGCAGCAGTATAAGGACCTGGTTTATCACCGCATCCCAATTCTGGATAAGCGGAAAGTGCGGCTAACGCATGTCCCGGCATCTCGATTTCGGGGATAACGGTTACATATTTAGCTTTTGCATAAGCAACTACCTCTTTGATCTGGTCCTGCGTGTAAAAACCTCCATAAGGCGTATTGTCATAATCGCCATCTGTCTTATAGTTGCCCAAGAGCGTTTGCTTGCGGTAACCGCCAATTTGAGTCAATTTAGGATGTGATTTGATCTCTATACGCCAGCCTTGATCATCTGTCAAATGCCAATGGAACGTATTCAACTTGTAAGAGGCCAGAATATCAATGTATTTTTTAACAAATTCTACCGGAAAGAAATGGCGTCCAACATCGAGATGCAATCCACGATAGGCAAAACGAGGCTCATCCTGAATTGAAGCCTGTTGAATTTCTATACTGGCTTTTTTATCTACAGGTAGCAACTGGATCAAGGATTGCATGCCGTAAAATAGACCGGCAGCTTTTCCGCTAACAGTCGCACGGTCTGAACTGATGTTAAGTTCATACGCTTCAGCATGAGTAGATTTAGCATTTTTGGAGGAGAAATAGATACTATTGCTGCTCGCTGACTTCACTAAGGATAAATTGAGGTTGTAGTTGTTTTTCAGGAAGTCCTGAAATAAAACGGCAACTTTTTTGTCCTCTTCGCTATCAAAGGCGATTTTGGTGTTTGCGTTGATTTTGAATGTACCATTTTTAATCTGAACCTGTTGCGGCAATGGCACAATGTTCAAGGTGGCATCTTTCTTTTCTTGCGCAAATACTGCTGCTCCCAAACTTAGAGCCAGCGCAAGTGAAAATAGTTTCTTCATGCGTGAGATTATAACTGAAATAAGAAGTTCTAAAAATAGGTGAATAAATACGTTTTAGCAAAGAGAAAATGTAACAAATAGGGTGAGAAAATGCTGTTAATCGTGTTTGCCGGTACTTAAAAGCAGTTTAAATGATAAGCTATTTGAGGTAGATCAATCGTTTGTTTAGCCTATTAAAGGGAGCATGTTGCTTCGGAGAATACGAACTAAATTCGCGTTAAAAATTTGTGCTTTTTAACTGTTTTTTACTTTTTATGACCGGATAATCTATCCATAAATATTAACAACCTCGCATTACTTCCTGATCACAGTCATCTTTAAACCGTTTTTACTACTGAATTTATAGGTACTTTAAACTGGCCTAATAGGCTTTTATCCGAACGAGGTCCGAATAAGGTCCCTATTAAGTCCCTATCAGATCCGTGTAACTTATGAAAATATCCTCTTCATGACCCAAACTTGTAGGGCACAAACTAGGGGCTCGGTTAATTCAAAAACGGAGCCTTATAAAATGAAAAAAGGAACCTATCGGTTCCTTTTTTCATTTTATAGCAGCAGCTTTCACACGACTGCGTTAGGTGGAATTCTTTTGTCAGGCGATGTATATCACTTGCATTAGCGCAGCAAATACCTCGTCATTAAAGTCGTTTCAGCGCCAATTTGATCATGTCCTCGACGGAAAGATTGGTTTCGGTCTTTAGAATGACGTTTAATACTTTCTCCGCTGCGGCTTTGTTGAATCCGAGCATAACCAGTGCTGATAAAGCCTCGTCCGGAATGGATTGTGATTGGATCGGTGTTGCTAACGATTCGAAACCCTGCTTTTTTAATTTATCTTGAAGTTCCAATATCAAACGCTGTGCAGTTTTAGGACCGATTCCTTTAATTTTTTGGATCAGGGCAACTTGGCCATTGACGATGGCAGACTGGATCTCATCCGGCGTATTTGACGATAGGATCATGCGACCAGTATTGGGGCCAATACCAGAAACAGAGATCAAGTTTTCAAATAACTTCTTTTCACTCTCTGTCGCAAAGCCATAAAGCGTATGTGAATCTTCGCGAACTTGAAATGAAATAAATAATTTGCAGTTTTCCTGATCCTTGATTTGGGAAAAGGTATAAAGAGAGATGTGAACATAATAGCCAATCCCACTCACATCGATAACAACGTGAGTGGGGGCTTTATATGCTAATTTTCCATTGAAATATTCGTACATAGTATACGAATATAGGAAGATTTTAAGCTATTCTATAAATTTTTAAGATGTGCTTGTACGTCGACCACGGCAATGGTAACCATATTGACGATTTCGCGCACAGAGCTATCTAATTGAAGTACATGGATTGGCTTGTTCATACCCAAAAGGATTGGACCTACCGCCTCAGCTTCACCAACTTCTTGCAATAATTTATAAGCGATATTTCCCGATTCCAGATTAGGGAATACAAGTGTATTCGCAGATTTTCCATTTAAACAGCTGAAAGGGAAATTTGCTGTCAGCATTTCGCTGTTTAAGGCGAAGTTTGCCTGTAAATCGCCATCAGCAATGATTTCAGGATGTTGATCGTGCAGGATCTGTGCAGCTTCTCTTACCTTTGTTGGTGTTTTTCCTTCGCTGGAACCAAAGTTAGAGTAAGACAGCAAGGCAATGCGTGGTTGTATATTCATGCGTTTTACAGCCTTATCCAAAAGTAGCGTGATGTCTGCCAATTCTTGAGCTGTAGGGTCTTCATTTACGGTTGTATCACCCATGAAGATCGGTCCTTTTTTAGTTAACATCATATACATACCTGCCACACGGCTACCCGGCTTAGCACCGATTACATGCAATGCTGGACGGATTGTATTCGCGTAATTTTTGGTCATACCAGAAATTAGGGTATCCGCTTCGCCAAATTCCACTAAAGAGGCACCAAAATAGTTGCGGTCATACATCAACTTACGGGCATCGTATTTCGAGATACCACGACGTTGTCTTTTGATGTAAAGATGCTCGATAAATTTCTTAGAACGCTCCGTTTCGTTGTCTACTTCAGCAACAGGATCGATAATTTCAAGACCATCCAATTCAAAAGCATATTCTTTGATGAGACGCTCGATTTTATCTTTTCTACCTAAAAGAATTGGAATAGCAATGCCCTCTTCCTTAACAATCTGGGCCGCACGTAATGTTTTGTAATTGTCTGCCTCTGCAAAAACAACACGCTTAGGATCTCTTTTAGCCGCCATGGTCAAGTTGCGCATAATAGCATCATCTTTACCAAGACGTTTACGTAGCGCATCACTATATTTATCCCAATCTTCGATCACGGTTTGTGCAACACCTGATTCGATAGCCGCTTTTGCAACAGCCATAGAAACTTCAGTGATCAAACGAGGATCCGTAGGTTTAGGAATGATATATTCTTCCGAGAATTTTAAATTGTTGGTATTGTATGCTTGATTTACCTCTTCCGGAACAGGTTGTTTTGCTAAGTTTGCAATTGCATGTACTGCGGCAATTTTCATTTCTTCGTTGATTGCTGTTGCACGAACGTCCAATGCTCCGCGGAAGATATATGGGAAGCCCAACACGTTATTTACCTGGTTTGGATAATCCGAACGGCCCGTACCCATGATAATATCGTTACGTGTTGCCATCGCTAGATCATAAGCAATCTCAGGATTTGGATTTGCCATTGCCAATACAATTGGATTTGGTGCCATCGTTAACAACATTTCTGCTGACATGACATCTGCTGCCGATAAACCGATAAATACATCTGAGTCTTTTACAGCATCTGCCAGGGTACGGATATCGCGATCTGTTGCATATTGTGCTTTCATACTGTCTAGATTTTCTCTATCTGTACGGATCACACCTTTGCTATCCAGCATCACAATATTTTCTTTGCTAGCACCCACTGAAATATACATTGCCGTACATGACATCGCAGCCGCTCCAGCACCATTGACAACAATTTTCACATTAGAAATATCTTTTCCGATAATTTCACAAGCATTGATCAATGCGGCACCTGAGATGATCGCTGTACCATGTTGGTCATCGTGCATGACCGGGATGTTCATTTCTTCTTTTAGACGACGTTCGATTTCAAAACATTCAGGTGCTTTGATATCCTCTAGGTTGATACCTCCAAAAGTAGGTTCCAATGCTTTGACGATGTTGACAAACTCATCTACATTTTTGGTGTCCACTTCGATGTCAAATACATCGATGTCGGCAAAAATTTTGAATAATAAACCTTTACCTTCCATGACTGGTTTACCAGCTTGGGCGCCGATATCGCCTAAGCCCAATACTGCTGTACCATTACTGATAACAGCAACAAGGTTTCCTTTTGCGGTATATTTATAAGCATCTTCTTTGTTCTCAGCAATAGCCAAACATGGCTCCGCTACACCTGGAGAATATGCTAATGATAAGTCTCTTTGCGAATTTGTTGGTTTGGTCGGAACAACAGCTATTTTACCAGGTCTACCCATTGCGTGGTAGTTTAACGCTGCCTGTTTACGATTAGTGTTACTCATTACGATTTTATTAATTTAAGGCTACAAATCTATCATTCTTTTTGATAATTGGAAATATTTGCCAATATCTTATTATAATTAGACAATAATATGTTACTTCAGGACATCCAACAGTTTAAACATTTGCTGGCGCATGCTGGATGCGGACCCAGAATAGTTGTTGACCAGCAAAGTATAGGTAAACGACTGCCCTGTTTTATTGGTATGTACACCTGTATAACCAAGTACGCCGCCAATTGTTCCACTTTTCATCTTCATATTGTTATAGGTGGGAAGACTTTCGTAGAAGACAGGGTACCAACTTTGCTTTTGTGCATACTGCATAATCTTATTCATGGCTGATGTGGTCACTCTATTTTGAGGCGAGAGACCCGAGCCATCCATGCTATTGAGTTCACTGGATTTTATACCTAATTTGGCATTCCAATATTTCTGTATATAATAGGCGCCATCGTCGGTACCCGTTTTACCAGCTGTAGCGTAAGCGATTGCTTTTAATAAAGCTTCCCCATAGAGATTGATACTTTTTTGGTTAAACCAATAGACAATTTTGTCTAAGGTAGGAGACAGGTGGACATCCAAGTTTTGTTTTTTTGAAACGTCGACCGAATCCATCTTGGTTCCGGTTGCAGGCCGTTCACTGGCGAAAATACCATTGTTGTTGAGTACTTCGTTTAATTGATAAGCGAGATCATAGGCGGGGTCTGGGGAGGAGAGCTCGATTGTTTTTTTGAGATCCTGTCCATATGAACCACGCACAAAGATCTTGGTCGAATAGGGAGCAGCATAAGCGTACACGTTGTCGCCGCTTCCTGTTTTACCCGTGGTAGTTTCATTGATAATTTCTAAATAAGGGACATGTGCGGTATAGCTGACGATTTCCGCTTTGGTGCCGACCTGATTGCTTGGACTGAAATTTATGCCAAAAGCATTTTCACACCAATTAAGCGAAGAAATTCCAGCACCGTAATAGTTCCCCATGTCGGTCCATATCCAGCCACCGGGAAGCTGATTTCCATTATAAAGCCGATCGTCGGCAATGATAGCCCCATTAATACTTTTGATGCCTGCATTTTGGATGGCTGTCAGCCATTTATTCAGTATCGTTGCTGCTTGCGTCTCCGGATAGCGGGCGCTGCCGAGCGTGGGGTCTCCAGTGCCTGCCACAACAATATTTCCGTTTAAAACTCCGTTCTCGTCGATCTCTCCTGTATAATACAAGGTCGTTTTGAATTGATAGTTTTTACCGAGAAAATCTAGGGCCGTAGCTGAAGTGATCACCTTCATTGTGGACGCAGTTGCTAGACCAATATTTTCATTCGCTGCGAATACCGTCTGACCTGTTTTCCCGTCGAAAACTATTAATGAGCTCAAGCTATTCCTAAGGCTTTCCAGGTTTTGAAATTGTGAAAAAGCATCCTGGATTTTACTGCGAAGATCCTGCGCAAAGAGTGGAGTCGTAACAGTCGTTAACGCGTAGGTAGAAAAAGCAATGGCCTTTAGCACAAATTGGTTCATATAGTATGTTTTTTATAGTCCGATGATATATCCAACTTATCTTCAATGAGCTTGTCAGCACGTTCGTGTTACGCGTGTTGGCAATCATGGATATTTCATCGAATTTATCATGATGACGCGAACGAAGCCTATTTCAAGAGGGATACATTCACTGTACTTCGTTTGTTTTATTTGGCTTAAAGTTAGGCATTCGACCCTAAAAAATCCTAACTTGCATAAAATTGTATAGACGACATGAAGCATATCGAAAAATTAGCTGCTATTCGTGAGGCGATGAAGGTTCAGGGAATCGATGGATATATCATCCCATCATCAGATCCTCATATTAGTGAATATCTACCGGAACGTTATAAATGCATTGCCTGGGCATCGGGTTTTACAGGATCAGCAGGTACTTTGGCGATCACGCAGGATTTTGCTGGTCTTTGGACCGATTCTCGCTACTTTGTTCAAGCTGTGGAGCAATTGGAGGGAACAGGTTTTGAATTGGTGAAATTGAAAGCACAGGGAGCTGCAGAGTATGCAGATTGGTTGGGCGAAAAATTGCATGCTGGGGCAAAGGTTGCTTTTGATGGTAACCTTGCGTCATTATTAGTTGCCCAAGCAGTTCAAAATACATTGGAACCATTGGAGATCCAAGTGGATGGCCATGTTGACTTGTTGACACCGCTATGGGAAGGACGACCAGCGCTACCTAAGGCACAAGCTTACCTGCTGGGTGAACATATTACAGGCCAGTCTACGGTTTCTAAAATTGAAGCTGTCCGTGCAGAGATGAAGAAGAATAGAACGGAGGCACATCTGATTTCCTCTTTGGATGACTTAGCCTGGTTATTGAATATCCGTGGTCAGGATGTACCTTGTAATCCTGTTGTTTTGGGCTTTGTATTGATCACTGCCGAAAGTGCAACATTGTATATCGAACCTTCGAAGCTGACAGCTCAGGCAACGGAAGAATTGAAAGGCTACGGCGTGAATGTTGCAGCTTATGGAGAGCTCTTTAAAACAATTCCTACTTTGAATGTTGCTTCCATCCTTATCGATCCAAAACGTACCTGTTTTGCGGTTTTTGACAGCGTGCCTAAGCAGGTTAAGATCGTTGAGAAAATAAATCCATCGACGAGTTTAAAAGCGATTAAGAATAAGGTTGAAGTTGAAAATAACCGCCATACGTTTGTAAAAGATGGTGTCGCATTGACGCGTTTTTTCAAATGGTTGGAAGAGAATGTTTCCTCTGGTGAGCTTTCTGAATTATCAATTGCAGATAAATTGCGTGGATTTCGTGAAAGCCAAGACGGCTTTGTCGACGTCTCATTCACGACAATCGCGGGTTATTTGGATCACGGTGCCTTACCGCATTATTCGGCAAATGAAAAATCCAACTATAAATTAGAGCCTAGAGGTTTGCTATTGGTAGACTCAGGGGGGCAATATAATACGGGTACAACCGATATTACAAGGGTAGTGACACTTGGCGGTCTGACGCAGGAGGAGAAAGAGGATTATACGCTTGTACTAAAGGGCACAATAGAAGGTTCGCAGGCCATTTTCCCTGCTGGAACGCGCGGTTATCAGATTGATGCAATCACGCGTCGTCCATTGTGGGAGACATTACGCAATTATGGACATGGTACCGGACATGGCGTAGGCTTTTTCCTCAATGTACATGAAGGTCCGCAGGTGTTCAATCCAGCAGCGATTGATGTTGCTGTTGAGCCAGGTATGATTACTTCGATAGAGCCTGGGTTGTATCGGGTAGGCAAACATGGTATCCGCATTGAGAACTTAGTGTTGACCCGCAAAGCAGGTTCATCCGAATTTGGGGACTTCCTGGATTTTGAGACATTGACAATATGTTATATCGCTACCGATTTAATCGAAAAATCCCTATTGGATAAGAGACATATTGCCTGGTTGAATAATTATAATCAGTGGGTTTTTGATCAGTTATCGACGCATCTGACTGCTGAGGAAAAGAACTGGCTGGCGGAAAAGTGTCAAGCCTTCTAATAAAGATAGCATAACGGACAGCGGCTACCCGAGTTGCAAGCTGTTAAATTACCCCTCAATTGTTAAATAGAAACTTTTGGGGGGTATTTTTTTGTGAAGAGCGTTATTTTAATAAGGTTCTTTCAGAATCTCATAGATGGATTCTTTTCCAAAAGGTTTCAGAATGAAACCGCTTATAAATGGGTAATTTGCAAGTTGCTCCTGATCGCTTTTGCTTGTTGAGGAACTGACAATATATATCTTGGTTCTTTTGATAAAATCCTTTCGATCCTCCAAGGCGTCCATTAATTCCCATCCCGTCATAAATGGCATATTGATATCGACAAAAAGAATTGGCGGTATCGAAGATTGGGTAATGTCGTTGTTATCCAGGAAATCCAACGCATCAAGGGCATTTTTAAAGGAATGGAATTCAATTCCATACTGGGAAAATCCCTGAAGCATATAGCCGAAAATTGTACGTAAGATGGCGTTATCATCGATAAGAATTATTTTTCTTTTGTTTTCCTGGTTCATGGTAGTTTAGACTAAGTATATATTTTTATGAAATCAATAGGTTTTATCAAGCTCGTTCCTATCCACTCATTTCGATAAATAACTGTTAATACACTTTTGTTTTATTGTTGTTGCGATGCTGGTTCTTGGGAGCTTTTTGTTGAGAACTTGATCGAAAAAATGCTGCCTTCATCCAATTCACTTTGTACATCTATTTTTCCACCTAAAGATTCAATGTGATAGCGGGTAAGGAATAGCCCTAAGCCGCGGCTCTCGAATCCACGATGAAAAACTTTTTTGAACATGAAAAGTTCCGATTTGTATTTGGGGAGATTAATACCTAGGCCATTGTCTTTTATCGTTAACAATATGTTCTGGTCTTCTGTAAAGGTTCGAATTTCAATATGGGGAGCTCTATCGGTGGCCGTAAATCGGAGTGCGTTACTCATCAGGTTACTCAAAATACTTTCTAGGTAGATTTTAGGATAATAGATCTCTTTTATGTTGAAGTCGATGGAAATTGTGGCATTTTTCTGCTGTATTTCAGCAAGAAATTGCTGTTGTACTTTTTTGAAAATAGTGAGAAAGTTACATGTTTCGTAAACCAGCGAGTTATTGGAACGGAGTTCGAGTATGTCGCCCAGGTCATATAGTGTTTCTGTGAGATTGTTGCTGCTAATGCGTAAAAGGTCCAGAAAATCAGTTTTTATCTTTTCATCTTTGGTAGCTTTGATTTCGTCAATCAGCATGTGGATATTACTTAAAGGGCCTTTTAAGTCATGAGCGAGGATATTGGCAAATTCTTCTAGCTGTCGTATCTTAGTTTCAAGATCTATTTTGACTAAATCTGATTCAATTTTTTGTCTTTTTAGGATTTCGATATTCTTTTTTGATTCGGATATATCCTGAACCTGAACGATCAGAAACTGAGCTGTATTGGAATTATCAAAAACTGCTGCAGCGGTAACAGAACACCAGACAAAATGACCTAATTTATGTAGATAACGTTTTTGAAGCGTGAATGTGTCGATTTCACCCCTGATAAGTTTTTCCCGAAGTTGGACATCTTTGTTTATGTCGTCTGGGTGTGTCCTTTCAGTAAACTTGGTTTTCGACATTTCCTCATGAGTATAACCAAGAATTTTGGTCAGCATATTGTTGGACTCTATGCAGTAGCCTTCGAGGTTTGTCAAGGAGATCCCTAGGCCCGATAAATGGAAGGCCTGATTAAACTTGTGTTCATTGAATTTACTTTTTTCATTGGACTCGACTTGTTTTGTAATGTCGGAGATCACCAAAGCTACCCGGTTCTGTGCTCTATGTATCGGTTTTATCTGTAAACGGTACCATTTGTCCTTGTGATCTTCCAAATTGGATTGGAAATCCATCTTAAGTTCTCGATTCAGTTTTAATGAATTTTGTATTAATTGAACAGCGGGTACAGCAAGATCAGGAGGGAAAAGTTCTGTTAGACTCTTATTCAGAAACTCTTCCGGTGCGTAGAATAATAGATCTGGATTGTTGGTCCAGTAGTTCTTAAATACACCCGTATCAGTTACTTCAAATACGAGATCATTCAATGATGCAACTAGCAATTGGAGCTGATGCTGTTTATCTTCTAGAATTCGGTTTTTATTAACCAGTTTCGATACATCAATAAATGAAATCAAAAGACCTTTCTTATTGTCTTCAACAATAAAGTGGATATTGAACTGATACCATCTAAATTCTTGTCCTTCTTTTCTTCCTAGGATAATTTCATTTTGGTTTTTATTTTCTGACAGGGCAACGAAAAAAGGTGTTTCTGTAGGAGGTAGTACCGAAAGATCATCTGCTGTGTAAAATGTAACTAGCTCCTGAATCTTATTGGTATCTGCGGTGCCTTTGAGGTCTAAAAGTTCCTGTGCACGTTTGTTAAATTGTAGAATAGTACCGTTTTCTGTGGTCGTGATTAATCCTTCCAACCTTGTATTTACAGTTTGGCTAGAAAGCACAGATAAAGAGTCCCGTTGCAGATGCATTATCCAACAATATTTAGGGTTAATTTCTTATTTATAAGTATAAGCGACCTGTTTAGTCCTTATTTGCAAAATTGGTAACTTTTACCCCAAAATAATAAATAAATATTAAAATATGTAACTTTTTATATAAATTACTATCAGGCAGATTGTTATGTATGCATAGTAATCTGCCTGACAAGTTTTGTGGTCTTCTGTACCGGAGACAATGGGCTTAATTTTTAATTTTTTCGAGCCATATCCAGTTAAACCAAAGTGGTTGTAATTGCTTACTTTTAAAGGTCACGATATATTTTCCGGGCTTATCAAATTTAAGCTTGCCGATTCGGTTTTCGACAAATTCTTCGGTATAGTTGTTTTCATTGGGCTCTACGACCATTTTTTTGGTAGGGGCGAAACTTCCTTCCAATCGCTGATTGACAGTACTGACTTCAAAAACACTGTTTTCTTGATTGGGATTATGTGCTGAGAAATCAAGTGAGTATACACCTGCTTCAGGAATGGTTACTTCCCAATCGATCTTAGTATCACCTGTAAGGACAGCATGTGTTGGATTTTTACCATTATAGCGTACAATTTTGAGCCCTTGGTTGAGGCTATTGGTTGATTTCAACGAAAAGCCACCAAAGGTTGATTCTGGGATAGCATTTTTGTCCAGCTCCAGTGGGTCGTTAAAGATTAATTTAACCTCCGAAACATAATGATCTGGTTGTTCGGCAGGCAATTGGATATGAATTAGACTGAGATTTTGATCAAATTTCACTGCCGTGGATGCATTTCCGTTCATCAGTGCAGCTTGCTCCGGAGTTGATTTGATTCCTGTAATCCGAAGTTTGTGGTCCAATGGCCAATTAAATATGTGCGCATATACCACCGTTTTTTTACCTTCTTTTTTGGTTGTCAGGTATCCCCAATCGAAATGGTTGTTTTTTAAATCAAGACCTGTGCTGCCATAGATACCTTCTCCATAGGTATTTAACCAATTTCCGACCTCGTGCAGGCGGCTGACACTTTCATAAGGAACCGTTCCATTGGCACGTGGGCCGATATTTAAGGTAAATCCACCATTCAAGCTTACATTGGAGATCAAGGATTGAAAAATCTGACTGGTTGATTTCCACTCATTTTCTTGTCCATTGTACCCCCATGAATGGGCAATTGTCCCTGGGGTTTCCCAAGGGTGGTTAATGTAATTGCTACCAAATTGGTTGTCACCAAGCGTTTCGAAGTCCACATTTTCCGCATCAGTAGGAAGGCCAAGGCGTGAATTGATCAAACATTTGGGTTGTAGTTCACGAATTAATTTAACGACTTGAAGTAATTGTTCTTTTTTAATGATGGATTTTTGATAAGGGATCCACATGTCGAACCATATCAATGCAATGTCACCATAATTAGTCATCAGCTCGCGAAGTTGAGGAATCACCTTTTCCTGCCAATATTGATCGTACTGGGCATCCGTAACATGTCCCGAAAGCTCCTGTTGATGGTTCCAGCCATAGGGATGTTCCCAGTCAATCCAATGTGAATAATAGAACCCTAATTTCATACCATGCTTTCTACAGGCTTCTGCAATATCTTTGATTACATCCCGATTGGAACCACTGAGCTTTGGAAGACTGTAATCGCCAACCTTCGTATCCCATAGAGCAACACCATCATGATGTTTGGCGGTGATGATGATATATTTCATCCCAGCCTCTTTTGCAAGCAGAACCCATTGTTTGGGATCTATTTTACTCCAATCGAAGCGTTTGGCCAAAGTGCCGTATTCTTCTTTGGAAACGCGATTGCGATATCTTAACCATTCGGCATAATTATTCATATAACGTAAAGGCTCGCCTTTCCACATGCCTTCAGCTGCGCTGTATAGCCCCCAATGTATGAACATGCCAAAGCGGGCATCTTTAAACCAGGACGCTTTTTCGGAATTTTGCGCAAATAGATTCGCAGAGATACTGAATAGCAATAAAGACAAAATCAGTAGTCGCTTGATTAATGGTATCATAAAGGTTGTTCTGTTTTTTGATCTACAAGATAGTCAAAAAATCGAATATCGATATCCTAAATTGGATTTTGAAGCAGCTATAAGGTTTTGGAGTGCATTCTGTGAAAAAATGCAAAAGAAAAAAAATGAAAAACCCTCGGTATTTTAACCAAGGGTCTTCGTTTTGCCGGAAATGATGCTTCGAAGCGATTATTTCAAATTATAGGCCTGGATAATCTTTTTAAAAATTGCTGTATTGTTGTATATGCCAATAAAGTTTTGTGCACCGGGGCCATAAGCAAAGACAGGTACCATAATATTGGTATGGTCATCGCTACTGAAATTGCCTCTGACAGTTCCCTTTTTATAATTGGCATCCAATAATGATAATCCACCGGTTTCGTGATCTGCAGTAACAATGACCAGTGTTTCGCCGTCCTGATCTGCAAATTTTAAGGCTTCCCCTACAAGCCGATCAAAGTCATGTTGTTCGGTAACAACATAAGGGAGATCATTGGCATGGGCTCCATAATCAATTTGTGCACCCTCTGCCATGATAAAGAAGCCATTTTTATTTTTAGACAAAAGCTCAATTGTTTTTGAGAGGGATTTTTTTAACATTTCTCCCCGTCCATCGAGCACTCGTCTTGTCGCAGAATCGGCTAGCAGTACCAGCTGTTTACCCGATGTCGCTTTTTGGAATTCATCTAAATTTTGCCGAAGTTGATAACCTTTTTCAGTCAGCTGCTGCATCAATGTATTATCCTTGTTTTTAACAAAGCTTTCGCGACGAGATCCGACTAAAATATCAACATGACTATTTTTGAAATCTGCTGCAATTTCCTGCGACATGGTTCGGTCGATCTGATGGGCGTAAAATGCAGCAGGGGTGGCATCTGTAATATCTCCGGCACTGATGATGCCACTTTTGATCCCATGCTGAGCCAGTGTATCTGGAATCGAACTGACCAGTTTGCCGTTGGCGTCTACACCGATGTAGCGATTATTGGTTTTGTGTCCGGTAGCCAGCGCCGTTCCACCGGCAGCTGAGTCGGTGAAATCTGAATTAGATGCTTCGGTACGCGAAAGGCCAATATGTTTTATATTGATGATATTGGACAGACCAAAATTGGCACTTAAACCCGCCTGGATCTGAGCTAAACCCATGCCGTCACCAATCAGTAAGATTACATTTTTAACCTTGGCTGCTGCCCCATCATTTTTATAGGTCGGCTGATAGGGGGTATAGGCCGCTGGATTTGCATATTCGACTTTGGCATTGTTCAAGTAGAAATTCTTGAGCGCTGTAGGGTGATCTGTATTAATCCAATCAACCCCCATATGGCCAAGTTCCTTCCAGCTGTTGGGACTATCTTTTGTTGCCCAAAAGCGAAAAGGTTTCCCTAATTTGTGGGCATTGTCTATTACTGATCTCATCTTGTCAAGATCGGGCGGTGTAGGTGTGCCTTTACCATTCCAGACAGAATACTTTTTGATATCCTGACTGATCATCCCGATATGTTTAAGTTGTGCTGGCGTGTAGTTTTTTTCAGGCCTGCCATCAAAATAGATCATTGACGGATAATTGTCGAATTGCTCCGCCGGAGGGATTTCACCGCTGACAACGATCTTTATGGCTGCCGGATTTTTCTGCTGATCAAATACCGATTCATTGTCTTTCAGATCCTCCAACAATTTGGACAATACCTGTTCGTAATTTTCTTTAATATCGATCACCAGCTGTAATGTTTGCTCAGGCTTAGCATAAGGCTTATTGCCGTTTTCTTTGAAGAAAGCAACCAGGGGATCGATGTAAAGTTTTTTTAATGTTTTCCCCGGTTTGATCTCACTGCTTTCGTGGGCAACATACAGCTCTCCATTGCGATAGAAGACGTCGGCCTCGATGGAGCCCATTCCAGCATAGTATGCCTCCAAGAGTGGGATTTGTTGTTTATAGTCATTGTGGCTGTGTCCTGCATTGGCAGTCAGTTTCTGCTGTGCAGAAACTGACTGAATGCTTAGACCGACAAATAGCAGCCACATTAATTTATTTTTTTTTACCATCCTGCGTTTTGTTTAATGACACCAGAACTGTTGTCAATTTCGCGTTGCGGTACCGCCCATACATCATGTACTTGCGGATTGAAATTTCTTGCAGGCCAAATCACAGCACCGTCGAAATCATGTAGAGGTTTAGCATAAGTAGCTTGCGCATCACCCCATCTGACTAAATCGCGGTGACGGTCTGCCCATTCACCTGCAAGCTCATTGCGACGTTCACGTTTTAGATCAACAAGGGTCATTCCGCTTTTTGCTAATAAACCAGCTCTCTTCCGGATTTTATTTAACTCAGTATCACCAGCACCGGCACCATTTAAATTAATGGCTGCCTCAGCTTTAATCAATAGCACTTCGGCATAACGCATCAATGGCACATTTAGATCTGTTGTTCCGTTGTCGCCATTTGGATTAACATGCGTTGGAATAGGGTTAGCATATGAAAATGGTTCCATATACTTTTTGAATTGATAGTTTGAAGTCGCTCCACCGTCTTTTGTGAATGTGCGCTCAGCGCCAAAAAATTGGAATTTGTCTCCAGGTTTCAAGATTGTCGCTTCGCGACGTAGGTCTCCTGTTTCAAAAGAATCGTAGAGTTCTTTAGTTGGTAAGTAATAACCCCAACCATTGTAAATTCCCCAGGCTTTATTGGTCAACATCACACCTGGCAGTTTACTTCCCCAACCAGTACCACCACCATTCGGTGTACATACGACAGACCAGATATACTCTTTGGACCAGTTATTGGCCGCTTTAAATACATCCACAAAATTAGTCAATAAATCATGCTTGCCCGAACTGATGACCATATCAGCATATTTGGCCGCATTGGTATAATCTTTTTTGTACAGATATACTTTTGATAAATAAGCCCATGCGGCCGTTTTGTGCGCTTTACCGTAGTCCATGTCTTTCATTTCTGAAAAATAAGGAAGGTTGTCTGCAGCTTTTAATAGTAATGAAATGATGTAATCGTAGTTTTCATTAACATTGTTGGCTCTAGCTACCGGAGCAGAAGCATCCGTTTCAGGTGTCACAATAGGCACCCCTACTTTGTCATTTCCGTAGTTTGCAGCCAATTGAAAATAAACCAATCCGGCATTAAAATAAGCATCGCCAATGATCTGTTTTTTCCGGCTCTCATCCATGGGGATGTTTGGAACATTGATGATGATGTCATTGGCTCTTTTAATAATCGCATATCGCATACTCCATTGGGTTTCGGTGTAGCCTCCACCAATGTAATTGCGGTTGAAATTTTTAATATTATCTGCTTCCGGTTTATTACGTCCCGTTACCATGTCATCACTGGCATTAATAAACCAAAACATCCCACGGCCGTAATAATCCTCTTCATTGTATTTTTCGTACATCCCAGCTTCTGCTTTGATCGCATCCTGTTCCGTTTTCCAAAAGTTCTGAGCGGAAGGAGAACCCTCTGGTGTGATATCCAATTGTTTGTTACACGATGCAAAAAGTGCTATTGCTGCTATTGCAAGGTATTTTATATTCGTTTTCATCGTTTTGTTTTTTTAATTAAAAGTTGACATTCAAACCAACAATAAAGCTTCTGGCTTGTGGGTAGCGACCGACATCTAAACCATTGTTATCCATTCCAATCTCTGGGTCGAAACCTGTATATTTTGTAATGGTGAATAAGTTATTGGCCGTTGCATATACACGTACTGTACCCATTTTGAATTTGTTCGCTATTGATTTTGGCAAAGTATACCCTAATGTAACGTTGCGAATACGCAGATAGGAGCCATTTTCAATATAGAAGTCTGAAGCATTAAAATTTCCATTTGCATCTGAAGTGGAGATGATCGGAACTTTACCATTTGGATTTTCTGGAGACCAAGCATCCAAAATGCCAGTTAACTTATTGTAAGATGGTCCACTTGCGCTATAAGTGGTTCTTTTGATGGCATTGAAGAGCTTGTTGCCTTGAACCCCTTGAGCAAAAATATTGAAATCAAAATCTTTGTAATTTGCATTGAAACTCAAACCATAAGAAAAATCTGGATATGCGCTGCCTGCAAAATAGCGATCTTCCGATCCGATTGAACCATTGCCATCGATGTCTACAAATTTAAAATCACCTGCTTTTGCATTCGGTTGAATTTTTTGCCCATTGGCATTTTTGTAATTGTCAGCTTCGGCTTGGCTTTGGAAGATACCATCTGTTTTTAGAACATAGTAACTGTAGAGCGGTTGGCCCACGGTAATTGAAAGTGGAGCCAATTCGTTTCTGAAATTGGTGCCAATGGCGATATTATTCAAGCCTGGAGCCAATTCCTCTACTTTGTTGTTTAGTTTGGTCAAGGTCGCATTAATGGAATAAGTAAAGTCCGAGTTCCTTGAACTATTATACGTTAATCCGAGCTCAATACCCCTATCTTTAACTAAACCTGCGTTGATCGTTTGGCTGTTGAGACCCGCTGTTCCCGGCAGTGATCTGGTCAAGATCATTTTATTTGTTTCCTTAATAAAATAATCAGCTACCAAGTTGAAATGGTTGAAGATACCCAAGTCCAAACCAATATTGGTCTGTTTGCTTTCTGCCCAAGTTAGATTCTTGTTGGCCAGAATAGTTTGCACATATCCTTTTTGTAAGGTTGGTGTTTGACCGAAATAGCTTTGTGTTGAAGCAAGTAAAGGATTTACAGCAGCTGATGATAAGCTACCGAGATTGCCTAAAATACCATAACTTCCTCGTAGTTTTAATTGGTCTAACCAAGTCGCGGATTTTAAAAACTCTTCTTTACTGATCACCCAACCTGCTGATGCCGAAGCGTAGTTTTTAAATCTATTTTCTTTTGTCAACATGGATGAACCATCTCGTCTACCAATCAATGATAATAAATACTTCTCGTTGTAACTGTAATTTGCTCTTAAAAATAGCGATGATATTGCCGTTGCTGAGAATCCACTTTCCGAAGGTTGAATGGTATTTGCATTAGTCAGATACCGATATTGTTTGGATTCATCATCGAAACCTGCTCCTGACGTATATAGGTAAGTGTTTTTTGTTTTTTGGAAGGTATATCCTCCTGTTAGGTCAAGTTGGTGTTTGTCAAAAGACGTTTTGTAATTTAAAACTTGTTCAGCAAGGATATCGTTTGCATCATCAGCTCGTTCAACCAGGCTGTTACTCAAAACAGGTTTACCTATTTCAGGACGTCTTGGTGTAAAACTTTTAAATCGAGCGTTTGACTTAGTAATACTTAAGTTGGATCTAAAAGTTAAGCCTTTCGCGAGTTGAATGCTAGCATAGGGGTTGACAACAAGAACATTAACCGGATTATTGATGTCAATACGCATTAATTCTGCGACGGGGTTAATGATATCGCCGTAATCTCCAGGGAAAGGTCCTGGAAGTCCTGCAAAGCTTCCATCGGCATTATAAGGTGTTCCATTCGTAGGATAGTAGATTGCAGAAAGTAGCGCTCCAGTATAGTCGCTGCTGGTGTTGGCACCATTTCCATTGGTGCTGCTATAGGATAAATTTTCACCTACTTTCAACCAAGGAGTAAGCTGGTGTTCTGAATTTATTCTGAAATTATAACGTTTGGTTTTGGTATTAAGCACAATACCTTCTGCGTTGCGGTAATTGAAACTGAGATAGAAATTGGACTTCTCACTTCCACCATTGATGGCAGCATTATAATCCTGTAATGTAGCATTTCTAAATACCTCGTCCATCCAGTTGGTTTTGGTCACTAGGCCTTCTGGATATTTAGTGGGATCGAAAGCAGGTAAGAGGGTTGTTCCACCATTTTTTGCAGCTGTCGCAGCTACCTCAGCGCGTTGTTCCGCATTTAATGGCTGTAATTTTCGCCATGCACTCTGTTGGCCCAGTTTGGCATCGACGCTAATTTGCATCTGCCCTTTTTTACCTTTTTTTGTGGTGATCAACACTACACCACCTGAAGCTCTCGCTCCATAGATTGCTGCTGATGCATCTTTTAGTACTGAAATGGATTCGATATCGTTGGGGTTTAATTGTGGTGTACCTAGGAAAATTGAACCATCAATAACGTAGAGTACACTTTCACCATTGATACCGCCTGCACCTCTGATGTTGATACGTGGCGAAGCAGTTGGGTCACCACCTTCATTAGTGACGATAACACCGGGAGATTTACCTGCCAATACCTCACCAACACTGTTAACGGATCTCGAAGACAATTTGTCAAGTGACACTAAACTTACTGCTCCAGTCAATGTTTCTTTTTTCTGCGTTCCGTAACCAACTACGACCACTTCAGACAGCGTCGAACGTTCTTCGCTTAAAGTTACATTGATCATTTCATTGTCACCTACGTTTACCTCTTTACTGTGATAACCAAGCATGGAAAAAGAAAGCACTGCTTGCGGTCCTGCCTCAATGCGGAATGCCCCTTTTGTATCTGTCGTGGTTCCCGTTTGCGTACCTACTACTTTTACAGATACACCTGCAATAGCAACTCCCAAAGTATCTTTCACAAAACCTGTAACGATCCGATCTGCTTTGATGTTCCCTTGTGTGTTCAGGATCACATAGTCCTCTTTTTCTACTGCGTTAATTCCAAGTTTATTCAGGAGCGAGCGAACTGGTTCGGTTTTAAAACTGCCGCTTAAGACCGTATTACGTTCTTGCAATAGATCAGGATTGTAAACAAAATGGAGACCCGAAAGACTTTCGATTTTGTGAAGGATCACATCGAGTTTCTCGCCCTTGTTTATTTTGATGTTTACGCTGCTTTTGTCCAACCGTTGAGCCATACTAGGGGAGGCCATCAATGAACTGCAGAATACTGAAGTAATCGAAAATGCGATACAGGGATACTTCATAATCCGATAAAAAGAGAATTCTCTTTTGAATGCAGGTGTTTTCATTTTTTTGTAATAATTAGGTAATGAATTACGCATGGTGACTAAGATGTTTTAGGTAAATTTTTAGACATTATTTGTAGACTTTAAATATTTTATCTTTCTCTATTGTGCTGTATTTAAGGTGGTGTAGGCTGCAGATGATATCCAGTATTTCTGCCGGATTTTGAGTACTATTGAAGGTCGCTGTGGTTTTTAAGGTCGAAAGCGATCTATCTTTCAATACAATTTTAATGTTGTATATATATTCCAATTTCTTAATAACCTCCTGAAGGCTTGTTCCATCAAATGCTATGGCTACAGCCATATTGTTTTCTACTATACTGCGCGATGATTGTTTGGTTTCCTTGCTGTACAGCAAGCTTTGATTTTTGGTTAATACGCATAAGGTTTTGTCTTGTTGCTGTACAGCAACCTTACCTGTAGCAACGGTAACTTCGACCTTTTTCGTGGCCTGATAGGCTTTTATCCGAAAAGAGGTTCCTAATACTTTAACTGCTAGCTTGGAAGCAAGTTGCACTTGGAATGGGTGTTGTTCGTCGTGGGCAATATCAAAAAAAGCTTCTCCCTCGGTAAGGGCTATTTCGCGGATTTTTCCGTTGAACTTACCTGGGTAGCTGATTTTTGAAGATGGTTCCAGGATAATTTCAGAACCATCTGCTAATACTATTTTTTTATGCTCACCTGGCAGGGTCGTCGTTACGATCTGCGTAGATGAAGCAGCCGGGTGGTCGTTCAATTTCCAATAAACAAGTCCAATTGAGACGATCATTAAAATAGTGGCAGCTATTTTGAATAGAGGAGAATATAACGGGGAAGGTCGCTTACTTTTCTTTTCTGAAATGGCTGACTGAATGTTGACCAACAATTGTTCGCGCAGCACGGCTTTGCGTTCCTGCGGAATTTTTTTATCAGCATTATCCAATTGAGCATACCAATCCTCAACTTGTTTAATTTCAGCGGCGTTAGCCTCTCCATTTAAATATTTTTGCAGTAGTTGCTTTGCTTTTTCTTCCGTCATTTGAATACATGTCACTTCAAATGGGAAATGGTACTAGTCAAAAATGTTATAGGTATATTAATTTATTGTTAACTAGTAAAAAAATGGTAGTAGTTGATTAAGAAAGACTTTTTTTGAGCAGTTTCATAGCTGAGGTAATTTGGTTCTTTACGGTTTGTACGGAGACATTCAGCTCGCTGGCAATTTCTTTGATGGATTTTTCTTGCTTTCGGCTCATGGTGACGACCAACCGCATACGTTCGGGAAGTTGCATCAAGGCTTCTTCAACTTTCTGCTGTGCATCTTTTAGGATCAGAAGGTCATCGGCTGAATCTGCATATTGCTGGTTCATTAAGGTTGCTAATTCGGCCTTATGCCCATCTTTAACAGTCGTGTTTCGAAAATGGTTGATAACTTTAAATTTTACTGCGCCATGTAGATAGGCTGCCAAGCCGCCAGCTATGATGACTTGTTCACGATTTTCCCACAGGGAGATGAAGATTTCTTGAGTGATATCCTGAGCGGCATTTTCATCGCCTATTTTCTTGAAAGCTGCATCAAATATGGCTTCCCAATACAGATTAAAAATCTGTTCCATGGCAAAGTGGTCACCCTGCTTTAATGATGCTATCAATAATTCGCTCACAAGATCAGTTTTAATTGGACAAAGCTAATAACTCAGTATTCCTTTAAAGTTAACAAATCTTAAAGAGTATATTTTGTCTGCTACAAATTAATCTTGAAAATTTCTGTTGAAATTGAGAAGTGTTTTTTTATTCTTTATATTCCTTCCCCAAAATAGCAGTGATTATCTTAAGATTCAAAAGGAAAGGAATTTTTCCTTTACTGGATTCGTAAATATATCGTCAAGAGAGGTCAATAATGAATCTGCTTTTTCCTTTGAGCCGATTAATTTGGCTAATCGGCTCAAATTTTACTTATATTTGAGCCGATTAGATTTTTAAATCGGCTCAATATGTATAACTGGCAATATAAAGAGTGGCCTAATTTCATTTATAGGCTCGAAGAGGTTCAATCCATAGCGATTGCATTTGCGCAAGAAATGGGGGTACTAAACGGTTTGTTAACAGGACTGAATTCGGAGCTAAAACAGGAAGCATTTGTAGAGGTACTTATATCTGAAGCTATGAAAACCTCGGAAATTGAGGGAGAGTATATGAGCCGTGAGGATGTAATGTCTTCAATTAAGAAAAATCTTGGTATCCAGGATGATGTTGTTGTTCGTGATCGAAGAGTTGCAGGGGTCGCAGAATTAATGACAACAATAAGAGATAGTGCCAGTATTGAACTGACAGTCGAGGTTATAAAGAGATGGCATGCTATATTAATGGCGGGATTTCCTCGAATTAATGCTGGGAAATGGCGTACCGGCGAGGAGCCTATGCAGATAATTTCAGGTTCATATGGCAAAGAAACCGTTCATTATGAAGCTCCCCCGTCTGCTGTCGTTCCAAAAGAAATGGAACAAATGATTAACTGGTTTAAATCATACGAAGTTAAGGAGTCAGAATATATAATTGCTGCATTGGTCAAGACGGCTATCATTCATCTTTACTTTGAGTCAATTCATCCTTTTGAGGATGGCAATGGGCGAATTGGAAGAGCATTGGCGGAATATACGCTGTCGCATACATTAAAGTCCCCAGTCCTGTTGTCGATATCAAAAACTATTGAGAAAAACAAACAAGTTTATTACGATAATTTAAAAATTGCTCAGGCTAGTTTAGATATTACAGGGTGGATTAGCTACTTTACCAAAGTAATTTTTGAGGCACAAAAGGAAACTAGAGAGCTCATTGAGTTTACTGTAAGAAAAGCGAAATTTTTTGATAGAAACCGTGATCTATTGAATGATAGGCAAATGAAGGTTATCAATCGGATGCTCGAGCAGGGAATTGAAGGTTTTATTGGCGGGATGACAGCAAAAAAATATATGTCTATTACAAGGACCTCAAAAGCTACTGCGACAAGAGATTTGCAAAGGTTGCAGGAACTGGGGATAATTGAACAGTTGGGACATGGGAGATCTGTACGGTACGAACTCATACTTTCTTAACCCCGGGGCTTAAGGTCCTCAGTCCGTCTGTCACTTTTTAGTAACCGGAACCAATGTGACCTCTCCTTTGTTGGTTTGGTACCAGTATTTGTTGCCGAGGTCATCTTCGAAATCATGGTTCACCCGGGATTTATCCACCTTTTTGAAACTTTTTACATCAGGTCCCTTGAATATTTTATTGCCAACGAAAATATGTTTGGCATCCTTGGCAACTGCAAACTTGAGGACTTTAAAGGTCTTTGGATCTGCTTCGGCAAATACCTGTTGTTCATAATAGACATGATTCTTGTCGCGTGACCAAAGGGCTTTTCCGTTTGATCCTTCTAATAATTCAAAGCTGTTCGCATCGACCTCAGGATATCCAAATTTCTTTCCCGCAATAACCACCAATTGGTCAATGATTCCGGTTTTCTCATTGAGCCAGCTGATTTTGTTTGCCGAAGGAAGTTCGATTTCCAGTACACCAATATCGTGGTAGGGTTCATAATAAAGTAGCTTTTTACCATCGAGTAGTAGATATGCTGGGTTGAGTGATTGTACATTATCTGTTGTATACTCAAGGGCGAGAATCCCTTTGTCCGCGACCGCATATAGCTGATTTTTATCTTTTACAAAGTTTCTGTTAACAACCCTAAAAGTCGCATAATCTACGTCCAAAGGACGATAGTTATAGAAATAATGTGCTTTGTCTTTCGCTAGTGCAGGCAGTTGATGATATAAAGTTGTATAAGTCTCGGGATCGGCTTCTTCAATAATGGTGAGCTGGTTTTTGCTACAATCTGAGGTGGCTGAGCCGATACCTTCAAACTTGAATACATGCTGTTGATCGACAGGAATTTTGTTTTTCAGCTGAAAGGTTTTTACATCGACAAGCTGTTGGGGGCAGCCCATGAAATAGAGCTGATCTTTATCACGTGCATAAACATCTCCGATAACAGAAAAACTCGCCACATTGGCAACGGTTTTTCTCGAACCCCGTTCAAAACTATTGCCACCCGGTATAAAGTAAATCGCTCCACTCTTTTTGTAGTAGTCTTCAGATAAAGGACTGACTTGTTCCTTGCAGGAAAAGAGGAGGCTTATCAAAGCGCTTATTATTCCCATTTTTAATATACTGTTCATAATTGTCAACGCTATCGCAATTATTGATTATCGATCCATCTAAAGATAGCAGAACTAAATAATTAATCCACCAGTTGTTTACAATTCGCCCGTTCCTATTTATAATTCGTGAGGTTAGTGGCTCTATTACAGTGTGCTTAAAGTGACTTGGCATAGTGCATGTCAAATTTAATTCAAAAATATTTTGTTTTATTTTTGTTAATTTATATATTTGTATATATTAACTATATAATTGTATTGTTATTGTTTTTCTTGTAATAGAATTACAAAGTATTTTAGTTATCAAATTACCAGCGGTAGCTCATTACTTTTTCACGAAATGAAAGTTTCGATACATTTTTAATTGTGGTGCTGGTATTTCCTAAAAAGCCAAGGGGCGAACGTCTATATATTAAAACGTGTTGAACCCTATGTAGTCTCCTTGGATATTATACTATCTTTTTTACAAATTAAGTATTGATTATTTGCAATAATGGTCCGTAACAGTTTGATCTGTTGGGATGTTTTATTGCGCCAATTTTTTAACCTTAAATCATTTAGTATGGAAATTAATAGCCAATTAATTATTGATCGGCTTTCCCAGCGTATGGATCTCGATCGTGCCTATGTCGTTAAATATCAATTTCTCGATCAGGAATCCCATCATTTAGTTTTAGCGCTTAAACCCGTGAGTGGGCTTTCACACAAAGTGCTAAAACCTATTGTGGAGTTGTGTTTGATGGATCAGGAGAATATTTCATTTGAATTGATTTTTGCGCCAGAATTGAAGAATAAAATAAAGCTTGGAAGCTTATTTTATTGTTACGCGATCTTACCTCATCATGAGATTTTTAGTTGTACACGAAGTAGTTCTCTCCTTAGTAAAGGAAAGGAAATACGTGGCATATTGGATCTCTCGGAAAGGTATTATGAAAAGGCGATTGCTGCATCCGCGGAGTTTTTACAGGGAGCACAAACATTTGCGGAAATAGCCAATTATCAGCGCGCTTTATTTATGGTTCATCAAAGTTTGGAAAGTCATTTGAAACTGCTTCAGGTGATGGTAGAGGGTAAGGGAAATAACGTACATAGTCTTGACAGTCGGATTCGGAGTCTGCATACGCATTTCCCGATGTTTAAATCTGTCTTCATGGGAGAGAAAGACGAAGATAAGATGCGTTTTGCATTACTGGATAATTCTTTTAATGCTGTTAATCAAAATAGAGATCTGGATATTTCGGCCGTCGATGCTTCGCAACTATATGATCATTGTCTCGTATTGCAGGCTGCAATAGAAAAGTTGTTCCGTTACTTTATGGAAGCCTTACAGGCCGAATACGATGCGCTTGTGACAGCAGAAGCCAGCGCTCAAGCAGCGCTGGAAAAGAGCAAGTTGGCTAAAATGAAGGAACAAGAGCAAGTTGACGTTGGTGCAGACTTTCATAGTTTCCCCTGGCCAGCGCAGTATCAGGGCGATGTACAGGAGTTGTTGCATCAGATCTGTCAGGAAAATAATCCCGAACAAATGATGCTGCTCAATTATTATGTCAGCGATGCCCATGGAAAAGGGCTGTTTGATTTTCCACAGCAGAACCATGGAAAAGCTGAAATCTACCTCGTTGTGATAAAAAAGAAATTGGGGCACTGTCACTTTCGAAAAGTCGCTTACGGTCAAGTGACTGCAGTTGTAGCTTTTTTGACTACGGACTTTCTGGAGACAAAACTAAACCAAGGTAGCCGTTTCTCCCATACCATCTGGAATGAGTCTGTTGTCCTCTATCGCCATTCGCGTTATAAACCGACTTATTCGGTTGCGCCTGTCGATTGGCATAGTACCTTGTTTAAGACTTCGATTTCATGGACTCGAAATTCAACACTCATGCAAGATCTTTTAGCTGTCTTTTCTTTTGATGGTCTTTCTAGCCCGCAAATGGCTGTATTATTTTTAAATCAGCTGACTTCTATTGGACTATACAGCTATCTGTACCTACGGATCGGTTATGCGCCGATGTATGTGACCATCGCAGATCTGGTGGATTGGACCTGTATCTGTGATAAGAAGGTGAAGGAATTTTTTACAGCAAGAAGTGAGGTCGAGGAAATATTGAATACAGAGTTATTAAAACAGATGAAAGGACGTGTCTATGAGCTTCCTTCGCAATTGGCTCAGCTGGATATGGATTATTTTAGATCGAAAGCAAAGGAAATTGCTGATTTCTTTATTGACCTGTGCGATCAGAGCATACGGTATATGGAGTTGAAATCGGAGGTTAAGTTTAATAAACAATAACGGAGGATTTATGGAAAATAGTGTTGAAAATCTGGAGTTAGCAATAGATGTTGCTCCGATTATACCTGACAAAGAGAAGAATAGCTTTATTATTCCCTGGGAAAACCGGGAGGATCTTTATATTTCATCAGACTACTTCCTTAAGCTCTATAAAGGAGAAATACCACTGGAAGATTTCCACCTTTATAGTTACAGCGTTAGGATAATCAAAGTCAACAAGTTTAAATGGCCATTGTCTCTAAGAAGAGACGGAAATTATAAAAACAAATATCTCAAAATTGATCTCGAGATCAAAGAAATCGGACTGAAGGTTAAGTGTGATTGTAAAAAGCGTCATGATAGTCTGTGTGATTATGTAATTATTGGACTTTATCGTAAGTTTTTGCTTAGTAATAAATTCTTACATGATTTATATGCAAAAGATATTGCCATCCTACCCGAAAGTCAGCATAAGTACTTTCAATTGGGTATTTCTAGGCTATATTACCGCAATGATAAGGTTTGTATTGAAAATCATAATCAATTTGGTCAGGTATATAATTATTTCGACCACCAGGAGCTTGAATCGGAATTGCTAGATGTAGCATCTGAAAACCGATGGCTGGGACAGCCTGAGGCGCCTTTTCCGGATTTTATGTATGTTATTCCTAAAGAGCGTCAGGTGGACGGACTGCCCTTTTTAATACCTTTTGAAATAGACAGTAAGATAAATTATTTAGGAGAATTTGGTAATGAGTTGGTGAATTTTACTGATAGTGATGTTTTAAAAATGGATTTATGTCGTAAGATTTTAGCCTTTTCCAAAAGTCCACAAAGACAAATAAGGGATAGGGAAAAAGATGACGTACGAAATGACTTCGATCGTGTGGAGAAGGATTTTATCATCAGTGCTTGGCGTAAACTTTTGGAAGGAAAATCGGATCAAAGATTACGTGTTGCCTTTGTCGATAGGAATAATTTTAAAACAACAATTGAAAACTTCAAATATCCATCCAAATATCGTACAACTTATCGGAATGTGATTTTGGCGGGCGATGATCTTAGCCTGAAATTTCATTTGAAAGAAGACAGCGGTCACCTGCTTCTATCGTTAATTCTTGTCTACAAAGGAGAGGAGTTGAAAGACTATACATCCGAATGTCGGTCCAATTTCTTCTTTATCAATCTAAATGAAGATGAGTGTCTTTTTGTTGATAATTTACAAAAGGAGTTTCTATTACGTTTCTTTCACAGTATTTCTACTAAAATAACGGTGTTAAAGAGGGACTATGAAGACTTCTTTACGCGTATGTTGATTCCATTGTCAACATCCTTTCACATAGACCTTGAACCTTTAAACAAGGATACAGTTTTTATTTCTAATACCGCTCATCATGTGTTTCAATTTAAGGTTGTGGTGGAGAAAGACGAAGACGATCATTTAAACTTCGAATTGAAAGCTATGCTGAGTGAAAAGGAAGAATATGTAATTCCATATGGAGGAAACTTGATTTTAAAACCAGAAAATGGAACCTGCCTGTATACTGAGCGGGATCTTGTTGGCGAGAATGAGTTTAATACCTTTATTGAAGCACAGTTTCCAAATTTGAAAAGTTGCAGCAATAGGATGGTTAAGCGCTTGGAAAGGCAGGCGTATAGCAACAGAAATAGACTGTATGAATTTATAAAAAAATGTAAGAGCAAGGGGTACAAAACTATGCTGAACAATATCTCAAAGGGAGCTTATTTGCTGCCACACCAACTGAAATGGGAAGTATTGGATATTCGTCAGGACAATAATGTATTTTCCATTTACATGATTTTCAAATTTGGAACAACGACCTATTTACCGGGAGAGTTTGAAGAAAAGATCGTAAACGACTACAGTAGCATCCAATTGGTGGATAAATCTTTCGGATATATCAAAGCCTCAGATAAAGCATTATTTGATGTGCTGTTTAATTACGCGGTGGTTGAAACCGACTGCCTTAAACTCACTTCAGCCCAATTGCTATCTTTCCAAACACGGCTGGATCGAATTGATCCCCGTATTATTCAAAATAGCCTAGCTGAACGTCGAGAGAAACTGTTAAATACGGATGAAATAGCCCTGTTGGATGTTCCGAAAGAGATCCAGGCAGAGTTACGCCCTTACCAACAGACAGGATTTAGCTGGATGGTATTCCTAAATGAATTTCAATGGGGTGGTATCTTGGCTGACGATATGGGTTTAGGGAAAACTTTGCAGGCAATAACGCTTCTGGAATATTTCTATCAAAATAACCCAAAGGCAGCCCCCTCAATTATTATCGTCCCTAATTCCTTACTCTTTAATTGGCAATCCGAATTCAAAAAATTTGCGCCTAATCGGGGTACGCTTATTTATCATGGCCAAAAAAGAAAAGAAATCAGGGAATTAGCAAATGAAACAATTCTGATTACAACTTACGGAACCGTGATGATGGAATTAGATTTTCTGAAGTCCCAATCCTTTAGTTACATGATTTTAGATGAGTCGCAGGCGGTTAAAAATCGTCATTCAAAAAGATTTAAATCGCTCATTGAGCTACAATCCTGCTATCGCATAGCGATGACAGGAACACCTATCGAAAATGGAGTGGAGGATATCTACGCGCAAATGAGTATGGTCAACCCTGGCTTTTTCGGTAGTTACAGTAGTTTCAACAAAACCTATCCAGGGATTAAGGGAGAAGATATAGCGCAGGAAACGGTTATTAACCTCCAAAAGATGATCCAGCCTTTTATACTTCGGCGTACAAAAAAGCAGGTTGCTTTGGACCTTCCTGAAAAGACCGAAACAATTCTTTATATGGATATGCTTCCGGGGCAAAGAAAGATATACGATAAAGTCAGAAAAATATTCAAGGGAGAGATTGAGAGTAATCTGAATAGCGCTGATGCCACAAAATCCAAATTTTTGGCCATTGAGGCATTGCAAAAACTACGGCAGCTTTGTAACTCGCCTGTTCTAATGAAAGATGGTGGCTTCGGTCAGGATTCGATCAAATTGGATTTTATTGATGAGATAATGGACGAAGTGGCCCCAAATCATAAGATCCTACTCTTTTCAGCATATACTTCCATGCTTAAGCTCGTGGGGCAACGAATCGAAAATAAGGGAATAGCTTATACCTACCTTGATGGCAAAATGAACCAGGATCAGCGGCAAAATGCGGTCGAAAGATTTCAAAGCGAGGACGAATGCCGTGTGTTTTTAATCAGTCTCAAAGCCGGAGGAACGGGCTTGAATCTGACCGCGGCTGATTATGTTTATATTTTGGACCCTTGGTGGAATCCCGCTGCCGAAGCACAGGCAATAGATCGGTGTTACCGCATTGGTCAGGACAAGCATGTCATGGCTTACAAGATTGTTTGTCGGGATTCCGTTGAAGAATACATCTTAGCACTTCAGGAAAGTAAAAAACGAATATCCGAAGGACTTATTTTAGATGAAACAAATCTGATGAAATCGATCAGTAAAGAAGAGCTACTTAAATTATTTGAATAACCAATAGTACACTATAATGATCAAAAACGTATCTGCACTAAAAGCATCCTATGGGGGAATGATGTATTCGCACGATTTTCAACTATGGTACACTTATCTAAAACGGAGGATAGAAAAGGGCTGGAGACCTGAAGAACTTTCGTTCCTGCTTGGTAGGCCTGATCACGCGTATTTGGACTTTGAAAAAATGTATCAGGTACGAAGCTTTTTGGCCCAGGAGTCGATCTTACTGGATCGAATATACATGAGCTCATGCATTGAACCGATGGAATTTCATCGTGAAAGATATGAAGTTACCGAAGAACGTCTCGTCCGTCTTCATATTGAGGAGGATGAGGTGAAATGGAACTACCAGATGGAACTATCCTGGGAGTTTGCGAAAGGAGATAAGAAACCCGCTGCCCCAAAATTGCAATTTGAGGAATGGAAATCTGAAAAAGATATTCAAATTGAATCGGATGCAATGTTACATGTACGCCAAAAAATTGACGGACTACTGGATCAGGAATTCTTTGTCTATGGTGCGGCCCCATGGCAACTTTTTCGGAAAGTTAAGGAGACAGGTCAGGTACATCTCCAGATTTATCCAAGACACTTGAAAAACGTGCTGTATGGATTCATTCAGCAAAATAGATTGGTCGTGAGAAATATGGAGGGCCGTTTTTCTTTTTATCCGGTTCATATAGCGTCGGAACATATAAAATTTAATTAATCATGGTGGGAGATAAAAGAACGCATACAGTATAATTTTATGTTGCATTTGATAGACGTATAAACACGTCTATCAAATTTTATAGGTCTGACCAGTAACTAATTAAGGCGACAATATTAGCTATCAAGTGCAATCAAAAAGAATCTTTATATTTAATCATGCATGCAAAACCTGAACAACGTAAAACATCAATAGTGCCAGCATTATTCAAAGTGCTTGTTGGTACTATTGGTGTTTTTGCTATTTTGACAGTTTGTTTCTATCACAATGAACTGGATGTCGATGGCAATTTAACCCTAGGATTTCCTTGGATATTCTATAAGGAGGGAGCGGTTATAGTCCCGATCTTAACGAACAAATCGGATACCATGAATTTGGAATCCTAAAATTTATTGGCAATATTCTTTTTGCAGCGGCCTTATATCTTCTGATTTTATGAATTTATAGTTTTTTTAGCGGGAACCTTAAGAAATAAATCTTAAGGTTTTTGTTATCCTTTTGTTAATCTTTATAGCTTGCTAACCCGGTTTAGTTAAAAACTGTTAATGTTTTATTGACCCTGTCTTCATATAGCATTTGTAATCTTGTACCCATAAATCAAATGCGCTACTTATGAAATTTAAAGCCAACAATGTCTTTTGGTTGTTATGTGCCATTGCAGCGAGCTCACCAGCTGTTCAAGCCAAACCGCTCACACTAACCACATCGCAATTTACGCATGTACAGGGAATCGTCAAAGGCCGTGTCGTCGACGCCCAAGGAAATGCTGTCGCGGGAGCAACCGTTCAAAATTTGAAAAGTAAAAAATCTGTTCAGTCTGACGAGAAAGGAAACTTTCAGATCGAAGCCGAAATGGGCGATAGCCTAAGTATTTCCTTTATTGGCTATAGCAGGCTCGTGCAGTCTGTCACCCAAACCAATGGGCAGGTCTTTTCCTTACAGACCGATGAGAATACACTGGAAGAGGTGACCATCTCTATCGGATATCAGCGAATCAGGAAGTCGGATGTCACTGGCGCAATCGCTAGCGTTAAGGCGGAGGAACTTAATTTGAGCGCACCAAAATTATCACAGGCTTTGGTTGGTAAAGTAGCAGGTGTACAGGTGATGCAGACAAGTGGTGCCCCATACGATGGGACCAAAATGCGTGTCCGCGGTATGGGATCGATCAACGCTGGTTCGGACCCATTGTACGTTATTGATGGTTATCCGGCAGGAAACAATTTGAATATCAACCCAAATGATATTGAGTCCATCGATGTTTTAAAAGACGCCGCTTCAGCAGCGATCTATGGATCGCGTGGCGCCGGCGGTGTTGTATTGATTACAACCAAGCGTGGCAAGGAAGGCAAAAGTAATGTGGACTACGAAGTATTGGGGGGCTTTGGTCAGCTTTCCAAGAAAATCGATGTATTAAATTCGGAACAGTTTATTGATCTCTTGATTGATGGTCGTAACAATTCCTATAGAGACCTGCTGGCCACTAAAGGGATCGCCTGGAATGACAGTAAACGCTTTGATGATAATAAAACGCGTATCGCCAATGTTGGAAATGCCGGCTCAGTAAGTATTCCGGAGGAGTACTATGACTTTGCGTCTGGTACAGCTAAAAAAGCGAAATACGATACCGATTGGCAGGATGCCCTATACCGTAATGCACCTTTTCAACGTCATAATCTCTCTACATATGGCGGTAACGAAAAAAATCGTTATTTCCTAAGTGGATCTTATCAGAATCAGCAAGGTATCATGCTTGGAACGGATCAAAAAGTATTTAATTTCCGTGCCAATATCGATAGCAAAGTGAGTAAAAGACTGACCGTTGGCGCTAATGTGTCCTTTACGTATAACGACAATAATGAGGTAACTACCGGGCGTTATGACAGAAGCCCATCTATGGCGGCTTTGATTTATCTGCCGACGCTACCGGTTTATAACGAAGATGGGACCTATGCCAAATACCTGATGGCCGATCTTTCGGCAAATAACTATGGTATCCAGAATCCAGAAAATCCATTGGCTTATGTCACTGAGATTAAAAATAACCGCCGTGGAAAGCGGGGTTTATACAATGCCTTTGCTGATTTTTCCATTATTGACGGTCTAAATCTAAAAGTAAATGGTGGACTGTCTACTTATGACGAGAAGTATGATTATTTCCGTCCTACAAGTCTTTCTGATGGGAACAACAAACCATATTCACCACAAGCGGTATCTGCGGCCTACGCAGAAGCCAAAACAAAAAGTGAATTGGATAAACTGATGGAGGCAACACTAAATTATAACAAGACCTTTGGTGGCAAACATCAGGTATCCGCTTTACTGGGCTATTCGGTTCAACGTACAGATTATGATTATCAGGGTGTAAAGGCCAATGGTTTTAATAATAATGCCATAGGTGAAATTACGGATAAGGGGGCTGATCCTTCTAACTTCCAATTGATCCCTGGTGATACATTCAAACGCATTACGACGCTCCAGTCATATTTTAGCCGTGTAAGCTATAGCTTTGATTCCAAATATTTCCTTTCAGCTTCCATTCGTACCGATGGTTCATCACGTTTCGGGCCAAATAACAAATGGGGAACCTTCCCATCGGTTTCAGGTGGTTGGACCCTCTCCAAGGAGGAGTTTTATACGGATTGGTTAGGACAGCAATCGACGGTCAAACTAAGAGCGAGCTGGGGACGAAGTGGAAATAATAATATTGGTGATTATCGCGCGTTATCCGTTATCAACTCGCCAGCAGGAGTTATTCTTGGCGATAAAGTGGAGACGTCCTATACAGCAGGTGATCTGTTCGATCCAAAATTGGGCTGGGAATCAACCTCGCAATACAACGCGGGTCTCGATCTCGGTTTGTTGAAAGGCCGCCTCAACATTATGACCAACTTCTACTTGAGCCGTTCCTTCAATTTATTATTCAACCAGCCACTCTCCGCTGTATCTGGATCAACAACGATCTTAACCAATCTCCCTAATTCAAAGGTGCAGAATAAAGGTTTTGATTTGCAGGTTGATGCTACGCTGATTCGTAAAAATGAATTTGAATTAGGATTGAGCGGAAATATCAATGTAAATAGAAATAAAGTACTTGATCTAGGAGGAGCTTCTACTATCCTGACCAATGGTGCTGAACGCTCTTACTTAACGCATATTACGCAAGAAGGAAGTCCTATTGGTATGTTCTACGGATTTAAAGTTCTAGGTGTCGCAACTGAAGAAAACTATAAAACTGTCGCACCTTCAGCCGCTTCAACAACTCCGCTACAACCTGGAGATCTTTATTTTGAAGATGGGGATGGTAATGGTATCGTCAATGACGCTGATAAACGGGTGATCGGAAATCCGCATCCAAACTTTACCTATGGCTTTGCACTGAATGTGCGTTATAAAGCATTTGATTTACGCACATCATTTAATGGTTCCCAAGGAAACAAAGTGTTAGATGGTTATGATTATTACCTCTACAATATGGAAGGTTCCGGCAATCAATATGCGGATGTGGCACAACGCTACCGTTCTGCTCAAAATCCGGGCAATGGTAAAGTATACCGCGCATCGCGTGGTGGTACACAAAGTAATAGTACGCGTCTTTCGGATTTTTATCTACAGGATGGTTCATTCTTACGGATGACAAATATTGCTTTAGGCTACAATCTTCCCAAAGGTCTGGCAGAAAAATTAACGCTTTCTGGGGTAAGAGTCTACGCTACTGTAGACAATCCGTTTACAATTTCCAAATATAAAGGCTACAATCCGGAGCCGGATTATAATCAACGTGGCAACCTGACTCCAGGTGTGGATTATGGGCTTTATCCGTTGGTGAGATCGTATAACCTTGGTGTGAAAGTAACTTTCTAATAGCAGGATAAAATTAATCCTACGGACCACTCTTGTGAGTATGTAGGCTGGTAAAAAATAAAAAAATAACAGGATGAAAAAAAGATATATACTACCCTTTGTTTTGTTGGCGTTGTCTTCATGTACCAAAGATTTCTTAAATCAGAAAAATCCCAATGCTGTCACGATCGATGATTACTTCAAGTCAGAAAATGATGTGCTTTTGGCTGTCAATGGTCTCTATCAGTCACTTCGTTCGGGAAGTACACTCGGGGAATCGAGTACATTATATAACGAGGAACGTTCGGATAATTCAGGACGTAATGATAACCAATCTAATGCTGGGGAGCCTTTCCAATTCAATGACTTTTCGTTGTTGCCAAGCAATACCTATGTAAAGACACATTGGTCGGCTATGTACGCGGCAATCAGTCGTTGTAATGTTGTTCTCTCACACGTTGACGATGTAACCTTTACAAGTGCAGAATTAAAAGGACGTTATATTGCGGAAGCGAAATTTGTACGGGCATTATTATATTTCCACATGGTACGTAAATTCGGAGATATTCCATTATCTACGGTACAGGTAACAAGCAAAGAGCAAGCAAATGAATTGGCTTTTCGGCAGAAAGAATCAATTGTGTACGAGCAGATCATCAAAGATTTGACGGAGGCGTTGTCCAGCAATCTTCCCAATACACAGAAAGATTACGTCATCGGCAGAGCGTCTAAAGCGGCTATCAATGCAATTTTGGGTCAGGTCTACTTGACCTTAGGCGCGACGCAAACATCAGGAAGCGCAGAAAATTTTGCAAAAGCAGAACAGTACCTCAATGCGGCTTATCAAATGCGTACTTTCGGTAAGCTGAACGAAATTCCTTATGCCGATGTTTTTGATGTGACCAAGAAAAATAGCTGTAAAGAACTCGTTTTTCAAATTCAGTACAAACAAGGCGACCAAAATTATAGTTCAAGTATTGCCCGTAATTACCAGGCGCGAGGGGAGACCATCAATTCACGTTACAACTCTACGGGTGCTGGTGAGGTAGCAAAACTAGACCTGGTCAAGGATTACGAACAAAGCGATATCCGAAAAGATTTCTCTGTGAAGTTTGCTACAAATACACAGGTTAACGATTGGTTTGTAACCAAATTTAGGGATAATAGTGATGCCGCGGGAACCAATGGCTGGGGTGGAAACGACTGGATCTTGATCCGTTATGCAGATGTGATGCTGTTACTGGCTGAAGCCAAATTTCACCTGGGCAAAGATGCCGAAGCTATTGCTCTTTTGGATCAGGTACGTGAGCGTGCAGGATTGCCTTCATATGCAACCTCCATGTTAAATACTGCCTATAGCAGCAAATATCCGACTCTAAAGGATGCGATATTGCATGAGCGTCGTGTGGAACTGGCATTTGAAAACCAACGGTGGTTTGATTTGATTCGTAATTATAATGCACAAGAACTGGTGACTTATTTCAAAACAAAAAGCCAGGCAGACTACGGCAATGCTAAAATTTCCAATATATCAACAAAAGATAGATACTATCCAATTCCTTTTGATGAATATAAGCTGGATCCGGCACGCATGTATCAAAACCCAGGTTATTAATAGATCATTGTAAACAATCATAAAGCCGCTATCGATGTGGTTGGAATAATGACCGATCGCTGTGTATGAACTGCTGTGTGCCATACTCAGTAGGTAAACGGCAGATGTGATCATCGGATTTAAAGCGAAGGAAGAAGTCTATACCATCGATCCGGATGAACCTCTGGATCCTTAGTTTGCTGGCTGGAAAGCCGAAATTGGACCATCGGCCGGGCGGAGGTGAATTTTTTAAGCTTTCGTGAAATAAAAAAGATCAGTAGATTATCTATCTACTGATCTTTTTTATTTTAGAACGATGGTCTTTCCTTCTTTAGCGGAGCGTTTTGCAGCTTCAAGGATCTCGACGACAGTGACATTATTGGTGATCGATCCAAGGTCATTTTCTGGTACTATTTTATCTTTTAAGACATGTTCTAGGAAGGCAATATGGTGCTCAAAGTAGGGAACAGTAGTCGGTACCATCACCGGTGGATCATTCTGTTGTTTGTATTTTAGAAGCTCTTTATCATTTTTAGCGTAGAGCTGGGCTTTTGTGCCAAATACCTGTAAATCTTTAACGCTATAGGGCCAGGCCCAGGAAGCTTGAATAATACCCGTAGTTCCGTCGCGATAGCTTAGGATAATAGTGGCGTTGTCGTCTACCTTCGGATAGACTTCGGGTTTTAGCTGCTGTGTAAACGCCGTTACCAAAATAGGTTTTTCACCATTTTTAAGCCAGGTCATCAGGTTGGCACCATAACAGCCAAAATCCATAACTGCACCACCACCATTTTTTTGCGGGTCAGTAAGCCAGTCGAGGAAATAATTGCTGCAGCCGATTTCTTTTGGCCCTTCATGCCCATCTTTTACAAGTATACGTGTGATTTTTCCAATTTCATCATTGTCGACCAATTGTTTCAGCTGTTGATTGCTTTTATACCAGGTCGTTTCATAATTCACCAAAAAAGGAGTTTCAGACTGTTTGGACAGAAATGCAATACGTTTTGCATCAGATAAAGTCGTTGCAAGGGGCTTCTCCACCATGACGGGGATTTTGAGTGGGAGACAGGCCTCTGCGACATGGATATGCTCGTTGGTTGGATTATAGGCCAGTACCGCATCTGGCTTGATATGCTTCAATAAACTGGGTAGATCGTGGTAGAAGATCGCCTCTGGTAAGTTATACTGCGTCCGTATTTTACTGGACAAGGTTTCATTGGATTCAGCAATACCTATAATATCAACCTTTTTATCCTTATATAAATTTAATAGCAAGAATACGTGGTCATGGTTGAGTCCCGCAACAGCTACTTTAAGCCGTTCACTAGCTTGCGCAACCTGGAATAATAGGATAAATAGGACAGTTATTCTGATCAGATGCTTCATGATGTTAAGTTTGAATTTTATAAATATACCGATTTGTGATGAGGATGTCCTTTGTAGATCCAGGTGATCTTGCGGTGAGATCGGATGATTTCGGCAACAATGTCAAAATAGGTTTCTCCTCGGCCCGCTTTTAGGTCATCTAGTTTTTTTTGAAAGTGTGTTTGATTGAACGGCGATTGTGCACCAAGTTTTTCCTGATAATATGCCAATGTTGTTTCAGTACCCAATGATGCACTGCTATGGGCAATATCTTTCCACACAATAGCCTGTGAAGCAGCATCTTTAAACGTGCCAAATCCGCCGTAGAGCAAGTCGTCCAGCCCATCCAAGCTACCTATCTGCCAGCTTTCCTGAGACATGTAGACGGCATTGATTTCGTCATAAAAACTCGCAATATTGTCGATCTTGCTACCATCGATCAATGCCATGCCAAGATCGGGGTTCCTCTGTGTAAGTTGCTGAAAATCCTTCCAAAGATCTTCATTCGGGAAGGGGAAACACTCTTCTTGATCTTGCCATTTGGCCACAATTTGAGCAAGGGCGATTCGAATTGTGTTAGGATTATCCTTCAGTGAACGCAAAAATGCTGCAAACTCAGCGCTATCAGAATCGCTTACCAAAAAATGGGCAAGCGTACCGACAATTTTTCTTTCATCTGTTTTCATCTCTGAACTTTGGTTTTAATCTTTAAAAATAACCTAACGAAATCGTTTGCGGTTTTTTAATAAAAAATCCTATACTTTTAGCGCTACATTTAAAGATAAATCTAATGTTATGATCTACCGATTTGCTTGCTATAGTATATTAACTCTTGTGAATATACTCTTTCAGTCTGGGATTCCCGTATTCGGACAGCAACATCCTAACGTTATTGTCATCTTGAGTGACGATGGGGGATATGATGATTTTGGCTGTTACGGCGGTAAGGAGGTCCACACCCCGAATATTGACGCACTGGCAAAAAATGGCATACGTTTTCAGTCGGCCTATGCTTCCGCATCGGTATGTGCTCCTTCTCGTGCCGGCTTGCTGTCTGGCCGATATCAACAGCGTTTTGGTTTCGAACATAATATTTCCAAACGCCCAACAGCGGGCGTCGCTCCGGAAGAGATCGGTATCGATACGCGGGTAGCCACTATAGCAGATTTCATGAAGTATAACGGTTATAAAACCATCGCAATCGGTAAGTGGCATCAGGGTGATGGACCGCAGTTTAATCCCCTTAAACGTGGCTTTGATCATTTCTATGGTTTTATTGGTGGCGACCGTCCTTATTTTCCTATTCATGGCACAGTGAAACCGACACAGATACTTTATGACGACCGGACTGCCGTCCCTGAAGATAGTATTCACTATTTAACAGAAACGTTGACTGATAAAGCGATTTCGTATATTCAGCAATACCGAAGCGAACCTTTTTTTATGTATTTAGCCTTTAACGCTGTACATACACCTGTCGAAGCACCATTGGCAACCATCGATAAGTATAAAAATATAGCCGATCCTTTGCGACGGGCTTATCTGGCTATGCTGGACAATATGGATGAGAATATAGGACGTTTGGTCCGGCAGTTGAAGCAAGAAGGACTTTATGATAACACCTTAATCATTTTTATGAATGATAACGGTGCTGCGACAAATAATGGGGCAGACAATGGGCAGCTGCGTGGTTTAAAAGGATCAAAATGGGAAGGTGGAATTCGGGTTCCCCTGATTATGCAATGGCCAGCCAAGCTGCCTAAAGGAATAACGTCAGCCGCCATGGTGTCGGGAATGGATATTTTACCCACCAGTATCGATGCGATAAAGGGTAAGAAAATACCCGGCCAGCACATTGATGGCATCAGTTTGCTGAGCTCTTATTCGACTGAGAAAAATGGACATGATTATTTATTTTGGCGCCGGGGAATTGCACGTGCAGTACGACATAAAGAATGGAAACTGATTGTTGTTAAAGAAGATCCGATCTTGTTATTTAATCTCAAGGATGACCTTCGGGAGCAGCACAATCTGGCAGCGAAATATCCTGCGCGTGTAAAAGAGATGCTGCACAAACTGACGGAATGGGAAAAGGATATGGAAAATCCAAAATGGCTGAGTTCCGTTTTGGATAATGATCAAAATCAACTGATGAAGCACCGAATGGATGTCGTGGGCCGTGCTGCGGAACGCCAATACCCGTAAACAATACTAAAAAAACAGATGAAAGGATTAATTGTAATTTTATTGTCTTTTGCCCTGGTTATGGCAAAGGCGCAGAACCGAGATACTTTTGAGCTTATCAAAAAGCATGTATATGATGATGAGCTGAGTGGCCCATTGCCAAATGCGGATAAGGCGATGAACTTGTGTAATCAGCTGCGTGCAAATGGTACCTGGACAGATATCGATTACAGCAGCAAGTCCATATCGCTTTGGCCACCGGGAGAGCACTTGGATCGGCTAAGGACACTTATTATTGCCTATGTTTCGCCACAAAGCACATCTTACCAGCAGAAATCACTTTACGATAAGATTCTGCTCGCGGCACAATATTGGGCAAATAATCATTTTGAATCTTCCAATTGGTGGCATAATGAAATCGCTTCGCCAAAAGCCATCGGTGTATGTCTTATTCTGATGAAATTCGGAAAGGAAAAGATTCCCGCTGCTGTTGAGGCGCCCCTTGTCGCGCTGATGAAGCGTGGTGATCCTTATCAGAAAACAGGAGCGAATAAAAGTGATATTGCTATGCATTACTTTTATCGCGCATTGATTTTGGAAGATGCTAAACTATTGGCAGCAGCCATGGAGCAACTGCTTTTTCCGATACAACTCGTGGATGGAAAAGAAGGGCTTCAATATGATCTTTCCTATTTACAACATGGCCCCCAATTGTATATTGCTGGCTATGGAGAGGAATTTCTGAAAGGAATTTCAAAAGTTATGGCCTATGTTCGTGAGACCCCTTATGCGGTTGACAGTAAAAGATTGGACCTTTTTGAACGCTTTCTCACAGAAACATATCTGCCAATTATCCGCTCGCGCTATATCGATTTCAATGTACATGGCCGTGGTATCTCACGCCCCAATATCTTGGAAAAGACACAGGAGACAGCCATATTACAGCAAATGAAGCTGATCGATCCAGCAAAAAATGCCGTTTGGAACCAAACACTTGCAAAACTGGACAGCCTTAAAGCTTTTGATGCAGACGATCTTAATACGCATCGTCATTACTGGAAAGGTGACTATACGACACATCTTCGCAAGCAATTCCATTTTAATGTACGTCTAGCTAGCAACCGTACCAATAAATCGGAGTCCGGCAATGGCGAAAATCTTCTTGGTCGCAATATGTCTGATGGAGTGACGAATATTCAGATATTTGGACCGGAATATTATAACATTATGCCTGTATGGGAATGGGATAAAATTCCGGGGACGACCACAAGAGATTATCCGGGCGATGTGGAATTGAAAGAACAATGGGGAGCACTTGCTGCCAATAGCTTTGCGGGTGGAGTAAGCAATGGTAAGACCGGGGCGTCAGCCATGTCGGTCCAATACGACGGTGTAACGGCTCAAAAAGCTTGGTTCTTTTTCGATCGGGAAATTGTTTGTTTGGGTGCCGGCATTCATTGTGCTGCACCGGAAGTTGTGGTAACCACCTTAAACCAAACCTGGCTGAATGGGCCTGTTGTCTGGAATGGAAAGGAAAAGTCGACGCTCGATTCAATACAGCGACAAGTTAAACAGGGAGAATTTATAACACATAACAATATCCTGTATTATTTTCCAGTAGCCATGAATGTGGGAATGACAACAAAGGATCAGGCTGGTTCTTGGTATCGGATTAACCGTTCCCGTTCCAAAGATCCAGTACATGGAAAGGTCTTCAAGCTTTGGTTTGACCATGCTGCGGCTCCAAAGAATGCGAGTTATGCCTATATCGTTGTGCCGGGGACAAAGGCTCTCGATACGAAAGAAATGCAGCGTATAAAAATCTGGCAGAATACATCGGATATACAGGCAGTAGAGCATACCGGGAATGGAATTCTCCAGATTATTTGTCATCAGCCGGGAACCTATCAGATTGGAGATTGGTCTATCACGTTGGATCAACCTGTTATTTTACAATTGAGTTCACAGCAAACCGCAAACTTGGAGCTTGATGCGGCAGATCCGTTGCAGCAGGCTAAAACTGTGCACGTTCAGCTGATCAATAAACGTATTGGTGTAAATCAAGTCTTAGCAGTAGAGCTTCCGCAGGGTGAATATGCAGGAAGTACTGTATCTAGCAAAGTTACGTTTCGGAAGAAATAGCTTAACCAAAAGACCTAATAAAATAGAAAGGGGACTATCCATCAAGATTGTCCCCTTTCTATTCTTATTTTTTGAGTTCATTTAATCGAGTCAGACCTTCCAGATAATAGTAATCTGCATAGGTTAGGGGAACATCGATTTCCGAATGGTGGGGTAGGCTGCCGACACTATGCTGCAATAAGAAACCGCCATTGGTCGCATATTGTGCAAAATAGGTACTTCCTGATAGCGTTTCCAGGCTTTCCTGAGCAAATGTTAAATATGATTTGCTTTCGGTGCCAGTGGTTAATGTAGAGAGTTCAATCAGTGCGGATGCTACAATGGCTGCTGCTGAAGCATCCCGAGGTACGAAATTTAATTTTAACGAAGAAAAATCAGCTTCCGATTTATAACCTGGTTTTCCGGCATTAAAATCCCAATAGGGAATTTTATCTTTTGGAAGATTCGGATGGGTCATGTAGAACTTTGCTGCCGCTTTTGCCGTTTTGAGAAATTCTAGTTTTTTGGTCTCCCGGTACATCATGGTAAATCCATAGATAGCCCAGGCTTGACCGCGTGCCCAGGTTGAATTGTCAGCATAGCCTTGGTTCGTTTGTTGGTGGATGGCATGTCCATTGGTATCGTAATCGACAACATGGTAGGTACTGTAGTCTTTACGAAAATGGTTTTTCATGGTTTGGGTGGCATGGCTGATGGCTACATCCTTATATTTGGTATCTCCAGTCAAGTCGGACACATAACACAACATTTCCAGGTTCATCATGTTGTCTATAATGACCGGATATTTCCATAGGGTCTTACCATCCCAGGACTTCTTCTCATTCCATGACTTGATGACACCTACCTGCGGATTAAAACGCTTAAGCGCAGTATTGGCCGAATGGATGAGGATGTCCTTATAAGCGGCAACCTTTTTGGGATCTTTGAGGTATTTAATGGCATTGCCATAGGAACAATACATCACAAAACCAATATCGTGGTGTTGATCAAGATCTCTGGCTTTTTCAAGTGCCTCTGTCCATTTGATGGCTGCTGCTTCGGTTTCTTTGTTGTGGGTATGGTTGTAGATATACCACAGTGATCCCGGGAAGAACCCTCCCGTCCAATCCCATTCATCTGTTCCTACCAGTTTTCCCACAGGACTTAGCGTACGGGGAAATTTATGCTGCTTTTCAGCGGCTGTTTCCAAAAATTGATATTGCTTTTCTGCAGCTTTAAAACTTGCGTCAATAAAGCTTGGTTTTTGATTCGTAAAACTCAATGCGATCAGACTGGAAGCGATCACAAATAAGGTTCTTAGACCAGGTTTTCTTTTATTCATAACGGCTTATATTCTTAGTAAGTTACCTAATATTCTTGACTCTTTCTTATTTTATGGCCTCTTGGCGAATCGTAAACGTATATTTTCCCGTGGGTTTGATGCTCTTGGCTGTAAGTGTGATGCGATAAAGTTCTTTACCCCAGACCTGGCTTAAACGGGCATCTTCCTGTGGAATGACATCGAAGCTAGCAATGAATTGTCCGGCATCAAATTGTAATTTTGCCTGTCCATTATTCAGCACGATTTCTCCTTTCCTAATTTTCGGTTCCTGAGCAACAAGAAAGTGGATCAAATTGGCCTGCTTTGGACCTTTGATTTTAAAATTATCCTGAATGTCCAGACCATTTTGAGCAAGGGTGTAACTTCTGTTCCAGTACTCAATATTGGCTGACTTCGGATAGGCTTTTCCAATATCAAGCTGGAATCTATTCTGTGCAGGAAGGAATACGACATTTTCGGCTTTATATTCCTTGCCAAAAGATTGGTCCGCCCCGTTGATCATCGGAATATTGTGATAAGCACTCTGCATGGTCCAGATACTATACCTGTCGTCGCTAAAAGTCTTTTTGGTATAGGTGCCAACCCCAGCGTCAATAAATAGCGGTTGTTGATCCTGATATAAGATAAAACTCCCTACATCGTTATGATTATGACTTTCGTTATTGAAACCGCCCTTTGCGGCAAAGAAAAATGCCCCCTTTTTCAGGTAAATAAACTGTGTTTCGGGATACCACTTGAAATTGTTTTGCGGAAGGGCAGCTGTCACGTTTTCCAGCTGTGGATAACACCTCAGATCTTCGAAAGCACGGAAAATATCCCTAGAAGGTTTGAAATTGGCATTTTTGTCACCAAGATTTTCCATATATCGGGCAAATTGCATCATCTCACTACTGTTGACATCTTGTCCATAACGGTAGATCAATAGCGGATCGCCGCCCCCTTTGGCAGAAGCGTCAGCAAAATTGACGACCCATTTATCTCCACCAATATAGGATTGTGCGATGTATTCACCCATATCGCGAATAATAGGTTTATCAAAAATATTGATCTTGCCATTGGTTGCCAATGAAAGTATTTTTAGATAATCGTATAGCTTGCCCGCAGCATGTCCCCAGTACGAGGGACCCTCTTCACAGGCGCCATCTGTTTTGACATAATTGATAAAGCGATCCACAGAAGACATGGTTTTATAAATTCCTGCAAGCTGTATATCGGGATTATCCTCGACCAAAAGCAGTGCAGTAAGCACATTGAAGTTGCACCAAGGATTCCAGTTATTGACCAATTGACCTCCTTTGAGTTCGAATGCCTGCCACCACATGTCGTTGCGGTCCAGGTAAGGCTGTATAATGCGTTGTTGAATCTGTTGTTTTAAACGGATACTGATTTCGGGATTTATTTTATTGAAGGTATCGCGAAAGAAATAATGGATCCAGGAGAGGAGGGAACCGACGTCACCGGCCATGAGATCAACTACTTGTGTTCGTTCTTGTGGTAGAGATCGCTTGGTGGACTGAAAGGCTCCGAGGTGGGCTGAGAGGGACCATGTTGCCATTTCTGTCAACTGCCAGCTGCCATTTAGGATCTGGTCCACATAGCGCCCCTGTCCTTCAGCAAGCTCAGCTAACAGGAGATTAGTTAGCGCAGTACAGTTTTCATTCATTGGCTTTTCCATCATGGTGCGGTTGCCCGAACGCTCATATTCGAGGTAGTCTGTTGCTTTGACGACCTGCCATTGGTAGTTCAGGGCTTCATTCCCCTTTTTGATCATACGCTCTTTAAAGGGGGCCATCAGCTTATCCCAGGCGGCGCGATCGGAATAAGCCGGATAGGGAACCCAAGATTTGTCATTCCCTAAACTGGCTTTCAGGTTTTCCTGCTTGAAAGCTCCCGTCAGTAGGTTCAAATCTTTCCCTAGCAGTCTTTGGAAAGAAAAACTGCTAAGGAAAAATAATACAATTAAATATATTCTCATGATTACCAATCTTGATTTTGTGGTAGTAAAGCCGGATTCATTTCAATTTCTTGTCCCGGTACTGGCCATAGCTTATGACGGCTTTGGTAACCCCGGGTGACGAGATTGTCTCCGGTAATACTTTTTTCGATGTAATCTTTGGAGACGCTTTCTAAAAGATTCCATCGTTTAAGATCAAAATAACGCCATCCTTCACCTGCGAGTTCTACCGCACGCTCATGCTGGATGCGTTTGCTCATATCTACTTTGTTGCCTACAGCCAAAAATGAACTGCCACTGTTTAGTGCCGGCATTTTAGAACGGGTACGTACTTTGTTAAGTTCAGTAATGGCTTTATCCAATTGGTTGGACTCATTGTACGCTTCGGAAAGCATCAAAAGTACATCGCCCAATCGAATAACAGGGAAATTGATCGGTGTATGTGCACGATCGGTAATTGCGCCTTTTAAGTTTCCTTCAGGAACGAATTTCCGCCACAGATAGGTATACCAGCCCCGATTGTTACGGATCTGACCAAAGTTTTCATTCACACCTGTTGCCAAAATCAGCTGCATATCTCGTTCTTTGTTGGCATTCCATCCCAGGTAATGCGAATAAGGAACGATAAGTGTCTGATTCATCCGCGGGTCACGGTTGGCATAGATCTGGCGCAATTTTGCCGTATCCGGCACCTTGGTCAGCGTGCCACCAGATTGAGTAGACTCCATCGCCTGTTTTTTGACGGCATTATCGGTTGTGTAGTTTGGAAAATAATCGTTCCAGTTGAATGGACTGCCATCGCGGTTTTCATAGCGATCGGCAAGCCGTGTGCTCGGCATACAGTTGTTCCAGTCGCTACCAAAAGTCGAACGTGTTCCCATATAAAAGGCCATTGACATACCATAAGGGAAGCCCGTACCGCCCATATTCTGAATGGCAAAAATCATCTCAGGCGATTGGTCTCCATCCATGGTGAATAAAGCGGAGTAGCTTGTGTTTAAGCTATAGTTATATGTGTTGGTCTTGTTGTAAACAATCTCTTCAAAATCCCGGATTGCTCCCGTCCAATCTTTATTATAAAGGGCTACTTTCCCTCTTAACGCATAGGCTGCACCCTTGGTAACCCGTCCATAATACTTTGCATCATAGCTAACAGGCAATTTCTCAATCGCATAATTCAAGTCATTGAGGATAAACTTATTGACATCTTCTACAGAGGAACGACTGTTTTTAAGATCTGCAAAATCTTTGTTTAGGTCGACAGTTTCATCGTATATCGGTAAGGCACCATAAAGATTTGTGAGCTGGAAATACATCAGTGCCCTTAAGAACTTCGCTTCCGCAATAAGGCCCTCTTGTTTGGCCTTATCTATGGTCATGGGCTGAATATGCGCAATCGCATGATTACACCGTTGGATGAGATCATAGCCTGCCTGCCATCTATCCACAATAATCGACGAGCGATCTGTAAATGTTCCGCTGATCACTTCGCCAAGCCCCGGAGGATCGTAGCCAAGCCCGATATCGGTGAGTCCATCGTAGGAAAATTGTAAGCCAAAGGTGGCTTCTTTCTTTAAGTCATTATAACAGCCCAGTACGCCAGCTAAAGCCTGGTCTTCATTTTGCCAGAATGTACTTGCGCTCACTTGGCTGTAAGAGTTGGTGTCAAGCTTATAACAAGATGATAATGCAATGCATCCGGCTATGAGTAGTGAAATCTTTTTCATGAGGTTTAATTAATTATTCATGATATGTTTTATTTTCAAAGGCATTCAAACGGCCTTTTGAACTTTTGTTCATAATCTATCTATTACGGGAGGGGTTATCCCCTGTTACTCTCGCTTCTTATTAAAACGATAAGCTGACTCCAAAAACCGCCTGTTTCATCGTTGGATAATTGGTACCACTGATCTCCGGATCGAAACCTTTATATTTGGTAATGGTCCAGAAATTTTCCAGTGATGCAAATACACGCAAGTTTTGAACCTGTATCCGTTTGGTGATATCGTTCGGAATTGTATACCCCAACTGGATATTCTTTACACGGATAAAGGCTTTGTTCTGCAACCAGAAATCACTGTTTTTGGTATTTCTTGTGTCAGTGTAAGGCAGTAATCGCGGAAATTTAGCATCTGTTGCACCTTCGGTCCATCGACCATCAGCAATCTCCTGGTTGATCTGATACCCCCAGCGAACTGTAGGTGTGTAATAGCCATCGGTCCAGAGCACTTTGTTGCCCGCATTCCCCTGCAGGAAGACTGAAAAATCAAATCCTTTATAATCGAATCCCATGTTAAAGCCATAGGTTATACGAGGGGCCGTACCATGGCCGACAGGAACCCGGTCATTATCATTGATGATACCGTCACCGTTGGTGTCTCTATATAAAAGATCTCCTTTTTTCGGTGTGCCATAGGATGCAAATGGATTGACTTTTTGATTGGTGACCGGATCGATTGGCGCATTGTCGATCATCTGCTGTACCAGCTGCATATCCGCGTCCGTTTGTAAAATGCGATCGGTCAACAGGATATATTGGGTGTTGATGGCATAGCCTTCCTGAAGTAGATTGGAGCCTGAAATAGACTTGTCATTACCTTTAAACTTGATTACTTTATTGTCGATGAAAGTAAAGTTACCGCCAATATTGAATTTAACGTTATCACCAATTTTATCCCGGTAGGTCAAATTCAGCTCAACACCATTATTACGTACTTTGGCCGCATTCGTGCGTGGTATTGTTGCATTTCCAACGACAAGCGGGGCCGGAAGATTAATTAAGATATTGTCCGTTACTTTATTGAAGACGTCGATGGAACCGCCGAGTTTGTAATTGAAGAGATCAAAATCCAAACCTGCATTGAGGATATAGGTATTTTCCCAAGTTAGGAATGGATTGCTCAATACTGTCTGTGCAAAACCCACATAGAGCTGGTTATTTAAGACATAATTTGCTGGATTATAGAGCGCTTGATATTCATAGTTGTTGATATTAGCATTTTTGCGGAAAGACTCATCGGTAGTTCCATTGTTACCTAAGGCACCATAGGAAGCACGGAATTTCAAACTGGGCATCCATTTGATGTCATAGAAGTCTTCTGAAGAAACTTTCCAGCCAAAGGACGCTGAAGGAAAAGTCCCCCATCTACTTTTTCCAGTCATAAAACGCGACGAACCGTCCGTACGTAGGTTCGCTTCCAAAAGATATTTGTCATCCCAAGACAGGTTGATCCGACCGAAAAAGGAGCGCATCGCCCAGTCGGTGATATTTCCAGAAGCCGAAGCGTCCATAGTCGCCGCGTTCAGCACGGTCAACGAGGGGTCGACAAGATCTAGTTTGGATGCCGCAAACCAGCCGTCTTTAAAATACTCCTGGCTAGCACCGACCATGACCTCATAGTTCAGTTTCTCGAAAAGCTTGTTTTTATATTTAGCAATTCCATCCATGTAGTAACGGTAGGATTTGATGGATTCGTTAGTAACCGAAGAACGACCCGTACCCGCCGAGGCAATTGTATTGGTCAAAAAGTTCCAGCGGTCATTGAACACGGGTTGCGAATAAACGAAATCATCATCGTAAGTATACGTGTACGACCCCTCAATGGAAAGTCCTTCGATAGGTTTCAGTTTTCCATAGAAGCGTGACACAAAGCGGTTTTTGTTGATGTTGCCTTTCTGTGCATAAAGACGGTGGAGCACGTTGTTGGACTGCGGATCATCTTCTGGATTGTTTGGTGAACCAAATCGTCCATCCGGCGCACGCAATACCATTCCTGGAGTACTTGCTGCAGCAAAAGTAAATACATCATCGATGATGTTGGTGCCAATATCAGTTTTGGAAACGACACCATTGATATTCGCTCCCAAAGTTAACCAGGGTTTTACATCAGCTTCAAGATTGATACGTCCGGTATGGCGCTTGTAGGTTGCCTGTTCGATGATGCCAGGATTATTGAGAAGTCCATAGGAACCAAAGAATTTGATTTTGTCGCTGCCGCCGGTAAAAGAAAGGTTATGGTTTTGACTGATTTTGTTCTGAAAAAGGTCCGAAACCCAGTCTGTATTCGGGTATTTCAATGGGTCCTGTCCAGCATTTTGCCGCCAAAGATCGATTTTCTCCTGCGAAAATATAGGCTTGGCATTCGCATCGCCATTACGGTAACCTTCATTGATCAGCTCCATGTAATTGGCATAATTGGAAACCATTCCAATGGTATTGGATGGTTTCTGGCTCGAGAAATAATTGTTATAAATAACCTTAAACTGCTCTGATTTCCCCTTCTTTGTTGTAATAAGGATAACACCATTTGCAGCCCTCGAACCATAAATCGAGGCTGAGGCAGCATCTTTCAAAACAGATATGCTTTCTACATCTTGTGGATTGATCAGGTTCATGTCACCGATGACTCCATCAATGACTACGAGTGGATTGGCATTGTTGAGCGTTCCCTGTCCACGGACACGTAGTGTGCCCCCATCGCTGCCCGGTCTACCAGATCCCTGATTAACGTATAATCCAGGTGCTTGTCCAGCCAAACCCGCAGACAAGGACGTGACGGGTCTACTTTCCACGACTTCGGACATCTGGATGGAAGAGACAGAACCGGTTACATTTTCTTTTTTCTGTGTACCGAAACCGACAACAACAACTTCGTCAAGTCCCTTAGATTCATTACCCAGGGTAATGCTAAGGGGACTTCCGGCTTGCGCTCTGCTTTCGATACTTTTATAACCGACGCTGGTGAAAACCAATGTTGCCTCGTTCTGCTGACTCTTGATTTCAAATGAACCACTTGCATTGGTAGAAGTCGCTACATTGGTTCCTTTGATCTGAACGGTGACATTGGCGATGCCTTTGCCTTCTTTGTCTACAACCTTCCCCCGAATGGTTGCCTGCTGTATGGCCAACGAAAGTTTGCTGGTTTTTATGACAGGTGCAAATGGTGTAGCCTGTACTGCCAGATTGGATACGACCAACAGGCAGGATAATGGTATTGCCGGATACATCCAACGATTTTTCGAAACGGATGCGTTCTTGATCTTGATCATAGGCTTTTAGATTTAATTGGTTTGAAAATTGAATTTTCTATAAAGTGAATTTACAGTATTGATAGCTATCCACAACGGCGTTTTATCGCAATCGTTTTCGTAACAGCCAGCAGGAAATGATGGAGATTTATGGATAATATTTGCTTAGCCTTACAGGACACTGGGACTTATTTGGATCAATAACCAGGAAGTTGATGTAGCGCACTTAAAGGATTATCTTTTTATGGGACACTATCTTGTTGGTTTGGAGTTCCAGAAAGGGATAGCCAATTTGGAATCGAAATGGGGGGATTATAAATCTGGAGGTTCTATACGAAATCGCTCTTTAGGTATTTCGGTAGGCTATCGGTTCTAGTGACCTGCAAAAGACGTAGAATTAGCTGACGTCGTCAAAAGAATGAGCTCGTCCCATCAATCCGATCTTTTGTCTCCAAATGCGGGGTGCATGGAGACAAAAGATTGGATATAGCTCTTTCGATTAGGTTTGCTACAATTTGGTGTTAGAATTCAATCCGGTAGTTTATCGTTGGAATAATGCCGTCCATTTTTGTTTCTCGCTCCGCCGAGCTGGCTGATTCAGCTTCGGTTCAAAAGCTTCTAAGGAAAATTTTTAGTATTTTCTCTACGAATTGTTATTAACAAAAAGGTTGTTGATTATAAGTTAATTAACATAGTTATTAACACTTTTTTTGCATTGCCGTTAGCAGGATTGTCTAACTTGAAAAAATAAAATGTTGTACATGTTTTTAACAAAGTATCTTCTCTGTATTAGAAAGTTAACATGTTTATTAACAATTATACCGATGCTTTTTTACAAATTGGACTACATTGCATATTCAAGTAAAAGTTTGCTTAAAAAAAAGCTGTACAGTAATGAAAAAGATTTTATTTTCTACTATCTTGTTGAGTATGATCGTAAGTTCTATAACAAGTTTATATGGCCAATCGACAGCGTTAATGAAAAAGCTGGATCAAAAAAGTTTACATGTCGCTGCCCATCGGGGAGCTCATCTGAAGCAGCCTGAAAACTCGATTGCTGCTATCAAAGAGGCCATTCGGCTGGGTGCTTCTGTAGTAGAGGTCGATGTGCGCGCAACCAAAGATGGGGTGCTTGTGGTGAGGCTTCGGATCATGTAGTTCCAACTTTGTCAGAAGCGTTACGCGTAGCGAAAGGAAAAATTATTGTTGATCTCGACTTTAAGGAAGATCGCAAAGAGTTTATCAAGAAAACCTATGAACTTATTGCACAGGAGGGAATGGAAGATCAGGTGCTGTTTTTCCTTTACGATTACAAAGATATGCCCAAGATTCATAAACTCAATCCAAGGGTGACACTATTCCCTAGAGCACGTAGCATGAAAGATCTAAACGCTATACTCAAGATGAAGATAACGTCGATTGTCCATCTTGATGAGTCGTTTATCGATACCGAAAAACTTAACGCATTGTACCAACAGGGGATTTATTTTTGGATGAATAGTCTAGGGGAATATGACGAAAAAGCTGAGAAAGAGGGAAAGCAAGCCTATCGATCTTTTTTGGAAAAATACCCTTTTGTAAGGCTCATTCAGACGGATCATCCCGCGCTGTGGCGTGAAGTGCTCATGGGTTCTTAGTTTATTTTTATCTGTTTCTTCTACGCTGAGCCAGCATGTTGTTTCAGATGCTTCCCTTATCATGATTGTTGAAATAGGAGGAATCAAAATTTAACTTGATTATTTCTGCTAAATCGTTAATTTAGTGTTTTGGAAACCGGTTGCATAGATCGATTGATGTGACAAATCAGATCATGGCAAGAATAGAAATAGAAAAACAATAATCTACTTATGAAAGTCCGTATATTACTTTTAACTGCAATGGCATCATTGCTCTGTCCACAGCTCCAAGCCCAGCAATTCCCTTATAAAAATAGTACTTTGCCTACTGAAAAACGCGTAAGCGATTTATTGGGAAGAATGACTGTGGAAGAAAAAGTCGGACAATTGAGTAAACTGCTGGGTTGGGATATGTATTCCAAGAAGGGAAAACAGGTTACCATCAGCAACAAATTACGAAAAGCAGTAAAAGAACAGCATATCGGATTATTGTGGGCGACCTTACGTGCCGATCCTTGGACACAGAAAACACTGCTGAATGGTCTAAGTCCCGTAGAAGCTGCGCGTGCTACAAATGCCATACAGCGTTATATGGTGGACAGTACACGGCTCGGCATTCCATTGTTGTTGTCTGAGGAGGCGCCACATGGACATATGGCCATTGGAGCCACAGTTTTCCCTACAGCCATTGGTCAGGCGAGTACTTGGAACCCCCAGTTGATCCAAGATATGGCATCAACAATCGCCATGGAAACTTATGCCGTGGGCGGTAAAAATGGCTACGGTCCTGTATTAGATTTAGCTCGGGATCCGCGTTGGTCGCGTACTGAAGAAACCTATGGCGAGGATCCTTATCTCATCGGACAAATGGGAAGTGCAATGATCCGTGGTTTTCAAGGGGAAAAATTAGGCGATCGCGATAAAATAATCGGTACATTGAAGCACTTTGTTGCTTATGCTGCTCCTGACGGTGGTCATAATGGCGAGTCTGTATCCTTTGGCGAACGAAGTCTGAGACAGTATTTTCTGCCTCCTTTTGAGCGTGCCGTAAAATCAGGAGCCGGTTCAGTAATGACCGCTTATAACAGTATTGATGGGATTCCTTGTTCTGCCAATCCATGGCTGCTAAAAGACATTTTACGCAAAGACTGGGGCTTTAGCGGTTTTGTTGTGTCGGATCTATTGAGCATATCGGGGCTCAATGGGGGGCATGCCACGGCTGCGACAGCTGAAGAAGCGGCTTCACAGGGTATACATGCCGGACTGGATGTAGATTTAAGTGGAACTGGCTATGGTTCAAATCTGCTTAAGGCTGTGCAACAAGGGCTCGTTGAACCGGCCGTTCTCGATACAGCAGTAGCCCGTGTATTGCGTATGAAGTTCAATCTTGGCCTTTTCGATCATCCTTATGTGGATGAGAAATTGGTGGCCCAGAAAGTCGCTACTGCACAAAACAAAATGGTAGCGCGGCAGGTCGCCAGAGAGTCTATTGTTTTGCTTAAAAACGATCAGCATATTTTGCCCTTAAGTAAATCGCTCAAACGAATAGCAGTTATTGGGCCGAATGCTGACAATACCTATAATCAGCTTGGCGACTATACTGCTCCGCAGGCTGATGGTAAAGTTCAGACCCTGCTGACGGGCATTCGGGCAGCAGTGGACAAAAACACCAAGGTCGATTATGTCAAAGGATGTGCGATACGTGATACCAGCAATTCCAATATCGCAGCTGCCGTTGAGGTCGCAAAACAGGCCGATGCGGTGGTCTTAGTGCTGGGAGGTTCAAGTGCGCGCGATTTTAAAACTTCATATCAGGCAACTGGAGCAGCCAATGTTGATCCCAACACCGTGAGTGATATGGAAAGCGGAGAAGGCTTTGATCGTGTTTCCCTTGATATGATGGGTGATCAGATCAAGTTGCTGAAAGCGATACAGGCAACAGGAAAACCAGTTGTACTTGTAACGATTATGGGAAGACCATTGAACCTGAATTGGGCCGCTGAAAATGTACCGGCAATTGTGAATGCATGGTATCCCGGACAGGAGGGAGGTTTGGCTATTGCAGATGTCTTATTTGGTGACTATAATCCAGCGGGGAGATTACCGATTTCGGTACCACGTTCGGTAGGGCAACTTCCCGTTCATTATAACCACACAAAACCCAAACACCACGATTATGTAGAGATGTCGGCCAAACCACTATATGCTTTTGGCTATGGACTAAGCTATAGCAATTTTGATTACAGTAATTTAAAGGTCAACGTGAAGGAGAACGGCGATGATTTCGTATGTACGGTTTCTTTCGACGTCGCTAACAAAGGTGAATTGGCTGGTGATGAGGTAGCACAATTATATGTTGTTGATGAAGTAAGTTCGGTTGTGACACCGATCATGCAGCTGAAGCGATTTGAACGTAAAAACATTGCGGCAGGGAAGACAGCGAGCTATTCTTTTCAATTGAGCAAAGAGGATCTCAAATTATGGAGTGCAATCAACTCCTGGAAGACTGAGAAAGGAAAGTTTAAATTCTTGGTAGGAGCATCTTCCGATGATATCCGATTGAAGGGTGAAATGGAATTAACGAGGGACTATTCATCCTAAACCACAAACTATACTAAATAAGGCAGTTCACTTTTTTGGACTGCCTTTTTTGTTCCATTTTAATTGTACCGTTCTTGTTTAATTTCAATTACTCGACACCCACAGAATTAGATGTTTTTTTTTTAAGGTATCCTCTTTTTTGAATAGTCTGATAGGTAGATCACTATTTTAGATCTATTTGCACCGTATGAGTTCGAGAGGCTCTATTTGAGCACAATATGCTTGATACTTTTCCTATTCCAGGTATAAGTAATGTGAATGAGACCATTTGCATCCTGGATAATTGTCGGATACGAATACTCATCGTTTTTTACTCCGTCTTCTAGCGTTAGGACATCTTTCCATTGTAAGCCATCCTTCGATATGGCGACATGAAGTTTTGTACGTCCTTCCCACCAATCTTTACCCGCAACAGCCGGGTTGAAGACGATCATAAACAAGCCATTATTTAGACCGATGGCGTCGGTGGCTGAATTTGGATTGAGTAAGTTTGTTGCTTGCCACGGTCCCCAGGTGAGACCTTGATCTCTTGAAAAAGCAGCCATCACCTTATTTTCTTTACTTCGGCAGAGCACCTGAATGCGTCCATCTGCATGCTGGATCACACTTGGCTGAATGACCTGTATGCTGGTGTCGGGACGTATCGCGCTGATGGACCAGGTTTGGCCATGATCCCGGCTGATTTCCAGGTGTGCTTTCCATATTTCTTCTTTGGATTCCGTGCTGGAAGGGGAGAGTAGCGTTCCGTTTTTCAGAGTGAGCGGTTTATTCTTTATCGGTCCTAATACACCATCAGGTAACTGTTGCCCTACCGACCAACTATTTCCTTTGTCTAGCGAGTATTTGACATAGCCCTTCCATTCTCGTGGGGTGGGGCCTATTTTGTAATATAAAGAGAGCGTGTCACTTTTTGGATATTGATAGAGGACAGGATTCCAGGTCGGATAACGCTTATCACCAATCATACCATCTGCAATCTGTACAGGAGCCTGCCATTGTCCATTGCTGTACAGGGAACTCCAGATAACGACGTCGGGATTAGATTCATGTGTACCGCCAAACCAGGCCGCCAATAAGCTGTCTTTTCCGATGGTTTGGATGGTGGAAGCATGACACTGTTTAAAGGGAACCTGTCCTGCTTGAAAAATTTGTTCCGATTGGACGATTTGCGGTTTATAGGTTGCGCATGAAGATAGTATTAGTGTTAGTAATGTTGAAAATAGGGCGATTTTTTTCATTGGGATTTAAGGTTATAAAAACCGGATAGTGAGTTTATACTTATTTTTTTAGGAAAGAAGCGTAGCGGCTCGGGTGTTGGCAGATTGACACCTTTATTAGAAGTGTCTATGGTTGTTTAAGTCGTAAATTGCCGTTGGATTATATCCAACGGCAATTTGTTTTATTTGCTTTGCAATTGAATTGCAGTGGCATAATTAAATCTTGTGCCGGGGCTTCTCAAGGTAACTTGATTACCGCGTTGAGACCAGTCTAATTTGCCTTTATGGCCTAGGATAGCAATCTTTTTTACACTGAAATTATCAGGTACCTGAAAGACGTATTCATTGGGCTGCTGGTAAGTATCTCCTTCAGAAAGATGAAATACATTGACTATTTTACTGTCCTTGCTTCTGGTGTAATAATAGTCACCTTGGTGATAAGGAGAAATGGTACGTGTTGCAAAAACTGCCGTTTGATTGATTTTCATCCAAGCGGCTAATTCATTCAAGCGATCGTATGCAGCTTGGTCGTAATCTCCGGTCGGACCCGGCGCTATATTCAAAAGATAGTTTCCGCCACGGGAAATAATCTTTACCAATGTTTCTACGATTTTTTTTGTTGGTTTGTAGTTATCATTAGGGACGTAGCTGAACGAATTTCCCATGGTGATGCAACTTTCCCAGGGAATATCCAAAGGATGGTCAGGAATTGCCTGTTCAGGTGTTACATAATTTTCCCAGTTCCCGGGAACAGTACGGTCAACGACGATGATACCCGGTTGATTTTTTCTTGCCATTCCGCCGATGCGGTCCATGTCAATATTTTGGTCCATTTTGATGGTCTGTTGCCAGTCAACAGATTTATCGACTGTTTCTAGTGGACGAACCTGTCCGCCATCCAACCAAAGGATATCAACCTTGCCATATTCGGAAGTCAGTTCGTTGATCTGATTGTAAGTAAAGTCTTTGAATTTTTGCCAGCGATCTGGATATTTTTTAGGGTCATAATTTACATTTCTATCTTTTGGCGGGAAGTAGGACCACCAGTAGTAATCCGAGTGCCAGTCCGGTTTGGAGAAATAGGCGCCTATTTTGAAGCCGTCGTTGCGGAATGTGTTGAAGATCTCTTTGGTCACATTTGCTTTTGGATTTGTTGAAAATGGCGTTTTGGAAGAGGTGATTTTATAATCCGACTCTTTGGTATCAAACATCGCAAATCCATCGTGATGTTTGGTCGTAAAGACGACATATTTCATACCGGCAGCTTTAGCGGCATCGGCCCATTTTTGTGGATTGAAATCCGTCGGATTAAAGGTGGTCTGTAAATTTTCGTAGTTCTTGAGGTATTCAAAATAGGTTTTACCATGCTCGGGTTTACGTTGCGTCCAACCTTCATCTTCAGGACAGATACTCCAGCTTTCTACGATTCCCCATTGACTATAGGTACCCCAGTGCATGAAAAGACCAAACTTCATATCTTGCCATTGTTCAAGATTTTCAATCACTAAAGGATCTGTTGGCTTTTGATAGCCATTAGATACGTTGTGTGCTTGGCCAAAGGCTAGCGTTGTGCTTGCAGCGATCAGTGCGGTTGATATAATGGTTTTTAGTTTTTGCATTTCTAAAGATAATGAAAATGATAAAAAGAAGGCCACCTTAGGTGGCCTTCTTATAGATAGATGCAGTGTATGCGTTAATTAACGTCCCAGAAAAGTTTGGTGTCTGGCGTATCTTTACTTTTTACTTCCTCATAATTTTTTGCATTGTATGTAGCTTCTGCTTGTGGTAAAGTCAACCTAACAGGAACTGTTTTCTGTCTATCGGTAGTAAATGTAGGGATTGTAAACTTCGGATAGTCCAAACGGCGTTGCTCTGACCAGTTTTGTACAGCCTGAAACAGGTTGAAATGTAGCCATTTTTGCGTAGCGATCAATTGGATTTTATTCGTCGCATTATCCCAATTTACAGCGGTTACGAAATCGGTGATTTGCGTTGCAGTAGGTACCGCAGCTTTAGCGATAGTGGCATCATCACTTTTCTGACTAATTTTCGTATATAGATCAACAGATTCTTTGAGTGCTGTTTCGAACACTGTTTTAGCTGCAGCATTATTATTATGTCTACTGTAGTATTCTGCTAGGAGGAAATTAACTTCTGATGCAGTGACCAACAGACCAGGAAGAAATCTGTTACGTGAAATTGTGTTACGATGCAAGAAACTTAAAGTTGTTCCTCTGACTAAAATATTTTGTTCTGCAGAAGGGGCACTTTGATCAAGACCGATGTATACACCATTCGCAGTTGATCCTGTTTCAAATAATAGCTGGCGTCTTGGATCGCTGATTTTATTCATTTCATCGATCATATATTTACTTGCTATATTCGAATACCAACCATCAGTTTCAAAAGCACCTTTAATATCCTCGGACTTAATATCTGAACTTGTATTGAAAATATCCAATTGGGCATTTTCACTATTGGTTAGAATAAGTGGAAAAGTTGTTTGGTTTTCTACGATTTGAGCTAACTCAGTCGCTGCCCTGGCAGAAAATTGAGTGTTTTCAGATATGCGCGTCAACATTCTCAAACGAAGTGAATTACAATATTTTTTCCATAAAGTAAGATCACCATTATTAATTAAATCCTGTGTTTTAAAGGTAGATGCGAAAGTTTGTGGAACAGTTATAGAATTAAGTTCTGTACTGATCGCTTTTAAGTCATCTAGCATCGTTGTATAGATATCCTCAGCTTTATCATATTTCGGATAAGAAATTGTATAATCTCCACCATTTCCCATCAATTTACCAGCTTCCGTCCAGGGGATATCACCAACCAAATCTACCATTTGTTGGGTTTGGTCGTAGAATAGAATCTTTGCTGCCAAAGCCATTGAACGTTTTTGAGTTTTGTCTTCATCACTCAATGCATCATATAGACGAACAAATTCTTTATATTGTGTTAAGCCCGCGTAATATTTATTCCAGCGTTCTTCGATTGCTGCGGAACCTGGAATTAATTGGTTAGCTTGGTTTATAGATCCTAAATTTTGAATGTATAAATTAATTGTCGGGCGTAACGTGATAAAATAATTTCCATATGTTGGAATAATTAATGCTCTAAAGTCATAGATCATTCCTGTAAATTGCTTTTCCGGCGTTGATTCCGAAACTTTACCCGGATTTTTATAATATTCTCCAAATGAATCTTTTTTGCAAGATGTTATTGTCGATATGGATGCTGCCAATAGGCCGCAAATAAAAAGTTGTTTTTTCATTGTCGTAAAATTTAGAAGCTAGCGCGTAGCATTAAACCATAGGTTCTAGTTGCGGGTGATGTACCTGCATTAGAAACGTTGTTGATCCAGTTAGAACCACCTGTCATTTGTTCAGGATCTATATCTTTGATCGACCTATAAATGAAGAATAGATTCCGTCCAAATGCTGAGAGCTGTATATTTTTTGCTTTTAATTTAGAAGCTACAGAAGCAGGTAGACGATAGCCTATCGAAATCTCACGCATTTTTATGTAATTATTTTTTTGAACATAGAGCTCATATCTTGACTGAGAGTATTGAGGCCCCCCCCAGTTATAAGTACCATTGTAGTAGGTTGCTTGAGAAATAATATTGCTGTTGTTTGTTCCATCAGCAAGTTTTCCATCCATCAACATACCATCGTGATAGACAGTTTCACCGTTAGGTCCGGTATTGCCACTCGTAGCGACCCCGATGATATTGCCACTTGCATCTTTTGTCTGATAGTAACTTAGTCCACCGTGTGCAGCATCCATGTTATTCAAACTTTCTTCTGTTAGACCTCGACTTGTCATCCAGTTTATACCCGTAGGCATGACACTACCACCAAGCCTAAAATCCATCAAAACATCTAGATTGAAATTTTTATAGCTGAAATTATTAATGAGTCCTCCTACTGCTTTTGGCATAGCATTACCGGCTTTTATCCAACGATCTCCATCAATTTCATACATACCATTAGCAGATACGATTTTGTTGCCGTTTTCATCTGTTTTAATAGGGCGAACCATAATATCACCCATCGATTGCCCTACGTTGGCTACAAGCTGAGCAGCATTACCATCATAATCTCTCAATAATAATGTTCCCGTATTGCCAGGCAATTCTTTGACAACATTTTTATTCATAGAGAAATTCAACGTAGTAGACCATTTGAAATTCTCTTTTTGAATTGGTGTTCCATTGATTGCAAACTCCCAACCCGTATTTCTTAGTGTGCCCACATTGGCAAGAATTGAGTTTGAGCCTGTGCTAATTGGTAAGGTATAATTTAGAATTTGATCTTTAATCAATCCGTTATAATAAGTGATGTCAAATCCTAATCGTCCATTTAACATTCTAGTTTCCAAACCAAACTCTACCTCACTTTTAGTTTCTGGTTTGATGTTTTCATTTCCAAATTCTGTTGTAGGTACTGTTGTATAAATAACAGATGCACCACCGTCAATTTGTGATCCTAGAGTCTTTTGTGTGTACGACAATGCACTTTTATAGATATCCGGATAATTACCTACAATCCCCCAAGAACCACGAAGCTTTGCATAGTTGAAGAACTCTGGTAAATGGAAAGCATCAGAAAGAATCAAACTTGAATTAACTGATGGATAGTAGAGCACATTATTATCTGGGCGCATGGTTGAAATCCGCTCTCTACGTAAGGTTCCTTCCACATTCCAAAATTCTTTAAGATTGAAGTTAACAGTCCCAAATAGTGCATCTCTCAACATACGATTTCGATAATTGTATTTATCGTTTCTCGTTGCTAAATTTAATGTTGCATTGACATCATACCAGTTTCTCACCGTCAATCCACCTTCTGTCTGATTTTGGACATAGACGTCTTCCGACCTTGTAGCTGTATAACCTCCGACGACACCGATTTTAATGTCCTTATTTAATTGTTTGTTATAAGTAGCTAATAAATCGGTGTAATAAATATTTGCATTTTGATTTCCTAACGAGAAAAATCCTGAGTTACCAAATAATAATGGTTTTTCGTTGGGTTGCTTATCTTCTGTCTTCAAAGCAGTTACATCTGCAGAAACACGGGCACGTAATGATAGATCATTGGTGACATTCCAAGTTGCAGTATATGATCCAATTAAGCGATTTGAGTATTCATCATATTGCTTTGCTCTAGAGTTCCAGACATATTCCAAAACATCGCCACGGTATCCATTGTAACGTATATTTTCTGCTGGAGTTAGGCTTTGAGCATCTGCTGCATCTATTACGTATTTATATCCCAAGCTAGTCTGATATTTACCGAAGTACCATTCTGGATTGTCAAATGTGGAAATCATACCACCAAAGTTGTTAATCAGACGGTCGGTCAAAAATGGTCTATTATGTGTATGCTGATTAATGAAATTTACAACAACGTCATTTTTGAAATTTTTCCACAAGGTAAAACTTGCATTTAAATTGGCGATATTTTTCTTATTATAAGATTCTAACGCAGTCATTTGGTTGTCTTGACGAGTCAAAGAGAATCTAATATTCGAGTTTTCTGATGTATTGCCAATTGCTAAATTGAAAATGCTGTTATTGGGATTGTTGAAAAATTTATTATACGAGTTTTGAGCAGAATATGGACGAACTTTACCATCCCAAGAGATGATATCTTTACCGTCAAATAAAGGACCGAAGTTGACCGTTGAATTCATGACACCTCTATTGACACCATTGACAGCAAGATTATTTCCATAATATTGAAACATATCGTCGGATTGCTTGTCATCTTGATAAGCCTTTGAATATCCAGGGCCTCTTACATCTTGGAAATTAGGTAAATAAGCTATTTGATCATGCGTGTATGTCGCATTGAAATCTATTGTAAATCCCTTTCCGGCTTTTCCGGATTTGGTTGTTACCAATACAACCCCATTCATCGCTTCAGAGCCATATAAAGCTGCTGCAGATGCGCCTTTTAAAATACTAATGTTTTCGATATCCTCCGGGTTGAGGTCTTCTAGACCATTTCCTCTAGCACGTTGGTCGCCCCAATAATCGGAGTTGTTGAAGGACGTTTGTCGCATGGGAACTCCGTCGATAATGACCAAAGGTTGTGAGTTTCCAGTAATGGAGTTTGTACCACGAATGTTGATGTTAATCCCGGAAGTTGCTCCACCTGGTGCTGCTGAAATGCGTACTCCTGGTGCTTTTCCGTATAATGCTCCGGCAAAGTTAGGGGATCCTGTCTTTGTTAATTCTTTTGAGTCAACTGTACTCATAGCATAACCCAGCTCTTTTGGGGCACGTTTGATACCCATTGCTGTTACGACAACCTCTTGCAAAGCAGAAGCATCTTCTGTTAATTTAATATTAATCGTTTTTGAAGAACCAACAACGATTTCTTGGGACTTGTACCCGACAATGGATACACGTAAGACTTCGCCTTGTGAAGCTTGAATTGTAAATGACCCATTCGCGCCTGTTTGAGTACCTCTAGTTGTTCCTTTAACAGAAACTGTTGCGCCAGATACTGGTCCATTAGCATCTGAAACTATTCCAGAAATGCTTTGCTGCGCATAGAGCGATGTAGCACTGAAAAGTGTACATAGCGCCAATCCTGCAGTTTTTTTGTAAAATAGACTCATGTTTTAGGTGTTTGTGTAAAACGTTAGTTAATAATGTTTGTGATATATTTTTCTATGACTAAGGTAGTTGTGCCGAGTTGCTGTGCTCTTTTGTGTAAATCTGAAATTTCAATACTCGTTTTTTTTGATATTTTTGGAATACTGTATTCGTTTACTGCAACTTGGATATGAGGAGCAAGTATATAACCGATTTCCGCGCCTCGACCACTGATGATAATTTTGTTTGGGTTGAGAATATGTATCAAAGTTGATATTCCTTTACCCAGTAAATACCCGATTTTTCCAATATTATTGATTGCTATTTGATCGCCAATCTGAACGGCTTCAATGAGCGCCGCAACTTTATTATCATACTCTTTTACAAGTTTTTCGTATATAGAATATTCACCGTTTTTTATGTCTTTTTCAATATTTCGAATAGCTGCACTGATTGAAGCTTCTACTTCTAAGCAGCCTCTCTTGCCACAAGAGCATAATGTTAACTCATCTGAAAGAGGGATGTGGCTAAATTCACCAGCAAATCCAGAAGTTCCTTTAAAAATATCGTCATTAATAAGAATACCTAATCCTACACCCCAGTTAAGGTTAATGACCAGGGAGTGTGAGGAATCCTGTGCATTGCCGAATTTTTTTTCAGCCCAGGCGACACAGCGTGAATCGTTGTCAATTACTGCTGGCAAGTTAAATTTATGTTCGATACGTTCCTTTATATTATATAATGGAGAATCACTATTATAGGATTCATTTAGCCCTGTTTCGGAATTGACAAATCCCGGCATGCTAATCCCTATGCCGATGACTTGTTTTAAATCAATATTATTGGAAGAAACAAAACTATCTATTGTTTCCAATAGTATCTTGGCTGCATCAGAGTCTCTGAGATCAATTGGAAGATTTTCTAATGATGAGACGATCTCCCCTTTAAGATTTGACAAAGCAATGGCTGTATAAAACTGGTCAATTGTTATGCTAATGATCGTATAGTTTAGATCGTCATTTAGCATATATCGCATAGCCTTTCTTCCTCCTGTCGATGCAGCATAGCCTTTCTCCACTACAATATTTTTTAAGAGGAGACCATTGATCTGTTTAGTAACAGATGGGATACTTCGTGAAAGTGAGCTGGCGATGTCTGCAATCGGTTGCATTGGCCGATAATACAAATTTCTTAAAATCTCTACGATCATTTCTAATTAAACTTCATTAATGAGTATTTATTTGTTGCTTAGTGCTTTAAATTTTGATATTATTTTGTTTTAATATCATCGGTAGTTGGTTTAGCTCATCCGCTCTATATAAATTAGGCGTATTGTAGATGAACCTTTAATCGTGTTTGTCTCAGTTTACAACTAAAGATATAGATAGTTTGTTTTAAGTTCCAAATTCTTTTTAAATTTTTTAAAAAGAATTTGATAGATCCTTTATTTTTAAGAGAATTAGACTATTCTTTTGATCTATAATAAGTGTGATTGTAACAAATATACGGGGCCCGAAAGCTTTTTGAAAAAAAAAGCCGGCTGTGGACCGGCTTTTCTACGATTACTTGGAAACTACTTTTGTTTAGCCCACCACAGCGGTGTGAATACACCATCCGCTCCACCTAACAGGGAGACCGCTTTGTCATAATTTGCTTGGTCGGCATTTCTAAATGAAGAAGGATAGCTTGTTCTTTGTGGGAAGAAGTCTACTTGATTTTTTGTGTAATTTGCACTTGTTAGCTGAGGCATCGTTGCGATAGCCGTTTCAACAGCAGGATTTTCAAAGAAAGGAAGGCCTAAACGACGTTGGTCATTCCAAGCTTCAAGGCATAAGTACGGAAATGAGGCAATATATTTTTGAGTGATAATTTTTGTTAATTTATCATTTTTTACTGCTCCATTTTTATATATCGTATTTTCAGGATACTTGATTGTAGCTGTACCAGCAGTATTGGTGTAACCGTCTTTGTACTTAACGGTAAATGTTGCTGCAGGTTCTGCCGTATGATCATATTTTACTGAAGTTCCAACTCGGTTGTAGTTTTCAGACGCCAAATATTGATTTAAATAAGATGATACTTCCCAGTAGTTAAAGTTTTCTGAAATACCTTTTTCGTAGGCAACTTTGTCAGAGATAGGAGTACTCCAGCCTCTCAAAGCCGCTTCGGCAATCAAGAAATAACTCTCCCATGAAGCGAAGAACAACCTTTTTTGTGTGCTTGTTCTAAATTTCTTGATCATTCCTGGAATGCGTCCATTTTGCGCTCTAAGTACAATGTTCGACGATTTTGCACCCCATGTACCGGAAGTAAATGCATTCCATGTGTAGGAAGTCTTGAAATTCAGCGTTGTGCCATCTGGTTTTTTGATTTGAGCATCCTGGTTACTTGCATCAGTCCAATATTGTGGATCAGATGTATGCCCAGGGATAAAGAATGCTTTATATGCTCTTGGATCCATTTTATTTGGAATCCCATCTAAATAATAACCTTGGCTTGGGTCATTTGACATCGTTGAGAAGTTGTCTAAGTAGCGAATACCAAAATCATCTTCATTCTTGACTTTATTTAAAACTTCAGTTTCAGTAAATTGATCAGCAGTTTTAATACCGCCCAATCCAATAAATATATTGTTTAAAGTAGCCGAAAGCAGCTGCGTATTCCAAGAACGGCTCATTACTCCCGTTAAAGCATCCCAGCCATCCTTTTCTTGCACGCCGAAATTTTGCGCCGCTGTTTCAATATATTTATTGGTTTTTACTGCGTCTTCAAATTCGGCCTTTGCTTTGGTACCATCCACCTCAGATAAGCGCATAGCTAATCGCATACGCATTGAATTTGCGTATCTTACCCAATTGTCCCATTTAAAGCCGTAGGCGGCATCATAGTTTTCAATACCGGAATTGCTAACAGCTGGATCAATTTTAGATTGAGCATCTTTTAATTCAGCCAATAGATAGTAATAAACGTCTTTGACGGAGTCAAATTGAGGATTAATGCCTTGAAACCCTTTAGTAGGTATTGGTCCAAAATTGTCAGTTAATTCACTTAATAAGTATGCTCTCCATATTCTGGCTACTTGGATCATGTTTTGGTTGTAAACAGCAGCAGTACCATTTTGTGTTTTCTTATCAGCAATTTCGATGGTTGCGTTGGCATTATTTAGCCAGCCTGAAATACTTGACCAATAAAGGGAATTAAAGTCGTCACTTTGTTGACCGATATTGATAAAATTAAAGTATTGTTGATGTGCAGCGGTTTTCCACGAGTAAATAAATAAACGTTCAGCCAATCCGGGATCTTGTTGAGCTCCAATAATGGAGTTGTTCAAAAAATATTCCGGTTTAACTTGCTGGTCATTTGCAGCAGTTTGATCGATGTTGATATCCTCTAGTTTTGTACAAGAGGTAACTGCGCTTCCTAATAATATTGCTAGCGCTATTTTTGATAGTGTATTTTTCATTATAATTCAGATTAGAAGCCAATAGATAGGTTTAAGAAATAAGAACGTGAAGTTGGAAATGATAAATTTTCAAATCCTACAGCATTTGAACTCATTGCATAGGTGGATTCCGGATCTACGCCATTCGCATAGCTTTTTAGCATGGCTAAGTTATTGACCGAGACACCTATCTTCGCATTTTTGACAATGGATGATTTCAGTACACTTTTAGGAATGGCGTAATTTAATTGCAAATTTCTGATTCTAATATTAGTTGCATTGTATAAGTTTTGCTCGGTAATACCTAAGTTACCACTAGCTCCAGACACCGTTGTCCAGTAGTCTTGCTGCGTAACTGCAACTGTGCTTTTTTCATATTTGCCATTATTCAGTATTACCCCATCAACGACAAATTTATCCCGGCTTCCGTTAACAACTGTTTCCGCAGAAGAACCGCTAGCTTGTAGTGCACGTTGCGTTCCTGAAAAGAATTTTCCACCAAATCTACCGTCAATTTGGAAGCTTAATCCGAAGTTTTTATAGGTAAAGGAGTTGGTTATACCTGCAAGGGCACGAGCGGTTTGATCGCCTAAAAGCTCTGCTTCATTAGATTTAGCTTGTGGTAAACCTGTACCACTCAGGATAAGTTGTCCATTATAAGGGCTGTTTGTATCTTCAACACGTAAAAACTTCGTTCCGAAAATTGCTCCATATCTTTGGTTTTCTGCTGCATAAATAGCAAAATTATCATAACCGCCCAATGTCATACGTTTGGAATCTGGATGTAATTCAAGAATTTTATTGAAATTGCGTGAAACATTGGCATTCAGATTCCATCTAAAATTCTCTTTTCTGATTACATCTGCATTTAATGTGATTTCAAATCCCTCGTTTAGAATATTACCTGCATTGGCTTTGAAAGCTCTATATCCAGACAGGTTGTTCATTGGGATATCAATCAATTGATTCGTTGAGTTGTTTTTATAATAGGTTAAATCCAAGCCAACTCGGTTGTTGAAAAATTTAGTTTCTAAACCTACTTCAATTGATTTTTGCAATTCATTTACTACATTTTCATCATAGAGTACGTCACGTTTGGATGCAGTTGTATTATTATTAGGGTCATTACCAATAATGTAAGTATTGTATAGTTGATAAGCATCCATGTCGCGACCTGTTCTTGCATACGATGCTCTCACTTTCGCAAAGTTGAACCAAGAAGGCATACTTCCAGATTTGTTGATCAGGTCGGAAAGAACAAATGAAGTACTTACAGATGGGTAAAAATAACTATTATGATTTGGATGTAAAGTAGATGTCCAGTCATTTCTTCCTGTGAAACTTACATACCAAATATTGTCATAATTGATATCGATGTTACCATAAATAGAATTAATCTGTTTTCTATTGATACTTTCAGTAATGCCAGGGTTGCCAATATTATTACCGATCGTAAATAGATTAGGTACCCTTAAATTACCGGCACTAGCACTTAAAGAAGTGCGGCTACGGTCCATAATCTGTCCATAGATTGCAGCACTACCACCCCATTTACCGAATAGATTGTCTTTTCTTGCCTGCAAACTTGCAATATAGTTATTCTCATAAAACTTATCCGTACCAGTGCCATACGAATTGTTTATATGCGATCCTGTATACGTTTTATCTTCGTATTTAGTCGAGTAATTGTCCGAACCCACACGTACATCTGCACTTAACCAGTCATTAAAATCGTACTTTACTGTGGCATTCATTAAATAACGATCACGTGTATCACGACTTAATTTATTGTTTGCCGCCCAATAAGGGTTAATTCCTGAATCTTCTAAATACCAACTTTGTTTCACTCCCAATTCATCCATTCCGGATTTAAATTGAGTAATGTCCAAACTTCTTGGAAAAGTCAATAATTGCGAATAATAGTTTCCACCATTTACACCGCCTACGGCACGATTATGAGCCATGTTACGCATGTACTGTACTTTAACATCTGTGCTCCATTGATTGCGTTGACCAAATTTCGCATTTACTCTATTGATCAAATTCAGACGGTTTAGTTTTTGTCCAGGTGATTTGCTGTTATCGTGTAGATAGGTAGCCGATGAGTATACATTGACTTTTTCCGAAACGGCCTGCTGGAAATTAATATTTTGTGTCGTATTAAAACCAGTTTTGAAGAAATTACCAATATTATCGTAAGCTTTTAAATTTGTTTTTGTACCATTCCATAACTCCACTTCCTGACCTGTTATTTTTTCACCCCAGGATCCTGTGGCTAATTTACCGTATACCCCGCCATCACCTTGAGAGAAGTCACTCTGTAATTTTGGCGTCATAAAGATGTTTTCAATACCGGTAATGGTCGAATAGGAAATTCCGACACCATCTTTCGCTTTACCACTTTTGGTTGTAATCAAAATAACCCCATTTGAGGCCCGTGATCCATAAAGGGCAGAAGCAGCTCCGCCTTTTAAAACGGACATACTCTCGATATCTTCCGGGTTTAGGTCTCCTAGTCCACTTCCCATATCTGCCGATGGATTCCAGAAATCGTTGTTTTTGGCGCCTGCAAAATTATCCATTGGAACACCGTCGACAACAATTAAAGGTTGGTTGTCACCTGTGATAGAGTTAAATCCACGAAGTATGATTTTTGAGGATGATGAAGGTCCGTTTGAACCTTTAACAACCTGAAGACTGGATACTTTACCTGCCAGAGCATTGGCTATATTGTTTTCTCTTGCGTCCGTTAATGCAGTACCTTGTATATCTTGAAATGAATAACCAAGACTTCTTTTTTCACGTTTTACTCCCATTGCTGTTACCACAACTTCCCCCAATGTAGATTCTTCGTTTGTCAAGGATACGTTAATCGTTTTAGTTGTTCCAACCACAATTTCTTGAGGTTTATAACCTATCAAAGAGATGCGCAATGTTTCTCCTTGTGCAGCTTGTATATTAAATGCCCCATTTGCATTTGATTGGGTAGCTCTATTTGTTCCTTTTACAGAAATAGTAGCCCCCGCAATTGGCCCCTTGGCATCTGAAACTGTTCCAGAAATGCCTTGCTGTGCAAATAGCGATGTTGCACTAAAGAGTGTGCACAAAGCTAATCCAGCTGTTTTTTTGTAGAATAGACTCATTTTTAATTGTTTAATTATTAATTATTTAGTTAGGATTCTGTCGATATGGTTTTCCACTACGATAGCAGTAGTCCCTTTTATTTGAGCGTATTTGTTCAATTCCGACATTTGAATTTGTGTTGTCTTTGCAATTTCAGGAATGCAGAATTCATTAATAGCGATTTGTATTTGTGGATTCAGAATACGACCTAATTCTGCTCCACGGCCGCTAACGATAATTTGTTTCGGATTTAGAATATGTATCAAGGTTGATATTCCTTTGCCCAGCATGTAACCTATTTTTCCTATATTATTGATTGCAATCTGATCTCCGACATGGCTCGCTTCGATCAGCGCATCGATCTTGTTGAGATTGTTTTTGACAAAGGTGCTATAAATAGAATATTCTTTACGCTGAATGTCATTCTCCGTATTGGTAATGGCCGCATTTAATGATGCCTCCACTTCAAGGCATCCACGCTTGCCGCAAGAACAGAGTGTATTATCGTTTGACAGTGGGATATGGCTAAATTCACCGGCAAATCCAGATTCTCCCTTGAATACTGTTCCATTTATTATAATACCTAATCCTACCCCCCAGTTTAAATTGATAATAAGTGAATTATCAGTGCCTTTGGCTAATCCGAATTCTTTTTCGGCAATCGCAATGCAACGGGAATCATTCTCAATAACTGTAGAGAGTTTATATTTTTTTTCTATTTTACTTTTTATCCTATACAAAGGATGCGTATTGATATAAGATTCATTTACTCCTAATTCTGAATTGACAAAACCAGGCATGCTGATGCCGATCCCAATAATTCTTTCTGAAGTAATCTTTGAAGAGGCTAAAATCCTGTCAATTTCGGACAAAAGTAATTCAGATGCATTGTCTGATTGCAATTCCAAAGGAATATCCCTATGTTCTAAAATGGTATTCTGATTTAAATCAGTCAGTGCGCATGTTGAAAAATACTGATCGCTGGAAATTGTGAGTATATAAAAGTCCAGTGAAGGGTTAAGTGCAAATTGAATAGGACGTCTTCCGCCAGTAGACTCAGCGAAACCACATTCAATAATGATTTTTTCTTCCAAAAGGCGATTGACCACCTTTGTGATTGATGGAGTGCTCTTCGAAAGCTTTTTTACCAGCTCCGCGATGGAGAGTGTAGAATCAAAATAGAGGTTCTTCAGTATTTCTTTTTCCATTGGTATTTGGGACAATTCATAAAGTTGGTTAAACTTTTGTTAAAGATATATTAAAAAAAAAGTAAGTTCCAAATACTTTTTAAACAATTTTAAAAAGTATTCAATTTTTAACCCTTAAATCAATGCAAACGTTTGTTATTGTAACAAGGTTATCACTCACCGGTTCCTGTTTATGCCACTGATTCATAGATTATGCATAAAAATGAATAGCAAATACCTTATATTTACCTCTTAATTATAGTATCTGATTATGAAACAACGCTATTACTCCTTGGATGTCTTTCGTGGAGCTACTGTGGCACTGATGATTATGGTAAATAATCCGGGGACATGGGCTCATATGTTTGCACCGCTAAAACATGCAGCCTGGCATGGATGTTCACCTACAGACCTGGTTTTTCCTTTTTTTCTTTTCGCAGTTGGTAATGCCATGTCTTTTGTTATACCCCGTTTACAGGAAGCTGGTCCGGCAGTATTTTGGCAGAAAGTAATTAAACGTACGGTCCTTATTTTTGCCATTGGGCTTTTTATCAATTGGTGGCCTTTTGTGAAATGGGATGGTGCGGAGCTGGTTTTTAAACAATGGGTGGACGGAACTGATCCAAGCCGGGGAATTCGGATTTTCGGTGTGCTCCAACGCATCGCTGTTGCTTACTGCTTTGCTTCGATTCTCGCTTATTATTTTAAAGAGAAAACCATTATCTGGATCTCGACGGGTATTCTCTTGTTATATTGGGCAATATGTGCAATAGCTGGAGGAGCAGATCCTTATAGCTTAGAAGGCTGGTTCGGTACAAAGTATGATATTGCCATTTTAGGTTTGCCTCATATCTATAAAGGGGAGGGGGTACCCTTTGATCCGGAAGGCTTGATGAGTACCTTACCAACCATTGTTCAGGTAGTCTTTGGGTATTTAGTAGGTGTATTCATTAAAAAACAAGGCCAGGTGGATTGGTTGTGGACTAAAGTGCCGGCCTCTAAGGAGCCACATTTTAAATTATTGGCGGGCATGTTTGTGACCGGATTTATTTTGGTCGTCTTGGCTTGGATATGGGCCTTGGGTTTCCCGATTAATAAAAAGATCTGGACAAGTTCTTATGTGCTCTATACAACCGGTTTGGCGACAATGACAATAGGTGGTATGATCTGGTTCATTGAAGTGCAGGGAGTTAAAAATAAGTTGACACAGTTTTTTGATGTTTTTGGTAAAAATCCACTGTTCATCTTTGTACTGAGTGGTATCTTACCGCGCTTCTTGGGTTTGTTCCGTATTCCTGATGGACTAAAGGAAGATGGTACGCAAAAATACCTCGATGCTTTTGCCTGGTTCTATAAATATGTATGTGCGAAAATACCGGGAATACCGGAGGTAGGTTCCTTTGTTTATTCTTTATGTTTCCTGGCTTTAATGTGGGGAATCTGCTATTGGTTGGATAAAAAGAAAATCTACGTAAAGGTATAGCATTGTCTGAATCTCCGATTGTTAAATTATTTGGCCACTCGAAGATTTTTGCTATCTTTGCAGCCAATTAATAAAATTTTTAACGCTTTAATATTATTCAGGAAATGTATTTAAGTAAAGAGTACAAAGCTGGGATCTTCGCAGAATTCGCTGGATCAGCTACAAACACAGGATCTACTGAAGGTCAAGTTGCTTTATTCACTAAGAGAATTGCTCACTTAACTGAGCACTTGAAAAAAAACAGAAAAGATTTCGGTACACAACGTGCCCTACAAATGTTGGTAGGTAAACGTCGTTCATTATTAGCTTATCTTTACAAAACTGATATCAACCGTTACCGCGCGATCATTAAAGGTCTAGGTTTACGTGATATTATCAAATAAGCTTTAATACAAAGATGTTAAGAAGCCATCCAATTTTGGATGGCTTTTTTTTGTTTTATGACGTATTTCGGTTTATGTAACACACCTATGTGATCGTGTCAACAATATCTGTTATCAGACCTTTATCGTACTCAAGTGAAGACTATCTGTATTACCTCCACCATAGCCCTCTACAAAAAAGATGAACACTTCATAGGTCACTTCCTTTTTATGTTTCTGTATTTCAACATTTTGTTTATAGGCTAATATGCGACCTCACAGTTTTGAAGTGTGTTCTACTGAGCAACTGCTCCGGAGTAGGCTCCCGTTTTTTAACGCGAGGGAGAGAGCGTACATGATTTCCTGTTTTAGTCGACACAAACACAACAGAACCTGTTTTCCCGGAAACAGTTCCATTAACGTCATTTTTGATAATTGCCCTAATTTATTGATTATGTTATAGCTAAATAAGACAAGCATTAAAACGAAAACGTGCTAATACCAAGTTATATCTAATCACAATTTTAAAACAATATTTAGACAGTAATTAGTCATTGTTTATTCAGTCTACACTGAGCAAGCACTGAACGATCACTGAACAAGCACTGAACAAGCACTGTCAAAAGGCCTAATTTGGTTACCACCTGATCTTCGGCTGCTGCGCCTAAAAACTAAAAGAGAAAAAAGGGAAGGAGCTACGCTTGTGTAAAAGAATACCCGAAACTTAAAAATCTATTTCTGTCGCAATAAGGTAATCTGTTGATGGGGCTAATTTTGCTAAGATCCAAAATGTAAAACCATCCAACTGATCTAGATATTAATAAAAGTACCCAAGGCCCAATCTCTCACTGAATTGGCCGATTGCATCACCTCTTTGTGCCCTAAGGATTAGCTTTGCATATTTAGCCTTCGGTTGATTGCATTAATATTAATATTTTAATTTACCTTTGTGCTGAAATCTAATGTATTTAAAATATTGACATGCTGCCAACAAGATGAAAAGTATGTCACAAACAAGATTAAATGAATTACAACGAAATTAAAACAACCATCGATATGGGTAATGGCACCCAGATCGAATTGTCTACAGGGAAATTAGCAAAACAGGCTGATGGTGCTGTAGTATTAAAACAAGGTGATACGATGTTGCTTGCAACTGTCGTTTCAGCTAAAGAAGCTAAATCTGGTGTTGATTTTTTACCTCTTTCTGTAGATTATCAAGAAAAATATGCGGCAACAGGCCGTATTCCAGGAGGTTTCTTACGTCGCGAAGCTAGACTATCGGATTATGAGGTATTGATCTCACGTTTGGTAGATCGTGCATTGCGTCCTTTGTTCCCTGAAAACTATCACGCAGATACACAAGTGGCAATTAGCTTGATCTCTGCAGATAAAGATATTATGCCTGACGCTTTAGCAGGTTTGGCTGCTTCTGCAGCTATTGCTGTTTCTGATATTCCTTTCAACGGGCCAATTTCTGAAGTTCGTGTGGCGAAGATTGATGGTCAGTTGGTGATCAATCCAAAATTATCTGAACTTGAAAGAGCAACTTTAGAATTTATCGTTGCTGGTTCAGCTCAGGATATCGGTATGGTGGAAGGTGAAGCAAAAGAAATTTCGGAAGCGGAAATGGTCGAAGCAATTGCTTTTGCTCATGAAGCTATCAAAAAACAAGTTGCTGCCCAAGTAGAATTGGCTAACTTAGTTGGTAAAACTGTTAAGCGCGAGTATAACCATGAGCCTGAAAACCTTGAATTGAGAGATTCAATTTTTGCAGCTACTTATGACAAGGTATACGCAATTGCAAAATCAGCTTCTGCAAAACATGACCGTTCTGAGAATTTTGCAAAAATTGCGGAAGAATACAGAGCGACAATGCCTGAGGAATTGGATGATGATACAGCATTCTTATTCAAAAAATATTTTCACGATGTTCAGTATGATGCTGTTCGTAATCTAGTGTTAGATGAAGGTATGCGTTTAGATGGCCGTAACGTACGTACTGTACGTCCGATCTGGTCTGAAGTGGATTATTTGCCAGCTGCGCATGGTTCTGCTGTATTTACACGTGGTGAGACCCAAGCATTGACTTCGGTTACTCTAGGTGCAAAAGATGATGAGCAAATGATCGATGGTGCTTTTATCAACGGTTATAACAAATTTATTCTTCACTATAACTTCCCTGCATTCTCTACAGGTGAAGTAAGACCAAACAGAGGTCCAGGTCGTCGTGAAGTTGGTCACGGTAATTTGGCGATGCGTTCATTGAAACAGGTATTACCTGCGGACAGTGAAAATCCATATACGATCCGTGTGGTTTCTGATATTTTGGAATCCAATGGTTCTTCTTCTATGGCGACGGTATGTGCTGGAACATTAGCTCTTTTGGATGCCGGTGTGAAATTGAAAGCTCCAGTGTCTGGTATCGCAATGGGATTGATCTCCGATGAGAAAACTGGTAAATATGCAATTTTATCGGATATCTTGGGTGATGAAGATCACTTGGGTGATATGGACTTTAAAGTAACTGGTACTGAAAAAGGTATCGTTGCTTGTCAGATGGACTTAAAAATCAATGGTTTGAAGTGGGAAGTATTGACTCAAGCTTTGGATCAGGCAAAAGAAGCTCGTTTACATATCTTAGGTGAGATGAAGAAAACAATTTCTGCTCCTCGCGAAGATTACAAACCTCATGCACCGCGTATTGTTCAATTGTTGATCGACAAAGAGTTTATTGGTGCTGTAATCGGCCCAGGCGGTAAAATTATCCAAGAAATGCAACGTGAGACCGGTGCTACAATTTCGATCGAAGAAGTTGATAACAAAGGTGTTGTTCAGGTATTCGCAGATAATAAAGCAGCTATCGATGATGCAGTTGGTCGTATTAAAGCCATTGCTTCTAAGCCTGAGATTGGTGAAACTTACGAAGGTAAAGTGAAATCAATTATGCCTTTTGGTGCTTTCGTTGAGATCATGCCTGGTAAAGATGGTTTATTGCACATCTCCGAAATCGATTGGAAACGTCTTGAAACAATGGACGGTATCTTCAAAGAAGGTGATAAAGTAACTGTTAAATTGCTAGATATCGACAAACAAGGTAAGATGAAGCTTTCTCGTAAAGCTTTGTTGCCACGTCCTCCAAAAGAAGACAAACCAAAGCAGGATAAAACTGCTGGCGAAGCTCCTGTAGCTGGCGCTGGTCAGGAATAAACTTAGCTTTGCATACGATAAAAGAAGCCCGCTTATATAGCGGGCTTCTTTATGAAAATAGAGTTCGTTATGAATCTTTATAGTCTGAAATATACTGCGGGATTAAACAAATAAGGCTGTCATTTCGACAGCCTTATTTGTTTATTACTATTTCAGTTTTTATAACATGATAACACCTTTTATCTTCGCTACTTCCTTGTAGAAATAGATCACTTGATCGGCGTCTTTTACGTGCAAGTTTACCGTAATCGAAGTATACTTGCCCGTTTTGGAATCCTTGAAATCAAATTGAGCACCTGTGTCATCAAATATGCTTTGGATTTGATTGAAGTGGTCCTGATCTTTTGGTAAGATAAACTTATAAGTATAGTCCTTTGGAAATGTTTCTAAATCTTCCAACCTTTCTTTGAAGGTCTCATAGAAGTCTTTTGGATTATCATCTCCGTCTGGTATATCTTGTATATTGATGTTTTTGTAATCTGCCATGTTTTGTTTCTCCTTAAATATGTTAGTAAGGTATTAACAAATATTAATCCACTAATGTTTTACTGACAATTTTTCAGTTAATTATTGTCAATGCTCGACGGCCAATCCGCTTTGTTTTTACCAAAGTTTTTGTTTGGCTTAGCACTCATCTCGATTTCCATCTGTCCACCTTCTAAAAGTTGCGCATGTGTAATGAACGTTTTAGCGTAAGGCTTGCCATTTAATTTGATCGATTTGATGTATTGATTTGCTTTGCCTTGGTTTTTAACATCGATAGCTAAAGTTTTGCCATTCGGTAGATTGATATTCGCCTGTTGCATCATCGGAGAGCCGAAGACATAAACACCACTCATGGCATTCAATGGATAAAAGCCCATTGCTGAGAACACATACCATGCGCTCATTTGTCCTACGTCATCATTTCCACATAGACCAGCTGGACTGTTTGTGTAAAACTCCGTCATCGCTTTACGGACTAAGGCTGCACCTTTCCAAGGTTGTCCAGCGTAAGCATATAAGTAAGGGATATGGTGATTAGGTTCGTTACCTTGTGCATATTGACCGATCAGTCCTGAAATATCGGGCGAAGCTTCACCACCAAGATCCGATGACATGGTCGTAAAATAATCCAGTTTTTTCAAAAATTTCTCCTCACCACCGAAAAGATTGATCAGTCCCTTGACGTCTTGGGGTACTAACCAGGTATATTGCCAAGCATTTCCTTCGCAGTAGTCATTTTCACGGTGTTTGGCCATCAATGGATCGAAAGGTCTGCGGAATTCGCCATTGGCTTTTTTACCAACGAAGTGTCCTACTTCTTTGTCGAAATATTGTTCGTAAAGTTTATAGCGTTTTTTGAAATAAGCGGCGTCTTCGGTTTTACCAAGTTTCTCTGCTATTTTATAAGCACCAAAGTCAGCAATCGCATACTCTAATGCCCATGCTACAGACTCATTAGGCATGCTGTCGATAGGAATGTAGGTAAGTTCACGGGCATATTTCAGGCCATGGTCATTGCCCATCGCTGTTGTCTTAACGGCTTCCCACATCAAAGGATAATCTTTCTCGTCGATAATGCCTTTCAGGAATGCATCGGCGATCACTGGAATCGCAGGTAGACCCACCATAGTATTGGTTTCATTGCCTTGTAAGTGCCACATTGGCAATTTACCTTGTTGTTGATAGATGGCCAACATGGTTTTGATAAAGTCTTGGTTGATTTTACGATCTTCCAAGATGGTCATCAATGGGTGTAGGCCACGGTAAGTATCCCAAAGCGAAAATACGGTATGATTAACAAAATCTTGTTTCTCATACACCTGTTTGTCTGTCCCTAAGTAATCGCCGTTTGCATCGTTGAAGATGGTAGGAGCGAAGTAGGTATGGTATAAGGCAGTATAGAAGATTGTCTTTGTATCCTTGTCGGCTTCAAATTGAATCTTATTTAAGGTTTTGTTCCAACGTTGATCGGCTTCTTGCTTTACTTTTTCAAAATTCCAGCCTGGAATCTCTGCATTAATATTGTTTAATGCGTTGTTTGTGCTTACAGGAGAAATACCGACTTTGAGTTCAATGGTTTTGTTTTTAACAGCATCAAAGAATAAAGCTGCTTTAATCGCCTGTCCTTTGAATGTTGTTTGGCCTAATTTTTCTTCTTTATCATCGAAAAATCTTACTTTTTGGATCGGTTGGGAAGTTTTGATGGCAAAATATAGTTTTTGGTCACTGGCCCAGCCTGTTGAGAACCGGTAGCCAACAAAAGTCGAGTCGTTGAGCTGTTTGATGTAGGTATCTGTCGGTTTATCCCAGTTGATGTGATAGCCCAGGTCGACTAAGATATGTGCATTGTCAGTTTTTTCATAACGATATTGATGATAACCAACTCTTTCGGTTGCCGTTAAGTTAGCCTGTACCTGATAGTCATCTAAATAAGCACTATAGAATCCGGGTTTGGCTACCTCATTTTCCTTTTTGAAGGAAGAACCATAGCCCGTATTCATTTTGTTGAATTCTGCTGGTGTTAATTTCAGTTTTCCATTGGCAGGAACAATCATGAGGTCGTTGAGGTCGCCGATACCTGTCCCGCTTAGGTGGGTATGTGTAAAGCCCAAAATTTCCTGGCTTTTGTAATTGTATCCACTACACCAATCCCATCCATTGAACTTGTCCCAAATCTGTGGAATTTGAGTGGGGCCTAATTGCACAGCACCCAAAGGTACATTTGCGCCGACAAAGACGTGTCCATGGTCTGCTGAGCCAATAAAGGGGTTGACATATTGAGTTAGATTTTGCTGGGCTTGCACACAAAATGGCAAAATTATTGTGCCCAACACTGTTTTGAGTAGTTTATTTCCTGTCATAGGTTTTGTTCGGGTATTTGAAAACTGCTTAAAATTAGTAAATAAAACCTTTTAGCGCAATTTTATTATTATTTTAGTAAATTGTCGTTAAATTTTTTACTTTAGTAATCTTCGAAATAAAAAACTTAACAAACCTACTACTACTACATGAAGAAACGTATTCTGATCAGTGATATCGCAAAGGCGTTGGGGATTTCTGTAACTACTGTGTCCTTTATTTTAAATGACAAGGCAAAAGAGAAGCGTATTAGTGAGGCTTTGACTAAGCGTGTGCTGGATTATGTCAAAAAGGTAGGGTATAAGCCCAATGAATTGGCAAAAAGTCTCCGCACCGGAAAGACAAAGATTTTGGGTTTGATTATCGAAGATATTTCTAATCCCTTTTTTGGTAATATTGCACGGTTGATCGAAAGTAAGGTCTATGAGCAGGGGTATCGTATTATTTATTGTAGTACGAATAACGATGTGGAGAAGGCAAAGGAGTTAATCCAAATGTTTTACGATCGTCAGGTAGATGGTTTTATTATTACACCTTCTGATGGCTTGGAAGATACAGTAAAGCAGTTACAGCAGAATAATATTCCGGTTGTGCTCTTCGATCGTTATTTTCCCGGGCTTGAAACAGACTATGTTGGAGCAGACAACTTTCAAGGAGCCTTTGATGCCAGTAACCATTTGTGTCAACAGGGTTATAAACGTATCGGATTTGTATCACTCTACTCGGATCAGACCCAAATGAAAGAGCGATCGGAAGGCTATTTAAAGGCTATGGATAATAATAAACAGCAAAGTTTTATTCAAAAGATTCAGATGGATGCTTCAGATGATGAGGCTATGGAAGCTTTGCGAGAGTTTATCTGTGAGAATAGGCTGGATGCTGTTTTATTTTCAACAAACTATTTGGCTATCTCGGGTTTGAAGGCTTCCAAAAAATTTGATTTTGTGATGCCTGCGGTGATCGCTTTTGATGATCATACTGTCTTTAAACTGGTGGAGCCTTCTATCACGGTTGTTTCTCAACCTATCAAAGAGATTGCTGAGAATCTTATTAATATTCTATTACTTCGTCTTCAAGGCAAAATAAAAGCAACACGTAAAATGGTGTTGCCCTGTGAACTGAAAGTTCGTGAGTCTACGAAAGCGAAAGTTACGTCGTAGGATCCGCTACGAATTTCATAGAAACTGAATTAACGCAGTGACGCGTATTTTTCGTCGTAAAGCCTTCTCCAAGGAATACATGGCCTAAATGCGCGCCACATTTGCTACAGAGGATTTCGGTACGGCGGCCGTCAGCATCGGTGATCCGCGTGATGGCCCCTGGGATCTCATCATCGAAACTCGGCCATCCACACCCAGACTCAAATTTTGATTCGGAGCGATATAAGGGACTGTCACAGCGGCGACAGGTATAAGTTCCCTTGACCTTATTATCTAAAAGGTCGCCAGTAAATGGGCGCTCGGTTCCCTTATGTATAATAACGTATTCTTCTTCTTTACTTAGCGGGTTATATTTTTTGTTTGTTTCCATTGCTGTCGTTTGTTAGTTTTATTGTGGTGGTTATAATAGGGACTGTCCGAGTAGGGGCAAGCCTATTTACTCCTTGCAAGAACAGCCTTCTCATTCTTTAATTTTAGGTAAGGACTTGATCGCAGTTGTGTCTGAATTTATCTTGATAAAGTTACGGAAATAAAGGCGAAAAAAAGTTTTTGAAGATATAATTGGACAGACGTTTTGTGATTTTCTTTTGTCATGGAATTGTCTTATATTTGAGTAGCTATCCAAATGAAAAGTTGTAGCGATGGAACTACTTTAATAGCTTAAAGCTGTTTTTATCCTTGTTTAAACGCATTTGTTTAGAATGATTATAAATTGATATTAAAGGTCACAAAATTGTCAGCGATTTGTTAATAAATCATACTTTTGTGGCATTGTTAAGGGGGTAGTGGCTCTTTTAACTATGGGAGTTAATTTTTTACATTCACAAATAAATAGTATAAAGTGCTAAATATGAGAACTATCTCATCCGTTTTGGGAAGCCTTGCGAGGGTGGTGTCAACGAGTTTGATGCTATTATTTGCCGTTACGACGTTGCATGCGCAAGATGTCAAGGAAGGTGAAAAAATCTTCAAATCTAAGTGTACATCCTGTCACGCCATTGACAGAAAAGTGGTTGGTCCTGCTTTGAAGGGGATTCCAGAGACGAAAGACGAAGCTTGGTTAATCAAGTGGATCAAGAACTCTCAGGCTTTAATTGCGTCTGGTGATGCTGATGCTGTTAAAATCTTCGAAGAGAACAACAAGCTTGTGATGACTTCTTTTACTGATTTGTCTGACGATCAGATCAAGTCGGTATTAGCGTATATCACAGATGCTTCTAAGGAGAAACCGAAAGAGGCTGCCGCTGCTGGTGGTGCTAAAGATGATAACGCGTCTATGTTCATGATTTTGGGCTTGATCGCAGTTGTTGTTTTGGCAGTTGTTGTGATCGTGGTGTTGAACCGTGTGATCCGTACCTTGGAAAATGTAATTGCTAAAAACCAAGAAGCTATTGCTGCGCAACAAGAGCCAGAAGATAGCCAACGTTTTGTGAAGTTTGCGAAAGCATTCGTTAAAAACAAGAAGTTGGTTGGATTTACGGTCTTGATGTTAGTTGCATTACTAGCTGTAGGTGGATGGAAAACAATGTGGAACGTTGGTGTTCATCAAGGCTATCAGCCAGTTCAGCCAATTAAGTTCTCTCACCAAATCCACGCTGGTGTTAACAAAATTGAGTGTCAATATTGTCACGGTGGAGCATTTAAATCTAAAAATGCATCTATTCCATCGGCAAACGTGTGTATGAACTGTCACAATACAATCACGGCATCTGAGCATTATGATGGTGAGATTTCTCCAGAAATTGCTAAAATCTATCGTGCATTGGATTGGAATCCTGAGACACGTACTTATGGTAACAATCCGAAACCAATTCAATGGGTTCGTATCCATAATTTACCTGACTTTGCTTACTTTAACCACTCACAACACGTTGTGGTAGCTGGTGTTGAGTGTCAGACTTGTCACGGTCCGATCCAAAACATGGAAGAAGTATACCAATACTCTCCATTGACGATGAAATGGTGTGTTGAGTGTCACAAAAAGACGGATATTAAATCGGATAACAAATACTATGAAGATTTGATTAAAGCACACGAAAGAATTAAGAAAGGTGAAAAAATGACTGCAGCCATGATCGGTGGTCTTGAGTGTGGTAAATGTCACTATTAATAATTATTTGAAATACGCAATCTTATATACAGCTTAAATGGATAGCAATAAAAAATATTGGAAAGGTTTGGAAGAGTTAAATCAAACTCCTGCTTTCGTTGAAGGAAGCAAGGGTGAGTTTGCCGAATCTATTCCTGTAGAAGATGTATTAAATGAAGCTGGCTTGAGTACCAAAACTCCTCGCCGTGACTTCTTGAAAGCATTAGGATTTGGTTTGGGTGCTGTTTCTTTAGCGGCTTGTAACCGTACTCCTGTGCATAAGGCAGTTCCTTATTTGATTAAGCCTGAAGAGATAACTCCAGGTATCCCTAACTATTATGCTTCGACATTCAATGGTCAAAGTATCTTAGTTAAAACTCGTGAAGGTCGTCCGATCAATGTTGAGCCTAACCCGAATGCAATTGGATTGAATCAAGGTTTGGATTCAACGACAGCTGCTTCTGTATTGGATTTATATGATGAGTCCAAATTGAAACAGGCTCAATTGAAAGGTCAAGATGTTGAGTGGTCTAAATTGGATGGGGAAGTTGTTAAAGCTCTGAATGCAGCCGCATCTTCTGGTAAACAAATTACCATCGTTTCTAACACGGTAAACAGTCCTTCTACATTAGCGGCCATCGCTGCTTTTGCGACGAAATTCCCAACAGTTAACCACGTACAATACGATGCTGTATCTTACAGCGGTATTATTGAGGCGAATAAAGCTTCATTTGGTAAAGCTGTAGTTCCTTCATACAATTTTGAAAAAGCAAATATTATTGTTTCCGTTGCTGCTGATTTCTTAGGAACTTGGTTAGCAGGTGAGGAGCATACACAACAATATGCTAAAAACCGTGACTACAAATCATTGAAAAATGGAAAAATGTCACGTCACGTGCAGTTTGAGTCTGGTCTTTCGATGACTGGTACAAATGCTGATGCACGTATTGCAATCAAACCTTCTGAAGAAGGTGCTACCTTGATCGCTTTATATAATGCAATCACTGGTCAATCTTTGGCTGGTGCTACAGCAAACAAGAAAGCACAAAAAGGTGTTGCTTTGGCAGCAAAAGAATTGGTGAATAGTAAAGGCGCAGCGGTTGTTGTTGCTGGTTCTAACGATGTCAATGTTCAGGTATTAGTAAATGCGATTAACGTTGCATTAGGTGCTTATGGCACGATCATCGATTTGGATAACTATTCTAAGCAATACCAAGGTTCTGATTCTTCGTTCCAAGCGTTCTTGGCAGCAGCAAAATCTGGTCAAGTAGGCGTTGCATTCTTCTTGAATAGCAATCCTGTATACGACTACTTCAAAGCTGAGGATGTAAAAGCGGCGTTGAAACAAGTGCCTTTCACTTTGTCATTCTCACAACGTGCGGATGAAACTGCTTCTGAGTTGACTGCGATTGCTCCATCAAGCACTTTCTTGGAATCTTGGGGTGATGCGAATCCAAAAGAAGGTTTGTTCTCTATCGTTCAGCCGACAATCAACCCTGTTTTCAAAACACGTCAAGTTGAGCAAAGCTTATTGACTTGGGCAGGAAATGATACGGATATGTACAACTTTGTTAAGAATTTGTGGTCTACACAAATCTTAGCTGGTTCTACAAAAAACTGGGATGCTGTATTGCAAACTGGTTTTGAATATAAAGGTGCTAAAGCGGCGACAGCTCCTGCATTTACAGGAAATGCTGCAGCAGCGGCTTCGGCAATTGAAGCATCAAGCAAAGCGATTACAGGTGAGTTTGAATTGAAACTTTATGAGCCTGCAGGTCTTCGTGACGGTCGCTACGCAAACAATGCTTACTTGCAAGAGTTGCCTGATCCGGTATCAAAAGTAACTTGGGATAACTATGCTGCCCTTAACCCGAAAGATGCTGAGAAATTAGGTTTGGGTGAAGATGGTAAAGTAACTGTAAAAGCGAACGGTGTTGAACTGGAATTGCCAGTTGTACAACAACCAGGGCAAGCGCAAGGAACAGTTTCAGTTGCAGTAGGTTACGGTCGTACAAAAGTTGGTAAAGCAGGTAATGAAGTTGGTAAAAACGCATTCCCATTTGCTTCTATCATCAATGGTACAGTACAAGGTGTTGCTAAAGCAACTGTAGCGAAAGCGTCTGGTACTTATCAATTGGCACAAACACAAACACACCACACAATCGAAGGTCGTAACGTTATTCGTGAAACGACGTTTGCGAAATATTTGAAAGATCCTAACTCTGAGGCGGGACGCTTTACAGATAATCACAAAACATACGATTTGTGGAATAAATATGAGCAACCAGGTCACAAATGGGTGATGGCGATCGACTTGAACGCATGTACAGGTTGTGGTGCTTGTATCGTTGCTTGTAACGTTGAAAATAATATTCCTGTTGTAGGTCGTGATGAGGTTCGCCGTCGTCGTGAAATGCACTGGTTACGTATTGACCGTTATTATACAATCGAAGGAAAAGATCAAGATCTTACAAAAGAAAAAGAAATTGCGAAGGCTTCGGCTGATTTAGATTTCGAAGATATCACTGTTGTTCACCAACCGATGTTGTGTCAACACTGTGGTCACGCACCTTGTGAAACGGTTTGTCCAGTATTGGCAACAGTACACTCTTCAGAAGGTTTGAACCACATGGCTTATAACCGTTGTTTTGGTACACGTTACTGCGCAAACAACTGTCCATTCAAAGTTCGTCGTTTCAACTGGTTCGCGTACTGGAATGATTCACGTTTTGACAACTACTTGAACAATGAGTTCACACAATTGGTCTTAAATCCAGATGTAGTTACTCGTTCACGTGGGGTAATGGAGAAATGTTCAATGTGTATCCAACGTATTCAAGCAGGTAAATTGCAAGCTAAGATTCAAAATCGTAAAGTTAAAGATGGCGATATCCAAATGGCTTGTCAACAAGCATGTTCTGCAAATGCAATTATCTTTGGAGATGCCAATGATCCAGAATCAGAAGTCTCTAAAGCATTACGCAATGAGCGTGTTTATTACGTACTTGAGGAAATCAATGTTCAACCGGGTATCGGTTATATGACAAAAGTTAGAAACACTTTTGAGGCGTAATCTTGTACAATATTTGAAATAAAAATACTATGTCATCGCATAACGAATCAATATTAAGAGAACCATTAATGACCGGTAAGGACATTACGTATGCAAAAATTACGGATGATATCTTACTACCGGTTGAAAATAAACCAAATAAAGCATGGTGGATTGGTTTTACCGTTGCTGTATTAGGTGCTTTATTATGGGTAGTTAGCGTTAGTTATACCTTTTGGACAGGTATCGGCGCTTGGGGTCTGAATAAAACTGTAGGCTGGGCTTGGGATATCACCGACTTCGTATGGTGGGTAGGTATCGGTCACGCGGGTACGTTGATTTCAGCTGTATTATTAATCTTCCGCCAGAACTGGCGTAATTCAATCAACCGTTCCGCTGAGGCGATGACGATCTTTGCGGTAATCTGTGCGGCTACATACGTTGTGGCTCACATGGGTCGTCCTTGGTTGGCATATTGGATTTTCCCACTTCCAAATCAATTTGGATCACTTTGGGTAAACTTCAACTCTCCTTTGGTATGGGATGCGTTCGCGATCTCGACTTACTTTACGGTATCTTTGGTATTCTGGTACTGTGGTTTGTTGCCGGATATCGCGACAATTCGTGACCGTGCTACTGGATTGAAACAAAAAATCTATTCTGTATTATCATTCGGTTGGAATGGTTCTGTAAAGACTTGGCAACGTTTTGAAATCGTGTCATTGATCTTGGCCGGTATTTCAACTCCACTGGTACTTTCTGTACACACGATCGTATCCATGGACTTTGCAACTTCGGTTATCCCTGGATGGCATACGACGATCTTCCCTCCATATTTCGTGGCGGGTGCGATCTTCTCCGGTTTTGCGATGGTACAGACTTTATTGTTGATCTTACGTAAAGTAATGAACTTTGAAAACTACATTACGATGTTCCATATTGAGTCAATGAATATTATCATCATGACTACAGGTTCAATCGTAGGTGTAGCCTATTTAACGGAGTTGTTTATCGCAATGTACTCTCGTTCTGAATACGAAATGTATGCTTTCGAGAACCGTATGTTGGGTCCATATGCTTGGGCTTACTGGTCAATGATGACTTGTAACGTAATTTCTCCGCAGTTATTCTGGTTCAAGAAAATCCGTACAAGTATTCCTATCTCCTGGATCTTATCGATTGTCGTAAACATCGGTATGTGGTTTGAGCGTTTTGTAATTATCGTGACTTCATTACACCGTGATTACTTGCCTTCATCTTGGGCGATGTTCTACCCAACTTGGACAGACGTTGGTATCTTTGTAGGTTCAATTGGATTGTTCTTTACTTTATTCTTGTTGTTCTTACGTTTCTTACCAGGTATCGCTATTGCCGAAGTGAAATTGTTGTTGAAATCATCTTCATTACAACATAAAACTAAATTGGCTCAAGAAGGCGCATTCCCTGCAGAGCAGGTTGAGTACTTCCAAGAATCATTAGAGAAATATGATTCAGTGACAGAAGAAGAGATTAAAGAATTATCAGTTAGAAAATAATCAGCAATGAGCAATACAAAATATATATTAGGTAGTTTTGCGGATCCCGATGAAATGATGCATGGGATCGACAAATTGCAAGCAAACAATATAAGTATTTATGACTGCTTTACTCCGATGCCTATCCACGGCATCGAAGCAAAGTTAGGTGTGAAGCCTTCTCGCTTGCCTATCGCAGCATTTTGCTTTGGAGCATTAGGAACGACATTGGGTTTTAGTTTGTTGTATTATACAATGGCATACGATTGGCCAATGAATATCGGTGGTAAACCATCATTTGGTATGCCAAACTTTGTTCCAGTTACATTTGAGGTTACTATCTTATTGTGTGCTTTGGGTATGGTTGCTACGTTTTTCTTTCGTAACCACTTATTCCCGGGACGTGCACCTCGTGTAATGGACTTAAGAGCAACAGATGACCGTTTCATCCTTGCAGTAGATGCGAAAGAAAATACAGATCACGCTTTGATCGATAGCTTATTGAAAGAAGCCGGTGCTGTTGAAGTTAAGTACAATGATAGAAAATATGTTAGCTATGAATAAGAAGAATTTACTTGGAACTGTATGCGCAGCTGTGGCATTGACAGCACTTGTTTCTTCTTGTGGTGACAAAACAACTCGTAGTACAGGTTTAGAGTTTTCTCGTAACATGTACGATCCGCTTGCTTTCAATCCGGATCAACCTAATGCGAATTTTGCTGATGGAAAAACAGCACAAACACCTCCTAAAGGTACAGATCCAATTGGCTTCACTCGTTTTGAGTATGCCAATACATTAGAGGATTATGAACGTGCAGGAAGAGAAGTTAAAAGTCCTTTGGTCGTAAATGCCGAAAATCTTGAAAAAGGTAAAGCTTTATTCACCACCTACTGCTCTATATGTCATGGAGTGGAAGGTAAAGGTGACGGTCCTATCACAAAAGATCGTAGCGTGACTGATTCAAGAGGTACTCGTCAATTAGAGAACTTTCCTCCGCCACCATCTTACCACAGAACAGATGCGGCGAACTCTTCGAGAGGTGGTTTGATGGCTGACTTGACTGATGGTAAAATTTACCATACAATTTATTACGGACACAACTCCATGGGATCGCATGCGTCTCAATTGTCTCCAGAAGAGAGATGGAAAGTTGTTATGTATGTTCACGAATTACAAAAGAAATAATCTAACATCAGATATATAAATGGGAACTCACAGTCATCATCACGATTATAATTTCAACGAGCGATACGAGTTTGCTGGCAAAGCTAAAATGTTCAGTATTATCGCTGTTGTACTGGGCGTAGCTGCTGTAGCTTTCGGGTTGCTTTCAGGCGATCACGTTACTGTAGAGCGTACATACGCCAACTTGTTATTGATGGGTTATTACTTTACATGTGTATGTGCAGCTGGAACATTCTTTGTTGCCTTGCAATATGTAACACAGTCTGCATGGTCTGCAGGTCTGGTACGTATACCTCAGGCTATGGCGGGTGTTTTACCAATTGCATCTTTGATTTTGTTGGTTATAGTTGGCTTAGGCTTGACTACACACAACTTATATCATCACTGGAATGCAGACGGTATCACTGATCCGCATAGTACAAATTTTGACCCTATTATCGCAGGTAAATCTGCTTATTTAAATGTCCCTTTCTTCTTGATCCGTCAAGTTGTGTTTATGGGGATATATAGCATTTTTGCAGTTGTCTTTGCGAAACTTTCATATAAAGAGGATTTAGAAGGTGGATTGGCTTCGTATAAAAAGTCATTTAAATTGTCAGCTATTTTCTTAGTTATCTTTGGTTTTACAACACCAATTTGGTCTTTTGATACGATCATGTCTTTAGAAGCACACTGGTTTTCTACCATGTTCGGATGGTACAACTTCGCCGCTATGTGGGTAAGTGGTATCTCTTGTATTACGATCATCGTTGTCGTGTTGAAGAAAGCTGGTTATATGAACTGGGTAAACGAAAATCATTTACACGATTTAGGTAAATTGATGTTTGGTTTCTCGATCTTTTGGACTTATGTTTGGTTCGCTCAATTTATGTTGATTTGGTACTCAAACATTCCTGAAGAAACAGTTTATTTCTACAAACGTTGGGAACCAGAATACAAACCTTGGTTTTGGTTGAGTATTATCATTAACTTTGTGGCACCATTGTTATTATTGGTGGACCGCGATGCAAAACGTAAACAAAACGTGATGTTGTTCGTAGGTATTCTATTGTTAGCTGGTCACTGGCTTGATTATTACATCATGATTATGCCAGGTACTGTAGCTGAACACAGAGGATTTGGTGTCATTGAAATCGGAACTGCACTTGGTTTCTTAGGTTTGTTCATTTTCTTAGTGATGAGCAAATTAAGCAAACAGGCATTGGTGCCTAAAAATCATCCATTCTTGGATGAGAGTTTGCATCACCAGATATAGTTTCACTTTTAAAGGAAGGTTACGTAAAAACGTTATAAAAGAAATGAGCTTTAAATTAAATAATAGATTCAAATCCATCTCGGGTTTTGTGCTTGCACTAGGATTGCTTTTTGCGACTCCTATCCTTGCAAGTCAACAAGATACAGTAGCATCTGATTCTGCTAAAGCGGCGACTACAGCAGTAGCTGCTCCTGCAGCGACGGATTCAGTTGCAAAAGATACAACAGCGGCAGCAGGTACTGCTGCTGTTGCATCTGCTAGTTCTTCCAAAGAGGCTAGTGCTGCTGCTCCTGCTGTTGAAGAAGTGAAGCAAATAGACCCTCAGGTTTATAAAAACTTCACATATTATGTCTTGTTATTCTTGGTTATATGTACAGTTGTTGCCGTTATCGGTAAAGTACTTTCGATCTATGAATTGACAAGAAAGATGAATGGTAAATATAATCCATTTGCGAATAACACATTTCAATCGGCATTGTTATTCATTTTCTTGGTTGTATTCCTTTACGGTGTATATTGGTCATATGTACATTGGGGAGCGGCTTATTGGAGATCGGCAGTAACTGAGCACGGTGAGCGTATTGATACCATGTTTATCATTACGACAGCAATTACAACGTTTGTATTGGTTATCACACATGTTCTGTTGATGACATTTACATTCTTGTACCGCATGCGTGCAAAACGTCAGGCTTATTATTATCCGCATAACAATGCAATCGAGAAACTTTGGACAATTGTTCCAGCTGTTGTTTTAACGGTGTTGGTATTGTTTGGTTTCTTTACTTGGAGATCAATCACAAATATTCCTGAGGATCTTCAAAAATCAGCATTGCAAGTTGAGGTATTAGGTGAGCAATTCCAATGGAATGTGCGTTACGCTGGTTCAGATGGGATTATTGGTAAACGTAATTATAAAATGACGACACCAACCAATCCTTACGGTATTGACTTTAATGATAAAAATTCTTGGGATGATATTCAAGGATCTGAAATCTGGTTGCCTGTAAACAAACCTGTTCGTTTCCATATCGTTTCAAAAGATATTATTCACTCTTTCTTTATTCCGGATTTCCGTGTTCAGATCAATGCGGTACCAGGAATGACCAACTACTTCCAGTTCACACCTACTGTAACAACAGAAGAGATGCGTGATCGTTTGGGTGATTATAACTATGACTTTGTGATGTTGTGTAATAAGATCTGTGGATCTGGTCACTACAACATGCAAAAGAAAGTGGTTGTCGTAACGGAAGAAAAATATAAAGAGTGGTTAGCTAAACAAAACAAGTATTTTACTGAGGATCTACAAAAAGAGTTCAGTGGTAAAACAGCTAACGTAAAAAAGGATAGCGTACAAGTTACAGCATCTTTGAACTAATTAAGAATTTTTGAATATAAAATCGAATATGTCAAGTACAGTAATATCGCATAGCGCTGAACATCACGATTCGCACGGACATCATCACGAGGAGTCATTCATCAGAAAGTATATCTTTTCTGGTGACCACAAGATGATTGCCAAGCAATTCTTGATCACTGGTATCATCATGGCAGTTTTTGCGATGCTTTTATCAGTATTATTCCGTATCCAATTAGCATGGCCGGATAAAGAGTTCCCTATATTAGAAGTATTCTTGGGTAAATGGGCTGAAGGTGGCCGTATAAAACCGGAGTTTTTCCTTTCCTTGGTGACCATTCACGGTACCGTCATGGTATTCTTTGTGTTAACAGCTGGTCTATCAGGTACTTTTAGTAACTTATTGATTCCATATCAAATCGGAGCACGCGATATGGCATCTCCTTTTATGAACATGTTATCTTACTGGTTGTTCTTTGTAGCATCAGTGATTATGGTTGCATCGTTCTTCGTAGAAAGTGGACCTGCTTCTGCTGGTTGGACAATCTACCCACCATTATCGGCTGTACCTACTGCAATCGCTGGATCTGCGACAGGTATGACTTTATGGTTAGTAAGTATGGTTCTATTTGTAGCTTCACAGTTGATCGGTGGTATTAACTACGTGAGTACAATTTTGAACATGCGTACAAAAGGAATGGACTTATGGAAAATGCCTTTGACAATCTGGGCGTTCTTCCTAACGGCTATCGTAGGTATGTTGTCGTTCCCAGTATTGGTTTCTGCGGTTGTTCTTTTGATCTTTGACCGTGCTGCTGGTACATCATTCTATTTGTCGGATCTTGTTGTTCAAGGACAAATTTTACCAAACGAAGGTGGTTCACCAATTTTGTTCCAACACTTGTTCTGGTTCTTAGGTCACCCTGAGGTATATATCGTTGTTATGCCTGCTTTAGGTTTAACTTCTGAGGTTATTGCGACCAACGCTCGTAAACCAATCTTTGGTTACCACGCGATGGTTTATTCATTGATCGGTATCACGGTATTGTCGTTTATCGTATGGGGTCACCACATGTTTGTAACGGGTATGAATCCGTTCTTAGGTGGTGTATTTATGATCACAACATTGATTATCGCAGTTCCTTCTGCTGTAAAAGCGTTTAACTATCTTGCAACGTTGTGGAAAGGTAATATCCGCTTCACTCCAGCGATGATGTTTGCTATCGGTTTGGTATCATTCTTTATCTCTGGTGGTTTGACAGGATTGTTCTTGGGTAATGCAGCCTTAGATATCAACTTACACGATACGTACTTTGTTGTTGCCCACTTCCACTTGGTTATGGGATCTGCGTCAATTTTCGGTATGCTTTGTGGTGTTTACCACTGGTACCCTAAGATGTTCGGTCGTATGATGAACACAAAACTAGGTTATTTACACTTTTGGTTGACTTTCGTTGGAGCTTACATGGTATTTTTCCCAATGCACTTTATGGGTATTGATGGTGTGCCACGTCGTTACTATGCATTTACAGAGTTTGCTTTCATGGCAAAATGGGTTTCTGTAAACCAATTGGTAACCTGGGCTGCGATTATCGCTGCTTTAGGTCAGGTAGCTTTCTTGTGGAACTTCTTTACATCGATTTTCTTCGGTAAAAAAGCACCACAGAATCCTTGGCAATCAAATACGCTGGAATGGACTACTCCGGTAGAGCACATTCATGGCAACTGGCCTGGAGAAATTCCAGCTGTACACCGTTGGCCTTACGATTATAGTAAACCAGGTCATGGTGAGGATTTCATTCCTCAAAATGTTCCTTTCTCTGAAACGATGAGCTCTAATTTGCCTCATGATTTCGAAGGAGATGAGGAAGCTGAGCGTATCCAGGCAGAATGGAATGCTCAAAATGGTAGAAAAGACTAATAAAATCTTATAAAGTAGAGTAGGTGATTCTTACTCTACTTTATATAAGTTTGTATTTTAAGAGGTAGGGGTAGTATTATGTTTCCAGCAGCTGAGAAGCGATTTATAAAGACCAATTTTATAACGATCATCGTATTGTTTTTGGTCATTATTGCTGGGGGAGTTGTTCGGAGTACCGGGTCAGGAATGGGATGCCCAGATTGGCCCAGATGTTTTAACCGCATTATTCCTCCAACAGATATTTCCCAATTACCGCAAGGATACGAACAACATTATAGTGAAGGAAGAGCAAAGAAGAACGAACGTTTCGCGAAAATTGTAGAATTTTTTGGCGATAAAGAAATGGCTTACAAGCTCCGTACCGATAAGAGTATTTTACAGCATGAAGAGTTTAATGTTGCAAAGACTTGGACGGAGTATATCAATCGGCTCGTAGGCGTTGTTTCTGGATTCTGTTTGTTATTTACGGCTATTTATTCTTTCACCTATTTAAAATCAAAAAGTTCGATCGTTGTATGGTCAGTGATTAATCTTTTTGTTGTAGTACTTCAGGCTTGGCTCGGTTCAATTGTGGTGTCGACCAATTTAATGCCTTGGATTATTACAGTACATATGCTCTTAGCTATCGTAATTGTTTGTATTAGTATTTATACTTATTTCAAAGCGGTTACTTTGCGTAACAAGACCATCTTGGTCAATCGTTCTTTGGGTATATTAAAAGGGCTTGCTATGGCGTCAATTTTATTGATGCTAACACAAGTAATTGTCGGAACGGGTGTTCGTGAAGAGGTTGATTTATTAACTGGTTCAACGATAGCTCGGGCTGATTTTATAACAACTATTGGCCAACAGTTTGAGCTACATCGCTGGTTGGCATATTGTTCTTTGATTTTAGTTATTGTATTATTCTTTTTGGTCCGCACAAGTTTCAATACGGGTTCTAAGCAATATAAATTTGCTTTAATCGCATTGATTCTAGTGGGTATCCAAATGCTGTCAGGGATTATCTTAGCTCGATTTGCAATACCTGCCTTTGCACAGACTACACATTTGGTAGTTGCTACGCTATTATTTGGCGCACAGTTCTACCTGTTGTTATTGTTAAACAAGCAAAGGCATTAATCTTGGAATTCGAGATGTTTATGTTTAAAAGTACGTGTTTAATTACACTGATAGTAGGAGGTCTCTTTTAGTTATGAAAGAATTTATTTCAGATTTCAAAAAGCTTGTTAAGTTGAGACTTACGTTGACTGTGGTATTTTCTGCGTCAATTGCTTTTCTGATAGGATCAAAACAACAGGGTGATATATTCTGGTTCAATTGGTTATTATTGACTGTGGGTGGTTTTCTGGTTACAGGCTCTGCGAACGGATTCAATGAGATCATTGAAAAGGATTTAGATAAATTGATGAAACGTACAGAGGACAGACCGTTGCCGTCTGGCCGGATGACAACTGGACAAGCCTTGGTCATGAGTATCTTTATGGGTATATTGGGGACCTTGGTGCTTGTACGGCTAAATTTTGTCGCTGGTTTGCTATCCGTTTTCTGTATCCTTCTTTACGCGTTTATTTATACCCCTTTAAAAAGAAAATCGCCAATAGCAGTGTTTGTCGGAGCGTTTCCGGGTGCATTTCCGCCATTAATTGGCTATTATGCAGCTTTTTCGCAAGATGACCTAGCCTATTATAGCGGGCATAACGAAGCGGCAATTATTATCATTCCCTTTGTGCTGTTTGCTATTCAGTTTTTATGGCAATTTCCGCATTTCTGGGCTATTGCTTGGGTTGTGGATGATGACTATAAATTGGCAGGCTTTCGCTTATTGCCGACGACAAAACGTGATAAGATATCGGCCTTTATGGTATTCATTTCAGGCTTGTTTATGATACCAGCAGGTTTTATACCTTATTATTTTGGCTTTGGTGGAATTTGGTTTACGATTGTATCCGTGCTCGGTGGATTGATGTTTGGTTATTACGGTTATTTGCTGTTTAAGAATTGTGATATTCCTTCAGCGAAGAAAGTGATGTTTACCTCATTTATCTATTTACCTGTGACACAACTCGTATTATTGCTTAACTTTATTCCGTTGAAATAATGTTAGATATACAAACACAAACTGACGAGAAGTTAGTACAGAGAAAGGCCCAGAAGTTCAACCTATGGTTGGGTATGTTGGGGATGTTCATGATGTTTGCTGCGTTATCCAGTGGTTTCATTGTATATACGGCGAGCGGGGTGGACAAAGGTATTAAGACCTTATTGCCCAATGCACTATTGTATAGTACAATGGTGATTGTGGTGAGCAGTCTTACGATGTTTTTAGCACATCGAGCGGCTAAAAACGGTGAGGCTTCCAAACAGCGGTTGTTTTTGTTAGCAACCTTTATTTTGGGAGTTGTATTTTTTGCTTTGCAAGTCCATGCTTGGAATGTATTGATCGATAGGGGTGTTTATTTTGTGAATAACAACGCATCGCAATCTTTTATATACGTTTTTATCTGGATGCACTTGGCGCATATTATTGCGGGTTTGATCGTTTTGATTGGCGCGATTCTAGGAATTAACAAACTTCCTAAAGACGGCAATCTTTTCCGCATGGATCTTGCCAGTATTTTTTGGCATTTTCTCGATCTTTTATGGATTTATATATATGTTTTCTTACTTTTGAATCAATAATAGTAAACAATGAGTACAACAGTATCGCAATTGGATAAGGTAAAAACTGGTCCATGGAATGGTGGAAAATCACCTTGGAACTTAGAGTATGGAAAAATCATGATGTGGTTTTTCTTGGTAGGGGATGCCTTCACATTTTCTGCATTTTTGGTTTATTACGGCGCGCAACGATTTTCACATGCTGTATGGCCGGATCCTGATAAGGTTTTTCAATCTATCCCAGGAATTACTGATGGAGGACAACCCTTGGTATTTGTCGGTTTGATGACATTTATTTTGATTATGTCTTCGGTAACGATGGTATTGGCGGTAGAAGCTGGACATCGTAATTCGAAGCACGAGGTTGTTAAATGGATGTTGTGGACAATCTTAGGTGGTCTTTGTTTCGTTGGTTGTCAGGCATTAGAGTGGACGCATTTGCATCACGAAGGCTTTTGGTTTGGACGTAATCCTGCTACTGATATTGCTACACATATGGAAGGGGCGAATGTCGTTGAAAAATTAGGACATTTCTTTACTGGAGATGTATCCTATACAGCAGCACTTCAATTTGCTAACCTATTCTTTACAATTACTGGTTTCCACGGTTTCCACGTAACTGTTGGTATTATTTTGAACATCATTATTTTGTGCATGACCTTAAATAATACTTTTGAAAAAAGAGGGTCATATTTAATGATCGAAAAAGTAGGTCTATATTGGCACTTTGTGGATTTAGTGTGGGTATTCGTGTTTACACTTTTCTACCTTGTTTAGTAAAACAATTTAATTACAAAAGCTATGTCACAATATCAAGATAATATCGCTCACGGAGAGCATGCTCACGAAGGTGGATTGGATAAAAAGGGTATATGGAGAGTATTTGGGGTACTTTTAGCCCTTACTTGCCTAGAGTTTTTAATTGCATTGGGATTTGTCCACCACTGGCAAATTTTGTCTAAAGGTGTATTGGTTAATTCTATTTATATCGTACTTACTTTAGTTAAAGCTTATTATATTATTGCATTCTTTATGCACTTGAAATTCGAGAAATCGAGCTTCATTGTTACTGTAGGAATCGTCTTTATTTTTATTATTTATTTTATTGTTTTGATGCTTGTAGAAGGAGGCCATTTAGCTTCTGCGTTCCAAGAACATCAAATATTTCCAAATAAATAGAGAAAGTGAATGGATAATAATACTGGACAAAAGAAAGGTATTAAAACTATATTGATCCTGGCTGTAATTCTTTTATTGCCAGGATTTTTATATTTTATACTAAATAAAAGCGGCTCTAATAGCTATGCTTCCCTGCCAATTTTTGGAAAGAAAGAAGTGCCAGGAACCACGCACCGCAAATGGGGACGTGATATCCCTGACACCATCTACCATACTGTACCCCCAGTTGATTTTATTAATTATGATGGCAAAGTCGTGCATTTATTGGATAATGATACCACACTTTCTGTGGTCCATTTGATGTATTCGAGAGATGCATCATTGTCAAGGACCATGATTAAACGATTAGATCAAATTGCTAATCGGTTTATTCAGAATAAGAAAGTCAAGTTGTATTCAATTACGGTTGATACGGCATACGATACGCCAGCAGTGTTGGCTAAATACGCGAAAGTTTACAAACCTTGGACTAAATCTTGGTTTTTTGTGACAGATCCTTCTGTTGATATTTTTAAATTTGCCAAAGAAAGTCTATTGCAGGATGCGCTTGTTAACAATGAGAGCAGCAAGCCTTTTATTATTGGGTCTAATTATCTTTTACTCGATACAAAAGGACGGATAAGGGGAATGTATGATATCAATGTCAAAACGGATGTTGATCGTCTTGAGGACGAAATTAAATTATTATTGGTCGAGGAAGTCCGAAACCATCCAGCAACAATAGAACAAAAGAGGTAATTATATCATGGAAGAGAGTCTTAACAGGGAAAAAAAGTATAGTAAATGGATTTGGTTGCTATCGATTGTGATACCGATAGTGGTTGCTATCCTTTTTACGGTGAATTTACAAAAGCTGGGTTATGATGTAAAACCATTGACGTTTTTGCCTCCTATCTACGCTGCTATAAATGGGATTACGGCTGTACTGCTATTCTGGGCAGTGGCGGCAATAAAAAAGGGTAATAAATCGTTGCACGAACGTTTAATAAAATTGTGCATTGCTTGTTCTCTAGCTTTTTTGGCGATGTATGTTGCCTATCACATGACTTCTATTGAAACAAAGTATGGTGGTGAAGGAATTTTGAGACCGATCTATTTCTTTATTCTGATTACACATATTTTGCTTTCTATTATTATTATCCCTTTTGTGCTCTTTACTTTTGTTAGAGGTATATCAGGTTCTTATGAGCGTCATAAAAAGCTTGCCCGTATTACTTATCCGATGTGGCTTTATGTGGCTGTTACGGGGGTAATCGTTTATTTAATGATCTCTCCTTATTATATTGGTTAGGTTTGAGGAAAGGGCACCTTAAATAAATACTTAAAAAGTAGGTGTGCTATGGGGTTCAGTTTACTGAAACCTGCTTAAATTGAAATAGAATCGGATACGATGGAGCATATTCCATGTAGCCGCAAGTATAAACAGTATAGGATAAATCAGCCGATTTGTATTGGCTAGATGAACCTGTAAAAAATCATTTGCATATGAAGCGTATCTGGATTTATCAGGCCGACCGTATACTATCGGCAGTAGAGGGACAGGCTATTGTAACTGAATTGGAAGCTTTTGCTGAACAATGGAAAGTTCATGGAAAACCGCTTTCTGCTTCAGCAGAATTGCGTGATAATCTTTTTATCATCCTCAAAGTTGACGAGGAAGTGGCGGCTGCATCTGGTTGCTCTATTGATAGTTCGGTCCGTTTTTTAAAGGGAATTGAGTCTAAATATGATATTCAACTATTTGATCGCATGAAGTTTGCGTATAAAGTAGATCAGGGAATAGCTGTAGTTAACCGTGACGGATTCGAGAAGTTATTGGCTGAAGGTACCATCAATGATCATACGCTGGTATTTGATAATACCATTACGCATGAACATCAAATGGAGGATGCATGGGCAATTCCTTTCCATCAGAGCTGGCATAAGCGACTTTTTAAATAAGTCACACCAATAGGTATAAAGGAAAGGCCATAGTTTTACTATGGCCTTTCCTTTTGATCTATGGATCGCATTGATTCTCTTCTGATCGATCCGTCAAACAGAAATAGTTTAGCTTATTCTGGAATAGTATAATGATGCATATATTTTGCTATCGCATTTGCACGCCTATTGACATAGGCAGAAGGGTTGCGCGCATCCCATTCTCTTGGGTTTGGTAATATTGCGATGATCAATGCGGCTTGCTTTTTGGAAAGATTACTACCTGTTTTACTAAAATAATATGAAGCTGCGGCATCGGCACCGTAAACTCCCTGTCCCATTTCAATTACATTGAGATAAACCTCAAGGATGCGTTTCTTGCTCCAGAATGTTTCGATAAGAATGGTAAAGTAGGTCTCGAAACCTTTTCTTAACCAAGAGCGGCCTGGCCATAAAAATACATTTTTAGCTACTTGCTGACTGATTGTACTTCCGCCACGTAATTTCTTTCCTTGTGCATTTTTTTTGATGGCATTCTGAATCCCCTGTAAGTCGAATCCCCAGTGTGTCATAAAGTGTGCGTCTTCTCCTGCAATGGCCGCTAATTTTAAGTTGTCGGAAAGTTCATCGTAGTTCAGCCAGTTTTTTTCCAGTTTAAATCCCTTGCCCTGTTCTTTCAGTTCAAATCCGCGTTGAATCATCAACCAGGTGATAGGGGGATTAATAAACCGCAGGCTAATAACCCAAAAAAGTGAAATGCCAATAAAATAGAGTACCACCCGCGTCACGATGCGTAGAATGGGAGATTTTATAGACTTCAATGGGCTGAAGGATTTTTTTTTAAAGGTATTTTGTTGTTTGCTGGACGTATTTTGTTTACCAGATCTTTTGATGGCCATGACTAATTTTTTTCGGATACAAACTTAGCTTATATTCTTGTTTAATGGAAATGATTTTGTCGAGAAGTTGAGTGTATCGTTTGCCAAAGCGACGATATTATCCTATTTTTACGCTTCATAAAAATTGATTTTAAAAGTTGGCAAAAGAAAAGAAAGTGACCCCATTGATGCAACAGTACAATGCGATCAAGATTAAGTATCCTGGAGCGTTGTTGTTGTTCCGTGTTGGCGATTTTTACGAGACATTTGGTGAGGATGCGATCAAAGCTGCCCAGATCTTGGGCATCGTTTTGACGAAGCGTGGCAATGGCTCGGAATCGGAAACTGCATTGGCGGGTTTTCCTCATCATTCATTGGAAACCTATCTTCCGAAACTGGTGCGTGCTGGCCAAAGGGTGGCGATCTGCGATCAATTAGAGGATCCAAAGACTACTAAAACAATCGTGAAGCGTGGTGTAACGGAGTTAGTGACACCTGGTGTTTCTTACAGTGACAATATTGTTCAGCAGAAATCGAATAATTATTTAGCATCAATCTTTATTGAAAAAGAGCGTATCGGTATTTCTTTTCTGGATATTTCAACAGGAGAGTTTTTGGTTGCTCAAGGAAGTGTTGCCTATATCGATAAATTGCTCCAAGGTTTTAAACCAACAGAAATTATCCTTTCCAAGAAACAGAGCAAGGAGTTTGTCGAGCAGTTTGGAGCACAATATTATACTTATTTTCTTGACGAATGGCCTTACACTGGGGATTATGCCACTGAAACGCTATTGAAGCATTTTGAGGTCTCTTCGATGAAGGGATTTGGTGTGGACCGCATGACTGCCGGACTGGTTGCTGCTGGTGTAGCTTTACATTACCTCAATGAAACTGAGCATCGTAACTTACAGCATATATCTACGCTTTCCCGTATTGAAGAGGATCGTTTTATGTGGCTGGATCGTTTTACGATTCGCAATTTGGAACTCATTGGTTCGTTGAATGAAAATGCGGTTACGCTGTCTGATGTATTGGATCATACCTCCAGTCCTATGGGAGCGCGCTTGCTAAAGCGCTGGATTGTGATGCCCTTGAAGGACAAGAAAAGCATTCAGGAGCGATTGAATGTCGTGGATTTCTTTTTCACGAACCGTGATTTGAGTGATGAATTGATTGGTCAGATCAAGCAGGTGGGGGATTTGGAACGCTTAATTTCCAAGATCGGACTGCAGAAAGCGAACCCGCGTGAAATTGTGCAATTGAAGCGCGCATTATATGCGATTGAAAAATTGAAGGAACTTACAGATCGTAAAGATGCTGATTCACTCCGAATAATCTCGGATCAATTAGACGCTTGTGCTGTCATCCGTGAAAGGATTGAGCAGCAAGTGCAGGCGGAACCTCCTGTTGCCATTAATAAAGGGAGTGTGATAGCCGATGGGATAGATCCGGAATTGGATCGCTTGCGTAAGATTGCGTTTGGTGGTAAGGATTATTTGCTTGAGATCCAAAAAAGGGAAGCCGAGCTAACAGGAATTCCTTCATTAAAAATTGCCTTCAATAATGTGTTCGGTTATTACCTAGAGGTCACTAATACACACAAAGATAAGGTTCCGACAACTTGGCTACGTAAGCAGACTTTGGTGAATGCTGAACGTTACATCACAGAGGAACTTAAAGAATATGAAGAACAGATTCTCGGCGCCGAGGAGAAGATTCAAGCGCTAGAGAACCGATTATATACTGAGCTGTTGGTTTCAATAGCTGCATACATCAAGCCTATTCAGCTCAATGCGCAGCTCATTGCAAAATTGGACGTGCTGCTTAATTTTGCTGTTGTTGCAGAGAAAAATTATTATGTAAGACCTGAAATCAGCGAGAGTAAGATTTTGGATATAAAAGGTGGTAGACATCCTGTTATTGAAAGAAATCTGCCTATAGGTGAGGATTATATTACCAATGACACATTCTTAGATCCGAAAACACAACAGATTATTATTATTACAGGACCTAACATGGCGGGTAAATCTGCATTGCTCCGTCAGACGGCACTGATCGTATTAATGGCGCAAATTGGTTGTTTTGTGCCTGCGAAAGAGGCTAAGATCGGTTTAGTTGACAAAATATTCACCCGTGTTGGTGCCTCGGATAATCTTTCTTCCGGTGAATCTACGTTTATGGTAGAGATGAATGAAACGGCTAGTATTATGAATAACCTGTCAGACCGGAGTCTTATTCTTTTAGATGAAATCGGTCGTGGTACGAGTACGTATGATGGTATTTCTATTGCCTGGGCGATTGCCGAATTTTTGCATAATCACCCTGCCGCCAAAGCAAAAACATTATTTGCTACGCATTACCATGAACTAAATGAGCTGACTACTTCTTTGGATCGGATAAAAAACTATAATGTGACCGTCAAAGAGGTCAATAACAAAGTTATTTTCTTGCGTAAACTTGTTCCCGGAGGTTCAGAACATAGTTTCGGAATCCATGTGGCAAAGCTGGCAGGGATGCCGCAAAAGTTGCTTAATCGAGCTAATCAAATCCTGAAAAGGTTGGAACAGGAGCGCACAGGGGGAGAGCAGATTAAGGATAGCATGCGCAAAATTCAAAAACAGGCTTACCAATTACAGATGTTTTCAATCGATGACCCTGTCCTGAATAAAATAAGGGATATGCTCAATAACCTGGATGTTAATTCACTTACTCCGGTTGAAGCCTTAATGAAATTGGATGAAATACAACGCTTGTTAAAGCATTAACCTTTTTTAGGGCTTGGATAATTGATCTCCCCAAAGGGGATTATTTTCTTCGATTTACATACGCCAGATCATGTTTTGTTAAGGCAAGCATCATCTGGCGTATTTTTTTCTGAAAGTGTCTGATCTTATTGGCCAGAAAGAACCCTCAGCTCGCTTTCATTGTGTTGGTGTCTGCGAAGTCATGAAGGTTTTTGAAGGGCTATTTGCTTAAAACCTGAAGAAGAGCTCGAAGCTTCCATAATTTGCTTGTATCGGGCTCAATACCTTACTGCTTGCATCATAGGGCGCGTAATGATAGCCGAGTTCGAAACCTATGTACTTTTGATTTTTCATTCGAAATAGCGATGCGAGACCAAGGCCCAAGTGAACATTATTGATAGTTACCATCCGATCGGTATATCCGCCATCATAATAATAGCCATCGGGATCGTAATAACCAGAGGAATAAGCACTTTCTGTGATGCCGGTATCTGTAATATCAATACCAAGGATACCTTTTGGAATCAGGATAAATTTATCATTGTCAAAAACCTTGTAACCTACCGCACCGCCCATAAAAGCAGTCGCTGAAGAATTGACCGAAACATTGGAACCTTCATAATTATACTCAATATTGCGGTCATTTGAGTTGATGCGTACCTTGAGGCCACCTTCGAAAATAAATTTTCTTTCCAGGGAGCTCATCAGCATAAAACCAAAGTTTATGTTGGTACCGAAGATTTTATTCGCTCCGCCAAGTGGGGTGACTACGCCGATTGAAGGAACATAACCTAGTTTAGCTTTCTGTCTATCTCTATACACTTTGGGTGTTGGAAACCGCTGTTGATCATTTTGTGTGTCAATTTGTGGGTCTTGAACGGACTGCGGTACATCTGTATCCGAAAATAACTGAAGAATATCTTTTTCCTGATTGCTTAACGTATAGCTGTCCGAGACGAGAAGGGCTTTGGCTCTTACTTTTATCAAGTTGTCCAGGGGATGCCTTAATGGCACGAAATTGTATTTTGCTTTGTCCTGATCGTATTGACCTGCGAAATCTTCCCGGTCCGCCGCATCTAATCGCTGTAGGAAGATTTTATCAAATTGGTTGTCTACATAATGTTGGATCTCTGTTGTGCTATTCTTTTTTTCAATGATGTATACAAGAATACGTAAACGCTGTACAAACTCGTTGGTACCACAGCTTGCTTGTATACTATTGAGTAAAGGATCGATTTTGTCAAAGTCATTATTATTTAATGTCTTTGTCAATAAAGGAAGTATTTTAACCGTTTGTTGTTCACAATTCTCTTGGGCATGCAGCAGTTTTGTAGGAAAAATACAGACGATAATCAATATCATAAGGACAAGCTGACGGATATTCATGGCTTATATAGATTTATTGCTGACTAAATTAACAAATAAATTGCATGATACATTCGTTTGTTTATACCAAAGATCCTAAAATTTTTATCTTTGGCCTATGGCTTCGATTTTTCGGTTTAAACAATTTGAGGTTGATCAGTCTGACTGTGCAATGAAGATTAATACAGATGGTGTATTGTTGGCTTCATTGCTTGAAATAGAGCCTGTAGAACGGGTTTTGGATGTGGGTACGGGTACTGGGGTCATTGCGTTAATGCTGGCCCAACGTCTCGTGAACAGTAGGGTAGAGGCTGTTGAAATCGACTCGCCGGCTGCGGCGATGGCAGACAAAAATTTTCGTAATTCCATTTTCAAGGATCGTTTAGTGCTACATGCTACTTCTTTTCAGCAAATGGAGATGAAGGGACATTATGATCTTATCGTTTCAAATCCGCCTTTTTATACGGATTCACTGCATAATCCCGATAGCCGTAAGAAACTGGCGCGGCATGCTGATCTGGATTTTTTTGCTGAACTGCTGGATTTCGCTGTTTTACGCTTATCGAATCAGGGAAAATTAATCTTGATTGTTCCTACGGCATTAGCGGGTACATTGACCAAAATTTCTGCAGAAAGGGGCTTGTACTGTTCCGGTGAAGTTCGAATAAGTTCCTTTGAAGGTGAATCAGTCATCCGGAAAATCGTTACATTTGAACGGTTACGCATTGAACCAATTGCTATACGTGAGTTTGTTATTTATGCTGCAAAGGGCAGTTATTCAGAAGCTTACCGAAATGCCCTAGCACCTTATTTTTTAGCATTTTAATTATGACAAAGATCGGACTACTTTCTGATACACATTCTTTTCTAGATGAAGCAGTATTTACCCATTTTGCAGCTTGCGACGAGATTTGGCATGTTGGAGATTTTGGTGATAGCGATGTTGCAGATCGCTTAGCAGCTTTTAAGCCACTGCGGGGTGTGTACGGAAATATTGATGATCAAGAAATGCGTTTACGGTTTCCTGAAAATCTAAGGTTTACTTGCGAAGAGGTGGATGTCTTCATGACACACATTGGTGGCTACCCTGGGAAATATGCTCCTCGAATCAAAGGGGAACTGATGAAAAATCCCCCCAAATTATTTATTACAGGGCACTCACATATTCTAAAGGTTATCTTCGATCCCAAGATCCATTGTCTTCATCTCAACCCTGGGGCGGCAGGTAAGCAGGGTTGGCATAAAGTAAGAACATTAATGCGGTTTGATATCAATAAAGATAAAATTGAGAATCTAGAGATTATTGAACTTAAAGACCGTTAAGTAAAGTAGACTCTTCTTTAATTTAGTCTTTTTTGTGAATTGACAGCCTGACGATACGCTGGGTAATGGCAAAGAGATCGTGTGGTATATTGCAATTTAAACAATAAGCGACTTTTTGGTTCTATAAGGAGTCACGAACTTCGAGAAGAAAGCTTTTTAAGCGCTCCAATGAATCTACAACACGTTGATTTTCTTTTGCTTCAGATTTGTTGTCGCGCAGGTAATCGCGTGCACCCTGGAGTGTATAGCCTTTCTCTTTAACCAAATTGAATATGATCTTTAAATTGGCAATATCTTCTTGCGTAAATAAGCGATTACCCTTTTTATTTTTCTTAGGTTGTAGAATATCAAATTCACGCTCATAAAAACGTATTTGGGAGGCATTTACATCAAACATCTCTGTAACTTCCCCCATTGTATAATACAATTTATTTATTTCACGCTCTTTGTACGGCATATCTTCACGATTAATCTATAGCAAACTTAATAAAAATTCCAATTCAAAAAGAAATTTTTGCGATCTCTTATCCGATTGTGGTCTGAAACAAACCGATGTAGTGTAGGGCGTAGGTGGTTTAATAATAATTGTGTATAAACGTAAATTTTTCTAAGTTTGACTAGTTTAAAAAAGTCTAAACAGTACACATGATTATAGTTAGCAGATTTTGGACGAATTTATTTTCTTGTGGAAAAGCCAACGCGATTACTATTTATCCTTTCATCTTTTTAAAAAGTACATCTTTTAAGCAAAAGGAGGAATTGATCCGTCATGAGCGTATTCATCTGCGACAGGCGCTTGAACTGGGTATTCTTTTTTTCTATCTGTGGTATCTCATTGAATTTACCTTACGTTTTATTCAATTTAAGGACTTTGATAAAGCTTATCGGCGTATTTCTTTTGAGCGGGAAGCGTATGATAAGGAGGGTGAACTGGATTACTTGTCCAGAAGAAAGTTCTGGGCTTTTTGGCGATATCTTTAAAAACATTGCCTATTCAATCGTTCTGTAAATCCTTCATGATTTAGTAGCAGGCACAACTGCTATGAAGCGAATTGATAATTCTTTCTGACCAATAAGACATATACTTTTATATAAAAAGAAAGCGGTGCCAGGAATTTTCCTGGCACCGCTTTCTTTTTATATATTTTGGATTATTATCCGACTAATTTAAGATAAGTAGCTACCTTATTTTTCAATTGTCTACGGTCGACAATGAAATCCAAAAATCCATGTTCAAGAACAAATTCTGAAGTCTGGAATCCTTTTGGCAGATCTTTTTTGATTGTTTCTTTAATAACACGAGGACCAGCAAATCCAATTAATGCTCCTGGTTCAGCGATGTTTACGTCGCCCAGCATAGCATAAGAGGCGGTAACTCCTCCTGTAGTAGGATCAGTCAATAAACAAACATATGGAAGTCCTGCTTTTGCCAGAAGGGCCAATTTAGCAGAAGTTTTAGCCATTTGCATCAGTGAAAATGCGGCTTCCATCATACGTGCGCCCCCTGATTTAGAAATTAGCATAAATGGGATTTTGTGCTCAATACAGTAATCTATTGAACGGGCGATTTTCTCCCCTACGACAGACCCCATTGATCCACCGATAAAGCTAAAGTCCATACAGGCAATAACGATATCTTGACCATCCATTTTCCCGTGGGCAGAACGTAAAGCATCTTTAAGCCCTGTTTTTGCTTGACTTTCCTTTAAACGCTCGGGGTATGGTTTTGAATCGAAGAACTCTAATGGATCGCCAGAATTTAGATTCGGAAATAGTTCTGTAAATTCGTTATTGTCAAATAAAATTGAAAAATATTCTTTAGAGCCAATTCTTAAGTGGTGGCCACAATATTGACAAACATAGTCGTTTTCTACTTGTTCAAGATGCAATAATGGTTTTTTACATGTGGGACATTTGTTCCACATACCATCAGGTGCTTCTTTTTTATTAGCGGTAGCTGTGCTAATACCAGCCTTTTCTCTTTTAAACCAACTCATACGATAGTTCTTATTCGATTACAAACTTATATAAATTTGCTTTTATATACAATTATAATTGTGTTGAATGTACATATCAAGCGATTAAAACTCCTTGTGTAATAGGGCTTCTATAAATAGGGGAAATGTGGGTAACAATTGGGATATACAAGATATTGAGCTGATTATAGGTTAGAATTGAATTTCGGACTGGAGAATTAGTCAAAAAAATGGGCATAAAAAAAGGGTAAGCTACTCCTATCGCACCGCTCAACCAAATACCCTTGCTTTGTTCCCAACCTGGGGGAGTCAATGGGAGCTGGTCGTAGAAGACTTACCCGCCACAAAAGTAGAAAAAAAAACAGTTTTAGGAAAGAAAAAATGGTATTTTATCTTATACTACTGATTATCATGGTAATAATTTGTATGGTGTAGTTTCTTTTATGGAATATTTATGCCGAAGAAGGTTTGGTATCTGGATAAAACAGTTAGAAATGGTTTGAAATTGGTGTTTTACAAATCTATTGGGCGTAACTTTTCTTCCCAACACTTCGGGAGTGGGTAATCGGAATATATTGGATTGACTTCGAATAGGCGAGATATCCTCAATCAAGCCTATTCGAAGTCAATCTCGTTTTGTATGACTACATTTTTCTTTTATCGTATTCGCCCATCAGTGAATAATACCCGAATAGACCCAGTCCAATGGAGATTATAGGTGTTAGGATACAGAGGATAATGATTCCGAAAACTAAATCTTCCTGATGCCCCGTTGAAATTTTTGGCAGGGCCAGTTCAAAAATGGCAAAATAAGCGGTAAATAATGCTAAAATGATCCAAAATATGCCTAGGAATTTTTTGAGATTATTCATGTGTTGAAGGAGTTGATTTGTTGTTGATGTAAATACTACCAATGATAAAACAAACAATGGCAATGATAATAGGGTACCATAAACCCGCAAGATAGAATTGAGGCGTGTTGGAAACTTCGGCATTTGTCGTTAAGTATGTCGATACAGCAGGCAGGAGCCCACCGAATATTCCATTTCCAACATGATAGGGTAAAGACATCGATGTGTAGCGGATTTTGACAGGGAAAAGTTCGACAAGGAACGCCGCAATGGGACCGTATACCATTGTAATATAAATCACTTGTATAAAGATGAGTAGGACGAGTAGTACATAGTTCTGGCCGGCGAGATGGACTGTGGTTTTGGTCGTTTGCTGTCCTTTCAACTTTCCTGACTGATGTATCATTTTAGAATTTGTTATTTCCGTTTTATCCTCATATTGAGTTTTGGTGACCGAAATAATTTCTGTGCTTTGTGGTCCAGTGGGAACATCGGTTGTTTCATTCAATTTGACTTTTTCGGCCACATTGGAAAGTTGGTACATTGATTCGTATATTGGACGATAGGTCAATACGGCTAGTAACATCCCGCCGAGCATAATCCATTTACGTCCAATTTTGTCACTAAGCCACCCGAATACGACAAAAAATGGCGTTCCCAATAGCAATGCGATACCAAGGATAGTATCGGCTTGGTCAGATTGAAGGTGCATGACGGTTTTCATGAAACTCATGGAGTAAAACTGACCTGTGTACCAAACAACGCCTTGACCCATGGCTGCGCCAAATAGCGCAAGCAGCACAAATTTGAGATTGTAGCGGTTCCCAAAACTTTCTTTTAATGGATTTGTACTCGTCTTTCCTTCCGCTTTGGCCTTGCTAAATTCCGGTGATTCCTTCATTTTCTTACGAATAAGATAGGAAACGTATACCATGACTAATGAGAGCAAGAAAGGAACACGCCAGCCCCAGGTATCAAATTGTGATTCGCTGAGAAAGCCTTTGGTCAGGAGGATGACGACCAATGATATAAAAAGACCAAATGTAGCTGTTGTCTGAATCCAGGATGTCCAATAGCCTCGCTGGCCTATTGGTGCATGTTCGGCCACGTAGGTCGCTGCACCACCGTATTCCCCCCCAAGTGCAAGACCTTGCAAAAGGCGAAGTATCAAAACAAGCAAGGGGGCCCAAAAACCAATACTTTCATAGCTCGGGATGCAGCCAATGAGAAATGTTGCTCCGCCCATAAGCATTAAAGTCACCATGAACGTATATTTTCGACCAATGATATCACCTAATCGGCCAAAAAATAATGCGCCGAAGGGCCGTACAACAAACCCTGCGGCAAATGTGGCTAAAGTGGAAAGGAAAGCTGCTGTTGGGTTTTCTGCCGGGAAAAATTTGGTAGAAATTACAATGGATAAGCTGCCGAAAATAAAAAAGTCATACCATTCGATAAGTGTCCCCATAGAAGAGGCTCCGATGACTTTCCAGATACTTTTTGTATTGTTTTCGTTCATTAATTCTTGGTTTTTGGTTAAATATAATTGTTTAGATTGTCGCATTTGCTGTTAACGTGTTCACTCACCATATCGAAGGCCAACGCGCATCTTTATTGCGCTCCAAACTGCATTTCGGCGGTCTTTGATCTGTTGCATCTTAGGAAATGAGTTAATTTTTTTGCATTTCTGCCTGTCCGGCTGCCTTATATCTTTTTCCAGGCAGGGCGTGAATGAGTGACTGCATTTCAAGTTCCAGTAAGATTAAGGCTAACTTGCTTTGGGGCCACTTCGTGAATTCAATCATGTAATCAATCTCTAACTGTCCCTTTTGCTGAATGAGTGTAAAGAGGAGTTCTTGGTCTTTCGTCAATGTTAATGGGAGGCTAAGCTGCTGTTCAACTACTTGTGTGCTGACTTCCCAATTCATTAGGTATTCGAGATCCTGAAGACCTCTAATCATATGCGCGCGGTTAGTCTTGATGAGATAATTGGTCCCTTCGGAACTTTTTTCATAGATAGACCCCGGGAATGCACAGACATCGCGGTTGTAGCTGTTGGCCATTTCCGCAGTAATCAGGGCGCCACCTTTAATCGCTGCTTCTACAACGATCGTGACATCTGCCATACCGGCTATGATGCGATTGCGCATTGGAAAGTTATTGCGCTCAGGTAATGTATTGGATGTGAATTCTGTCAACAAACCTCCTTGATCTAACATCTTTGTAGCAAGCTCGCGATGCGGTGCTGGATAAATTCGATCGAGACCATGCCCTAGTACAGCGAGTGTAGGTATATTATTTTTTAGCGCATTGCGATGTGCCAATGCATCAATGCCATAGGCAAGACCGCTAACGATTAAGGTGTCTTTGGTTCCATTCATCGCATTCAATAAATCTTCGCATATTTTCTGACCATAATAGGTAGCATGTCTGGTGCCAACGATACTAATAACTTTTGTGCTGTTGAGCGGCTGGTTCCCTTTATAGTATACAACGAGTGGGGCATCCTCACATTGCCGAAGTCTATAGGGATAATTTTCGTCTTCCAGCCATAGTGCTTGTATCTGATGTTTTTCGATAAAAGCGAGTTCTTTTTCGCAGGCGGGCATATAGCTTTTATTGTATATTGCTTCAGCGATTGACTCTCGTATTCCAAGAATTTGCATCAAATCTTTTTTTGAGTAGGAGAATAGGTCTGCTAACTTGTGCCCTTGGTCTATGATGTTACGAGCTGTTCTAGGGCCAATGCCCTTGATTTTTGTCAAAGCTATGGGATAAATTAGTTTCATAATTGGGTTTTTTAAATATAAGAAAAATCTAACTAGCTGTTGTACTTTTTGTTAGAATTGCTTCGGGTTGTTGAAGTTTGACGGAATTGATACGCAGTGATTAGGCTATACCAATTGATCTTGGGGAAACTCGAGATGTTAAGAGCGAATGACCGAGTTTTTTTATTAAGCTGTTTGTTATAGTACCGCAAAGAAATCTGGCCTATTTTGGTAAGAAAGAAGAGGAATTGGTAACTTTGGTCGATTAATGATATTTTAACTATGGAAATGAAAGAACCTTTTGATATAGAATTGGGGGATATAATTTATTCTGTTTTCCCTGAGGAAGAAGATACGTATGTTATTTTTAAGGATGGTGTAGAATACGTAAAGATTATTAAAGACAATGATACAAACTGGTTGAAATTAAATCCGGAAACTGAACTTCCGATGTTCGGTATGGATGAAGAAGTCAATTTAATTGGCGTGGAAATTAAAAAAGAGTTAGGTCTTTAGTTTTGTAAGTTAAAGATAGTTAAAGCCTTTTAATTTTATTTATAGTTGGTTATTTTAGTTTATCAATTATAAATATGGTACGTATAGGCTTTCTATCTTTATTGTTTTTATGTATATACTTTTCGTTTAATCGACAGGAACTTTTTGCCTCCCCAGGTGAATTTTATCAACAGGATACGATTGGGAAAAAAGGAAGTCAAAAAGATACTTTACGATTGGATACTATTTTGATCAAGCGTAAATTGGCAGCGGATAAATTGGATGAGAAAAAGGAGGAGTATAAATCTATCTTCTTCTGGGGGGATACGAAAAATATGGTGACGTTGCCTCATCAGGGGGGTATTGCAGTCAATCTGAACAAGCTTTACAATAAATTCAGTCGAAAGGGACGAAATTCAAGGAAGCTTCAACGCCAGTTTGAAAAAGAATACCAGCAGGACCTGATCCGCGAGGAGTGGTATCCGTTGACGAAGGAATACAGCAAGCTGTCGGGAGATTCTTTGCGCAAATTTAGGATATATTATGAGCCTTCCTTAAAGTGGTTGCGTGAGAATGACCGATACGAAAAGATTGCTTACATACATAAGTGCTTAACCTATTACTTAGATTCTGTAGACATTATCCATAGGCGACTACAGTTTCCTATGGGTAATGCCAAACTTTAACTACATCGGTACGTATACCAAATATTTTGTATCGAAGAAGTCTTCTTTAAAGTAACCTGAAAGCGGGTGTAATTCTGCTTTGAGCTTAGATTCTTTGATTTCTTCGGTGAGATCACCTCCTTTTAGGTAAAGAATTCCATTTGGAATTCCGTTTTTATCTTTTTTTGCAAATTTATTCCGGATCCAAGGTGTAAATTCTCCAAGTCTCGTTACAGCACGCGATATTACAAAATCATATTTGTCGTCTAGTTGTTCGGCGCGGATATGATCCGCTTCAACATTCTGGAGGCCCAGTCCAGCAGCGACTTCACGTACTACTTTGATTTTTTTTCCAATGGAATCGACCAAATGAAATTTGACCTCAGGGAACATAATTGCCATTGGGATGCCCGGAAAACCGCCACCAGTCCCCACGTCCAAAATCTGTGTTCCTGGCGTAAGTTCTTGGACAAATTTGGCGATACCCAATGAATGCAGTACATGGTGTAGGTAGAGACTATCGATGTCTTTACGTGAAATTACATTGATTTGGCTATTCCACAGGGTATATAAGTCAGCAAGTTTTGCAAACTGCTCTTTTTGAATATCCGTTAATTTGGGGAAATAGTTATAGATGATATCGACTGTAGGATTCAAAGCTTCATGTTTTAAAAGTGAATTATTTCCAGCTTATTTTTTTCTTTTTTCGGCTGAATATACCATTGATGCAAATATAGAAATAGTAGATGAAGTCTACTAAAGGCAGCCACCAAATCAGTTCCCTTACTTCGAGTTTTTTATAGATGTTTGTGAATACGATCCATTGTGCAACAAGCCGAAGGAGGTAGGCACTCAAAGGAACATACCAATACATCGGGAAAGCAATTGCAGTCGTAATGACCGCTATGTAAAAAAGGAATGCTGATACCAGCTGGGTACCCAGCATGCGTTGATGACGCTTTTTATAAATAGTAGATGCACCTGAATGTCGTGCTTTTTGTTTGTAATAGCTTCTCCATGTCGTTTTGGGCGCCGAATAAACAATAGATTCGGTTGCTAGAACAATGTTGACATTAGTCGGAGTTGCATTTTGGTTGACAAAAAGATCATCATCGCCAGATTTAATGTGCATATGTGCTGCAAATCCTTTGTTGCGAAAGAAAAGGTCCTTTTTGTAGGCCATATTGCGCCCTACGCCCATATATGCATCACCCTTTAATGCATAGGCGAGGTAACTCATGGCGGTATGGCTGGTTTCAAATCGAATCAAAAGATTTAACAAGCTTTTTTCCTTAAAATAAGGGGAGTAGCCTAAGACAATTTCTGTTTCCGGTCTGAAAGCTGCTGCAATTTCTTTTAACCATTGATCGGATTGTGGCGAACAATCTGCATCAGTAAATACCAGTGTCTGATGCTTTGAGGCCTTAATTCCCATACTAACTGCAAACTTTTTACCATGTTTCAAGCGAATATGTTCTTTGATGTCCACAATCTTCAGATTGGGGTATTTTGCTTCGAAGTCGTGTAATATCCAAGGTGTATTGTCTGTCGAAAAATCATTGACAACAATCACTTCGAAATTGGGATAGTCTTGGGTCAGGATACTTGGCAGAAATTCAGGGATATTATCTTGTTCATTATGGGCGCAAATAATAACAGATAAAGGAGGGAAATCAGTTCCTTCTTCCGCATGTTCAATTTGATAACTGCTCAATTTACTATATACAAATAAGATGTAGTAAAGTTGTATCAATAGGAAAAGACTCAATACTCCAAAAGCAATATAGGGAAGATTGGCCAAAAATACGTGAAGGTCAAGCATAGCTCACAAAGATAAGTGCTTTCCACAACTTTTTTATAGCGGAAAAATGATAATTTATTTTTGAAACATCCTGTTTGCAAATCTTTTTATAGTATTTTTGCAACGTATTCTAGGGATGAATCCTTTCTTAGGCAGAAGTTAGGGAAGATGTGAAGCTTTTTTTTACTGCAAATTGCTGGAAATAAGGTTCTATGATTTTTAATCCAAAGCCGATAAGGCCATGTTCATGGTAAATCATCCTTTAAAATAGAAATAGTCTCAGAGGAAAAATATTAATGAAATTTACGCTACAAGCACAAGATAAGTTATCAAAAGCACGTGCAGGTGTTGTCGAAACTGCACACGGTCCCATTCAAACACCCATATTTATGCCTGTTGGTACGGCAGGTACAGTGAAAGCTATTCATCAGCATGAACTGAAGAACGATATTGAAGCACAGATTATTCTGGGTAATACGTATCACCTCTATCTACGTCCGGGGTTGAACGTGTTGAATAAAGCGGGCGGATTGCATAAATTTAATGGTTGGGATCGTCCAATTTTAACCGACTCTGGAGGTTATCAGGTATATTCGTTGACAGAAGTACGTAAGATTAAGGAAGAAGGAGTTACTTTTCGTTCACATATCGATGGATCAAAACATTTATTTACTCCTGAAAATGTAATGGATACGCAACGGATTATAGGTGCGGATATTATTATGGCTTTTGATGAGTGTACACCTTATCCCTGTGATTACGGCTATGCACGTCGTTCTTTGGATATGACGCATCGTTGGTTGAAGCGTTGTGTGGATCGTTTTGATAGTACAGATCCGCTTTATGGCTACGATCAAACTTTATTTCCAATTGTTCAAGGATCGGTTTATAAAGATTTAAGGATAAAATCTGCCGAGACTATTGCTTCGTTTAACCGAGAAGGAAATGCAATTGGCGGGCTGTCGGTTGGAGAACCTGCGGAAGAAATGTATGGCATGACTGAAGTTGTCTGTGACATCTTACCACAGGACAAACCACGATATTTAATGGGTGTTGGAACTCCGGTCAATATTCTTGAGAATATAGCCCTAGGTGTGGACATGTTTGACTGTGTCATGCCAACACGTAATGCTAGAAATGGGATGCTTTTCACACAAAATGGTATTATCAATATCAAAAATGAAAAGTGGAAAGATGACTTTTCGCCGATAGAGGCTGAAAGCGACTTGCACACCGATCAATTTTATACGAAAGCTTATCTACGTCATTTAATTAAATCTCAAGAAATTCTTGGTGCACAAATTGCTTCTTTGCATAATTTACATTTTTACCTTTGGTTAGTTAATCAGGCGAGAGAGAAAATCATTGATGGCACTTTCTATGATTGGAAAAACAAAATGGTGAAAATATTGGATCAACGCTTGTAAAACTAAATAGTTCACAATAAGAAAATGCTGTCGTTAATCGATCGTTACATTATCAAAAAGTATTTATCTACTTTTTTATTCACTATGGCCATATTTACTGTTGTCATGGTGGTTTTTGACGTGTCCGAACGACTGGATGATTTTTTAAAATATCATGCTCCCCTGGATAAGATTATTTTTGAGTATTATGCTGGATTTATTCCGTTTTACCTAAATTTTCTTTGTCCGCTGATCAATTTTATTGCGGTTATTTTCTTTACGTCAAAGATGGCGGATCAAACAGAAATAGTACCTATTTTAAGTGCAGGGTACAGTTTTAACCGTTTGCTTCGTCCATACATGATTGCAGCGACTTTAATCTTTGCCGTTTCTTTGGCATTCAACATCTTTATTATTCCGAATACCAATAAGATGAAGGTTGATTTTGAAAATATCTACGTAAAGCCGCCTAAGGATAATTCTAGGGTTTCGACTCACATGCAATTGGACAAAAATAGTTATGTTTATATCGATAACTTCGATAATACAACCAAAACAGGCTACGGTTTTGTTCTTGAAATTTTCAAGGGGGACACGCTAAAAGAGAAAATGATGGCTGATCGTATTACCTGGGATTCTGTTGCAACAAAGTGGAAGATCGAAGGGTATACTAATCGTATTATCAATGGACTTCATGAACGGATGGACAAAGGTGCTGTTAAAGATACGACCTTAGATATGAAACCGTCGGATTTTGAGGTACGTGATAATATGTTTACAGCTATGGATACGCGCGAATTAAATATTCGTATCCATAAGGAGGAAATAAGGGGAACGGGTGTCATGAATGATTTATTACTTGAGAAATACAAGCGGTATGTATATCCATTTTCAGCCTTTGTATTGACATTGATGGGTGTTGCACTTTCTTCCAAGAAGGTGCGCGGGGGGATAGGTTTGAGTCTTGGTATCGGTATCGCATTAAGTTTTACCTATATCGTATTTATCCAGTTTGCAAATATGTTCTCTCTGAAAGGGGGATTACCACCGTTGATAGCCGTATTAATTCCAAATGTTACCTTCTTCTTGGTAGCAATTTACCTGGCGATAAGGGCGCCAAAATAACTTCAATTAAAATGGCTAAAATTCAACTAAATCGGAATATTCTAATTCTGCATTTAACAATACTTATTTGGGGATTTACCGGGATTTTGGGTAGCCTAATTTCCGTGTCTGCCATTCATTTGGTCTGGTATCGTGTTGCTATTGCTTCGATAACATTACTGATCTATTTCCTGGTAACGAAACAATCTATTGTTGTTTCAAGGAAACAGTTTATCCAGTTTTTTATGGTGGGAGCAGTTGTCGGTCTGCATTGGGTACTATTTTTTTATTCGATCAAGGTGTCTACGGTGTCGGTGACCTTGGTGACCCTATCATCTGTTACCCTGTTTACGGCAATATTAGAACCTATTGTCAATAAGAAGCGCATAGCGTTGTTGGATATTGTTGTTGGTCTCGTCATTATTGTCGGTATATATACGATCTTTTCTTTTGAAACGCATTATCTGGTCGGTCTGCTGGCTGGGCTTGGCTGTGCGTTTTGTGCGAGTATATTTTCTATTGCCAATGCGCGGATGGTTAAAAAATCGAGTCCAACATTGATTACATTCTACGAGATGATGGGCGCATGCTTCTGGATCAGCATATTCATGTTATTTACGGGCGATTTTAATGCTGAAATGCGGCTGGGACAACAAGATTTGATTTTTCTTTTGTTGTTGGGTGTAATTTGTACTGCTGTGGCTTATGTCATGGGCGTCGCTGTCATGAAGGAATTGTCTGCATTTACTGTTGCGCTGACGACAAACTTGGAGCCTGTCTATGGTATTCTGCTTGCGATGCTGATCTTCGGACAAAAGGAAACGATGAGCGGCGGATTTTATCTTGGTGCTTGTATTGTGTTAGGAGCGGTCTTCACTTACCCTTATGTAAAAACCAAATTGGAGAATAGACAAAAGGATTTGGTTATCCGTAAATTGCATTAATTGAATCAGGCGCTATCCAATCTTTTTGGACAGCACTTGATTCATGTGACTTTATACGTCTCCCCTTACAGCATCGTTTCAGAGATTCAATTTTCAACGGGTTTATTTGACTTTTTGATCACCTTCTGTCTCTGTTGATCTATTGAAATGAAAATTCACCAATCCCTACATTGCGCTCTTTATCTCGGTCAAGATAAATCGTAACGATTTTTCGTTCCTGCTTTCCACTGCTATAATAGGTGTAGATTTCGGCCATAACTGCGGCAGGACCAGCTAACGTGAGGGAGCTATCATTAAAGAAGTCAACTTCGATTTTGTATTTTCCTTTCAATGCTTTTTTTAATAAAAATTGTTCTGGGCCATAACCTCCGGTAAAGTCATTGCTTAAGCGACCGCCAATTGCTGTAGCAGGATTACTGTAAAAGCACTTTTCTTGATTTGGATCTGTTACCCAGAGATCGATATCTGTGTTTTGTGAATTCCAGTTGATAACAACGCGCATATCAACAGGTAGGTCAGCAATCAATTTTTTGTTGACTGCGATGTTGGAGTTTGCTGCTTTACTCGATTTAATTATATTATTGATCTCCATAAGCAGTGTTTCTTCGATGCCTTCATCGCGATCGGCCGCCTCGGGCGAGTAGCTCTGCGTTAAAATGCCATACAATTGTTCCAATGCTTCTTTGAGCATCCCTTTGTCCTGTAGGACAAGGGCGTAATCCCGGTGGCTTTGTGGATCCATAGGTCGCCATTTTAACACCTTAGCTGTGATGAACAGTGCATTATCATAATCTCCCCACTCGCGTAGTTTGTATGAAATGGTTTTATAGAGATCTGCATTTTCGATCTGTAAGTCAGCCAGTGCGCTTAAGATTAATAAGGCTTTTTGTTTATTTCCTCTTTTGAAGAAGAAGTTTGCGACGTCAAAATAGAAAGTTGGTGTTCCCATGTACTGATTCCGAAGCTGGAGATAGCTTTTGTACGGGTCTTTGGATTGATTGAGTTCTTGTAGATAGGCCTGATCTTCTTTAATTTCGGGGATGTTGATTTTCCCACGTATGTTGTCGATGCTGTTGCCCGTTTGTACAGCAGCTACACGTTCTTCTAAGGATTGAACAATTACGGATTCCTGAAGAACGTTATCAGATGCGGCCGCCATTGCCGATTCGCTGGTTGCAACGTTGGCGGTATTTGAATTGCCACCGACTGACACTCTTTTTTCACTGGCAGCATCTGATGATCTGAATTCTTCGGCTCGTGCTGTAGCGACAGGGCTGGCTGAAGGACGCGAGGGAATAAGTGTAACGGAAGCAACTCCGGTGGCGATCTCTTCGGCAACGATGTCATCTGTGGACCCGAGCGACTTGTCCCGCTGTGGATATTTCTTCTTTTGTTGAAAGTTTGTCTGCCACCAGGAGCGAAGTTGTTCTGCACTATTTTCGGCTTTATCTAAGAGATTCGCTACACGCTCTTCCCGTTCGATTGCATGCTCTTTTTGGAGTGCATTAAATTGGGGGAGTAATTCTGCCGGAGGAGTTATTGCATAGCGTATGTAATCTTCTTCGGTTTCCAGTACAATTAGGCTGGTATTTCTGGTAACGATGCCGAACTGTTTACCCAGGGTTTCTATTTCCTCACGGTTGTCTTCATATTGAAGGTCCAAGGCTTCAATTTTCTTTTGTGCCCAAATCTGCTGCAGGTCAATTTCACCATGATCTGGCTGCAGTGCTATGCTAATCTCTTGTGGTGTATGTTGCCCGTCTCCTACAAGCAGTGTGAGCTGCTTCAATCCCGGGCGTTTTCCCATGCCAGCGATGGAAAAATTAGCTTGTATTGCGGTACCTTTTTGAGGATAAATCTCCTCAAAATCATGCTGCTCTTTTATTCCCAGGTAGAGGAGATCTACCGAATTTAGATTATTGTACGCTTGATTTACTGAAGTATTGGTTAAATTGATCATCTTTCCAAGATGTTTCTGTGCAATTTGTTTTAAGGTACCATAGTCCGATCCATTGGATGAAGTGATGCAATAGACAGGATTTTCAAGACTAGTTTCACTTTGACCAAATGTAGAAAGACCATCGCTAAACAGCAGGTAATCGCTGGCGTGTATCACACCGGCCTTTAGTTGACTATAATCTGTACCGCCATCATAATCCATTCGTTTGATATAGCTTTTAAGTTCATCCCAGTTACCTTGTCTAATTTGAAACCTTGGCCCTTTTACAAATTGAATATCCAATAAACCCATTTCTACATGCATATTAGGGTTCTCTTTAAAAAAGAGATCTAATAGGGCAAGTTCCTTTTCTATATCCCTGTTTTTACTGCTCAGTGAACGATCCCAGATAATTCCGATATTGTCGCCCCATTTTTTATGAGCAGCTTTTACAGAGTTGACGCTTGCATTGGCAAGAAAATAAAAGGTTTTGTCATTATTTGCTTGAAATAACCCTGATGACTCTTTGCTGTCTGTTGGAAGCTGAATAACTAGATTTCGTTGGGATTGAAATTGTTGTTTACGTAATGAAGCCGTATAATTGCTGTTATGGTGGGAGAAAGCCAGAGAACCATCTGGTTTCTCTGTGAAATCTGGTTTATGGCTGTCTTGAAAAACATGAATGTCCAAGGCGAAGTTTTTAATGGCAACCATATAATTTAGCGGTAAATAGTAATAATGTGCCTGATTGGATTCCATGGTGAGATTTTCTGAATAACTGATCTGAATAGTCCGTTTACCATTTGCTGGCAAAGGATAAATTCGGGTACGGAAATTATTTCCTTCAACTTTCTCTAATAGACCGGGATCGACGCGACGTGTTTCTATACTTTCAAATACTTCGGTGCCTTTATTTTTATCGACTGGAACTGCTTGGCGTAATTTACCATTGATATCTAAAGCATAACCGCTCACGGAGACACCTTCTGGCATAGGGAATGTGAGCTCACCTTCTAGATCGCGCCTGGTCTTATTCTCAAATACCATAGTCATCGTCGTTTTGGCCATATTTCCGAAGATGGAGACATCTACTTTTAGGTCTGCCAACGTCACCTTGTTTTGTTGACCGTCGTCGTTTTTGATTTTTAGACTAGGTACTTCGCGAGTAGTTTTAATCTGAGATTTCGTATCTACATTGGAAAATACCAAGATTGTGAAAAGTGCAACTATGATCTTTTTCATCTTTCTATGTTTAGTAGGTGAGGGCAGTGAATATATCGATGGTTCGCTGCGCAATTATTTGTTTATTTTTCTAGTGATGCAGGAAAATTCAAAATTCCATAATACTGTATGTTTAATTTTTACAAGCTGTTTTTTACAGTATATGTAGTTTATTTAAACTTATGTTAATGATTGGCTAATGTCAGGCATTTATGTTTGCATCAGAATTCGGATGGTCAATCGAACATGTATTGTTTAGACTAACTGTACTGCGTAATGGCGCATGCAAGGCAATAAGAGTAAAATTTGACTATTCGAATGAACCCTGAATGTTGATAAGTAAGCATGATTTAAAAAATTTATACAGATGAAAAAAATATACAGTGTATTAGGCATGGCTCTGTTGTGTGCCTCATGCAGTAAAGATGATGTGTCGCAAATTATTGACCCCATTATCGAATTGACCTATCCGGAAAAAGCAATAGCAATGGACCCAAAAGTATTGAGCGATGTTAATGGCGTAAAAGTGTACAATGGTGGCTATGGGTCCTCCATGGTTCAAGATGCTACTGACAAGTCTGTATTTTATCTTTTAACTGATAGGGGGCCAAATATTGATGGGTCGGAAAAGGATAGTAAAGTATTTGCTGTTCCAGCATTTGCACCGCAGATCGGTAAATTTAGGTTAAAAAATAACACGCTGATCTTAGAATCTGTTATCGAATTGAAAAATAAAGATGGTGTAAAATTGAATGGTCTGCCAAACTCCGATGGAAAAGGTGGTTCTGGAGAAAAGGCGTTGGGTGTTGATGGTAAAGATCTGGGGAAAAGTGACGATGGAATCGATTCAGAGGGGCTAGCGAGAGCTGCAGATGGTTCTTGGTGGGTAAGTGATGAATATGGCCCTCATATTGTTCATTTTGACGCTTCCGGAAAAGAAATCGAGCGAATTAATCCTTGGTCTACGGGGAAAAAGTTGCCTTTGGTATTTGCCAAACGTCGTCCTAATCGCGGAATGGAAGGTCTAACAATTACACCGGATGGAAAGACGTTGGTTGGTATTATGCAATTCCCGCTTTATAATCCATCTAAAGATGCCATTAAAAATTCATTGGCAATCCGTATCGTTACGCTGGATATTGCGAGTGGCGCTACGAAACAATATGTCTATATGATGGAACGTACCGATTTGCAGGCAGTAAGTGAAATCGCTGCTGTGACCAATTCGACATTTATTGTTTTAGAACGCGATGGCGAATATGCAAAAGAAGCAACACGGTCGACTGTATTTAAGAAAATTTATAAAATTGATCTTTCAGATGCAACAGATATCTCGGATGTAAATAATGCCGCAAGTGGGAAATTATTTGATGGTAAAACAGTCGAGGAACTTAAAGATGCGGCTACATTGTCAAAATATAACATTAAACCAGTAAGCAAGACATTGGTTGCGGATCTAATGACTGATATCAAGGAATTGTATCCACATGATAAGGCGGAAGGGCTGGCCGTCATTAATTCATCCCTGATTGCTGTATGTAATGATGATGATTTCGGGGTAACTGGAGCAGGTTTTTATGAGTCGAAAATATTACCTTATGTGAAGACAGTGGACAAAAACAGTATTTATTTTGTAAAGCTTAAGACTCCATTGAAATAGTGATTGGTTACTGATCATAAAAAGGGCCGTTGATATGCAATGCCCCCAAAAAGTTAGACACTTTCTGGGGGCATTTTTATGAGAAAAAACAAAAAACATAGTTTGGAATTCAAACTTAGTCTTATCGATCGGATCGTTCATGGTTATTGTTCAGCAAGAAG
>Ga0308160_10000128_pt1 | contig 195589 bp, 197 predicted proteins | sample PhyFR1_FD_201036 | JGI IMG/M metagenome (GOLD analysis project Ga0308160, IMG submission 201036) | Phyllosphere microbial communities from UC Gill Tract Community Farm, Albany, California, United States - DLSLF.R1 | ecosystem: Host-associated > Plants > Phyllosphere > Unclassified | place...
TTTACTTCTACAATGAAGAACGATACCAACAACGATTAAACGGCTTGGCTCCATTAGAATACAGAGCGCAAGCCGTTTAAAGGATTTTTATTATTTGTCCTGTCTACTTGACAGGGAGCAGTTCAAAGACGCTGTTTGATGCGGATTTTTGATTATTTCTTCAACAAGAGATAGATAAAATAAGGTGCTCCGATCAAGGCGACGACGATTCCAGCTGGCACGCCGTCCGGTCCCGCAATGTTGCGTCCGATCGTATCAGCGAACGCAAGCAACCATCCGCCGAGCAAAAGGGCAATCGGCAAGAAGAACTGATGCCGTGGTCCAACGAGCGCGCGGGCGATATGTGGCGCCATCAGACCGATGAAGGAAATCCCACCCGTGACGGAGACGGCAGCAGCGGCGAGTGCGACGGCTGTCAACAAGAGTTGGATCCGTTCTTTTTCAATCGCGACACCGACGCCGATTGCGACCGGTTCATTCAAGGCAAGCAGATTGAGCTTATTCGCCTTATAGAACGTCAGTGGAATCAAGACGAGTAACCACGGTAAGAGTGAGTAGACGAAGATCCAGTCCGTCCCCCAGATGTTACCAGCGAGCCACTTAGCGATGAAGTCGACCTTTTCACGACGCGTCGACGAAATCAGGATGACCATGATTCCGGAGAGCGCCATCGAGAAGCCAACACCAGTCAAAATCAAGCGAATCGGTTGCAGTCCTTGCACACGGTCGTATGAGAATAGATAAATCGCCGTCGCGGTCACGAGCGCACCGAGGAAGGCGGCAATCGGTAACAAGTAAATGAACGATCCGACATCGACCGGGAAATACAGGAAAAACAAGGCGACGGCGACACCAGCTCCGGTATTGATGCCGATGATACCAGGATCAGCGAGTTCATTGCGCGTGATCCCTTGGAGGATCGAACCGGATAAAGCGAGTGCCATTCCTGCCATGACGGTGATGAGCAGTCGTGGTAAGCGGAGCGAATAGAGGACGAACTCCTCTTTGAATGAGCCGTTTCCAAGTAACGTCGGCAACAAACGATCATAGGATAGGGAAGCAGGTCCGAGACCGATGCTGACGACGAGTGTTGCGATCAATAGTGCCAGTAACGTCCAAAACGTCAGTTGCTGGCGGCGACGTAAACGAGATTCCATCATGAGAAAGCACGCCCTCCTTTCCGAACGATCAAGAGGAAGAATGGTAGCCCGAGCATTGAGACGATCGCGATGACCGGCGTCTCATACGGTGCGTATAGTGTCCGACCGATCGTATCGGCAAGTAACATGAACGTCGCACCAAAGATCGCGGTCATCGGCAGAATGAACCGATAGTCCGTTCCGACGATCGCGCGGACGATATGTGGAATCATCAGCCCGATGAACGCCATGTTACCGACGAGTGCAACAGCAGCACCCGCAAGCAGAATGACGACAACATAAAGTACTGCTTTGATCCGCTGGATGTTCTGCCCGAGTCCGAGCGCGACTTCTTCCGATAGACTGAGAATCGTCAATTGTCGTGAGAAGATAAAGGCAATCACAATCCCGATCACGATGACCGGAGTGATGACTTGCAGTTGTCCCCATGTCGACCCGACGAGTCCACCGGACGTCCATTGTGAGACATCTTGAGCGATCTTGAAGTAGATGCCGATGCCTTCCGCAATCGCATACAGAAAGGCTGAGATTGCAGAACCGGCAAGGACAATCCGGAGTGGCGAAAAACCACCTTTTTTCGAAGCACCGATTCCAAAGACAAGTGCTGCCCCAAGTGCTGCACCGACGAAACACGCAATCATGATACCGAAGTACTCAATTTTCGGAAACAGGACGATGACGAGTGCAAGTGCTGCGTTCGCACCCGCCGTCAGACCAAGTAGACCAGGATCGGCGAGGGGATTGCGTGTCATCGCCTGCATGATGGCACCCGATACACCGAGTGCTGCTCCGACGAGGATTGCTGCTAATTCCCGTGGAAGACGGATTTCCTGGACAATTTTTGCTTTTTCATTCAACGGTCCGAACGTCAAGGCGTTCCAGACTTCGCGGATCGTCGTATCGGCAGCGCCGAACGTCATCGCGATCCAGAACATCCCGAAAAAGAGGACAAGACCGAGTGTGATTTTTATGCCGAACGGAATTCGACCAGCTGACATGAATGTCGCCTCCATTTCTGATTCAGGGAGTGAGCCGCAAAAAAAGGAAGGGTTCCCGCAGGTTCCCTCCCTTATTTATTATGCACCAAGGAAACTTTTCTTGAAGAACTCGAGTTGACGTTCGAGTGTGAGAGGATCATTGAAGTAGAATTCCTTCGAATCGACTTCGAAGACATGATCGTTTTTGACGGCTGGAATGTTTTTAAACGTATCCGTTTTCGTGAATGAGTTGTCCGCTTCTGCGCTCTTGCTGAAGACGAGGTAGTCGCCTGCATATTCAGGGAGGACTTCTGGTGACAACGCATAGTAACCATCTTTTAATGCCATCTTCGTGACTTTATCCGGCATTTTTAATTTCATTTCTTGATAGAGAATCTCTGTTCCACGACCCCAGTTGTTGCCGAAGACGTAGAGTTGTTTATCGAAACTTTCGATGACAGAAACAGTAGCATCTTCACCGATTTTTGCTTTGATGTCTTTACCGGCAGCAGCGGCACGTGTTTTGAAGTCTTTGACCCAATCGCGCGCTTCCTGTTCTTTGTTGAGCAATTTACCGATTTCGATATGTTGCGTCAAGTAGTCGACTTTTCCGTATGTGTACGTGACCGTCGGAGCGATTTTTTTGATTTTGTCGAGGTTTTTCGTTGTCGAGTAGCCGATGATCAAGTCAGGATCGAGTTCGATGATTTTTTCAACGTTCTCTTCCGAAACTTCCGTGACCTCCTTTAGTTTATCGAACTTCGGATTCGCTTTTGACCACGAATCAACACCAACGACAGGAACGCCGAGTGCCATGACGTTGCCGGCAAAACCAGCGAGGACCACGACTCGTTTTGGATGAGCTGGAACTTTAATGTTTCCATTTTCTGATTTATATGTGATCGTTTCGTTTTTCGAACCAGATGCTGCGTCGTCTTTTTTCTCTGTATTGCCACACGCTGCGATGACGAGCGTGAGAATGAGTAGAACCGGTACAAGTAGTTTCTTCATGATTCAATCTCCCTTAATTAAGTTGTAGGTGATACACATCGGCTTGTTCGTCCGCGGATCGCGTCCGATTTCAGCATCGATATGAAATACTTCTTGTAAGACATCTTTTGCGATGACTTCCTCACACGTTCCGGCTTTGACGACTTCGCCGTTTTTCATGGCGATGATATAGTCGGCGAAGCGTGCCGCTTGATTCAAGTCATGCAGGACCATGACAATCGTCCGTCCTTCGGTCCGGTTGAGATATTCGAGCAGTTCGAGCACCTCGAGTTGGTGGGCGAGATCAAGATAAGTCGTCGGTTCATCGAGAAAGATGATATCCGTCTCTTGAGCGAGTGCCATCGCAATCCAGACCCGTTGACGTTGACCACCGGACAGCGCATCGACCGGACGATGTTTGAACGCCATCGTATCCGTTGCTTCGAGTGCCCAATCGATGATTTCATAATCGTGTTTCGTCAAGCGTCCGAATCCTTTTTGGTACGGGAAACGACCGTATGAGACGAGCTCTGCGACCGTTAGACCACTTGCACTTTCCGGAGTTTGTGGCAGAATAGCCATTTTCCGGGCAAGTAGCTTCGTGCTTTCCTTCGCGATATCAAGACCATCGAGCAATGCACGTCCTGATTGATGAGGAATGATCCGTGTCATCGCTTTCAATAAAGTCGATTTGCCACATCCGTTCGCCCCAATGATTGTCGTGATTTGTCGATCGGGAATTTGGACGGACAAGTCTTTGACGATGGGACGATCACCGTAGCCGATATTGATTTCTTCTGTTGCTAGACGTACCATACGCGACGACTCCTTCGTTGTTCTCTCCGTTTTCAATGATAATGATTATCACTATCGTCTCATTAACCATACCAGTCTCATAAAAACGCTGTCAACATTTTTTCTTGTGTTCAAGAGATGTTCACGTTATCATGAGGTAGTGAGAATGATAATCAATCGTAATCAAAGACGAGGAGTGAGTGAGATGAGGGAACAGGAGTTGTTCGACGTAACGATCATCGGTGGAGGACCGGCAGGGTTATATTCGACGTTCTATAGTGGTCTTCGGGGCATGAAGACGAAATTGATCGAGTATCAAGCAGAACTCGGAGGAAAATTGCACGTTTATCCGGAAAAGATGATCTGGGACGTCGGCGGACAACCACCGATCACTGGTGAAAAACTCATGGCTCAACTCGTCGAACAAGGACTGACATTTCAACCGACCGTTCAATTGAATGAAAAGATCATCTCGATCGCAAAAGACGTCTTCGGCAACTTCGTCTTAGAAGCAGAATCGGGTCGGATCCATTATTCGAAGACGGTCATCGTCGCGGTAGGCGGCGGCATCCTCAATCCACAAAAATTAAAAGTCGAAGGTGCGGAACGCTTTGAAGTGTCGAACTTGAACTATACGGTCAAATCGATTGAACGCTTTAAAGGAAAGACCGTCATCGTCTCAGGTGGTGGAAACTCGGCGATCGACTGGGCGAACGAGCTCGAACCGGTCGCAAAAAAAGTCTACGTCACGTATCGCCGGGATTGTTTCTCGGGGCACGAGGCGCAAGTCGACCAGCTCGTCAAAAGTTCTGCTGTCTGTCTCCTTAATACGACGATTCACAAGCTGATCGCAAGTCCTGATCATCAACGGATCGCGTCGGTTGAATTGATCGACTGTCAAACAGAGGAAATCGTTGAGATTCCAATTGATGAAGTCATCATCAATCACGGCTACGAGCAGGACGCGGCACTGCTTGACGCCTGTGATCTCGATATCGCACGGGTCGATGACTTCTATATCGCGGGGAACGCGGCGAGCGAGTCGAGTGTACCGGGACTATATGCTGCCGGAGATATTCTTTCACACGACGGGAAGGTCCATTTGATCTCAGGTGCCTTTCAAGATGCGGCGAATGCCGTCAACCGGGCAAAACGCTTCATTGAGCCGGAAGCGCCAAAAGTGGCGATGGTCTCGTCACATAACGAAGTCTTTAAAAAACGCAATCGTGCGTTGATTGAGGAACGCGTCAATCAACAATCTTGAATAATGTTTAAACGTCCAAAATGCTTGGAAACAAGCGGATTTTGGACGTTTTTTTGTATGAATTTCATTTTTGTACTATAACAGAACGATTTGACAACGTACTGTATTTAGGACAAAATTCTACTTATGTTCCACTACATGTAGGATACAAGTAAGACGGATGTAATAAGGAGGAAGGGTATGACAACTACGAAACGTAAGCCAATTGGCCTTGCCTGGCAAATTTTAATCGGCTTGATTCTCGGGATCACAGTCGGTGGTGTATTTTATGGGAATCCCCATGTCGCGGAGTGGCTTAAGCCAATCGGTGACATCTTTATCCGGATGATGAAAATGATCGTCGTTCCGATCGTCTTTACGACGATCGTTCTCGGTGTCTCATCAGTCGGTAGTCCGAAGAGTCTCGGACGTCTCGGCGTCAAGACACTCGGTTACTTCACGATCGTAACGATGATCGCGATTTTCACGGGACTGTTCGCAGCCAATCTCGTTGAACCGGGTGCTGGTATTAACATGTCGACACTTGATAAAACGGACATCTCGACGTATGTCGAAACGGAAGAGACGACACAAGATGCAGGACTCGTCGACAAAATCGTCAACATCGTCCCGACGAACATCTTGGACGCGATGGTCCGCGGTGATATGCTTGCCATCATTTTCTTCTCGGTCTTATTCGGACTCGGTGTCGGTTTTGCAGGAGAGAAGGGCCAACCGGTCGTTCGTTTCTTTGAAGGCGTCGCAGCAGCGATGTTCAATCTCGTTAACATCGTCATGAAATTCGCGCCGATCGGTGTCTTCGCCTTGATCGGTGTCACGGTCTCGACGTTCGGGATTGAATCGCTCGGTTCATTGTTTAAACTGATTGCGACGTTATACGTCACAGCGCTTCTCTTCATGGTGATCGTCTTCGGTGCGATCATGAAATGGGTCGGGATTCGCGTTTCTGATTTCACGCGTATCTTCAAAGACGAGTTATTGCTGACGTATTCGACGGCATCGTCTGAAACGGTACTGCCACGGATCATGGAAAAACTCGAGAAGATGGGTGTTCCGAAATCAATTGTTAGCTTCGTCGTACCGACGGGTTATTCGTTTAACCTTGATGGATCTGCGCTGTATCAAGCGCTCGCAGCCTTGTTCATCGCACAAATGTACGGGATTGATCTTTCGATCGGAACACAGCTGACGCTTGTCTTCGTCTTGATGCTGACATCAAAAGGGATGGCTGCCGTTCCTGGCGTCTCCTTCGTCGTGTTGCTCGCAACACTCGGTACAGTCGGTATCCCGGCAGAAGGACTTGCCTTCATCGCGGGGATTGACCGAATCATGGATATGATGCGCTCGGTCGTCAACGTCACAGGAAACACGCTCGCTTCACTCGTCATCGCGAAGTGGGAAGGTGTCCTTGACGAAGACCAACTCGAGACGTTCATGTCGACAGAAAATAAGAAAGACGACATCCGCAGTGCGTGATTGTCGTAAGTATGGGGAAGGACTGAATCGTCAGTCCTTCTTTTTTTCGTCCAAGAAAATAGATTAAAGTCGATTATTTTTAAAGAAAATACCTTATTTTCGATTATAGTTAAAATTTCGTTGAATATTATTAATTTTAAAGTTAATATTATTGATATAATCATAAGGGAGAGGCGATGAGATGGAATCAGTAGGAATCGTCATTGGTATTGTCGCAGTCTGTATCGTACAATTTTATTTAGCGAGGCGCGGAAGACTCTTTAGTCTTATCATTCCAGTGATCATCATTGGTCTCGGAATTTACGTCTATTTCGGAACAGGTCCACACTCATCGGATCGAGAATCGGTGATTCGGATAGGAACATTTGCCTGTTTATCACTCATAATTTCAATGGGTGAGGTGGGTGTCGACTCGCGCCGTAAGCAACTGAAGCGTGAAAAAGATCGAATGGAGATTCAAGATTTGTAAGAGAAGTGAGGGAACACGATGGAACGACAAGACGTGCCCGCTTGGGTACTGGCACTCGAACAGGAACATCTCGAGTTCATCCGGAAGTTCGTCTTGAGCTCCGGTTCGTTGAAGGATATGGCAGCTGCCTATCAAGTATCCTATCCGACTGTCCGGGCGAAGTTGAACCAGTTGATTGAGCGGATTGATTCGGTGCAACAGGAAGATGTCGAATTCATCAATATGATCAAGAACTTGGTCTTAGATGAACGGTTGAGTCTTGATGTGGCGAAAACGATCATCGATTCTTACCGCAAGGGTCAAGCGAAAGAATAAGCCAAAAAACGAGATTCCCGCCTGACGGAAATCTCGTTTTTTTATTGTTTATCGTTCTTTTTATCCTGTTCCTTCTTGATCATCTTCTTTGCTGCTGAGCGGAAGCGGAAGATCAAGTAAAGACGATAGAAGTCGATTGCGGCGAACAAGGTCAGGAGGATCGTCCAGAAGTTGAAGACCGTTCCTGCCTCGACTGAGTTGTTGTAGGCAAGAAACATGAAAAGAACACCAAAGATGGCATAGAACAATGCCATGAAGTTCGAGCTTTGACGCATGAAAACACGACCTTTCGTAAATTAAGACATCGCGTAGATGGCAAGTACGACGATTCCGTTGTTAAAGACATGAATGGCGATCGGAGCAAGAATCCGGCGCGTCTTGACGAAGACGAGTGAGAAGACGAAACTCATCGCGACATAGATCAAAAATTTGTTGTCTTGGTGGATCAGGGCGAATAAGCCACCCGTCAGGATGAAGCTAAAGAAGAAACCGAGCTTCGATGAGAGATTGCCGAACATGATGTGCCGGAACAAGAACTCTTCCATGATCGGTCCAAGCAAGACGACCATGACTTGCAGGAGTGGGATGACTTGAATCGCTTGAATGATTTGATCCGTATTTTGCGATTTCGCGACATTTTCGATCCCGCCTGCCATCCAGGCATCGATCAAATTGACGCTGATCAAGAGTGCATACAAAAGCGCAATCCCGATTCCGATCCATTTTAGTGTATCCATCGGATCGGTTTGACGTCCTTCTGCCTTCCATTTCTGCCAATCAGGACGCAGACAGTAGTAGGAGACGATGACGGCGACCGTGAAGCCGATCGCGAGCCACCAACCGGCGACGTCAGCAATGACGTTCTTCGGAAGGAAATACTGGAACGAACCCGGAACCAATTGGACGATCAGATAGATGATGATCGGGATGACGTGACGCTTTTGCCACTTCTCCGCCATCAGAAAAGGCAGACTGATTGGATTTTTCATCGTACAGGACACAACTCCTTTGTAATGAAGGTACTGTCCCGATTGTAACAAACAAACGGTCTTGGCGCACGATTGACGATGATTCAAAGGTGTCGATTTCGGGAAAACGGATAAAGGTTCAGGCTTGAATTCAGGAGAGAAAGCGTATAAGATAAAAATATGTTAGCACTCAATGAAAGTGAGTGCTAAAAAACAGTCATTTTCAAGGAGGATGTTTCGCATGTTAAAACCACTTGGTGATCGCATCGTGATCGAAGTCGTTAAAAAAGAAGAAACAACACTCGGAGGAATCGTTCTTCCTGGGTCAGCGAAAGAAAAACCACAAGAGGGTAAAGTCGTCGCTGTCGGTACTGGCCGTGTGACAGAGCAAGGCGTACGTGTACCACTTGAAGTGAGTGTCGGAGATCACGTCATCTATGCACAATATGCCGGTTCGGAAGTCAAAGTCGACGGCAATGAATACTTAATTTTACGCGAAAGCGATATTTTGGCAGTAGCCGAGTAATTCAGTCAATCATCTATAAGGGGGATTTCAGTCATGGCAAAAGAGATTTTATTCAGTGAAGAAGCACGTCGGGCAATGCTCCGCGGGGTCGACGCATTAGCGGATGCAGTCAAAGTCACGATCGGACCAAAAGGACGCAACGTCGTCCTCGAGCGAAAGTTCGGTTCACCACTCATCACGAATGATGGCGTGACGATTGCGAAAGAAATCGAACTCGAAGATCACTTCGAGAACATGGGTGCAAAACTCGTCGCAGAAGTTGCCTCAAAAACGAATGAAATCGCAGGGGATGGTACGACAACAGCGACAGTCCTCGCACAAGCGATGATTCGGGAAGGTCTCAAAAACGTCACAGCGGGTGCAAACCCGATGGTCATCCGTAAAGGAATCGAAAAAGCAGTCCGTCGTGCTGTCGAAGAGTTGCACACGATTGCAAAACCAATTGAAGGTAAAGAAGCGATCGCCCAAGTCGCAGCGATCTCAGCAGCGGACGAAGAAGTCGGTCAATTGATCGCAGAAGCAATGGAACGTGTCGGTCAAGATGGTGTCATCACGATCGAAGAATCACGTGGCTTCACGACAGAACTCGACGTCGTTGAAGGAATGCAATTCGACCGTGGTTACGCGTCACCATACATGATCACGGATTCAGACAAGATGGAAGCGGTCCTTGAGAACCCGTACATCCTTGTCACGGACAAAAAAATCTCGAACATCCAAGAGATTCTTCCAGTCCTCGAGCAAGTCGTTCAACAAAACAAACCACTCCTCATCATCGCAGAAGACGTCGAAGGCGAAGCACTTGCGACACTCGTCGTCAATAAACTCCGTGGTACGTTCAACGCGGTAGCAGTCAAAGCACCAGGCTTTGGTGACCGCCGGAAAGCAATGCTTGAGGACATTTCAATTGTCACAGGCGCAGAATTGATTACAGAAGACCTCGGTCTTGATCTGAAAGAAACACAAATCACGCAACTCGGTCGTGCGTCGAAAGTCGTCGTCTCAAAAGATAACACGACGATCGTCGAAGGTCACGGACACGGAGATTCGATCGAAGCACGTGTCGGGACGATCCGTGCGCAAATCGAAGAGACGACAAGCGACTTCGATCGTGAGAAATTACAAGAGCGTCTGGCGAAACTCGCAGGTGGCGTAGCAGTCGTCAAAGTCGGAGCAGCAACCGAGACTGAGCTCAAAGAACGTAAGCTCCGGATCGAAGATGCACTCAACGCGACACGCGCAGCAGTCGAAGAAGGCATCGTAGCAGGTGGGGGAACAGCTCTCATTCACGTCACGAAAGCTGTCGAATCGATTCTGTCGGTCTCAACAGGCGACGAAGCAACAGGTGTCAACATCGTTCTTCGTGCACTTGAAGCACCACTTCGTCAAATTGCGGAAAACGCAGGTCAAGAAGGCTCAGTCATCGTCGAGCGTCTCAAGCATGAAGCACCAGGAATGGGCTATAATGCGGCAACGGACGAATATGTCGACATGATCGAGACAGGAATCGTCGACCCAGCGAAAGTAACGCGTTCAGCACTTCAAAACGCGGCGTCCGTCTCAGCGATGTTCTTGACGACGGAAGCTGTCATCGCCGATAAACCAGAACCAGCTGGATCTGCTCCTGCAATGCCTGATATGGGTGGAATGGGTGGAATGGGCGGCATGATGTAATATCATTTACCCAAATAAGCATAAAACTTTGATTTATTAGGTTGAACTAACTTAAATTTATGACAATATGAAAACACCTTCGGAATAGTACACTTTTTTAAAGTACTAACATCGGAGGTGTTTTTTGTTTTTTTTTTAGAAAAAAATTACCTTTGAGCAAAGTAAAATGGCTAATAGATAAAGATAAAGTAAGTAGTAATTTAAGGGTGAGAAAAATTATGGAGAATAAGATTTTAAAGGAATAAATAAAATTAAAATAGAATGTAAAACATATAGTTTGAAGGAGTGTATAAAAATCCAAAATAGGTTTTTAAAGAAAGTTATTTTAATATGATTAGACTATGAAAAAGTAAAACTATTATGAAAATGAGGAATACAGATGAATGAATTTTTATTGGTAGATAACCTTGAACAAGTAAAAAGAAACGTTGTTCAATTCAATCACGATATTAAAGAAAATGAGGAATTAAGAAAAAGATTTCTTTCACGCTATCGACAATGGTATTACATTGCTGAGTTAAATATGTTTGCTCCAAGTAAATATATTGGTTACAAAGAAATGAATGCTCAAAAATATAATAATAAAGATGATACAGGTGCTGATGGGAGAAAAACAGAAGCTGTATTAAGAAAATGGTTTATAAAAAAAGACAAACCTGAGCTTTTAGAGGAATTAAGAAATAGAATGCTTGTTTACGGAAAAATAAAAAAAAATTCAGAAATACATATATTAAAGTATGAGCTACTTTCATTTTCTAAAAAAGTAAAAGACCGATCTACTATTCGAATATTACCAATGTCCGAGAAAGATCCGGAGTTTATTGGAAAAAGTATAGAAGAAGTTCAAAATGGATTCGTTAGTAGCTTGACTGATAGAAATTATAACTTCAAAAAAGGTATGGACAGTGATCCAGGAACGCTCGTTTTATTTCAATATAGAGCGCGAATAATCGCTATGGCTATTCTTGAAAGCAAAACATATTACGAAAACATCAATGATTATGGATATAAAGGATTCTATCGATTTATTCCGGAATCAGTAGCTACTTTTATACCCCTTACTAATAAAGAGATTAAAAGCATTTGGCCACGATTTAAAGGATTTAATCAATCGTTACAAAAATTAGAGTTTGAACAATATAAACTATTCCAAGACTTTTTATTAAATAAAAATATTAGATATATTCTAAAAGATGAAAGAAATGAAGAATCTTTTCAAAAACGGGTTGAGAATAACAATGTAGATTCTAAGTTAGTAATAGATGATAGACCCTATATTAAAACCGAAACCTTATTTAAAAATGCTTCAAATGTTAAGTATCAAAGAAATCCTCGTGTTTCAAAAAAAGCAATTGTGTTGGCTGAATTCAAGTGTGAATTTAAGAGTAATCACTTATTTTTTAATTCTTCTGTAACTGAAAAAAATTATGTGGAAGCTCATCATTTAGTACCTATGGAATTTCAAGATCAATTCGAATATAGCTTAGATGTAGAGGCAAATATTGTTTCTTTATGTCCTCTATGCCATAAAAGAATTCATCATGCGATATTTAAAGAAAAGATCGACTTGCTCAAAATGTTATTTGTTATAAGAAAAGATAGGCTCAAAAAATGTAATATTGAGGTTGATTTAAAAATGCTTTATAGTTTTTATAAATAATAATCTAAAGACTTATGCTTGATAGCAAAAAAAGAAGAATTTATATGATGGCTATAAAAAGGTCCATTTTTTTAGATAACTCTTAATTTTTTTACTATCTTACAGGTTTTGTAATGTAAGACATTTCATCTAAAAGTACCGAATCCTAGTAAATAGGGTTCGGTACTTTTTGTTTGCGATAGTATACTTAATAGTTGAAAGAATTACATAAGCACCACTCATCAGTTTAGAAATACAGATAATGAAAGAGGAGACGTCAAGTGAATGAAATTTTAAAAGGTATAGTAACATCGGGTACACTCATCGTCGCAATCGGCGCTCAAAATGCGTTCGTCCTTAAACAAGGTTTACTTAAAAACAATATTTTCTGGGTGGCGCTAGTATGTTTTTTATGCGATGTGTTATTGATGTGTGCGGGCGTACTGGGAATCGGTACCGTCATTAAGAATAATACGTTTGCAAATGTTGGTCTTGCGATTGTCGGAGGACTATTTCTTCTCTTGTATGGATTTAAATCTTTTCGTAGTGCATTTTCGTCATCACATACAATGGATGTTTCAACAGATTTTAAAATCATGCCTATTCATAAAACGATTTTACTCACATTAGCGATTACACTTTTAAATCCACATGTCTACTTAGATACGGTTGTCATCATCGGTGGTATAGCTGGAACTTTGACATTTGATCAAAAAGTCAATTTCTTGATCGGAGCTTTGATTGCCTCATTTGTTTGGTTTTTTGGATTAGGATATGGATCGAGATGGCTCATTCCTGTTTTTAAACAACCAAAAGCGTGGAAAGTACTAGATTTTGGAATAGGATGCTTAATGTTCTGGCTATCGTATCAATTAATTCAGTTTGCTTTAGAACAAAGTTAAATAGATATTTAAATGGTTAAGGAGCAACTACAAGATATGAAGGACGATGAGATTTTATGTTTAGTTGAACAGATGTCTGATGAAGAATACCTCTATCATGAAAAAGTGAAGTGCTATACGAACGAAGGCTCACCATCCGACCTGGCTTATGAAAGAGTCCATCATTTTAGGGACGCGAATATGCTTCCGATATTGAACACTTTACTCGACAAAGTGAAACAAGCAGAACAAAAACAACATCTTTATTTTATGATTGGAACGATTGGTGTGAATTCGGGAGATGTTCGTGCAGGGATGTTATTGCTTGAAAAACTGGAGCAAGAGACAAAGCCAAGTCTTCTTGAAAGCATTTTGGAAGAACTAGCAAAACAACGATGCATTCCTGATACAGAACGAATCGTAAAATACATAGACGATTCCCGGTCGTCTGTTCGAGAAGCTGCGATTCAAGCATTGCGAGTCTGTCGAGATGAGATAGCAGAGGATGCATTAATTCGTTTGATTACGACATCAAATAACTCTTTTGATATCATGAGTGCTAATTTTGTTTTAGCCACGATTGGAACAGAGCGAGCAATTTCTTATTTGATTCCTTTGTTGGACCATTCGCGAGGAGACGTTAGGCATTCGGCTTTAGCTGCACTGAGTGAACTTGGAAATGGATTAGATCTTTCAATATTTTTGCATGGACTAAAAGATCGATCTAGCAATGTGAGAGAGTATGCGTTAGTCGCAATCGAGCGACATGGTGATGAAGTAGCGATTGAACCGGTGATCAAACGTGTACAAATATTATTGAAGCGAACGCGACAAATACAAACAGATGAAGTCCTAATCGCTCTTCGATTTTTACATCGATACCAGCATTCTCATCAGGCGATTCCTAAATTATTTCATTGGATCATTCAAACAAAAAGAGAAGTCTTATTTGACGAAGAATGGCAATGGATCGAAGACCATTTTACTTTCTACTGATGGGCTCGAGGGTGGGTGGAGATAACGATCAATAAACAAGCCTGACTTCTCACTAGACGTGAAGAAGGTCAGGCTTGTTTACTTTAAGACGAATTGTAATATTAAGTGCAACACCTAGCTGAAAACACAAAAAAAACCCATAACGACCTCGTGTAGAATAGAGTTACCACACCAAATTCAACGGAGGATTCGTTATGAGCTATGTTCATCTTACCACATCAGAAAGAGTCAAAATAGAAACTTATCTAGAACTTGGATTTTCAATGCGAAAGATCGCTCAGCATCTCGGACGACAGCCGTCCACGATTTCACGTGAGCTCAAACGGAATCCTTCCTACAATGCGATCAACGCCGGACTGCGTTATGAGATGCAAAAAAAGAATTGTGGAGCACGCACGCTGTTCAGCACTTCGCTTGGCTCATGTATCCTTTCGAAACTGCGAGAGACATGGTCTCCCGAACAGATCGCCGGACGGCTCTTTCACGAACAGGGACCATCGTACAGTACAATCTATCGATGGATATATAAAGGATTCATCAAGAGCGATTTAGGCGTTTTACGACAAAAAGGAAAGCGCCAAAAGCCACGTGAGACAAGAGGTCGCTTCAACATCGGACTTCCGATCAGTAAACGTCCGTCGGACGTCCGGGGTCGAGAAACGTTCGGGCATTGGGAGTTGGATACTGTCGTATCAGGACGAGGGCAGACAAAGGCGTGTGTTGCGACATTCATCGAACGTAAAAGTCGGTTCTATATCGTACTACCGATGGTCGACCGTTCTTCTCACTCGATGGAACATGCCATCCAAACACTTTACTCTTCTTTCCCATCGGGAACGTTTCAAACCATGACGACGGATCGCGGTAAGGAGTTCAGCTGTCACGAACGGATACAGGACTCTCTTGGTATCCCAATGTACTTTGCGGATCCCTATTCTTCATGGCAACGTGGCAGCAATGAGAATGCAAATGGTCTTCTCCGTGAGTTCTTCCCAAAGGGAACCAACTTCGGAATGATCAACAAGACAGAATTAGATTACGCACTTTCTAGAATCAACAATCGACCAAGAAAGTGTTTGGATTGGAAAACTGCATACGAGGTCTTTTCCGAAGAAGTGTTGCGCTTAATTTGACAAACCGTCTTAAGAAAATTAGATGCTCTTTAATTACTCCAGTTCATTCTCCTCAATAATCTTATCCGACAGCTTTAACTGCTTACTCACATCCTTCACTTGATTTCGACAGAACTTCAGCTCGACCTTTTTCTCAGTCGATACATCATAACAAGTGCCTTCGCTTGATGCTTTCGTCAAATCCGCTTCATAGTAATAGTCCTTATAGCGGAACGAACCATCACGGAAGCCCGTCAGATTCGGTTTGTCGTCGATGAGGGATTGCCCCATCATATAGGATGTTTTGAGATTCAACAAATCAATGATCGTTGGTGCGATATCAATCTGTCCGCCATTCTCTCTCATGACCCGACCGGTTTGCTGGTCGGGTTTTTTGATGAAGAGCGGGATGCGGCGCTCGAGTTCAAAGGCAGCAACCGGAGACGATACATCTGCCTTTTTGCGCATCTCACTGCCTTCATTGACGAGTCCACTATCGTGATCGCCATAAAAGATGACGAGGGACTGATCCCAAAGATCCCGTTGTTTCAACTCATCAATCATCTTTCCGACACCGGTGTCGACGTAATGGACAGTCTGGTAATACCGTTTCAACATTGGATCCTCATATCCGGACAGATCAAGCGTCTGATCTTCCTTGTCGATCTCATACGGTGTATGACTCGTCAACGCGACTAAAAACGAGAAGAACGGTTCTTGCAGCGTCTCCATGTGATCAATCGATTCGAGGAAGAACTGCTGATCGTTCAGCGCCATGCCGATCTTTTTTTCTTTTGAATAATCATTTTGGCTGAAGAAGTGCTTAAAACCGATGTTCTTGTAAACATCGTCACGATTCCAGAAACCTTTTTCGTAAGCGTGCATTGCTGCTGTATCGTATCCGTTCTTCTCAAGTAATGCAGGGAGCGGCTCGAATTCATTCGTCGGATATTGCGTATAAACGGAACCTGATTTCAACGGGTAAAGCGATGTGTTCGTGATGAACTCAGCGTCCGAAGTTCGTCCTTCATGTGTCTGGTGGTAAAACGACGAGAAGTAGAGCGATTCCTTCTTCAACTGATTCAGATTCGGCGTTACTTCTTCGCCATTAATGGTCTGGTCGATGACAGAAGCCTGGAACGACTCGAGTTGCACCAAAATGATGTTCGGTGTCTTTTTCGCACCGGTTGGATTCGTCTGCTCCTTTTGGTTGATGCGCTGTTGCTCCTGAGCCGTCAATCCGTCGCTTGGTCGCCCGGTCACGCCTTTGAAAGCGTCCCACCCGTGATAACCCCAAAAGCCGAACAGGTAGTAGTCACGCATATCGGAGATCGCTGCCGTCGGTTGACGATCTTCTGTTAGCGTCCGGTACGTCAGCAGTGAAGCAGACAAAATAATGCCACTGACTGCAAGGAGTCCAGCTGTCCGGCGTCGTGTTTGCGCTGTCGTTACTTCCGGTCGTTTGCGGAAGACAAAGAGCAGTACCATGAAAATCAAACTATCAGCGAACAAGAGGAAGTCTTGCGGTACGATCAAGGCAGTGAAGCCGCTACTGACGTCACTCATCTGCGTCATCTGTGAGAGGAGCGAGACGGAGAGGAAGTCCTCGAAGTAACGGTAGTACCACATGTCGGAAGCCAGCAGAAAACTGTGCGCCAGCAGTAGACCGAGCCAGACCCAGCGGCGTTTATTCCACGGAATCAGTAACGTCCAGCTCGATAGGATCAGCATGCCAGCAAGATTCATCAGTGTTAAATGAAGCGAAAGGTCGGTTTTTGTAAAATAACTAAATAGCATGAACTTTAGCATGCCAAGTAACAGATAAAGGGTGTAGCGAATCGCCATGGTCAGTACTCCTTACGTGTGTCGTCAATCGGTCTTTACCCTAAACGGCAAATCGAGGAACGCATAGATGTGGGAAGTATACAATCTGAAGGTGAAATGGCGATTGTTTCTGAATCATGCAAAAATAGAAATCTTACCAAGACAGGAAGTCATGTTCGCTCGTTTCACGAATTAATCGAGGAATTGGTTTGAATTTCCTCTTGAATTCAAACAATTGACGTTAATTTGCGCAGAAAGCGGGAATAGAAAGCGTGTACGTCCATCGTCCGTCACTGTCTTTTAAAAAAGGAGCGAAGTCATGTCAAACGTGAAACTAGCGGTCATCTATTACAGCGCAACCGGAACGAACCATCAACTTGCCTCATGGGCAAAAGAAGCGGGAGAAGCAGCAGGGGCGGAAGTCCGTCTTGCGAAAATCAAGGAGACAGCCCCAGCAGAAGCGATCGCTTCGAACCCATTGTGGCAAAAGCATGCGGAAGCCACACGTGATATCGAAGAAGCGACACCGGATCTACTCGACTGGGCAGATGCGATTATCTTTAGCGTCCCGACACGTTACGGTCATGTCCCAGGACAATTCCAACAGTTCCTCGACACGACAGGCGGACTGTGGGCACAAGGCAAACTCGTCAATAAAGTCGTCAGTGCGATGTCGTCGGCACAGAATCCGCATGGCGGTCAGGAAGCGACTGTTCTCGCAGTTTATACGACGATGTTCCACTGGGGTGCAATCGTTGCGGCACCAGGTTATTCGGATCCTGTCTTGTTCGCAGCGGGCGGAAATCCATATGGTACATCGGTCACTGTCGATCAAGACGGCAACATGGTCGAATCGGTCGAACCAGCCGTGCGCCATCAAGCGAAACGGACGGTTGAAGTGGCAAGCCGTCTTAACTCTTAACATTACCTAATTCAAAAAGCGCCGGAATGCTGATTCACATTCTGGCGCTTTTTCGTATGCATCATGTGTTTTGTGTTAACGGAAGTTCGACTGTGAACGTCGAGCCTTGTCCTTCGATCGACTCGACATGGATTTCTCCATCATGTCCACGCGCAATTTCGCGACAGATCGAGAGCCCAAGACCAGTACCGCCGATTTGACGGGTGTCCGAATTGTCAACACGATAGAATTTTTGGAACAGGTTACTCATCGCAGAAGCTGGGATCCCGATGCCCTCATCTTGAATCGCGACCGTGACACGTGACGCGTGTCGCGTCAGTTGAATATCGATCGTTCCACCAGCTGGTGAGTATTTGATCGCATTGTTGATCAGGTTACTGAATAATTGGCGAATCTTCTTCGCATCCCCTTCGACGATCAATGGTTCGACGTTTCGGAATATTTCAATCGCGTGGGAAGAAGACGACAGACTATGCAACTGTTTCAAATCCCGAATCATCGCGACGATATCGAACGGTGCCATCTCATATTCCTGACGGTTTGCTTCCATCCGTTGCAAGTCGAGGAAGTCATTGATCAACAGCGAGAGACGTTCTGTTTCCGAATGGACCGCTTCGAGATACTTCTTCTGCCGTTTCGGTGGTAGGTCACGCTGAATCATCAGCTCAGTAAAGCCATAGATCGACGAGAGTGGTGTCCGCAGTTCGTGTGAGATCGTCGAGACGAGTTCGTTTTTGATCCGGTCAATCTCGACTTCATTCGTCACGTCACGTAAGACGAGTAGAATCCCGCGGAACTGTCCACCATAATGAATGCTCTCGGAGTACGTCTTGATGAAGCGTCGCTCGTGATCGATCGAGAAGGTGATTCCTTCACCGATTTCTCGTTTCACGAACGTCTTTTTCAAGTAACGTTCGAATTCCGGTAGTTGGTCGACGCGATGCTTGAGTTGAACGACAGACGGAGTGATGTTCATCAGCCCATTCTCATCGAGACTGTCATCAACCGGATGGTCGAACAGATCGAGTAATGGTCGGTTGATCAACTGGATGTCACCTTCTGGTTCGATATAGACGATCGATTCACGGATCGAGTTCAACAGTCGCGCTGTTTTTTCCCGTTCGCGTTCAATCTCGTCGAACGTCCGCATCCGTAGGAGTGACAACGCTAGCTGACGCGCGAAGGCAGCGAGTTCTTCCTGCTCGTAACGATCAAACCGATCCTGATTACGGGACAAGAAGATATAGGCGATGATCTCATTTTGACTCGGATCAAGAACCGGTGTGACAGCGCGCGCGACTTCATCTTCGAACTGCGTATGCGGTCGTTTATCTTGTCGCGACTCACGCAATAACGGCTCAATCGTTGGCATCCAATCCTCGACTGTGAGCGGTGTCTGTGGATAAAAGACGATATCGATGACTTTCGTACCATCTTTGAAAATCAAGGCACCTTGCGTCGCATTCGTGATTTCAACCATCTTTTGAATGACGGCAGGATAGGCACTGATGCTATCACGCGACGCTAGTGTCTCCGTCAATTGATTACGTAGCCGTAAATGGGACTCGTTCCGTTGCGTCAGTTTCAACGCATCTTCGAGAGTGACGTTCGTCGACATCAATTGGTGTTTGTTTTCAATCAAGGCTGTCGCCATCTGATGGAACGATTTACTCAATTCACCGATCTCGTCAGCACGGTTCAGCGGAATCAACGGTAACGTATGCTCACCACTTGCAAGGAGCTTGCTCTCCTTGCTAAGAAGATGGATCTGTCGCGTCGTCCGTTCGATGAACGGGCGGACGATCAGCAAGATGACGAGGAACAACACGATCAGGTTGACGAGCCAAATCCACTCAGCGTACTTCGTCTGCGTGACAAGCTGTTCTTTTGCACCGAGTTCTTTCGCGCGGAGACTACTCCGGTAGTTCGTGAACGTACTCTCCATCGTGTTGACACTTTTACGCATCGTTTCACTGTTCGAGGCATTCATCTTGAACTTCCGATTCGGGTCCTGAGGTACTTGTGGCATCATCGCTTTTAGACTCGGCATCTGCAGGAAACGCTCGTCAATCGTGCCCGATTGCTTTGCTTGGACGTATTTAATCAAGCTCGGCATGACGAAATTGGTATAAGAATTATAGAGCGACCGGATATCAGACGCATAGATTTGATCCGCCTTGTAGAGACGATTCTTTTCAAACCAAGCCGTCTGTTGTTCGAGTGATGCCTTCTTTTCATCAATCACATCGAGCACGGCGTCATCTCCGAAGACGATATAGCCCCGCATCTCGTATTGAAGGGACTGCCAATCGTCCCACAGTTTCGTCGCTCGATCTTCACGCATGCTGATCGCATCGAGCTCTTGTTTCGCATCCATGACTTGATGGTTCGTATAAAAATAAGCAGCCAGGGAAGAGATCGATAGTGTAATAAGAATGAGATAAAATGACGACATGATCTGTCGACTGATCTTTTGATTGAACCATTTTCGCATATGGATTATGGATGCTCCTTTGTACATGTGAGTCGAGGGTCGATTAGATGTATTACATTGGAATATTTGTTACCGTAATCGTACATTTTTTAGACGGATAAATATAGTCATAATACTTAAAATATCTTCAAAGTAAGAGATTCACGTTCACAAGAAAATAAAGAACGACAAAAAAGCAGGACGAGAGCCTAGTCTCATCCTGCTTCGATACCTATTAATGATGTTCAACGACAATCTTTCCAATCGTTTTTCCACTTTCGACGAGACGGTGTGCTTCTTTTAGATTGTCGGCGTTCATGCCGATCAATGTCTGCTTGACCGTCGTCTCGAGCGTATGCTCTTCGATCCATGCTGCGACTTGCGTCAGAATCTCATGTTGACGAATCATATCATCTGTCATAAACAGTGGACGGGTGAACATGAATTCCCAGACGAACGTCGCACTCTTTTGTTGGAGCGCACTTAAATCGAGTTTTTGATCAGTCTCGACGATGCTACAGATTTTCCCTTGCGGTGCGATCACATCGACCATCGTCTCGAAATGTTGGTCCGTCGCATTGAGACAGAAGATATAGTCAACGTATTTGTAGCCGAGGGCTTCCAGCTGAGGACGGAATGCGTCGTGGTGATTGATCGTATGATGTGCACCGTGTTCCTTCGCCCAATCAATCGTCTCGTCGCGTGACGCGGTACCGATGACCGTCAATCCAGCGTGATTCGCAAGTTGTGTCGCAATCGAACCGACACCGCCAGCGGCTCCGATGATGAGGATTGTCTTCTTAAGATTCGACTTAGCATCAAACGTCAATCCGAGACGATCGGTCAATGCTTCATAGGCTGTCAGCGTCGTCAACGGGAGAGCAGCCGCTTCACTGAACGTCAACCGTTCCGGTTTTTTAGCGACAATTCGTTCATCGACGAGTTGGAAGTCGCTGTTTGATCCAGGGCGCTGAATTGCACCAGCGTAATACACTTCATCACCGACTTGGAAGAGGGAGGCATCATCGCCGACTTCAACGACGACTCCCGCTGCATCATAACCGATGACCTTCGGGGCGTCTTCGTCTTTCCCGTGGGCACGGACTTTCGTATCGACCGGGTTGACGGAGACAGCTTTGATCTCAACTAAGAGATCGTGTCCTTTTGCTTCTGGTCGTGGTAGTTCCAGATCAATCAGACTATCTTGTTCCGTTAAAGGTAAGTGTCGGTGGAAACCGACAGCGGACATATTCGACATCAACAATCATCCTTTCCAGATAGGAATCGTTTCTCTCCATCTGTTCCACGCCCGCTCGGTCTTAAAACCAGTTGCGAAACTTTGAAAACGGATTCCCCTTCTGTCATCAACGGAAGAATGCTGGATAGATATGGTAGCATATGAGAGTAGCTATCCATTTTCGAGAAGGAGCGATTTTGTATGTATGACGTCATCTCTCTACCGGCAGGAACGACTCAAGTCACGATTGAACGTTACCTCGTCCATGCTCATCCGCATCCCCGTCCGTATCGACCCGCGCGTTTGATTGCCTTACGTCAAAGTGGTGGCGTCATGCATCGACTGTATCGCACGGAGCGGGAAATCGTGCTCTCTCCGCACGAGGCACTCGCCCCACAAGTCCAGCGGCTCTCGTTCTCGCAACAGGAGCGTGTCCTTGCGTATATCGAAGAACGTCGCGCAAGCTTTGGTTTTGATGAAGGGGAGGAATACAAATTTTACTTACTCGAAGTAGCATATGAACTTCGTCACTTACCACGAACGGATCGACCGATTCGGGCACATACGTACTATCAACTGGATGAGCTGTTGTCGGGTCGACCGCTCGTCTTGCGAGCTAGAAGTTAAGAACGCTCCACGAGATAAAAAAACAGTCCGCCTTTCCTTACGTTCATCGCAAGGAGGGCGGACTGTTTATTAAAGTGCTGGCGTTGGCGTCGGTGTGACACCGGTCTTCGCATAAGTTTGATCGATTGCAGTCCGAATTTCCTTGACGGAGCTACCTTTTTGATAAGCGACGATCGACTGTGCCGCGATATCGAGACACGTACCACACGTAATGCCGTGCGTCGTCCAGGTCGTTGACGTAGCGTTCTGTTCTTCGATGAAGCAGTCATAGTTGCTCGTATGACCCGCAGATTCACCACAACCGCAATAACATGGCATTTTCTTCAATAAATCGGGATGCTTAGCGACGGAGCGATAGATTGTTTGAATCGATTGATCCTGCTCATCGAGAAAAGCAGGTAACGTGTCCGGTCCCGCGGTCTTCTCGAGTTGATCATCGGCACCGTGACTGGCATGGTCAGCGTGATCTTCGTGATTCGTGTGTTCTGTTTTTGGAGTATCCGTCTGTTCAGCCGTCCCGCATGCAGCGAGCAACAGGCTGAGACTAAGTGGAAGTCCAAAACGATACAGTCGTCTTTGCATAGTCGGCCTCTCTTTCATTGTCTTACCTTCATTATAAGGAAAGTAAAACGATGAAAGCATGACGATTTATTGACGCTTATTTCGTGAGTGCTTGTGTGATCGTCTTGATGTTCGCTTGCATCATACTGTAGTACGTGTCGCCGTCTTTACCCGGTGCCCCGAGCGAGTCGGTGAAAAGTGTACCAGCGATCGGAACGCCGGTCTCACGAGAGACAGTCTCCATACTCCGCCGGTCGACGCTTGTTTCGACGAATAGGACAGGGATGTCTTGCTCCTTGATCGTATCGACGATCCGGCGGACTTGTGCCGGCGTTCCTTGATTATCTGAGTTGATCTCCCAAATATAATCCGCTTTGACGTCATAGGCAGTTCCGAAGTATTTGAAGGCACCTTCACTCGTGACGAGGTGACGTTCTGCTTTCGGAATGTCGGCAAACTGCTTTTTCGCTTCCTGATCAAGCGTCTGCAGTTGTTTGATGTAAGCCTCGGCATTTTTCTCGTAGTCCGCTTTGTGCTTCGGATCTTCCTTGATCAATGCCTGCTTGACGTTTTCGACGTATTGAATGCCGTTACTCACATCGAGCCACGCGTGCGGATCGGTTTCTGATTCCTTGCCTTTCGTCGTCAGGTACTTTGGTTCGACGCCTTGACTTAAACGATAGACTGGCGCGTCAGACGCGTCTTTGCCAGTCGTTGCCCGAAGTTTGTCGAACCAAGCACCGCCGGCTTCAAGATTCAGACCGTTATAGAAAACGACATCCGCATCCGCCATCGCTTGTACGTCTGCCGGAAGTGGATCATACTCATGCGGATTTGCCCCAATCTTAACCATGCTGTGAACATCAACGTGTTCACGACCAACTTCGCGGGCGAGATCAGCGAGAATTGAATACGTCGCAACGACCTTCAGCTTTCCGTTATCTTCTGCTGGTGTCGAACAAGCAGCAAGCAAGACTGTGCTGAGGAGGACGAACAGGAAAAATTTTAATTTCATACCGTAGACTCTTTTCGTTTCCGGTGACGCATCAGACCGTGACGTGGTGAAAAGATGAAGACGAGTGCGAACAGCGTCGTCGCGACGAGGACGATCGATGCACCAGAGGATAAATTGTAGGTGAAGCTGAAATACAGTCCGACGATGGCGGACAGCGTACCGAAGCCTGCTGCTAGGAACAGCATCCGCGAGAGACGGTTCGTCAGTAAATACGCTGTCGCAGCTGGTGTGATCAGCATCGCAACGACGAGGATGATGCCGACCGTCTGAAGGGAAGCGACGGTGACGAGTGTCAGCAATGTCATCAATCCATAGTGAATCCAGCGTGTCGATAGTCCATAGGCTTGCGCCATTGTCGGGTCAAAGGAACTGATCAGCAACTCTTTGTAGAACAAGAAGATTCCCCCGAGGACGATCAATCCGATGATGACGGTCATCCACATATCGCTCGGACGGACCGCGAGGACGTTGCCGAACAAAATGTGATAGAGATCGCTACTGCTACGTAAGAACGAAATCAGGATGATCCCAAGGGCGAAGGCGGATGTGAAGAGGATGCCGATCGCTGTGTCGTTCTTGATGCGACTGTTCTGGCTAACGAAACCGATTCCAAGTGCCGTCACGAGACCCGTCACGACAGCACCGATCAGGAAGTTGATCCCGAGTAGGTAGGAAATCGCAACACCAGGTAAAACGGCGTGCGAGATTGCATCCCCCATCAACGACATCCCGCGAAGGATGATGAAACAGCCGATCACACCACAGATGATGCCGACCATGATGGCGGTGATCATCGCTTTTTGTAAGAACTCATATTGAAGTAATGCCTCGATGAACGTCATCCTTGTCCCTCCTTGCGTCGTTCGAATAGTGGTAAGCCATACGCTGGTTCGAGCCACTCCGGCGTCAAGATATCAGACGGAGGACCGACAGCGATTAGTCGTTTGTTCAACAGCATCAACGTGTCGAAGTAGTCCTCTGCTTTATGCAGATCATGGTGGACGACGACAATCGTCCGCCCTTCGGCTCGGAGTGTCCGTAAGAGTTCGATGATCATCTGCTCACTGGCGACATCGATACCGACGAACGGTTCGTCCAGCAACAGTAGTTCTGCTTCTTGGGCAAGGGCACGCGCCAGAAAGACCCGTTGTTGTTGTCCGCCTGACAGTTCACCGATTTGCCGTTCGGCATGATCGGACATACCGACGCGTTCGAGACATTCCATGGCGAACGCTTTTTGTGCTTTCGATGGTCGTTTGAATAAGCCGAGCTTCGGATAACAGCCCATCAACACGACATCCTGCACACGAACCGGGAAGTCCCAATCAATTGCACTTCGTTGCGGGACGTATGCGACACGTGACCGGACAGCTTCGAGTGGTTGATCGAGTACGCGTAACTGCTCGATCCGAGCGGGAATCAGACCGAGGATGGCTTTTAAGAAAGTGGATTTACCGGCACCATTCGGTCCGATGATACCAATCAGCGAAGCGACCGGAAGACGGACGGATACATCGGCGAGTGCATGTGTATCAAAATAGGAGACCGTGAGTCGGTTAACATCAAGGGCGTACATGAATGCTCACTCCTTTAGTTTTATGGTATAGAGAAGGAAAGTTTCCTTAGGGCAAAAAGTAGATTAAAAATTTTTGATGATTCATTACTAGAGAAAGATTCGGTCTACTAATAATGTTTCCTTAAGGCAAACTTTAAAGCCGTGAAAAACAGTTGTCAACTGTTTTTCGATATCGATCGCGAATCAACTCGTGCTAAGATGAAAAGGCAGAATCGTATGGGGGTGAGGAGATTGCGTCAGACAGCAGAACAACAATGGAAGTGGCTATTGCTCGATGCGCTTGCGAAGGAAAAGCGAGAGCAAGCACAGCAAGTCATCGAAGAAGTCTATCCGTATGACATCGCGCAAGTGTATGAAGAATTAGGAGAAGACGATCAAGCACGACTCCTCGATTATCTCGATCACGAACGATTGGCAGATGTGCTTGAGGAGCTCGAAGGAGAGCAACGTCTTGCCGTCTTGCGTCGTTTAGACGTCGAGCGCGCCGGGCATGTCCTCGATTTAATGGAAAACGATGATGTCGCGGATTTACTGGAGGAACTGGGACCAGAAGAAACTGACCGTTTGCTTGGTAGCATGCGGACAGACGAGGCACTGATCGTCCGCAATCTCTTGACGTATCCACCGGAGACGGCAGGGCGTTTGATGACGAACCGGTTCATCTGGGTGGGAGAGGATTTCACGGTCGGTGAGACGGTCGAGAAGATGCGTGACTACATCGAATACTCGGAGACGATCAATTACGTGTACGTCGTCAATCAACTCAGTGAACTCGTCGGTGTCATCTCATACCGGGACGTCATCTTAGCTGAAAATACGGAACGAATCAGCGATGTCATGGAGACGAAGGTGATTCGGGTCGCAGCAGAGACCGATCAGGAAGAGGTCGCGCAATTGTTCGAACGCTACGATCTCGTTTCGCTACCGGTCGTCGAAGGCGATGTTCTCGTCGGATTGATTACGGTCGATGATGCACTCGATGTCTTACGGGAAGAAGCGAATGAAGACATCGAGAAACTCTCAGCATCCGGTAAATCAATTGATTTCGAGACGAAGTCGTGGATTGCTGCAACCCGGCGCTTGCCATGGCTCGTCTTGTTACTGTTCATCGGGCTCGTCTCCGGATCGATCATCAGTCAGTTCGAAGAGACGCTTTCAAAAGTTGTCGCGCTCGCCTTTTTCATGCCAATGATTGCTGGGATGACCGGAAATACCGGTACCCAATCGCTCGCGGTCGTCGTCCGTGGATTGATCACGCGTGAAGTCGATAAGCGGGTCGCGACGCGATTAATCCTACGAGAACTTTGGGTTGGTTTGATCATTGGTGTCATTTGTGGTGTCTTGATTGCTATCATTGCGTACGTCTGGCAAGGAAGTGCCGTCTTAGGTCTTGTCGTCGGCAGCTCACTCGTCATCACGCTGATTTTTGGAACACTGGCTGGAACGATCATTCCGCTCATCTTACATCGCTTAAAGATCGACCCGGCGATTGCGTCCGGACCGCTGATCACGACGTTGAACGATATCTTGTCGCTCCTCGTCTACTTCGGGATCGCGACCGCGTTCATCAGTCGCTTGATGTAAAAAAACCGAACCGATTCGCCTTCTCTTCAAGAGAAAGGGAATTGGTTCGGTTTTTTTCATGCATTCTCATGCGTCGTGCGAATCCAGACCGCCAGTGGACCGATGTCGTCAAAGCCTGCTTCGAGCGCCGTGATCAGGTGATCACCGTATTCGTATCCGACGAGTGGTTGACCGGGGAAGTGTGCGGAGCACAAGCGTGCGATATCATCCCATAAGCGTTCATCAAGATAGTCGGAACTAACGTACATCAATCCGGTCGTCGTTTGGTTCGAGTAGGCGATGCAACTTGCCTGTTGTGCTTCGCAATAGAAAAAGCGGACGTCCGGATGTTGCCATAACGATTCCGGTAACTCCGGTGTCGCTTGGATTGCTTGGAAGCGAGTAAACTGCGTGGCATCCGTGACGACAGACCAATCGACGGGAAGAGCGCGACGATCGAGTATGGCGGGACGGGTCATCCATTCCGCTGTGAACAGGTGACTGAGACCAGCGCTTGAGAAATCATAGCTCGCCGTACAGTCCTTGATGCTGTACACGTCGGTTGCATTAATTCGCTGATGAGGAAGGCGAACCATCAGTTCCGGATAATAACTTGGAACGCTTCCTTTAGCGAGCCAGGTCGATTCGGTTTCTGTCACCTGGCATCCGACTTGTTCACAAACAAGGCGACACCAATCGAAATTGTTTTGGATGGCAGATTGACGCATGCTTGATCCCCCCTTAATCCTCTTCCGGTTGTTTAATCAAAACGTATGACAAGGTAGCAATTAACGTCAAGAACAACCCGCAGCCGATCGTGATATACGCCATCGTGAAGACCTTACCGAGCGTCGTCGTCGGGATGAATGTCGGATGCCCGACCGTACTCAGTGTCGTGATGCAAAAGTAAAGCGCATCGATGACCGAAAGGTTTTCTTCCGTACTGTAGAAGATCGTCCCAGAGACGAATGTCAACAAACAAAGAATCAGTAGTCCGCGGAAGTAAGACAAGTGAAAGGCGCGGCGCAATCCCTTGAATAGGCGTGAAAAAATCGTCAGTACAGATATCATCGAATCTCTCCTTTAAGATCGGTGCGTCGAGTCCATCGTATCATGAATAAGATAATCATTCTTTCCGGCATGTTTGACACCATCTATCACCTGATCAACCTGTAAGTTCAAGCGAAGAGGCATTTTTCTTGAATGGAGGAAGAACACCCCATAAGTAAGCGAACGTGAATAAGCTGAGCAGTTAGTGTTACGGATGTGATGGAGTGCGTAAAAATATATCAATCGACATATAGAACATGATGAAGGTCGGAATCAGATAGACGATCGTAAAAAGAAACAAGGATGGCATGCGTTCCGCTCTTCGAGATGATTTTTAGATAGATAGTCTCAGTATAGTGGGCGCAGATTGCTTAGGCGGATTGAAATTTTAAAAAAGGGGAATCAATCGAGATTCAATGTCAGCCGTCGTATTTTAGCGACACCTTCGAGTCCTGACGGATCATGATGCGTCTTATGGGCGACGAAATGTTCATCGGCTTCCGTCGTCCGGATTCGTAACGGACGTTCGTCGCGGTGGACGACCTCGAAGATCACCTCAGCCAGAGTTTCTGCTGATTGGCGGTCGGCATGTCGCGTTCGGTACGTCTGCAAATAAGCCGTGATGATCGGTTTGAAGTCGTCTTCGTGTAAGCCACCCGTCCGTTCGAGTTGATCGAGAACATTTGCGGTAAAGTTCGTCTCGACGGCGGCTGGTTCAATCAGGGTGACGTCGATGTTGAAGTACGGTTTATAGTAGGTCGCAAGACTTTCGAACAGACCTTCGATCGCAAACTTACTGGCACAATACAATTCATTCATCGGTTGACCGACGAGACCACTGACGCTTGAAGTCGCGATCAAGTGACTACCTTCCGGTGCTTGTTTGAGTAAGGGGAGGCAGGCTTCAATCGTTCGGATGACACCGAAGACGTTCGTTTCGAAGAGTTGCTTGATTTCATAACTTGTCGCTTGACCGAGTGCGCGCAGTAAACCATGACCGGCGTTGCAGAGTACAACGTCCAGGTGATCGACCTCTTGTTCGATTTGCCGGATGGCTGCCTTCACGCTTGTTTCATCTGTGACATCGAGCGACAAGAAGGTGAGCGTCGGTAACGACACAGTCATCTCACCCGGACTCCGAACACCAGCATAGACAGACCAGCCGGCTTCCGCAAACCGCTGTGCCGTCGCCAGACCGATACCGGAAGAAGCACCCGTGATCAATATCGTTTGCATATCAATTCCTCCGTTCTGAAAGTAGTTGTCTTCTATTATTTACCCGAATTATCGTCGAATTATTTGCATTAAAATTGCATGTATTAATGAAAAAACTTAATATAAAGAAAAAAGGAGGTAGGAATCGATGGGGCAAATCGAACGGCTGCAACAGATGCGGGAATGGATCAAGACGAGTCCTGAAATTTCGCTGGATCAACTGATGCAGGAGTATCAGATTTCACGAGATACCGCACGTCGTGACGTCATCGTCCTCGAACAAGAAGGGGAGATCATTCGCGTTAAGAATGGATTAGTCCGTGCTGGTGGAACGCTTGCCTATGAACAGCGGACAGAGAAACCGGAAAAACGGCGGATCGGACAGCGCGCAGCGCGTCACATCCAAGCGAATGATCGCTTATTGCTCGACGCTGCAACGACGGTATCTGAGATGGCACGGGCACTTCCGCCTTATCCACTACACGTCATCACGAACTCCCTTGACATTGCAGACTATGTCGGAGCTCGCACGGATATTGAGCTGTACGTCACGGGAGGGCGTTTCGACCGGCATGCGCGAAGCTTGAGTGGGATCAAGACGGCAGACGACATCCTGAATTATCAAGTCGATTGTGTTTTTCTTGGAGCATGTGGGTTGACGGAAGAAGGACTTTTTGCGGAACAACTCGAAGAAGCGGTCGTAAAGAAAGCGATGATTCGAAGTGCGACCCGTGTCATCGTCCTCGCAGACCATACGAAGTTCAATAAACGCTTTTTGCATAAGGTCTGCGACTGGGGACAAATCGATATGCTCGTCACCGATCAAGTACCAGACGCAACGTGGCAAGAACGACTAGATCATTATCATGTCGATCTCGACGTGACAGAGGAGGAAACAACATGAACTCGATTCAAACGACGCTCGTCGGATTTGGTTTTTCAGCGGTGACGTTTCACGTTCCGTTCTTACAGGCATTACCGGCATTCGAAGTGACGCAAGTCGTCTCGAGTCGACCGGAGCAGGTGGCACAACATTTCAGTGAGGCGACAGTCGTCGCGACACTCGCTGAAGCTTTGCAAGATGAGAGTACGGAACTTGTCGTCATCACGACACCAACGGCACTGCATTTCGAAATGGCAAAACAAGCGATCGAAGCAAAAAAGCACGTCTTACTCGAAAAGCCGGCCGTCGTGACGATCGAAGAAGCACTGGCGCTGCAAACGTTAGCAAAACAACACGGGGTGCAGGTCGCCGTCTATCAAAACCGTCGCTTTGACGGGGACTTCCTGACACTTGAACAATTGATGGAAATGAATGAAATTGGGGACTGGCAAGTCATTGAGTCACGCTTTGATCGCTATCGCCCGGTTGTTCGAGAGCGTTGGCGGGAACAAACGGGTGATGGTGCCGGCATCCTGTTTGATCTCGGCTCACACTTACTCGATCAAGCACTTGCCTTGTTTGGAGAACCGGATGCTCTGACGGGCGATGTTTACCTGCAACGTGACGGTGCTGTTGTCGATGACGGTTTCCATGTCACGCTACATTACGGTACGCGACGTGTCATTCTTCGCTCGGCATCCTTCATCCAAGGACCGACACCGCGTTTTGAGTTCCATGCGACACGCGGCAGTTATATCAAATACGGAATGGATCCACAAGAAGGACGGCTTGCGAAAGGTCATGCTGTCGATGGACAGCTCGGCGAAGATGAAGTGGACTCCTATGGATATCTCCAGATCGCCGATCAGCCAGTCGAGCGCCTCGCGACACTTCCAGGCAGTTATGCGACGTTTTACGAACAGTTGGCGGAAGGGCTTCGCGGTGGACGGGTACCTGTCGATTTACGCGACGCTGAAAAAACAATGCGCTTGATTGAAGCAGTGCGCATCAGCAGTGATGAAGGACGACGCCTCTTACGAAAGGAATGGGATGCATGGAAGAATTGAAAGTGCTGCTTGCGGAAGAGGAAGAACTCGTCCTGACGTCACTGACGAATACGGAAGCGATCGGGATGGGACATGAGTTGATCGGACGGGCGATGAAGAAAAACTTGTCGATTGCCGTTGAAATCAAACGGAATGGGCAGCGTTTATATTACGCGGCGCTCGATGGTACGGCACCGGATCAAGAAGAGTGGATTCGCCGGAAATCGAACGTCGTCTTGCGACATGGCTATAGCTCGCTGTACATGCGTCGGTATAATGAGAGCAAACATCGCTCGTATCATACGATGTATGCTGTTTCTCCAGCCGATTATGTCGATGCCGGTGGGTCGTTCCCGATCCGGATCGAAGGAGTCGGTGTCGTTGGTACGATCACCGTTTCCGGTCTATCGCAGGAAGCAGACCATCGTCTTGCGACGGAAGCGTTGCGCTTACTTAAGAGACAACAGCTGGAGCAATAAGGTATTTATAAAACACAAGTGTTGATTCTCGTGCAAGACTTCGCTTTCCACGGGCGGAAGGCGAGCCTCCTCGCCGCATTCGCGCCTACGGGGTCTCACCCATTCCGCTTTTCCCGCAGGAGTCTTCGTCTTGCACGTTCATCAACGGATCGTTCGACACGAAAAAACCGAAATGCTGAAGTCAATATACTTCAGCATTTCGGTTTTTTATGTTCTATTTTGATAGATCATGAGAAACAGCAGGACTCACGTTGTTCACGCGACTCCTACAGGAAAAAGCGCAAGATCTTGCGCTGTCAGAGACAAACAAGACCCGTGTCGGCTGTCTGTGACAGTCGAGACTGGCTTGTGTCTCGCCTGAGGAAAGCGCGTGAACGAATCGTGAGGGCAATCGTCACGATGCCATCGAATCAGATGAAGCCGATACGTCTTTGCGTGTGTTCCCGCGATAGACGAAGTAAAGCGCAGCCAGCATCGCAACTAGACCGAGCAGACGTTTTCCGTCGAGCGGGACGACGACACCACCGAATGCACCGATGTGGTCGATGACCATACCTGCTGCGAGTTGACCGATGACGGTCGCGATACTAGCTGCCGTGACACCGATCTGCGGAACGGCAAGAATCGTCAGGAATAGATAACTGACGCCGAACAGGACAGCACTTAGTTGCCAACGAGGTGCTTCGAGCAAGAGTAGGACGTTTCCTTGTCCGAAGAAGAGGATGGCTAAAGCGAGAATCAGCGTTCCCGTGAAGAAGGTCAGAAACGTACTTTCAAGGGCACCAGCCTTTTGACTGAAGGCACCGTTGATGGACGACTGTGCGCTCAGCATGACGCCACCGAGTAATGTAAAACCGAGTAATAAAATATTCACGAGCGAACCTCCTTAAAAGATAAGAAATAGGGCGACGAGCATCAGAGCAGAAGCCATTAGCTTGTCGCGATTGATCGGACGTTTCGGACTACCAAGCCAACCGTTATGTTCGATGACCATACTAGCGACCATTTGACCGAGAATGACACTGACCATGGCGAGACCGACCCCGACGAGTGGAATGCTGATGATCAGGATCGTCAAGTAGATGCTACCGAGTAGACCACCGAGCAAGGTCCATTTCGGTGCGCGGAATGTATAGCCGAGTGAACCCCTTCCGAAGAAGAGGACGATCAATCCGATGATGATCGTACCGGCGAAGAAATTATAAAAGCTACTTTCGAGTTTTCCGACGAAGTTCCCGAGCTCACCATAGATTGCTCCTTCGACACTTAAAGCGATACCCGCAAGTAACGCGAGTGCGTAATACACGATTTTCAACAGAATTCATCCTTTCACGAATCTAAATATCGAGAAATGTCGATATGTAAGGCGAGGAGAACGGATCAAAGTTCTCCTTTGAGGTACGCTGCAAGCTCCTGGATTTTTTCTTCATTTCGCCGGTAATACGTCCATTTGCCGTGACGTTCGGATTCGAGCAATCCGACTTTTTGCAACATCGTAAGATATTGGGAGACGGTCGATTGAGATAAGTTCGCCTTCTCTTGGATATCTCCGACGCAAATGCCTCCCTTGTCCGACAAATTCGTCGCGAGATGGGCCGTCGGCTTATTGAAATGAGTCTCGGGATCCTTGAGCCAGCGTAAGATATCAAGACGTACCTCGTTCGATAATGCCTTGAATAGATCCACTTGATTTGTCATACGCTTAAACTAATCGATGATTCTCGATATGTCAATTCAAGACACTTATGGTTGAACGAATGCATGCTTGAGAAGGCGATGTGTCACTTTAGTTGCTGTATACGGCTCAAAACCGAATCGTTCATAAAAGGTACTGGCATCGTCCGTATAGAGCCAGAGCTCGGAATACGTCAAAAGTGCTTCCGGGATGATTTTCTCAAGTAGTTGCGTACCAACACCGTGGTGTCGTATTTCTGGTAAGACATAGACATGACGAATCCGACCGACGTCGTTCGTGCCGGTTTGTTTCATATACCCCCCGCACGCGATGACGTGTCCGGAAAGAGATAAAGCGACGAACAATGCCTCACCATCCTCTTGGAACGTTTCATTTCGCCGTTCGCGTAGCATCCGTTCGATGAAGGGATAGCCTTCCTGTGTACTCTTTGATAAGATTGGTAACCAGTTGAAGGCATCAAAATCGTTGACCCGTTCGATTGTCATCTCCATCTGTCATTCCTCCTTCTTCTCTCTTGGATATTCCTTTTTCGGGAGCGGGAAAAACACGAATCGAGAATCAATTCGAGCTTTTTTTAAATAGAGACTGGATTTTTAAAAGCTGTTTTGCGTATAATGAGAAGTAATGGATTGAACGCAAATGAAAGGAAGTGGCCGTCACAATGAGCCTCAGCCGTTTAAGTAAAGAAGAGATTACTGATCTTTCGCTGATCGAATTCGTCAATGAAATGTTGCAAGAAGCTGGCGAACAGCCAATCACGTTCGATGACATCACGTCAGAAATCGAAAAGTACCATACGTTTACAGATGAAGAAGACAAGTTCGAGAAACTTGCTCAACTCTATACAGACATGAACATCGACGGAAACTTCGTCAACGTCGGAGCGAACCGTTGGTCACTCCGCGCTTGGTATCCGTTCGATAAGTCGGATGAGGATCTCGTCATCGAAGCGCGTCAACGTGGAGAACTCGATGAGTTTGAAGAAGAGTTCAACTATGATGCAGAAGAAGACGAGTTCGAGACGATCGAAGACGATCTCGATACATTCGCGAAGACAGCGGACTATGATTCAGCTGACGACAGCGAAGACGATGATACGTTCAAAAAAGTCGCAGCCATCGATGATCTCGATGACGATCTCGACGAAGAAGATTTAGAAGACTTCGAAGAAGAAGAGGAAGTCTAAGTACGATCAACCACAACTGTACAGCTGCTATTTCCCTATAGAAATGGCAGTTTTTTCGTTGACGGCTGACGAACGAGTACGAAAATTTTTCTTTGAAAAATTAGGCTTGACGAAGTTTTCCGAATGACGTAAGTTAGTCATGGGCTTCTTTAAGCAACGTGCTTATTTCAGCAAAAGTGTCTCCTATTCCAATGGGGGCACTTTTGCTTTTTTGTTTTTACCACCTCTGTATTGTTGAGATGTGAATTAGGGAAGGGAGCAATATTTAACATGACAAAGTATATTTTCGTAACAGGTGGCGTCGTATCGTCACTCGGTAAAGGGATCACCGCTGCATCGCTCGCTCGTCTCTTGAAAAACCGTGGCCTCAATGTCACGATCCAAAAATTCGACCCGTACATCAACATCGACCCGGGTACGATGAGCCCGTATCAACACGGGGAAGTATTCGTTACGGATGATGGCGCAGAGACAGACCTTGACCTTGGTCACTACGAGCGTTTCATCGACATCAACTTGAGCCAGAACGCGAACGTCACGTCTGGACGTATCTACTCGACGATCCTCAAGAAGGAACGCCGTGGCGACTACAACGGTGGAACGGTCCAAGTCATTCCGCACATCACGAACGAAATCAAGGACCGTGTCTTCCGTGCTGGAAAAGAAACGGGCGCTGACGTCGTCATCACAGAGATTGGTGGAACGGTAGGGGATATCGAATCGCTTCCGTTCATCGAAGCCATTCGTCAGGTGAAAAACGATATCGGGAAAGAAAACGTCATGTACGTTCACTGTACGCTCGTTCCGTATCTTGCAGCAGCAGGTGAGCTCAAGACGAAACCGACACAACACAGTGTCAAAGAACTCCGTAGCTACGGTATTCAACCAGACATCATCGTCTTACGTGCGGAGCACCCAGTCCCACAAGAGATGAAAGATAAAATCGCACTCTTCTGTGACACACGTCCGGAAGCAGTCATTGAAGCACAAGATGCATCGACACTCTACGAAGTACCGCTCAACTTGCAACGTCAAGGCATGGACCAACTCGTCTGTGACTACTTCAAGTTCGACACACCAGTTGCTGACATGACAGCTTGGAAACAACTCGTCCACACAGTGACACACCTCGAGAAGACGACGAAGATTGCACTCGTCGGGAAATACGTCGAATTGCGTGATGCGTACATCTCAGTTGCAGAAGCACTGAAACACGCTGGATTCGCCTTCAACAGTGATATCGAAATCGACTGGATCAACGCAGAAGACGTGACGCGCGAAAACGTCAACGAATTGCTCGGTTCAGCAGACGGAATCCTCGTTCCTGGTGGATTTGGAGAACGCGGCATCGAAGGGAAAATCGAAGCGACACGTTTTGCCCGTGAAAACAACGTACCGTTCTTCGGTATCTGTCTCGGTATGCAACTCGCGACAGTTGAATTCGCACGTAACGTCCTCAATCTTGAAGGCGCACACTCAGCGGAAATCGACCCAGCGACACCATACCCGATCATTGACTTGTTGCCGGAACAAAAAGACATCGAGGATCTCGGTGGTACACTCCGTCTCGGACTTTACCCATGTAAACTCGAAGATGGAACGAAAGCACGTGCCGCGTATTCAAGCGAGCTCGTCTACGAACGTCACCGTCACCGTTATGAGTTCGGTAACGAATTCCGTGAGCAGTTCGAAGCAAACGGCATGGTCTTCTCAGGTACGAGCCCAGACGGTCGTCTCGTTGAGATCATCGAGATTCCAGAACACAAATGGTTCGTCGCGTGTCAGTTCCACCCAGAATTGATCTCACGTCCAGAACGTCCACAAGCACTCTTCCATGACTTCATCCAAGCTTCACTTGGTGAATGAAAGGAAAGATAATCAAAGACGCGGTAACCTTCAGCATCATTGAAGGTCACCGCGTCTTTTTTTGATTGGTTATATTCAGAACTACATATTATAGAAGAAAAACGTCAATCCCACTCTTCTGTCATTTCTTGTAGTTGCGTCAAGATATGCGTTAAGAGGAACGCGCAAAGGGCAAGACTCGGCAGTCCGTGACGTGAACCGTCATCTGCCGGAAGCAGTCCTTTACTAAACTTCAATGCGAGCGGAGCAATCGAACGCTCGAGCGTTTCTGTCACGTCACTGAGTGTGACGATCGCATAAGGCGTATGCCATGCGTCATAGCGAGCAAGAGAAGCGAGAAGGTCGGAGCGTTCCGTATCTGGCGTAAAGATTAAGACGCGATCGACAGCGTGCAGTGTCTTTCGATCCTTGATTTTCGTAACCCGTTTCATCTGATCCGGACCTTCTGAGAGCATTGGATAGAGTCCTTCACATTCACCGTAAGCGTCGACATAGACCGTACCTTCCCCGACGAGCGCCTGTGCGAGCAGACGGACGACATCGAATAGTTCGTCTTCCTGTTTTGCGAGTGTTTGCAATTTTCCGTTGAATTGTGTAGCTAAGATTTTCATCATTTTTCTTCATCCTTTCTATGTTTCTCTCAAGGACAGTATAAAGTAAGTTTTGCTTTAGTGTAGAATGGAAATAACTAGAGGGGGAGTGGCAGAGATGAAAGGCAGATTGTTGATCGTCGAGGATGAGCCGGGAATCCGGAATTTGCTTGCACAGTTGTTCCGGGCAGAAGGGTATGAAACGGACGTCGCCGTCGATGGAGAGGAAGCGATCGTCTACTTACAAGGAGCGGCATATGATTTGCTGTTGATGGATGTCAACATGCCGGGGCGGACCGGGATCGAGGTTTTACGTCATCAGGACCGGATCGGACGACGTGTCCGGACGATTTTAATGACGGCACTCGGTGAAAAAGAAGCGATGGAAGAAGCGAAACGATTAGGGGTCGTCGCCTTCTTCGGAAAGCCATTTGACATCTTCGAATTAAAAAAAGAAGTGACTGTGCAAATTTCTCACGATGTAAGCGGTTAATCCTTCACGTCGCCGTCACAAACCAAAAAACCAAGCGAAATGCTGTACGTTCCGATGAATCAGTATGTTATAATCAGTCTGAAATTGCACGAGTTCGTGTAAGCAGCGATCAAAACAGAGGAGGATGTCATTATGCCATTAGTATCTATGACAGACATGTTAAACAAAGCTCTCGAAGGTAAGTATGCAGTAGGTCAATTCAACATCAACAACCTCGAGTGGACACAAGCGATTCTCGGTGCGGCTCAAGAAGAGCAGTCACCAGTTATCCTTGGAGTATCTGAAGGTGCAGCACGCCACATGGGCGGATTCTACACTGTCGTGAAAATGGTTGAAGGTCTCGTACACGACATGAAAATAACAGTTCCAGTCGCAATCCACCTCGACCACGGTTCGAGCGTTGAAAAATGTAAAGAAGCGATCGACGCTGGATTTACATCTGTCATGATCGATGATTCGCACAGCCCGATCGACACAAACATCGAAACAACAAAAGCAGTCGTTGAATACGCTCACGCTAAAGGCGTTTCAGTAGAAGCGGAAGTTGGTACAGTTGGTGGACAAGAAGACGACGTCATCGGTGATGTCATGTATGCGAAACTTGACGAGTGTGTACGCATCGTCAAAGAAACAGGAATCGACACGCTTGCGCCTGCACTCGGTTCTGTTCACGGACCATACAAAGGTGAACCAAACCTCGGATTCAAAGAGATGGAAGAAATCCGTGACGCTACAAACCTCCCACTCGTTCTTCACGGTGGAACTGGAATTCCGACACACGATATCGAAAAAGCGATCTCACTCGGAACTTCAAAAATCAACGTTAACACAGAGAACCAAATCTCATTCGCGAAAGTCGTTCGTGAAGTGTTAGCTGAGAAACCAGAAGCATATGACCCACGCGTATTCATCGCACCAGGTCGTGAAGCAATCAAACAAACTGTCATCGGTAAGATGCGTGAGTTCGGTTCAAGCAACAAAGCTTAATCGACTCCTCTTTAAAGTGCGGTAGACTTCGGTCTACCGTGCTTTTTTCATATCATATGAACGTGTATTCGATGGAAAATAGTAGGACTTCTCGTGAAAAAAAACTATAATAGAGTCGTAAGCGATTTCAAGGGATGAAAGGGGAACGAGAAAGATGAGATTTTTCATTGACACAGCAAACGTAGAGGACATCAAGAAAGCACATAAAATGGGGATTTTAGATGGTGTCACGACGAATCCATCGCTCGTCGCTAAGGAGGGCGTCGATTTCCATACAAGACTTCGTGAAATCTGTGAAATCGTCGGAGATGTCTCTGTCAGCGCTGAAGTCATCGCGCTTGATGCAGAAGGAATGATTCGCGAAGGGAAGGAACTTGCCCAGATCGCACCGAACATTACGGTTAAGGTTCCGATGACTCCGGCCGGACTCGAAGCGGTCGCAGCACTTTCAAAAGAGAAGATCACGACGAACGTCACATTGATCTTCAATCCGAACCAAGCATTACTCGCAGCCCGTGCTGGTGCGACATACGTATCACCATTCCTCGGTCGTCTAGATGACATCGGTCAAGATGGAATGGGCCTCGTCGAGACGATTGCTCAAATTTTCGTCGTACATGATATTCCGACACAAATCATTGCGGCATCGGTCCGGAACCCGGTTCACGTGACGAACGCTGCTCTTGCGGGCGCAGACATCGCGACGATTCCATTCTCGGTCATCGAGTCACTCACACACCACCCACTCACGACGCAAGGAATTGAAAAGTTCCTCGCGGACTGGGAAAAAACGCAGCAATAATCGTAGCGAAGAGAAAGGTTGATGGAACGTGGACATTTTGCATATCGTAGGGCAACAACGCCTAGAAGGAACCGTATCAATCAGTGGTTCGAAGCAAAGCGCCATTCCGTGTCTTGCTGCAGCTCTACTGACGGATCAGACGGTCGTTCTAGAAGGCGTGCCAGAAATTGGCGACGTCGCGACAATGATCGAGATTTTAGAGACGCTCGGCACGGTCGTGACACGTCAAGGCGATATGGTGACGATTGATCCAAGTCGGGTTGAATCGATGCCGTTAACTGGTGCGGAGACGCGCAAGTTACGCGGATCGATCTACCTCATGAGCGTTCTGGCGGCCAGATTCAAACAAGGAGTCGTCGGTCTGCCGGGGGGTTATGACATCGGACCACGACCGATTGATTTACACATCAAAGCACTGGAGCGTCTCGGTGTTTCCGTACGTAACGAGCAGGGCGTCCATTACATGCGCGTCGACCGTCTCGTCGGAAACCGAATCTATCTCGATCTTCCGTCATTCGGAGCGACGATCAGTGCTTTACTCGTCGCTGTCTTCGCTGAAGGAACGACTGTCATCGAAAACGCTGCCTATGATCCAGAAGTCATCGACGTCAGTACGATGCTGACGAACATGGGAGCAAATGTCAAAGGGGCAGGAACGGATGAGATTCGAATCAAAGGTGTCTCACGCCTGAGTGGTTGCCGGCATACCTTGATTCCAGACCGGATGGAAGCAGGAACGTTTTTGACGATGGGCGCGGCACTTGGGCGCGTCACCGTCGATAACGTCATTCCGCTCCATCTCGAGAGCGTTATCCAAAAACTCGAGCGGTATGGTGCGTTGATCGAAGTAACAGATGATTCCGTCACGGCGACATTTCATGAGGCGAAGCCGGTCGATATTCGTGTCTTCCACTACGGTGGATTCCCAAGCGATCTACAACCTGTCATCTCGGCAGCGTTGTTGCAAGCGAAAGGAGCGAGTATCGTTGTCGATAAGTTGTACCCGCAACGTTTCCGACATGTACAGGAGTTGCGGCGCTTAAACGCCCGAATCACGCATGAAGACGCTTCGATCATCATTCGTGGTGGCGAATCCTTACTCGGTACGGAAATCGAGGCACCAGATCCACGCGGTGGCGCAGCACTTGTCTTGGCGGGACTTCTCGCTTCAGGGGAGACGACATTGCACCACGCGGAAGTGCTTGACCAGAGTTACGAACGATTTGATCAGAAGTTGAAGGAACTAGGCGCCCTCGTATGGCGTGAAACGATTTGACCGATTTGTAACAAGGGAGAGGGGACATACACATGGAGAGAAGTCTATCAATGGAACTTGTACGCGTCACGGAGGCGGCAGCACTTGCCTCTGCACGCTGGATGGGAAAAGGATTGAAGAATGAAGCGGATGATGCGGCAACAAGCGCGATGCGTGATGTCTTCGATACGATTCCGATGAAAGGAACCGTCGTCATCGGGGAAGGCGAGATGGATGAAGCACCGATGCTTTACATTGGAGAAAAGCTAGGAAATGGGTATGGACCACGACTTGACGTCGCTGTCGATCCGCTCGAAGGAACGAATATCGTCGCAAAAGGAACATGGGGCGCACTTGCTGTCCTCGCTGTTGCGGATGCGGGAGATTTACTCCATGCACCGGACATGTACATGGATAAGATTGCAGTTGGTCCGGAAGCAGCAGGACACATCAGTCTGGATGCGACGATTGAAGAAAACATCGCAGCAGTCGCAAAAGCGAAGAACAAGGAAATTGAAGACGTCGTCGTCTCGATCCTTGATCGCGAACGTCATGAAGAAATCATTCAACGGATTCGGGCAACAGGGGCACGGATTCGCTTGATTGGTGACGGTGACGTTGCTGGTGCGATCAATACGGCGTTCCCGCATACAGGGATTGATATCTTGCTTGGTTCAGGTGGCGCACCGGAAGGCGTTCTTGCTGCCGTTGCCTTAAAGTGTCTCGGTGGAGAGCTCCAAGGGCGCTTGTTACCAGCAGACGATGCCGAGATTGAACGTTGTAAGAAGATGGGCATCGAAGATCCATCGAAGATTCTCATGATGGACGATCTCGTCGCAGGAGACGACTGTATCTTTGCTGCGACAGGGGTCACGGACAGTGAGTTGATGAAAGGTGTCCAGTTCACGGCACAAGGCGGTCAGACACACTCTGTCGTCATGCGTGCGAAATCAGGAACGGTTCGTTTCGTTGAAGGCATTCACTCGTTTAAGAAAAAACCGAAGCTTGTCATTAAGTAAAAGAGAAGGACTCATACGTGAGGACTTGATCGATAAAAAAGAGTTGGTGTTTCGGATAATTTCCGAAACACCAACTCTTTTTGCTATGTTTCTAGGAATCAAGACGTTCATCCTCAACTCCTAGAGGAAAAGGAAACGTGCTAACGTTTTCCGCTTCGTTAATTCGTATGGGAAGATTGCAGCACCTCCGAATCGCTCGACATGAAACTTCGTTTTGAAGAGCATTGCCTCACGTTTGACGAGCAGGACGTGATCTCCTGATCGTGCATGAAGATAAGCGAATTCACGACTAAGACCTCTTGAAGCACCTGTGATGAAGACATGTATCCTATTTCCTTCTTATGAATTGAATAAGATGAAAAAAAGCGATCGAGCCAATGCTCAACCGCTTTGAGATGATGAATTATAGGTAAGATCCGGCGCCGACAAGGCGTGAACCCCAGTACCCTGATTTGAAGCTTGAGTATTTAACGCCACCTGTTTCTGAGTTAACCATGCTTGACTTGCTTGTTGCGATCCCGACGTGTTGAATGCCGCTACCGTGTGAGAAGAAGACAAGATCTCCTGGTTGTACGCTTGAAACGCGGACTTTCTTAGAAGAAGAATATTGTGAAGAAGACGTACGTGGCAATGTTTTACCAGCCGCTTTCTTGTAAACGTAGCTTGTGAAACCAGAGCAGTCGAATCCACGAGTCGTTGTTCCGCCCCATACGTATGGTGTACCTTTATGTTTTGCTGCTTCGTTCAGGATTTTCGTCCGTTTAGAAGATGTGCTTGTTGATTTTTTAGCGCTTGAAGATGATTTGTATGTCTTTGTGTATTGTGAGAAGACATAACGTGTTTTACCGCCGTATGAGATTTTTGTCCAGCTGCCTGATTTGCCTTTGTATGTAAAGACTTGACCAGCGTTGACTTTCCCGACGATGCTTGCTTTCGTAGAAGGAGCTGTCCGAACACGAAGACCGTTGTCCGTGATCTTGACTTTCGTGACTGTTGCTGCTTCAACTTTACCTGTACCCACTGATGTAAAACCTGAAACCACTAAGGCTGCTGTCGCGATCGATGCTAGAAAACGTTTCATGTTAAGAATTCCTCCGTTTTAATGTAGTGTGTTGCGTCCGTAAGTTATATGATGAAATCATTAAGTGTGTAATTAAGCAGTGAACCTTACAACTGTGTAAGAATTTTGTCTGCAGGAATATCTTAGCATGTGCGCCCTTAAAAACGTTTTTTCAGTTAGAAGACAAAATAGATGCTTTTGTAACATAACTGAAATAATATCCTTGAATATTACAAAGTAAGAAACGCAAAGGATTGTGGACGACGAATTTAAAAAAATATGATACCTTTAGTTCACGAAAGAAATTACATACCTCCTGATGTATGTATGGAAGTATGCTGAATGCAGTTGAATTTATAAAGAATAGGTGAAGAACATGCCAACAACTGATAAAAAAGATAAACCTGAACGTTCCTATACTTTGGCTCAATTGAGTCAGCTGACATTAAAAGAATTATATGAAATCGCAAAGACGAAGAATGTCCCGCAATATCGAGAAGCCCGTAAGCGTGAGTTGATGTTCAAGATTCTAAAAGCACAGGCGGAATCAACAGGTCTTTATTTCCTCGAAGGGGTACTTGAAGTCATCCCTGGTAATCCACAAATGCAAAACGATGGTGGCTTCGGCTTCCTTCGCCCTATCAATTATTCCCAATCCTCTGAAGATATCTATATCGCCGCTTCTCAAATCCGACGCTTCAATCTACGTAATGGTGATGTCGTCACAGGTAAAGTACGCCCACCGAAGGAAAACGAACGTTTCCAAGGGTTACTTAGTGTGGAAGCCGTCAACGGCGAAGCACCGGATACAGCGCGTAACCGTTTATTCTTCCCGGCGCTGACACCGATCTATCCGGATCGTTTAATGCGTCTTGAGACAGAGCCGCGTCATTTATCGGTTCGTGTCATGGATATGATTGCACCGGTTGGGTTTGGACAACGCGGTTTGATCGTCGCACCACCAAAAGCAGGGAAGACGTCACTCCTCAAAGAAATCGCGAACTCGATTCAAGAGAATCATCCGGATGTCGAGCTGATCATTCTATTGATCGATGAGCGACCAGAGGAAGTAACTGACATCGAGCGTTCGGTTCCGGGAGCAGATGTCGTCAGTTCAACGTTCGACGAAACACCTGACAACCATGTCCGGATTTCTGAACTTGTCCTTGAACGGGCGATGCGACTTGTCGAACATAAAAAAGATGTCGTCATCTTGATGGATTCGATCACGCGTTTGACTCGTGCGTATAACTTAACAGTGCCGCAAAGCGGACGGACGCTTTCAGGGGGGATTGACCCAGCAGCGTTCCACAAACCAAAACGGTTCTTTGGTGCGGCGCGAAACATCGAACATGGTGGCAGTTTGACGATTCTTGCGACGGCACTCGTCGAGACGGGATCCCGCATGGATGATGTCATCTATGAGGAATTCAAAGGAACAGGAAACATGGAGCTACATCTCGATCGTAAGCTGTCGGAACGCCGAATCTTCCCGGCAATCGACATTCGCAAATCAGGTACGCGGAAGGAAGAACTCTTGCTTCCAAAAGAGCAACTCGATGCGCTCTGGACGATTCGTCGGACGATGAACGAGTCGAACGAGTTCGTCGATACGTTCCTGCGTAAGATTCGCGACACGAAAAATAATGAAGAATTTTTTGCTGAACTTGAGAAAGAAAAGAAGAAGACGGTCCGACGTGCACCTGCTAAACCGTGTACCGTCAAGAAGGAAGCAACGACGGAAAAATAACTATTGCGACGCGTAAAAAAATCGTTTAGTATAGGAAGGTAACTTACTCTGGCTCAGCAAATGGACCAGGGCGGAAGGAGAGAAATCAACCATGAAACAAGGAATTCACCCTAACTACAACAAAGTAGTATTTATGGATTCAACGACTGAGTACAAATTCTTAAGCGGTTCTACTCGTTCTTCGAACGAAACGATCACTTGGGAAGATGGTAACGAGTACCCACTCATCCGTGTGGATGTGTCTTCAGACTCGCACCCATTCTACACAGGTCGTCAAAAGTTCAACGCGGCAGATGGTCGTGTCGATCGCTTCAACAAAAAATACGGCCGCAAGTAATTACTTGCCGGTTCTTAAAAAACAGCCTGCCTCCATTACGGAAGCAGGCTGTTTTTGTATAGGCTGAATTGCGAACGGTACGTAAGGTACGTCTTTAAGACGAACGAGAAAGCGATCCCGCCGACAATCCCGATCAAGTACGGCATGGCTTCTGGATGTGCCAAGATGTAGTCGACGACTTTGTGGAACGAGATATGACGACCAACAAAGTAGCCGGCGCCCAAGAACACACTGACCCAAATCAAAGCACCTGTATACGCGTAACTCGCAAAAATGCGAAACGGCATTTTTGAAACACCTGCAAAAAAGGCAGAGAGTTGGCGAAGACCAGGTATGTAGTAACCGATGATCAAGACCGATTTGCCGTAACGACGAAATCCGGCTTCAGCGGAGAGAATGTGTTTTTCTGAGATGCGCATCTTTGGTCCGACGCGATGCAACAGGGGCATGCCGAGTTTTAAGCCCAGCACGTAGCTAATCGTCATTCCAATGCAACTGCCAGCGTAAGCGGCAAGAATCGTACCGAACAGCGGTAGATTGCCTTGATGCATCCAAAAACCGGACAGGACGAGCAAGGTCTCATCAGGAACCGGCAATCCCACGATACCACCTGCGAGAAGGACGGAAAGACCAAGGGCGCCATATTGGTGCAGAATGTCATGTAAGAGATGATGAATCGGGGACACCTTCTTTCGCGAGAATCTTCTTCTTTAGTGTACAGGAAATGGATGAAGGTTGGAATGAAAGGACAAAAATTCTAGGTAAAGAAAAAATGAATTTTGATTTCCGGAAGTCAACCCTTTTTCTCAATACCGTTTCGAGCTATACTCGTTAAAGTGACTATTTTTAGAGGACGGTGTCGGACGATGATGCATGTAATAAATCAGTACGGCTGGATCGAAGTAATTTGTGGTAGTATGTTTTCCGGGAAATCGGAAGAGTTGATTCGTCGTGTCAGACGGGCACAGTACGGCAAACTGCCCGTTCAAGTATTCAAGCCGGCAATCGACGACCGGTACCATGAAGAGCATGTCGTCTCTCACATCGGAAATTCCGTCGTGGCGATTCCAATGGCGACGAGTCGTGATCTCTATGCAGCAGTAGCGGAAGAAACACAAATTGTCGGAATTGATGAAGTTCAATTCTTTGATGATGAGATCGTTCAAGTCATCGAAGCACTTGCGCAAGACGGAAAACGCGTCATTTGTGCAGGACTCGATCAGGATTTCCGGGCAGAGCCATTTGGTAAGATGCCGGAATTACTGGCGCGCGCAGAATTTGTGACGAAACTTCAGGCGATCTGTCTCTCATGTGGCGATCCGGCTTCCCGGACACAACGTTTGATTGATGGAAAACCAGCGAACTATGATGATCCGATCATTTTAGTCGGCGCTTCAGAATCGTATGAGCCACGGTGCCGCCACTGCCATGAAGTGCCAGGAAAGCCGAAGCCGCTCCAAACGATGCAACACCAAAAAGGATAAACAAAAAAGACGAACCGATGATGGTCGTCCTTTGATGTAACAGCTGTTCGCTTCTAAGTGAAGACGAATAGCTGTTTTTTTTATCCCGTTTCCTGTGAGAAACGACTCGAGCGTTCGATGAAACGAATCGTCTCACGCACGATCAAATCCTGATCATGATCGAGGGTCGCGACGTGGTACGAGTTGAGGAGACAGTAGATTCGTTTATCATTCGTCCCGATGTGCTGGTGCAGATAATCCGAGCTCGACGGCGGAACGACGTGATCGGTCGCCGAGTAGAGAATCAATGTCGGCAGGAGAATGGATCCGAGGCGTCCTTTTGTCTCATCCATTAAACGGACGAGTTCGAACGCACAACGGCTCGGAACGAGGTCATAAATGATTTCGAAGGCTGCTCGCTTAATGTCCGGTGCCCCTTCCGGTAAGTACTGTGGACCGTCCTCGAACGAAAGTGCTTCATAGGATGGAACGGAGAGTGCGGCATTGATCGTAATGATGCCGGCAAACGGAATGCCGTCAGCAGCAAGCGACAACGCAAGCGTCGCACCCATCGATTGACCGATGACGAAGACTTGATCGCATGTTTCTTGTAAACGTTCATAGCCGTCTTGCAGGCTTTGCTTCCAACATCGAGCAGTCGATTGTTCAAACTCGCGGACGTTCGTTCCATGTCCACGTAAGCGCGGGGCATAGACGGTAAAACCTTCGGCAGCAAATGCCTCACCGACGTCCCGGACACTCTGCGGAGTGGCGTTAAAACCATGACAGATTAGAATGCCGATCGGTCCACCTTGAAGATAAAATGCTTCAGCACCAGTCAATACAGGATAGTTTATCATTACTATTTTTCCTCCATTCATGAAAAAAACTCGTCGACGTCACTGCTTGGACGCCCACGAGTTTTTCACCGTATCATCCAAAGCCGCGCTTTGCTGGTCGGAGCACCTTACAGATTGCAGGTTGCCGTGAAGTCATAGAGCCAGGTCTCTCGTTCACTCTTGATAAATATCATATTGGAATTGTCGGATTAATCATTGAAACGATGGTAGCACGACCGAAAATGACTTGTCAAATCGTTCTTGACGAATCATGATCCGTTCAGTAAGCTAACTCATAACTTGTTCATCCATCGATATGCGCCAAATGGATTATTTTTGAAAAGTTGGTTGACTTTTAAAGGTTCGACCCGTAATGTAAAAATTAGTTTTACGACATAAGCAACAACACAACAACACACATACGAATTTCATACCGCAATACTTATCCAGAGAGGTGGAGGGACTGGCCCTACGAAACCTCGGCAACAGACTCATTATGAGCACTGTGCCAATTCCATCAGACAGATGTCTGAGAGATGAGTGGAGTGGATTCTGCCACTGTGCGGATCCAGGTCTCTTCTTGTTTCTCAAGAAGGGACCTTTTTTGTTGAATGAAGGGGGAAAACGGAATGATTGCATTTCATCAAGTCAAAAAAACGTACGTCACGAAAGATCAGACGATTGCAGCGCTCGACGGTGTCGACCTGACGATCGAAAAAGGTGAAATCTTTGGGGTCATCGGTTTTAGCGGTGCCGGAAAAAGTTCACTGCTCCGCTGCGTCAATCTGTTAGAACGACCGACGTCAGGAACGGTGACGGTCGATGGGGAAGATTTAACGCAACTGTCTCCGAAAAAGTTACGCCAAGCAAAACAACGGATCGGGATGATCTTTCAGCACTTCAATCTGTTGAATGCGAACACGGTCTTTACGAATGTCGCGAAACCACTCGTTCTCGCAGGCGTCAAGAAAGACGAAATTCGCCGCCGGGTGACGGAGTTACTCGAGTTCGTCGATCTCGCGGACAAAGCAGATCATTATCCGGATCAATTGTCGGGTGGGCAGAAACAGCGCGTTGGTATCGCCCGGGCACTCGCGACGCAACCTTCCGTCCTTTTATGTGACGAAGCGACGTCAGCACTTGATCCCCAAACGACACATCATATTCTTCAGTTATTAAAACGGATCAATGCCGAGTACGGGATCACGATTCTCTTGATCACCCACGAGATGGGCGTCATCCGGGAGATTTGCGACCGGGTCGCCGTCATTGAAGCTGGAAAGTTGATCGAGTCAGGAACGGTCTTTGATGTCTTTTCAAACCCGCAGACTGAGACAGCGAAAAATTTCGTTCGCTCCGTCATGCATGACGAGATTCCAGCGTCGATTCGTCAGTTGATCGAGTCCCGGAATGCGAATCCAATCTATAAGATTCACTTCCTTGGACATCACACCGGACAACCACTCTTATCGCAAGTCGCAAAACGCTTCGACGTCGATGTCAATATCCTGCACGGTAGCATCACGGAGTTGCAGGATACGCCGTTCGGCACATTACTCGTCGAGTTGATCGGTGAGACGACAGAAGTGAAACGAGCGTTACACTACATCGATCAGGCACAGGTGACCGTTGAGGAGGTGCTCGCTGATGCTAGTTAACTACAGTGATATCTGGACAGCATTCTTGCAGACGATGACGATGGTATCCGTTTCGCTCTTGTTCTCGACCTTGATCGGCTTACCACTCGGTATCCTGCTTGTCGTCACGCGAAAAGGAGCGTTACTTGAAAATGTTCCGTTGTTCACGTTCTTCAACAGTATCGTCAATATCTTCCGCTCGATTCCGTTCATCATCTTACTCGTCGCGATCATCCCGTTGACGCGCTTGATCGTTCAGACATCGATCGGAACAGAAGCCGCCATCGTTCCACTCGTCTTTTATGCCGCCCCGTATATGGCACGGCTGATCGAGAGTTCCTTACTTGAAGTCGACAAAGGCGTTCTTGAAGCAGCAGAAGCGATGGGGGCGACACCGTTTCAAACGATTTTCCGCTTCCTTCTGCCGGAAGCACTCGGTTCACTCATCCTTAACTTAACGATTGCAACAGTCGGCTTGATCGGGGCGTCGGCGATGGCAGGCGCCATCGGTGGTGGTGGTTTGGGTGACTTAGCAATTACTTACGGCTATCAACGGTTTGATACGAAAGTCATGATCATCACGGTCGGGATTCTCGTTATCTTAGTCCAAGGCTTACAGACGACAGGCAACATCGTCGCACGAAAAATCAGAAGACATTAATCAAGGGAGCGATTCAGCCATGAAAAAAGCAGTAGCAATTGGAGCAACACTCACGACGATTTTATTTGCCGGGTGCGCAGCATCAGGAGAAGACGAAAAGACGATCAAGCTCGGTGTCAGCGGTTCAGACACACAAGTGTGGGATTACGTCGCGAAAAAAGCAGAGAAGGAAGGCATCAAAATCGAACTCGTCAAGTTCTCCGATTATGTCCAGCCGAACATGGCACTGGCTGAGGGTGAGATCGACGCCAATGCCTTCCAGACGATTTCCTACTTCAACGCTTTCAAGAAAGAACATAACTTGAAGCTATCGCCGATTGCGACGACTGTCATCGCACCGATGGGGATCTACTCGGATAAATACAAGGATGTCAAAGACATTCCAACTGGCGGAAAAATCGCTGTTCCGAACGAAGCGACGAACATGGGACGCGCCCTCTTGTTACTGCAAGAAGCCGGTCTGATCAAGCTACCGGACGACTTCGATGGCAACGGTTCGGTCGATAAGATCGTCGAGAATCCGAAAAAGCTGAAAATCGTTCCGATCGTCGCCGGGCAAACGCCACGCGTCTTACCGGACGTCGCGGCATCAATCATCAACAATGGCATCGCCGTTGACGCTGGCTTCAACCCGATCAAGGACTCAATCGTTCATGAGAACGAGACAGCAAAACCATACATCAACATCATCGCAACACGAACAGAAGACAAGAACAAAAAAGAACTGAAAAAAATCGCATCGCTGTATCAACAAAAAGATGTCGCGGCCTTCATCAAAAAAGAATACAAAGGCAGTACGATCCCGACGTTCGTTCCACTGAGCGATATCGGCGAATAATTTCAAAAGGAGAGTGGACAGTATGACGACACCAGTACGCACGACATGGGTAGAGACGATTGAACAGGACATCGAACAAAAACGAGAATCGTATCTTGAGACAAGTCACCGAATTCATGCAACGCCGGAAATCGGGAACGAGGAATTCTTTGCTTCGCGGCTCCATGCGGAGCGTCTAACAGCGGAAGGTTTTACAGTAGAACTCGGCGTCGCGGGGCACGATACCGCGTTCTTCGCGAAGAAATCGAGCGACCGACCAGGCGCAACGATTGCCTTTCTTGCTGAATACGATGCGTTGCCGGGTATTGGTCACGCGTGCGGTCATAATATCATCGGCACGACGAGCGTCGCAGCGGCGATCGCGCTCAGTAAAGTGCTCGATGAAGTCGGCGGGAGTGTCGTTGTCCTTGGAACACCAGCCGAGGAAGGTGGACCGAACGGTAGTGCGAAAGGCAGTTTCGTCAAACATCAGTTACTGGAAGGGATCGATGCGGCCTTGATGGTCCACCCGTCCGGACAAACGCGGATCACGGGATCCTCGCTTGCGGTTGATCCGCTCGATTTTGCCTTTATGGGTCGTCCGGCGCACGCAGCGGCGTCACCGGAAGAAGGCATCAACGCCCTCGACGCTGTCATTCAACTCTTCAACGGAATCAATGCTTTACGTCAGCAGTTACCAGACGATGTCCGGATCCACGGGATCATCACGCATGGTGGCGATGCGCCGAACATCATTCCGGAATACGCAAAAGCACGTTTCTTCATCCGGGCGACGACACGGGAACGACTGAATGCCGTCACGGAAAAAGTCAAAGCCGTTGCCCAAGGCGCGGCACTCGCGACCGGGGCGACGCTTGACGTCCTCGCGTTCCAAAATGAAGTCGATAACCTTGTCTTCAATCGGACGTTCGACCGTCTGTTCCAAGAAGAAGCAGAGGCGCTCGGCGAAACGGTCCATTTAGACGAACGACCGGGTCTTGGCTCGACGGATGCCGGTAACATCAGTCAAGTCATCCCGACAATCCATCCGTATATCAAGATTGGTCCGGACGATCTCGTCGCCCATACGGAAGCATTCAAAGAAGCGGCCCGTTCAGCAGCTGGAGATGAAGCATTGATCACGGGGGCGAAAATCCTCGCTCGGACAGCGCTTCGCGTCCTCGCTGATGAACGGACGCGCGGGGCGATCGCTCAAGAATTCCACGATCGGAAGAACGGATATTTATAAGCGGAAAACGACGACTGGATGCACTGCTATCAAGTGCTCCGGTCGTTTTTGAGATGCGATCGATCACGAATTGGTGATGAGTGACAGAACTGGAGCGAAATCAAAAAATAGACAAGACAGAAGCATTTGCGCTTTGTTTTCTTGAAAAAGATATGCTAGGCTAAAATTGTATAACTCAATAATCCAGTTCTTCGGGGTAGGGTGAAAATCCCAACCGGCGGTGATGCGATCAATCGATCGACGAGCCCGCGACCTGTGATGTACGCATCATGGCTGACTTGGTGAGATTCCAGGGCCGACGGTAAAGTCCGGATGGGAGAAGAACGAAACGACGCGATTCAAGCTGTTTTCTGAAAAAATGTTTTCAGGAGATGGTCTCTTTCTGCATGAAAAAATGCAGGAAGCGAACCGTGTATTTCGTGAACCCTTCTATACAGACGCCCCTTTTTCAAGGGGCGTCTTTTTTTATTTGAAAGGAGTGAACGCGATGTCACAGATGATGAGTTATGCCATGCAATTAGCACAAATGTTACACGGACAAACAAGTCCGAATCCAAGTGTCGGCTGTGTCATCGTCAAACAAGGACGCATCATCGGCTTCGGTGCACACCGGTTTGCCGGTGGGCCGCACGCAGAAGTCGAAGCCTTACGGATGGCAGGAGAAGCCGCCCATGGTGCCGATCTCTACGTGACGCTCGAGCCATGCAATCATCACGGCAAGACGCCACCATGCACGGAAGCGATTCTACAAGCAGGAATCAAACGAGTTTTCGTCGCAACAGAAGACAAACATGTAATCGTCGCTGGTTCCGGAATTAAACGGCTACAGGACGCGGGAATCGAAGTCGAGGTCGGCTTGTTACGGCATGAGGCAGAAGCCCTCTACACGGCATTCTGGAAGACGATCGAACGAAAACGCCCGACCGTGACCGTCAAAATTGCGCAGACGATGAACGGGATCGCGGCGACAGGTGAACAGCGCTGGATCACGTCAGAAGAAGCACGCGCGAACGGTCGCGCCCTGCGTGGACGCCACGATGCCATCCTCGTCGGAAGTGAGACGGTGCTCGTCGATGATCCGGCACTGACGTTACGCGCGTCGTCAGGCATCGAGCCGATTCGAGTAATCGTTGATCGCCGGGGGCGGATTCCGGAGACGGCGCAAGTCTTCCGCGATGGTAAAAATCCAACCTACTGGCTGACGAGTGTTCCTCGGATAAGTCATGATCAAGTGACGGTGCTCGTCGGTGAATATGAGACGCCGGAAGCGATTTTGAAACGCTTATACGAACAAGACATCCGCAGCGTTTTGATGGAAGGTGGACCGACGATTCAATCCGCTTTTCTTGAGGCAGATCTCGTCGATCGGATTGAAGTCTACCAAGCCCCGTCGATTTTTGAAGGGACTGCCTGGAACGGACGACATGATATCGAAGAACGTTTTCAAATCGATCAGATTGAAATGGTCGGACCGGATCTCCATCTGACGTACATCCGAAAGGAGGAGACGATATGTTCACCGGATTGATTGAAGAAGTCGGGACCTTAAAACGAAAGATTCCGCGACCGAATGGATTAGCACTTGAAATCGAAGCGCACCGGGTGCTCGAAGGAACGAAGATTGGTGACAGCATCGCCGTCGACGGGATTTGTTTGACGGTCACGTCAATGAGCCCAACCGGTTTTACGGCGGATGCTGTCCATGACACGATCCGTTCGACAGCACTCGGCACGTACCGGGTCGGAAACCCGCTGCAACTCGAACGGGCGATGCCGGCAGACGGTCGGTTCGGCGGACATTTCGTCAGTGGGCACATCGACGGGACGGCACGACTAATCAGTCGGCGACCGGACGGAGAAGCGATGGTGTACACGTTTGATGTCGGATCGTGGCAAAAGTATTGCATTCCAAAAGGATCAATCGCGATCAACGGCACGAGCCTGACCTTGCAACGCGTCACCTCGGAAACGATCTCGATTTCATTGATTCCGCATTCCCGTCAAGTGACGACGTTTGATCGATTGGCAAGCGGCGCAGTCGTCAATATCGAGTGTGACATGATGGCGAAACATCTCTATCATTTCACGCAGCATGAGAAGCAGACGGACTGGGCAGCATTCTTAGGAGGCGACATGTAATGAACGGATTCGACTTGATTGAAGACGCGATAGAAGATTTAAAGAACGGACGACCGATCATCGTCTGTGATGATGAGGATCGTGAGAATGAGGGCGATCTCGTCATGCTCGCAGAACACGCGACACCGGAAAATATCAACTTCATGATTACGTATGGAAAAGGGCTCGTCTGTGTTCCGGTTAGTCCACATGTGGCAGAACGATTACATCTTTCGCCGATGACGGACAATAATACGGACCCGCACGGTACGGCGTTCACGCTCAGCATCGATCATGAAGAAGCGAAGACCGGCATCAGTGCCGAAGAGCGTTCACTGACGATCCAGCGGATGCGGACGGATGGACCGGAGCGCTTCAAACGACCGGGTCACATCTTCCCGTTGATCGCAAAAGAGGGCGGTGTTCGGGAACGACGCGGACATACGGAAGCAGGTGTTGACCTTGCGCGTCTTGCCGGTAGCGATGAGATTGCCGTCATTTGTGAAATCATCAAGGAAGATGGCACGATGGCACGGGTGGATGATTTGCTTCTCTATAAGGAAGAACACGACTTAAAACTGATCACGATCGAGGCACTCGTCGCGTATCTCGAGCGTCCATTGACGCGGGAAGCGGAAGTGTTGCTTCCGACGACATTCGGAGCTTTCCGGATGGTCGGCTATACGACGCAAGATAAGAAAGAACATGTCGCCGTCTTATCCGGTGAAGCGCACGATGGGATGCTCGTCCGTCTGCACTCGGAATGTCTGACGGGCGACGTCTTTGGTTCGAAACGTTGCGATTGTGGTCCACAACTCGATGCGGCACTTGAGCGGATCGAACGAGAAGGTGGAGCCGTCTTGTATCTACGTCAGGAAGGACGCGGCATCGGTCTGATGGCGAAGTTGAAAGCGTACGAGTTGCAGGAACAAGGACTCGATACAGTCGAAGCGAACCATGCACTCGGTTATCCGACAGACATGCGTGATTATACGGTCGCGGCCAACATGTTGCGTGATCTTGGCGTGACGAAGATTCGCTTGATGACGAACAATCCAGACAAACAACGGGTGCTCGAGCAAGAGGGGATTGAAGTCATCGAACGTGTTCCCCATCAAGTACCCATTGAACCGGAAAATCAGCGTTATCTGAAAACAAAACAAACGAAACTCGGGCACTGGCTCGATATCCAAGGAGGACACACATCATGATTTACGAAGGTTTCTTAACAGGAGAAGGACTACGCGTCGCAATCGTCGCAGCACGTTTTAATGAATTGATCACATCAAAACTCGTCGGAGGAGCAAACGACGCGTTCCGTCGTCACGGTGTTGCGGCGGATGCTGTGGATACAGCATGGGTTCCTGGAGCATTTGAAATTCCTCTCGTTGCGGAAAAGTTAGCGAAAAGCGGTAAGTATGATGCGGTCATCACACTGGGAGCCGTCATCCGCGGAGCAACATCACATTATGACTATGTCTGTAACGAAGTCGCGAAAGGCGTCGCGAGTGCGTCGCGTGATACAGGCGTACCCATCATCTTCGGTGTCCTGACGACGGATTCGATCGAGCAAGCGGTCGAACGTGCCGGTACGAAAGCTGGAAATAAAGGCTACGAAGCTGCCGTTTCCGCGATTGAGATGGCGAATCTTTTACGCACGATCTAACGAAATAAGGATAGGGTGACGGAAGTTTCCGTCATCCTATTTTTTTGTGGACATTTTGCAGGTGATAAATCAAATTTCAAAAAAAGAATAGTAGGTTTGAAATATGAGGATTTGTTTTGAAGAAGAACGGTAATGATGTAATAAAGAAACTTTGAAACATTTCCCAATGTTTTTCGTAAATCAGGGTAACGCGTATAAAGGAGGAAATGAATATGAAGAAAACAAGGTGGGTAGCAGCTGGGATCGTCGCAGCATCGATTGGATTAGCTGGATGTCAAGATGGGCAGACAGATTCGGGTAGTGGCAGTGGGTCTGGTTCGACGAAGTCGGGGGAACTCTCGAATACGGAATTACTGAATAAAGCGACAGCCGCTCAAAAAGATATTAAATCGTTCCACATGGAAGGGACAGTCAATTCAAAAGCAGGTGAGATGGCAGTAGATCAGAAGGTATCAGCCGATATCATCCAGAAGCCGCTTACGATGCACCAGACGATGACGATGAAAAATCCACAAAACGGTAAGGACATGTCGATCGAGAGCTATATCGTCGACGATAAGATGTATCTATCGCAAAACGGACAATGGCTCGTTCAAGATGTCTCGGAGCTAGGTGATATGGTCGAGGCGATGGAGTCATCGGCATCGACGGATCAAAATCTCAAGCTATTGAAAAAGTACAAAGACAACTGGACCGCCAAAAAAGAGGGTGACGTTTATCAAATCGACGTCAAACTAAAAGGGGACGACCTCAAAGCGTTCATGAAGGATTCGCTCGAGCAGACAGGACAGATGGCACAGATGAAAGATGCGATGGACAGCATCGATTACAAGAAAATGAATTACACGATGACGTATGATGCGAAAACATTCTATCCGAAATCACTCGATATGGACATGGTGTTTGCGATTGAAAAAGATACCGAGTTCAATATGAAGAACGAGTCGACGTTCTCAAAATTCAATGAGATCAACGAAATCAAATTACCTGCGGAAGCAAAAGATGCACAACCGCTCACAGGTGCAGCACAATAAACATCGAAGTCCCCTCTCTTCCATGAAGATGAGGGGACTTTTTTGAGACTTGGAACTGACGAAGAACTTCTTTTAGTGCTTCCGTCTGTTTTTGACTGACGGAAATCTGTTCGTGCATATCGCGGAATGCTTGAGCGTCATCCTAGTATTGAATCGAGATAGCTTTGAATAAATCTTGTCATTGACGACTTTCGTATCGATGAAGGACAGCACCTCACCGGACGCGGCATTCAAATGTTCAATCGTAGTGAACAGGAGGATGTGTGCTGTGTTAACGGTATCCGTGATCGTTGCTCCGTTATTCTTAGCCTATTGATTATTAAATGTCACGATTTCGTCAGTTGTTCCGAGACGGTGAAGTATGAATCACAACTATTTGCATATTATTGAAATGAAGAAGTATCAAAATAGTTTCATAAAAAATAGTTTGACAATTATCAGTAAATTCTGAAAAAATGGTAAAGAACTACATATTTCATAAAGGGAGGTAACACGAATGGGAAATTCATTTAGTGACTGGATCAGTATGGTGTCCAATCTTGTTTGGGGACCACCGTTACTTATTCTGTTGGTCGGTACGGGGATTTATTTGACGATTCGCTTAGGATTCATTCAAATTACCAAACTACCGTATGCGCTGAAGCTCGCGTTTTCAAAGCATCAGGACGATAAGTCGGAAGGCGACATCAGTCACTTTCAAGCATTGATGACGGCACTGGCTGCGACCGTCGGTACGGGGAATATCGTTGGTGTCGCAACCGCCGTCGTCCTCGGCGGACCGGGTGCGATCGTTTGGATGTGGTTGTCCGGTCTATTCGGGATGGCGACGAAGTATGCGGAAGCAATCCTTGCCGTCAAGTACCGTGTCGTTGATGAAAATGGACAGATGGCAGGGGGGCCAATGTATTATCTCGAGCGTGGGCTGAAGCAGAAATGGCTGGGTGTCTTGTTTGCCGCATTCGCTTCAATCGCTGCGTTCGGGATCGGGAACGGGGTCCAGACGAACTCGGTCGCCCTCGCGATGAAATCAACGTTCGATGTGCCACTTTATGTGACGGGGATCGTATTGATGGTACTGACAGGCGTCGTCATTCTTGGTGGGGTCAAATCAATCGGAAAAGTTGTCAGTTTGTTTGTTCCGTTTATGATTTTCTTCTATGTTGGAAGTGGATTACTGATTCTCGTCATGAACTATGACTTGATTCCAGGTGCGATTTCGACGATCTTCAGCAGCGCGTTCTCAAGCGAAGCAATTACGGGTGGCGCGATCGGGGCGGCGATTCGTTATGGTGTCGCGCGTGGTGTCTTCTCAAATGAAGCGGGTCTTGGTTCAGCACCGATTGCAGCCGCTGCAGCGAAAACGGACTTCCCAGGACGTCAAGCGCTCGTTTCGATGACGCAGGTGTTTTTAGATACATTGGTCGTCTGTTCGATCACAGGTTTGACGCTCGTCATGGGAGGACAACTTGATACGAAGTTACAAGGCGTTGAATTGACGACAGCAAGCTTCGAGGTCTTCCTCGGTCCTGCCGGAAAATACATCGTCACGATTGGACTCGTCATGTTTGCTTATTCGACTGTTCTTGGCTGGTCGTATTATGGCGAAAAATCAATCTATTATCTATTCGGTCAAAAATCGATCCTCCCATACCGTATCCTGTTCGTCTTAGTCGCCGGAGCGGGTGCGATGACGACGAACTTGAACATGGTCTGGGCGATTTCCGATGTCTTCAATGGATTGATGGCGATTCCGAACTTAATCGGTTTGATTGGATTGTCCGGTGTCGTCATTGCTGAGACACGACTGTTCCGCGAACAGTTGAGACGAGAAGAAGCGAATCGGAAAGTTTCGTAGAACATGCGAAAATGAAAGACTCGGAAGGAACTAGTGCTTAAAAATCATTTTTGAAAACGAATGACTCTGCCATCCTCGCTTTCCCTGACAAAAGCATGTACCATGCTTTCTTTTCCTGTAGGAGTCGAGGAATAGGCATTCACATTCTATATCTATTCAACAAAAGAGAAGATTGGTTTCTAGGGTATCCCTTGGAAACCAACCTTCTCTTTTTTGCGTGTGCTCCGTCTCATTCAATCACTTTTTACGATAAAGCATCAGTGATTCATAAGGTCGTAACGTTAAAGTGTACCCCTCTGTCTGCATCTGCTGATAATTATGAAGCAACACCGTATAGTCCGATCTGTCATGAGGTAACGTGAACGTCGTGTCCGTTCCGTAGAAATTCGAGACGACGAGTAATTCTTCTTCATTCGTTGCGCGTTCGTACGCCCAAAGTGATGGATCGTCCGGTGTCAACAGCCGGTATGAACCGTCCGTAAGCACGTCATACTGTTTGCGGAGTTGAATCAACCGTTTGTAATGATGGTAGACCGAGTCAGGGTCTGCGACAGCAGCCTCGACATTGATTTGATCGTACGTCGGCGAGACCGGGATCCATGGCTCACTTGTACTAAAGCCACCGTTGACGGCGTCCGACCAAGGCATCGGTGTCCGCGCGTTATCGCGTGATTTTTGACGGATCGCAGCGAGAATTGCTTCTTCCGATACGCCGTTGGTCCGTGCTTCTTGATAGGCATTCAATGTCTCGACATCACGGTAGTCGGACAGATTCGTGAAGTCCGGATTCGGCATTCCGATCTCTTCTCCTTGGTAAATATACGGTGTACCTTGCAAGCCATGAAGCGTTGTCGCGAGCATCTTTGCACTCTCGACACGATACGCGACGTCGTCACCAAATCGGCTGACGACGCGGGGTTGGTCATGGTTACACCAAAAAATCGCGTTCCATGCTTGTCCGTTCATGCCAGTTTGCCAGTCGGAGAAAATTTGTTTCAACTGCTTGAAGTCAAACGGTGCAGCCGTCCATTTCTCACCGTTCGGGTAATCGACCTTCAAGTGATGGAAGTTGAACGTCATCTTCAGTTCTTGATTTTCGAGCGAAGAATATTGAAGACAATGTTCAAGCGATGTCGACGACATCTCACCGACCGTCAAGAGATCGTGTCCGGCAAAAACGGCTGCGTTCATCTCTTGCAAGTAGTCATGAATGTTTGGTCCGTCCGTATAGTACGCACGTCCGTCTCCCTCGGGATCATTGGGAAGCCCTGGCGTCTTCGAGATCAAGTCGTTCTTGGTCTTCCCGTGTCGCAGGGCGCGCTTCAATCTTTCGTTTCGCATAGCTGATCTGCCGGTCGAGTGTCTCTTCGATGTAATGATAGATGGACCCTTTAGCAATGTCAGCGGTTAGGCCGGGCACGAGTGCGGTTACGAAATGATTAATGTCACGGATGACGCGTTCGCCATCAATCTGACGAATCCGCTCAATACGGGTCACGTCTGTTCCTTGTGCCACATGCAATAACGAAGCGAGCTCAGGAGAGGCGGAGAGCACTTCGCACGATAGCACATCCGTCTCGACAGCATGTCGACCCATCCGGCGATGCGCTTCCGAAAAGCTGACGATTCCGTTGAATTGGAACTCGATCGCTTCTTGCGACAGGACGAAGACACCTTTCCCCTGGTGTTTACGGACGAAGCCTTTTTCTTGCAGGGCATCAATCGCTTTTCGAACCGTTCCGCGGCTCGCCTCGAATTCATGCATCAATTCTGTCTCAGAAGGTAATTTCGTTTCGGCCGGGAGCGTTCCTTCCTGAATCCGCTGTGCGAGCTCGTGATAGATGTTTAAATACTTCGGCATATGATCCGTCCTTTACACTCAAATAATGTCTTTAGTGTAGCATGGAACGATTACAGGCATCAAAATAGCTCCACCTATGATCCGGACATGACCGGAAAATAGATAGAGCGTAGAAGTGTGAATGTCAGTCAACGAAGAGACGTCGAAAACGTCGTTCCTTTTTTGAGGACATCTTGTTTTTCATCGAGAACATCACTCGTCAAGAGTTCAATCGAGTCAACCGGATGTTCCAAGATGAAGCCGAAGTTACCACTCCGTGACTCGGACGGGGCATAAGTCTTCGCAAGCGACTCCAAATAGACGTCGTCCTCGAGCGTCTTTTCTGCCGCAGCATCGAGTTTGAAGTGGGCGACAGGATTGAACGTGACCGGTTCATTACTTGTGTTCTTGATCGTGACCCGTGTCTTGATCAAATCAAAGGATTCATCGTGCGTAAAGCCATGGAAGAAATCAATCATGCCATAGCTTGGACGAGCATGGAATACTTTGATCTCTTCGATCGTCATCTCGATCGGACCAATCTTCCGTGTTTCGTTCACTCGTTTGAATTGTTTAAGCGTCAGGTCGCCCTTATCATCCGTCACGGTCTGATCGATTTTTGTCAAATCGCAATCGTCTGGAATTTGCGGGTTTGGAACGTAGGCGCTTGTTTTTTCAAGCGATACCGGCTGCTCCTGTTTCGCAGACGCTGGTTCTTTTGGTGTGTCTTGTGATGCTGAAGTGCCACAACCAGCGAGCACCGTCCCGAGCATCAAAGTAGCAAGTATCTGTCTCATGAACATTCTCCTTATTTCTTCGATTTCAAGAGATCGAAGATGATTTTCGCGTGATCCGTGTTGTCGACTTGTCCCGCGAAACGTTCTTTAGCAGGACCGAACGCATAGACCGGTACGTCTTCACCTGTATGTCCACCTGTCGTCCAGCCTGTATGCGAGCGTTCGTTGAAGATTTCTTCAATCGCATTATCGATCTCGAGTAATTTCTTCGATTCAGCAGCGCGAGAGACGCTGTCGATTTCTTGATCCGTCAAGGCGAGTTTGTCTTGGTCGATGTACTTCATTAACGTTTTCCGTACGTCCGCGCCTTCGACGATTTGCTGCGCCATGAAGTCAGGTGTCTTCTTCGCTGCTTTGATTGGCTCAGCGAACCAGTTGTAAATGCCATCCGCACCAATCGAGTAACCGCCAGTCGAGTGGTCGGCTGTTGCGACGACGAGTGTATGCTTATCCTTCTTCGCGAAAGCGATCGCGGCTTTAAAAGCACGTTCGAAATCTTCCATCTCACTCATCGCACCGACGATATCATTGTCGTGTCCTGCCCAGTCAATTTGACTGCCTTCGACCATCAAGAAGAAGCCTTTTTTATTCGAATCAAGTCGCTTGATTGCGGCGTTCGTCATTTGAGCAAGTGACGGGACTGAGTTTTCGCGATCGATTCGTTTAGGTAATCCACCGTCTGCGAACAATCCGAGCACTTGTTTATTTTTATCCGCTTGCAATTGATCCAGATCCGTGACGTAACTGTAACCGTCTTTTTTGAATGCTTTCGTCAAATCAACATCCGGACGGACGAAGTTCGACTTACCGCCACCGAGCATGACGTCAATTTTATGTTTGCCGTTCACACGTTCTTTGAAATAGTCATCTGCAATCGCATTCATGTTTTTACGACTTTCGTCATGCGCACCGAATGAGGCAGGTGTTGCATGCGTGATTTCCGATGTCGCGACGAGTCCCGTTGACTTGCCACGTTCTTTGGCTGCTTCAAGGACGGTCTTGACTTCCGATTTATCATTATCGACCGCAATCGCTGCATTGTACGTCTTCACACCAGAGGACATCGCTGTCGCGGCAGAGGCGGAATCGGTGATATTCTCCTTCGCATCTTCCGGATACGTCATCTGTTGACCGACGAGATAGGGATCAAAGGCTGTTTTTTCAGCCGTCGTCGTCGAAGGATCGTTCTTTAAGTAACGGTGTGCAGACGTGTATGAGACACCCATGCCGTCACCAATCAGGAAGATGACGTTCCGGATTTCGGGTGAGTGAGTATGTTTGGCTTTCGCTTCGGCTTCCGGCATCGAAATCATCGTACTCAGGGAAAGGGTCGATAAGGCAAAAATCGGGATCAGACGTTTTAGTTTCATAGGGATTCCTCCTCAAAAGGTAATGGGTTATGGCGCTACGACCTACAAACACAACTTTACGCAGAAAATATGAAATCCATATGGACCGTCTGTAAAGGTTTGTGAAGAAACGATGACAAACGAATAGCCCTTCTGAAAAATCATCTCAGAAGGGCTACTTGTGTATAGATTAGCGACTCCATCCGATCATCCGACGGTAGGAACTGAACGTCGGCCATGCGAGAATGACGATCGCGAGCCAATACAGGAACTGGTTCTCGGACGAAATCAGACCAATGATTCCTGCGAGCAGAATCGTCGTGTAGATCGAGAACGTGATGATCAGTGCTGGATGTAGTTTCGGGAAAATAGTGAACCGACCGAGTCGTTCGTTCGCTCCGCGGATATATAGGCGGCTACCAAAGAAGAGTAAGGCAATCGTCAAAGCGAAACAGAACAGGACGGGATACGTTAGATTCAGATCGACATTACTTTCAAAAAAGAGTGCGAAGGGTGTCGTGATCGTCATCAGGAAATTTGTTGGCTTGTCTAACTCCTCGTAGGTCACACCAAAACCGAGCAGGGCGACGGCGTAGATGCTGAAATACGTGAAGTAGTTCAAGAACAAGAAGAACGTACCAAGCAACAGTTGTCCGATGATATCACCAGCGATTGTTCCGGCGAATAAGAAGATCGTCAAAATCGTCACATCAAATAGAAGGAAAAGACCAAAATCTTGGAAGAGTGACGACCACGTGACGTAATCAAACGGATTGATACCGCCGAACGCCTGTAGCAACAACCAGCTGACGAAGAAGCCGATGATCGGAAACACGATCAGTGTTACGACGCCAATCGACCATTTGATCCAAAACAACCAGACCTTCGGAAACGGTAACGCGTGCAAAATCAGGCTGCGACCACTCCCGCGCTCGGAACCGAGCATCAGGATCGCGAAGACAGCAATGAGAATCGCTGCGAATCCGGCGAAAAAGGGACTGACGAGTACGGTGTTGAGTAGAGCAGGTTGCTGAGAGGCCTCGTAATTCTCGAACTCATTGATGACGGTATAACTGCCGAACCCATAGCTGAAGATCGCAAGCAGAATGAAACAAGCGAGCGGCCAGATGCCTTGTTTGATATGATAACGGATCAATTGCTTAACCATGTCGTTTCCCTCCAAATGTCCCTAAGAAGTAATCTTCCATCTGCACTGGCAAAGCATCTTTTAACAAGGGGTTCGTCGTTTCAAGATACTGCGCGCCTGCATCGGATAAGACGAGCAATGTCACGACCCGACCTGTTTGGGATAAGACGTGAAGATCAGCGTGTGACAATTCCGGAACGTCCTCATAGACGACTTGCCATTTCTGCATGCTGGCTTTGGCGTCGTCGAGTGCCTTTGGTTCGCGGACGAGATGTTTTTCAATCGTCATGACACGGTCAGCGAGTGAATCGAGCTCTTCGAGTTGGTGTGAGGCGATCAAGACGGCAGTTTGGCGCTCCGCAAGCAATGAGACGAGCTGTTTCAGATAATCTCGTTTGTTGATTCGATCGAGTCCGTCTGTTGGTTCATCCAGTAAGAGGACCGGAGCATTCGTCGCGAACGCAAGTTGAAGAAGGAACAACTGAGCTTGTCCTTTGGATAATGACGTCACGCGACGTCCGCGATCGAGGTTTGACGAACGACAATAGTTTTCGATGTATGTTTTCTCGAAGTTCGGATAGAACGCATTGTAGAAGTTGATCAGTTCGCCGAGTGTCATTTGGCGATAGACGGAAACAGAATCCGGAACAAGGAAAAGGTGCTCGCGTGTCTTCGGAACGTGGTGGATCGACTCGCCATTCCATTCAACTTTTCCGCGCGTTGGCTCAAGAGCACCGACAAGCGTTTTCAGTAATGTCGTTTTTCCGGCACCATTACGCCCGATCAACGCAGTAATCGTTCCTGCTGGTAGAGTAAAGGATGCATTTTCATAAATCATGGTACGGTCAATTTGTTTCGTTAGATGAGAAACGGTCAACATGAGGAATCCTCCCTAATGTGTAAGATGAGTTGATAGAGTTCTTCGTTTGAAATGGAGAGTTCGTCGGCGACGGAACAAAGACGAATGAGTGGATCTTGAATGGCGGCTTTCTTGACTTCATGAAGTGGAATATCTGAGATGAAGGATCCTTTGCCGCGCATCGTGACGATGAAGTTGCGGCTCTCGAGTTCCTGATAGGCGCGGGAGACAGTGTTCGGATTGACAAGGAGTGTACCAGCAAGTTCACGGACGGATGGCATCTGTTCGCCAGAGCGGAGTAGACCACGGGCAATCGAGCGGATGATTTGAGCAACCAGTTGCTCATAGATCGGTAACGGACTTTTCGGATCGATGGTGAACATTTCTCCACCTCCTTAAGTGTACTAATTCAATTAATACACCAATTATAGGAATTCAAAACCTGTCTGTCAATGCCTCTTTTCAAGAAGACGATGACGCCATCGATCGCAATATTTGCTATACTGACGACAGAAGAATCGCAGGAAGGATGACCCGAGATGTTGGATCGATTGAGTGCCTTAGAGGACCGTTATGAAAAACTGAATGATATGTTGGCTGATCCAGCCATCATTAATGATACGAATCAATTGCGTGAGGTCTCAAAAGAGCAGTCGCAACTTGCACCGACCGTCGAGACCTATCGCGTCTATCGCGAGAAGATGGAAGCCTATCAAGAGGCACGCCAAATGTTGACGGATCCGGAGATGCGCGACCTTGCGAAGGAAGAAGTCGCGATGCTTGAGCCGGAGATCAAAGAGCTCGAAGCGAAACTGAAAGCCTTACTGCTACCGAAGGACCCGAATGACGACAAGAACGTCATCGTCGAGATTCGCGGCGCAGCGGGAGGAGACGAGGCAGCTTTATTTGCTGGTGATCTCTTTAAGATGTACTCGAAGTTTGCTGAGAAACAGAACTGGAAGATCGAAATCATCGACGCGAGCTATACGGAACTCGGTGGCTACAAAGAAATCATCTTTATTGTCAAAGGAACGGGTGCTTATTCGAAGTTGAAATACGAGAATGGGGCACACCGTGTCCAACGCGTTCCGTCAACGGAATCCGGCGGACGGATCCACACATCGACGGCAACGGTCGCCGTGTTGCCGGAAGCAGAAGACGTTGAAGTCGAAATCCATGATAAGGATGTCCGGGTTGATACATTCACATCGAGTGGACCGGGCGGACAGTCCGTCAATACGACACAGTCGGCTGTCCGTGTGACGCACGTGCCGACCGGAATCGTCGCCAGCTGTCAGGATGAGAAATCACAGATCAAGAACAAGGAAAAAGCGATGAAGGTTCTGCGCGCGCGTGTCTACGATAAGATTCAACGCGAGCAACAGGCGGAGTACGATGAAAAACGGAAATCAGCGGTTGGAACGGGTGACCGTTCAGAACGAATCCGGACATATAATTTCGCCCAAAATCGGGTGACGGACCATCGGATCGGCTTGACGATTCAGAAGCTTGACCGAATCCTGCAGGGAGAGATGGATGAAGTCATCGATACGCTCGTCATGGAGTATCAAGCACGGGCATCGGAGGCGGCAAACTGATGCGGATCGCAAAACGTCTAAATGAAGCAAAAACGATGATGGAACAAGCAGGACGCGAGGGTTCGAGTGCCGAATGGTTACTCATGCACGTCTTAGAAGTCGACCGGACGGGACTCCTCGTCCGTCTGTCAGATGAATTGACACCGGAGCAGGATTTACGATTCAGTGAATACTTGCTCGCCCATGTTCACGGTGTGCCCGTGCAACATTTAATCGGCTATCAGCCGTTTTATGGACGGAACTTCAGCGTCACACCAGATGTCTTGATTCCGCGACCAGAAACGGAAGAGTTGATCGTCTTCGTGACGGAGCGCCTCAAACGTGAGTCGTTTACCGCGGGACAGATCGTCGACATCGGAACTGGTAGTGGGGCGATCGGAATCACACTTGCGCTCGAACTCGAGCAACCGGTCACGACCGTCGATATTTCACCAGCCGCGATCGCGGTCGCGAAGCGAAATCAAGCGACGCTTGGTGGAGACATGACGTTCTTCGAAGGAGATTTACTGGCACCACTCGCGGACGATTCCGTGCGGGTGCTCGTCTCGAACCCGCCTTATATCGAGGAAGAAGAATTACTCAGTGAGGTCGTATTCGACCATGAACCGCATCTCGCCCTGTTCGGCGGAAAAGACGGTCTCGTCTTTTACCGACGACTCGTCGAGGAGAGCGGACGGGTTCTACGCGACGATTTCCGACTGATTGCGTTTGAAATTGGACACAATCAAGGACCAGAAGTGCAAATGATGTTAAAAGAACGTTATCCAAATGCGGAAACGGGTATTTTAAAAGATATAAACGGTAAAGACCGTATCGTGTATGCGGAACGAAAGGATTGTACAGCGTGAAGACGGAAATGATTGATTTACAGACGATGGATGAAGCAGTTCGGTTATTGCAGGAAGGAGAGGTCGTGGCGATGCCGACCGAGACTGTTTATGGTCTCGCGGGGGACGCGACGAACGAAGCGGCTGTTCGGCGAATTTTCGCCGCGAAGGGTCGACCTTCCGACAATCCACTGATTGTCCATGTCGCATCCGTAGAACAGGCACATCAGTTCGTCACGCACATTCCAGATGTTGCAACACGTTTGATGGAGGCGTTTTGGCCAGGAGCCTTGACGATCATCCTCGAATCGAACGGCACCGCATCCACACTCGTCACAGCAGGACTAGATACGATCGGATTACGGATGCCAGATCATCCGCTCGCGCTTCAATTGATTGAAGCGACAGGGCTGGGTCTCGCAGCACCGAGTGCCAACCGTTCTGGAAAACCTTCACCGACGTCATCTGCGCATGTCGCACATGACCTCTCGGGACGCATCGCTGCGATCGTCGATGGAGGGGAGACGGGCATCGGGGTCGAATCGACTGTCATCGATTGTACGATGACGCCACCGGCGATTTTACGACCGGGTGGCGTGACACGCGAACAAGTCGAGACAATCATCGGTCCTGTCACACTCGATCCTGCCTTATCGATGAAAGATGTTACACCGAAGGCACCCGGGATGAAATATACCCATTATGCGCCGGAAGCGACACTTTCCGTCGTCGAGGGGGATCTTTCATTCTTACAGCAACTCATCGATGATGCACGACAAACCGGACACAAGACGGGCGTTCTCCTGTTCGACGGGGAGGATGTCGACGCAGATGTTCGCTGCTCCCTTGGTAATTCGATGGAGACGGCGGCACAACGTCTTTACGATTGTTTACGGCGATTTGATCAGACGACGGTGGATCAGATTTTTGTACGAGACCTATCAGAAGAAGGGGTGGGGCTTGCGGTCCGCAACCGCCTCCATAAAGCAGCAGGTGGTCGGGTCATTCGCCCTTGAAGAAGGAGGATACGGAGATGAGCACACGTCGCGTTTTATTCATCTGTACAGGAAATACATGCCGTAGCCCGATGGCGATGGCGTTACTACGCTCGAAAGTCGCTGATCAGGAATTTGACGTCCGTTCAGCAGGACTACGTTCGATGCAAGGATTCGATGCGTCAGAGAACGCACTGCAAGTGTTACGCGAACGCGGCATCGAACTCGAGCACTATACGCAAGTCTTCGATGATGTACTCGGACGCTGGTCTGACATCATCTTGACGATGACGCGTCAGCACAAGCAGGAAGTCGGTGAACGGTACCCGGAACTGAAGGAACGGACGTTCACTCTATATGAATATGTGACAGGGCTTGAACGGGACATCAACGATCCGTACGGCGGATCGATGAACGTCTATCGCCAAGTACGCAATGAACTCGAACCCCTCGTCAATCGTCTTGTGTTAAAATTGACGCAGAACGGAAACGGAAGAAAAGCTCCGGATACACGGAAACTTCCGAAAAAACAACCTAAACAAACGGGGGAATAGTAAAGATGAAAGTAGCAATCGGCGCGGATCATGGCGGTTTTAAGTTAAAGGCAGAAATCAACGATCTCTTACAAGAGCTCGGCATCGACTATACGGACTTCGGTACGCATTCGTCCGACTCGATCGATTATCCGGATGTCGCGATTCCGGTCGCGGAGGCCGTAGCGAACGGAGAATTTGACCGTGGCATCTTGATTTGTGGCACAGGCATTGGGATCGGTATCGCAGCGAACAAGGTCAAGGGCATCCGAGCAGCGCTCGTCCATGATACGTTCAGCGCGAAAGCGACGCGGCAGCACAACGACTCGAACATCTTGACGATGGGCGAACGCGTCATCGGTCCAGGACTGGCTCGTGAGATCGCGCAGCTTTGGCTTGAGACGGAATTCGAAGGCGGCCGTCATGAGAACCGCGTTTGTAAAATCTCGGATTATGAGGTGAAGTAATGGATTTGACACGCATCCAGCACGATTTAGAAGAGACACTGAACGCTCTGGATGAACGATTTTCCTTAAAAGGAAAATTGCTCGTGATCGGCTGTTCGACGAGTGAAGTCATCGGTAAACAAATCGGCAAGGCAGGTTCACCGGAAGTGGCGGACGCCTTGTTCGATGTCTTCGATGCCTTTCGTCGGTCGCACCAAGTCGATCTCGCCTTCCAAGGTTGTGAGCATATCAACCGAGCGCTGACACTTGAGCGGCAAACGGCCGAACGTCTCGGGCTTGATCCGGTGACGGTCGTTCCCGTTCCAGAAGCGGGTGGATCGATGGCGAGTGCTGCGTACCAGCGCTTCTCGGCACCTGTCGTCGTCGAAGCGATTCAGGCTGATGCCGGAATCGATATCGGTGATACATTCATCGGGATGCATTTGAAAGCTGTTGCGATTCCAGTGCGCTTGCCGCATAAGGAAATCGGTGAGGCACACGTGACGGCAGCCGTGACACGACCAAAATTAATCGGTGGGGCACGTGCTAAATACGAATAATTCATGCAAGGGGTTGCGCACCCCTTGCTTTTTTGATGTTGTTTTGGGGGATGCCGGGAAGGAAACATTCGTGTTAAGATAGGTTTATCGAAATGAAATGGGGGAATTCAGATGGAACAAACACCGCTTACGTATCTGAAACAACAAGATGAGGCACTCTTTTCGGCAATGCGCCAGGAACTAGGTCGTCAACGGGATAACATCGAATTGATCGCATCCGAGAACTTCGTCTCGCAAGCTGTCATGGAAGCACAAGGCAGCGTCTTAACGAACAAGTACGCAGAAGGTTACCCGGGTCGTCGTTATTATGGTGGCTGTGAGTATGTCGATCTCGCTGAGAATCTCGCACGCGACCGCGCGAAGGAAATCTTCGGGGCAGAGCACGCGAACGTGCAGCCGCACTCCGGTGCACAAGCGAACATGGCGGTCTACTTCACGATTCTCGAACAGGGCGATACGGTCCTCGGGATGAACCTATCGCACGGTGGCCATCTGACGCACGGTAGTCCCGTCAATTTCTCCGGTGTCCAGTACAACTTCGTGGAATACGGTGTCGATCAAGAGACAGAGATGATTGATTACGACGTCGTCGCGAAATTAGCAGAAGAGCACAAACCAAAATTAATCGTAGCGGGCGCATCGGCGTATCCGCGCGTCATCGACTTCAAGCGGTTCCGTGAAATCGCAGACAGCGTCGGTGCTTACTTGATGGTCGACATGGCACACATCGCTGGACTCGTCGCAGCAGGTCAACATCCGAACCCAGTCGAGCATGCACACTTCGTCACGACGACGACGCATAAGACGTTGCGTGGTCCACGTGGTGGGATGATTCTCTGTAAAGAAGAGCATGCGAAAGCGATTGATAAAGCAATCTTCCCAGGGATCCAAGGTGGTCCACTCATGCATGTCATCGCCGCGAAAGCTGTTGCATTTGGTGAAGCCCTTGCACCAGAGTTCAAGGACTACATCGGTCAAGTCGTCACGAACGCCAAAGTACTCGGTGAGGAATTGACGAATCGTGGACTCCGGATCGTTTCAGGCGGAACAGACAATCACTTGCTCCTCGTTGACTTGCAACCACTCGGTATCACAGGTAAACTCGCCGAGCATGCGCTTGACGAAGCTGGCATTACGGTCAACAAGAACACGATTCCGTTCGACCCAGCGAGCCCGTTCGTCACGAGCGGTATCCGGATCGGAACGGCAGCGATGACATCTCGCGGATTCAAGGAAGCTGAGATGAAAGAAATCGCAGAGTTGATCGAACTCGTGTTGAACCACCCAGAAGAAGCAGACGTTCTCGCACAAGCACGTGAGCGTGTCGTTGCTTTGACAGGTCGTTTCCCACTCTACCCAGAGCGCGGATGATCGTCATCCCCTTCATCCTTTTCATTTTGAGAAGGGGGAAGGGGATTTTTTTGTTTGTCTAACAAAGGAGGAGTACGATGTATATTCTAGTCGCAGAAGATGATCCTCATATCCAAGCCCTTGTCGTATCGACGTTACAAGCCGACGGGCATTCCATCCGAGCGACAGCAGACGGAAACGAAGCGCTTGCTTGGATCGAGACGATGACGTTCGAAGCAGCTGTACTTGATGTCCTGCTCCCCGGACAGACCGGTCTCGTCTTATGCGAGCAATTACGGCAACACGGGGACATCCCGATCTTGATGCTGACGGCACTCGGGGAGCTGACGGATAAACGGGACGGTTTCGCAGCAGGCGCCGATGATTACATCACGAAACCGTTTGATCCGGAAGAATTAGTATTTCGCCTCCACGCTGTGGCTCGGCGCTATCAAAAAGCGGCACAACCTGTTTTGCATCTTGGAGATGTCACGATCGATAAACGTAGTCAGCTCGTGACGATTCAGTCGACCGAGTGGACACTCCCGCGACGTGAATTCGAATTGTTGCATCAGTTGGCGAGTTTCCCGGGACGGGTCTTCAGCCGCGAGGAGTTGATCGAACACGTCTGGGGACTCGATTTTATGGGGGATGACCGGACGATTGACGTTCACATCAAACGCCTCCGTGGACGCTTAAAGGAAACGAATCAGGTGAAGATTGAGACGGTCCGCGGACTCGGATACCGGTTGGAGGTCGACGCATGAGATCCCTCTATACGAAAATCGTCGGACTCGTCTGCGTTGTCTTACTCGTGTCGGCACTACTGGCGCTCCTGATTAGTAATATTGCCTATTATTCCTTTTGGCAGGACAGCTACAGCCAAAAAGTCGAGGAAGCGGTCGAGACGGCGATCGATTATTATGAAACGCACGGGGACGGCAAGACGGAGTCGTTTTACCGGATGTTACAAGCGACCGGCTTTCAACTGTATGTGCGCTCGGACGACGGAATCGAGCGGTACGGAAACACGTTTCGTGATGAAGCCATCTCGAATCAAGTCGTCGAGCAAGTGGAGAGTGGTCAACCGTATTACGGAATGCGTGAATATCCGTTCCATCTCTTCTTGCTCGGTCTGTTCGATAACGAAGTCATCAATACGTACGGCACGTCGGTCAAGACGGCGCAAGGCACGGACGCGATCTTCGTTCGACCGGACTTGAGTCGTCAGATCCGTGAGTTGCATCTGTTCGTCGGTCTGTTCCTTGGACTGCTTGTCGTGATCAGTTTCCTTTTGCTTGTCTTTTCCATCCGCTATCTCGTTCGTCCGATCCGGCGCCTGACAAAAGCGACGGAACAGATGGCAGACGGTGACTACGGAATCCGCGTCGGAACGAAGGCACGCGATGAAATTGGTGAGCTGTCCCGGCGGTTTGACGAAATGGCAACGGCAGTCGAAGCGTCTGATACGGAACGGCGCCGATTCGTTGCGAACGTCTCGCATGAATTCCAGTCGCCGCTGACGACGATTGCTGGTTACGCGGGACAACTCGATGTGACGGGAGAAGACGTCAGGAAACGAACGGTCATCCGTCAAGAGGCGGAGCGAATGTCGGAGCTGACGCGTCAACTGTTGATCTTAGCGAAGCTCGATGAAGGACGACGCTTCAAACGACAAGCACTTAATCTGCGGACGAATCTTGAGGCGACACTCACGACACTTGCCTTCCAGCTGGATGAGCAAGGAATCGCTGTCGCGCTCGATGTTCCGACGGTGATACAAATACAAGCGGATGTCAGTGCGTTGGAACATGTCTTCCAGAACGTCATCCGAAACGCTGTCTCGGTCTCAAAAGACGGAGCGACGATCCAGATTCAAGCAGAGGAACAAGCGGATCAGATCATCATCCGAATCAAGGATGAAGGACCAGGCATGACTGATGAACAGATGAAACATGCCTTCGAACGCTTTTATCAAGGCGATGCATCCCGGACGACGCGCGGTACGGGTCTTGGTCTAGCGATTGTCAAAGAGACGATGCGTCAACTCGGCGGGGATGCGAGCTTGTCGTCCGCTTCATCGGGTTTAACCGTAACGTTAACTTTTTTACGCGCGTGACACCTGCGTTCATGTTCCGTTCATATTGCGGCTGTATCATCAATCCTGTAGCGAACATACAGGAGGGATCACATAATGAAACTAGGATGGAAAGAACTCGTCCGGATGAAAGGGCGATTCAGTTGGATGACGATTGTGACGATGTTGATCGTCTTATTGATCTTGATGATCACCGGTCTTGCAGATGGACTAGCTTATGACAATGGGGCAGCCGTCCGTAATCTGCCGGTCGAACAGTTTGCGCTAAGTAAAGATGCAGAAGGGCAGCTGACCCGTTCATTCTTACAGGCGGATGAGACACCAAAGGGCGCGGAAGCACTCGGTGTCCAGAACATGGTGCTTGAGAAGAAGAATAAAACGAAGGACGACGTAACGGTCTTTGCGTTACCACAGACTACGAAATATGGTCCCAAACAGCTGCAATCGTTGCAAAAAGGGGAGGTACTTGTTGATGCTGCGTATGCGGAGCAACGCGGAACGCGCGTCGGCGATACGATCACGGATTTTCGAACGAAGGAGACGTTCCAGATTGCCGGTACAGTGACGGACGGTCGTTATAGTCATGCACCCGTTCTCTGGATGACGGATGAATCGTGGCAAGCGTGGCAATCGAAAATGGGCACGTCATACGTATCAGCGTACATCGGTCAGTCGTTGCAAACGGATCAAGCGCTCTTTTCGAAACAAGCGGTGGTCGAGAACGTTCCGGGTTATGCGGCAGAACAAAACTCCTTTCAGATGATGCGGGTCGCGCTCGTCGTCATCGGAGCATTGATCCTGACAGCCTTCTTCTATATTTTAACGATGCAGAAGATGAAACAGCTTGGTGTCTTAAAGGCAATCGGTATCCGGACACGGACGATGGGTGCGAGTCTGCTCGTTCAAGTCGTCATACTGACGAGTCTTGCCTTTGGTGTCAGCGTCGCCATCACCTATCTGACGAGTCGTTTCCTGCCGCCGGATCTTCCCTTCCGATTTGAATGGTCGACGAGTCTGATGTACGGCGGCATTCTACTCGTAACGGCGATCCTCGGTGCGCTTGTTCCGCTACGGATGGTCAAGAAACTCGAGGCGGCAGATGCGATGGGAGGAATGAACGGATGATTCGATTAGAACAGATTGAACAAAGTTATGGTGAGATGACGGTGCTGCATGACATTAACTTACAAGCAGAAGCGGGTGAGTTGATTGCTCTCGTCGGACCGAGCGGTAGTGGGAAAAGTACACTGCTCCAGTTGCTTGGATTGTTACAGACCCCAACGAATGGTGCCGTCTACTTTGATCATACGTGCGTCAGTGAAGCAGCGGACGAAGAACGTCGTCGTTTGCGTCTCGAAGAAGTCGGATTCATCTTTCAAGAATCGCATCTCGCACCATTTTTGACAGCAGGAGAGCAACTCGAGCTAGTTGCAAAAGAAGCGGGGCGAACCGTTGACGTGACATCGGCTCTCGCCGTGTTCGGACTCGAGCACCGGAAAGACCATTTGCCGCACGCCTTATCCGGTGGGGAACGTCAACGTGTCGCAATTGCCCGGGCTTTCGTCAATGACCCACGACTTGTACTCGCGGATGAACCGACGGCGAGTCTGGATTACCCAAATGGACGCCGAGTGATGGAGTTGTTGCAACAGCAAGCGCATGATGCGAACAAGACCGTCATCGTCATCACCCATGACGAACGGATGCTAGATGTCTGTGACCGGATTTGGCGAATCGAAGACGGACGGATTACGGAAGCGACAGCATCCCGGTCCTATTCTCATAGTTGAACGAGTTTCCCTTTTGTTTTCGTGCCTCAGTGCATGTGAAACAAAAGGGTTTTTTGCTGATTCGTCACGAAGATAGGGGAAACGGACCATTTGCGGAAGCGTTATCTTTGTTATACTTAACCGTAGTAAAAAAAGATAAGGGTGGAAATAAATGTGAATTTAACAACCTTGATCCAAAGCGAATTACAAGCCATTCAGACCGAACGACTAACGGAATGGTTTACACATAAAAGCCACGAACGCCGGGAATATCAACGGATGCTCGAAGATTTCAAAGCAATCGTCATCATGCAACAGGCCGGATTTTATGAACAAGCGGATGCTCGTTTTGAACAGTGGAAGACGTTACCGATGCCGGCAGAGGTTTATCGTTACCGCCTAGCGATCGCAGGAAAAGCAGGCGGGAAACGTCTTGCCCAGAAACGATTGGCATCGTTTCCTATGACCGTTCAGAATCATCAACAACTGAAAAACTGGAAGCGACTCGGAAAACTAAACCCGTGGTGGCTCGGTGGAGCTGTAGCTGTCGTTTGTCTCGGTCTAATCTGGACACAGTTGGACGATGAATCGGTAACACCGGTCGCGACGAAACAGACAGAGGTCGAGCAACAACTCGCAGCGCTACAAACAGAAGTCGAACAGTTAAAAGAAAAAAACGAACAATTGGCAAGGGAGCAAGAGAGGGCGAAAGCGATCAAGCCAGAGAAGAAGGAAACAAAAACGGAAACACAGGAGCCGAAAGTGTCTGCGAAAGAAGCGCTCGAGCAAGGGGTCGCTGCCGTTCAGGCGAAGGACTACAAACGAGCAGACAGTGTCTTGAACGGATCCGTCTTGACGAACAAAGAGACAGCAGGCATGGCACGCTTTTATAAGTTGATTGCGGCCGGAAAGTTGAAGAACACGACACAAGCGGATTACATCGCCTATCGGGAAGATTTTCCGAAGTCCGGTTACATAAGTGATGTCCTCTGGATGCAAGCCGTTTATGAACAAAAATATAAAAAAGGCGACTATCGAGCGACCTTACAAGAACTCGCGAAACAACCGGAAAATGAATGGTCTTATGCGGCAAAAGCGATTCTATCGGGTAAGAGTACGCTCGGGAACTGACGAAAAAACAGTTCCCAAGCAGTACGCTTATAGAGTACAATGCGAAAAGAGAATGGAGAGGAGATGCAAACAATGAGTAAAGTACATGTATTTGATCACCCATTGATTCAGCACAAGATGACGATCATGCGTAAAGTCGAAACAGGAACGAAACAATTCCGGGAACTTGTCGACGAGGTGGCTTCATTGATGGCATATGAAATCACACGTGACCTTCCACTCACAGATGTCGCGATCGAGACACCGGTCACGAAGACGACGCAGAAGATGATCGAAGGCAAGAAACTCGGGATCGTCCCGATTCTCCGCGCCGGTCTCGGTATGGTCGACGGCATGCTCCGCATGATGCCGAACGTCAAAGTCGGTCACATCGGTTTGTACCGTGATCCGGAGACACTCGAGCCAACGGAATACTACCTCAAGCTCCCAACAGACGTCGCAGAACGTGATTTCGTCGTCGTTGACCCGATGCTTGCGACAGGTGGTTCGGCGGCAGACGCCATCTCCTCCTTAAAGAAACAAGGGGCGAAGAGCATCAAGCTCGCATGTCTCTGTGCAGCACCTGAAGGCGTTAAACGCGTTCAAGAAGAACACCCAGACGTCGACATCTATCTCGCGGCACTCGACGAGAAGTTGAACGACCACGGATACATCGTCCCAGGACTCGGTGATGCAGGAGACCGTCTCTTCGGAACGAAGTAAAAAGACAGCAAGATATACGAAAAGACCGCAGACGATGATCTGCGGTCTTTTCGTTGCTATTTCGTAAACTGCGCAAGATTGCTGAAATATGCTTTAATGAAAAAAGGAAAAAAGGAGGAAGTCACCATGCCGATTACAGTCATGCCGATTTTCGGGACACGACCGGAAGCCATCAAGATGGCACCGCTCGTCAACGCCCTAAAGCAACACCCTGCTTTTGATGTTCATGTTACGATCACTGCCCAACACCGCGAGATGCTCGATCAAGTGCTCGATCTGTTTGAGATCGAACCGGATCATGATTTAAATATCATGAAACAACGTCAAACCCTCATCGACATCACGACGCGTGGTCTTGAAGGACTTGATGCGATCATGAAGGACATCAAACCGGATCTCGTCCTCGTCCATGGGGATACGACGACGACGTTCGTCGGAAGCCTAGCTGCCTATTACAATCAGATCGCGGTCGGTCACGTCGAGGCGGGACTGCGGACCTATAATAAGTACTCTCCGTTCCCGGAAGAGGTCAATCGTCAGTTGACGTCGACGCTCGCGGACTTACATTTCGCTCCGACAGCGCAAGCGGCAGCGAATCTCGCATCCGAAAATCGTCACGCCGGTATCTACATCACAGGAAACACGGCGATCGATGCTCTGCAAACGACCGTCCAATCGGATTACGTCCATCCGATGCTCGAGACGATCGGGGACCGGAAGTTGATCTTGATGACAGCGCACCGTCGTGAGAACCAAGGCGAGAAGATGCACCAAATGTTCCGGGCGATTCGTCGCCTCGTCGATGCGTTCCCGGAGACGCACGTCGTCTATCCGGTCCACCTCAATCCAGTCGTTCAAGAAGCGGCGAAGACGGTTTTTGAAGGGCATGATCGGATTTCGTTGATCGCTCCACTCGACGTCTTCGATTTCCATAACTTCGCGAGCCGTGCCCATTTGATCTTAACTGACTCGGGTGGCGTACAAGAAGAAGCACCATCACTCGGTGTTCCTGTTCTTGTCTTACGCGATACGACGGAACGTCCGGAAGGGATTACTGCCGGAACGTTGAAGCTTGCCGGAACGGAAGAAGAGACGATCTATCAGATGGCAACAGAACTCTTGACGAACAAAACACTTTATCAGGAGATGGCGCATGCTTCAAACCCGTATGGAGACGGTCACGCCTCAGAACGCATCGTCCAAGCGATTCTGCATCACTTCGGTCAAGGAGAAGCACCGGCACCGTTACTCACACAATGAAGTAGGACAGCACGCGTCATCACCCGACTCCTACAGGAAAAAGCGCGACAAGTCGCGCTGTCAGAGACGAACAAGACCCGAATTCACGGACCGGAAGGAACGTGAATCCTGGCTTGTGTCTCGCCTGAGGAAAGCGGGTGAAGGAAGCGTGGAAAATTCAAAGCAAGATAAAATACTAGTATATGTAGCTTCTTACACGAAGGAGCTATATTATTTTTGTCATTTCCGCTAAAATCAGCCCATTTGTTTAGAAAATGTAAAACCAGATGACCTTGAAACTGGAAAGGAAACGATGACGATTCAAGCTGTGACGTACCGCACGATTGAAAAAATGGAAATCGCTGAAATGTATTGTTACAAACAGATGTCAGAGCTGTTTTTATGTCCTGTTTAGGAAGCGTTTTCAATTGTGAACAAAAAATGTTTTTTCACAAAATCGACACAAATCAATTTTAGAGGTCTTGTTTCGGTTTAACGGGCACGATATAACGTTACTGTTCAACGGTTTTGTTCACCATATGAACAATCTCTTTAACCGTTGATAGCACTACATATTTTCTTCACATCTTCGTGAAATGACTTGCATGTAAGACATCTGTGAAAACCTTATCAATCGTTGATATGTATAGGTTTTTCGGCTCTGTTTTTATTGTGAATTCATTTGACTATGAAAGCTGCTTCATTGTATTCTTGACTAGTATGAAAATCCGCAAATTGTGGGAAAGAAAAAGAACTCACAATTGGGAAAAAAGGGGGTCGTCTCTAGTGCGCCAAAGTGGGCTCGCAAAGAGTATGGTCATGGCCTCGCAAATTTCGACGGCACTGGCTGCACCGATCGTCATTGGCTTTTTGGTTGGGAACTATGGGGAACAACAACAATGGTGGGAAAAAATGGGTGCGACGTTCGCCGTGTTCATCGGGATTTTCATCGGCATTCTTTGCATGATCGCCATGATCAGGCACTTGTTAGGGGAGAAGACATGAACATCATCCTTCAAGATGCGTTGTATCGTGCGTACTTACGATGGTTTGGACTCTTTTACGGGATCCTTGCTGTCCTGCTGCTCATCGGACGCCCGAGTGAACCGGTCATCTATGGACTGGCGCTTGGTGGAACTGGCAGCTTTCTGATCTTGACGCTTCAACGACTCAGCGTCGATCGGATGTATCGTGTAATCGAGACGGGGCGTAAGCCGATGTCTCGTGGGACCGTTTCACGCATGGCGGTCGCGGTACTTTGTGTGATGATCGGTTTGAAATATCAAACTGAATTGTCATTAACTGCGGTGGTAATAGGCCTTCTCGCCGGCCACGTCATACAATTTTGTGAGTTCTTGACTCACGAACTCAAGCGGGAAAAGAGGTGAATAGTCAAATGAACCACGAAATGCCACTTTACGAAATCCCACTCTGGGGTGACTTCGTTCTGTACGGTAGCTGGACGAACTTGATCACAGTATTGATTGCTGCTGCTCTCGTCTTCTTGATTGCCGTGGCCGGTACGCGACGTCTTGTGATGAAGCCAACCGGTGCTCAAAACGTGATGGAGATGTTCCTCGAATTCGTTCGCGGTATCATCAGCAGCACGATGGACTGGAAAACAGGGGGTCGCTTCCTTACGTTCGGAATGACATTATTCCTGTTCATCCTTGTATCCAACATCATGGGTCTTCCATTCAACGTCGTGACGGGACACTACATTTGGTTCAACTCACCAACTGCAGATCCTTACGTGACACTGGCACTTTCATCCATGGTAGTGGTCATGAGCCATTACTACGGTGTGAAGATGCGAGGCTTCGGCTCTTATGCGAAAACATTCATGACGCCGATGTTTATCATTACCATCATCGAGGAGTTTGCAAACACGTTGACACTCGGTCTTCGTCTTTACGGAAACATCTTCGCTGGTGAGATCATGATCGGAATCATTCTTTCGATCGGTATCGTCTCTGGTACGAACGATTTCCAATTCGCCGGACCACTAGGCGCGATCATCTCGGGTATCCCGATGTTGATCTGGCAAGGATTCTCACTCTTCATCGGTGGTATCCAAGCGTACATCTTCCTTATCCTGACGATGGTTTACATCGGACATAAGGCAGCGCACGACCATTAATTCGAAGGTAAAGCATCCGCTTTTCCGATAACAGCACGACCAAATCAATGAACACACTCTAGGGAGGCAATTTATCATGAATCTTATTGCAACAGCGATCATCATCGGACTCGGCGCACTCGGCGCAGGTATCGGTAACGGTCTTATCGTAAACGGTACAGTATTAGGTCAAGCACGTCAGCCAGAACTCAAAAACGAACTTCGTCAAACAATGTTCATCGGTATCGGTCTCGTCGAGGCACTTCCAATCATCGGTGTAGCGGTCGGTTTCCTTCTTCTCAACTCTTAATCCACGATTAACGAGAACGGACTACATAGGGCGCTATTCGTTCAACGTTTGAGTGAACCGTCACGGGAGCTTAGGCTCCCTTATGTAGATATTGAAGTTGAACCAACCACGAGGGGAGTGTAATCGAATGAATCTAGCGTATCTTGCTGCTGAAAAAACAGAGACTGCAAACACGCATGAACTCTTGATCGGCAATATGATCGTCACGATCGTCGTTTTCCTCTTGCTCCTCATCCTCTTGAAGAAATTCGCATGGGGCCCGCTCGTCAACATGATGAAAGCGCGGGAAGAGCATGTGGCTAGCGAGATCAACTCGGCTGAAAAGAGCCGTAAAGACGCTGAAGTCTACGTAGAACAACAACGCGAAGAATTAAACAAGGCGCGTACGGAAGCACGCGACCTTTTAGAAGCATCACGCCGTCAGGCAGAAGCAGAGCAAGCACGTGCGATGGAGCAGGCACGTCTTGAATCCGAAATGAGTAAGGAAGAAGCTCGCCGTGCGATCGAACGTGAACGCGCTGAAGCACAAGCTGCTTTGAAGAACGATGTCGCTCTTCAAGCAATCGCTGCAGCACGCCACGTCATGAAAACACAGCTTGCGACGGACGAAGCCGCTCAAAAGGCACTCGTCGATCAATTCCTTGCTGATACTAAGGGCACGAACTAATGCGTGATCACGTAGCGGGACGCTACGCAAAAGCGCTCTTCGATCTTGCGCTTGAGCACCATGTGCTCGAGCAAGCAGAAGCTGATGTGCGGACGCTCGGCGAAGTGCTCCACGCAACACCAGAGCTCGCTTCGGTTTTAGATAACCCATCGATTTCTGCTGAAGAGCTCAAGCAAGTTCTTCAAACAAGCTTCACTGGCTTCAACTCGATCGTCTTGAACACGTTGCTCGTCATGGTCGAAAACGACCGGGCGGCAGAAATCGTCACGTTACCGGAACACTTCATTGCATTGTTGAATGAACACCGCAATGTCGCGACGGCAATCGTCACGAGTGCATATAAATTGTCAGACGAGGAACTCACGAAAGTGAAAGAGACGTTTGGCCAAAAATCAGGTAAAACGCTTGAAGTCGAGAACGTCGTCGACACGAGTGTCATCGGAGGACTTCGCGTTCAAATCGGTTACACGACATATGACGGTACGATCGAAACTAAACTAACGCGCCTTGAGCGTGAGCTGTTAAAAGCGTAAGAAAATAGGGGTGAAACGCATGAGCATTAGAGCTGAAGAAATCAGCGCCCTGCTTAAAGCGCGTATCGCGCAGTACGGTTCTACGATGGAAGTGAACGAGACAGGTACAGTCATCCAAATCGGTGATGGTATCGCTCGTGCACACGGACTCGACAACGTCATGTCGGGAGAGCTCGTAGAATTCGCTAACGGCACAATGGGCTTGGCGCAAAACTTAGAAGAAGGCAACGTCGGTATCATCATCCTCGGTGACTACCTTGAAATCAAAGAAGGCGACTCTGTTCGCCGTACGGGCCGCATCATGGAAGTACCAACAGGAGACGCACTCCTCGGACGTGTCGTTAACCCACTTGGTATGCCAATCGATGGTCTTGGTCCAATCGAAACAGAACACTACAACCCGATCGAGCGTAAGGCGTCTGGCGTCATGGCGCGTAAATCGGTACACGAACCACTTCAGACAGGAATCAAGGCGATCGATGCCCTCGTTCCAATCGGTCGTGGACAGCGTGAGTTGATCATCGGTGACCGTCAGACGGGTAAGACGTCGATCGCGATCGATACGATCATCAACCAAAAAGAAGAAAACATGATCTGTATCTACGTCGCAATCGGACAAAAAGAATCAACAGTCCGTGGCGTCGTCGAGACGCTCCGTAAAAACGGTGCCCTCGATTACACGATCGTCGTTTCGGCAGCGGCTTCACAGCCGGCTCCACTTCTTTACCTCGCACCATTCGCAGGTGTCGCGATGGGTGAACACTTCATGGACCAAGGCAAACACGTTCTTGTCATCTATGATGATCTTTCAAAACAAGCAGCTGCTTACCGTGAGCTTTCACTTCTCTTGAAACGCCCACCAGGCCGCGAAGCTTACCCAGGGGATGTCTTCTACCTCCACTCACGCCTTCTTGAGCGTGCGGCGAAGTTGAACGACGAGCTTGGCGCAGGTAGCTTGACTGCCCTTCCGTTCATCGAGACACAAGCGTCGGATATCTCAGCTTACATCCCGACGAACGTTATCTCGATCACGGATGGTCAAATCTTCCTTCAATCGGATCTCTTCTTCTCAGGTGTCCGTCCCGCGATCAACCCGGGTCTCTCGGTATCGCGTGTAGGTGGTTCGGCTCAAGTAAAAGCGATGAAGAAGGTAGCGGGTACGCTCCGTCTGGACCTCGCATCTTACCGTGAGCTTGAAGCATTCGCACAGTTCGGATCTGACCTTGATAAAGCGACTCAGTCGAAGCTTAACCGTGGTGAGCGGACAGTTGAAGTCTTGAAACAAGACTTGAACCAACCCCTTACTGTCGATAAGCAAGTCATCATCATCTATGCCTTGACTCGTGGTCACCTTGATGATGTTGCTGTAACGGATATTCGTCGTTTTGAAAAGGAACTCAACCTCTGGCTCGATCAAAACCGCAAACAACTTTGCGATGAGATCCGTAAGACAGGTAACCTTCCAGCAGACGAAGAGCTCGTAGCAGCAATCTCAGAATTTAAGAAAACGTTCCAAGCGACGGTCTAATCCGGCGGAACGCTCTTGATACTAACAAGGTGGTGAATCGAAATGGCATCGTTGCGCGAGATACAAACGCGGATCAACTCGACGAAAAGTACGAAACAGATCACGAAAGCGATGAACATGGTTTCGGCGTCGAAACTGAACCGCGCTCAAGCACATAGCGCGAAGTTCCAACCTTACATGCTGAAAATGCAAGAGGTACTCGGAACCATTGCGAATGGCACGACAGGTGCGAGCCATCCGATGCTCGAGAAACGTCCCGTCAAAAAGACGGGCTACATCGTCATCACATCGGATCGCGGCTTAGCTGGTGCATATAACGCCAACGTGCTGCGTGAAGTCTACCGGGAAATCAAAGAAAAGCATACTACGGACAGTTACGTTCTCTTCGTGGTCGGTAAAGTCGGTGTCCAGTTCTTCCGTTCGCGCGGAATCACGGTCACGGATGCGATCACAGGCTTGAACGATTCTCCTTCGTATGTCGACGTCGCTGAGATCGTGAAGCGCACAGTGAGTGCGTTCACGATCGGCGAAATCGACGAGCTCAAGCTGTGCTACAACCACTTCTTATCTGTCATCAGCCAGGAAGTGAAAGTCGAAACCCTTCTCCCACTCGGAGAAATCGAAGCTTCGTCTTCGACGACTTATGAGTACGAGCCAAGCGAGGAACAAATCCTTGCAGAACTCCTCCCGCGTTATGCGGAGAGCTTGATCTTCGGTGCGCTTCTTGACGCGAAAGTAGCAGAACATGCGTCACGTATGACAGCAATGCAAAGTGCGACAGATAACGCAGATGACTTGATCGGTCGATTGACTCTCGTCTACAACCGAGCTCGACAAGCTGCGATCACGCAAGAAATCACAGAGATCGTCAGTGGGGCTGCTGCGCAGCAGTAATCCCGACTGGCGTAACGATAGGTAGGAGGAAACACGATGAACGAACTCGGTTTAAAAGGCCGCGTCGTCGCGGTCATGGGACCTGTCATCGACGTTAAGTTCGAAGGACACTTACCGAACATCTACAACGCGCTCCGTATTCAATATACGCCGCAAACTGTAGAAGAAGTGGCTATCGACTTGACGCTTGAGGTCGCCCTGCACCTTGGTGACGACGTCGTCCGTACCATTGCGATGGACTCTACGGATGGAGTACGCCGTGGAATGGAAGTACTCGATACGAATGCTCCAATCTCGGTACCCGTCGGAGAAGCGACACTTGGTCGCGTCTTCAACGTACTCGGTAACCCAATTGATGAAAAAGAAATCGCTGCTGACGTGGAACGTCTTCCGATCCACAAAAAAGCACCGACTTTCGATAACCTTTCAACGAAAGTTGAAATCCTCGAGACTGGAATTAAAGTCGTCGACTTGCTCGCTCCTTACATCAAGGGTGGTAAGATCGGTCTCTTCGGTGGTGCCGGTGTAGGTAAGACCGTCCTCATCCAGGAATTGATCAACAACATCGCCCAAGAGCACAGCGGTATCTCGGTATTCGCAGGTGTTGGTGAGCGGACGCGTGAAGGAAATGACTTGTTCCACGAGATGACGGATTCAGGCGTTATCAAACAAACAGCGATGGTCTTCGGTCAGATGAACGAACCACCGGGTGCACGTCTTCGTGTTGCCTTGACTGGTTTGACGATGGCGGAATACTTCCGTGATGAGCAAGGACAAGACGTTCTTCTCTTCGTTGATAACATCTTCCGTTACACACAAGCGGGTTCTGAGGTATCGGCCCTTCTCGGCCGTATGCCATCTGCCGTTGGTTACCAACCGACACTCGCAACAGAGATGGGTATGCTCCAAGAGCGGATCACATCAACAAACAAAGGTTCGGTTACATCGATCCAAGCGGTTTATGTACCAGCCGATGACTATACTGACCCGGCTCCTGCGACGACGTTTGCTCACTTAGATGCAACGACGAACCTTGAGCGCCGTCTCTCTGAGATGGGGATCTATCCTGCCGTGGATCCACTTGCTTCGACATCACGTGCCCTTTCACCGGAAATCGTCGGCGAAGAGCACTACAGTGTCGCTCGTCAAGTTCAGGAAACACTTCAGCGTTATAAAGAACTTCAAGATATCATCGCGATCCTCGGTATGGACGAGTTGTCAGAAGACGACAAATTGACTGTACACCGTGCGCGTCGTATCCAGTTCTTCTTGTCGCAGAACTTCCACGTAGCTGAGCAGTTCACAGGACAAAAAGGATCGTACGTCCCAGTTAAGGACACGATCCGCGGCTTCAAAGAAATCCTCGAAGGTAAACACGATGACTTAACGGAAGAAGCATTCCGTCTCGTCGGTCCGATCGAAGATGCGATTGAAAAAGCGAAGGCGCTTGTCTAAGTGACAAAGCATAAGGGGGACTTGAGATGAACACACTTCATGTCAATATCGTCACCCCGGATGGCGAAGTGTATGATGGCGATATCCGTATGGTCGTTGCGAAGACGATTTCTGGTGAAATCGGGGTTCTCCCGCACCACGTCCCACTCGTGACACCACTCGATATCAGCATCTTGAAGTTGCGCCACGAAGATGGCGGACGCACGTTGATCGCTATCAGCGGTGGCTTTATGGAAGTGCGCCAGGATACTGTAACGGTTCTTGCGGAAACTGCGGAGCAAGCAGACAAGGTCGACTATGACCGGGCTGCAGCTGCGAAGGTTCGTGCAGAACGTCGTCTCCAGGACACGAAATTATCAGAACTCGAATTCAAGCGTGCTGAACTTTCACTGAAACGAGCAGTTAACCGTCTCAGCTTGAAAGACTACGGTCGCGATTGATTCGACCAAAGACCCGAATTCCTTTGCGGAATCGGGTCTTTTTTTGTACGATACGCCAATGATTTTTCTAAAAGCAAACGTTTTCGCAAGAGGGAGGACGATACAGGTTTAAAACACCGTAAAAATGTAAAAGTACATTATATGCCTCGTCTTCACAATTTCTTCAACATTTTTTCTTTAGAAGACTAAATTTATCTTCAATAAATATATTTTATACGCTAAAATTAATTCAGCGTGTTCTTTTTTGTTTGCGCAATCATTCATTTTATGAAATCATAGTAAAGTTGGAGAAACTATGAAAAAGAGGTGCAACGAAAGTGACATCTATTGGTGTGAGTGCGTTAGTTAGTATGCTGGTCTACATCGTAGCGATTCTACTCGCTTGGTGGTCCTTATTACCAGTCAAATGGGAGAAAATCCTGCAACATCCTAAAGGACCGCATGCGGTAGCCCTGCGAACGATTCTAGCCATTGCACTTGGATCGATCGTCGCTCGCTTTTTATTGGATTATGCCGGTTTTGCACAGCGTCTTCAGTTTTTAATTGGGTGAACTTGTAACTGCATTGTAAACCCTGAAATGGTAATTTGTTTTAACATGGAACAGGACATTGCTCTTTCAATGAAGGAACACAGTCATTTAGCAATCATCTAACACTATAATCGAAACGTCGTATTGGCTTTGGAGTAAGAGATCAACTATAGGGAAGTTTCTTTTCTAACATTCGTTGAATTCCAACTATGATCCTCACCAATCACGAATTGAACATACTAGAACAGAAACGAAGCAGAGGAGTAGGGAGAATGGAAAAAATCGTTGTCCGTGGCGGACGTAAATTAGCTGGAACAGTCAAAGTAGAAGGTGCAAAGAACGCGGTCTTAAAAACACTCGTCGCGACATTGCTTGCATCAGAGGGCCAATCGGTTCTTCAAAACGTACCACGTCTAGCAGACGTCTATACAATCAATAACGTCTTACGCAACTTGAATGCGGAAGTCGAGTTCGACGCTGAAGCAAACACGGTGACAGTCAATGCCGAACCGAATCTTAAAGATGAAGCGCCACTCGAATACGTCCGTAAGATGCGGGCTTCGATCCTCGTCATGGGTCCATTACTTGCACGTCTCGGTCGCGCACGTGTCGCGATGCCAGGTGGCTGTGCGATTGGTTCACGTCCAATCGATCTTCACCTAAAAGGCTTCGAAGCGATGGGCGCGAAGACGATCATCGGAAACGGATTCGTCGAAGCACATGTCGACGGTCGTCTCAAAGGTGCGAAAATTTACCTCGACTTCCCATCAGTCGGTGCGACAGAAAACATCATGATGGCTGCGACACTCGCAGAAGGAACGACAATCATTGAAAACGTCGCAAAAGAACCAGAAATCGTTGATCTTGCGAACTTCTTGAACGCAATGGGCGCAAAAGTCCGCGGTGCAGGTACAGAAACGATCCGCATCGAAGGCGTCGAGAAATTACATGGTGCGACACACTACGTCATTCCGGACCGGATCGAAGCAGGTACGTTCATGATCGCAGCAGCAATCACAGAAGGTGACGTCGAAGTCATCGGTGCAGAGCGTGAACACCTTCGTCCACTCATCTCGAAGATGGAAGAGATGGGCGTTAAGATCACGGATACAGAAGAAGGTCTCCGTGTCGTCGGTCCAGAAAAACTCGAAGCAGTCGACGTCAAGACGATGCCACACCCAGGCTTCCCGACAGACGTTCAGGCACAAATGATGGCACTTGTTCTCAAGGCAGGCGGCACATCGGTCATCACGGAAACAGTCTTCGAGAACCGCTTCATGCACGTCGAAGAATTCCGTCGCATGAACGCGGATATCAAAATCGAAGGTCGTTCATCGATCATCAATGGCGGCGTGCAATTACAAGGCGCAGAAGTGCTTTCAACAGACCTTCGCTCAGGTGCGGCACTCGTCACAGCAGGATTGATCGCTGAAGGCGAAACGCGCGTTGGTGCACTTCACCACATCGACCGTGGATACGTCGACTTCCACTTGAAGTTACAAGCACTTGGTGCAGACGTAGAACGTGTGACAGAAGAAGCGGCAGTCGTTGAAGAAACAGCTGCAACAAAACTTTAAGCACTCATTCAAGAGCATTCTCTCGTTTCCGGGAGGATGCTTTTTTTGTTGTCTTTTCAAAAAGATGACAATGAAATCAGAAAAGCCGAAAAAGAAAGTCGTTTCACGATGGGGCATATGCTAGAATTGAAAGGTATGTATACATAAATGGGTTAGACGTCCAAACGACGTTCTATATTTTGGAAGAATAGCCAGTGGGTAAAGGAGAGCACACGAGATGTTTTCAAGAGATATCGGAATCGACTTAGGGACGGCGAATGTCGTCATTCATGTAAAAGGTAGAGGTATTGTCCTCGATGAGCCATCGGTCGTCGCGATCGATAAGGCGACAGGCAAGATTCACGCGGTAGGGACAGAAGCACACTTGATGGTGGGCCGGACACCGGGAAACATCGTGGCCATTCGACCGCTTCAAGACGGCGTCATTGCTGATTTCGAAATGACAGAAGCGATGCTACGCCATTTCATCGATAAGATTGAGGTCCGTAAGATGTTTGGTGGAGTCCGCATGTTGATTTGTACACCAGCAAGCATCACGACGGTCGAAGCAAAAGCGATTCGCCAAGCTGGTGAAAAATCAGGCGCGAAGACGGTCTTCCTTGAAGTCGAGCCGAAGGTCGCAGCAGTTGGGGCCGGTATGGACATTTGGATGCCAGCAGGGCACATGGTCATTGATATCGGTGGTGGAACGACGGATGTTGCCGTCCTTTCAATGGGTGATATCGTTTGCGGTGAAACGATCAAAGTCGCAGGCGACCGGTTTGATCACGACATCATCCGCTCGATCAAGGATACGCATAAGTTGATCATCGGGGAGCGAACAGCGCAAGCCGTCAAGACGACGGTCGCGACGGTCTCAGAAGACGGACGTCGTGAACAGATGGATATTCGCGGACGTAATCTCGTGACGGGTTTACCGCATAACATCAAGGTGACATCAGAAGAGATGCATGAGGCACTCGCAGAGGCAGCGATGGAGATCGTCGAAGCAACGAAGCGCGTGCTCGAGAAGACACCACCAGAGCTTGCAGCGGACATCATCGATCGTGGCATCATCCTGACGGGTGGGGGCGCACTTCTTGACGGAATCGACCAGTTGCTTGCAAAAGAACTCGGTCTACCGGTTCTGATCGCAGAAGATCCGATGTTATGTGTCGCACGCGGTACAGGGATCATGCTCGACAATCTTGGGAAGTAAGAGCGTGTCAGCGTAAAGGATATGATTTTTCGTAAAAATTCATTCCTATAACGACCGTCTTGTCCTTCTCGCTTTCCACAGGCGGGAGGTAAGCCGCGACAGCGCGCATTTCATGCGAGTTGTCGGGTCTTACCTATCCCTGACGAAAGTGCTGCTTGCACTTTCTTTTCCTGCAGGAGTCGAGAATGGACAAGTTCGTTCGATACGAATCAAACCAATAGGGAGTCCGGTTTCCAAAGTACGTATCGGAAACTGGACTCCCCTTGTTTTAAACATAATGCTTAGTCCATAATGTCATGGTACTAAATGATTATGTGCCTCCTTGTGCTTCATCCGACTCCTACAGGAAAAAGCGCAAATTTTTGCGCTGTCAGAGACAAACAAGACCTGGGTTCACTGTTATACGAACAGTGAAGACTGGCTTGTGTCTCGCCTGGGGAAAGCGGATGAAAAGTAAAGGGGCATAAAGATGACTTACTGCGTACTACGCATGAAAGCCTGGTACGCTTCAAAATCATGATAGACGATGGCACTTGGTGGCAACGAACTTGCCATCGACTGATTAACGAGCTGATTCAGCTGCGTCCGTGTTTTGCCGTAGAACGTAATGTCTGGTGTTTCCGGAAGCTCCGTGAATTCGATCGCATACGATAAACGATATCCGTTACTCGCCGCATACAGTGCATCCGACATCGTGATGGCGCCAAGTCCGTTACCACCACCATAAACGGTCCGGTAACTCATCAACGTGACTTCGTCAGCGAGGTCCATCGCCCACTCGCTAAGGGAACGCCCGCTTGCATCCTGTATGGTATGGAACCAGAACGGGAGGAACAGTTGTAGCGGTAATCCTTCAGCAGATGATTTCTCACGGAAGGCGAGTAAGATCCGTTCATAAGAGGCGATGACTCCTGACTGGTCCGTCTCCCATTCCGGTAAGGCGTACGGTTCGAGATCGACACTGATACCGTCCGGATGACTGATCGTCTCCTGCTGATAGGTCGAGATCCAGGCTAGCGGATCCTCGACGTTCGGTCGAGCTGTCGTTCCTTCGTTTGTAATCCAGCGTGGCTGTCCGAACAGAAAGTAGACTTCGATTCCGACAGCATGCGCTTTTTCAACGAACGTTCGGTAGAGAGTACGGTCACCCTCGACAGCGACATGCAGATAGACACGTTTCATCTGTCTGTTTGCCAGCTGATTGATCTTCGTTGAAATGGATTTGGCCTCTGGGATGGACCAGATGACCGTGTGACGAGTGACGGAAACGGCAGCTGAACTCTTGAGTGGTAGTCCGAATTGAAGCAACGACAGGCAGACTACGCCAATCAAAAAGCGTTTCATTTCAATTTCACTCCTTCGTGTGGATTACCTTACTATCGGTCGTTACGCATTGACTTATATGCATCAAAGGTCCTGTTCTACACTTTGACAGTTCAAATCCTAGACATTTCATAATGTGAAGTGTATATTAAAAGTTGTTGTTTTGAAATGAATTGTCAAATAAAAGGAAGTGATGCCACAATGCCATTGTGGAAAAGAAATTTAGTAGTCGTCTGGTTCGGTAGTTTTTTAACTTCCGCCGCCCTTAGTCTCGTTTTACCGTTTTTGCCCTTATTCATTGAAGAGCTCGGTGTCGACCGCCGACAAGATATTACGACGTGGTCCGGGATTGCCTTTGGTGCCACCTTCCTCGTCGCTGCGATCGTCTCACCGATTTGGGGACGTCTTGCCGATCGAAAAGGGCGTAAGCTCATGCTACTCCGAGCAAGTCTTGGTATGTCGATCGTCATGTTCTTGATCAGTTTCGTTCAAGACGTGTATCAACTCGTATTCTTACGTCTTGTCATGGGAGCCGTATCCGGATTCATCTCAGCCGGGATTACAATGGTTGCTTCCCAAACCCCAAAAGAGAAAAGTGGCTGGGCGCTCGGCACCCTGTCGACCGGTGGGATTGCCGGTGGATTGCTAGGACCTCTCATTGGAGGATTCCTCGCCGACGTTGTTGGGCTTCGACCCGTTTTTCTCTTTACGAGCGTTCCGCTCTTCATTACCTTCCTCGTGACCTACTTCTTCGTCAAAGAAGAATTCGTCCCACTGGAAGTCAAAAAGATGGCGTCTGGGAAAGAAATCATCCAGTCACTTCGCCATCCGGAACTCATTTTAAGCCTTTTCTTGACGACGTTCCTGATTCAGTTCGCGGCACAATCGATTAGTCCAATTCTGTCGCTGTATGTCCGGGAACTCAGTCCAGGTACCGAACGACTCGCCTTGTTATCTGGGATTGTTGCCTCGGCACCAGGGATTGCGGCACTGATCGCTGCACAACGGCTGGGTCGTCTATCTGATAAGATTGGTGCTGAGCGTGTCTTATTCTTTGCATTACTCGTCTTTGCAGCTTTCTTGATTCCGCAAGCATTCGTCACGGATACAAGTCAATTGATCGTCTTACGGATGGGAATCGGTTTTGCGACAGCAGCACTGCTGCCATCTGTTCAAACCTTGTTACGGAAGAATACGCCAGCGCATGCATCGGGACGGATCTTTGGATACAACCAGTCTGCGCAGTTCATGGGGAACTTCATGGGACCACTCGCAGGTGGACAGATTGCCGGTCACTTTGGTTTTGAAGCGCTGTTCCTCTTTACTGGCTTGATCGTCATCACGAATGCGGTGCTAGAACGATCACAAACGGCTGTCTTAAAGAAAAATCCGAATAACTAATGAGAAGCTTCCATTTCCTAGACTGTGTTTGGGGAACGGAAGCTTTTTTTCATAGGATTCACCTTAAGTATCTTTAAATTAGTATCTAAAGTATAACAATATTTGTCAATTTTTAATATACAAGCTATGGAAAAGCGGATTATGGAATTGAGGTAGGTCTTTCGATGCATCTCTAATGGATATTACCGTTTTGTTCAAAAAAGCTCATAATTCCTCTTCGGTCGACCGATATACTGAAAGGAAAGAATTGAACATGAAGTCAATGAGGAGATGAATGCATGCTACGAGGAATGTATACGGCGTCAAATGCGATGCAGGCATTACAACGTCAACAGGAAATGCTCAGTAACAACTTGGCGAATGCGCGGACGCCGGGCTTCCGCGCTGATCAAGCGTCACTCCGGACGTTTCCGGAGATGCTGATCCAGCAGACAGCAAACAATGAACGGACGGGGGTGCGGGGAGTCGCGACGGTCGGGAAACTCGCGACCGGTGTCTTCATGCAGGCAGCGACCCCGAACTTCACGCAAGGTTCGATCACGGAGACAGGCAATGCGACCGATCTGCAAATCAGTTCACTTGAAGGAGCACCGCTGTTCACGATTCGTCACCGGGATCCGTTGACAGAAGAGGAAGAGACGCTTTACACGACGAACGGACAGTTTGCCGTCGGACAAGACGGGTTACTCCGGACGACAGAAAATGATCTCGTTCTTGATACGAACGGACAACCACTCGACGTCGTCAATGAGGACTTCAAAGTTGACGCGGACGGAGCCGTCACGGATGGAAATGGTCAAGCAATCGGAAACCTTGGTCTCGTCGTAACGGATCAACCGGAGACGCTCGAACGGACAGGAAATGGTTTGTTCCGGTCAGCCAATCCATTGAATGCCGGAAACGTTCGAGTCGATCAAGGTGTACTCGAACTCGGAAATGTCGAGATTGAACAGACGATGGCGGAGATGAATGCTGGTCTGCGTCAGTTCGAAGCCAATCAAAAAGTCATTCAAGCGTACGACCGGACAGCAGAAAAAGCTGTTTCCGAAATCGGACGCGTTCGCTAATAGGAGGATATGATGCAATCAATCTATACATCCGCAAGTACGATGGGACAACTGCAAAAACAGCTTGATACGACCGGGCAAAACCTTGCCAATGTGGATACGAACGGCTATAAACGACGGGATGCTCAGTTCAATGAACTGCTCGTCCGTAACATTAATAACCAAGCGACAGGCTTCACACCAGGTCCCTTGACGACGCCAGAGGGTCTTCGACTCGGCGTTGGTGGTTATGTCGCGAACGAAGCGACACGTTTTGGCGTCGGAACATTCCGGACGACGGATCGAAAACTCGATGCGGCACTCGGAAACCCGCACCATTTCTTCGGTGTCATCGATACGGATGGCGTGACGAAGTTTACGCGGGACGGAAACTTCCAGTTGTCGCCGCAAGCGAACGGACAAGTTCTGTTGACGGACGATGCCGGGCGCTCCGTCATCAACCAGGCGAATGATCCAATCGTCTTACCGGCGAACGCGACCGAGATTGAACTGAACAAGGACGGCAACATCACCGGCATCTTAAACGGGGATCGTCGTGTCCTCGCTCGAGTGGGTGTCGCGAACATCCCGAACTACGGAGAGCTGACGGAAGTCGGGGGTGGCTTGTTCACAGCAACCGGACAATACCAGAATGCGACGGGGAATCCGTTGACGGTCGGTCGGCTTGAGACCTCGAACGTCGATATGGCGCTTGAGATGACGAACTTGACGCAACTCCAGCGGGCGTATCAGTTTAACTCGAAAGCGTTGATGACGAGTGATCAGATGATGGGGATCGTCACGTCACTGAAATAAAACATCACAAAAGGGTGATGCTTCTCACAAGAGAGGTATCACCCTTTTCATTATTTTTCCTGTAACGCGAGATAGATCGCGGCCATGTCCGCGTCGCCGTAAGCGGGTTTCGCATCAGTGTAGCTAGCGTCTGTTGCTTGCGCAAGGGGCAGCTCAAGCTGTTGTCGTCTCGCTTCTGCCATGATCAGTCCGAGATCCTTTGCCATCAGACGGAGCGGGAAAGCAGACGGGAAGTCGTTCTTCCGGTACATGTCACGTTTGCCGCTGAAGAGGGGAGTGTTCATCCCGGAAGCACTGATCATCTGGATCAGCTTCTCTTTCTCGAGCCCGGCGCCTTCTCCAAGTAATAATGTTTCCGCGACCCCTTGACCGACGACTGCGAGCAATAAATTGATGGCGAGCTTCGCCGCACTGCCTGAGCCATGTGGTCCAAAATGAATCGTTTCCTTGCCAAGTAGGTCAAAATACGGCTGACAAGTCGCGACGACGTTCGCGTCACCGCCGGCAAGCAGGACGAGCTGACCGTTTTCTGCGACCGGAACGGAGCCCGAGACAGGCGATTCCAGATACGTTCCGTCATTCTTTTCGACGAGATGAGCCATCTCCTTCGTTTCTTCTGGTGAGATTGTACTTAAGTTAACGATCGTCTTACCGGTGAGGTTCTCTTGGATACTTTCGAGAACGGACGCGACGGCAGGTCCGTCCGCTAACATGACGAAGAGAATGTCGCTCTGACGTACCACGTCCTGTACTTCTTTGACAGCTGTTGCTCCTAATTCTGTCAACGGAGCAGTCTTTTCATACGTCCGGTTATAGACAATCAGATCATGACCGCCGTCGAGTAGCCGTTTTGCCATCGGTACACCCATATGTCCTAAACCGATCCATCCGAGTTTCATGTCGATTCCTCCTTAAAATAATGCGCTTTTGACTATACCCCTCGCTTCGCCGAATCTAACGACAAAACAGACCGTCCACATGATGTGAACGGTCGTGTGATTAATCTTCATAGGTGAGGATGGTCGAAATAACGGCAATGGGGAAACGAATCGTAAAGGTCGATCCGACACCGACGACGGATTCGACATCAATCGTTCCGTTGTGGTGCTTGACGATCTCCTTACAAATCGACAGACCAAGACCGGTTCCGCCAATTTTGCGTGTCTCGGAGTTATCGACACGATAGAACTTATCGAACAATTTCGGAAGGGCGTCTTGCGGAATCCCGATGCCTTCATCTTGGATACGGATTTGAGCGAAACCAAGTTCATTTGTAATCCGTATCAAGACTGTACCACCGTTTGGCGAATACTTGACTGCGTTGCTGAGCAGGTTGTTCAGCAACTGTTTCATCTTTTCCGCATCCCCGTCGATCATGATTGGTCCACGAGCCTCGAAATCAATTATATGCGTCTCATGGGAGACATCATAAAACTCAATCAAGTCCTGGGCAAGTTCAACGACATCAAACGTCTTCATCTCATAACGGTGTTCACTCGACTCCATACGCTGGACATCGAGGAAGTCGTTGACGAGTGTCGTCAGGCGACCGGTCTCGGAGTGGATCGTCTGGAGGTATTTCCGTTGCCGTTCCTCCTCGAACCGTTTGTTGAGCATCAGCTCCGTGAAGCCATAGATCGAAGAGAGTGGTGTCCGTAACTCATGCGAGACGGTCGAGACGAACTCTTCCTTCATCCGCTCGGCTTCCGTTTCTTTCGTCACGTCGCGGAGAACGAGCATCGTACCGACCCACATGCCGTCGACCTCGATCTTCTCAGCGTAGATCTGGATGTAAGTACTATGCTTGCGGATCGAGACGATCAAGCTGTCTTTTGGTAAATCAAGTTCGACGATTTGTTCGATGTAACGTTCGAATGCTGCCGGTTCGTCAATGATGTCAGCGAGTGCCTGCATCGCTTGCTCGAAGGCAGAACGTTCTTCGTCTTCGAACGTTGTCGGGACTTCCGGAAACAACGTCATGAGGGGTTCGTTGACGAGCAACTCATCCGTCTCATGTTCGATGTAGACGACAGCTTCGCGAATCGAGTTCAACAGTTGCGTCGTCTTGTTCTTCTCGCGGATCATTTCCTCATAGATCCCCATCCGTAGGAGAGAGAGCGACAATTGATGCGAGAACGACAAGATGTCGCTCATCTGCTCCGTCGTGAAGGCATCACGATAACGAACGAGATAGATGCAGGCGATCATATGCTCTTTTGACGGATCAAGGACCGGAACCGCGACTTCATACATATAGTACGGGTACGGAAGCGGGCTTTCGTGCGCTACCTGTTTCGATGAGTGCACAGGACGCTTCAAGAGACGTGCCCGGTGCAGGAGCGACTGATCGTCAGAGGCGAGACGACCGACCATCTCTTCTGTCATTCCGTAATCGATCGTCGAGCGGACTTCCTGTTGATCGAGGAACAAGAGGGCACCGATTTCAGAATGCGTGATCGAGACGAGTTTCTCGATGATTTCCGGATAAGCCGTCAACGTCTCACGAGAAGCAAGCGTCTCAGTCAGTTCATTGCGATACTTGAGGTGTTGTTCACTCCGAAGTGTGATATCAAGCGCTTCCTCGAGTTCTTCCTGCTGCGCTTGCAATTCTTCTTGCTGCGCGACGAGTTCTTCCTGTTGCGCTTGGAGTTCTTCGTTCTTCGCGAGCATATGGACTTTATTGTCCGCGATCGAAGCCGCCATCTGATTGAACGATGCCGTTAGCGTATGCAGTTCATCCTTACGTTTCGGTAACGGAATCGCTTGGATGTCTTCCCCTGATGCAAGTAGAGCACTGTCGTGGGATAGCGTATTGATCTGTTTCGTGACGCGGCTGATGAATGGGCGAACGAGAGATAAGAGGACGAGAATCAAGACGACGAGATTCGACAGCCAGATGAACTGCGCGACACGCATCTCACTTAAAAGATCGTTTTTCGCGTCCATTTCCTTCTTTTCGATCAACGTCAGATAATCTGAAAGCAACGTATCAATCCGTGTCATGTCGACGTCTGCTTCTGATAAGCTGACCGACCCGCGTAACGTCCCATTTTTGGTGAACAAGTCTTTCCCGTTGGAAAGAGCAGCGAGCGTGTCAGGAGTCACAAAGTCTTCATTGATCTTCCCGTCCTTTTTTCCTTCGACGTATTCGTTGAGAAGTGGAAGAGATGTACCGAAATAATCATCATAAATGCGACGAGTCGCTGTCGCATATTCTTTCCCTTGCTCATAAATTGCATACTTTTCGAACCACGTCGTCAGACGATTGATTTCCTGCTGATTCGTCTTCACCTGATCAAGTGTTTCCTGTGAACCAGTCAATAAGTAAGATTTGACGTTACTTTGCGCGACGGTCCATTCGTTAGCGAGTGCATTCGCATTCGTCCGCCGTTCACGTAAATCATCAAATGTTGCATTGGCTTGATCGATCTTCTGTTCCGTATAGAAATAGACGATCGCAGACGTGATGCTAAGAGCGACGAACACCATATAGAAGGCGAACATCAATTGACGACCGATGGTACGATTAATCCATTTCACTGGGGTATCCTCCGTATTCTGTTTTACATGTATGAAAAAGATTGCTTAAATGCCGAATATATTCATCTTACGTAGTTTTAAAGGTCTCGGCAAATTTGAATCTGCAAAGTTGACTAAAACTAATATATCATAGATTTGTTAATTGATATTAAATGATACATTTTTTAAGAATAAGGATTAAGAAGCAATGTTTTAAGGAAAAACCATAGAAGATATTGAACTTCATCATTTTAAGTAGGGAAGTGGTCAGATGCAAAAAATGTTCGAAAACAAATGGTACCGATTCGCATGGTGGGTCATGACATTGCTCATCATCGTCTGGATTGGCGATCATGTTACGTTCCTGTTCCGACCGATCGCAATTCTGCTTCAAATGGTCGTACCACCCCTTGCAATCGCTGGGATTCTCTACTATGTCCTGTTGCCAATCGTCGAGTTGCTCGAGAAAAAGATGAAGCGGCGACCTGCTGTCTTAATCGTGCTCGTCGGTTTAATCGGTATTTTAACGACACTCGGCTTCATCTTTGGTCCGATGTTGTCGGAGCAGATCACACAGTTCGTCAATTCGATACCGACGCTTGCGACACAGTTCCAGCGCCAATTGATTGACGTTCGAGACCAACTCGAAAACAGTGCAGCTTTTTCACGTTTCCTATCAGGACCGGATAACTTGTTCAATAAGTTCTCAGGGAATATCTCGGAATACGCATCGACGTTCCTGAAGAACATCGGTACGGGTGTCGGTGGATTCGTCAGCGTCCTGACGACAGCGGTCGTGACGATCATCATCATTCCGATCATGTTGATCTATATGTTACTTGACGGCGATAAGCTTAAAGGTAATCTCGTTAAGCTGATGCCGTATGAGTACCATAAGGAAACGCAAAAAATCCTCGGGGACGTCCACGTGACGATCATGAGCTACATCCGCGGGCAAGTCATCGTCAGTATTGGTGTCGGGATCATCGCCTATATCGGATATCTCATCATCGGAATCGATTATGCGTTGTTACTCGCCTTGTTTGCGACACTGACGAACATCATTCCGTTTCTCGGTCCGGTTCTCGGTGTCATTCCGGCATTAATCGTTGGGTTCATCCAGGATCCGATCCTTGCGATTTATGCGATCATCGTCATGACGGTCGCGCAACAGATCGATTCGCACATCATGTCACCACTTGTACAAGGGAAGACACTCGATGTCCACCCGTTGACGATCATCATCGTCTTGCTTGTCGCGGGGAACATCGCCGGGTTCTTCGGAGTCTTGCTCGGTGTACCGTTCTACGCTGTCATGAAGGTCGTCATTCTAAACATCCGTCGTCTCTATCACCTCCGATCGCAGAAGAAGATGGTCATCACGGAGGAAGAAAAGACGTTCGATACGATCATCACGGAGCGCGATTGAGTTTTGAAATTCATGTAAAAGTGCGTCATACTGAAGAGGTAGCTAAGAGAAGGGGGCAAGAATCAGATGGATTCACGTCATACCGAAGAACAAGCCGATCTACTGGCGTTGCAAAAATTTCAACACAACTTCGAGAACAGTCTCAAGTCGAGCATCATTTATCTCTTGCGTGATGGCGCATTGACGATCGGGGAACTCGAGCAACGGATTGATCAGTCACACGGGCAAATCCTCGAGCAGCTGCAGGAGCTGATTGAAGACGGACTCGTCATCCAGCAGATGTCTGAGAAAGTGCACGGACTGGCCTATTATTTGACGGCACCGGCAGAAGACCTTGTCCGACAATTCACGGAATCGATCCGGTGGAGTAAACAGCACATCCGATATTGAACAGCAGGATTCTAGACCTCTGAGTAGTTGCTCGGAGGTCTTTTTTTACGTTTTTTGAAGCGATCCTCCTATGAAAATGGCATACGAGTAAAGAACCAGATCAAAACAAGGCGATGCATGTCTTCTTCAATGCTTCTGAACGAGCGAACGAACTTGAAGAGTAGTAGATAAAAGTAGAGCAGGAACCAGATCATCCGTTGGTTCCTGCTCTGCTATCATTTTTGGACGGCGCTGAACGCATCCTCTGATTCGATTCCGGCTTTACTGACTGCCGTGATGACGAAACGACCTGTTGCATCTTTTGGGAGCGGGAATGCTTTACGCTCGATTGATTCCGTTGTACCGAGTTTTTTGCGTTTTCCGTCCTTCTCTTGATAGATGTTGTATTTGACGACATCCTCATCTGTTGAGGCATACCAGTTGATGAATCCACCACTGACACGGATGTTCGTCGCTGGTTTTGGTGGTGTCTTGACGGGATCTGATGCCTTTTCGTCTAATTCCGTGAAAACGACGAGGCGGTTATCATACGTTCCTTGATTCTGATCGTATGTCCCGATACAGGTGATTAAGTTCAAGTTCCGCGTATCGGCTGGACCGAAGATTTTTTTGAGTGGTGCTTTTAAGTGATCGTACTGGATGAGCTCTTTGACACGAAAGACGAGCTTACGCCCGGAAGCATCCGTCACTTCGACCGGATCACCCTTTTTTAGTTCATGCAGTTTATAGAAGATGGCGGGACCGGTCTTCGTATCGGTATGACCGTCAATGACGGCGTTCCCGACATCACCCGGACGCGGACCGAACTTATACCAGCCGGCTTGTTGTTCATTTTTAGGCGTTGCCATCGCGCCATCTTGATCGAGTCCGACTTGTTCGACCTTCGTCTTGATGTCATGTTTCGGAATGAAGAGTTGTTTTGGGAGCTCGACCTCTGTCGTCGAGAGATCCTTGAACTCCTTCTTAAAGATTTCTGACGGCTTGAGCGGATCTTCCTTCGTCTCGGAAGAGGCCGCGGATTCTGTTTTAACATCACCTTGCGTGATGTTCGACGTGTCCGGCTTTGATTGACCGAACAAGAGGAACAGCAATGTCCCGACCGATGCGACCATCAAAAGAATGCTCGCCGGTAATAACCAACGGTTCATGTGCGCGTAGCTCCTTTCCGAGAGAAGGGGTTCCCTCTATGTAAAAAAACAGGATAGCGGATCGCTATCCTGTTTTTGAGTATACCCAATTTCTTAGGCGTTTTGACGTTTGCGTGCGAGGACAAGACCAACTGCTCCGAGTGCAAGACCGAATACTGCGATCGCACCAGTTGTTGCAGCTGTGTTGTTGCTATCGCTCATACCACCGTTACCTGTGTTCGGCATTGATCCTGGAGTACCATCCATGAACTTCTCTGGTGATTGTTTGACGATGGCATCACCGAGGTTAGCTCCTACGCCGTACATGTAAGCGTAAGACTCCCGGAATGTGTCGACAGAACCTTTGTAGTCGCCTTCCACATACTGCATGAATGTGTCTTGGACGTACGTCTCGTGACCGGATACGGCTTCTTGTGCTGCTTTTGTTGGAAGGTTTTCTTCTGTAGCCGCACCAAGGAATGCACCGAAATCGTTCGAGAACATTTTGAGCATGTCTTGCGCGTCACCCATCAATTTCTTATCGTCATTGACAGCTGCTGTGACGAGGTTCGCTTGTGCTTCGATGTGGTTTTTCGTCCAAACTTGTTCGAATTGATCAGCACCGGCTTGACCGTAGATTGATTTAATGGCTGCTTTGAAGTCAGCTGTGTGCATGTCTTCAGCCCAGTTTGCCGCATCGTAGTCTTTTGCTTTATCCACACCAGCTGTCATGCTGAGGTTGGCAAGAGCAACGTGTTCAGCGGCGAGGCTGTTGAGTGTTGAACGAAGATCGGCTGCTTTTGAGTCAGCTTTCGTGTTGTCGAATTTCTCAGGCATCTGTGTTGTGATCGCGACAGAGAGTGCTTTTGAGATATCATACATGCGGCTGTATCCTTCGCGGAACGTGTTGTACGATCCTTCGTAGTCACCAGCTGCATACTGTTGGAACGTTTTGTAGACGTCTGCCTCGTGCGCACGAAGAACTTCTTCAGCTGCTGCTTTCGGTAGTTTCCCTTCCGTTGCTGTATCGAGGAAGCTTGAGAGATCTTGTACGAACTCTTCTGTTTCTTTCTTCGAAGCGTTGATACCGTCTTGGTCATCCGCTTTTACGGCTTTGACGAGGTCTGTCGTATATTTGTTGTGAGCAACGAAGATTTTTTCGAATTGTTTCGCGCCTTCGTCACCATAGACAGAAGCGATTGCTGTTGTCATGTCGAGTGCGTTTTGTTTGAGTGCTGCTTCGTAGTACTGTGCGTCTTTTGAACCGTCATATTGTTTCTTCATGTCCATAACGGCAAGAACGAAGTGCTCAGAGAGTAATTGATCGAGTGTGGCACGAAGGTCAGCGGCTTTCGTTTTGACCGTGACGTTTTTCGGTGCATCTTGTTTCATGTCTTCTCCGCCACCGGAAGCGAATGCTGCCGTTCCTGGTAGTACGAGTGCTGCTGCCATTGCTGATGCTGCGAATTTTTTCGTGTGTTTCATCTGAAATCATTCCTCTCATTTTTTGGTTTATTTGGTAGGTGTTTCTTGCCTGTTCTGAATAGCTTACGCATCACTGGTCGATTTGGATTGCATGAAGTTTTATTTTTTTGAATAGACTGTTGAAGTGATGTTTCATGCCATCCGGTGGCCGGTTGCTGCGTCGTTCTGGAAAGCTTACGCCGAGCCGTTCATTTTGGATTTAAAAAAATCGCCAAAAACCGCAGATCGTGGGAAACTGTTTTTCTGCTTCCTTATATACACAAACTAAAATTTTTTAGAGAAATTGCCTGTCTGGTCGTGTTACACTAGTTGCGGAACACATTTTGTAGCGAATTTGGAACTATTTAATACCAGGTACTAATATGCTATACTGTTCTCAGACTGAATCAATGAAAGGTGATCAAGATGGTACAAAACCAAACAGGCACGGATCAGCCAACGCGTGAACGCCTGAAGAAGAAGCAACAGCCTTCGAACCAGGAAACCGGCAATCCGGAGCACAAATCAGAGCAACGTCTTCGTGCGTACTCGACACGCCGAGTTCCGATCGTCGTACGTGTACTGATCGTTCTCGTTCTCATCGTCGTAGCACTGATCGTCGGCGCAATGGTGGGTTATGCGACGTTTGGTGGTGGCGAGGCAATGGATGTGTTAAAGCTCGACACATGGACCCGCATCACCGATTTTTGGATGAAATCTTAATTTTAATCAGTGATGGGAGCTGTCGAATATGTATACGATCGAACAAATCAAGGAAGTCATTCCGCACCGGTATCCGTTTTTACTCGTTGACCGCATTTTAGAAGTCGAAGAGGGCAAACGTGCCGTTGGAATCAAGAACGTGACGGCGAACGAAGAATTCTTCAATGGTCATTTTCCGGAATACAATGTCATGCCTGGCGTCTTGATCGTCGAAGCACTCGCACAAGTCGGTGCCTTCGCTGTGCTGAAGATGGAAGAAAACCAAGGGAAGCTCGCCTTCTTCGCAGGAATTGAAGGATGCCGCTTCAAACGTCAAGTCGTTCCCGGGGATCAGCTCCGCCTCGAAGTCGAATTGACGAAGGTCCGTGGACCAATCGGTAAAGGTCGTGCCACAGCCACAGTCGATGGGGAAGTCGCCTGTGTTGCTGAACTGACGTTTGCAATGAAGTGAAGCCAACATGAAACGCTGGCTGATCCCTCTCGCGATTTCCTTACTTGTCATTCCGGGTTGTCAGCGCGCGGAACAAGCGAAGACCGCTTCCCCGACGGTCATCGTTGATCCCGTCAAGCGTGCTGGGCAGACCGAGAACATTTCCGCACAGGTCACGCTGACGGAAAATGACCGGATGCGTCTCGTCATCCGGACAGCAAATGATATTCGGCTCGATGACCAACAGGTCGATATCCGCCTCGATGTCGCCAATCAATCGATTCCGTTTCCGTTCGTCTCCTTCCAAGCAAAGAAGATGGGGGAAATCCGGACCTATACGTCCGATACGACGATTGAAAAAGAAGTCTTCGATGACCAGCGTCTTCCGGTCCTCATCATTGATGCAGGAGCAGGGCGTGGGATCGAGATTCCGCTTGAGATCGTTAAATAAGACAGCAGGGTGAGCATTTTGCTCCAAATGCTGTCTTATTTTTGTTTTGTTTTAAGTCATCAGGGTAATCAAAACCTATACAAAGGAGGAATCAATATGGATCACGCAGTACAGCAACGACTGACGGATTGTATTCTCGCCTGTAATCATTGTTTTGATGCCTGCCTGAACGAGGAACATGTCGGACATATGTCAGATTGTATTCGACTCGACCGCGAGTGTGCCGATATTTGTAGCTTATTGCTGCAAGCGATCGCTCGAAACAGCGCAAATGTCGCGGTCCTTGCGAAGGCATGCCAAGAAATCTGTGAGGCATGTGCGACTGAATGTAGCAAACATGATCATGACCATTGCCAAGCTTGTGCGAAAGCATGTACAGAATGCGCGCAAGCATGTAGTCAGCTTGTGTAAAGAGGCCGACTCAAAAAAGAATGACGCGTCTTTTCACGCCCTTTCCTCAGGAGAGACACAAGCCCGTTTTCCTGCTTCATTCAAGCAGGAAAGCGGGTCTTATTTGTCTCTGAAGCGCATAATGCGCTTTTTCCTGTAGGAGTAGCGTGTGACGCGTCATTCTTTTTTTACGTGATAAGGGTGGCGGATCATCATTCTGCCACCCTTATCTTTGTAGAGGACGACATATGAGTCAGCCCCATTTTTAATATAAAAAAATAGAATAAATTCAAGATTTTTTCTGGTTATTTTTGGCGGATTTGTTTACTATTTAGGGAGGTAATATTAAAACACGATAGGAGCATACATACCCTTATGAAAAAATTAAGCTTACTTTTGATGGCACTCGTCGTTGCGTTTGGTCTGAAGCTACCGGTCTACGCGGAAACAGTCGAGTGGGATGTCACAGGAACGGGCACGGGTCCATATACGTTAACGTTTAAGGGCGCAGGAATCGTCGATATCACGTCGGAGACAGCACTTGTCTTTGAAGAGGGCGTGACAGGAAAAGACGTCAACATCGAAGAAACACCGGTCGTGACGTTCACGGCGGAGACGGCACCTGTCGTCAAGGTCGTCTCAGCAGATGGCCAGCGGACGGTTCTCGTCCAATTCGGTAAAGTCGTTACACCAGATGAGCCGACGACAGACGAACCGACGACAGAGACACCAAAGACGGATGAGCCAGTCACAGAAGATCCAGCGACTGACGAACCCGTCAAGGAAGAACCAACACCGGAAGAGCCTGTGAAGGAAGATCCAGTCAAAGAAGAGCCGACATCGGAAGAACCAGCGACTGAAAAACCGGAGACTGGTGATGACGCGACACCGACACCAGTCGAAACACCGACGACGGCAACGATCGAAGGAACGATCTGGTACGATGAGAACGAGGACGGGATCCGTCAAGAGAAGGAAACACGTCTCGATGATATCCGCGTCTCTTTGATGAATCGGCACGAAGATGTCATCGATGAAGCCTACACGAAGAACGGCGCATACAGCTTCAAGAATTTGAAGCCAGGAACGTATGAAGTGGAAGTCGACGGATATGATATGGGTTACTACTTCTATTCCGAGCAAAACGTCGGTGACGACCGGGCGATCGATTCCGATGTCGACGAAGACATGGGAACGAAAAAAGTCCGTCTCGTCGCAGGACAAACGGAAGTGATCGACGCTGGTCTCTACGGCGACGAAGAGCTTGACGGTATGTTCGAGCATTGGTTAGCTGTCGTCAACTTTTTGGATGCGAACGGGAACCAAAAACCGGATTACGATGAAGAAACGGTTCCTGCAACGTATACGGTGACCGATGCAATCACAGGCAAAGATGTCTATCAAGAGAAGATTTCAAAAGATGACTTGATGATGATCCAACTCGATCCAGGTACGTACACAGTCAAGACGGAAGTCGCAGAAGGCTATACGATCAAAGCGATGCATCACCTGGACATGGATGCTTTGATGGAAGATATGGATGAAGAAATGTATGAAGACTATGAGTCATTCGCCCAGCAAGCAAAAGCGATGAAATTGATGGCGAGCGACGAAGAAGCCTTGACGCCAGAAGAACAAGAAATGGTCGATGAGTTGTTGAAGTACTTTGAGCGGAAATCACCGGAAGCAGGTGTGACGATTGAAGACGATAGCTTCGGTACGATCTTGCTCGCAGAAATTGCGAAAGTAGAACCGGTCGCGAAGCCGACGCCAAAACCAACACCAACGTCAACAAAAACACCAGTCAAAGCAGTCGATGCTGCGGCAAAACAGTCGACAACAACAGCAACGGAGACATTACCACAAGCTGGCGAAGATAAGCCATTCCCATACGCAGCAACAGGAGCAGGTCTTGCTGTCGTAGGTCTTTGGTTACTCGTTCGTCGTGGAGCTTAATCATTACAGGGGGACCTTCTACAAGGAGGTCTTTTTTTTGGGTGTGTGTATTCTTTGACACACACGCACACATGTGTGTATAGTGAAGGTACTACTAAAAGGAAAGAGGGATGACGATGTTAACGACAAAACAGATCAGTGAATTGTTGCGCGTCTCAGAAGAAACGGTCCGTCGCTGGATTCGAACAGGTGAATTACATGCCGAACAGGACGGAAAAGGGTATCTCGTCGATGAGTTGGCACTGAAACGTCTCGTTGATCAGAAGTCACAAATTCCGGGTACGGCGATGAATAAGATTCTCCCACTCATCCAAGACATGTTCGGACCGGAAGCAGCGCAGTTCGCAAAATCGAACCTGTTCGATCCACTCCGTCAATCGATGGAACAGGCACCATCGAAACCGGAAGCGTCGACAGAGTCACTCGCAGAAGAACTCGATCGCCTGAAACGGAAAAAACGTCGTCTTGAACTCGAGCATGAACTGAAGTTACTAGAGATTGAAGAAAAAATCGCAGCGATTGAACGGAAAGTCCAGTCGTAAAGACAAAAGTGATGTCCCCGATATAGGAGACATCGCTTTTTTCGTTTCGCTACAAGAAAAACCCACTTCACGAGGCGGAAGGGGTTTTGTCGTTTGCGTGTTTCTTTTTACGTTTCCAGTACCAGTAGGCAAGTCCCAGTCCAATCGGGATTGCGACCAGGTACGGATTGGCTTCGATGAAGCCGATCATCTCAAAGAGCGCGAACCATCCACTGAGTAAACCGAGGATGAGTAAAATCGTCCGTAGTGCTTCGGGAAGCTTGCGGATCCGATACGCAATGAGACAGACGAGGCAAAAGATAATAATAGCCACGAGCATTCCTCCCATTCCCGTAATCCAGTATAGCGTATTCGGAAAGCTTTTTCGATGTTGAATGATGTGAAATGATTCGGATCAGTTCCGAACAATCGAACCATTTGACCTGTCATGATAGGTGAGCCCCACGCGGACTCACCTATTTTTTGATGAAAAGGAGCAGACGAATGGTCATTGATTATTTCGCAGTCTTACCGAGTGGTAATAAAGGAACGTTAGAGCCGCACTGTCTGACGCAAGGCACCTGGTATCAGCGTATCAATGAGGAGTTGTTCCGGGCGATTCATTACGGGGCGGGCATCATCCGGATACGAGATAAGGGAGCGGAGCTGCGGATTCCGATTGAGTTTGGGTTCGGTTATGTCCTTCAGTACTTGCGCCAGTTCACGGAAGCGGAGCGACAGGACGGACGAAAGCGTCATGTCTTGCAACGTCAACTTGATTGGATTGGTCGTGGATTACCGATTGAACTCAAACGACGTGGATCAAAAATCGAGATGTGGGCCGATGATGTGCATCGTCTACATCGTGAATCATTTCTTCGGGCAATCGAAAAAGCAAATCATTTCATCTCATGAAATCAAACTTTATTTTAGTAAAACGAAAACAAGACAAAAACTTAATATTATGTAAGCGTTTTCTTTGAAGGGGTAAATCCAAAAATTAATTTCCATGTACAGCCTATATAAATATATTTTTACTTACTACTATTCACCTATTTTTTACAAAAAATCTATTGTGGCGTCTTTTCTAGTTTTGTATATTTGACGTGTAGCATTCTTACCGATTCTCAAAAACGAAATGGTGGAGTGCACGAATCTACAATAAAAATGGCTTTTTAAAGCGGTTTTGGCAGTGTCTTTAGTTCATCCCAATCGGATACATATGAATCACGGATAAATCGTCTTGATGATAGACGAATGATCGCACGTGAAACAGAACGTACTCCTCCTAAGACGACTAAAGAATTTTTTTACTGCTCTAAAGTAAAATATTTCTATATTTTACTTATATTGTAGATTTAAAATTGGGATTTTCGCTTTTGATTTGTTAGAAAAGAGGAGGAATAGTAAACATGGGTTATTCGAAGAAAACGAACAAATTGTACGCTGCTGCAGCTGCGCTTGCAGTCACGGCGTCTGTCGTAGCTCCGGTTGCTGCTGATGCAGCATCGAAGGTCTCGGTTAAATACATCTCTCCAATCTTGATGAAACATGCAGGTGGTTCGAAATACGCAGTCAAGAAATTGACGCTTCCGACGAAAGTCAAAGTCAAACTTTCAAACGGCAAGTATGAGATGCGCTCAGTCAAGTGGAGCGGTTCTGTCAAATTCGAAAAGAAATACATTAACAAATACCAAGTTCTCTACGGTAAGGTAGCCGGTACGACAAAGAAAGCAGTTCTTAAAGTCGAACTTCAAAACTATGTCGTAGATATCATCGAACCAGTCCTCGAACCGGTTGCTGTTGGCGGAAAAGTTCAATTGCCAAGCACAATCAACGTTCAATACAAATCAGGTATCATCGTCAAGCGCCCAATTAGCAAGTTCAACCTCAAAACTCCATCGACTTCAAAAGCAGGCAAATATAAATTAGCTTACACGTACAAAGGTGCTAACTCTGTCGTAACAGGTTACATCAACTACGAAGTTAAGGCAGCAAACATCTCGAACGTCATGGGAAGCGTTGATGATCAGAAGCTTTCAGTCAAAGCAGACGTCATGTACCCAGCAGTGGGCGCGAAGGCAGAACTCTTGATCTACCCAGGCAAAAACATGTCAGCTACACCAATCGTAGCAAAAGGAACGCTCTCGAAAGGGAAGTTCATGGCATCGCAAGGTAGTATTCCAGAAGGAACACACAGCTATGTCGTCAAAGTCGGCGCTGTCAAATCAACTGCGATGGACTTCACGATTGCAAGCACAGTCCTCGCTTCAGCAAAAGCAATCGGCAAAGAGAGAGTCGAAGTTTCATTCTCGCGTGCCGTTGACTCTGTCACAGCAGACAACTTCAAAATCGCAGGTGCGACAGTTAAATCCGCGACACTTAGCCCAGACAAGAAGTCAGCCGTTCTTGAAGTGGAAGGACTCGAGTATGGCAAAGACTACTCAGTTGACGCGAAAGGGATCATGGTCGGTGGCGTCGCGAAGGATCTCGGTTCGCTCAGCTTCATGACACAAAGTGTTGAAGATATCTGGATGCTAGAAGTATCACCAAAAGCTTCGACAATCGTTGCGAACGGAGCAGATAACACGGAGGTGACATTCGCTCTTAAAAACAAAGCGACTGGTGAAGTCGATAAAAATGCAGATGATATCGTCTTGAAATTGTCGACATCATTCGGTGCTCTCGCGAAAGATCGTGTCACGATCCAGGACGGTAAAGCGACGGTTCTGTTGACGTCTGAATTCAGTAACACAGATATCGAAGCAATCATCAAAGCAGAAATCATTGAAACGGCAGCTGGTGACTACAAAAACCTAATCGGTAAGATTGCTGGAGAAACGAAAGTCAAATTCAGCACGATCGCTGTGACGCCTGCTCCAATTGAGATGATCAATGTTCTTGCAGCTGAGTCGAACCAAGCAGATCGTGTGACGATTTTCCTCGATAAAGCCGTCTCACGTGAACTTCTTCTTAAATCATTTGGACTCGATAAAGTCATGCAAGGTCTTCATGAAGAAGATTACCTCGCAAACGATAACATCCAAATCGAACAATTCGAGGGAACAAAACGTGTCATCGGTGTCAAAGCAGTTCCTTCGAATCCAAAAGCATTCGAGTTGATCTTGGACAAAGAAACACCACTCCAAGATAACGCAGTCGTTAAGCTGACAGCGAAAATCACGAGCAACACGGATACAGAAGTCAAATCAAAAGCAAGCTTCAAGTTAACAGATGCTCGTCAGCCTGAAGTCACTTCTGTTAAGGCTGTAGGGTTGAATCAACTCGAAGTGAAATTCTCTGAATCTGTTGCTACGGCTGATTTCAAAATCGACGGTCAGTACGGCGGGAAGTACTTCGACGTCCTCCATTATGGATTTGATAATAAAATGGGTGTCGATCGCCGCGATACAGTCAAAATCACTTTAAAAGATAACTATCCAGGTCTTAAACAAGGTTACTTCGCAGCGGGTAAACACTCACTTCAAGTATCAAGCATTTACGACTATGCAGCGCTTTCTGATGAAACGAATATCGGTACGACTCAAAACCTTGACTTCACAGTTGCAGCAGACACGGTTAAACCGACAGCTGGTGTTGTAGTTGAGTCGCCTGAACAATTCCGTATCATGTTCAGTAAAGGTCTTAAAAAAGCGAACATCTTAGCATTACTTGATAATGAATTGAAGTTTGAGCGTTACAACTCGAATACGAAGAAATATGAAGACTTCAGCAAATATGTCGACGTCACGTCGTATAACAAAGAGACGGGCGAAGCAGTCATCGAGTTGATGAAGGACTGGACGGAAATCTATGATACCATCAACACGAAAGAAAACTACTACAACGATAAATTCCGCATCACACTCGCGAAAGATGCGATTCAGGCTGAAGCGAATGGAGAGAAAAATGACGCACTCGTGCTTGATTTGAACTATGATGGTTCTCCTCTTAATTCACCAGATCTGAAGAGTGCTGAGATTAACACGATTGATCGCTTAGCACCAAGTAATGATTTCGTTGTTATGATGAGTGAGCCTGTTAAAATCCGCGATCTCGATGAGTACAACACGCCACTCATTAATAGTGATGGTGTAGTCTTACCTCCAAAGACAACTGTTGAATTCATTGGTAAAAACAAAGACGGAAAAATCGTTACAATCGATGGTTCGGTCCTTAATTACACGGATACAACAGACAAAAACTTCCGCGTCGCAGCAAACGAGAATCTACAAAAGCTTGTTGACATGGAAGGTTACGGTGAAGAGTGGAAAGTCGTCGTCAAATCACTTTCGGATGATGTCGGCAACACAGTTGCGACAGCGACACATGATTTCAAACTCATGAAAACACCACCAACACCAGTCTTATCACCATTTGAAATCCTTAAGGTCACTGCTAATGAGAAAAACGAGAAAGATGTCATTCGCATCAAATTCACAGAGGGCGTTCAGTACTCTGGTATGTACGATGCGACAAGTACAGCGAATTATGTCCTGAACGGAAAAGCACTTCCGGTCGGAACAACGATTTCGCTTGCTGACTCAGATGACATCGTATCGAACGGGCTTGATATCGTGAAGATCAAAGTTCCAGCTGGTACGCTGAAAACGTTATCGAACGTCATCGTCGTCAACAAAGATCTTCAGTCGTATGACAACTCTGTCTTGACTGGTGGTTACGAGAAAGCTGTTCTTCTCGGATTGAACTAAGCAATGAAAATCTCTTCCTACTTCGGTAGGGAGAGTTTTTTTGTGACAAAATAGCGCAATCGATTGCATTTGGATAAATTCATTTACCTATTCTTAAAAAATACAACTGTCTTTACTTTGAAAAAAGATGTTAAATTATGTTATGTTATTTGGAATTTTAGGTATAAATAATCAGAAATATAGATTACTCAAAGGGAGATTAGACTCATGAACAAGACGAAAAAAGTCTCGACAGGTTTGCTTGCGGCATTGGTCGCGACAAGCGGACTAACGTATGCACCAGAAAGCGCAAAGGCTTTCGCACCAAGTGAAAAACTCGACAATCGCGTTATTTTCCAAAGCTTCAGCCTGTATCAACCGTACGAAAGCAATATGTACCGGACGCTTGCTAAAAAAGGTGATTTGCTCAACTCGTGGGGTGTAACAGATGTATGGTTGCCACCTGCGTATCGTTCATTCGATATGGCACGTTACATGGAAGGCTATGCAATCGCTGACCGTTATGACCTCGGTGAATTCCCACAAGGACCAGGGGGAGCGATTGCGACGAAATACGGTAAAGCCACACAACTCGAGATGATGGTCGACATGTTGCATGACGACAACATCAAAGTCCAGATGGATCTCGTTCCGAACCAAATGCTCGGTCTCAACAAACGTGAAGCTGTTTTCGTTCGTCGTGCGACAAGCTCAGGTGAGCCGTTCACAAACCCATACACAGGTGGAGAAAAAACGAAGACCCTCGCAACGCCTTACCTCGCTTACACAAAAGGTGGCGGTATGGGACAAGCAAAATACGGTTACCTCAAAGAGTGGAACAAATCGTTCATCAATGGGGTATCGCTACAAGGGCAGGGTATGGGCCGCGTCATGACGGACAAAGACGGTAAACCGTACCGTTACTTCGGTAAAGACGATGCGAAGAACTACTTACCAGAATGGTTGCTTGACGCAGCGAAGACACAGAACTTGAATGTCGTCGATACATACCTCGCAGCAGATGGTTGGTATGAAGTCTCACCAGAGAACTGGAAGCCGATGCTTTCGCAATATGCGAAGGATGAAGGATACCTCGAGTATATGAAACAAAATGGCTTCGAAACAAAAGAAGCTTTGCTTACTTCAACGGAAAACAGCAAGATCGCTTCGTTGACGGAAGAATACATGAAGACACAAGCTGCGTACGGTTATGGATCAGAAGAACGTTCATACCAAAACGATAACTCAGGCATCGACACCGAAGATCAGTTCCTCTTCGTCGATGAGACTGGTTTCCCAACGCAGGCATACAACAAAACAATGACGAACAACGATGAGTTCTTGGTTGGTGTCGACCTGGCGAACTCGAACCCAGAAGTCATCAAGGAACAAAAGAACTGGATGAAGTGGATGCTTGAAACATACAAGTTCGATGGTTTCCGAATCGATGCAGCATCACACTACGATACGAGAATCTTGAATGCAGAAGCAGAAGTGTCAAAAGCGCACTTCGGTAAAAAAGATTACCTCAGCTACATCGAGAGCTATAAAACAGAACAGAATGCTTACATGAAAGCCAACAACAACGAACAACTCGTCATGGACGGAGAGCTTTACTTCACACTTCGCACAGCACTTACGCCATCGAACAAACGTGCACTCCGTGACTTAGCGAAAGTCTCAGTCGTTAACCGTGAAGGTGACGGGGCAACGAATGTTCAAGCGAACTGGTCATTCGTCAACAACCATGACCAAGAGAAAAACCGCATCAACCAAATCATGCTTGATACGTACGGCATCAAAACGAATACGCAGTACGGAAAAGACGGCGAGCCGAAGTCGTTCGAGAAGCTCTATAACAAAGAAGATGAAGCAAAAGCACTCGCGATCTACAACAAAGAGCTCGCAAGTCCAACGAAGAAATACTCGACGGAAAACGTCGTTGCACAATACGCGTTCCTTCTTTCGAACAAAAACACGGTTCCAACGGTCTACTACGGTGATCTCTATCAGACGGATGCATCGTACATGTCGAAAACGACACCGTACTATGACGAAATCACGAATCTCCTAAAAGTCCGTAAACAGTATGCATACGGTAAACAGCACGTTGCGTACCACACATCGAACACGTCAAAAGAAGCGGGCAAAGACTTGATCTCAAGCGTCCGTTTCGGAAAAGACCGCAACACAGGTGTCGCGACAGTCATCGGGAAAAATGCAGCGCTGGATACGACAGTTCAAGTCAACATGGGTAAAACACACGCGAATCAAGTCTTCGTCGATGCTAGTGGCGTTACGAAAACGAAACTCGTCACAGATAAGAACGGTGTCTTGACGGTTCCAGTCAAAGGAATCAAGACGGCTGAAGTCAACGGTTACGTCGGCGTCTTCGTTCCGCAAACAACAAAAGCACCAGTCGCAACGATCAAAGCCGGTGCCGTCTATCAAGGGAAAACGTTGAACTTGAAAACGACAATCGCAAACTCAAAAGCAGCGATCGCTTCGACACGCTACCGTGTCCTCGATACAAAAAAAGCGACAGTTGATTCAAAAGGTCGCCTGACAGGTAAAGCAACAGGCAAGACGACAGTGGAAGCAACGGTCACGTTAAAAGACGGTTTTGTCTTAAAAACAGTTTTACCGATCGAAACAAAAGCGAACAGCGTCACGCTGAAAGCCTCAAAAGCAACACTGAAGAAGAACCAGACGACACGGATTGCCTATACTTCAGCAACGGATAAAATCAAATCCGTTCAGTATACGTCAGCAAACAAAAAAGTCGCACAAGTCTCGTCACGCGGTAACGTCAGAGGCATTAAAGCAGGCAAAACGACGATTCGTGTTACGTACACGACAGCGGGTAACTACAAAGTCGTTAAAACATTCACAGTTACAGTCAAGTAACATCAAGCGCCACTCTCAACACGAGAGTGGTGTTTTTTATGATTTGCGTCAATGTTTCACTATATTCCACATAATTCCATCTAATCAGGGTATTGGTAAGAAAGACCTAGAGGGAGGAACGATGATGCGCACATGGATAGCAGGGAGTCTAGCACTTGGTTTGATTTTTAGTACGGTACCGGTCAATGCGATCGAGAAAAAAGAGGCGATTCGTCCTGCGACATTGGCGAAAGCAAAAGAAGTACCAGCCTTCTCGAAACAAGCGGGGAGTGCCTTAACAGGACGATTCGATTCAAAAGGATTAGCAGTCTGGTATTTTGACGCAAAGGATTTTGTCGCGAAAGGTACACACTTCGAGTTCGAGCTTGATTACAACACGTACGGGACGATGTTCGCGAGCAAAGCGGACGCTGAAGCGGGACGGGTCTACAATCGCTATTACCAAGTCACGGATGATACGCTCTACTTCCCGCTCAGTTGGAGTGGACGACAGTACTTAGTGCTCGAAGGGTACCCGGGCGACCGCTACTCCGTTCCTTCCTATATCTCACGTTACGAACCCATCGAGGAATCGATGACGGCAGCCGTTCAATCGGTCAAACCGGCACTGCTCGTGCAGACGCGCCCTGGTGCGATGCGAGCGCAAGCCTTCGGCGCCTTAAAATTAGAGTCGGTCGCGTCAGAGCTTCGAATCGAGCGACTCGTCTATGCTTCCTATGCGGAAGCGAAAGCAGCGCAACAGAAATTCGAACGCTCATCAGCTGTCGCGTTCGCGGAGTTCGATGCACCAATTCAAGCATTCGGAGTCGATGCCTATCAGAAATATCAATGGTCGCTGCAGAATACGGGGCAAAAGAAAGGTCTCAAAGGGGCGGATATCGGTTTCGTCGCCATGCAAAAACGGATCAAAGGTAAAAAGTTATCTGCAACCAAAGTCGCAGTCCTTGATTCTGGTATCAATCCGAGTTACGCCGACTTCGTAGGGAAAGTCCGCATGGATCTTGGCTATGATTTCATCAATGGCGATAAGAGCGCCTGGGATGATAACGGACATGGTTCACATGTGGCGGGAATCATTGGGGCGGGTGGAAATAACACATATGGGATGACAGGCATCAATCCGATGGCGACGTTGATTCCGATTAAGGTCCTCGATGACTCAGGCGCTGGTTCAGTGTCAGGACTCGTCAAAGGCATTCAGCATGCGACGAAACAAGGTGCCCGAGTCATCAACATGAGTCTCGGCGGTAGTTCTTCTTCGAAATCGATCGAGTCGGCATTAGCGGCAGCGGTGAAAAAGAACATCTTGATCGTTGCGGCATCCGGGAACGAAGGACGTGGAACGATTGCTTATCCGGCTCGTTCGAAATATGTCTTGTCGGTCGGGGCGACAGGACGAAAAGATACGAAAGCCTCGTTTTCGAACTACGGAACGGGACTCGACCTTGTCGCACCGGGTGTCTCGATTCCAAGTTACCTCGCAGATGGGGAGTTGCTGTACGGTAGCGGAACCTCGATGGCGACGCCACACGTCGCTGGTGTCGCGAGTCTCTTGATCAGTTTGAAGCCGTCTTTGAAGGCAAGCAGTGTCGAAAGCATCCTTAAGAAATCGGCAAAAGATCTTGGGAAAAAAGGCTATGATACGAGCTATGGTGCTGGTCGGTTGAACGCCGATAGCGCCGTCAAACTGATTCCTTAAATCATTAAAGAAGTCCTGTGCTGACAGGGCTTCTTTTTTTCGGTCCATTCATTGATTGATGGAGGTAAAAAGAACTAGAAAAATCAATTTTTTCCATTATAATGAAAAAGGATACATGAATGAAGGAGTGAAATCATATGAAAAAGATCATCGTCAGCGCTCTCCTCGTGAGTGCGTTTGGTACATATACATGGGATACGACAGAAGCGGCGACAACGGCTAAAAAAGTGCCAGCCATCGAAGCAAAAACGAAAAAAGGCTATATCAAAGGAAAGTTCGATGCAAGTGGGAAAGCGTTGTTCTATTTCGATACGAAAACCTATCTTGCCGGCGGAACACACTTGAAGTTCGCCTTCGATGCTTCAAAGAAAGCGACCGTCTATACGTCGCAGACGGAGTACAAACAAAAAGACCCGTATGCGCGGTATGCGAACAGTAAAAAGACACTCTTTTTCCCACTGACGTGGAGTGGGCGACAGTACATCGAAGTGACGGGAGCGAAGAATAAGGCGTTCACGATTCCCTATAAGCTCGAACGCCTCGAACCCATTCGTGAATACGCAACGAAATCAACGACGACCGGACAAGCGACGAGTCTCGTCGTCCGTTTGAACGGGGCGACGAAAGCGAGTACGTTGTCGCAGACGTCGCGTGCGAGTCATCACGAAACGATCGACAGCACGTTACGTATTGAAAAGTTCTCCTACAACAGCTTCATTCAAGCCGTAGCAGCCAAACGTCAACTTGAACAAACGAAGGGCGTCCGGTACGTCGAACTCGATCAACCGATGAAGTTACTCAGTACCGATCCCTTCCAGTCTGTCCAGTGGGCATTAAAAAACACCGGACAGCGTGGAGGCGTTAAGGGAGCGGACATCGGTTATCACGCGATGGTCAAGCGGATTGCCAACAAATCACGTTCAACCGTTCGCGTGGCGGTCGTCGATACGGGCATAAATCCGACCTATGCGGATTTCGCTGGACGCGTCCGGATGGATCTCGGATACGATTTCGTTCATAAGCGCCAGCTGGCTTATGACGATCACGGTCACGGGACACACGTCGCCGGTGTCATTGCCGCAGCATCGAACAATGGTTACGGGATGACGGGAATCAATGATCGGGCGAGCATCATTCCGATCAAAGTTATCTCGCGCAATAACTATGCTTCGAACTCGAATATCGCCAAAGGGATCCTGTTCGCCGTGAAACAAAAGGCGAAAGTGATCAACTTAAGTCTTGGCGGTGGTGGTGTTTCCCTGGCGATTGAAGATGCCTTAGCGGAAGCACGCAAGAAAGGGATCTTCGTCGCGGCAGCGACCGGGAACGAAGGGGCGTCGAAACTGTCCTATCCGGCACGGTCGAAATATGCCTTCTCGGTCGGAGCGACGAACCGGTCCGATAAACGGGCCTCGTTCTCGAACTATGGTGAAGGGCTTGATCTCGTCGCACCAGGGCAAGACATCGCGAGTTACCTACAAGACGGGGAGTCGATCTTCTGGAGTGGCACATCGATGGCGACACCGCATGTCGCAGGCGTCGCGAGTGTCCTCTATAGCTTGAAGCCGAGCATCAAGGTGACGGACGTCGAATCGATCCTCCGCAAGTCAGCGAAAGACCTCGGCAAAAAAGGTCCTGACACGACGTACGGGTATGGGCGCTTGAATGCTGATCGCGCCGTTCAGCTCGTGAAATAAGGAAAGTAGGCGAAGCGATGAAACGTATCCTATGTGTCTTTCTCATCGGTGTCCTCTGTTTCAGTGGGACACTCGAAGGTCAAGCAGCGTCAAAAGAAGAACAGCAAACATTAAACGATTATTGGAAATTGAAGTTCGGACTGACGCTGACACAAATCGCAAAAGTCTTGTACGGTTCGTCGTACAAGGAGCATCTAACGCAAAAGAATGGTGCAACGGTTTTGAAGCAAAAAGCGAATTGGGCGAAGCAGGATAAAGGATACCGGTCCCGGTCGTATTCATTCATGAATCAATCGAAGACCCTTCCGAGTCGGACGACACTTGAGTTCTATACGAAGAAAAATGGAAAAACGTATTATCTTGCACAAAAAACGATTCAATTTTTAGCGGATACGAATACAGGACTTCGGGAGAGCACGCGGACACTGAAGCATGTGACGTATGTTCAGGGAGATGAGACAGAAGAAGAGCTCGACGCACTGTTGTCAGGAAAAGGGTTAGGTCAGGTTGGCATGCGTTGGTCATGGGACTTTGCATCCGTCCAGACGAAACAGGAACGGAAAGCGTATAAGTATAGGGGACGGATTAAGATTTATATCTTCCAAAGCTCTAATCCAAAGAAGCAAATCGATATGACGATGAAGTTCGATGATCAGCAGGAACAATATAAGATCAACAACTATAGACTCATTCCGATTGAATCACCTAAAACAAAATAAGCAGACAATCATGTCTAACAGTCATCATGAAAGAACAAGGAGAAAGGAAACACCAAAATGAAAGTACTCGTAAAACTGATCGTTCTCGTAATCATAGCGATGTCGGTCTTGATTCCGAATACGATATCGGCAGCCTCAAAAGAAGCACTGCAAATCAAGCAAGAGTACAAAACACTCAAATTCGGCATGACGCTGACGGAAGTCGCGAAGACGATGTACGGAAAAGAGTACCGAAAGTACATCAAGAAAAAAGATGGGAGAGTCGTCTTTACGAAAAAACCGGGCACGACCGGTAACGAACAAGGTTATCGGTCCCTCGGATATGTACTGGATCGTCCCTCTAAAAACCTTCCAACAACAACACTTCTTGAATTTAGTACGAAACAGCATCAGAAGACATATTACCTGACACAAAAAGCTCTGTACTATCAAGGCGATACGGAGAATGGCTTGTACGAAAATAGCCGGACCGTTGTGAAACCGTCGGCACTCCGCCACGGAATGACAGAGAAACAGCTTAATCAACTGGTGACAGGTAAAAAGCTCGGACAGGTGTCGATGTATTTTAGTTGGAACGTTTCTTCCGTCATCAAAAAAAGTCCGATGAAAACGGGTCGCTATAAGATTTATCAATTCCATCGACCACATTCGAAAAAGATGCAGGTCGTCACCTTGTCCTATAACACGCAGAAAAAGCGCTATGAGGTTGATACAAAAATCGGGTTTTCATTAAAGTATGAAAAATAACAAACGATGATAAAGATCGTCAGTAAGAGGAGAAAAATGAAGCGAGTAATCATAGGAATTATCTGTCTAGTCGTACTGATGAGTCTGCAGGTTCCTGAAGTAGCATCCGCAGCAACAAAAGCTGAGACGATCGCGACAAGACAATATCGTGCTTTAAAGCCCGGGATGACGGTGGAACAAGTCGCCAAAGTCCTCTATGGCAAGACGTACAAAAAGCAACTGAAGATGAAAAAAGGTTCACAAGTCTTACGATTGAACACAGAAATCGAGATGGAAGAATGGGACCGGAACGTCCTTCTCTATGATCTCGTGAATCGAAAAGTGGAATTCCCGTCAGCAATCGGTGTCCTGATGTTTATAACGGAGACAGGTGGGACAAAGTATCGGCTGACGATGAAACAAATGGATTTCAAGCGTGACACGGCAGCCGGATTCCGGACGAGTGATCGTAAACTGATCAAGGGTGCGAAAATCAAGGACGGGATGACGGAACAACAAGTCGATCGAGTACTGACGGGAAAAGGGCTCGGGACATTCGGAACACTCGGTCACGTCGATACGACATCCGTTCTTCGAAAAAAAGAAGTCAAAGCAGGAAAAGCGACGATCATTCATACGAAATCATACGTTTTTCCGACTGCAACAAACAAATGGCAATACATCTTTTTCATCTATGATACGAAAAAGAAAGCGTATCGTGTCGAAGATCATAGTCAGTACTAAAAAGGAGAGTAGAGTATGAACACGACCTTCATGAAAATCACAGTGGCGACAATCATCGCGGGATCAACACTCTTTAGTGGCACGGCATCGGCGGCGACAATACACAGCACTTAAAGCGGGTATGACGATGGAGCAAGTCGCAAAAGTCTTATACGGCAAAGACGACAAAAAACAATTGACGACGAAAAAAGGTTCACAAGTATTGAAAATGAAGGAAGTGCTTCAAAATACGTCAGGGAAAAGTAAGGAAATCTACTATGAGCTTTACGATCGAAAAGTCAAGACGCCTCCGACGTTCACTGGACTTGCTTTCATGACAAAAAAGAATGACTCTGTGTATCGTCTTGTCTTTAAAGAACTAGAAATCGGTCGGGATAGTTATTCAAAATATCGCGAGAGCACACGTAAGGTGAATTCGGGAGCTAAAATTAAATTCGGTATGACGGAAAAACAACTCGACGGCATATTATCAGGGACGGGTCTTGGTGAATGGGGTGGAGTGATGGAAGCTGATACACGTAGTGTTTACAGCCAAGCTGAAATCAAAGCTGGGGAAGCAAGCGAATATAAAGGAAAAACGTATATCTTTCAAAAATCTACAAAATCGCGTGTTTACGTCGATATGACATACGATGCTAAAAAGAAAACCTACATTGTTGAAGACTATCAAACATTCTAAAAAAGGGGATAGGAACATGAAAATGACATTTACGAAACTTACTGTAGCAGCAGTCATCGCAGGAACAACTTTATTCGGAGGCGCAGCATCGGCTGCGACAAAAGACGAAACGAAAGCAACGGATCGTTATACAGCGTTGAAAGCTGGGATGACGATTGAACAAGCAGCAAAGGTCATCTATGGAAAAGACTATAAGAAGCAACTGACGAAAAAGAACGGATCGACGGTTTTAAAGAAAAAAGCAGATTCTACAAGTACTACGAATGGGCAGAAGGCGACATTCTATACATTTGTCAATGAGAAAACCTATATGGACTCGACAGGCTTGATGTTCATGACGAAGAAAAGAAGTTCTATCTATCGTTTGACAAGCAAAACGGTCAGTCTGTTACGTTTCGATTCAGCTACAGGGTTCAGGGAGAGTAAAATGAAGCTGATGAAGGGGAAAAAAATTAAAAACGGCATGACAGAAAAGCAATTAGATAGTATTTTGTCTGGAAAAGGATTAGGGGAATGGACGAGTTTAACGACTGTTGATTGGACACCCGTTCAAACGAAACAAGAACTTGATTTAGGATTAGGTGTTAAAGGATATACAAAATGGTATGTTTTCCCGACGTCAACGAGTCAACGGAAATATGTCATCATGGACTATGATTTCAAGAAAAAAACCTATAAAGTGGCTAGTCAAACATCTCTTTAAGTGATAAAGGAGCTTATCTAGACGATGAGCTCTCTTTTCATCTTTTCCCGTTTTTGACAAATTACTCAAAAAAATCGTTATAATGAGTTGTAAGTTTGTATAATAAATCCGATAGTTGCACGAAGCAAAGTAAAGAAGGGAATGGAAACAGTTGGAGCGAGTAAAGAAAAAACGTAAGGTGAAAAAACGTTGGACGCCACTGAAAATCATGCTATTGATTGCACTAGTTCTCGTCGTCGGTGTCGGCGGATTCATTGGCTATACATATTATCAAGTCGACCAGACGGTCAAAAAAATTCAGTCACCCGTCAAGAATACGGGAGATAAAGTCGTCGAAGAGCAAAAGCCGGTTTCGGTACTATTACTCGGTGTCGATCAACGACCAGGCGAGCGCGGACGCAGTGACTCAATCATGGTCATGACACTGAACCCGACACGAAACGAAAGTAGGTTGATCAGTATTCCCCGGGACACGAAGGTTGATATCGTCGGTCATGGTACGAACGATAAAATCAACCACGCGTACGCATTTGGTGGACCAGAGATGACAATCAAGACGGTCGAAAAATTCCTCAATATCCCGATCAACTATTATGCGGAAATCAACATGGAAGGATTCACGTCGCTGGTTGATGCCGTCGGTGGGGTGACGGTCAATAATGATTTGGACTTTACGGTCAGTGGAACACATTTCCCGGTTGGTAAAGTCAACTTAGATGGAAAATCAGCGTTAAAGTTCACACGGATGCGTTATGAAGATCCACGTGGTGACTTTGGTCGTCAGATGCGACAACGCGAAGTCATCGCCCAAGTCGCAAACAAGTTGTCGTCCGACGTTTCAGTCAGTAACTTTAACGCGATCATGGACGTCGTCGGGAAGAACGCTCAAACAAACGTTTCGTTCAAGCCGATGCGGACACTTGCTTTTGACTACATGGATGCCTTCCGTAACCAAAAGAACTTGAAACTCGAAGGAACAGGTGGAAAAGAAGGCGATGGAATTTATTACTGGCACCCGACAGAAGATTCATTAAAAGAAACACAAACGGCATTACGCTATTCACTTGATATGGAATGAACAAAAGCACCGAATCCGTAAGGTTCGGTGCTTTTCGTTTAAAACGATTGTTCCGCTAGACGAATCCGGCTGATTGTCCCATCTTTTGCAAAACGCTGAAGACGATAGGAGTTACTCGTGACGAGTCCTGTCGATTCTGTTTCCAGTTGAAGTGGAGCGAGTGAGGCTAATTGCTCATTCGTAATAGTCGTCTCCGTCCAATCAATCGCAATGACTTTGTTGTCCTTCAAGACAAAGAAATGCTTTCCGTAAAACAGGTAGTCATGCAATTCATCGTTGAAGGTCCGATCAGCTGGTCCATAAAGACTATTCAGTTCTTCACCACTTTTGCCGATAAGGTCAATGAGTGTACCCGTCACAAAACTCGTATCGAGGTTATCGTTTGCCCACGTCAAAAGTGTTTCGTCAGCGAGTGGTTCACCTTCAAGCCGTTTTGTCGTATCGGCTGTTTTGATGAATCCCGTTAAATCATCCGACAATTCGATTTCAGTCACACCGTCTTTTTTCTTGACGATACGATATCCATCACCGAAGTCAGCTTCGTAGAGTAATGTCGTCATTGCTTCTTCTCGGTAGATGTTGCTCGAGCGTGTTTTGACGTATAGAACATCATCGACAGCGGTAGTCTCTTTTGTTACTTTTGATTTTTTTTCTTTTGTCTTCTCAACTGTGACTGGTTTTTCAACAGTGGCTTTTGGTGTCGTATCTGCAGAATCTGCGAAGTATTTTGAGTAGAGATATGTTCCACCAGCGCCAAGTAAGAAACAAAGAATTAACAGTGCGATCCATCCCCAAGGCAATGGTCGCTTTGCTCCAGCATGCATGAATTCTTTCTCTTTTTTGCGGCGTTTTGGTTCCGGTTCGCGATGACTCCGTGAGAGCGTTGGAAGTGGTTCTTCTTCCTTGTTCGGAAGTGGACCATCTTCGTCCAAAATTGGACGAGCAACTAATGTACCGTAAAAGTCAGCTAATGTCGCATGATGTTTTCCGGCGAGAAATGCATTCCATTCGTCGACCGTGACGATATCTTCGTCATAAGGAATCAGTGGGGGCTGACCGGTGATTCGAATCATTGTATCCGTCAAGGATTCGGTCGAAGCCAGACTCGAACGAATTCGTTCATGAAGTCGTGCGATGTCCTCCTTCGAGTGGGAAGTATAGAATTGTAGCGCTTGTAACGAGCGATGCATAAAGAAATTCCTCCTATGTCGAGATACGGAAATGAATGTAAAAAGTAACAATTCATCTTTTATTATACGCAATGTTTTTCAATAAACGTATGACATTTCCTAAAAAAACATCAACCATTTCCCAAATATTTGTTATACTGAGTCCTAGTTGATGTAGGAAAGTCACTGAATTAGACAAATAAAGGAGAATAATTAGACCATGAATGAAACGATTAGCTTGCAGGAATTATTTTCGATTTTACGTAAATCGTTCTGGCGCATCTTGGCGTTGACGATCGTCGCCGCTCTCATCTCATTTGCCGTCAGTAGCTTTTTAATTAAGCCAACGTACCAAGCGGGTACGCAAATTCTCGTCACACCAAAGAAACAAGAAAACGAAGTCATCGATGCACAGTCCGTCCAGTCGTCTGTCACATTAGTTAATACATATCGGGTCATCATCAAAAGCCCAGCGATTTTAGAACAGGTTCAGAAGGAAGTTCCGAACGCACCGACAAACGTATCTGCATTAAATAACATGGTCACGGTCGAAAGTGAACAAAACTCACAGGTCATTAACGTCTCGGTCCAAAGTACGGATGCAGCACTTGCATCAAACATGGCTAACTCGATTGCAGAGGTCTTTAGTTCAGATGTTCAAAAATTAATGAGCGTTGATAACGTTACTGTTTTATCGAAATCAGGCATCCCGACGTCACCCGTTAGTCCGAATATCATTTTAAATACAGCAATCGCTGCAGTCGTCGGATTCTTACTCGGTGTCGGACTTGCCTTCTTACGCGAAGTACTCGACCGTCGCATCCGGACAGAAGATCAGGTCCAACAAATTCTTGATCTCCCAGTCCTCGGTAGTATCCCCGATATCGATAGCAAAGTATTCAAGTCATCGTCAAAAGCAGCAAAACGAGAGGCGGTCCAACAACATGGCTAAGAAGAGTAAAATGAATAAAGACGCACGGAAACTGATTACGGTCACGCAACCGAAGTCGCCTGTTGCTGAGCAATACCGGACGATTCGGACAAATATTGAATTCATGGCCGTCGATCGTGAGATTCAAGCGATTCTTGTCACGTCAGCAACTCAAGGTGAAGGAAAATCAACGACGTCATCAAACTTAGCTGTCGCCTACGCGCAACAAGGAAAAAAAGTGTTAATCATCGATACCGATATGCGCCGTCCGACAGTACACTATACGTTTAAGGTCGCGAATGGTCTTGGACTTTCGAGTCTGTTGACACGCCAAGCCGAAAAAGATAAAGCAATTTTACCGACTAAAATCGATAACCTATCGATTTTGACAGCGGGTCCGATTCCGCCGAATCCAGCGGAGCTCTTGTCGTCACGTGCGATGGAGCATCTTGTTGGACAACTACGCGAAGAATTCGACATCATCATCTTTGACGCACCACCATTACTACAAGTCGCCGATAGTCGAATTACTTCAAAATTAACCGATGGTGTTGTCCTTGTCGTCGGTTGTACGACATCTGATCGTCAACGGGTCTTAAAAGCGAAAGAACAGCTTGAACTGGCCGAAGCGAAAATTCTCGGTGTCGTCTTGAACCGTCGTGAACTGACGGATGATTCAGCATACCAATACTACTATTCCTATGAGTGAGGGACATCTATATGGTTGATATCCACTGTCATATCTTGCCGCTCGTCGATGACGGTCCGGCCAGTGTCGAACATGCTTTGCAGTTAGCAGAACAAGCCGTCGCAGAGGGGGTGTCGCGGATCATCGCAACACCGCACCTCTATCATCCACAATTCGAAACAGAAGATGTCGATGTCCAGTTGACGGTCGATGAGTTCAATGTCTTATTGAAACAACGTGATATTCCGTTAACCGTCTATCCAGGTCATGAGATCCGGTTGATCGGTGAGTTGATGGAAGCGTTAGAAGCAGGACAAGCGCTGACACTGAACGATTCACGCTATATTTTGATCGAGTTTCCGTCAAGCGGAATTCCGTCGTATGCGCGACAAGTCTTTGCAGAATTGATTTCTGATGGCTATATTCCAGTCGTTGCCCACCCGGAAAAAAATAAAGCCATCATCCAAAATCCATCGTTACTCTTTGAATTGATTTCAAACGGTGCGATCAGTCAGGTAACGTGCGCTAGTTTGATCGGCAAATACGGCAAGGATGTCCAGCGGTTTGCAATTGCTCTGCTTGAAAATGGATTAGCCCATCTTGTGGCAAGTGATGCGCATCACTTCGAGAAACGTCCATTCTACTGGAAGCAATGCGAACGGATGCTTGAGAAAACATTCGAAGATTGGTTGATCGATGAGATTTATGAAAACAATGAAGCCGTTCTCTTGAACCAACTCGTGACAATCAATCCCCCGAGTCCTGTCGAGAAGAATTGGAAAGGACAGTGGGTATAACATTTTTTGTCAAGGTAAAGGAAAGAGAGTGAATTGAACTCTCTTTTTTTCTATGGTAACGCTTACATTATGAAATTATGGAAAACTTTATGGAAAATGACATGTTTCATGTGTTATTGTATTTTACATAAAGAATGGAATGTTAGATATAATTTGGGAAACCGAAATTATATATAGGAGATGATTATGTGATTAAAGTAAAAAAGGCAGTTATTCCAGCAGCAGGGCTCGGAACGCGTTTTTTACCGGCGACAAAAGCGATGCCAAAGGAAATGTTACCGATCGTTGATAAACCAACGATTCAATACATCATTGAAGAGGCGATCGAGTCAGGAATCGAAGATATCTTGATCATCACCGGTAAAGGGAAACGCGCGATTGAAGATCATTTTGATTCCGTACCGGAGCTAGAAGCGAACCTGATTTCGAAGAATAAATCAGAATTACTTTACTTAGTCGAAGAGACAACGAAGATTAACATTCATTTCATTCGTCAATCAAAACCAAAAGGTCTTGGGGATGCGATTCTTCAAGCGAAAGCATTCGTTGGTAATGAACCATTCGTCGTCATGCTTGGGGATGATATCGTTCAGGCTGACGTGCCGTGTACGCGACAGCTAATCGAACAGTATGAAATCACGAATAGTTCGATCATTGGTGTACAACCAGTTCCGGAAAAAGATACACATCGTTACGGCATCGTTGATCCAAGTACGAGCATCTCAGAGCAATTACATAAGGTAAAATCTTTCGTCGAAAAGCCAGCACCAGGAACAGCCCCATCGAACTTAGCGATTTTAGGGCGTTATCTACTCACGCCAGAAATCTTTAAATATCTTGAAACACAACAAGTTGGTTCAGGTGGCGAAATTCAATTGACGGACGCGATTACACGACTCAATGAAATGCAGCGGGTCTTTGCCTACGAATTTGATGGCAAACGCTACGATGTCGGTGAAAAATTAGGATTCATCCGGACGACCCTCGAATTTGCACTAAATCGCGAAGACTTAGGATCGGAAGTGGCAGAGATGATGGAAGAACTACTAATTGAATATAAATAAGGAGAGATTTTATGGAAACCTTAGAAAAGAAAGAAAATGAGTTGATTTCTGAGAAACAAATTGTGAATAGTTCATTTGATTTAAAAATTAGTACTATAAACAATATAGTTGAAGTTGAAAATCATGAGATTTATGCACAAAAATTAGTGTTCACGATTACCAAAAGATTAATTGATATAATCTTATCTGTTATTTTACTTTTAATAACACTGCCTTTAATTATTTTGTTTGGTTTATTAATTAAATTTGAAAGCAAAGGTCCAGTATTTTATTCTCAAGAAAGACTAGGGACTAATGATAGAATATTTTCAATTTATAAGTTGAGATCTATGTATAGTGATGCTGAAAAAAATGGAGCTATGTGGGCAAAAGTAAATGATGAAAGAGTAACAAAAATTGGACTTTTTATTAGGAAAACTCGAATAGACGAATTACCTCAACTTTATAACGTTATAAAAGGTGAAATGTCTTTGATTGGTCCAAGACCTGAAAGAAAAGTATTTGCGGATGAATTTATTCAATTAAACAATGAATTTTCAAAAAGAACAGCAGTTAAACCGGGTCTCACGGGACTTGCACAAGTTCATGGAGGTTATGATTTAACACCTTTTGAGAAACTTGATTTAGATTTAAAGTATATAAAAAAAAGAAATAGCAAAATGGAATTTCATATTTTTTGTTACACCATTAAAGTAATTATTACTGGAGAAGGTGCAAGATAGTTATGATAGAAAATTTAGTGTCAGTAATTATGCCATCATATAATAGTTATTCGTACATAGAAAAAAGTATAGACTCTGTAATTAATCAAACCTATGAAAATTTTGAATTGATTATTGTGGATGATAAATCAGATATAGAAACTATTAATTATCTCAAAAAAATTGAAGATAGTGATCATCGAATTAAAGTAGTATATTTGAGTGAGAATTCTGGGGCTGCAGTTGCTCGGAACAAGGGAATGGAGTTTGCAAAAGGTAGATTCATTGCATTTTTAGATTCAGATGATTTATGGGTAGATAAAAAATTAGAACAGCAACTCTCTTTTATGAAGAGTAATCATTACGCTTTTTCTTTTACAAGATATTATAGAGTAAAAGAGAATGGTGAAAAAATAAATGAAATAGAGGTACCTAAATCCATAAATTACAATGAGTTACTCAAAAATACAATTATTGGTTGCTCTACTGTGATGATTGATAGGAAGTATGTTGAAGATACTACTATGCCTTTAATTAGAAAAGGACAAGATACTGCAACATGGTTAAAAATATTAAAAAAAGTACCTTTTGCATACGGATATAATAAGGAATCACTAACAATCTATACTGAAAGAAGTGGATCGATTTCTTCTAACAAATTAAAAGCTCTTAAAAGAACGTGGTATATATACAGAAATATTGAGAAAATCAACTTCTTTAAATCACTTTTTTATTTTTCTCACTATATTATCAATGCTTTTAAAAAAAGGTTGAAAGTATAAAAAGATGGGTGAATCAAAATCAATGTCTATTAAAGTTTTAGTATCAACAATGAACTTAAAAAATTATATTCATGACCAGATGAATATAAACTCAGCAATAATAATAAATCAATCTCAAAATATTATTGATCAGCATTCAGAAAGAATTAAGTATATTAATGTAAATGAAAGTGGCTTAAGTAAAAGTAGAAATTTAGCAATTGCAAATTGCAACTCAGACATTAGCATAATTACAGATGACGATGTGATTTTTAATGATAATTATGAATCAATAATTAAAAAAGCTTATAAAGAAAACCCAATTGCTGACGTTATAGTTTTTAGAGTCAAAAGGGTAGGAGGAAGAAATAAAAAATATAAAAATAAAAGTAAGAAAATAAATAAATGGACTATAATGAAAGTTTCTTCTGTAGAGATTACATTTAAAACGAAAAAAATCAAAGAAAATCATATAAAATTTAATGAAAATTTTGGGGCTGGCTCTAAGTTTTTGATGGGAGAAGAGAATTTATTTTTAAAGGACTGTCTTGATAGGAAACTTAATATAATATATTTACCAATAGAAATTGCAACAGTTGATATGAGCGAATCTTCATGGTTTGAAGGGTATAACGACAGCTATTTAAGTGCTAAAGGTGCTGTATTTAAGGCTCTGTACCCTAAAGTATGGTTTATTATTTCATTACAATTTTTAATTAGAAAAAATAATCAATTTAATATAACCGTTAAAAATTTTTGGGGAAAAGCTAACTTGATGAGAAATGGCGCTGATTTATATAAAAAAGGAAATTATTAAAATGAATAATGTATTGTATATAGGAGATTTTAGAGGTGGAAGCGGTCCTTCAATTGTAGATTTATCATTAAAAAATGAACTTAACAGTGTACGCAATATTGAGTTTATACAAATAGATAAAAATCTAAAAAGATTGTTTAGAGATATAAAAAAGTTTGATCACTTACACTTTTCTGGCTTATCTACAAAAGGAATAATATATGCTTTGATTTTTAAAGTTTTTAATAAAAAAGTTAGTCATACATCTCATGGTGCAGTTCGTTTTTTAGACATTAATAATATTAAGCAATCAAAGATTAAGTTAATAAAGGAATTTGTTTCTTTTTTTATTTCGAATTCTATTATTGCTGTTTCAGATTCATACAAAGAAGTAATAAAAGAAACTTATCCACAATTTGCTCCAAAAATAAAATTTATAAATAATGGAGGTAGTAACTTTTCTGGAGAAAAAATAATAAAATTTAATTCGAATAAACTTTCCATAGTAACTTTTGGAGGCGATAGAGTTGAAAAAGGAACCTATGAATTGTATAAAACAATAAAGAAATTCATTATAGATAATGAATTTTTTAATGGAGAAGTAGAATTACATATAATTGGTGGTATTTCAGATATATCTAAGTTCGATTCTTCTATAGTAACTTTACATGGAGAAATTCCTCAAGTAGAAGTAATAAAAGTTTTGAGATTTTGTAATTTGTACGTACAGAATAGTTTTTATGAGACATTTTGTATGTCAGCTTTAGAAGCAGTAGAATTAAACCTACCGGTTTTACTTAAAGCTTCTATTGGTTTACCAGTTATATTAAATGAAAGGTTTAAGTTCAATAATGTGAATGAACTATTAAATATATTAGATGAGATTATGCAAGCTAAAGTAAAAGAACAAGTTTTAATTTTACCTGATTTATCTTGGGATAACTCATCCAGAAATTATATGAAAATGTGGCGAATAGATAATGAAAAGACTTAAATCAATTTATTTTTTAATTGGCGAGTTATCAGTAGCAGCATCACAATGGATAATCATTAGTTTAATTGCTAAAAATTATTCATTAACTGAATTAGGTATTTACACATATTACTTAGCAATAATTGCGCCAGTAACAGTCATCATTCAAATGCAACATAGAACAATTTATGTAACTGAAGGAATTAAAAATGTAAGTATCGAAAAATATTTTAACTTAAGGATTAAATTAATTATTTTAGTCTTTTTGCTTATTGCTCCAACCTTTTTGATCACAGAAACGAATAATTTTTTATGTATGCTTTCTATATTATTATGGAAATCTTTCGAATTATTAAGCGACTTGATTTATGGGTATTGGCAAAAAAAAGAAGAAATTAAAAATATTACAATAAGTAAAATTTTTAAATCTATTTTTTATATAGTGATTTTCGTCTTTTGTGTATATTCTAATAAAAGTATGCTATTGTCGTTAATTTCACTATCTATTGTTTCAGGAATAGCATTATTTTTAGACATACTAAAATCGAAAATACACATTAAAACATTGTTCGTTTATAAAGAATTTACTATTTTTGATATGAAAAAGATAGTGAAAATCTCTATTCCATTAGCTATAGCCTCTATGTTAAACATTCTTTATATCAATATGCCTAAATATGTTTTTGGTTACTTTAAAATGACAAACGAAGTTGCAATATTTTCTTCTATTTCTTATATACTAGTAATTGGTAATATGATTATTAATTCAATAATTCAAGTAAAAGTCAATCATATTGCTCAACTCCATAAATTAAAGGAGATTAAAAAAATAAAAAAAGAATCACTTAAATTTTTTAAATATATTTTACTGATAAGCACCTTCATTTTGATTTTTGTAACTTTTTTTGGAGATAATTTATTAGCCGTTTTATACAATGAAAAAATTTCAGAGTATTATTTTTTATTAGCAATGTTGATCTTTGGTTCAGTATTCAATTATTTTTCAATAATAATCGGTGTAGTTTTAACAGCAGCTCAGAAATATAAGTTGCAACCAGTTTTAGCGTTTTGTTGGTGTTGTGTATATGCTGTTTCATCAATATTACTTATTAAATATTTTGGTTTATATGGATCAGGTATTTCTTTTATAATTTCTTCGCTAATTCAATTTTTTTCGATTTACTATTTTTATAATAATTTAATTAAGGAGAAAATCTATGATTGAAATATTGAATTTATTAGCAAGTCTTATACTTATTTTGGTGATATGTATATTTTTATTATTTTTTAATAAAAGTTTTATTTTTAAAAGAATTAGTTTTTACTTTTTTGGATTAAGCTCCTTAATTGCGATCCTTAATCACTATTATTCTATATTTTCTCCATTGCCAGACGCTGACTCTTTCCATTATTTATCTACTAAATTTATAAAAAATACATTTTATGGTGGATCGACGTACATTAATCAATCTGTAGGAGCAATGTTTTTTGTTAAATTTTTTGTCGTTCCAATATATTTGGTCTTTGGCAATAACCCTTTGAATGTAATTTTAATAAATAATTTTTTGATTACTTTAGTCTTTATTATGATTGTTAAAGTTAGTGAATATATTGCACTCTATTTCAATGATAGTGATTTATCATTGAGAAGAAAGTCAAGAATAGAATTATTATCTTTTGGTTTAGTGTTTTTCTATCCTAGTTTATTTATGTACAGAATGTTTTTGTTAAGAGATCCTTTAATTATATTCGCTATAATTTTATTCATTTATTCGTTGTTGTTAATTTTTACTATGAAAATTAATAAAAAAAGTATTACTTTTTTTATTGTATCTATATTGTTGATTGGTTTTATCAGGCCTCAAAACGTCCCTATATTAATTATTTGTATAATAATATACACAGTATTTTTTTGGAAAATAAAAATTGTTCCTAAGTTAGGAATTATACTTTTTATTTTTGCGATAGTATTTTTATTTTCAGAAACACAAGTCTTTAGATTTATTAATCTTATAAATCCAAGCTATCTTATGTCATATAGATATAGTCAAGTAATTCAATTTAATTCATATTTATCCGATATAAATTATTATAGTTGGTTTGAAGTGATTAAATACATTCCACAAACTTCTTTTTACTATTTATTAACACCGTTTTTTTGGGAACCTGCTAGTTATAGATATCTGATCCCTTCAATCGATTCGCTTTTTAATTTTTCAATATTTATCTTATTAATTTTTTCTTTGAAAGCGCAAAATAAAAATAGTAACAAAATAAAAAAGTATATTTCATTTTTAGTCATATTTTCCTTAGTTTCTTTTGTATCATATAGTGTCGTTGAGGTGTATATGGGAGGAGCTGTCCGCCATAGAATGCAACAAATAATATTGTTACTACCTATAGTCATTGGATGGCTATCTTCTAGAAAAGGAAAGGATTAAATTATGAAAAATATAATTAAATTTATTTATTACAAAGTAAAATTTAATAAATCTAAAATACTGTCTAGAAGATTAGGAGGTAAGATTAAACTAGGTTATAAAACTGCTATATATAAAAATGTTATTTATAATAATTCTGAAATGGATAATTATTCTTACATAAATGAAAATTCATTAGTAATTAATACTAGGATAGGTAAATTTACATCCATCGGTTATAATTGCGGAATTGGATTACCAGAACATCCCATTAATTATATTTCTACATCACCCTTTATATATTCAGAAAATAATATTTTTAACTTACCTAAGACATTTGATTCTTTTACTAAAGATACTCAAATAGGAAACGATTGTTGGATTGGAAACAATGTAATAATATTGCAGGGTAAAACTATAGGTGATGGTGCCATAATAGCTGCTGGATCTGTAGTTACTAAAGATGTAGAGCCATACTCTATTGTCGCAGGAGTCCCAGCAAAAAAAATTAAGTATCGTTTCTCAGAAAGTGAAATTAAATTTTTGAATCAATTGAAATGGTGGGATTGGCCGATTCATTTATTGAAGGAACATCAGAAAATGTTTTTGAGTAAAGATAAATGGTTCGAAGAAATTAAGGGAGTTTGAAGAAATGAATAAAAAAATTACAGTAGCAGGAACTGGATACGTCGGTCTTTCAATGGCCGTATTGCTCGCACAACACAATGAAGTCACATCGATTGATATCATTAAAGAGCGAGTCGAAATGGTCAACAACCGTAAATCCCCAATTGTTGACGCAGAAATCGAAAACTTTCTTCAACATAAGGAATTGAACTTACACGCGACGACAGATAACTTCGAAGCCTACAAAGAAGCAGAATTCGTCGTCATCGCAACACCGACAGATTATGATCCAACACTTAACTACTTCAATACGCGTACAGTTGAGAGTGTTGTTGCAACCGTCCTTGCAATCAATCCGGATGCAACGATGATCATCAAATCGACGGTACCTGTAGGTTATACACAAGAGTTAAAAGAAAAATTCGATACGTCAAATATCGTCTTCTCACCAGAGTTCTTGCGTGAAGGTCAAGCGTTACATGATAACCTTTATCCATCGCGTATCGTCGTTGGTGAACGTTCAGAACGCGCGCAACAGTTTGCTGACTTATTACTCCAGGGGGCAGTAAAAAAAGACGTTCCTGTCCTACTGACTGACTCAACGGAAGCTGAAGCTATCAAGCTCTTCTCTAACACTTATCTTGCAATGCGTGTAGCTTTCTTCAACGAACTCGATACATATGCAGAAGTCAGGAGTCTTGATTCTAAACAAATCATTGAAGGTGTCGGTCTTGATAGTCGGATTGGTAGCCATTACAATAATCCTTCGTTCGGGTACGGTGGATACTGCTTACCGAAAGATACGAAGCAACTACTTGCAAACTACGAAGATGTTCCGAACAACATCATCGGAGCAATCGTCGAAGCGAATCGGACACGTAAAGATTACATTGCGGATACGATCATCAAGCAAAATCCAAAAGTTGTGGGTGTTTATCGATTGACGATGAAGACGGATTCTGACAACTTCCGTGCCTCATCGATCCAAGGAATTATGAAACGAATTAAGGCAAAAGGAATCGAAGTGATAGTATTTGAGCCTGTCTTAACGGAAGATACATTTTATAACTCGCGTGTCATTCGTGATGTTGAAGCGTTCAAACAAGAGGCAGACATTATTCTTTCGAACCGAATGCATCCAGAATTGACTGATGTCGAAGATAAAATATATACAAGAGATTTATATAGTCGAGACTAAAGGGGGGTTAGAGTATGATACTACTTACTGGCATGTCTGGATATATAGGAAGTCATACTGCTATCAAATTAATAGAATCAAATTTTGATATTATTGGAATTGATAATTTTTCCAATAGTAGTAAAGAATCAATTAATCGAGTTAATAAAATTACTAACAAAAAAATTCATGTTGAACAGATAGATTTATTGAATTCTACTCATTTAAATGAAATATTTTCGAAGTACAATATTGAAGCTGTAATTCATTTTGCAGGTTTAAAAGCAGTAGGGGAATCCGTAGAGAAACCTCTAGAGTATTACATCAATAATGTTACCGGGACACTGAATTTATTAGACGTTATGAAAAAATATAATGTTAAAACTATTGTGTTCAGTTCATCAGCTACAGTTTATGGAGATCCAAAAGAAGTACCAATAGATGAAGGTTCACCATTAACTACAACAAATCCATATGGAACAACAAAATTGATGATTGAACAAATTTTAAAAGATCTTGCAAATTCGGATTCTGAATGGAATATTACAGTATTACGTTATTTCAATCCGATTGGTGCGCATTCTTCAGGATTAATTGGTGAAGATCCATCAGATATACCTAATAATTTAATGCCGTATATTTCTCAAGTTGCAGTTGGGAAATTACCTAAATTACAAGTTTTCGGTGATGATTATCCAACAAAAGACGGTACAGGGGTAAGAGATTATATACATGTCGAAGATCTTGCAGTAGGTCACGTTAAAGCAGTTCAACAAGTATTAAATCAGTCAGGGCATAATATATACAATTTAGGAACTGGTAATGGTTATAGTGTTTTAGAAATGATTAAGGCTTTTGAAAAAGCAGCGTCTACCTCTATTCCTTTCGAAATAGTAGATAGGCGTTCTGGAGACATTGCGATATGTTTCGCAGATCCAACAAAAGCTAAAAATGAATTAAATTGGTCGGCTGAAAAGACACTACACGACATGTGTAGAGATTCTTGGAACTGGCAAAGAAATAATCCGAACGGATATAGTAAATAAAAAAATCAAGTGTCTAAAAAGTAATCAATTATAATCTTAGTAAACTGATTGACATGAAGAAAAGTTTGATACGCGAGCTTTGTATAGTAGAGACTAAGGAACAATCAAAAGAGTGCAATTTGGTGGAATGAACCGTTCACCAAATTGCACTCTTTTTGTATAAAGCTTCAATTAAATCTAAAAGCTTATAGTTTATCGAGTCTGAATACGTAATACGATGCCCATACGCTTAGCTTTTGTCCAGTCATCAAACTCATTCAGAGATTGCCATTTTCTACTTTCCTGCAAGTCAATCATTTGATCGGATTCAATAGCAAACAGTTCATGAGCATGAAGGGAATCTGCTACTGTCCAGTTTCGATCGAACACATCGTTCGCCATGGCGAGTGCCAATTCGACAATCGACATCGTGTCGACAGTCAGACCTTCATGTTCGATTCGAAACGGCAAAATATTGTCTGCTTGTCGTAAGAATTTCTTAGCGTTGTGCAATTCATCCGTTTTTGCCCCGATTGGTCCCTTTCCTCCTGTTAAAACATAGTAAAAAAGCCGATCATCATTCGTTAATTCGACTAATTTAATCGTATGATGCGGAAGGTGGATTCCAGTCGTATCTAAGAATTCGGCAGTCATGTTCGTGATTTGTGAAGTAGCACCATAAAAACGTTGGACGACTTCTTGGGCACTGAATCCGGATGCCGAATAGATCGTATGGTCTTTTCGATAACTTTCTTCAAAAGGAACATAGCCAAAACTCTCGCGCAACGTATCATATATTAAATGGGTCTATGAAGTAAGAACCATTTGAACTAACGTCTGGTGCAACTCTTGGTTGTTGGCAGGTGAAAATGTTCCCAGTGGATAGTATCCTGCATAGTTAAACAGTTGTTGGTATTCGAGTCGTTCCGATTCGAAGATTCTGCTTTCTCATAACATATGATCACTCGCTCTCAAATGATTTTTGATTTAAGATAGGTCGGTTTTGTCAGACGAGACGTATTAAATGGATGGAAGTATATCATTCTTTTTTATGATGACTGTCCGCACACGAGACATTTGTTCTACGATCTTCATTTCACGAAGAATGTTTTGCTGTTGTTTGATATGTTCATCACTTTCATACTGATTGATGGCTTCTCGTGTATTGATGGCGCGCTTGTCATTCATATAATCAATTATTTTGTCGACAGCATCGAGATGTAGATAGTGTTCAAGTACAAGCTGTTGTTCTCTTAAGTATTTAGCTGCCTCGTTTCTAAGTTGACTGCGCTGCTTAAGGGCTGCTCCATTTCTCGCCATCCGTTTTTTGGTTAAGAATTGATTCAAGAAGTCTTTTCCTTTTAGCGTCACGAAAAGGGGTGCAATAATCGTGATCCACTGGATGAGAGAGGAATCAAACATCGTAAATAGATAAGAAAAGGGAGGTGTAGATAGCAGTAATTAGTACGGACTTCAATTCATTGATCGTTCGAAATGATATGACGCCGACGTTTGTCGCGATAGCGAAAGACGGTACGAAAACAAAATTGACGAATCAAGTCGCATGGCGCTCTGATAATTCACAAGTCGCTTACTTCTCAAATGGGAAGTTAATCGGAAAATCGCCTGGTAAAGTAATGATCAAAGGGACGTATGAAGGGTATACAGCTACACTTTCGTTAACCGTCAAAAAAGCATCAAACACAACGAACGTAAAATGGTTAACGTCTCAGAAGAATACGCTGAATCAAACAGGGACGTTCGTGAAGGCTTCGCATAAGTTGTATGATTCTTACTCTAAAGTAAAAGGAACGAACGGAAAGTTCTACTACCAAGGAAAAGTCTATACGAGTGGTATTTTTAAAGGAAATGCCTTGTATGGAACATATCGCAACAAGAAGACTGTGGACGAAATACTTTTACCAATGAGTACCGAAAAACGGAACGATATTAGTGAAAAACAAATAGTGGATGTCTTCGGAAAACCGAAGAAGTCTTACCGATTCGACCCAGCGTTGTCTTCGAAAGTGATGCGAGGAAACAGTATGCTCGATCAACAGCAAATCAAAAAAATCAGTCTCTATACAGTCAAAAAGAAGAATGCTTTAGAAGTAGTCTACGATGAAAAAGGGTATGTCCGATATTTGCATCTGTTTGAGTCAACTCCTGAATAATGCATCGTATCTTTAATAAGTATGAGGAGGACAAGAAGATGACGACATGTTCGAGTTGCCAAACGAGTATTCAAAAACAATATGAATATTGTCCGAAGTGTGGAAATAAGGTTCAATATGAAGAACTCAAAAAATCAAACGAAGAAAAGTCGGGCAACTTTTATGAGGAGCAAAATATCGTGACCAGAACATCAGATGGTCCGTTGATCAGACTGATGATGTGGGGAAGTCTGATCATTTACTTGATCAGCCTGTGGGTCTATTCTGCATACTTTAAAGAGCAACATAATCGAGGGTTCTTCTTCCAAAGTGAAGAGAATGTGATGTCGGTATTCGTGCCGATTCTTCTTATTGTAGTGATACAGTTTGTTTTCCTCTCGACATCGATTAAAACTAATCGTAAAAAAGTCTGGTTGATTCCTTTCTGTATTACGTTATTTTTTGCACTCGTCTTTTTCAATATGTATCAAGAACTGGACAAACTACAGCTGGCGTATGGCATTTCCGGAAGCATCGTCGTCGAGGCAATGCAAGCCGTGACCGTTATATACGTAGCATTAGGCGCTCTTTTCTTAACCATTCCAGTCATGATTTCGTTGAAGAAAAGATGAGGTGATTATAAAGACATCATAGCGAGCCGCAGCAGGCTTATTGTGATGTCTTTTAATAATGTTCATTGAAAGATAAAGTGCTGCGTATTGATTAGGCTTCATTAAAAGACAGGATCTATATTTCTCCATTTCATCTTACATATGTATACATGTAAGATGATTGGTTTATGATTATCAAAAATCTTTCAATCTAGAATTCATACCGAAATTTTAAGCACTTCCAATCAATCGCAACATAGTTAAATATCTAAACAAAGCGTCTTCCTGCAATGGTCGACTGAAATAATAGCCTTGGAAATAATCGTATTCTTCTCGAACGAACTTATCAGAAGTCGTCGTCTTTATGCAATAAAATAGTAGACTTTGTGGTTTCGAGATTTAGGAACACTAGCTTCATCCTAATATCGGAAAAAATCGTTGTTTTTTAGGTTGTATCACATAGAATTTTTGAAAATCGAGTAGTTACAGATGGAGACCGACGAGGATTTTATGATCAAGTAATCTCGTATACTGTAGCGTATGGAAAAACTGATTTCCAAAGTCACATGGTTGGAGGTGGACATGAATCATGTGATAGCTGTAAGACAAGTTAGGGTGTGCCTTTAGCAGATTCAAAATCGTTTGTTCTTGGGATGCTGGACTGATGTCATAGATGTGAAACGAGATGATGTTATGACGGATGCGAAACGGGGCAATCGTGAGGGTGAACGGTTTATGATGGGCAAATCGTTTTTCTGTTGAGACGGTCGATCCGGTAATCATGAGCTCGTGTGGGGTGATGCGTAGTTTCGGGTGCCAGAAGTCTCTGAATTCGATTGCGATGATGTCGCGTAAGTCCTCTTCCGTCACATACGTCGTGACGAGAATATCTGATGGATTGCCAAGATAGTCGTTATCCGTATTCATATGTAAGCTCCTTTATCGATTAGTGGAGAGAATCAATGCGCTGTCGTTCAGGGTAAAGAAAGGTATGTGTTCTCTCCTGCTCTACAGAAAATAGATTCAATACGATTGTAACTTTTTTCCTTATTTTTGTTTTCGTTCATTGATTGTTTAGGGAAAGCGATTCTTGATATTTCATCGAAAATCAATCACGTACTCCATCGGCTGTCATGTCAGTCCCTATAAAAAGGAGGAATCAGCTATGACCCACTATGACTATCTTGATCAGTATTTATTGACGGATTTCTCGCGGTCAGCCCATACGATCAAGGCATACCGGAGTGATCTTCGTCAAATGCGCTTGCATCAGATTGACTGGTCAGTTGCATCCTTACAGCGTTATTTTCACTGGATGAAGGCATGCTATAAACCATCGACGATTTTGCGACGCTACCATGTCTTGCGTCGGCTTGGTAATGTTCTCGTCGAGCAGAAACGCATCAAAAAGAATCCGATGATCGAGATCCGTCCGATTGTCCACCAACGTTTGCAGGATGAGACGTATCACGATAGTGAAGAGTTGATTCCGGTAATCCGGCAGATTCAAAATCCAACTTATCGCCTCTTCTTCGAGGTGCTCAGCCAAACGGGCCTCCGCTTCATGGAGGCCCGTTTGTTAACGGTACAGGATTTTAATGTGGTGACGAATGAATTGTACATTCGTCACGGCAAAGGTGGGCGGACACGGACGGTTCCGATCGGAGAATCACTTTGCGATAAGATCGTTCTATTTCTAGCGGGTCGTACGACCGGCTATTTGTTTCAGTCTGTCACGGGACGGAAGATCAATGAACATGCGGTGAGAAAAGCACTTCGCGAGGTGGGATTCATGTATCTAGGACGTCACGTCCGTCCACATATGCTGCGGATTGCGTATGCGACCTACCTCTATCAGCAGGCAGGATTGAAACTACTTGATATAAAGCGTCTGCTTGGTCATGCCAGCATCTCGACGACGGAAGGATACATCCGTAGCCAGACGAATCACGTCCGGGACGTCCTCAATCGTCTATCCGCTTGAGCCGGTTGACTGACGTATGGGCAATATCGTGCGACGGTAGGACGTAGTGCTGAGTCGTCCGAACATCGCTGTGACCGAGTAAGCGCATGATAGTCAGAATGTCCGTCTGATGCACGTGATAAAGTGTCGTCGCGAACGTGACTCGGATGTCATGCGGACGCAGAATCCGTCCGAGACATCGTTCGCTTGCTTCTTTTAAGACACGGCGAAACTTTGCCGGATTGACCGGTCGTCCACTGTCTTCGCAAAACAGTGGGGTGGCGTCAGGGCGGATCGTCTCCATGTATCGTGTCAGGACATCGCGTAACGTATGGTGTAATGGAACTTGACGTGACTGATCCCCTTTACCGCTCCGGACGAGCAACTGATCGCGCGCGAAGTCAATGTCTGCGGGACGTAAGTCACGGGCTTCCGAAAACCGCAGACCCGTATGCAAGAGAAGGTAGCTAAAGGCATAGACGGTCTCGTCACGAATCGTCTCGAGGATACGATGAACGTCGTCGTACGTGAAAGCAAGTCGCCGGTAAGGCGAGGGAATCGGTTTTTTGACACGCGTCAACGGATTCGTCTGGAGCGAACCTTCAACGACCAGTTGATCGAATAGAATCGAGAGAGCATGCAGTCGGCGGGCGGCAGTCGCTGGGGCGTAAGTGTCGCGTAGGAACTTACCATAGCGTTGCAGCGAGGGAACATCGATTCGTTCGACATGACGACAGAGATGCCGTACGTCCGAGCGATAGGCTTTTTTCGTCAAGGGACGATAGTCCGCCTGTTCGATGATCGCGAGTAAGCGTTCTTGGTAATAGATCATCATCTGAGAAGGAACTGGACTTTCTGCCGGAGTTCCGACTTCAATGAACGGAGTCGCGCTGGTGAGTAACCGAGCGTCTCTTCCGTGCCGTGCATCAAGGCTTCGAGAAACGTGTACTCCTTATTCGACAGATCTCGTTTGAGTTCACTGAGGAGATAATGAAAGGACACGTTTGGTGCCCGAGGGAGTTCCGGCATCGTCTCGACTGCGACTTCAGTCGCAAGCGTCCGGTTACGGGTCGCTAAGTAGTCGAGCATCGCGCCCTTTGCCCGAATCCGGGCGAAGGTGACGGTCATGACCTTTCCTTCTTCAATTGATTTCCAAAGTCGGAGTAGGGCAGCTTGCCGGCATTCATCATGTTCGTTCGGATGGATCGAGAGACGGGACAGGAGAGAGTTGACGAGGGGAATCCAGTTGCGTAGTAAGTCGTTCATGGGTATCCGTTTCTTCAGATATGCATATCTATTATGTATTCCGCGGTAGTTTTAGTATAAGTAGAGTTATCCGCCGAGCGCAACGCTCCATTTCTTCAATCATGCCAACGGTTTCTTTAACTTTCGATGAGCGTAAGCCGTGTGATTTTCCATTCTTCCGTCCATTCGCTTCAGATAAACCCGCATTCTAGCGCGATCGCTTTCAGGATAACTCTACTTATCCGCTGAGGTGTTCGGAATAATTCAGCATCAAATTTCAGAAAATAAATTTCAAAATTAGATTGATGTTATTTGAAACATAGTGATGAAATAGAAATGGATAAATGTTACAGTTGTCGTAATCCGTGACAAAGGAGGAATCGTCAAATGAAATGGATGAAAGGGCTCGTCGTACTCGTCATGATGCTGGTGTTGCTCGTCCCGACTTCGATTGATGCCAAAACCATGTCAAACGCCAAGTACTTGAAGAAACAGTTTGCAGCAGCAGAGAAAGGAACATTGCTGGATGCGAAAGCAAAACTGTATGATCGCTTCATCATCAAAGGAAAAGACGCCAGTTATGGGGTCGACGAAACGGACTGCTGTGTGTTCGGCAAGTTGAAAGGAAAGAATCTGTACTCGGAGTTTCGTTTCAGCGCGAAGTATCCGGAGCATGTCGGTGTCTTGATAACGTTACCGAAGCTCGACGATCGGAAGATCAAGTTAAGTGAGGTCAAGAAAGCACTCGGTAAACCGGATGAGCATGAGAAGCTGAAAAAAGGCGAAGTGCCGGCGAAGATGATTTTCCTGATCAAAAAAGAAAAGTATCTCAACTTCAAGCAAGAAGGTACCTACTATTATAACGTCAGCAAAAAAGCGCTGCTTTGGTTTGATTACGATACAAAAGGATATGTCCGCGCGATTGGTGTTTCTGCGACGGATCGATGATATTTATATTAAACATACGAGAGGGTTCCGGTATTGTGCCGGGATCCTCTTTTCGTTTTTATATATAGTCATCGTTTATCAGTAGGATTGGTTGTGAATAGGGTCGCAAAAAACATTTCAAAATATTATACAAGAACAAATAAATTATAAGAGTTAATAATAGTGATAGAAAAATGGAAAACGGAAGTTTTTTCTAATTTAGACTTTATTATTTGAAAAGTTATGATAGGATTTTTTTTATGGAGACGAATTGTAATATTTAGTGTAAAAAAGAATGAAAAATTAGGAGGAAATGTAAATGAAAAAAAGTACTTACGTTAACAGCAATATCAACACTCTCTTGTACGCTTGCTTTTGCACCACAAGCAGATGCGTATAGAGCTACCAAAACTTTGAATAGTGTCACGGCAAAAGCGGACTTACCTTATTTCTCTGATTTTAATAATTGCGGAAATTATAAAGCGTACAGCTCTACGACACGGAAGGACTTTAAAAAGTTACAACATCACGTCAGGTTTAATGCAACGGGAGGCAGTGTTTCTTTCGGTGGTGTCGGTGTTAGCGGTAGTGGAACGAGTCCAGGATATTCAAAGTCAACAAAAAGTAAAACATATTATAGTTCAGGAAATGTATGGGGTAGTGGATTTATCATGTACTTAGGAATGTCAACGACTACACATGTGGAGTATAGCAACCGAACGTATACAGCTACTGCAAAAATTTAATCATTCACACATAATCTAATCATTCCTTTTACACCACCCTTACGCATTATGAACAGGAAATCGATATCATATGAAAAAATTAACCTTTCTTTGTATCAGTTTTTTATTCACATTAGCTGGTTGTAGTCAAGGTGAAGCGTTCCTCATGACGGTAAAGATGATTATGTCGTTTTGAATCTGTATAGCAGTTTGGCCATGGAGTATGAACTCAAGGTGGATGTAGAGGAAATCAAAAATCATCTAAAGAAGAGGGAATGCAATCTTGGCTACTGTGAAAAAGCGGGAAACTATTCATTCGAAACGAGTGTCTATTTAAATAATATTTTAAATATTTTAGAGGGTGACGAAATTGCTAGGAGGTTTCGATAAATCGATGATATCAATAAAGGTAAATGACATAAGTTTCAGCTATGGAAGTCAAAGGATTCTAGATGACTTCTCGTTAGAAATACAAAAGCCAGGCATTTATTCACTTTTTGGTAAAAGTGGTTGTGGTAAGACGACTTTAATTAATATCTTGTCGTTGATACAGGCTCCTACGCATGGAGAAGTAGTATTGTTCGACCAAACGCTAGATTTTTCAAACAAAGAAAAGATTGATGAGGCACGTAAACAAATCGCTTATTTCTTTCAAGATTTAAATCTCATTGAAGCATTAACCGTACGTGAAAACCTTGAAATCATATCGTTAATTAATCATCAAAACATTGATGAAGAAAGATTGAAGCGATACAGTGAAAAGATCGGGATGTCGAAGAAGCTGGACGTTCCTGTCAACCATCTTTCAGGAGGAGAACGGCAACGGGCTGCTTTCTTAAAAGTCATGATTTTTGAATACAAATTGATTTTGTTAGATGAACCAACGAATAATTTAGATAAGGAAAACATTGAAATGATCATGGATTTACTAAAAGAAATTAAATCCGATAAAATCATCTTAATCGTTACGCATTCTAATTATGTGGTTAGTCAATCAGATCAAACGTTTAATTTCACTGAATTGAATAGAGGAATTGCCGTATGAAAATGACCGTTTTTTATTATATGAAGAAGAAGTATATGAAACAGCTAAAAAAATTAACTACTTTAAATTTTCTGCTCATCATTTTACTGTTGTTTTCTGTCTTTACAATCTTTATCTCAACAGAAAATATTCGAAATAACATTTTAAATAATGAGCGACTTTCAATGGTGCTTATCAACGGGTACACTAAAAACGGTGAGTTCACATATGACACAGAAAAGATAAAGAAGATGGATCATGTTAAAGATTTATCGTACGAATACGAGATCCCATTATCGTATTCAGATGGTGATGGGAACCAGGATTTCATAAACTGTCTGACGCTAAATTCAACGACACGAGATGCCATCAATTATCATAAACCAGTCAAAGGAAACGAAATCATACTACCTGATTCATTTAAAGGAAGTAAGTTGAAGTTCACTGATATGAAGAACAAGCCGTTGCCCTTAAAACAATCCTACTATACAGGATCCGGTATTTTCTTTTTAAAGGATAAATGCTATTTAGCGCCTCAAACCAGCGCAAAATTGGCAGAGGAAATAAGTAAATCAGATAACTATTCGAGTACGAAGTCGCTATTAGTCAACATTACGAAAACAGAGTATATCTACGATTTCGTACAAGATTTTAATAGCATGTTTGATGAAGAAAAAGCATATGTGTATTATCAGGCGGAAGGATTAGAAGAGCTGGTAACGGGTTCAAAAATGTCGATGTATCTGTTGATCCTCTTCCAAGTAGTGTTGCTTGCTATCGTCTTTGTCTTCTATAGAAATAGCTTGAATGCACTGATCAAGACATTAAACAGAGACTTGTTATCGTTGTATATCAACGGGTTATCGAGTAAAGAAATTTCTCGACAATTTTACTCCACCATCGAATCCATGAATAAAAAAATATATATGTACTCCTATGCTCTGATTGCATTATTTGCAGTAGGAATGTGGAAATACATGGGAATGCAGCCACTTCTGATAATGGTCGCCGGATTAGTCGTTCTGTTGTCACTCTTGATCGTGTTGAACAAACGATTCGTGAGGCTATTGATTACTCGGAAAATGAAGAAAGAGTTGTCTAACGACAACATCGTTTCCCAGTTGAGAAACTGACGTTGTTCTACATGCCGTAAGAGATAGAGTGGTTTAACATTTTATGTTGTAATGGAATCAGAAGCTTTTTTGATACCCTTTAGTCATTTATTGATCAAAGGGTATTTTTTTGACAGTTACGTTTATATAGATGCATCACTTCATCGATCCTAAACGAACAAGATAACCTGAACAAAACAGGAATGACTCAAAAAGATGACGCCTCTTTTCGCGCCCTTCCCTCAGAAGACACAAGACTCGCTTTTCTGCTTCATTCAAGCAGGAAAGCGAGTCTTGTCTGTATCTAATCGAGAAAAATGCGCTTTTTCTGTAGGAGTCGCGTGTGACGAGTCCTTCTATTTTTACGAGATAAGGGTGGCAGATTATCGTTCTGCCACCCTTATCGTTGTGGAAACCGACTTTTTGAGTCAGCTCGGGGAAATCTTATTTCAGTTGACTGACTGCAAAATTTGCTTCTTCTGGTGTGAATTTTTCTCCATAATCCGATGAGAGTTGATCTCGAATCGCTTCAGGTGACATGCTCATCGTTTCTTGGTATTCCTTTGCTTTTTGAAGAGCATTTTGGTTGTAATCGACATCAAGTGTATCGATCGCATACTGGGCTTCTTCGCTTGTGAATTTTTCACCGCTGTCTGATGTCAGTTGATCATAAATGCCTTTTTTAGACATGTTCATCGTCTCAGAATACGATTCAGCTGATTTGAGGGCGTTTGATTTCCAATCATCGAAACTCATATTTTCCATCGCATACGCTGCCGCTTCCTTCGAAAATTGCTCTCCATAATCCGATGTCAACTGATTTGAAACAGCTGCTTTCGACATGTTCATCGTTTCCGCGTATGATTCCGCCTTGTCGAGTGCTGACAGATATTCTGTCGGAACGTCAGGTGTCGATAGTTCTTCCGCTTCAGTCTCTTCTGTAGAAGTATCTTCTACCTCAACTGTATCTTCTTCTGCAGCGTCTTCTTCTGCAGCATCATCTTCTTTTACGGCAACTTCTGTGTCTTCTGTATCCGATGACTCAGTCGTTTCCGTGTCCTCTTTTAGTGTAGTTGGTTTTGTTGATTCTGCCTTTTTAGTTGGAGGCGCCTGATCTTCTGAAATATTTCCTGCTACTGCAAAAATAAGAAGTATGATTACCCAAAACCACCACTTCTTGTAGAATTTACGTTTTGGTTTAGTAGATGCTTGCATTATTTTATCCCCTTACACTTTTTATACATAAAAAATATCATATATAACTATAAAATGGCATTTATATTTTATAAAATAGGTAATTAATTATTATTATAAGATATTAATCATGTCTGATTTCTTTTTGATTCAGACATAAAATAGCCAAAATAACAGCATGAATTACCATCCTTATAAATAAAATAAATTTCATAGAATAATTTTTGGTCAATAAACATTCAGAAAACATAATCATTTTTACAAAAATAGTAAATAATAGGTTATTGTGTTATTATTTCTTATGGCTATTTTTACCTTAAAAGAAATTAAAAAACAGAAGGGGATTAGGATATATGGCATGTGTAAATTGTTCGGATGCTGCAAAGCGTGGATTGAAATTCTGTCCGAGTTGCGGTGATGCCTTAGAACAGCATGTAGAACATGGAAAACCTGTAGAGAAAGAACGCGACGTCAGATCAATTCGTCCTAAGAAAATGAGTAAATCTGCAAAAGCGATTCTGTTGACGGTCGGATTGTTGGTCGTTGCCGGTGGTGCCTATTATGGACTCGCGACACAATGGTTCACGGTCGAAGCGACGACGAATCAGGTCCGCGATGCGATTCGCTCCGGTGACGCTACATTACTCGCTGAACATACAGAGTTCAATGGAAAGCCGATTGACCGAAAAATGGCGCAACGTTTTTTAGATGCTTTGAAAGAGACGCCGGAGCAAAAGAAATCATTCATGGATTATTTATTGATGGCGGGTGCGTCGATTCAAGCAGAAAACGATAGTGATGTTCCGGGTCAAATCGTCGCCAGTGGTCGTCAACTCGGAATCTTCAAAGATTATCGTTTACGTCTCGATAGCGTCAAAACGGAAGTCATCAGTAACTTTAAAGGAACGAAGGTAACACTCGTGAATCCGGTCGGAACGGAAAGTAGTAAAGCGTCAGCGGAAGGGATCATGATGGATGGTGTCTATCCGGGATTAACGGATGCCAAAATCGCATACGATGGCGAATACGGTAAAGAATCGAGCGATGTCACGATCAATCCGTTGACGCTTGACGCCGCGGATCGAAAATTCGAAATCACGTTAAAAGGAAATGCGATCGAACTCGATCAGACGTATCCGGATGCCATTTTGATCGTTGACGGAAAATCGACATCGAAACAAGTATCCGATTTGAAGAACTATGGACCGATCCCGAAGAACGGCATCAAATTGTCAATTGAGAATTCATTTCCATGGGGAGAGGAAACATCGGATGAGATTCTCGTCAAACCGGATACGAAAAAAGCGACATTCACGTTCGCACCGTCAGAAGCCGTTTTGAATCAACTTCAAGGAGTCGTCGAGGAGCACGCGTCTGACTGGGTCGATGCGGCAACCTATCAGGATACGAGTTATTTCTCGCTCGTTGATGATGCGTCCTACCTTGCGAAACAGCAAAAGAACTATGACGATTGGAGTCGAAAGGACTTGGAGTGGGACGGAGAGTTCATGAATGCGTCGATTGATCGTTCGTCAGCGAAATTCGTCGAGTACGGGGATACGGTCGGTATTGAAGTCATGGCGACGACATATATCCGAGGTGAGCTGTATACGTATGCGAGTGAATCACCAGGAAAGTCAACATCGAAGTCACTTTTCCGCTACCTCTTCACATATGGCAGTTCAGAAGATAGCTATGAGGAAGGGTTTCGGATTCAACAGGCGACGAATATTAAATAAGAAAAAGGGAGGCTACACGGATGATGGATTGGCAATCAGTCAAATCACGTTTTCAAGGGATGACAGCAAAAGAATTACAGGATCAGGCGGAGCAAGCGCGACGTGAAAAAGGACGCTTGTTGTACGAAATCGGAGAGCGTCATTATATGAAGCTGCGGAATGAAGGGCGTCGTCAAGAAATCGAGGATATTCTCGCGCAGGAAGTACTCGTATTCGGTGCCTTGTCACGGATTGACGAGATGGAAGTCGAAGCTGCACAAAAACAATGTAAGTCATGCCGGACACCTCTTGAGCCAGGTGCGAAGTTCTGTGGGAAATGCGGCACGTCCGTTCCCCGTGAGAATGAACAAGTGAAAGTCGCATGTACGACATGCCATACGCCACAACGCAATGATCAGCATTTTTGCACATGCTGTGGATCAGAAATGGGGCAACGCGTATGAAGTATTGTTCGACCTGTGGTCAAGCACATGCTCCACACGCCCAGTATTGCGAGATAGACGGAACATCGCTTGATAAGCAAGCCCGTCCGATTCGTTTTGAACAAACTGCTCATTTTTGCGTCGGATGTGGTACACAAATGGATGGTCGTGCGTCCTACTGTCCGAATTGTGGACATTCGCGCCTCGTCGCTGCGACGTCGGAAGGCTCACTTGTGGACCGTCTTCCGGGTATAGACGACATTCGTAAGAAGTGGAAATCGCAGGATTGGAACGTGAACCTTCCATGGAAAGAGCGTGGACGCGCATTCTTCTCGCGATTCGATTTCTCGCTTGGGAATCCAAGTCTTGCGATCGGTAGTATCGCCGCCGTCATCTGTTTTGCTGCGATCGTCGTCATCTTGTTCATCATGCTCGGTCTGCTCAGTGATAACCCGGCATTAGATGGAATCAAGACTGTTCAACAAAACGTAGGGAATGACTTTAGTACGTTCGGTATGTTCTTCTTCCTTGCTTTCGTCGCCCTTGCAGGTCTACAGCTGACTTCCAGTGAAGACTTGAAATCACGCTTCCTGACCGAAGTGATAGGCAACGATGCGGATCAGTTCTCTGATATTCAAAAAGCGATCAATCAACTTGATTTTCATATTATTTCAGGGCATTTCTTACTGTCCTTGCCGGGATTGATCCTATTAATCGGGAGCGCATGGTTGCTCGAACGAGGTGGTGTCATCGGAATCAAGGCGACATCGTGGAATGAACGGATCGAACGTGCGGTCGTCTTTGCCCTGACATTATCGTTGATCACATTGGTCGTCGGATTGTTTGCGACGGATTTCGGCGTTTTCGATCTACATTTGATCACAGGAATGATTCGGATTTTCCTTCTGGCGCTCGCTGGTGTTCTATTGTTCCAATTCATCGGTCAAACGGATCTGCGCGGTTCTTGGCAAGTCGGACGGATTGCTGCGACGACATTGATGAGCGTCTATTTGTTCGGTGTCCTGCTGACGTCATTCGGACAACTATATTACCTAAACGAGCTCGATGAACTGGACGAAGTCGAATTTGGTGAATCGGCCAGTCTCGTTCTCTTGAGCGGTGCATCTCCGCTTTACGCGATGTCGCAAGCTGGGCAAGTCGATTTCAAGATGACGGTTTTAACAGAAGACTTCCATCTAGGTGCGGCCTTATATGGTGAAGATCGTTTGAATGACTTAAAACAAGGAATCGATGAAGCGGATGATGCTTCAAATCTGGATCGAATCCAAGGAATCATCGGGAATCAGATTCAAAATGGAGAAGATCCAACGCTTGATCCGAAAGTGACACGCTTTGATGAGACGGTGGATGTGGGACTTCTGACACGATTCGCACAAATCGCGAATGCGTCCACTCCGTTTGAAGAAGAACAACTGCTCAATTCAAGTGTTGCTCCGTATGGCTTGATTGTGCTTGTTCTGATGTTCGTCATCCATATCGGAATCGGATTCCGCTGGATTCGGACGTTACCGAATGTTGCGATTTATGCCGGGGTCTTTATGGTCGGTGGACTCATTTTAGCGTACTTCACACAAACGCGGTTTGAACTGCAATGGGATAACGATATCCTAGCCGGTGTCGTTGTTTCCACTTTGACATGGTGGAATGCATTCATGCTTTTCCTCTTCCCATTCCTCGGTGGATTAGTGGGATATGGATTGAACCGCTTCAAAGATACAAAAGGATGATTCCAAACAAAAACGCTTGTCTCCGTTTTCGAAGACAAGCGTTTTATCATAAGGATTGTTTGGTCGTCTGTTCAAAATCAATCGTCGAGTCTTTTTCAATCCCGGAATCGCGGAAGGTCAGACCGCCGTCGTCATCAAACTCGATTTCTAAAGAAGACTCATAGAAATATAGCATCAGACTATTATCGGAATTAAAACGTCCGCTATACGTAAAGTCATCAAGTGGTTGTCCTTCATAATCTCGAGCATCATGGATTGTCAGTGTCGCCTCACGATTCGGATGCGTCACGACATCAATCGTCGCATCGCTATAATCTTGTTCGTTTTCGCCCTGATCACTCGTCGAATACGTGTAGGTACCTGCCACGTCACGAAATGCTTTTTCGACCTTACCAAGGGTGCGGTGATAACGAGCTGCTTCATCCGCGAGTGCTTTGTCACCGAACGTCTGATTCATGACTCGTTCCGCGTGACGAAGAGCGTCCGTCGTCTGATTCATGAACAAGGCGGCTTTCAAATCGTGAAATGCCTCTTGCTGCTGTGATAGCGCGATCAGACGCTTATCTGTCGCACCTTCCGTCCGAGCTTTTTCGCGCCATTGTTGTTCTTCGAAAAGGTCTCCAGCGAGCGTGCTTTGAGCACTTTGCTTCAAGTAGAGATCCGCTGAGTCGTTACTACAACCACCTAGTATGCTAGCTGTTAAAAGAAAAGGAAGTATGCGTGGCATCATGATGTCGTCTCCTTCTTGAAGGTTCGTTTCACAGAGGTGATGCTGTATCGGTCGTCATCGAACGTAACCTCATATTCGACGATGGCGCGATAAAGTCGTTTCTTTTCTTCATCATTACTGAAATGAACACGAGCATAAGTTTCGGTCGTTTCGACTCTGAATTCATTTTCGCTGATGGCTTCCATCCGATCGAAGGTCATGTCCTTTAATGTGAGGTAACTATATGGATCTTCTTCAGACACCTTTAATCGATCACCGAAACGGTCTCGCTCATCTTCTGTTAAATCGTCTTCACCGTAGAATAGATCAGCATAGGAACTATAATCCTCAGTCGTGGAGTCATAATAATCCCAACCACCATCTTCTCCATTGTTGAGCAAGGGGAGGCGCTGGGCATAGCTGTTCAGGAACTCGTACAAGGAATCGGGTGAGGCAGCATCAAAAATGAGGTAATCCTCGAGGTCTTCATCAGCTAGTTGATTAAGTTGTGTCGCTGAAGCACCTTCCGGCAAGACTTGATCGATGTCAGCCGCTGCATGTGTCAGTTCACTCGTCTTGAATAACGGTTGTGCCGCTTGATATTTGAGATAACCGAACGTACCTCCACCGATGCAAAGCATCACGATCACCAATCCGATGAGCCATGATGTTTTGGCGGAACGGGATCGCGATGGACGATTTTTTTGACCGCAGACCGGACAATAGATCATCTGATCATTCATCGGGGTTCGGCAATTCGAACAATGTGACATTAAAAAGCACTCCTTTCTTAACTTCGTCATTATAATGTAAAATAAAGATAAAAATAACAAATTTTTGAACAAAAGGAGAGGGAATCATGGATCCTTATGAACGATTGGGGATATCGCGTACTTCATCGATGAAAGAGCTCGAGCGAGCGTATGCTGAGAAGCTAAAAGCACATCCGGAGGAATCCGAGGAACGGACAGAAATCGAACGAGCATACGTCGTCATCAAGTACGAAAAGAAACAAAAGAACAAACGCAATAAGCGAACGATCGGGATTAGCGCACTGCTCCTCTTACTCGCCGCGGGCGGTGGGACGTATTTCTTTTTGAACCAGGAAGAGACGCCTCAAGCGGTCGAACAAAAGAAGCAGGATGCTTCATTCGTCATTGGTGAAGAAGAGAAGACGAGTCAGGACAAATCGGAATCGAAACCGACGGAAGCAGCGAAAAAGTCAGATTCGAAGGAAGTGTCCGATCAGGATTATAAGAATATCCAGGATATTTCAACGCTCTTTTTCCGAGAACTCGAAGACGCTCTGACAGAGCGGAGTGTCAAAGGATTGTCTGTCAGTACGAACACTTACAATCAAAACTTCCAAAGCAGTTTGAACGATCTCGTCACCGGAGGTTACATCTTTGATGGTGAGCTGACGGTCAACGATATTCCTCAAAACGATATTACGATTAAAGGAGATAAGGCGACGGTCAAAGTAAAGGTCGACTATTCCTCACGGTCTTATCAGCCGTATCTACACGAACGTCCGGATGGCAGCACGATCGTCTGGGAACTAAATCTTGTGAAATCGGGACAAGACTGGCTCGTCGATCAACGGAAGTCGCTCTCGGATTCAGCGACAGGTAGAGGCATGGAGGTTCGAGAATCGGTCAAAGGCGACATCATCGATACCGTGCACCAGCATGCGAAGGAGTGGGAACAGGCGTATATGGATAAAGACACGTCAGCCTTCACATTGTTCACGTCGTCTGCGTATTTGAATAAACAACAAAGTTATTACGATAGTATGAATAAAAGAGGGGTCTACTGGGATGGATATCTGGATGAAGTCGAATATTCCCCAGCGTCAATTACTGTCAGCGAAGTCGCGACTGATTTGACTGCGACCGTCGAAGCGATTTGCTATTACGAAGGTAGCTATTATAAAGAGGATGATGATTCACTCGATGAACGCAATCCTGGAAAAGACGTACCTTTCAAATATTACCTGAAGTACAACTTAGATGACGAACGCTGGTACATCACTGACTCACAAGCACTAAAAACCTTTAGTCATAACGATACGACGACGTACTAATCATAAGGAGGAATTCCAATGAAAAAAATAGTGGCAGCAACAGCACTTGGTCTCATCATCAGCACATTACCAGTAGTGAATGATTCGGCGGCAGCACTCAGTAAGACAGAGAAATCAATCGTTGATCGCCAAATCGCGGCGTTAAAGAAAAGCAAACTATCTGGTGGTTATAAACCAATCGATGTCCGGTCCGTCTATCTACTCGGTGGCAAGTATCCCGAGACGTTTACGCTGTATGAACGTTTCAACTCGAAGACATATATGAATGATGTCATCGGTAAAGCGCAGAAGTATGATGCGAAGAAGAAAAAATGGACGACGATTTACACGTATACGGATCGAGATACGGACTACTATGATGTTCGGGCGAAAGGAAAACTCCTTGATACGAAAAAAGAACAACTTGTCATTGGACCCGCTGGTGGGAGTGGTGGTTATGTAACACCGATTCTCATCGGATCAACGGATGGTAAGGCGATCAAAAAGATGTTCGAAGCAAAAGAAGCGTATCCGTTCGGTCGCGCGTTGATTAAAGATAAAAAACTTTATCTTGGTTCGATGACGATCGTTCATGATGTCTACTCCTATAAAGGGAAGACGTTAAAGCATCGTGTCGGTACGGGAGCAGATGATCGGACAGTTGCTGGGAAAGTATCGAAATACATGACGCTCGATTATTATGGTGGTCGTACACATCTGACGAGCAGCAAGTCAATGACACTCAAAAAAGGGCAACGTTTCGGAATCGTTCGTAAGTCGACGAAGGATACGAATCCATATGTCTACCGGGCACTGTCATCAGGAGAAGGGAAGTTACAACTTGATGGGTACGGATTTAAAGCGGTGAAGACGGGTGTTGAAAAATGGATGTTCGAACCAGACGCATATGACAACTCTGTCACGGTGAAATTTACGGTGAAATAAGTAAAAGCCAGTTCCTGATTACTTCGGGAGCTGGTTTTTTCATTTGTCCTGCTGATGTGATTGCAAACGATTTCATGATACGCTAGGAGACAGAAAAACCTGTCCAGAAAGAAGGAATTCCCATGCATATTCTTGTCATCGATGATGAGGCGAGCATCCGGCATCTCGTCAAACTGCAACTCGAGCTCGATGGTCAGACGGTCGAGACGGCAGCCGATGGAGCAGCAGCACTCGCCTTGCAGGCAACACAGACCTTTGATTTGATCGTCCTCGATTTGATGCTACCGGATACGACCGGTTTCGATTTGATTCCTAAGCTTCGACAGACGACGCCTGACTTACCGATCTTGATGCTGACAGCACGTGATCAGATGAACGATAAAATCATCGGGCTGCAGCTCGGAGCGGATGACTATATGACCAAACCGTTCAACGGAACGGAACTCGTCTTGCGTGTCAAAAATCTGTTGAAACGCACGAAGGCGGTCGTACCACCCGTGCCTGTCGCAACTGATCCCTTCTTATCGGTTGATCCCGAAGAACGCGTCATTCGGCTCGACGGTCAACCGTTACCACTGACGTACCGGGAGTATGCCTTACTTGCGCTCTTCTTAGCGCATCCGAAACGGGTCTTCGAACGTGATGAACTGCTCGAACAAGTCTGGGGCTTTGACTTCTCCGGTCAAACCCGCGCCGTCGATATCATGGTCCAGCGCTTGCGGAAGAAACTCGGAGTGCAAGGCGAACGGATCAAGACGATTTACGGTGTCGGCTACAAGTGGGTCGACGCATGAAGTTACGCCAGGTCATCACGGAAAACTTCGTCTTGCTCCTTGTTCCGGCACTGCTCGTTCTGTTCTTGATTCTTTATGCCTTCATTCAATCGAATCTGTATGAGAACGCTGTCGATTCTGTCCAAAAACTGAGTCGGGAAGCGGAACTCTACACGACGAATTACCTCGCAAGTGAAGAGACAGACTCGCTCGCTGATACAGCAGTCCCGATCGCTTCTTACTTAGCAGACCGGTTCGACGCGCGTGTCCAGCTGTTTGGACCAAACGCGGAACTACTCGCCGATTCCGAGCGCGATCAATTACCGCTTCTCGCAGGAGATATCGATCAAGCGTTAAAAGGAAAATCGAGTTATCTGTTCCTGAAGGAGACCGATGTTCCCGTACTGTTCTTCTCAAGCCCGCTGTACGGCAAGACGGACGTCATCGGCTCGGTCCGTTTTCTCGTCGACCTCCGGACGGAAGCCGAACTGCTGCGGCAATTCACCTATGTCTTCACCGGCGTGTTTCTGATGTTGATCGTGATCGCCGTCTGGACGGCGCGTCGGATGGCGAAGACATTGATCGGACCGATCGATGATTTACGGAGCGTTTCGCACGCCTTGACGAAAGGGCACTATGCGCATGCGCTACCGGCATATCCATATGAGGAACTGAACCGACTAGCGGCAGACTTCTCGACGCTTGCAGACGCGATCCAGCACAACATCGGGCAGCTCGAACAACAACGAAGCGACCAACAAACGTTCATCGATCACATCACCCATGAACTCCGAACACCGATGACGGCGATCATGGGCTATGTCGAGTTGATTCCGAAGCTGCCGCCAGACGAAGCGGCACATTGTTACCACTACATCGAGGTCGAGAGCCAGCGCTTATTGCGACTCGTCTCGCATAATCTCGAACAGGCGAAACAACAACGGAACGAACGCCACGTGACGTCGACGATGTTCGCGCTCGATGCCCTGCTCGAAGATACCTTATTCATCATGCAGTTGCGTCTCGATGGACAAGGGATTCAAGTGAAGCAGGATGTTCCGCCAATCTACGTGCTCGGGCAACCGGACCAGACGAAACAAGTCTTGTTGAATCTTCTCGAGAATGCCGTCAAATACAGTGACGCGATGACGGTGACATTTTCGACCGTCAGTACGGATACGACCCTCCGACTCCTCATGACGGATGACGGAATTGGTATGGATCCAGCCGTCCTAACCGAATGGGAGGACGAGCAACATAGTCTGACGACGGCGAGTGGGAATGGACTCGGTCTACCGCTCTGTCGGCGTCTGATGCAGGAACAAGGTGGCGATTTTGAACTTGAAAGCGATGTAAGCGGCACACGTATCACATTAACTTTTCGATTAGCGAATCAGACTTAATGTAATCGCTTACAAATGATACATTTACGAAACAATTCGACCGGATTTACGAAACAATTGCCCCGTAATCTAAGAATCAAGCAAGGAGAGGAATCATGAAAGCATCGACCATCGCTTATCTCTTCCTGATGGGCATCTTGTTTGCCCTCGGTCTTCTTTTGCTTCAGCAGACGGTCTTCGGACGCTTACACGTCCTCGATGGACCGAAACGACTGAATGCTTCCGATGACTCGCTCCCGACCGAGTTGACGTTACGTCACCGGGCATGGGGGGAGCAGACGGTAGAAGACGGAACGGAAGTCCAGCGCATCACGACGCTATTGAAGCAAATGAAGACGGTGACAAACGGGACTTGTCCGGCGGGTACGGCGACGTTTACCGGAACGCTCCGTTTCTTGAACGGAACGACATGGACGTTCTCGCTCGGGGAAAGTATGACGCTGAATGGAAAATGTGTCGCGCAACGTCCTAGCACCCAGACGACGACATTAAAAGCACGCTTCTTGAACGCCTATCACGAACCAGAACAGCTCGCGCGTCAGTTCGCTGAGGCGGAAGTCGTGACCGTGTATGCAGCAGGACGATCTCGTTCTTTGACTGCACGTGAGCGAGAAGACGTTAAGCGTCGCCTGACGCAAGCGGAGCCGATGACGGACTATGAAGAAGTCGGTCAAGCACTCGATGCCAGTCAGGGACAGCCGCGCATTCTCAAGCTTCAGCGGTTCAAGAATGAGCAGAACACACGTGCCAACCTGCTGAATATCACCGTGTATGAGACATTGTTCAGCGTCCAGTACATGGATGATGACAATGGAAACACCTTCTATTTAAAAGGACAACTCCTGCCGACCGGGAAGGAGGCAGATCGATGAGAAAAGGAATGCTCTTCTTGCTGAGTATCATTTGTCTCATGAGCATTTGGATCGTCCGCAACAATGAACAGACGAAGCAGGGAACAGCTGCGCGGGAAACAGTTCCGCATTTGACGGCGTATGTCTCTGCGAAAGAGGATATCGGTCGCGCCTTACTGTCATCGTACTGTGAACAAGCGGGTTGTACGTATGAGTTCGTTCGCCTCTCGACAGAAGAACTCGTCCGGCGTGTGACGAAGGAGGCGGTTCATCCGCGTGCCGACGTCATCATCGGCGGGACGTGGGACGCCCACCAGACGCTCAAGCAACGCGGCTTGTCGACACCGTTCCCGACTGATCTGGATCAAGCAGAACTACAGGATCCGGATCGCTACTGGATCGGCTATGAAGTCGAACGCCTTGCGATCGTCATCAATACGGACGTCTGGAACGAGCGGTTCGGGGCGGCACCGTATCCGAAGACGCTCGCTGACTTGACGGCGAAGCGGTATCAGGACGACTTGATATTGCCGGATCCGAACCATTCCGGTACCGGGGCGACGATCCTGCAAGCGGTCTTTGACGGATACGGGATGAAGGCGGAACGTGTCTTACAACAACTAATCGAGCGAACGCGACTATTCACGGCGAACGGTTTTGCACCGACGTCGTACGTCGCCAGTGGGGAAGCGATGCTTGGGGTCAATTTCATCGGGGATCAACAATCGCTACGCGAAAAGTATTATCCGGTCAAAAGCATCCCACTCGATACGTACTCGATCAACGCGATCTCAAAGCTGAAGGGTCGGACGCAACAGAAGCAGGCGAATGCCTTCATGCGTTTCGTGCTTTCAGCGGACGGTCAGGCAATCCTGCGGAAAGTCTCGTTCGGTACACCGACCTATGCGATCGCAAAGACGCAACCGATCCAGCAAAACGTCGGGCAGGATATCGTTGCCGATTACCGCGACTATCTCCGTCGATTCAATCAGCTCCAGGACAAATGATGCGAAGACTCTGATTCAGGATAGGGGAAATGGAAGATGGGCTTCTTCAGCATCAAAAAATTGCCGAATGCCGGCATACCAATCGAAGTACAACGGAAACAGTGGTTACAACAATTCTTAAAGGCCTTCTTAGTCGTCTTCTTCTCATATATGGCGATGTATCTCATCCGAAACAACTTCAAAGCAGCGCAACCGCTCTTGAAAGAGGAACTTGGCTTTACGACGACGGAACTTGGTTATATCGGCTTCGCCTTCTCGATTACATACGGAATCGGGAAAACGTTGCTCGGCTACTTCGTTGACGGGAAAAATACGAAACGCGTCATCTCGTTCTTATTGATTCTCTCGTCCTTGATCGTCACGGCGATGGGGCTATTGATGAGTGCCGGCGGAAGTCCGGTCGGTCTCTTGATGGTTTTATGGGGACTCAGTGGGTTCTTCCAATCGGTCGGGGGACCATCGTCGTACTCGACGATCGCCCGCTGGACACCGTTTGAAAAACGTGGGCGCTACCTCGGCTTCTGGAACGTCTCGCACAACATCGGTGGAGCAATTGCCGGTGGTCTCGCACTGTGGGGAGCGAACGTCTTCTTCAACGGAAGTGTCGTCGGGATGTTCATCTTCCCAGCTGCGATCGCACTCGTCATCGGAATTGTCGGTCTGTTCATCGGGAAGGATGATCCGGAGGAACTCGGGTGGAACCGGAGTGAAGAAATCTTCGAGGAACCGATTGAACCGGAAAACATCGCTGCTGAAAGTATGACGAAATGGCAAATCTTCAAAACGTACGTCATCTCGAACCCATGGATCTGGACGCTCTGTATCGCGAACGTCTTCGTTTACATCGTCCGGATCGGGATTGATAACTGGGCGCCGCTCTACGTCACGGAACACTTACACTTCAGCACGGAGAGCGCCGTCAATACGATTTTCTTCTTTGAGATTGGTGCGTTGTGCGGCAGTATGATCTGGGGGTATGTATCCGACTTGCTCAAAGGACGCCGGGCGCTCGTCGCGGCGATCTGTCTCTTACTGACGGCAGTCGCGGTCCTCGGCTATCGTTATGGTACGAGTGAAGTCATGATTTACGCGTCATTGTTCGCACTCGGTGCACTCATCTACGGACCACAACTTTTGATCGGTGTCTCAGTCATCAGCTTCGCACCCAAACAAGCGACGACGGTCACGAACGGGATGGTCGGTACGTTCGGTTACTTGTTCGGTGATTCGATCGCAAAAGTCGGTCTAGCGAAAATCGCTGACCCAGAAACGAACGGTTTAACGATCGGATCGGTCACGCTGCACGGCTGGAGCGACACATTCATAATCTTCAATGCGGCATTATTATTCGGTTTGATCGCCCTCGCGATCGTCGCCGTCGTCGAGGAGAAAAAGATTCGTCGCCTCGGACTGCTGGAGCGTCAAGCGGATAAGTTAAGTTCGTAACAGACACAAGCACCCTCTCCTAAATAGGCGAGGGTGCTCTTTTAATGAGATAAATAGGCAAGTAAAAGCCCTTCTTCAAGTTTGATGTGACGAATCGAGCGGTAACGGGCATGACGGAAAGGAAAATAGAAGGAAAGATCGACGGTCAGAAGTCGATTTGCATAACGCAGATAAGGTGGACGAATGAGGTAGGTTTCATTAAAGGATTCGGTGTCATGAGGACAGACGTCAAAGACTTCGAACGTGATGGTGCGCTTATCGACTGCTCGCAATTGGAGCGTTAATTCGACCGGTAAGTCACGCTCTAGACCATAACGTGTCAACGGTACAGCGGCTTGAAGGTGAAGGTGCGTCGGTCGAATCGTGATGCAGATATCTGTCAGTTCTGGAATTTCCTTTGTTAGAACGCTTGCTAAGTCATACTCATCAATACTCGCTGCAAGCGTAAAACGACGAAAGGTTTCGATGATATGGCGGCCTAGTTTCATAAAATGGACTCCTCTCTTGTTATTCTTAACCTTAGTATAAAGGATTATAAACCTATTTATTCCATTTTATTTTTTTATTAAAGTAAATTAATCCCTCTTAATTAGAGCTTCTTTTTAAAACTATATGATTCACGCATGTTTTCGCATCGTTCAGGGAACTTTTAACATGTCGACCTATCGTGTTTTCCGAAAGGAGTTTTATGATGTCATACTTATCCGGATTTCCGTCATCTTATTGGAAGCAAAGTACACCAGCCACTTCTTATCCCACTTTGGATCAAGATGCGAAGCATGATGTCGTCATCATCGGGGCTGGTATTGCTGGGCTCGTCACGGCTATGCAACTGACTGAACGAGGATATGATGTAGCCGTGATTGAAGCCGGTGACGTCGCTGCTGGCACGACGGGTTATACGACGGCGAAAGTTTCCTCGCAGCACGGTTTAATCTATAACACGTTAATCAAAATGGTCGGTGAAGAATCGGCGCGACTGTATTATGAAGCAAATGAAGAAGCCATCATATTTTTACGTCATCAGGTGGAACGACTCGACATTGCGTGTGAACTTGAAACGCAGGACGCGTATCTCTACGTTGCGACATCAAAAGAGCAAGCGATGGAACGAGAAGTAAAAGCCTATGAACGATTGGGATTGAACGGTGGAGAAGCGACGCAAGAAGTTCGGGATAAGTTGCCGTACGATGTCAAACGTGCTGTCGTCTTGCGCGATCAAGCGCAGTTCCACCCAGTCAAATATCTTCAAGGACTCGCCCGACAAATCGTCCACCAAGGGGGAGCCTTATACGAACAGACACGTGCCGTATCGCTCGAATCGAATCGGACGCCGACAGTCATCCTGGAGAACGGTCACCGGATCGAGGCGAAGAAGGTCGTCATCGCGACCCATTTTCCGTTTCATGACTTCAAAGGCTTGTACTTCTCAAAACTTGAAGTCCATCGCTCGTATATCGTATCGGGTCAGGTCGATGAGACGTTTCCGGACGGGATGTTCATGAGTGCCGATCAACCGAGTCGTTCTCTGCGTCACGCACGGACAGAAGACGGTCGTCTGCTTGGACTGTTTGGAGGCGAGAATCATCTATCTGGTCACGAGACAGAGACGATGCAGCGGTATCAGCACCTTGCGGATTTTGCAAAGCGTGAATTCCACGTCGAGTCGTTTGGACAGTTTTGGTCAGCGCAAGACTTGATCACGCTCGACAAGATCCCATACATCGGACAGATGACGCCAAATGATCCGAACGTGTTCGTTGCGACCGGTTTTGCAAAGTGGGGGATGACGAATGGTATCGCAGCCGGACTGTTACTCAGCGATTTGTTGACGGGAACATCCAACCGTTTTCGGCATCTGTTCGATCCGAATCGTTCGAAGCTAAAAACAAAGGATGCGACGCAGTTCGTCAAGAACAATGCGGACGTCGCGATCGAACTGGTCAAAGGAAAGCTGACGAAAGCGCGTCGTCGTGCTGACGAGCTACAACCGGATGAAGGTGGACTCGTCACGCATCACGGGAAAACGGTCGGTGGTTACCGGGATCCGGAAGGAAAGCTTCATCTCGTCTCGACGACCTGTACCCATATGGGATGCGATACGAAATGGAATGAGGCGGAACGATCATGGGATTGTCCGTGTCATGGTTCACGATTCGGTCCGACAGGAGAGGTGCTAGAAGGACCAGCCGTCAACCCACTCAAATCGATCGAGTAAGCAGAGACGCTTGTCTCTGCTTTTTTAATTTTAAAAATAAACCGTGGACGATTTATGATATGTGATATAATTACCTGGTAATAAAAATATTTTAGCGCTAAACAATTAGAATGCCGCTTTTGAATCGTGTTGTAGAGGCACCGTCACGACCACCGCTCACTGGTTTCATATTTTAGTTTCACTATTTTACTTAGCGTCGTGAACGCTGAAACAACCCGAGGAGGAAGCACCACTATGAGTAAAGAAAAGATTGCCCAGCTGCGCAAACATGTATCGCCGTTTGAGAAGGCGGACATCAAAGCCAGCGTCCGGCAGATGATCAACACGATCCTGCCATTTCTCGTCCTATGGTTTCTGGCATATGAGGCCCTGAAACTATCTGTGTTTCTCGCGATCCCGTTGGCGATCCTCGCTGCAGGATTCGTCGTCCGGATGTTCATCATCTTCCATGATTGTACCCATGGTTCATTCTTCAAAAATAAGAAGGCGAACGCCATCGTCGGGACGATCACGGGGATTTTGACGTTATTCCCGTATGAGAAATGGAAACGGGAGCACTCGATCCACCACGCATCAAGTGGGAATCTCGATAAGCGCGGTGTCGGTGACATCTGGGTCATGACGATTGAAGAGTATATCGAAGCATCACGTTTCACACGTCTCAAGTATCGTCTGTACCGGAATCCATTTGTCATGTTTGGTCTTGGACCACTCTTGTTGATTCTTGTCTCGAGCCGCTTCAACCGGAAGGATGCTCGGAAAAAAGAACGCATCAACACACATGTCATCAATGCGTCGCTCGTCGTCTTGTACGGTATCCTGATCTACTTCATCGGCTGGCAAGCCTTCCTGATCATCCAAGGCACGACGATGTTCACAGCAGGTGTCCTCGGAATCTGGTTATTCTACGTCCAGCATACGTTCGAAGACTCATACTTTGAGGATGAGAGCGAATGGGATTACGTCAAGGCAGCAATCGAAGGCAGTTCGTATTACGAGCTACCGAAGGTCTTACAATGGGTGACCGGAAACATCGGCTTCCACCACGTCCACCATCTCAGTCCACGTGTCCCGAATTATCATCTCGAAAAAGCACATGTCTCGACGCCACCGCTTCAGAAGGCGACGAAAATCGGTCTCTTCTCGAGTTTGAAATCGCTTCGGTATAAGCTATACGATGCGAAGAACAGAACGTTCGTAACGTTCCAAGATATTAAACACCTCTTACGCGAGCCGAAGACGTCATCGTTGTAAGCTCTTCACCTCATCCATATGGATGGGGTGTTTTTGTTGTATAAGTTGTAAAAGAGGGAATGAAAAGTAAATGAGAGCAGTGTATGTCCGTCTTTTGGCGTATGTTCACGATAAGCATCCATGGTAGGATGTACAAAGAGAAAGGAGCGTGCATGATGCGCCGTATACCCATTGCTGCTTATGTAGGAGGAGCCATCTTACTTTCCTTATTCGTTTTCAGTTCGATGACCTATCAGCAACAATCCCTGATTCCATTTTTGACGCAACATATGCCGCTCGACTGGGTCTATGCGTTTTCGTTCGTGTCGTTCCATTACGAAGTCCCGATCAGCGTCGCGTCACTCGGACCTGCTGCCTTCCTTGAATTCTTCATTCGGAAAGGCATGCATGCCAGTCTGTTCTTCGTTCTTGGTATCAGTCTCGTTCATTTTTTACGTGGTCGAGGATATGCAACACTCCCAGCTGCCTTCTTTGCTTTCACGACGGCGATGACGATCGGTGTGTTGGATGAGTTTCATCAATTGTTGACGGGCGGACGTACACCACTCGTTGGAGACGTACTGATCGACGGTAGTGGTGCACTCGTCGGCATCGTCTTATACACTATCATCCGTCTTTATTTGAAAGCCGATCGGATCGTTCGCGAACAAGAACAACAGCACGCATGAAAATAACCCATCGTCCCAATCCTAGGATTGAGGCGATGGGTTATTTTAGCGATTAGAACCGTTGTACCCACTCGATTTTGTACTGAGTGCGTCCATATTCTCTTCTTAACATGTTGTCAGCTTTTTTTCGTGCTGTCGTATGATCGCCTGCTCGAACATTCAATCGATCCGTGCCGATGATCTCGTCTCCGCGTAATACGTGATACTGGACGGTGTAGTCCTTTTTCATTAGATTAAATAATCCCAAATTTATCACTCCCATATTCTTCTTGTTAGTTATTATATGGGGTTCCATATTTTTCCGCAATATAAAAGAGTGACTATTGTCCCGCCTATTAATAAAAAGTTAGTGGTTCAAAATGACAGGTTGCTTTATTGTGTGAATTGCGTATAAATGCTAAAAAATCAACAAAAAAACTTCTAAAATAGAATTTCAGAAGTTTTTTTACATATATAATGAATATTCAGGGAAAAAGTTACGTTATCAAGGTGTGTCTGAAAATATAATTTATCTGAATATTCTTTTGGTATGTCAGGAAAGGATTCCCTTGGAACTTTGATGGAATAACCGTTAAGATAAGAAGGGATGAAAAAGACGATGAATCAAACGATAGATGAAGGAGATGACGTATGGAGCAGGAGACGAATGAACGAATCGATCCCGCACAACGGATCAGGAAAGCAGTGACACGAAAAGAGACCGCTTATTTTAGTTTGTTATTAGGTGTCGCCATTTTGACAGTGGGTGGCATCATCGGCTTAGTATTTGAAACAGGTGAGAGTGGTATTTATGCTATGTTCGCGCTAGTGATTTTGTTGTTATTACTTTGGTTACGTCAATGGCGACGAGTATCGCGGATTCGAAGTGAAGGGGTTCGTTTGAGTGCGGAGCAGTTCCCAAAATTATTCGAGCAAATCAGCATACATACAGAACAATTGCAGCTATGGCGGATGCCAGAGATCTACTTTCAGAACGATGTGAAACGACCGCATGTGATCGGATTATTTCAAAAGTATTTGATCGTTCTTCCGACGTCATATTTGGAATTGCCAGAGGTACGGCGATTCCAGTTACTGCTTGAACTTGCACGCATTAAACGAAATCATCAAGAAAAGCAGGTGTTGCTTTGGATCGGGAGCTGGGTTCCATTTTTACGTCCGGCTTACACGCGGGCATGCGAACGGACTCGTTATCAGATGGTTCTACCGCTTGTATCCAACGAGTGTGCCCGGCAAGCGATCTTTGAGGATATTCTCGGGCCAACACTTCTTGCGACGACGGATATCGTTTCCTATACGGCGGAGAAGCGTCAGCAACGGACGTTTTCTGTCTTATTGTATGAGAAGCTACAGACCAATCTATCCATGCTGGAACGGCTTCGCTTGACGGGTGAACCGCTCCATCAACCCCGTCCTTTCCTACGTTATAGTCAAGGAATCATCATCACGCTTAGTGTTCTGACGGTCATGTTCTTCGTCAGTGCAGGGGCAGGGATCTTGCTGAACGAAGCGGGAACGCAAACGGCAGCTAGTAACGACACGGCGACGGCAAAAACGAACGATCAGGATTTAAATGAGACGGAATTGATGGCAGCGATTCAAAAAGGAAAGCTCGAAGATATCCATCGACTGATTCCGGAAAGTGATATGAAGGCAGTCGATGCCGATGGCGATACGGCGTTGCATTACCTCGGATATCGTAAATCCAGCACGGGACTCGAATCGGTCTTTAAGGAATTACTTGCAGCAGGCAGTGATGTCGATGCTGTCAATGAGTTCGGCGAGCGACCGTTCATTACGGCAGTCTTCAGTAACAACGATGAACTCGTCAACCTATACTTGAAGCGAGGCGAAAAGGTCAATCAACAAGATGCCGATCAGTTCACGCCTCTTCATCATGCTGTTGAAGGGGAAGGCAAAGAGACAGTCAAACTCTTACTTGAGCATGGTGCTGATCCGACGATTAAAAACGCAGATGGCTTCACGCCACTTATGTTGGCACAAGAGTATGAACTCGATGAAATCATTGAGCTGTTGAAGCAAAACTCAGCGCAGACACTATAACATAACAACCGCAGGCGTTCTCGAACGAATCGAGAAGACCTGCGGTTGTTTTTTGTTCGTATTAGTTTGGAAGTTTTGATGTATCGACGATGCGACCTTCAATCTTGTAGTCGACTTGACCGAGTGATTTCGTGAAATCACGTAGGTTTTCCCAGTCAGAGAGACCGAGGTCCGTGACGCGACCAGCTTTGTAAGCCGTCTCGAATGGTGTGAGACCATCGCCACCTTTAGCTGTGAAGGCATTCGTTGCGATGACATATGTCTTCGCTAGATCGATGACTTCGAATGTACCGTTATTGTTCACTTCCATCTTCGTGACGCGTTCACCGGCCGCTTTTGTGCTATCGTATTCGAATTTCATACCAGAGACATGGAGGAAACCACCGTTTTCTTTTGGCGCAACCCCAACACTGATTTCAAGAAGATTCTTGATTTCTTCACCGGTCATCTTCGCTGTCGCGAGCGTGTTACCGAATGGAAGCGTCGTTAAGACTTCACCGACAGTGAGTGGTCCGGCATCAATGGCAGCACGGATCCCTCCACCGTTTTGCATCGCGATGACTGTATCCTTATTGTATTCTTTCGCTTTTTTGAGCATACCATCCGTGATCAAGTTTCCGAGAGCCGTTTCACTGTTGCGGACACTGATTTCGCCGCGTGGGTTTGGAAGGGCATTAACGATATTCGCACCGACTTCTTCGTTTTTCAACTCAGCGATTTGATCCGCATATGGCTTAAGGATTTCAGCCGCACGCACATCTTCTTTTGCTGTAGAAACATCAATCAATGAACCGTTATACTCAGTCAATTTCCCTTTGTAGTCGAACGTCAAGTCAAGATTTCCGAGGAAATCACCGTATTGGTAGGCTTGAGCGATGATTGTCGGTTCTGTTTTGCCTGGAACGACCGTCTTATCAACGACGACCGGTTTTTCAAGTTTCGTGTGCGAGTGACCGCCGACGATGACATCAATCCCGTCGACATTACGTGCAAGCAATTGGTCGTTATCGATTGCTTCGTTGTCATCAAAACCGATGTGTGTCAATGCCACGATTTTATTGACGCCACGATCTTCAAGCTTTTTGACAGCAGCTTTAGCGCTAGCAATATAGTTTGCAAACGCAACCGTACCTGGGCTTGCGATATCTTTCGTCTCTTCTGTCGTCAGACCGAAGAAACCGATTTTTTGACCTTTGTATTCCTTAATGATGCCTTGATAAATCTTTCCGCGTTCCGGTCCTGCAGTGATGGTTTTCTTTTGTAGACCATTGAACGACTTATTTTTGCTGAAATCGACGTTCGCTGTGATGAACGGGAATTTCGCCTTAGTGACGAAGTTCTTCAAGGCGATGTTATTGTCAGTATCCCCAAGATCGAACTCGTGGTTACCGAACGTCATCATATCGTATTTCATATAGTTCATCAGTTCAAGATCCGCTTGACCGAGGAACTTGTTGAAGTAGAGTGTCCCAGAGAAGACATCACCTGCATCTAAGAGAAGCGATGGTTTACCTTCTGCACGGTAAGCTGCGCGAAGTTCTTTGATGACTGTCGCACGTTTTGGTGTCTTATCGAGGTTCGCGTGCGTATCGTTCGTATGCATCAAACCGATCGAGAAGTCATCCGTATTGACGTCGAGAACTGTGATTTTTGCTTTTAATGTAATTGTCTTTCCGAGGCGTGTATAACTTGCGACCGCATATTTCACACCCGCTTCGCTCGTATCGACCTTCGACCAACGGACTGGTTTGTCATAGATACGACCTGTTGCGTAGAGAACAGCCAATGTTTTTGGCAATTCTGGCTTTTGATCAACGTAAATCGTTTGATCCGCGACTTTCTCGACGAACTTCACTGCATAGTTCTGAATGTAGATCTTGACTTCGATTGGATTCTTTTTCTTACCGTATGTGCCTTTGACCGTTTGGTAACGGTTGAACGCATGGCGATCGTAAGATTTCCATGTGATCTTCTCACCTTTATATGTAGCAGGGAGTTTGACCGGAGCACCTTTCGTGAAGACGAGTGACTTGAGTTTGACCGTTTTGACTTTGACATGTGTTGCAGCCGAAACTGTCGTTTGAGCAACGGGCACGATTGCCGATGTCGTCAGGGCGACAGCCACAGCTGCTGCGTAAAGCGGTTTTGATTTGTACATACGTAAAAATCCTCCTTCAAGAGTGGGGTATGAATGCAAGGTCGAGCTGCGATCGTTGACCTCTTCTTCTACTATAAAGGGTTTGGAAAGCTTCGTGGGATGAACCTTTTGTAAATAACGTAAATTCTTAGGTCCGACAACATGACAACCCACGGGAGTCGTTCGTTCGATGTAATTTAAATCCGAACGTTCGCTTTCTCGTTTAAATGATAGCGCTTTCATTATATCTTGTCTTGGATATAAATGAAACGAAAGAATATGAACAATCGTTAAACATTTCCATTAAATGTCGATTTTTTAGTGGTCGAAAATTGCTAAATATTGTATGATGTCAGTATACAAGCAGTTCAGATGAAAAGGGGCAACGCTGGATGAATGATACGATTCGAGGAGGCGTTCTTGTCGGCATTATTTGTGTGATTACGGTCCTCCTCGTATGGGGGCTTGCTTCGCCACCGACGACGATCGAATTTCCACATTTTAATCACGCATGAAGGAAGCAAACTAGGAGATGACCGGTGGTTACCCGCCGGTTTTTTCGTGCCTGAAAAACTACAGTTTGGTGTCGGTTCGTCCAATACATTGACACGCTTTTTCCCGATGGCTAGAATTGATTAAGTGTATATAGGAAGTATTGCTTCTATCATGCACGAGTAAACGAAGAAGGAGGCGAGTCAGAATCGACCGGGCATGGTCCCGTTCACGCGGAGGGAGCGTTCGTTTGAGCAATCGCGGACGGCATCCGTCTTTTTTGAGTGGAATCAACGAATATGAAAATAAAATACATGTATCATGAATCGGAAGGAACTTACACTTATGCTGAAAGAAATGAGAAGTATCATCCGGGAACAGGTCGATAATTTCCCCCTGATTCGCCGGTTGGCGCGATATGAAATCAAATCAGCGCATGCAGAGCAGCGCCTTGGCCTTTTATGGGAGCTCCTCAATCCGGGTCTCCAAATCTTCATCTACTGGTTCGTCTTCGGGGTCGGTCTGCGCGGAAATAAAGACGTCGATGGAAACATTCCATTCATCGTCTGGCTCCTTTGCGGGATCGTCGTCTGGTTCTTCATCAACGATGCCTTGCTTCGGGGTTCAAATTCGATCAACAGCCGTCTCGCGATGGTAACGAAGATGCGTTTCCCGATGAGTGCGATTCCATCATATGTCATCTTGTCACGGATGTATCAACATTTTGCGATGCTTGCCATCGTCATCGTCGTCATCATTGCAAACGGTATTCCGATCACGTGGAAACTGCTTCAATTGCCGTATTATATGATTGCCACATACATTTTCGTCTATGCCTTTTCGCTTTGTTTTTCGACACTCGTCACACTCGTCAAGGACATCCAGCTCTTCTTGCAATCAATGATGCGGATGCTCTTTTATATGACACCGATCCTTTGGAACATCGAGCGGTTCCCGGACGTCTTGCATGGTGTCCTACGCTTGAATCCAGTCTACTATCTCGTCGAGGGATACCGGGCGAGCTTGCTCGGCGGACATTGGGTCTGGCAAGAATGGCCAACGGGTCTGTACTTCTGGAGTGTCACGCTCCTCTTATTCTCAGCCGGAACGTTCTTGCACATCAAGTTCCGTAAATCATTCACTGAGCTCGTTTAAGGGAAGGAAATCGCCATGTCTATGATTAAACTCGACCATGTCACGAAACGCTTCGACATGGTCACGACTACGAAAGAAAAATTCAAGCTCTTGTTCAAAAATCAAAGCAAGAGCGTTAAAACATTTACAGCTTTACGCGATATCTCACTTGAGATCGGAAAAGGAGAAGTCGTCGGTCTCGTCGGAATCAACGGTTCGGGTAAATCGACGCTCTCGAATCTGATTTCAGGAATCATCTACGCGAACGAAGGAAACGTCGCGATCAACGGAGAAGTCGCGATCATCGCCGTGTCCCAAGGATTGAAGAACGTGCTGACAGGACGCGAGAACATTCGCTTGAAATGTCTCCTGCTTGGGATGGACGATGCGGAAATCGAACGTCGGATGCCTGGAATCATCGATTTCGCGGATATCGGTGACTTCATTGATCAGCCAATCAAGAAATACTCGAGTGGGATGAAGTCACGACTTGGTTTCGCAATCGCCGTCAATGTCGATGCCGACATCTTGATCGTCGATGAAGCATTATCGGTCGGTGACCAAACCTTCTATAACCGTTGTATCGATAAGATGAACGAATTCAAGGACGAAGGCAAGACGATCATCTTCGTCAGTCACTCGCTCTCACAAATCAAGAGTTTCTGTGAGCGTGTCGTCTGGCTCGAATACGGTCAAGTTCGACTCGACGGGACGACGAAGGATGTCTTACCGGAATATAAGAAGTTCCTCGCAGAATATAAGAAATGGTCAAAAGAGGAACAACACCAGTACCGTCGCGATCGCTTGAAGGAACAAGCAGCGAATGCGCGGTCCGGAAAAGAAAACGTTGATGCTGACGTCAACGTAAAACATCCTGGCTGGATTTTATCGGGTCTCGGATTACTCGCGATTGCGGCAGGTAGTTTGATGGTCATTGACGAGACACCGTCTTTGACGAATCTTAGTGACGCAATCATGAAGTTCTTCTAACGTTTTACCAGATGCCTCTGCGCATCTGGTTTTTTTTGTGCCTAAAGAGTAGGAATCCTGAAACGAAATGGAGAAAACTAGTAAATGAGAGAAGAAATATCGGAAGAGGATGCGAATTCATCAAAAAAAACGGAGTCGAGGACTCCGTTTTCATCAGGTTTGTGAGCGATCCATATACGTTTTGACGCGTGGCGCTTCATATGTGGCGAAGCGTTCCAAGAGACGATCCGGATCCGATTCGACGATCAGCATCGCTCGGTGTTCGGGAATCAAGAATCCTTGACGTTCCATCGTGTCGAACAGGGCAATCAAGGGGTCATAATACCCGTCAATGTTGAGTACCCCACACGGTTTTTCATGCAGACCGAGTTGAGCCCATGTGAAGACTTCGAAAAACTCTTCCATCGTTCCGGGTCCGCCAGGAAGAATAATGAAGCCATCAGCAAGCTCTGACATCTTCGCTTTCCGCTCGTGCATCGAGTGGACGAGATGCAATTCAGTCAGTCCCGGGTGTGCTAACTCCTTCTCTTGTAGAAAGTGGGGGAGGACACCGATCGCTTGACCTTGAGCCGCAAGCGTAGCGTCCGCGACAGCTCCCATCGTTCCAACGCGGGAACCGCCGTATACGAGTCCGATGCCGTGAGCAGCGAGCGCTTGACCAAGCGTACCTGCTGCCTCGCGAAAGACAGGATGCGCGCCATCTTTAGAACCACAAAATACTGCAAGTCTATTCATGAACAGAACCTCCTTTGTTACTGTCACCATAGCATATTCGGTGAGCGGACGGCAGAGGAGACCAGGAAGGAGATCGGTATGCGACCACGTACGATCGTTTGGCTCGTCCTAATTATCGCAGCAATCAATTTGGGACTTGGGATATGGATGCCGGATACGTCGACTCGGACAACAATTAGTTCGATACTACTAGGTGTGATTCTCATACTCGGTATATTTTATGTCATCGCGTTACGACAATCATCAAAATAAAGAGAGCTGGTTCGACTCGTATGAGTTGGACTAGCTCTCTTTTTGTCTGTTACGAAATTTTATAATAGTTAAATATTCAGAAAAATCTATTTTCATACACAAGTTCTACATATTGATGGATGATTTGTAAGAAAAACGTATTTTTCGGGACATATGACCCGAGCCAAAAGTAATGGAAAGTGAAAATAATGTGTAAAATACCATAATTATTCGTATTCGAATATTCAGAGAGGGTCTAAGGTTATATGATGTTGTTACGAAGCCATACGAAAAATAATAGGAGGTTATTTAAATGAACTTGAAAAAGAAATTAGGTTTAGCGATTGCAGCTTTATCATTGTCTGTTACTGTTGGTGCTGGCGTTGCTAGTCAGCTTGAAACTAATGTAGCGATTAAAGGATTGCCACTCGAGTACTCAGAAAGAACAGACCTAGCGATTAAAGGATTGCCACTCGAGTACTCAGAAAGAACAGACCTAGCGATTAAAGGACTGCCACTCGAGTATTCAGAAAGAACAGACTTAGCGATCAAAGGATTACCACTTGAGTATGCTCCAGCTTTCGATGTAGCGATCAAAGGATTGCCTTTAGAGTATTCACAAAAAACAGATGTGGCTATTGATGGAATTCCACTTGAGTACGCAGTAAAACGAGCTTAATTGAAATTCGTACATTGATACAGCTATCTGGCTAGATATTCTTCTTTCATCGTTTTAATAATTTTTTGATACTCTTTCATTCCTAATAATTCAAACAAAAAATATGATTTATCAAAAGTTCTAATAATTTCTTGTGATGGAGCACCTAATTTATCTAAACAAGCAGCTCTTTGAGAGTACAATTGTCCGAGTAACGACATATCTTTAAATTTTAAGCTTGTTTCAATTGCTTCATCAATTATAGTAAGTGCTCGATTATGTTTTTGAAATTCTAAAAGAATCTTTGAAAAATTATACGAAATTCTAATTCGATCGACGATTAAATCATCATTGTCAAAGTTGAGATTTAATATTTCTTCATAAACATTGATACTGTATTGAAAACTTCTATTTTCAGAATACAGATTCGCAATCGCAGATTTAATTCGAATTAGCATATTTGGTGAATAATATGAAGTGGAGTATTCATTAGATAGATTTTGGAGCTCTACTATACATGTACGGTAATCGATTTTTCCTAGTCGATACGAGCAAATGAAGAAATAATATTTATATAATAATGAATGTTCAAATGAAGTATTAGCGTTAGATAGTGCGACTTTACTTTGTTTATAAATGCCTTCAAAGTCCTGATTTCTAAATTTATAAAGTAATTCTTCGTCAATCGTTCGTAAATTCGTTTGTTGATTTGTAGGGTCTAAGAACGCTGACAATGGAACTTGTAATCGCTTTGATAAAGCGTACAATAATTCGACTGTCGGCGAATGCGTACCACTCTCGATCTTACTGATCTCTGCTTGACTGCAAATTCCGTTTGATAAATCTTTTTGTGTCAGATTATGTTTCTTTCGCAGTCGGCGTAATGCTAAGCCGATTTGCGGTGACATGAATTGATCCATCGGCTCCTCGTCCTTTCGTGAAGATTGAACTGGTACAGGGTACCAATTTCTATTATAGAAGCGAATGGAACGGGATACCACTGATTTACTAGATTTCGTATCAATGTTTCAACGACCATCTCACTTGATTCAGAAAGGGGTACAACCATGACACTCATCCTAAAAGAAACGCGACGTAACATGACTTCATGCGCTTGGTGTCTTAATCCTGCTACCGTCTCCGTCGCCCCCCTCGCTCATCGGGAAATGGACCGGACTAATACGAAACCAAAAGCAAATGTTAAATCGGCTTAATACACACAAAAAGGACTTCATTCGGATCGTAGAGAATGAAGCCCTTTTTTCAATCACTTGACGAGAAAGGAGAGAGGACATGATCGGATTATCACTTTTATCGGAACAAGACGGCTGGTTACAACGTTCCTTGCCATCTACCGCGATGCAGACTTTTTGTGAGAGACATCGTATTTCAATCGATGCCTTTGATTATGATACGCATACGTTTCATGATTTACTCGATTACATGGATTTTCAGGAATATGAGCACTACGTCTTCGTCCTCCAAGGAGAAGGGGAGCGTACGTTGCGTCTCGTTGCCTATTTGCAACACGAGATGCTACACGTCCAATTTCATTTGATCCGGCAGAACGGGGAGGTTCTGTTCGGTCAACCGGATTTCCTGAACGGTCTCTTCTTACCGCAGGAAGAGATACCGGTTTCGGCATCCGTTCCGGCTGTTCATCATGCTCTCCTTTCGTTGATGACGGGTGTCTATCCCGCATCCGTACCGCACCATCCACAACCGCTGCGTCATGTCTACATCGAGGACAGCTCATTGTTGGACCGGATTCCAGTAGACAGTTTTCAAATGATGACGATCAATAGTGTCATCTATTTTGACCATCCGATGCGGCACGATCTGCCGATCATCGAACTGATGAGCCGGACCCCGATTTTGTTGACGTTCTCAGATCGTTTATCTCCGTCACTTGCGTCACAGCTGACAGTCTTATCTCGCGACGCACTTGCCGAGCGGTTACAAGACTGGCAGCAAACGGGGCGCATTCAAAACGAACAATCGATGGGGATTCTCGATTATGCGACAGTAAGCGGATTACGCGTCTCGCATCGCCTGTTCTTTTTTGCGGATGGGATTTACGCTGATCGACAAAAAACGATTCAGTTGAGTGCGGATATTTCAAGCGATATTGAATGTCTTCGAGAACAGCAACCGCAACCAGAGGCGCTCGCGTCGCAAACGGAACTGGAGTTGTTTCCGTTGTTGTATCAACTGGCAGGGTCGTTTCAAGGGACGAGCCGTTTCATCACCCCTTACTCGGATCTTGAATTACCCCGGACGTCTGGACGGATTGGACCGTTAACATTGATCGGCATTCAAAATGAGGAAGGGTGTTTTGCGTTCGATCGAACGACGTTACGTCTGTTCGAGACGAACGAAGCGTTCCTCTGGATTTTAGAAGCGGATCAAAAGGAACAATTCGACGTGTTGCCAGAGCGACTCGGCGCAGATTATGCGGAAGCGATTCAGCATTACAAGGAGTTGATGTATCATGGGTGAGGTCTTATTTGGTCCGTTTTTGCGTAAAGGTAGCTACTCCCGTGTCCAAGTGCTCGATCATGTACAGGCAGATGAACGAATTGGTCGATTGTACCAAGAAGCACAACAGTTAAATGAAGTCGATGAGTTGATGCTCTATCGACGTTATCTACAAAAAGGAGAGCGGATCCTATTTTACGGAACGTTTGATCTATCTCTGTTTAATCTTTTGTCGGACGAAGGATATGATCTTTATTTGATCGAACCAGAAGCTGCGCGGACGAAACAGATCGCGGAGCGCTATCGACATAAGATCTACGGCTGGAGTCATGACGTGACGGACGTCGTCGGACCTGAGTATTTTGATCGAATCATCTTACCGGGAACGACGATTTTACGTTATACACGCGGAGAACTACTGTTGTTCTTCCGAAACATCCGTCAGTTGCTACGACAGGGTGGACGCTTGCTCGTGTCCTTGCATCACATCGATCATCTGAAATCAATTGTCCATCCGATTGCGACACGACGCTTTCAAAAGACATTACTTTTCTATGGCTATCACATCGATGGGGAACGTCTCTTGTTCAACGCTTATCTCAAATCCGGACAAGAGGAAAAAGTCAGTTATGCGGTCGAATATCTATACGAACCAAAAACGCTGTTTGAATTTGCAACCTTATCGCGTTATCATGGACAATTTCTATATGAAGGAAAATCAATGATGGTATTAGAGTTCGAAAAACAATAAGTGCAAAATATAATGTAATAATAAAATAAAAAATATATGTAATATATTGGTTTGAATAGGTCTAAAGACCGGGTAATGAGATACAGTAGTTTCCTTTGCATGATTCAAAGTACATCATAAGAAAGAGGAGCCGGATGTATCATGGAAAATCAGAGCGGAAGTACCTTTCAACAAAGTTGTCTATCGTTCATTGAGACCTTGTTTCCAGACGAACCTTTTCATTTCTTAGAAGAATCGAAAGCGACGGACACCTTTGGTTATCCCGGTCGTCAATTGTTTTTCGCTTCACCTGCCCGTACTTTGAAATTCACTGTACTCGAGCAGGCGCATAAGCATTACGCACGTGTATTCGTATCCGAGAAAACAAGCGAAAATACGTTTTTTCGTCAGTTATTAGAAGCAACATATGACGACAATCAATTATACATCGATCATATCGTCCAAACAGAATAAAAAAAGAGATCAAAATCAGCTGATTTTGATTTCTTTTTTTACGCTTCGATAGAAGAAAGACCCCGCTTTAATGCTTGATCAATGGACGTTGCCATCTCATCTCGGACAGACGATGAGACGAGTCGACCATCAAAATAGATTTCCTTCGATAGACTGAGATGAACCAGTAAATCTTCAAGAATGAGCTTTAGATCAAGCGGTTGCGATGGTTCAAGCGCTTGGTGCATGAATTCACTCAATGAAGGATGCTGAACATACTTCGGATCGATGAGATCAATGATCGTCGTGTCTAAAGCAAGAGCCAATCGTTCCAAAACTTGAGCAGAGGGAATGCGCTGACCACGTTCGTAAGCGGAAATGTCCGTTGCTGATTCACCACACCGTTCACCTAAAAATTTTTGAGTATACTTGTGTTGTTTGCGCAATTGCATGATTTTTTTACCTAGTGCACGATTCATGGCACTCCACTCCTATTCTTCAGCTCATTCTTTATAGTACTAATTAACCACTTTCAGTATAAAAGAAACCTGATAAATGTAAAATATCGTTTTTCAAGGAAACTAAAAAAATGAAATGGGTTAAAATAGAAATTGATTTTTGGAGAAAATCGCCTATCGTTTCTGTCCATGCTATTCTAAAGTGATATCACATAAGGGAGTGTCTTCATGAAAAAAATCACCTGGTCCGGCTATGTCGTCTTTACCGTCCTATTGATCCTCTTCATCTCAAGTTCGATGCCCTATCAGGCACAATCGATCAAACCTGATCTATCTCGCTATATCCCATTAGGATTCGTCGATCATCTACGATTCATCTCCTTCTCGTATCATGGAGAAGTCAGTGTAGCGGCGCTCGGACGCAGTGGATTCATTGAATTTTTCATTCGTAAAGCAGCCCACGTCTCGACGTTTCTCGTATTAGGTATCGGCTTGATTGATTTGACGCGTCGTCGTTTGACACCGGGTCTTGCCGTCTTGTTCGCTTACTCATTAGCAATCACCATCGCTGTGTTTGATGAGTTTCATCAAATTTTAACGGGTGACCGGACTGGTCTTGTCCAAGATGTGCTACTCGATGGAACCGGAGCATTGATCGGAATCGGATGTTATCTGCTCGTTCGTAGGAAAAAAGTACAGCGCCAAGCAGGAAGTCTTTCTTTCTGGCACGAAAAGAAAAGGCATCACTTTTAACGAAGGAGATTGCCACTATGAAGACTTCTCATTTGTTGATGACAAGCGTCGGTCGCCGGACGAAACTGGTCGAGTACTTCGTTCGTGAGATGTCGGACGGTCACGTCAGTACTGCGGATTGTAATCCACTCGCACCGGGTCTTTATATGACGGAACGTCATCATCTTGTCCCGCGCATCGACGCACCGGGGTATATCGATCACCTACTAGAGTTGTGTCAGCGGGAAGGCGTAACGGCGCTGTTGTCATTGATCGATCCCGAACTGGAGTTGCTCGCAGCGGCAACGGAACGATTTGAAGCGATCGGTGTCACGGTTCTTGTCTCCCCAATGGATGCGTGCCAGTTATGCTTTGATAAATACGCTATGTATACGTATTGTGTTACGGAAGGGATTGCCCATGCACGGACATATGCGACGCTCGACGCATTCAAAAATGCGCTTGCGCAAGGGGAAATCGCATTTCCAGTCTTCGTAAAACCACGTAACGGCAGTGCTAGTCTTCATGTCCAGGTTGTCTCCTCCCTTCAGGTCGTCGAAGGAATGTTCGCTGTCCATCCGAATTTATTGATTCAGGAATACTTAAGAGGACAAGAGCTTGGCGTTGATGTGTATGTCGATTGGCTGACGCATGAAGTGACGGATATCTTCATTAAGGAGAAACTCGTCATGCGCGCAGGAGAAACGGATAAGAGTCGCTCCGTCAAACGCGACGACGTCTTTGAATTGATTGAGCAGATCTTAGCGGGAACTCGTCTCGTCGGGCCACTAGATTTTGATCTGTTTGATGTGGACGGCACGCTCTATTTATCAGAAATCAATCCACGATTTGGTGGGGGGTATCTTCATGCCTATGAGTGTGGTGTCAATTTTCCGAAAGCGATCCGAAACAATCTCCACGGGCAACGCAATCCTCGACGAATCGGGGCGTATACGGAAGACATCTATTTGTTGAAGCACGATACAGTGACACTATTGCCGGCATCTCTACTTGAGCAGATCGAAAAATCATGATACGCACGAAAAGGGAGTGATCCGGTAACGTAACGGGTCACTCCTTTTTAGATGGAAGAGAAGGATTAGGAAAGAGAAACGCGTGCACGCTTGAGGCATTGCACGGCGGAGGTCCAGTTGCCGAAGAGGGCGTTGATCGTCGAGGTGCTCGGAACCGAGCGACCTTCTGCCCATTTCCGATAATGGATGATGCTGAGAGAAGGTAATTCTTCTTGTGCCTGTCGCAGTGCTTCAAGGACGTCTTCTTCGACCCATTTCCGGCGAGGTGGAGCGATGTCAAGGCAAGCGAGAGCATCTGCCCACGAACCATATTTACGGGCAATCGTCGCGACTGTCGGATGTCCATTTTCCTGTGCCCAAATCGCATACGTCTGTGTTGTCAGACGCGGAAGGACATCGGAAGCTTCAAGTAAAGCAGTGATGATCCGTTCTTCCGTCATCGAGATGGAGCGTGTCATTTCGATCTGTGCTTCTTCAAGCGCACGTGACCAAGAACCGAAACGTAAGTTGATCAGCGTCAAGGATGGACCGTGTTTGGCCTTTGCCCACTCCCGGTAGCTATTACTATGGAAAGGATGTAAACGTGTCGATGCTTCCTTGATGAAAGCAAGAATCTCTTCATCTGAAAAATATGGACGGATCGATGAGAGACCAGCGGCTTGGAGTGCTTCACGCCAAGAGCCGAATACATTAATGATCGTCGTGATCGATGGAATGTCTTTTCCGACCGACCAGCGCGCATATGTCTTTGCGTCGAGAGAGGGATATTCGATACTAGCTTCGATCAGGCTGTCGATGACTTGTTGTTCTGTCCATTTCTTCATGATGTCATACCCCTTTCGTGTAGGTGCGTCTAGGTGTGGGTACTGTCGTGAGGTGGAAGTCGACGAAGCGACGCATAAGCGAGAAGGCTGAGCCAAATGAAATAAAATCCACTCGGTCTGACGAGAACACTTTCCGTGAATTGGAGTAACCCGAGCCAGCTGGCTAGCAAGAGCGCGAGGAAAGCGAGATCCGTCGTCTGAATGCGAAGCAGTCGATAAAACAGATACAGAAAGACTGCACCATACAGCAGACAGCCGATGAGACCGAATTCGTAGAGAAACGTGATCGGTGTACTATGAAATGTATAAAGAATCCGTTCCCCGAGTTGTTCCTGCAGTCCGCGCGGGGCACTTCCAATCCCGTGACCGAACCAGAGTGCGTCAGCAGAAGCGTGCCACCCTGCTTGCCAAAGCGTAAATCGTCCGTTAAGACTGAGCAAACGGGGAAGCAGATCTTGAAATGCGAAGACGGCACATAAGATCAGGCTTCCTGTCACATAACAGGCAGCGACCTGCATCCGGCGTCTCGCTCCCGGAACCATTCGAATACTCGTCAAGAGTGCCAAGAGGACGAAGGAGTAGATTCCTGTCTGCGAACCGCTCCTTAGCAAGGCAATGACGATCAGGAGTAAGAAAACAGCGTGCAGAAGACTTTGCCAACGTGGAAACTGTCGCAGTAGATAGAACCAAGCAAGCAGTCCTCCCGGAACGAGCCACGCTGCGAACGTATTCGGATTGTTCATCAGTCCAGCAAGGCGAAGGAATGAACCTTGCTCCCCGACATACAGCTGAGGAAACGACAAAGGACCGATCCGAAGCCATTGTAGGTTTTCGACCGGAACATACTCTGTGCCAAACGAGACGATAAGTGCGTAGGAAGCGAGAAAGACAGCTTGTCCGTAAAGGAAGTAATACAGAAGACGATGCCATTGGTCGATCGATGTACGGGAGAGCGAAGAGACGATGCCGACGAAAAGCCAAGTCGAAATGAGGTAAAGCGAAGCAAGGACACGATCCGTATTCGCGTTAAAAAAGAAAAATACGATATGAAATGTCAGATAAATCAGAAAAATAAATCCGATTTGATGTCCAGTTGCGCGATTGACGCGATGGAACGGTCGTAAAATGAACCAACAGACGCTGAACAGAACGATGTAGGCAGGAAGCAACCAAAGTGACCATTGTTTCGGTAACACTTCGTCCGTAAAGGATAGAGGACGAATCCAAGCATCGAGCATGATCCAAATGACTAGGATGGATAAGGCAAACGATATGGGTATATTGGCTGATTTTAACATGATTTCTAAAGACTATCCACCCTTCATATAGGACTTATTGCCGATTCGAATACTTTTTAATCGTCAAATTTGTATTTACCCTCATCTTTTAAAAAATCATGCAGACCAATGAAAAAATATTAAAAAAAACGCAATCATTTTTTCGTGAATCGCGTTTTTTTTGTGACATGAATTCCTGCTGTGAACTTGCGTCACGCAAGCGAGATAGCTACCGAAAAAAATATAATCATTTTCACCAAGCTCTAATTGTCTTGGAATTCGATTGGAAATAAGGTGTAGACATAACCAATGTCCATCCATTCGGTCAAGCTAGAAAGAGGTGAACAACAGTGAGCTCGATGCATCAAAGAAAAACCTTCGGAGATCATCTGACGACACTCCGACGCGGCTGGTGGCTACTGGTACTCTTCATGATTCTCTTCGCAGGTGCCGGATATGCACTCAGCACGTATGTCATTCCGAAGACATATGAAGCGACGGCCTACATTCTCGTCGTTCCTCAAGCAAACGCAGAGGCGACATCGACGCCGACACTCGTCAGTACCTATCAAGATATCTTGCGAAGCCCAGAAGTCGTCGATCAGGTCGCCCAAAAGATGAACGTCACCGACAAGCGATTATTCGATTTGACGGATCGTCTTACGGTCTCGAGCAATCTCGATTCGCAGGTCATCGCCTTATCCATCACGGATCGTTCAGCGGAGCAGGCAGCCATTCAGGCAAATACGATGACGGAAGTCTTCCAGGATTATCTCCCGCAACTGATTAACACGAGTAAGACGGAAGTCTTCTCCAGTGCACGAATTCCAACGAAGCCCGTATCCCCGAACATTATGATGAATACGGGAATCGGTGGTGTCCTTGGTTTAATGCTCGGACTCCTGATCGTCTATTCGCGCTCGTTAAGCAAAAAAGAAGTGACACGTGAAGCGACCGACAGTTATCCGAAAGTCATTCCCCGGACGCACTCATGAGAGAGGAGAGGAGACACCATCATGCAGCATTCCCCGCTTACCCCGTATCGTCGGCAGTTGAAGATTGGACTCCTTCGCCTGATCGACGCCGGAGTCATCGCACTCGCAACCGTAGTAACGTTCTACTTCTTTAATCCGCTCCATCTCACCGTCAATTTCGAGTTACAGGATGCGCTCGAAATCGCTCTCATCCAGTGGATTGCCCTCACCTTCGTCGCTCATTGGATGCGTTTCTATCAAATCATCTGGCGCTACGCGAGCTTACGCGATCTCGCCGTCCTCCTCGTCGTCGTCCTTGCCAGCAGTTTCGTTTTACTTGGTCTTGAATATGCGTTGTTCGACTTTGCGGTCGAACGGGCGATTTTCTTGCAGACGGGACTCGTCTTGAACGGTATCTTATTCGTCCGGTTGTTGATTCGTGGCCGTAGTCTCAGACTCGTTCCGGAGCATAAGACGCTCGGCAAACGGACGCTAATCATCGGTGCCGGAGCTTCCGGACAGATGATCACGAAAGAACTGAAACAAAAGAAATCGCATATCTTAAACGTCGTCGGATTACTCGATGACTCGCTTGAACTACGCGGGATGCGAATTCACGGTGTTCCTGTCATCGGAGCGATCGAGCAACTTGAATGCATCATCGAGGAACAAAAGATTGAAGCGGTCGTCCTCGCGATCCCGTCCTTATCGTATCCGCGACGAATCGAACTGTTGAATCGAATTAAACAGACGCAAGTCGAGGCGCATACGTTACCGATGCTTGTCGAACTCGCTTCCGGTAAGGTTTCGATTCAACAAATCCGTGAAGTCTCAATCGCTGATTTACTCGGACGGGAACCAGTCGAGCTTGATATCACGGAAATCGAACGAAGCGTGCATGGAGCGACGGTCCTCGTCACCGGTGCCGGTGGATCAATCGGTTCCGAGATTTGCCGGCAACTGATTCGTTTTCGTCCTGAACGACTTGTTCTTCTCGGACACGGTGAAAACAGTATCTACCTGATTCGCCGGGAACTCGAGTGTCTCAGCCAGGATATCCAATTCGAATCCGTCATTGCCGATGTACAGGATAGTGACCGGATGCTTGAAGTCATGCGACGCTTCGAACCGGACCTCGTCTATCATGCGGCAGCCCATAAGCACGTCCCGCTAATGGAGGATAATCCGAGCGAAGCCGTCAAGAATAATATCTACGGAACACGTAACGTCGCCCGAGCAGCAGAAGCGGCTGGAGTCAAACGCTTCGTCATGATCTCGACCGATAAGGCGGTCAACCCGACGAGTGTGATGGGCGCGACGAAACGAATCGCTGAGATGGTCATCCAACAGATGGCAAGAAATAGCGAAACGACGTTCGCCGTCGTCCGGTTCGGCAACGTCCTCGGAAGCCGCGGTTCCGTCATCCCACTTTTCAAGGAACAAATCGCGAAAGGTGGACCGATCACGATCACCGATCCTCGGATGACACGTTACTTCATGACGATTCCGGAAGCGAGTCGTCTTGTCATTCAAGCGAGTGTCCTCGCAAAAGGAGGAGAAGTGTTCGTCCTTGATATGGGTGAACCGGTCCACATCACGACACTTGCGAAAAACTTGATTCACTTGAGTGGATTTACGGAAGAACAGATCCCGATCGTCTACAGCGGGATTCGAAAAGGGGAGAAACTCTACGAGGAACTGCTCGCTCGTGATGAGGTGCATGACGAACTCGTCTTCGATAAGATCCTCGTCGGAAAGACACGCCCGTTCGGCTCCGTCGATCCGTACTTGCGTGAGATCGCCCAAGCGCTCGATCGGGACGAGACACTTCGCCAGTATTTATTAGAAGTGACGAACGAGACTGATGCCGACCCAGTCGCGCCGACGATGCGGATCGCTCGTAAATAGAGAGGGGGGAGAACGATGAAAACGGTCCGGCTGTCTCGCTTCAATCTCATTTTCATTGCGGATACAGCATATTCATTGCATCAATGGATGATTTTGACGCTCCTGATCAAATGGAGTACACCGCTCAATATCGGCTACTTCAATTACGCCCTTGCCATCACCGCACCAATCGTCATGTTCTGTTGGTTGAATGCCAGTACGATCCTGACGGCAGAGAGGGCTGGACTGACGAACTTCTGGCTCTTCATCAAGACCCGTTTTTCGCTCCTCTCGGCAGGTGTGTTCGTCCTCCTTGGTGTCTATTATTTCTTCGGTGAAGCGAACATCTTACTGCTGACGTTACTCGTCTATCTCAATAAATACATGGAGTCGTTCGCTGATCTCGGATACGGCTTCTTACAGGGACACACTGCCTTCAAGGAAGTCGCCCTCTCGAAGATTTTTCGCAGTCTCCTGAACGTCTCAGGCGCAGCACTCGTCCTCTTTACGACCCATTCGATCCAGGGATTCGTCATCGCCTTGATCACTGGGAACTTGATCATGTTACTCGTCTACGATCTCCCGACGATTCGCCGGGTCGGTCGTGGTTTTGACAATCAAGCGCTCGACTTACGATATCGATCCGGTAAGGAGCTGTTCCTTAAAGCGATGCCACTCGGGTTCGTCGCTCTACTGATCGCCTTGAACGCGAACATCCCACGGTTATTCGTTGGACATGCGATCGGCACCGAAGAGCTCGGATATTATGCCAGCATCGCCTATCTACTCGTACTCGGTAGTCTGTTCATCCACTCTTTGATTGCTGTCTTATTGCCGAACTTCTCGTCAGAGACTGGAGAACGCCAAAGTTTACCGGAACTGCGCAAGCTGACACGGTCGATGTTACTGATGACGAACGTCGTCGGGATCCTCCTGATTCTTGGAGCAATCTTCTTCGGAAAGTGGGGTTTGACGATTTTCTACAATGCGTCGTTCGTCAAATATCATCTGATTTTCGTCTTGATGATGGTCGCGTCGTTGTTCTTCTATAATTCGACCGTCATTCAAGCACTACTGACCGGCTTCCAGCAGTTTCGAATCCAGACACTCTCGATCTTCGGCAGTGTCGTCGTCAATCTCGTCGCTTGTAGCCTCTTGATTCCGTTGTACGGACTATACGGGGCGACGATTTCATACACACTTTGCGCGGTCACTCAAATCGTCCTACTGTTACCCGCGCTCTATCGCTCCTTGTATCCACGAAACGTCGCCCTCGTCGTCGAACAAAGCAGTTAAGGAGGGAAGAAGATGCGACCAATTCTCTTACTCATCGTCATTGAAGCGCTCGTTTGTCAATTCGCCCGGTCGCTCTTCCCGGACACGTACGTGACCGCCTTGCTGCTCATCAACTCGGTGTTGTTTCTCTATTACCTACTCCGCCAAGCCGAGACGACGCCGCTCTATCTTGTCTTCATCACCGCTTTCTTCGTCCGGTTGGTTTTGATGTTCATCGATCTCGAACTGTTCCGCTTACCACCGCACAGTGGGGACGATACGGAAGCCTTTCATCTCGAAGGTGTCCAAATCTTCACCGACCCGTCGACCTTCAATGATGTCGTCCGCGGCACCTATTCCAAGTTTCTCGGAATCTTCTATCTGATGTTCGGACCGGAACGAATCCTAGCTCAGTTCTTCAACGTCATCCTTGGCGTCGTCGCCGTCGTCATTCTAGCAAAGACGTTACAGCGATTACGTTTACCGGAACGATACGTCTTCGGTGCAACACTCATCTTCGCGTTCTTCCCGCAAGGATTGTTGCTCTCACCGATTCTCTTACGGGATCAGATCGTCGCTCTTGGTATCGTCTACACGCTTTATTACATGGTGCATTGGACGGAAGAGAAGTCCGGCAGGTACATGATTCTCGCGTATCTCGGCTACTTCGTCAGTACGATGTTCCACTCCGGTCTTGCCGTTGGAATCGTCGTCTTACTCGTCTACTTCTCGTTTTATAGCCATGAGACACGACGCATGGACTTTGAACCGACCAAGGTACAGCGACTAATTTTCCAAGTACTCGTCGTCGGCTTCATCGTCTACAGCTTCCAAGACGTCTTGTTCGCGAAGTTCACCCACGTCTCGGAAAACGGACAGCTGTTCAGCGGGATGAGTTACGATCGTGGCGGCTCCGCTTACTTGAACGGATTGACGGTGACAGGTCCAGGCGACATGATTCTCTACTCACCGATCCGGATGATCTACTTCCTGTTCTCACCATTCCCGTGGCAGTGGTCGAGTGTCATGAACATCCTGATTTTCTTCCTTGACGCCGTCTTCTATTTCATCGGTTGTTTTGCCATCATTCGGTCGTTCAAACTGATTCGTCAGCATCCGTTCGGCAGCGTCCTCTTCTTCTTTTTCCTTCTTTTTGCACTCAACGCGTTGATCTTCGGTCTTGGAACCGGCAACGTCGGAACGGCCATTCGACACCGGTATAAGTTGTTCCCGATGTTACTCATCGTCTATACATCCGTTCACTACATGCGCCTGCAAGCGCGCCACTACTTCGAGGAGGTCGAACACCGTGCCGAATAAAACGATCTTAATCACTGGTATCGCTGGCTTCATTGGATTTCATGCCGCACGTCGTTTTATCCGGGAGGGTTACCGGGTCATCGGACTCGATGAAGTAAACGACTATTACGACCCGACGTTAAAAGAAGCCCGACTTGCTGAACTCGGCACGAACTACACGTTTTACCGGGTCTCGCTCGAAGAGACGGGAGACGTCGCGCGAATCTTTGAACAGGAATCAATTGATCTCGTTCTCCACTTGGCAGCACAGGCAGGCGTACGCTACAGCATCGACCGACCAGACGTCTACATGACATCAAACATCGTCGGTTTTCTCTCGATTCTAGAAGCGTGTCGCCATCATCCCGTCGAACAATTGATTTACGCTTCCTCAAGTTCCGTCTATGGATCGAATACGAAGATGCCGTTTGCGACGACGGATGCCGTCGATCATCCGCTAAGTCTTTATGCCGCTTCAAAGAAAGCGAACGAACTGATGGCGCATACGTATAGCAGCCTTTACGGCATCAAGACGACAGGGCTTCGCTTCTTCAGCGTCTACGGTCCATGGGGGCGCCCGGATATGGCACTGTTCAAATTCACGGAGGCAATTGCGAAGGGCGAACCAATCGATCTCTACAACTACGGCGAGATGGGACGGGACTTCACCTACGTCGACGATATCATCGAAAGCATCTATCGTCTGTTCCAGACTGAACCGGAAGTCGACGCGACGTTTGACGCGTCAAATCCCTTACCGGATCGTAGTAACGTCCCGTATCGCGTCTACAACATCGGTAGTCATAGCCCGATTCGCTTAAGTGAATTCGTCGCCTTGATTGAACGACGGCTCGGTAAGACGGCGATCAAGAACGGGATGCCGTTACAGCCGGGTGACGTCCCGGAAAGTTTCGCCGATGTCTCCTCACTATTTGAGACAATCGGCTACCGACCACAGACGACGGTCGAAGCTGGTGTCAATGCATTCATCGACTGGTACGAGAGCCATTACTTGATGAAGGAGGAAATCCAAGATGGCGCTTAAAGAGAATATCTACTATCGCTCTCCAATTTTCATCCAAAATTGGCTGACCTCGTTATACGGTCGGAAGTTGATGCAAGAACGCTACGGTCACTTCTATGAGCAAAAGATGAAGGAGCTCCGGATGAAGGACCGGACGCGGGATTATCAAGCGGAACAACTCGAACGTCTGAATGCCTTTCTCGCGTTTGTTGTGGCGCATACACCGTATTACAGACAACTCTTTCACGAACATGACATCCAGTTACCGTTTACGTCACTCGAGCAGCTGAAGACGATTCCGATCCTTGAAAAAGAGACGCTTCGCCAAAACAATGATGCGTTCATGTCCCGTGTCGATGCGCCGGTCCGCGGACGGACAGGAGGAACGAGCGGAAAGTCGCTCCAAGTCGCGTTCATGCGCGAGGATGTCCAGGAACGGATGGCCCATCTTGATTACTTCAAGGAACTCCACGGTTTCAAGGCCGGAATGCGCCGGGCAAGCTTCACCGGTCGGACGCTGACAGCCGTCGATCAAACGAAACCGATCTTCTGGCGGATGAACCGGCCACTCAATCAGTTGCTCGTCTCGATCTTTCACATGAAGGAAGAGAACTTCCCAGCTTATATCGAGGAGCTGAATCGTTTTCAACCACGCGCACTCGACGGAACACCGACGGCGATGGTCGAAATCGCCCGTTATATGCTGAAGCACCACATTCAACTGGATATCCCGCTGATTGCCATCTTCCCGACATCAGAAACGGTGACGGAGGAGATGCGCTCCATCCTTGAGGAAGCGTTCGGCGTCCCGGTCTTTGATCAATACGGTTCCTCGGAAGGGGCACCAATCATCTCAGAGTGTCGCCATCATAAACTGCATCTACACCACGAAACTGGCATCATCGAACCGTATGGAGAGGACGGAGAAGTCGTCGTCACCTGTTTTACGACACGCGGCACACCGCTGATTCGTTACCGGATCGGTGACCGGATGACACTCAGTGACGAGACATGCAATTGCGGTTTGAATGGTCCTGTCATCGCTTCGATCGACGGACGGGGAACGAGCTACATCGTCAGTGAGAAGCGCGGCAAAGTCTTCGAAGGAGACATCACGACGATTGCCCGGGAACTGCCGAACTCAGTCTTACAGCTCCAAGTCGAGCAGCATGCGCTCAATCACGTGACACTCCGCTATATTCCGGATGCGAAACGTTTCCAACCGAAGCACGAACAGATTCTCTTGAACGAGATGCGCAAGTTACTCGGCTCCGAGATGAAAATCGTCCTTGAACCCGTCGAACACGTCAAACAAGAACCGAACGGAAAAACGTTGATCGTCAAACAGTCGATGAAATAGGAGGAACCCAACATGAACAAGGCAGTCAAACACATCGTAGATACGACAGCAGCCCATACGGGTGCACTTCCCATTGCCAACCGTTCGATTGCCGTTGTCGGACTCGGCTACGTCGGACTTCCCGTCGCCGTCGCCTTTGGCGAAAAAACAGACGTCGTCGGCTTTGACATCAAGGAACAACGCGTTCAAGAACTCCAAGAAGGGATTGACGCGACACTCGAACTGAGTCCCTTCACGTTAAAGAACGCGACCGTTGATTATGTCTCAGAGCCATCGGCACTGCAGGCGAGCGACTTCATCATCATCGCCGTTCCGACACCAATCAATGCACAGAACCAGCCGGACCTGACACCACTCTTACGGGCGTCGCACCTCGTGGGTCGCCAGCTCAATAAAGGCGACATCGTCGTCTACGAGTCGACCGTCTACCCTGGAGCTACGGAAGAAGATTGTATCCCGGTCCTTGAAGAAGCGTCCGGCTTATGCGCTGGTGTCGACTTCTTCGTCGGCTACTCACCGGAGCGGATCAACCCGGGTGACCATGAGCATACGTTCAAGACGATTAAAAAAATCGTCTCCGCCCAAGATGAACAGACACTGGATATCGTCGCGGAAGTTTATGAAGCCGTCGTCGAAGCCGGTGTCCACCGTGCCTCATCAATCAAGGTCGCGGAAGCAGCAAAAATCATCGAAAACACACAACGCGACCTCAACATCGCCTTGATGAACGAACTCGCAATCATCTTCGACCGGATGAACATCGATACACTTGAAGTCCTCGAAGCAGCCGGTACGAAATGGAACTTCCTCCCGTTCCGTCCGGGTCTCGTCGGCGGTCACTGTATCGGTGTCGATCCGTTCTATCTGACGATGAAGGCGGAGTCACTCGGCTACCATCCGGAAGTCATCCTTGCCGGTCGCCGGATCAACGATACGATGGGGCGTTTCATCGCCACAGCGCTCGTCAAGAACCTGATCAAACAGAACATGCCGGTGCTCGGCGCCCGGGTCACCATTCTTGGATTATCGTTCAAAGAAAACGTCAGCGACATCCGCAACTCGAAAGTTGCGAACCTCGTTCATGAAATCGAAGAGTTCGGAATCGACGTCCAAGTGACGGACCGACTCGTCGAAAAGAGTGAGGCAAAACGTGAGTACGGGATCGACTTACTCGAGATGAGTGAACTCAAACCAGCCGACGTCGTCATCTTTGCCGTCTCACACGAAGAATACGTTGAAGGTGGTTGGAATCTGGCACAACACTTACTGAAGGTCGGTCGCGGCATCGTCGTCGACATCAAAGGCATGTTGCCACGAGCAGAACAACCGGAGGGGGTCCACGTATGGCGCCTCTAAAAATCCTTCAAGTCTGTGCTCTCGATACGACGGCAGAGACGATGTTGCAGCCGCTCTTACTCGCTTTACAAAATGCGGGGCACGACGTCGGCATCGCCTGTGCCGACACGGGTGCCTCGGTGAAACTGGCAGCAAAGGGATTCCGGATGCATGACATTCCGATCGAGCGGCGAATCGACTGGACGAGTAACTGGCGGACGATCCGTGAAATCACGCGAATCTTGAAAGAGGATGGTTACGACGCCGTCCATGTCCACACACCAGTCGCCGCTGCCCTTGGACGGGTCGCCGCCAAACGTGCCGGGACGAAGCATATCGTCTATACGGCACACGGTTTTTACTTTCACGAGAAGATGGGGCGGATGACGTATCAGCTAACGTATTCAGTCGAAAAGTGGTTGGCACGTCTCGCGACCGATTATCTGCTCCTTCAAAGCGAGGAAGATTATCAACTCGCCCAGCGCAAACGCTTTAAAGCGAATACCCGGCTGATGCATCTCGGAAATGGCATCGACTTGACCCGCTTCTACCCACGACCACGTGAAGCCGGAGCGCCGTTTACGTTCTTATTCATCGGTCGGATCGTCGAAGAGAAAGGAATTCTCGAACTGCTCGATGCATTCGAGGATGTCGTCTATCGTCACCCGGAAGCCCGTCTCGTTATTGCCGGTGAGATGATGGCAAGCGAGCGCGATCAGACGACGAAACACTTATTCTTACGGCGGATCCGCGAGATTCCAAACGTCGACTACCTTGGATTCGTCGAAGACGTACCGGGTTTGTTCCAACAAGTCGATGCCTTCGTCTTACCGTCGCATCGCGAAGGCGTACCACGATCAATCATCGAAGCGATGGCGAGCGCAAAACCAGTCATCGCGACAAACATCCGCGGCTGTCGTGAGGAAGTCGTCGAGGGGAAGACAGGCTATCTCATCGAAGTCCGCGATATCACGAAGCTTGCCAAACGGATGAACACACTCGTCGAACATCCTGACCGTGCCAACGAGATGGGACGGAACGGATTTGACCGTGCCATGAAACATTTCAACGAAGCCGACGTCATCAAACGACAACTTGATCTCTTTTCAGCCATGTAAAAGGAGGACGTCATCATGAAACGCACATTCGACTTCACGGTTAGTCTTATCGCTATCTTGATCCTGATTCCCGTCTACGCCCTCGTCGCCTTAGTCATCTATACGAAGCTCGGTCGTCCGATTTTCTTCAATCAAGTCCGCCCGGGTTACAAGGGGGAGTTGTTCAAAATCTACAAATTCCGCACGATGACGAACGAAACGGATGCTGAGGGAAAACTTCTCCCGGATGCAGACCGGATTCCCGCATCACTCGAGTGGATTCGTCGCTTAAGCCTTGATGAGATTCCGCAGTTCTTTAACATTCTTCGCGGACAGATGAGCTTCGTCGGGCCGCGTCCGTTACTCGTCAGTTATTTGAACCACTATACGAAGGAGCAGATGACACGGCATGATGTCCTTCCTGGTCTGACGGGCTGGGCGCAGATTCATGGACGAAACGCGACGACGTGGCAACAACGCCTCGAGCAAGATCAATGGTACGCAGCACACCAGACGTTCCGACTCGATCTCTATATCCTGTTCAAGACGTTCAAGATGGTCATCTCGTCAGAAGGGAACTCGACAGCTCATCAGACTGGGATGGGTGAGTTCAAGGGTCTCGACGGAGGTGTTCCCCATGATGTCGTTAAGCGATGAACGGTTGATCCGGGATCCGCGCGAATGGGATGCACTCGTCGCGACCTATCAGCTCGATTGTTATTACGAACATGCTTACTTCGAACTCGCGAAGGAACACGACGAGATTCCTGAGTTATTTTATTATCCGACGGAGTTTGGGACGTTGATCTATCCGTACTTGCGGCGACGGATTCCAGGCACACTCTTTGAGGACATCACGACACCTTACGGCTATGGGGGTCCTTCCTTCAAAGGCATCTGGTCACTCGATCAGATTCGCGAAGCGCGCGAGCGATTCGAACGCTATTGCAATGAGACGGGAATCGTCACAGAGACGGTTCGCTTCCATCCACTCTTGCACAATCAAGAACTGGGTCAATACTGGTGCCATCAAACGGAGATCCTGCAGCCGACCGTGACACTCGAACTAACGGACCCGTTCGAGATGATCGAAAGCGACTTTTCGCAAATGACGCGACGCAACATCCGGAAGGCACGTCGAGAAGGCGTGACGATTCGTCTGGGACGCCCGGAAGAATACCGGGACTTCGCGCATCTCTATCAGATGACGATGGACAAACATCAAGCGGATGCCCGGTATTACTTTGATCAGACCTACTTCGATCACTTCGCGGACGGACGGATTAACAACGTGCTGTTGCTAGCTGAACATGACGGGCGCATCATCGCCGGGTGCATCGTCTTGACCGGTCGCCAGTTCGCGCATTATCATCTCGGTGCGTCTGATCCCGCGTCGTTAGTCCTTCGACCCAATCATCTGTTATTCGCTGAGATGATTCGTTGGGCAAAACAAGCCGGTTTTCAAGCGCTTCATCTCGGTGGAGGCACGACACGATCGAATACGGATAGCTTGCTTGCCTACAAACGATCCTTTAGTGCGAATCAAACGTTTTTTGGACTCGGTACGTCGATTCTGGATGCCACGATCTATGAGCGTCTAACGCGACAATTCGAACGACAACATCCGGAAACTCAAATGGGTCACTGGTTCCCGCTCTACCGGACACCGATTCGTCATCTGTCACCTCGAAGGGAGGAAACATCATGAAACACATCCCACTCTCCATCCCGCATTTAAGTGGTCAAGAAGCCCGTTATGTCACCGAGGCACTCGAGACGAACTGGGTCGCCCCTCTTGGACCAAATGTCGATGCCTTTGAACGAGATATGCAAGCGTACACAGGAGCTGGTGCAACGCTTGCGACGAGCAGTGGGACAGCAGCGATCCATCTGGCGCTCGCGACACTTGGTGTCACGACGGGGGATGATGTCTTCTGTCAGTCCTTGACGTTCATTGCCTCGACGAATCCGATTCGGTATGTCGGAGCGCGACCTGTATTGATCGACTCGGAAGAAGAGACCTGGAACATGTCGCCTGTCGCACTCCGGCGGGCGTTGATCCAGGCGGCAACACGTGGTCGACTTCCGAAGGCTGTCATCGTCGTTCATCTGTACGGTGTCGCCGCGCAAATCGAGGAGATTGCTGCGCTCTGTGAAGAGTACGATGTTCCGTTGATCGAGGATGCTGCAGAATCACTCGGGACTCGTGTCAACGGGCGGATGACAGGAACGTTCGGAACGTTCGGAATCTATTCATTCAATGGCAACAAAATCATCACGACGTCAGGCGGCGGAATGCTTGTCGCAAATGATCCAGCTCTGATCGAACGTGCCTTTTATCTTGGAACACAAGCGCGACAGCAGGTCTTGCATTATGAGCATACGGAAGTCGGCTACAATTACCGAATGAGTAATGTCGCTGCCGGGATCGGACGGGGACAGCTCGAAGTCCTCGATCAACGCGTCGACGCACGGCGGAAAATCTTTGATCGCTACGACCGTGCCTTTGCCCCGGACGGCGTCACGTCGCAAGCCGAGCAGCCTGGAACATTCGCCAACCGCTGGCTCAGTGCCTTTCTTTTACCGGGTGGTCAAGCGCAACGCGATGCGATGATTCAGACACTGCAACAAGCGAATGCCGAGTCTCGCCCGGTCTGGAAACCGATGCACTTACAACCCGTCTATCGCGACGTACCATTCGTCACAGCAGAAGGGGTTGACGTCAGCCGTCGTTTGTTTGAAGACGGTATCTGCCTTCCGTCTGCTTCACAAATGACGTTCACTGAACAAGCCGTCGTCATCCGAAACGTTCGTCATGCTTTGCAGACGACCGTACGCCGGAACGTCCAGTCATGAATATATGGGAAGGGGACATCGTCATGCGCGATATGGAGGAAGCGATCCACGCACTCCGTCTCGCTGCGGACGGGAAGAATGAATTGACGGCCAATACCTATTTCCGCTGGCAACTCCACACTACTCATCCAAGCGTCGCGGAAATCCTGATGCTGTTTGGATCGTGGCAAATCGCTTTGGAACGAGCAGGCATCGGGCATGCCCGCTTGACGTTCACGAAATCGGAAATCATTGACGCCTTGCGTCAGGCACGTGAGGAACTCCATCCTTTCACGAGTGCGACGTACCGCGAATGGGCACAACAGAAACAAGCACCAAGCCTGACGGATATCGTCCATCAATTCAACTCGTGGCAGCAGGCATTGTCAGAAGCGGATATCTTAAAGGAACGCGTCCAGGAAATGGAACAACGGATCATCGAGTCATTACTGGAAGCGCAAGGGGTCTTGCCGGTCTTGACGAGTCAGACCTACACGAAGTGGGCGGCTGGTCAAAATCGTCCGACCGTCGCAACGATTGCCCGCCGGTACGGCTCTTGGTCAAACGCACTTGAAATCATTGGGATCGAATTCCCGCGCAAACGCTGGCGGGAAGAAGAAGTGCTCGACGTACTTGCTGAAGCCGCTCGGGAAACGGAGCATCTGACGATCGCAAGTTATCAACGGTTCAGTATCGGACGTGATGCGCCAAGCATCGGAGTCATCACTGCCTTGTTCGGTAGCTGGCGCAATGCTTTACTGGTACTCGAAGCACAACGACCGTCTTGAATTCAAATTGAAGAAAAGGAGAATGGGTGATGAAGAAATGGAAATGGATCGTACTGACACTTACGGGGATTTGCCTGCTCCTTCTCTTTCGTTCAGGCGGATATGTGTATCATAAAGCGAGTCAGACGCTCAAAGAAGTCCAGGTACCGGTCAAAGCAAGCGTTGAGACGGAAAAAACCGTCGAGCAGAAAAAAGGATTCTCGTTTCTCTTACTCGGCGTCGATCAACGAAAAAATGAGACAGGACGGAGTGATACGATCATCGTCGTGACGATTGATCCGAAAACGAATACCAGTCAGATGATCAGCATCCCGCGCGACTTAAAGACAGACATCATCGGCAATGGTTCAAATGATAAGATCAACCATGCCTATGCCTTCGGTGGTCCACAGATGGCGCTTGATACGGTCAGTCATCTGTTAAAGATTCGAATCGACTATTTCGCTGAGATCAATCTAGCGGGCTTTACGGATCTCGTCAATGCGGTGGATGGGGTCAGAGTCAAGAACGATATCAATTTTTCGTACTATGAGATGCAGTTCCCAAAAGGAGAACTATTACTGAACGGGAAGGAAGCACTCGCCTATGCTCGTATGCGGCACGATGATCCACGTGGGGACTTCGGACGACAAATCCGCCAACGGCAAGTCGTTCAGGCAGTCGCTGATAAAATGACAGAGGACTTCTCGATTCGTCGCTTCAATGCTGTCCTCGACGCCCTCGGGAAAAACGTCAAGACGAACGTACCATTTTCCGTTGCCCGGACGGTCGTGACGGACTACCGGGATGCCTTACGAAATGTCGAGACCTTATCACTCGACGGAAAAGGTGGCATCGAATCGGACGGCATCTATTACTGGCATCCGACGAACAAGTCGTTGAAAGAGGTTCAAGCACAGCTGCAGAATGCATTGAAGTGATTGGCATGGAGAGAAAAAATGCGCTAGCAGGACTGATTGATAACGAAACGAACGCTCCTCTCATCCGCGCTTTCCTCAGGCGGGAAATCAGCCGCGGCAACCAACATTTCATGCAGTTTGCCGGGTCTGATTCATCCCTGACGAAAGTACCTATGGCACTTTCTTTTCCTGTAGGAGTCGCGGATGAACGATAGCGTTTTCTATCAAGTAAAAAGATGTCCATCTCCGATTCATGACCGGAAATAGACATCTTTTTTTGATGAATCGATTAGCATGTCACGACGAGCGGATCGTCCGAAGCATCGAGAATTTCATCATCGTATAGAGGAAATAGACGACAGTCAGAATGGCAGCACCGCTCCATAACCATTGGTATGCGGAACTAAAGTAGCCAAACCGAAGACCGATCAGTGCCGGGACGATCAACGTCAACCAGCTTAATACGAGGGCGACGCGGGCAGTGATCGCGTCAATCGGACGATTCATTCCCATCCCAAGGAAAAACAGGCTCCAGAGCAATACCCAGAACAACCATGTCATCCCACCGATGATGTCTGCTGTCGTGAAGCTGACAAATGCATAAAACAAAGCGGCGATCGCAACGAACAAGGAAAACCAACCGACACCGCTTCCGTCAAGATTGAACAGAAATGTGATGCCGACATACACATACGTAAAGGCAAACAAGTAAATGCTCGCGTAACCGAACGTTAACGCCGGATCACCGACAGCACCGATGACAAGATACGTTGCGATGAACGTTTGCAGTAGACCCGTGATGAGACTGAAGACACCAGCACTACGGAGATCGACTTTTCCAAACAAGGTCAAACTATTTAAAAAGAGCGCAACGCCCCCAAATAACAAACTGACATTTCCCACGTAAAAACTCTCCTTCATTAAGACGTCAGACGTCTGATTCTAAAGTTAACTCTAAGATGAATTCGCTTTCAGCGCAAGTATAATTTGAAGGAAAAAGAAAACAGTCTGGATCCCGAAACGGAAAACCAGACTGTTGATGAGTCGATTATTGATTTAAGACGGAGCGAAGTGTCGTCTCGGTTTGGGACAACGTTCCTTTCAGTGTGACGAGACCATATCGTGTCGATCCTTTTTTGATGAAGAAGACGCGTGTGTAGCCAGATTCCGGTGTGTAACCAGTCTTGCTCGCATAAACACGTGTATCTCCTGGAAGCGACGTATTCGTATGATACCACGTCAATGTCCGTGCATACGGTCCTTTAACGGTCGTCTGATACGACTTGCGTCCACTGATCGTCATGAGCGTGCTGTACTTCGCATATGTATTCGCGAGTTTTTGCATATCAGCAGCTGTCGTGTAATGACTTGGATGATAGAAACCGTGTGGGTTCATGAAATGACTCGCACTCATTCCGATTGAACGGGCGCGGTTATTCATGTACGAGACGAACTTCGATTCAGAACCAGCTGTCCGGACAGCGATCGCTTTTGCTGCATCATTACCAGAGCGGATCAGCATCCCGTTCAAGAGTTGACGCATCGTGACTTTATCGCCAGCACGGAAGCCAGCGACACTGCTACCTGCAGGAACGGATAACATCGAAGACGTCAGGGTGAACGTTTGATCAAGCGTGCCTTTACGTGCTGCTTCGTCATACGCGACGATTCCCGTCAACAGTTTCGTCGTACTCGCTGGATAACGGCGGACGAAGCTTTCTTTCGTCAATTGATAACTTGACGATCCAAGCTTGAAATACCGCATCGATGCAACCGGATAACTGCCACTCGATGGTTTAGGGCTGCTCGTCGTCACTTTTCGGGCAACTTGGCTAGAGACGTAATAAT